>Ga0308161_1000037_pt1 | contig 409569 bp, 353 predicted proteins | sample PhyFR2_FD_201034 | JGI IMG/M metagenome (GOLD analysis project Ga0308161, IMG submission 201034) | Phyllosphere microbial communities from UC Gill Tract Community Farm, Albany, California, United States - DLSLF.R2 | ecosystem: Host-associated > Plants > Phyllosphere > Unclassified | place...
CTGATAGCGACAGCGATTCTGATTCTGACAGCGACTCTGATTCCGACAGCGATTCTGATAGCGACAGCGATTCTGATAGCGACAGCGATTCTGATTCCGACAGCGATTCTGATAGCGACAGCGATTCTGATTCCGACAGCGATTCCGATTCCGACAGCGATTCTGACAGCGACAGCGACTCCGATTCCGACAGTGACTCTGATTCCGACAGCGATTCTGATAGCGACAGCGATTCTGATTCTGACAGCGACTCTGATTCCGACAGCGATTCTGATAGCGACAGCGATTCTGATAGCGACAGCGATTCTGATTCCGACAGCGATTCTGATAGCGACAGCGATTCCGATTCCGACAGCGATTCTGACAGCGACAGCGACTCCGATTCCGACAGCGACTCCGATTCCGACAGCGACTCCGATTCCGACAGCGACTCTGACTCTGACAGCGACTCTGATTCTGACAGCGATTCTGATTCTGACAGCGACTCTGATTCCGACAGCGATTCTGATAGCGACAGTGACTCGGACAGCGACAGCGACTCTGATTCCGACAGCGATTCTGATTCCGATAGCGATTCCGATTCCGACAGTGACTCTGATTCCGACAGCGATTCTGATAGCGACAGCGACTCGGACAGCGACAGCGACTCTGATTCCGACAGCGACTCGGACAGCGACAGCGATTCTGATAGCGACAGCGAATCGGACAGCGACAGCGACTCTGATTCCGACAGTGACTCTGATTCGGACAGCGATTCTGATTCCGACAGCGACTCTGATTCCGACAGCGACTCGGACAGCGACAGCGATTCTGATAGCGACAGTGACTCGGACAGCGACAGCGACTCTGATTCCGACAGTGACTCTGATTCGGACAGCGATTCTGATTCCGACAGTGACTCTGATTCCGACAGCGATTCTGACTCCGACAGCGACTCTGATAGCGACAGCGATTCTGATTCCGATAGCGATTCCGATTCCGACAGTGACTCTGATTCCGACAGCGATTCTGACTCCGACAGCGACTCTGATTCCGACAGCGACTCCGATTCCGACAGCGATTCTGACTCCGACAGCGATTCCGATTCCGACAGCGACTCAGACAGCGACAGCGACAGCGACAGCGATTCCGATTCCGACAGTGACTCTGATTCCGACAGCGATTCTGACTCCGACAGCGACTCTGATAGCGACAGCGATTCTGATAGCGACAGCGACTCGGACAGCGACAGTGATCTGAATAGCGACAGCGATTCTGATTCCGACAGTGACTCTGATTCTGACAGCGACTCCGATTCCGACAGCGACTCTGACTCTGACAGCGACTCTGATTCTGACAGCGACTCTGATAGCGACAGCGACTCTGATTCCGACAGCGATTCTGATAGCGACAGCGATTCCGATTCCGACAGCGATTCTGATTCCGACAGCGACTCTGACTCCGACAGCGATTCCGATTCCGACAGCGACTCTGATTCCGACAGCGACTCGGACAGCGACAGCGACTCTGATAGCGACAGCGATTCTGATTCCGACAGCGATTCCGATTCCGACAGCGATTCTGATAGCGACAGCGACTCTGACAGCGACAGCGATTCTGATTCCGACAGCGACTCTGACAGCGACAGCGATTCTGATTCCGACAGCGATTCTGATAGCGACAGCGACTCGGACAGCGACAGCGATTCTGATAGCGACAGCGACTCCGATTCCGACAGCGATTCCGATTCCGACAGTGACTCTGATAGCGACAGCGATTCTGATTCCGACAGTGACTCTGATAGCGACAGCGATTCTGACTCCGACAGCGACTCGGACAGCGACAGTGACTCTGATTCAGACAGCGACAGCGTTAACGCCGTAGACGATAACGTCACTCTGGATGTTGAAACTGAGGAGGTATCGATTAATAACGGTCCGTCTTCGCAGAGCGGCGCGACACTGGCAACAGTGGGTCTGGGCAATGTGCTGAATCTGTCAGTGGCCGAACTTGACGCACAGTCAACCTTCACCGTTGAGGAAGGAACGTCTCGTACGCTGACCATTCAGGCATCGTCGTTAGGCGTGTCATTACTCTCAACCTATAACCTGAATATTTACAAGCTCAACCCGGATGACGGCACCTATACGCGGGTCGACAGTGTACCTAACTGGCTGCAAGTCGGTCTGGTGGCAGGATCTTCAGGTCAACTGACGCTGACTCTGCCGGAAGGTGAGTATGCCTTCTTGCTGAATGTGGCAAATGGCGTGTCGGTGTTGACTGGTTTCACCCTGAATGTGTTGCAAGACACCACGCATGGCTTCGTCACAACGGGTAATTCTGCGGCGGGCAATGTGATTGATGGCGACGGCGATGGCACAGGTGGCGATACCGCACCGGCTGGCACGCTGGTCAGTGATGTTGATGGCACCGCAGTTAATGAAAGTGGTAACACCGAAATCACCGGTCAGTACGGCACGCTGACAATTGATGCGCTGGGTAATTACACCTATACGCTGAATGCGGGTCTGGATGCCAGCAGCATCACGGGTAACGAAACCTTTACCTATGAACTGACTACACCAAATGGCTCCACCAGTTCGGCAACGCTGACGATTGATCTGCAACCTGCCGGGCTGCTGGCTGTTGATGACAGTGTTGATCTGGCAACCAGTGCATCGGTTGTTCAGGAAGCGGAGAACTTCGCCAACATAGCGACGGCAAGCTGGACCACAGTACTGGGCACTAACTCTGCTACGGGTACCGGTGGATTCACGGTTGAGGCGGATTCGGTTCTGCACAATATCTCGCTGGGCTTTGCTGTCACGGGTGTTGCGCTGACCGGAACCAATATCACGTGGGCGATTCTCGACAGTGGAGGTACGTCAGTACGTACCGGTTCTGTTGCATCCGGCGCGATCATTGGCGGTGTTGCAACGGTTAACGTTGCGGGTCTGGATCTGACTGCGGGTAACTACACACTGCGCGTTACCGGTAGCTCTTCAGTACTGGGTCTGACGACGGTGCGGGGATCGGTCAATGGTACTGAGACGCACGTGGAAGAGTTCCATACCGGCGCTTCTGCGACGGTTACGGGCAATATCCTCGACGGCTCGGGTGCGGATGGGGTGGCAGATAACCTGATCTCTGTCGGTACTAAGATCTCCATCAGCAATGCCAATGACACAGATAGTGCCGCGCTTGATCCGTACAACCGCAATGCAACCAGCGCGACGGTGGATGGCCTCTACGGCACCTTAACCATCAACGCTGATGGCAGTTACAGCTATGTACGTGACGCCAACATTGATCTGTCGACCATGACGCAGAAGGAGGTATTCGATTACACCCTGACGGCAACGGATGGTTCAACGTCCAATGCATCGCTGACTATCGATCTCAATATGCAGATCACCGGCAGCGCATACGCGGACACCGTTAACAGCACGGCGAATGACGACACCTTTACCCTGGGTGCCGGTGGCGACACCGTAGTCTATAACCTGCTGGATAATGCGGATGCGACGGGTGGTAACGGCACTGATACCTGGACTGATTTCTCGCTGGCACAGGATGATCAGATCGATATCAGCGACCTGTTAATTGGCCTGAATGGAGCGGGCGGAACCATCGGAAACTTCGTTTCAGTCGAGTTTGATGGCGAAAACACCATCGTGTCGATTGACCGCGATGGGCAGGGTACGAACTTTGAAAGTACTCAGCTGATTACTCTGGAAGGAGTAAACGTATCGCTGGAAGAGTTGTTGCAGCACCTTAACACGGACGGTTAATGGTAGTTGTTTTGAACGTATAGGGAATAAATCGGCACAAGGATGTGCCATCTACAGTCTTAATCTGCGGTGGATGATTAATGAATTTAGCTCTGTTACGCTCAATAGTGAGTTTTAACCACCCGGCGTGTGCATTTTTATTCTGCACCGCCCTCTTTTTTAGTACCGCGTTGTTTGCCGCGCCAGACAACGAGGTTTCAGCAAATATGATCCGTGCCGGGCAAATGGTTGCTCAGCAGGAATTACCCTCTTTAAACGGTGCTGTGGCTCCACAGCAATCGTCAAATGCCCCCACCACCCTCGATATTACGCAAGCGGTTAATCGCGCGGTGCAGTGGCATCCCGATATTGCCGAGGTGGTCGGTAAACTGTATGAACAGGCCGAAGGCGTTAATGTTGCGCGCTCAAAATACTTTCCTAAAATAAGCGCCGGCATGAACAACGGCATGACCAATGCCAGTACCAACAGCGGCTATAACCCGTCATTTGTGCTGTCATTGTCCCAGATGCTGTATGACTTCGGTAAAGTCGACAGCTCGGTAAGAGCGGCGGAAGCCAGCGTCGCGAAAGAGCAGGCCAATGTGCTGGTGAGTATTGATACCATCGCCCATGATACTGCGGCGGCAGTCGTGCAGGTGCAGGGCTATCAGCAACTGGTAAAAATTGCTGAAGCGCAGCTGGAAGCACTGAATAATATCGGCAAGCTGGCGCGTCAGCGTAATGATGAAGGTGCCAGTTCGTTATCTGATGTGGTGCAAACCGAAACCCGTATTGAGGGTGCGCGCTCCACGCTGATGCAATATCAGGCGAATCTCGATCGCTGGCGTGCCACGCTGTCTACCTACCTTGGCTGGCGCGATCTGAAAGAAGTCAGCAATAATTTTCCCGTTCCGCTGACTAAATCCTGCCAGGTGGCACAGCCAGATTATCGACTGATTCCTTCAGTGCTGGCGGCCTGGGCGCAGGTTAATCAGGCGCAGGCGAATCTGGATAACGCCAATGCGCAGATGACACCAACGGTCTCATTAGAACCTGAAGTTACCCATTATCTGACTAACAACTACTCCAACAGCGCGGTGCTGGATCGTACGCAATACGGCGCGTGGGTCAAAGTGGAAATGCCGCTGTATCAGGGCGGCGGTCTGACGGCCAGTCGCAATGCCGCAGCGCACACCCTCGAATCTGCCAATGCGGCAGTGCGCAATGCCCAGCTGGATGCCCAGCAAAAACTCAGTGAATCGCAAAATGAAGAGATGAGTCTGGCGCGAACGCTGGTGATTCAGAACCGCCAGCAGCAGCTGGCAGAACGGACCCGGGTGCTTTACCAGGATCAGTATCTGCAACTGGGCACCCGCCCGCTGCTGGATGTGCTCAACTCCGAGCAGGAGATCTATCAGGCACGCTTCACCGAACAGCAAACCATCAGTCAGCTGCACACCTTGCAGCTTGACTGCCTGTACAGCACCGGCTTTATGCGTTCAGCCTTTGCGCTAAATAACCAGACTATTCAAACGGTGGAGATTCAACCATGACCCAACTTCAGGCGGTCACGCCGTCAGAGACCCCCGATACTCCCGAGGGACGGCCTTTAGCATCCTGGACCGCCGCCATTATTCAGATTGCCACACACTACCGTCTGGCTTGCTCACCCGGCATGCTCTATGCCGCTACCGAATGGCAGCATACGCTGCCGCTGGAGCGAGCATTAATCAACCTGTCACGTCAGGCGGGTCTTTCCGCGCGTATGCTGGACGATCCCGCGCGGGAAATGTCGGCGTTCCGGCTGCCGCTGGCGGTAGAACTGTCTGATGGTCAGGTAGCAGTGATTAGCCAGTTTGATGGTGAAGATACTCTGACGCTTAACTTTGCCAACGATCCTCAACTGACGCCGGTGTCATTGAAAGAGATGTTGCCGCAAATTCGTCATGTGGTGGCTTTCCGGCCAGTAGCGGCGGCGAAAGACAGCCGGGTCGATCGTTATCTGGAGCAAAACAAGCCGGACTGGCTGCGCAAACTGGTGCTGCGCGATATCAAGCCGTACGGCTATGTGATGCTGGCTTCGCTGCTGGTGAATATCCTGGCGCTGTCCGGCATTCTGTTTTCGATGCAGGTTTATGACCGGGCGATCCCGGCGCAATCTTATCCCACGCTGTATGTGTTATTTGGCGGCGTATTGATCGCCGTCCTGTTCTCGTTTTTACTGCGGCTGGGCCGCTCACATATTACGGATGTACTGGGTAAACGTGCCGATATGCGGGTGTCTGATCGGGTGTTTGGTCACGCGCTGCGGCTGCGGGAAAGTGCCGTCCCGCGCTCGACCGGCAGCTTTATTTCACAGCTGCGCGAGCTTGAGCAGATCCGCGAGATGATCACCTCAACCACCGTCACCGCCATTGTCGATATGCCTTTCTTTTTCCTGTTCCTGTTTGTGCTGGCCATTATCTCGCCGCATCTGGCCTGGATCGCGCCGGTGGCGGCGGTGATTATGATTGTACCGGGCTTATTGTTGCAGAAACGGCTCGGCATGCTGGCACGTAAGTCATTGCATGAATCCACGTTGCGTAACGCGGTATTGGTTGAAAGCGTGCAGGGGCTGGAGGATATCAAGCTGATGCAGGCCGAAGATCGCTTTCTGCAACAATGGAACAGCTATATCCAGATCACCGCGCAATCCGGGGTTGAGACCCGTCGTCTGACCCAGGGGCTGATCAACTGGGGCGTGACGGTACAAAACCTGGTGTATGCCACGGTGGTGGTGATCGGTGCGCCGATGGTGATTGATGGCGATATTACGACCGGTGCCATCGTTGCCGCCTCACTGCTTTCCTCGCGCATGATCTCGCCGATGACCAAATTATGCGGTGTGCTGGCGCGCTGGCAGCAGGTGAAGGCGGCCAAGGCCGGACTGGACAGCATTATGAATCTGCCCGCCGAGAACAGCCGGGAAGAGACGCGCGTCCACTGCGCGGTGCTGCATGGTCATTATCAATTTACCGATGCCTGTTTCCGCTATCGCTCAGAAGACACGGTATTGCCGTTAAAAATTGGTCGTCTGACCGTGCAGCCCGGCGAGCGTATTGCGTTGCTGGGGCGTAACGGTGCCGGAAAGTCCACCCTGCTGAAAGCGATGGCGGGCGGTATGGAACTGGTCAGCGGCGAAGTGCGGCTCGATAACCTTAGCCTGCCGCATATCGATACCGCGGATATCCGCCGCAATATCGGTTTGCTGTCACAAAACGCCCGCCTGTTTCACGGCACCCTGCGCGAAAACCTGATGCTGGGCGCGCCTAACATCGACGACGAAGCGCTGTTTGAAGTGCTGGAAGTCAGCGGTGCGGCCAACTACGTGCGACGCTTGCCGCTGGGGCTGGATCATATGGTGATGGAAGGCGGTATGGGTCTGTCCGGCGGGCAGCGCCAGTCGGTACTGCTGGCGCGCATGCTGTTACGCGATCCCAATATTGTTTTGCTCGATGAGCCAACGGCTTCGCTGGATGAGCATACCGAACGTGAGTTTATTCAGCGCCTCGGCCAGTGGCTGGCTGGCCGGACGCTGATTGTCGCCACCCATCGCGCCGCGGTACTCGAACTGGTCGATCGTGTGGTGGTATTAAAAGAGGGACTGCTGGTTATGGACGCGCCGAAAGATAAAGCGATTAAAAACTCACGTAATTCTATTTCTCAGCAGGAGTCGTCCGATGAAAAACCTGCCCGCTGAATCCACCGTCGCCACGCCTTCTCCGTTTAATCTTGACGATCTGGACGACGAGAAGGGCAGTAAAAGGAGTTATACCGGCTCGGTGCGAATCATTGTTATCACCTTTTTTCTGCTGTTGTCAGCAGGAATCTGGGCGTGGTTTGGCGTGCTGGATGAGGTGTCCACCGGCAGCGGTAAGGTGATTCCCAGCACCCGTGAGCAGGTAGTGCAGTTGCTGGATGGCGGCGTATTGACCGAACTGAGCGTGCGTGAAGGCGCACTGGTGCAGGCCGGACAAGTGGTGGCGCGGCTCGACCCAACCCGTTACGAGTCGAATGTTGGCGAGAGCGCGGCCCGTTACCGCGCTTCGCTGGCCGCCACCGCACGACTGCGCGCTGAAGTGAACAATCAGCCGTTAACTTTCCCGAAAGAGTTAGATGCTTATCCGGAACTGATTGCCACAGAAACGCGCTTGTACAATACGCGCCGTCAGCAGCTAACCGAGTCGGCGGCACGGATTAAAGAATCGCTGGATCTGGCTAATCGCGAACTGGTGATTACCCAGAAGCTGGCGAAAAGCGGGGCGGCCAGTAGTGTTGAGGTGTTACGTTTGCAGCGGCAAAAAGCCGATCTGGATCTAAAACTCACCGATCTCTATTCCCAGTATTATGTGCAGGCGCGTGAAGAGATGTCGAAAGGCAACGCGGAAGTTGACTCGCTGAGCGAGGTGATTAAAGGGCGTGCCGACTCCGTAACCCGACTGACGGTGCGTTCACCGGTGCGCGGCATTGTGAAAAATATCAAGGTGATGACCATAGGCGGGGTGATTCCACCTAACGGTGAACTGATGGATATCGTGCCATTAGACGATCGCCTGCTGATTGAAGCGCGTCTCTCGCCGCGTGATATCGCCTTTATCCATCCTGAGCAGCGCGCGCTGGTCAAGATCTCGGCGTATGACTACGCGATTTATGGCGGGATGGAAGGGGTAGTGGAGGGGATTTCACCTGACACCATTCAGGACGAGGTTAAACCCGAGATTTACTACTATCGCGTGTTTATCCGCACCAATGTCGACTATTTGCAGAACAAAGCCGGGCATCACTTCTCAATTGTTCCGGGGATGGTGGCAACGGTGGATATTAAAACCGGTCAGAAAACCATCATGGAATATCTGGTGAAACCTTTCAACCGCGTGAAGGAAGCGCTGCGCGAGCGTTAATGCTTTTGCAGCAACAGGAATGACCGCTGCCAGGGAAGGCATCAATGATGATGTATAGCACAATTGATAATGCAGAACAGACGGGTGACAACATGAGCGACCGCAACGCATACGAGAAAAAAGAGATCATCATGCTTTACCCTCGACTGGGGTTAAAGAAAAATGGCCTGGTGATGGCGATGCTGAAAAGAGCCAATATTCTCGCGCAGCATGACTATAACGTCACCATCCTTACCGTGGAATATGATCCAGAGCTAAGCCATGTGTATAACAATATGATTGAGAACGGCGTGCTCAGTAACAAGGTCCGTTTTCGGAATGTGTACGCACTGTTTCAGAATAGCCAGCTTAGTGATGCGAATTCTCGCGGGGACATTCAGCCCTATACCCCGGTTGCCAGTGACGGGTATGTTCAGGACACCAATAACAACTTTATCTTTAAAAAAGGCAAGCTTGAGAAGCGCTATGAAATGACGCGTGAGGATGGTTCGCTGGCCTGGATAAATTATTTTAACGATAATAAAATAATTATGCGTGCCAAATATGATGCCAGTCAGACGTTAAGCTGCATTCAGAATATCAGCGATGGAAAAATAACCTCGATATCATTTTATGATTCTGAGGGTAAGCTGAAACTAATCAATAACTACAAGGTAGATGAGAAGTCCAGCGAATTGCAGAGTATTGTTCTGTTTAATCAGCAGGGATTTATCGAAACCACTCTGGCAACAGAAAAAGAGTTGTTCCTGCATGCATTAGACACTTTCTATAGTCGCGCGGATACCCTCTATTACTTTATTATCGATCGCGCCATTTATTTCAGTGAAGCCTTGTTCGCCCATAAAAAAGAGAACTATGTCTATATCGGCACCATTCATGCTGCCCACTATGTTAATCCTGCTGACAGCAACTCACGGGTAAACAGTCATTATAAGCACTACTTCGACAATACCCAGCAGCTGGACGCGCTGGTGTTTCTGACTAAAAAACAACGGCAAGAGGCGGAGGATCGCTTTAAGTTCAGCAGTGCCAGCTTTGAAATACCTCATGTATACGATAAAAAAATCCCTAAATACCATGCCGAGCGGAAACCCTTTAGCTGCATTTCCGTCGGGCGCTTTGACCCGGTTAAGCGGCTGCCGGAGTTAATCAAAATCTTCTCGCGGGTAGTGCAGGCAATCCCGGAAGCCACGCTGAAGTTATACGGTTATGGTTCAGAATTGCCAAAAATGCAGGCGGCCATTGAGCAGTATGATCTGTCACGTAATGTCGAGATCTGTGAATACACCGAAAGTGTCGATTTAGTCTATCAGTCGGCCGATCTGATGCTGTTTACCAGCCGTTCTGAAGGCTACGGGCTGGTGATTATGGAAGCATTAGCGAATCAGTGCCCGGTAGTCTCCTACGATATTAATTACGGCCCGCTGGAGATGATAGTTGATGGTGTTAATGGTTTTCTGATCGAAGATAAGCAGGATGAGAAATTTGCTCAGTCTGTTATTAGCGCATTAAAAGATCGCAAGGGTCTGAAGGCGATGCAAAAAAGCGCCGGTAAACTGGCAAAAAATTATACGGCCAGTGACTTCTCCCAACGTTGGGGAGAGTTGTTTATGCAGGTTGAGATAAATCGTAATAATAAACACTCAGCGGTATAGTTAAGCAGGAGCTTTGATGAAAATTTTAATTTTAGGAACATCGAATTCAGTACGTCGCAATGGCTGGGTAAAAGGATTGTCCGATCGCCTGGTTGATTCTGAAGTGACCAACTTATCTATCGGCGCATCGCCTGGCTTGCAGTTTTCGGTGTTTGCCCATATGGATTTTTCCGTTTACGATTATGTTTTTTTTGACAGCTTACCGAATGATGAAGAGTACTTCTTAAAAACTAACTCGTTTAAAAATTACAATTTTTACAATGATATCTATTTTGAGTTCCTCTCGACCATTGCCAGCCAGACGAAACTGGTGATTATTGCGATCCCACTGTTAGCGACGCTGCATAATACCACAATTATTTATCGTACCCGTGAGCTTCTGGCCAGAAGGGTTGGCGCGCAGTTCTTATGTTTTAAACATATCGTTGAAAATATTAACGCATTTTCAAACTCGCTGATTGATAATCTGTATGATATGGACCCGCATCCGACCGAGTTTATTGCCAACTTTATCGGTGGTATTGTGGCGCAGGTGCTTGAAGATGAGCAAAGCCGGGGTTCTCTGGGCTTTATGAGCGATAATGTTAATTACAGTGAAAACTTTACTGTTCGAAATATTTCAGAAGAGTATGCCGACGATAAAAAATATGAAATAAAAAACTCGTTGTTCCAGGAAACCTTTGCTTTTCTTAATCAGGATGATCAGATTAACATTGCTGAACCGTCCACCCTGATTGGTTTTTATATTAATAAGAAAAACACCAGGTCGCATTTAAAGCTGATGAATGGCAATGAAACTGCCGCGTCAGTTTCCTTATACCGTGATATTGACTTAAGCAGTTTTTTGAAAATATTTATTCCGTCGCCGGTTAACACTAAAATCGACAGAATTGTTATTGATTATGAGGCGCCGGCCGACAGCAGCGTACCGCTGACCTATCATCCGCAGGTCAGCAAGAAAATTGCCGAACAGCCGGTATTATCTATCTCGACGCTGTGCTTCTGGCGTCCTTCAGGTGTGAAGTGGGCAAAAGAGGTTCGTCAGACTTTTGATGCCCGCAGAATCACTCATCTGGTTAACCTGAAAATTAATAAAGCCATTATTGATGGGTTAAAGGATACGTTCATTAATCAGTCACTTATCACATCGTCGCATGGCTATGTGATGCTGTATGACACGGTTTTACAGAAATGTATCAGCATCGATAAAAACCTGACGGCAATTTATCCTAATCCGTTGCTGCCGGTAAAAATCGCGATGTTTGATCATCAACAAGTGGGTTTCACCGTGATGCTGGAGGGGATTAGCGTGCCATTGACCTGTTATAAAAATGGTATTGGCCTCGCTGAGAATCACGTATTAAGAGAGAACAAACGTTTCGACCTCGGTGACTATATTGCGGATAAAGTCAGCCTGATCGCGATTAAAGGCAAGAAGTATGCCTTCGGCATCAATGATATTTACCTGCGATGTTACAAGGTCAATGTGAATAACGGTTTTAGCTTTAACGCCGCAAAAATTAGCCTGTGGGAAACTTTTAGTATTGGTGAATAGAGTAGCGCCCTGGTCACAGGGCGTCTTCTTTATTGCTCTACCCGATGGCAGGCGACGCGATGTTCCGAATCGCCGACTGCGCGCAGCAGTGGTGCTTCTTGGCGACAACGCGATATGGCGTGCGGGCAACGGCTGGAAAAGCGACAGCCGGCAGGCGGATTAGCCGGGTCGGGAATATCGCCCTGCATCATCGCCACCGGTTCGGCATCGGGATCCAGCGTCGGCACGGCCGCCAGCAACGCCTGGGTATAAGGGTGCAGTGGCTGGCGAAACAGCGTATCGCGGCTGGCGGTTTCCACCAGCTGGCCGAGATACATCACCGCCACGTCATCACACAGATGCTCAACCACGCCGAGATCGTGCGAGATAAATAAAAACGTGACGCCGTGTTCATCGCGCAGGTCGGAAAACAGATTAATAATCTGCGCCTGAATCGACACATCAAGTGCCGAAATCGGCTCATCGGCGACAATAAATTTCGGTTGCAGAATCAGCGCTCGGGCAATGCCAATACGCTGGCGCTGCCCACCCGAAAATTCATGTGGAAAGCGGTTATAGTGCTGCGCTGCCAGTCCGCAAATCTTCATGACCGCCAGCACTTTCTCGCGCAGTTCCTCGCGCGTACAGCGCTTATGCGCCAGCATCGCTTCGCCAATCGCGTCGCCGACCCGAATGCGCGGGTTGAGTGAGCTGTACGGATCCTGAAACACCAGTTGCAGCTCAGGGCGCAGCGCTTGCAGTGCGGCGGGCTTGAGCTGATGCAGATCCTGACCTTCAAACAGCACCCTGCCGGCGGTTTTATCGTATAACCCCAGCAGCGTGCGGCCAACGGTGGTTTTGCCGCTTCCCGATTCACCCACCAGACCAAAAATTGTGCCTTTACGGATGGCGAAACTGACATCATCAACCGCACGTAACTCGCCGGTTTGCTGTCCGAACAGGCCGTCGCGCAGCGGGAAATACTTTTTCAATCCCTCGACCTGCACCACATAATCACTCTTCATGGCTGTAACTCCGTTTCCCTGCAGGCGGTTGTCGCTGCGCTGTCGGCATAAAAGCAGGCGGCCTGCTGGCGATCGCCAGTCAGTGGCGGAATGCGCTGGCGGCAAGTATCGGTGGCGCGGGCGCAGCGCGGGTAAAAAGCGCATCCGTTGGGCAGTGCGGCAAGATCCGGTACTTGTCCAGGGATCGAATACAGGCGACGATGGCGCTCACCGGCGGTCGGGCGTGAAGCTATCAAGCCCTGAGTATAAGGGTGCAGCGGCCGACGCAGCACCTCGGCGGTCGGGCCTTTTTCCACTACCTTCCCGGCATACATTACCACCACCTGCTCAGCCATCTGGGCGATTACCCCAAGATCGTGGGTGATCAGCATTAATGCCATGGCGTGGGCGCGTGCACGATCGCGCAGCAGGCGAAGGATCTGCGCCTGCACCGTAACGTCCAGCGCGGTGGTTGGTTCATCGGCAATCAGCAGCGCCGGCTGACAGCTCAATGCCATAGCGATCATCACGCGTTGCAGCATGCCACCGGAAAGCTGATGCGGATAACAGCGCATCAAACTGTCTGCACGTGCCAGACCCACTTCTGCCAGCATCTGCGTGGCGTGCTGCCAGGCCTGTTTTGGTGATTCACCGCGATGACGAATTAAGGGTTCGACCAGCTGTTCTCCCAGCGTCAGCACCGGGTTTAACGCGCTCATTGGCTCCTGAAAAATCATCGCCAGCTGATTGCCGCGCAGATCCGCCAGTTGCGCGGATCGCAGTGCTAACAGGTTTTTCCCCTGATAGCGGATTTCGCCGCCGTCGACTCGCGCAGTCTGCGCCGGAAGCAACCCCATCAGCGACATGGCGGTAACGCTTTTTCCACAGCCGGATTCACCGACAATGCCAACGGTTTGTCCGGGCATCACATCAAAGCTGACATCCTGCACCGCCCGTACCCGGCCCTGCTCACTGGCGAAGGAGAGGGAGAGACGGTCAAAACTGATCAGTGGCTGGCTCATTATCTGCACCGCGTCATTTTAGGATCGAGCGCATCGCGCAAACCATCGCCCAGCACATTAATGGCGATCACCGTCATAAAAATTGCCACGCCGGGCGGCATCCACAACCACGGGCGGCGCTGGAAGTCGATCAGGCTGTTGGCGGCATCCATCATATTGCCCCATGATGGCATCGGCGGAACCACGCCAAGCCCGAGATAGCTCAGCGCCGATTCGCTGAGAATGGCGTTTGCCACTGCCATGGTTGCCATCACCACCAGAATCGGTACGGTATTCGGCAGTAAATGGCCGAACAGACGGCGGCGTGCCGACAGCCCCAATACCTGCGTGGCCAGCATAAAATCGCGCTCGCGCAGCGACAGAATTTGCCCGCGCACCAGCCGCGCCAGCTTCGGCCACTCCAGCAGGCTGAGCATAATTATCACCATCCAGACGCGCGCATCCGGGGAGAAGTCGAGTTCCGACAGCATGGCTCCCATCACAATCAGCAGCGGCAGGCTGGGAATGGTCATGACCAGATCGGCAAAGCGCATAATTAACTTATCGGTTATGCCACCGAGATAGCCGGAAAGCGCCCCCATCAGATAGCCGAGCGTGACTGACAGCAGCATGGTCAGCAGCCCGATAATCAGTGAAATACGCCCGGCCAGCAGCAGGCGGGTATAGACATCGCGACCAAGAAAATCGGTGCCCAGCCAGTGTTCGGCATTCGGCGCTTTATTGATCATCAGCGCATCGGTGGCGTCATCCTGCCATGGCGAAAAGTACGGGCCGATAATGCACCACAGGCTCATCACCACTAGTATCAGCAAGCACAGCATCGCCAGTTTATTACTGCGCAGCGAACGCCAGGCGTATTGCCACGGCGATGGCGTCAGCTGCGACATCACGGCAATATCGGCTTTGCGCTGGCGTCGCGCGGTAAAAAACAGAGAATTCAGCATCATTATCGTACCCGAATACGTGGATCGGCCCAGGCGTACAGCACGTCGGCCAACAGGTTACCGAGGATGGTCAGCACCGCGAGGAACAGGGTAAAACCCATCAGCACCGGATAGTCGCGCGCGGCCAGCGAATCGATATGAATATGCCCGGCACCCGGCCAGTTAAACACTTTCTCGGTGATTAGCGCCCCGGAAAACAGTCCCGGCAGCTCAAAGCCCAGCAGGGTAATAATCGGCAGCAGCGCGTTGCGTAGCGCATGTTTAAAGATCACCGTGCGCTCGCGCAGCCCTTTGGCGCGTGCGGTGCGGATAAAATCCATCTTAATCACGTCCAGCATGCTGGCGCGGAAATAGCGCGTCAGGCTGCCCGCCTGCAACATCACCAGCGCCAGCACCGGCAATACCAGATGCGCGGCAACCTGCATCACCCATTCCCAGCCGCTGGCATCACTGCCGGTATTGGTCATGCCGCCGACCGGCAGCCAGTGCAGATCGACCGCAAACCACTTGATCAGTAGCAGGCAGAGGAAAAAGGTCGGAAATGACATCGCCGCAAATATCACTATGCTGACCAGGTGATCGAACCACGAATTTGGGCGTAACGCTGAAATCACACCGACCGCCAGCGCAATGCCCCAGTAGAGCACCAGTGCGATCAGCGCCAGCAGAAATGAGTTCCAGATATACTGATTCAACAGCTGGCTGACCGGGATTTGGTATTGCAGCGAAAAGCCAAGATCGCCCTGCAACAGTTGTCCCAGCCAGTGCAGATAGCGGGACAGTAACGGCTGATCGAGGCCATACAGCGCTTTCAGCTCCGCCGCACGCTGCGCAGTCAGGGTGATATTGCCATCAATAAAATCGCCAGGCGTTTTAGCAAACAGCATAAAAATCAGCAGCGAAGCGAGGAACAGCATCGGAATGGTTTGCAGCAAACGCCGCAGTACAAAATTTCGCATGGTTTTCTCACAGCCGCGGCGTTTTCTGCGCCGCGGCAATGGGGAGCAACAGGATTAATTCACCACTTTCACGTCTGGCAGGCTACCGGTCAGACCGTTATAGATATCGGGTTTGAAACCGGTGACGCGCGCGCTACTGGCAGACAGGATTTGGCGATTGCCCAGCAGAATCACCGGCGGATCTTCGGCCAGCACCTGATACAGGCGGTGGTAAATCGGCTTGCGCTGTTCGATATCCAGCGTGGCATTGCCCGCGGTAATCAGCTTATCCACTTCGGCGTTGTGATAGCCCTGTAGCTTCGCTTCGCTGCTGTAAAAGTCCCAGACGCCATCGTGGGGATCGTTCAGCGTGCTGGTGCTGAAAGAGGCCAGATCGTAATTGCCGGTTTTACGCAGTGACATCAGCGCATTGAAATCGACCACCTGCGGCTTCAGCAGTACGCCAATCTGGCGGTAGTTCTCTTTCGCAATCGGGATCAGCGCATCGTTCAGCACTTTTTTGCTGACCAGCAGCCCCAGTTCCAGCCGCTTACCGTCTTTCACCCGAATGCCATCGGCAGCGACTTTCCAGCCCGCTTCATCGAGCAGCTGTTTCGCTTTGTTGGCATCGTATTGATACGGATTCACATCCTGCGCATTGTAAGCCCAGGAAATGGGGGCAATCGGCTCGATGGCCACGGAACCGTACCCCTGATACACCACATCAATTAATTTCTGGCGGTCGAGGCCATAAATCAGTGCCTGGCGAACCTTCGCATCTTTCAGCGCTGGCCGATGCAGGTTGAATTCCACCTTGCTGTAATCGCTGGAGCCGTAAAGATTGATATTGGCAAAGCCCAGCAGTTTTAACTGTTCAATATCGTCCGGGCGTGAAGTAAAGGCGTCGTAATCGGTATCGCCGGTCTGGAACAGCTGGAAGTTGGTGGACGGATTGGTCACGCGATAAATAAAGCGCGCGGTCGGCGGCGTGCCGCGCCAGTAGTGGCTGTTGGCGTGGAAACGAATCTCCTGGCCGGGCAGGTATTTATCATAGATATATGGGCCGTTACCCAGCGGTTTGCCGTGCAGCGTGCGCAGATAGTCGAGATTGCCGCGCTGATACTCTTTACCGTAGTAAGCCTTAGACAGGACTGGCCCGCCAATTTTTTGCAGCGTAGTGGCACCCGGCTGGGTGGTGGTGACCTGTAAAGTCAGCGGATCGAGCACTTTTAGCCCGCTGATACTGTCCGCTTTACCCGCTTTATACTCATCGCCGCCGGCAATATGTGCCAGTGTAATATCGGTATCGCCGTCGTATTTCGGATCGTACAGCACGCTCAGGGTGAAGGCGATATCGTCGGCGGTCAGCGGTGAGCCATCGCTAAAGGTCAGGCCCGGACGTAATTTTATCGTATAGATTTTACCGTCATCGCTGACTTTCCAGCTTTCGGCCAGTCCCGGCACCAGTTTGCCCTGGCTGTCCCAGTCAATCAGGCGGGAAAAAATCACATTAGTGACGTTCTCATCCCAGCCGTTGACGAAGAAATAGGGGTTAAAGATGCCCTGCGGCTCGGAAATACCGGCAATCACCGTATCCTTTCGCAGCTTTGCGGCGGCGGGAACCTGGCTGGGATCGCTGGCCGGCACAATGCCCGCTTTTAATACTTCGTCAGCGACGGCCAGGCTGGAGAACAGAATTGTGCCGCCAAACAGCGCAATTTTAAGGGAAGCAGAATAACGTGTTAAGGGTGACAGACCCGACCGTGATAACCTTGCCAAGAGCGATTCCTCATTATTGAACAGTGCCAGATTGACAAAACATGACGAAGAGTAAGGTCGGACTATCTTCCTGTCTAACAACGAAAAAACATTCCTTAATGCGTTTTAAGCATAAAGCGGGACGGGGATTTTATGGCACGCCGGGCATGCGGATGACGCCCGGCGCAGCAGGGTTACTCGACGAATAACGGCGGATTAAAAGCGGTGATTTCCGGCAGCGGCTGCTGCCAGCGTTCAATCTCAACCTGGCAGGTTTGCGCACTGCACCCCTGGCCGAGCCGCGAGCTGCCGCGATCTTCCGTCAGGACATTCGGGTTACCGTGTTTATCGAGCGAGCCGGGTACCGTCGGGTCCAGCGGGTCATACCATGCGCCGGTGGACATCTGCACCACGCCCGGCAGGATATCCGTACTGAGATGGACGCCCGCCAGGATCGCCCCGCGCTGATTAAACACCCGGACGATACTGCCTTCGGTAATCGATCTGCTGGCGGCATCATTCGGGTGCATCCACAGCGGTTCACGCCCGTGAATTTTGCTGGCGCGGCTGACGCTGCCCTGGTCGTACTGGCTGTGCAGACGAGTACGTGGCTGGCTGGATAGCAGGTGCAACGGCCACTGTCGCGCCAGCGATTGCTGCTGCTGCTGGATCCCGGCGTCCCAGTACGGATAGCCCGGACACTCGGCATAATCAAAGCTGGCAACGGTTTGCGAGAACAGTTCGATTTTTCCCGACGGGGTCGCCAGCGGAAACCGCTGCGGATCGGCGCGGAAGTCCGCCAGAAAAATCTGCGGGGTGGCGGGGCGGTTGAACTCCAGCTTGCCCTGTTGCCAGAAATCGGCAAAGGCGGGCAGCTCGATATTTTCTGCCGCCGCCCGTGGCCGCGCGTCTTCGTACATCTGCTCCAGCCACTGCTCCGGGCTGCGTCCTTCACTGAACTTATCGTAAAAGCCCAACTTCTGCGCCAGCTGACAGAAAATAGCGTAGTCGTCACGCGCTTCGCCCACCGGGGGAATATGCTGACGCATGGCGATCATAAAGCCGTCGTGGCTGGCGCTGCCAATATCATTACGCTCCAGAGAGGTGGTGACCGGCAGCACGATATCCGCATGTTTCGCCTGTGCGGTCCAGTACTGTTCATGCACTACCACCGTTTCCGGTCGACGCCAGGCATCGATCAAGCGGTTGATATCCTGATGATGATGAAAAGCATTGCCGCCGGCCCAGTAGACCAGGCGAATATCCGGATAGTGGCATTGCTGACCATCGAACTGATATTCACCGCCGGGATTCAGCAACATATCCGCCAGCCGCGCGACCGGAATCACCGTGCTGACCTGATTTTTACCGGCGGGCAGGCGCGGGCCGGAGAAGGCGGCGCGGTCGGCACCGGCGAGATTGGTGCAGGCATAGCCAAAGGCGAGGCCGCCGCCAGCAGTGCCAATCTGGCCGAGCAGCGCGGTCAGCGCGACCGTTGCCCAGTAAGCCTGTTCCCCCTGGCGCGCACGCTGGATCGACCAGGAGATATTGATCATCGTGCGCTTGCCCGACAGGGTACGGGCAAGATCAATAATCTGCTGTGCACTCAGTCCGGTGATCGCCGCTGCCCACTGCGCGGTTTTGGCGCTGCCGTCGACCTCGCCCAGCAGATAGGATTTAAAGGTTTCAAAGCCGACGGTATGGCTGGCAACAAACGCCCGATCGTAACGATCTTCGGCGATCAACGTATGACAGAGCGCCAGCAACAGGGCGGTGTCGGTGCCGGGTTTAATCGCCAGCCAGCTGGCGTCACTGATGGCGCTGAGATCGTTTTTTACCGGGCTGATATTAATAAATTCCACGCCGCGGGAATGCAGCTTCTCCAGCCAGTATTTTAAAGCATGGTCATTGGCCGCGCCGCCGTTAACCTGGGCATTGCGCAGCGGCAGACCGCCGATGGCGACAAAACACTGGCAGTACTCGGCCAGTACCGACCAGTGGGTATGCTGGTGATGCAGCGGGCTGAGTGGCCCGAGAATATGCGGCAGCACGCGCTCACCGGCCGCGCTGCTGTAGGTGTTGGTGCTGGCGGTATAGCCACCAAATCCCTTCAGAAAGCGGTGCAACTGACTCTGCGCATGGTGAAAACGCCCGGCGCTGGCCCAGCCATAAGAGCCGCCGAAAATCGCTTCATTACCGCCCTGGGCTTTCACCGACTTCAGTTCGCGTGCCACCAGATTCAGCGCCACTTCCCAGCTGACTTCAACAAATGGCTCTTTACCGCGCCCTTCGCGGGAAGCGGGGCCGTGTTGCAAATAACCCTGACGCACTGCCGGGCGACGAATACGGCTGGCACCAGTGACCGAGTCAGTCAGTGACTGGCCGATGCGTGAAGGATTGCGATCCCACGCGACCGGTTCGACGGCGGCGATGTTGCCCTCACGGGTGGTGACCTGATAGGTTCCCCAGTGCATCACGGCAAGTTGGTGTTCTGATTTCATTAAATTGTCTGCCTGAAAGTGATTGCGTTCATCATAAGGTGATTGTGCACCGGATTGAAAATCCCGCCCGGCGAGTGAATATAGGGCTTTTATTCTGTTTGCTGGCATTTAATACTGCTTTATTTTTTATTATTCAGATTAATTAAATGGGTTTGCTTAATATTCTGTTATCTCTGTGCTTTATAATTCTTCAGTAAATTCTGAAGTAATAAATAAAAAAGGGTTTCTTTGTTAATTGTCAATCTCTATTCTGGATCGCGAGGGTGTATAAAGATAACGCTTTTCTCTAAGTTAGAACTTTTATTTATTTGGGCTTGTTTACCGGAGTTGTCATGCTGAGGCTCAGACAATTTTGCTCTACATCAGGAAAATTTTCAGTAATGAAACATAACAAGAAATTACTACCTGCTATTGCCTGCCTGTTCTCCCTGTTCGCGGTCAGCCAGGCTGTTGCGGAGGAACTTTCATTAAAAGGGAAAACCATTGGTATCGCGGTGGTGGGAACCCAACACTTCTGGGATCGCGAAGCGTATAAAGGGGCGACGGAAGAGGTCGAAAAGCTTGGCGGCAAGGTGATTGGCGTTGATGGCGGCCGTGATAACCAGGTCCATGCGAATAACCACAATATTCTGCTGGCACGTAAAGTCGATGCAGTCATCAGCATTCTGGGTGACAGTGCGGTCGACCCGAAATTTAAGGCGCTGCGTGATGCCAATATTCCGGTATTTACCGTCGACCACGTTTCCCCTTATTCCATCAACAATACCACTTCAGATAACTATACCCTCGGTTCGACCATTGGCCGTTATATGGTGGATGCCATCGGCGGCAAGGGCAATGTGGCGGTATTTAATGCCTTCTCCAATTCCTTACGTATCTGCGGTATTCGTTACGACCAGTGGAAGTACGTGCTGAAAGACTATCCCGATATCAATATCGTGCAGCCGGAACTGGCGGAACAGTTTGCCAATTCACCGGAAGATGCGCGCAAGAAAACGCTGGAACTGCTGAGCCAGTATCCGAAAGGCAAACTGGCTGCCATTCATGTTGCCTGCTGGGATCAGCCAGCGATTGGCATTGTACAGGCGCTGGAAGAGACCGGTCGTGATAAAGACGTGAAAGTGACCGCGATTGATGCTGGCCCGGAAACGCTGGAAATTATGGCGGAGAAAGGCAGCCCGCTGGTGGCAAACGTCGCGCAGCAACCGAAGCTGATTGGTCAGACTTCCGCAGAAAACGTGGCGCGCTACTTTGCCGGAGCCAAATTGCCGGTTCAGACCTTTGTACCGGTGATTCCGGTCAATGGCCCGGAAGAAGCGAAAAAAGTGTACAAGCAACTGGGTTATGGTGAGTTGTCCGAGTGAACAGCAGCAACGATAAGCAGCAGATTTCCGGCGGTCTGATTATGGACCGCATCGGTAAAAGCTTTGGCAGTGTGGCGGCGCTGAATAACGTCACACTGACCATCAAACCCGGTGAGATTCACGGCTTAATCGGCGAGAACGGCGCGGGTAAATCGACGCTGATTAAAATTCTGGCGGGGGTTTACCAGGCTGACAGCGGGTCGGTGCGGCTTGATGGCGTCAGTTTGCAGCTGGGAAATCCGGCAGCGATCGAAGCGCAGGGGATCCGGGTGATTCATCAGGAACTGAACCTGATCCCGCATTTCACCGTGGCTGAGTCGGTTTTTCTTGGGCAGGAGTATCGCCGTCGCGGCGGCATGCTCGATCATCGCCGGATGAATCAGGCGACCCGGCAGTTTTTCCGCGACAGCTGGCAGCTGGATCTCGATCCGCGTCGGTTGATCCGCGATCTCAGTCTGGCGGAACGTAAGCTGGTACAAATCGCCCGCGCGCTGATTGATGGCATCGCGCGTTTGGTGGTGTTCGATGAACCGACCGCACCGCTGGAACAGTTTGAAGCCACGCTGGTCTCCAGTGCGATTACCCGGCTGAAAGCGCAGGGCATCGCGATTCTCTATATTTCCCACTATCTGAATGAAATTGCTGAACTTTGCGATAGCGCCACGGTATTACGCAACGGCGAAGTGGTGGGTTATCCCGACCGTGCGCTGTTGCAGGATACGGATGCGGTGATTCGTTTAATGGTCGGGCGGGAAATTGACAGCCTGTATACCTCGCGCCAGCACACGGCGGATGCCCGCGCTGGCGACATCCCGGCACTCAGCGTGCAAAATCTGTCAGATGGTCAGCAGCTTAAAGAGATCAATTTCACCATTCAGCGCGGTGAGATTGTCGGCATAGCCGGATTGCAGGGAGCCGGGCGCGATGTGCTGATCGATCTGCTTTATGGCCTGAAAAGTGCCAAAAAGGGCAAGATCCTGCTTGATGGCCGGGCGCATCGCATCCGCACGCCGCGCCAGGCGATTCGCGCCGGTATGGCGCTGGTGCCGCGCGATCGTCGTCATCAGGGGCTGATTCTTAACTTCTCCGCCGCCGATAATATTAACCTTGCTTCGATGTCCGATACCGCCTGGATGGGCTGGGAAAGGCGTTCGCTGGTGTGGCAAAAAGCTCGCTCATGGATCGAGCGTTTAAGCATTCGTCCGGGGCGTCCTGAACTGGCGGTGCGCTTTATGAGCGGCGGTAATCAGCAGAAAGTGATCCTCGCGCGCTGGCTGGATACCCAGGCCCGGCTGTTTATTCTGGATGAGCCGACACTGGGGGTGGATATCGGCGCGCGCAGCGATATTTATCAGCGTACCCGCCAGCTGGCCGACCAGGGGCGTTCGGTGCTGGTCTCTTCCAGTGATGCGACAGAGCTTTTAGGGCTATGCGACCGCATTCTGGTGATGTGGCGCGGTGGGCTGGTGGCCGATTTATCGACTGAGGGTCTCACGCTGGACGCCTTGTTAGCGTCAATCAATGGCGGTCAGGAAAAACAGTTATGAGCAGTGATATTCAGAGCAGGTGGCGTCTGCATAGCGCAACGCTGATTGAAAAGTTCCCGATACTCCTTTTTTTCGTGCTGCTGGTGTGGCTCAGCGTTGAGTCACCGTGGTTTCTCACCTGGCAAAATATCAGCATGATGGTGGTGCAAAGCGTGCCGCTGGCGATATTAAGTTTTGGTCTGGTGTTTGTGATTGCTGCCGGTGGCGACGATGTGGTGTCGGGCGGTATCGACCTCTCGTTGCCCGCCATTGCGGTGCTGGGCGTGGCGCTGCTCAGCCTCGGCATGACCGAATGGCTGACGCCTTATCCGCTGCTGTTCGCCTTAGTGGTGGTGGGGTGCCTGCTGTGCAGCGGAATCAACGCGCTGCTGGCGATGGTGGCGGGTTTGCCGCCGCTGTTAGCCACGCTTTCCAGCTCGGTGGCCTTTACCGGCTTAACCGATCTGCTGACCGGACAACGACGGATCAGCGTCAGCGATCCGCTGATGGTGGCATTTCGTGACGGCAGTCTGGCCGGTATTCCCTGGCCGCTGATTTATCTGCTGGTGGTGTTTCTGCTGTTCCAGTATTTACTGCATCACTGCCGTTTTGGTCAGCATATTCAGGCGGTCGGCGGCAATCACGATATGGCGCGCATGTCCGGGTTAAACGCTAATAAACTGACGCTACTCGCCTGGCTGATTGCGGCTGTCGCCGCCGCGCTGGCGGTGTTTCCGCTACTGGCGCAGGGTTCCGGCAGCTCCAGCGGTACCGCCACGCCATTGCTGATGGAGATGGTGCTGGCAACCTTTATCGGTTCAGCCTTTTCCCGCCGCCGGGTCGTCACCATCTGGGGCGCACTGCTCGGTGCGCTGCTGGTGAATGCCTTATCCAATGGCCTAGGCTTGCTGGGTATCAATATCTTCTGGATGGGCACCATCAAAGGGGGATTAATTTTGGTGGTGCTGGCTGCTTCGGCCTTTCAGCAGAAAAGGAGCCATTGATGAGCATCGTCCCTCCGTTATCTGCCGCTCAGCCGGCAAGCTCCAAAAATAAAATGGTCAGCTGGTTTGCCCGGCTGGGTTTTTTCCTCGTGGCATTGGGTTTTATTTCCCTGTTCAGCTATTCCAGCCCGGTCTTTCTGACGCTGGATAACTGGAGCAACCTGCTCCAGGGCTGCGCCATTCTGCTGATTGTTTCGCTGGCGATGACGCTGATTGTCAGTGCTGGCGCGATTGATCTCTCGGTCGGGATTGCGGTCGATTTCGGCGCGGCATTTGCGCTGGTGGCACTCAAAACATGGGGCTTGCCGTGGCAGGCCGCGGTGCTGTGCGCGCTGCTTGGCGGGGTGATTATTGGTTTATTTAATGCCTTCCTGATCCTCGTTTGTCAGATTAAGCCGTTCCTCGCCACGCTGGGAACCTGGTTTATTGCCAGTAGCGTCGAGCGAATTTATACCGATGGCGGCGGCTCGATTGCTTACCGGCGTATGGCGCGGGAATACCACGACCTTGCGGTGGGCAATATCGGCGGGATACCGATTCCGGTGCTGATCGCGCTGAGCCTGGTGGTGATTGCGTATCTGGTCACGGAACGGACGCTGTTTGGCAAATGCGTGCGCGCCGTCGGCCAGAACAGCGAAGCCGCGCGGATTGCCGGTATCGCTAATCGTAAAACGCTGTTCTGGGTGCTAATAATAGCCTCGGCGATGTGTGCGGTCGGCGGCGTGATCCTGTCCGCCAACCTGCGCCAGTTCACGCCGCTGGCCGGGCAAGCCTATCTGATGGATGCAATTGCCGCGGTGTTTATCGGCACTGCATTTAATCGTCAGGGGCGCGCCAGTATTCTCGGTACGCTGGTCGGCGTGCTGTTTCTGGCGGTGGTTGATAATGGACTGAATCTGATGGGGCTGAACTACCTGCTTAAAGATGCGCTGATGGGCGTAATCCTGGTGGTGGCGCTGGCGCTGTCATTCTGGCAGGCGCGTTTGCGCCAGCATCTGCGTTAGGCTGACAAGGAGAAACGGTGATGAAAAGTTTTGATGCGGTATTTGTCGGCCTGACCATTCTGGATATTGCCGGGCGTCCGGTCACGGCGATCCCTGAGCGCGGCAATGTGGCGTTTATCGAACAGATTCGTCTCTGTCCGGCGGGAACCGCCGCCGGCGCACTGATTAATGCGGCAAAGCTGGGCATCAGCACCGCCACGGCGGCCTGTCTGGGTGAGGATGAAAAAGCGCAGTTTATCCTTAATTATTACCAGCGGCTGGGCATCGACTGCTCGCTGATTCAGCGCACCGCCGAGCGGGAAACCTCGGCGACCATGTTACCGATTCGCCCCAATGGCGAACGTCCGGCGCTGCATTATCGCGGTGCGTCAGATCTGCTGCTGGTGCAGGAAGCGGATTTTGATCGCGTGCTGGACTGCCGCTTTCTGCATCACGGCGGCAGCGGCCTGCTGGCGGCAATGGATCAGGGGCCAAGCGCCAGATTACTGGCGGCGGCAAAACAGCGCGGCGTTATCACCAGCTTCGATTTGATTGCCTGTAATGACGATACCCTGGCGCTGTTGCGCCCATTGCTGCCTTACGTTGACTACTTTATGCCATCACTGGAAGAGGCGGCATTTCTGTCGGGCAAACAGTCGGTGGCCGGGATTGCCCGCTTCTTTTTCGACGCCGGAGTCGGGTGCTGCGTGCTGAAAGACGGGGAGAATGGCTCATGGTTGATTACCCGCGACGACATTCAGCATATTCCGGCTTACCAGGTTACGGCGCGGGATACCACCGGCTGCGGTGACAGCTATTGTGGCGGCTTTATCAGTGCGCTGGCGCGGGGCATGAGTGTACAGCAAGCCTGTCAGGTAGGATCGGCAGTGGCGGCGCTGGTGGCAACCGGACTGGGTTCGGATGCCGGCGTGGAAAACTGGGCGCAGGTCGAAGCGTTTATCGCCACCACGCCCCTCTGTCATTCATCCGCGGATTAGCGCCACTGATAAAGCAGTGGTTCGCCGGCAATAAAACGTTGCAGATCGGCGGCGATCATTGCGGTATGTTTGGCGATGCTTTCTCGGGTCGCGCCAGCAATGTGCGGGGTGATAATCACATTATCCAGCTCGGTAATAAACGGATGTTCCTGCCACAGCGGCTCCTGATGATAGACATCCAGCGCTGCGCCACCCAGCGGGCCATGCCGCAGCGCGTCAATGAGATCCTGTTCATTAATCACCGCCGCTCGCGAGGTGTTAATGATATACGCCCCTTTTTTCATCGTGCTCAGCAGCGAAGCATTGATCATGCCATCGGTGCCTGGGCCGCTGCTGAGATGCAGGCTGACATAATCCGCGCTGTTAAACAGCTGTTGCAGCGTGGCTTTATGCAGACCCGGCTCATCAATATCTTCGGCGGCGACAAACGGATCGGCGACTAACACCTCCATGCCAAAGGCGCGTGCCAGACGGGCAACACGACGGCCAATATTGCCATAGCCGACCAGTCCGAGGGTTTTATTGCGTAGCTCGCCGCCTTTAAACACTTCGTAAGGGCTGTCAGCACTGACATCCCACACCACATCGCGGCGCAATCCGGCTTGCGTGCTATTGCCGCTTTGGGTCGGGCGGGTAAAATCACCGCGCTTCAGTGCAGCATGCGCCTGCGGAATATGACGGGCGAGGCTTAGCATCAGGCCGAGGGTCAGTTCGGCGGCGGCATCGGCGTTACGGCCTGGGGTATATAACACTTTGATATCGCGCTGCTTTGCCGCCTGAATATCAATATTCACCGGATTCGCGCGAGTGCAGGCAATCACTTTAAGCTGCGGACAGCCGGCAATCACCTCGGCGGTAATATCGTCATAGCTGGTGACAATCACCTCAGCATCATGGGCCAGCGCGATATACTGCTGGCTCGACAACTTCGGTTTGCCAATCGCCCAGCCCTCCACCACCAGCTCCCCCAGTTGACGGAAAACCTGTAAATCTCCCTCGTATTCTGCGGTAAACACAATTTTCATTATTTTTTATCCTGAGAAATTTTCTGTAATGCCTGATGCCTTGCTTGCCAGACCGGTTGTAACTGGTTGCGCAGCAGAAGAAAAACCGGGAACAGTGCCTGATAAGCTGCATGCGCCTGAGCATCAGGCTGATAGTGGGTCTGTTCAGGTGCTGGGTAGTGGTGCAGCGCGCCGACGCTGCGTGCGGCAAGAATCGCGGCACCCCTGGCACTCAGCTCATTAAAATGGCTGGATACCACGGTTCTGCCGGTGCAGTCGGCGATAATCTGTAGCCAGGTGGCCGAGGCCGCGCCGCCGCCGGTAATATAGAGATCGCCGTCAGTGCTGTAGCCTTGCAGTGAATCGACAATTGCATAGGCGATACCTTCAAATACCGCCCGTTGCAACTCGGCGCGCGTGGTCTGCTGACTGATACCAAAATAGCCGGCTTTCGCTTGCGGATTAAAAAACGGCGACCGCTCACCATTCAGATACGGCTGCCAGAATACGCCACCGCTGCCGGGTGGTATTGTGGCTATCTCCTGTTCCAGCAGTTGCAAATCGTCAGTCAGGGACAGATTCCGCTGCAACCAGTCGATATTCGGCGTGCCGGCCTGCATCGGATAGAGATTAATAAAACTGCCGGTTTCGGTATGGGTAACATAGCGGGTGTGCTGACTGACATTTTCGCGTCCGTGGCAGACAATGCCGGTGCAGCAGGTGGTGCCTAAAATAGTGTAAATATCACCGTCATTAATGGCGCCACAGCCTAATGCCGCGCTACAGACATCCAGCGCACCGGCGGCAACCGGCGTGTCGGGCGGCAGGCCGCACAGCGCCGCGACATCTGCACGCAGCGTACCGGCTTGCTCATCGGGCGCAACCAGCGGTGGAAACAGAGGTTTAACCTCGCCAAGACCCAGTTCTTCAATCACCGCCGAGGAAATCTCGCCGCTGGCCTGATTCAGCACCGAGGCGCTGGCATCGGTAATCTCAATCGCGGCGTGCCCGGTAAGGCGAAAGCGAATCCAGTCTTTGGCAAAAAACAGATAAGTGGCGGCGCGCAGCCGTTCTGGCTGATTCTGCTGCAACCAGCAGAGCTGCATACTGGTATTGCACGGCTGCAACTGCGTGCCGGTCTCGGCAAATAAGCGCTGATCGAGGCCGGGCCTGCGCAATAATTCGGTCATTAATTCGCTGCTGCGCGTATCGCTCCACAGAATACCCGGCCCAACCGGCTGCCCGTCAGCATCGCTTAACCAGACGCCTTCGCCCTGACCGGCAAGGCCGATAGCTTTTAGTTTTCCCTGCTGTAATGCAGGCCAGCTGGCGATCTGTTGCAGAACCTTCAGCACCGACTGCCAAAGCTGCTCCATATCCTGTTCGGCATAGCCGCCGGAGGTCAGGGTTGGGCGCGTATTTTCAGCAGCAGAGCACACCGCCTGAAACGCATTATCGAACAGTATGGCTTTTACCCTGGACGTACCAATATCGATACCGAGAAAGAAATCCATCTAAACCTACCCACTCTTGGATGTAGCGCTATCAGAAGTTAAGCGTGTTCATTTAAACGACGGTGTAGTGTGATTTTAGCCATCTAAATGGCTATTGATGCTATCACTGTGGCTGGGGTTGAGCAATATTTGTGTTGTGGGTGGGGGAGGTAGTCGCGTCTGCTTTGCGATGTGCTGTCGACTCAGGCAGGAACAGGGGGGCTGGACGACAGCCTGTGGAGCGAACTTACTGAATTTTATTTTAACGCCATTCAGGTTGGAATCTCGGATAACATTAATTACTTAGTGGTGTTTATCGAAAGGAAAACCCACCGCTAAGTGGGTTTGATTACTTAATCCAGGTGTTTGGCTCTGGATTTAACTTCCTGCATATTCATACCGTGGTGGTCGCGTTGATTGCCACACATCCAGCATGAACAGCGACAGGGAGTATGATAAGTGATACCCACACTCACTGGTGTGACGTTGCCAAAGCTGCAGTGTCCGGCGTTATTATAACGGCTGCGTTTAGCTTTGAGCCTTTGCATATGATGCCGACGAAGGCCTCGATTTCTTGATTGCATGATTAAACCCCGAATTATCAGTCAGGGCAGCCACACCTTCGTGTGACCACCGGAACCTGTATTCGGAGTGAAGGTTTTTACGCATTTGCTACCTTCCTTAGAAAGAGGGTTATCCTGAATGTTTTATCATTTATTAACTAATAATAATTATATACTTGTCAATAAGTTGAGTGTTAATGGTCTGCACGGATTTGTGACCGGATCGACCATGATAAAGTCTGCCCAGAAGCAACTTTGATTGTCAGAAAGATTTTATCACCGGTATCAGGCTGGTTATTCATGCTTTTTGATTAAAAAAACTTATTTATATTACGCTTACGTTCGCTCTCTCTGTATGTGCGATTCTTCCATTGTGACGCGTATCAACTGAGTTTTTACTCACATTTAAGACTGTTGTCTTGTTAACTCAATCTTCTAAATATATCATTAGCAGTAATGTGAACCTCAGTGTTACGCCTGAACAATATCGCGCAAAGGAACAATGCTGAGCTTCTATAGATGGCCTTCGCCAAAACGCGACTTGGTGAGTTCTTATAATATTTCTCTAACGATTTAACAGGGCACTTTATGGCAGAACACTCTTCTTCAGCCGATGACAATTCGCACGGTTTTATTCTCAAGTCACTTGAAGATATGCGGCGTAAATTGCTGGATCTGACTTCACGAAACAGATTGTTAAATTTCCCTGTTAGCCAGAAGCACTCCTCTTTGCGCATTATCAATGAGCTGCCAGATCAATTATATCAGATGCTTAAATCTGAAGAGCCCATGCAGTTTGCAGCAGTACCCGATCCCACCAAAGAACAGCTACTAAAATTTGGCTATCTTGATGATGACGAGCACTCAGCAGAAGAAAAAACGAAGAAGTCGCTGCCTGATGCAAAAACATGGGCTACAAAGCTCGGAATCAATATCAATTATGAGTTGCTGAGCAGCGCAAAAGGGAACGTCTCACCTGAGGACTATCAGCAGATAGTGAAGGCCAGGGAGGTAATCCTTGAGCATCTAAAAAATAATGACGGTTCTTTAATTGGCATAAGAAATTCAGAAGCTAAGGCAGGTCTGTCAGTTGAGTGTCTTAATCTCTCACTGATACAGCTGGGTTATGAGGATGTAGGTGAATTTGAGCGTGACACTCAAGCTGGAAAAAACCTTCGTGAGCCAACGATACACGCTTCACTAACCGATGACCAAATTCAAACTCTCTATTACCCCACCGAGCTTGAAGCGGTATTGCGATTAATCCATGGCAAAGCGCAAGTTGCTATTGAAGAGACTGGGGCAGGAATTCTCTATCTTGCATTAGGCTTTTTAGAATGGTTCGAAAGTGACGATTCAGACAAACCAAGGCTTGCGCCACTGTTTACCATCCCGGTTACGCTTGAAAAAGGAAAACTTGATCCTCAGGCGGGTCTCTATCGCTATAATTTGCGCTACACCGGAGAGGACATTCTTCCTAATCTTTCACTGCAAGAAAAACTACAAGGCGATTTTGGTATTGCTCTTCCGGCTCTTGATGATGAAATTATGCCGGAGTCATATTTCCAGCAAGTTCAGGCAATTATAGGAAAAAGTAAGCCGCGCTGGAAAGTTCGACGTTATGGAGCATTAAGTCTTTTAAACTTCAGTAAAATGCTGATGTATATGGATTTAGATCCGAATCGCTGGCCGCAAGGTAGTAAAAACTTACTGACTCATAGTGTCATTAAGCGACTCTTTACCTCTCAGTCAGGTGATGGCGACACTGATTCCAGTATGTCTACAGAGTATGCGATTGATAAATTTGTTGAAATTCATCATAAATTCCCACTTATTTATGATGCTGATAGCTCCCAACACAGCGCCTTAATTGATGCGGTAAACGGTGATAACCTTGTTATTGAAGGGCCTCCGGGAACCGGCAAATCACAGACCATTACTAACCTTATCGCGGCTGCAATGCTGAATGGCAAAAAGGTTCTTTTTGTTGCAGAAAAATTAGCCGCTTTACAAGTTGTTAAACACAGACTGGATAAAGCTGGCTTGGGTGATTTCTGTCTGGAATTACATAGTCATAAATCGCACAAGCGTAAGGTTTTAGAAGACGTCCAACGCAGACTGCAAAATCCATCCCTGCAAAAAACGCCTGCGCAAATTGAGGCAGAAATTTCGCGCTATGAGGATCTAAAGAATCAGCTAAATGGTTATGCCCAAGAAATAAATGAGCAGTGGAAGCTTACTGAGCTCACCATTCATCAAATTCTGACTGGAGCGACGCGCTATCGACGTGAGTTGAATATAGATCCTGGGCTGTTACACCTTGAGAATCTCTCTGGACAGAAACTGGACCGTGTTTCCCAGCTAAGATTGCGGGACCAGGTCAAAGAGTTTAAAAATGTTGTGGTGGAGTTCCGCCAGCAGGTCGGGGATCAAGCAGAGCTGTCAGAGCATCCCTGGTACGGCGTCAATAATCTGGATATTCAGCTCTTCGACTGTGACAGAGTTGTTGCGGTTCTGTCTACATGGAATACGTCACTGCTTTCCTGGCAACAGTCACTTTCTGATTTCTTGCACAGTTATGCCATTTCAGCAGTCAATCAGGACGATTTGGACTGGCAGGGCCAGCTGACTGAGTTAGCCGAGAAACTTCCGAAGCTCACAGCAAATGTTGATTTTCAGGCTTATACGCGGCTGGGTGGCAATGACATTGGACGTTTGAAAAAATGGCTGAAAGACTTTGATGCTGTTCAGGCTGAATATCGTTTATTGGCGGATTACATAGCGCCTGAAAAACTGCGTCTTCTTGTAGAGGGCTCCGCCTGCCCCGAATTCCCCGATATTATCAATGCATTCGGTTTAGATGGAACCTCAACGCTTGCCGATGTGGTAAAACTTATTCGGGGCTTAGAGCAACTGCATACTCTGTTTAAGTCAGTAAGTGAGCAACTCTCTCCACTGATGGCATCCTTGCCAGCATCTGTTTCAGACAGATTTTCTGCAACACCACAAGGTTTTAACCAGATAATCAGCTTTATCTATATTGCATTTGAACTGCCTGCTGAGTTGATAAAATATCGACATGAAAGGTTCGACGATGAAGCTATTGAGCCGCTGATTGAAGAGTTAGGGCAGCGACTGGCGTCGCTCCAGTCACTACGCGACCATCTACAACCTCATTTTGTACTGAATAAGTTACCTGATGATGAGCAGCTGAAAGCTATCGAAAAGAATCTGCACGATTCCGGATTACTTAGCTATTTAAACAGTTCCTGGCGGCAGGCTAAAAATGCACTGGTCGATTTATCTGGCGATCCCAATGCTAAATGGAAAACACTCCACAGCGATTTGCCTAAACTTCGACAGTATGCGCAAGAGTTGAGCGAGCTTGAGGCACGAAATTTCACTCAGCTTCTTGGTGAGCTTTATCAGGGATTAGAAACCGAGCCGAAACAGCTGCTGCAACTGCGAACGTGGTACGGCAAAGTGCGCGGTTTATGGGGAATTGGTTTTGGGGCGAATGTGGCTATTGGTAGCTCTCTGCTTACTATGGATAGTCAGATTCTTAGAGGTATCCAGCAATTAAAACATCAGGGCATAGATACGCAAATATCACAGCATCTCACCAGACTGAAGAAGTTTGAAGAGACTGTACCGGCAAATGTGCTGTTCCCGAACAATGATCAAACGCTGGCTGGTGAAGCAAACATTTTTTCATCGCTGATAGCGAACCTTACCGATGCACTGATTCCTGTCCAGGAGTGGTTCCTGTCTGAACACTTTGACCTGAATACTGTTAATGATAAGGGGAACGTTTTACAACAAATGCAAGTCAGGCAGAGGGCTCTGAACGATGATAAGTTGCCTGGCGAGGTTTTTGCGATAGCTGGTGAGATTGCTTTTGGTGTGGGTAAAAATAACGTGCATCCTCTTAATGTCATGAGTGAAACGATTACTTTTACAGAGCAAATGCACGAGAAAATTCTGCATGCTGATCTGACGCAGGCAATTAAAAACCTTTCCAGTGGTGATCAATACCGCAGCCTGCAACAACACCTGCTTACTCTGCAGCAACACTGGAAAACTCAGACAGACCGGCAAAAAGATTATACGCGGGAAACCCATCTTAATGCTTCACAATGGCAGCAGCGCTGCGGAAATAGCCTCTCAGCACTTATTAAACGTAATGAAGAAGCGATGTCTAAACCGCGTTGGCTAAATGGCTGGATTAACTTTACCCGGATTTCTAAAGCAATTGAAAGCAGCGGGCTACAGCGTATCCGCGATGCGGTAATGAACCGTATACTTACCATTGAAGATGTTGATATTGGTTTGCAGATTGCTATTTATGATCAGTTGGCACGTGAGGTTGCATCAGAGCGTCCACATCTATTACGCGTCTCGGGTAATAGTCGAAGTGCAATGCAGAAAACATTTCGTGACTATGACAAGATGCTCCAGAATCTTCAGCGAGAACGTATCGCGGCGATTATTGCCAGTAATCCAGTTCCTCAAGGGGCGTCAGGAGGGAGAAAGTCAGACTATACGGATATGGCACTTATCAAAAATGAGCTCGGTAAGAAGGCCAGGCATATCCCTATTCGTCGGCTTATTGACCGTGCTGGCAACGCACTTCTTCAGCTCAAACCCTGCTTTATGATGGGGCCGATGTCGGCTGCTAACTACCTTAAGCCCGGCGACATTGAATTTGATCTTGTTGTGATGGATGAAGCTTCACAGGTAAAGCCTGAAGATGCGCTGGGGGTTATTGCCCGCGGTAAACAAATTATTGTTGTAGGTGATCCTAAGCAGCTTCCACCGACCAGCTTCTTTGACCGTGCAGGTATTGATGATGATGACGAGGACACCGCAGCAGTTAGTCAGACTGACAGTATTCTTGATGCTTCTTTACCGCTATTTAAGATGCGTCGCCTGCGTTGGCACTATCGTTCTCAGCACGAGAGCCTTATCGCTTATTCTAACCGGCATTTTTACAACAGTGATCTGGTCGTATTCCCGTCACCTAATGCTCATGCTCCTGAATATGGCGTTAAATTCAGCTTTGTTAAAAATGGCCGCTTTATTAATCAGCACAATATTGAAGAAGCCAGGGTTATTGCCAAAGCTGTCGCCTTGCATGCACTCCATTCTCCGAAAGAGTCCCTTGGCATTATTGCAATGAACTCCAGGCAGCATGAACAGATTGACCGGGCTATTGATGAGTTATGCCGTGAAGATGCGCATGCCAACGCCGCCATTGAGAAGCTTCGAGCCAAAAGCGACGCCCTTTTTGTGAAAAATCTCGAAAACGTTCAGGGCGATGAGCGAGATGTTATCTTCATCTCCTTTACTTATGGCCCGGGTGAGGTTGATGGAAGAGTCTATCAGCGCTTTGGCCCGATTAACTCTGATGTTGGCTGGCGTCGGTTAAATGTTTTGTTTACGCGAGCTAAAAAACGCATGCATGTTTTCAGCTCAATGCATGCTGAAGACGTGCTGGTAAACGAAACATCTAAACGTGGAGTACAGGCGCTACGCGGATTTTTACATTTTGCTGAAAAGGGCAATATGGATGGGCTTGCTCGTTCCACGGGAAAAGCGCCTGATAGTGACTTCGAGGTGTCAGTCATTACAGCTCTTGAAAATGCGGGTTTCAGCTGTGAGCCGCAAGTAGGGGTTGCAGGATTCTTTATTGATATTGCTGTGCGTGATCCCGGAAAACAGGGTCGGTACTTAATGGGAATTGAATGTGATGGAGCAACTTATCATTCAGCCAAGTCAGCACGTGACAGAGATCGTTTACGACAGGATGTGCTTGAAGGACTCGGTTGGAAAATTCGCCGTATTTGGTCAACCGATTGGTTTAGCAATCCGGATGAAATTTTAAAGCCTATCATTAATGAACTGCATCAACTGAAAACCGCGATTGCAGTTGAATCTTATTCTGAAGAAAAGGCTATAGCCGAGTTGGTTGTAGAGGATCTTGAAAACAGCAAGGATGTCACGAATTACAGCAACACGACTGAGCCGTTAAGGGAGCGCCTCGAACGCTTTTCTCGTGAGGTTATTGATGTGGAATGCCCGTTTATTGCCGATGAGAGCAAGTTGCTTCGCCCGGCGATGATTGAGGCATTTCTGGAGTATCAGCCTCTTTCGCGCTCTGAGTTTGTTGAGCGTATACCGAAATATTTACGTGATGCGACTGAAAGTAGAATGAGTAAGCACTATCTGGACAGTGTGCTGGCTATCATTGATGGGCAGGACCTGATCAGTGAAATTAATAATGGATAGTTAATACGCAGGGGCAGGGAGGCCCGTTCGCTTTGAATCAGGAACTATTCCTCTGAAAGGAAGTTCAACCAGTCATCATTGGATAGCTTCTTTTCGAAGGGGATAAGATGTTTTTTGATATAAGCCAGAATTTCGTCACTGGTCATTTCAGATGCGAGAGAGGGATAAAGGTCACCATAATCATCCATCAGGTTATAATATAGCCAGTTAAGGTAGCCGCAGGTTTTGGCAAAAAATCGCGGGCTGCAATCTAACCAGGTGGTGGCAAAAAAGGATAAATAAACTACAGCAGACTGAGCATTGCTGGCATGGATAAGTTTCGAAATCTGAATTTTAAGCCATATCAATGCGCTAAAATTCTGTGCTGGATAGCTCAGGCCTGTCTCAGCCCGATACCTGTCAAAATAGCGCCTGACTTCATCTTCATCAGGGGTCTTATCAAGGTTTAAGGAGGCAAGAATCAATAATGTCCCGGAATCGTTACCTGATAATACTTCTTGCTCCGCCCATTCCGTAATCGCTTTGCAGATATCATCCATTCCCGTGGCGGGAATGACTTTTCTGAACTCACTTAAACAGAGAAGGTCGTGCAGAGTATAATTAAAGGATTCCACTTTTTTCTCATCCGGTGATATTTATTTATCAGTCACTATTGATTCATCTTTCAGATAATCTGGCCGGAAGTCAGCATAGCGCATTATTATCTGGCAGCGTTATGTCCATAAATCCGATTTTGTTCCGTCAGGCCGTTATACTGAGATGCCGTTGACTTAAGACGAAAAGATACAAAAGGGATTGCCGGCATGCTGAAGCATGGATATTCCCTACTTCAGCCACCTGTTTAGACCATTACCGGTTACAACGCTTTTTCCCACACGCTCTGCGGCAGTAAATAGATCGCCTTTTCGGCATGCTGACCGTCGGTAACGATATGTTTGATTCCGCTTGCCATTACCGCTAATGTCACGTCGAATGCATTCAGACTGTCGCCGAATCCGGCTGTCAGGTTTAACATTGAGCCGTTTGCCATCAGATAAAGTGTTTTGCCGTTTAACTGATATGCGTTGATAAACGGCATCACTTCTTCGTGCGGGTACTGTTTCAGGTACTCACAGTCAATCTCTTCGGCAACATGGCCGACATTAAGCACGAATATTCCCTCTTTCGCTTTATCCAGCACGGCGGCACTGACCACTTTCTTCGCACCGGTTGCGGTAGCGACCACATCGGTAGTGGCAATGACGTCATCAATATCGACGACGTGCCAGCCATCGTAGGCGGCCTGTAGACGACGTGCGGCATCCTGTTCTGCCACCATAACCTGTCCGCCATAGGCTTTCGCCGCTGCGGCAACGCCCTGGCCAACCAGGCCATAGCCAATGACCAACACTTTCTTTTCGTGCAGTGTCAGATGAGTGGTCTGGAAGAAGGTTTGCCACGCGGTCAGGCCGACCATATGACGGTTATGCAGACCTTCTTTGACCGGTAAGTCATCCCAGTTAAAGATCGGGTAACCTGGACGCAGATCGCTCAGGCGATTTACACCGGATCCGGTGGCTTCGAGGCAGGCCACGACATCGCCAAATTCACCGCGCTGATGCAACAAGGTGGTGATATCAGCGCCCATTTCACAGAGATGGGTCGGACGCCACGCAATCGCTTTTTCCCATGAGTCGCGCCACTCGGCATCGCTCATATTGCGCCATGCGCAGGCTTGTGCACCTGCGGCGACCAGGTATGCAACAACCTCATTCTGCACGGTTGTCGGGTTACAGGTGGTCAGGAAGACTTGGGCATTTTTCTTCAGCAAACCTTCTACCAGCGGGATCATCTTCAGATCGAGATGCATATTGCAAGCCATGCGCACATGACTTAAATCGGGCAGCGCTGCCACCTGCTTCAGGGTGCGAACCATATGGCGGCAGCACCACGCAATCTCTTTGCTGAACATCTCGTTCTGGATACTCACGGCAGTTCCTTATTATCGTTGTTTAATGATTTTTAAGGAATATATCATTAATTCCCGCGCCAGAAAGATTACGTTCGTCACTCTGGCTTTCCCGCCTCAGATAAACGCAGATAATACATCGATATTATCAACGGCTCGAAAGTGTCTGGATTATCCGTGGCGATTTATAAAAAAATCAGCTTTATTGGCTGGGTGTCCAGGTTTTAGGGGGAGGTTTATAATCTTTTCACTTAAATTTACTTTTAAAGAAGTACAATCTGTATCAGATCTGAATAATTCTGTTTTTAGTGGGTGTTGAAACTATTGTTCTGCACAAGCACATTCAGTGAGAAGGGCGGATATCTATGAGATGAGTTAAGCGTGGCGCTATCGCGCTGCGGTATAAAAAATTGTCGCCATTTCATCGCCATTTGAAAACAGGAACAAAAAAAGCCACCCCTTGCGGAGTGGCTTAATATCCTGATTTAACAGGTAAAATTTGGTGGCCCCTGCTGGACTTGAACCAGCGACCAAGCGATTATGAGTCGCCTGCTCTAACCACTGAGCTAAGGGGCCTGCGGGGACAGGATTATAATGTAACTCTGGTGCGCAATCCAGCAATTAGCATCCGGTTGGGCTTTTTTTAAGCAAATCTCATGCTTCGCAAACCATCTGAATCACAAGGAATTAATCCCGGCCCGCAGCCCGCGCGGCTTCCAGCGACTGATTGATCCGCTGGTTTTTATTCATCTTTATTCACTAAGCAGCAAAACCAACACTCTGGCGTTACTGACGGTAGCGTGATGCCGACTGGCTGAGCGACAAACCCGGAATCATCGCCGCACGCGCACTCTCGTACTGCTGCCATTGCGCAAGGCTTTCCAGTGACGGAATTGTGACGCTTTCGCCCAGATCCAGTCCGGCGAGGCTGGCATCCACCAGCGTTTCCACTTCCATAATCATATGAGTCGGGATTTCGTCGATCGATTGACCGGAACGATTAAAGATCTCGGTGCGGGTGATGCCCGGCAGCACTGCCTGCACCTGTACTCCGTGCTGTTTCAGTTCCCGTTCCAGCGCGCGCGTCAGCGTCAGCACAAAGGCTTTGCTGGCGTTATATGCGCCGTTGGACATCTCATGTATCAACGCCAATACCGATGCCAGATTGATAATGGTGCCGCGTCCACGGGCTTTGAAGCGGTTACCTGCGGCATGCGCAAGGCGGGTTGGGGCGGTGATATTCAGTGCAATCAGGCTGTTGATGCTGTTGATATCCGCATCGAGAAAGTCGCCATCGACGGTTATTCCGGCGTTATTTACCAGCAGCGTGATGCGTTCGTCATCCGCCAGACGTTGGGCGACGCGGCTGAGGTCTTCGTCGCGCGTCAGGTCTGCTGGCAACACTTCGCTCTGCACGCCGTGCACCGCCGTGAGTTTTGCCGCCAGCGCGTTAAGGCGTGACCGATCGCGTGCCACCAGGATTACGTCGTAGCCGCGTTGTGCCAGGCGTTCTGCATAGGCTGCGCCAATGCCTGATGATGCGCCGGTGATTAACGCCGTGCCTGAACTGCGAGAGAATAGGGTCATGGTTAACTCCTGAATATGATGGTCATCATTTACTGTCGGATTTAATATGACAATCATCATATATACAGTCAAGCGCGGAAGCGGTTTGAATATGACGGTCATAATAATTATTATCATTGTTATAACCTATGGCGGCTTATCGCCAGTTAGCCGGAGTTTGAAATGGAAAATCTCAGCCATAAAGCGCGTACCCGTCAGCGCATTCTTGATGAGGCCGCCAGTGCGATGCGGGTGCTGGGGACGGAAGGGATTGGCGTGGCTGCGCTGATGAAGCGCGCGGGCTTAACCCATGGCGGTTTCTATGCTCATTTCTCCTCGCGGGATGAGCTGGTCGCCGAGACGATTAATCATATTTTCACCCAGTTACAGGCTACGCTTCGGCAGCATCTGAGTGGCAAAGAAGCCAAAGCCAGCCTGCGGGATTTTATCGATTATTATCTTTCCGATGAGGTGCGTCTGGCACCGGAGCAGGGCTGTCCGCTACCAGCGCTGTCGGGCGAAGCGGCCAGGCTACCCACGGCGGCGCGATCTCGTTTCGACTGCGGCGTACAGAGTATGCATCAGCTGATTGCTTCGCGCCTTCAACAGTCCGGCGAAGCGGAGTCGGAAGCAATGGCCAGTTCAGCGCTGGCTGAGCTGATTGGGGCGATGTCGCTGGCGCGGGCTTGCCCGGATGAAGAGCGCGCATCGCAGATGCTGGCGGTATCCCGCCAAAGCCTGAAGCAGCGTCTGAACTTACTATCACTTACACAGGAAAATGATGAGCGAAATAACTGAACAGCCGATTAGCGATATCCTCGCGCCCGGCCTGCGTGTGGTGTTTTGTGGTATTAATCCGGGTAAGTCGTCGGCGCACACCGGCTTTCATTTTGCCCATCCCGGCAACCGTTTCTGGAAGACTATCTGGCAAGCGGGGTTTACCGTGCTGCAACTGAAGCCGGAACAGGAACAGCGTCTGCTGGAGACCGGCTGTGGCATCACTATGCTGGTGGAGCGTCCGACGGTGCAGGCCACTGAGCTGTCGGCGCTGGAGCTGCGTGATGGTGGCAAGGCGTTGATTGAGAAGATTCAACACTATCAGCCGGTGGCGCTGGCGGTATTAGGCAAGGAGGCGTTTAAGCGCGCTTTTCGTCAGAGCAAAGTGGAGTGGGGCAGGCAGGAGATGACTATTGGCGATACCGAGGTCTGGGTATTACCCAATCCCAGCGGCCTGAATCGCGCTTCGCAGGAGCAAATGGTCGCCGCCTATCAAGAGCTGGACAGCGCGCTGGCGTTGCGCGGCCGCTAACTTTTTCAGGCAATAAAAAACCCCGGCAGACCGGGGTTTTTTTCACTGCAAGCTCGGCAAAATTAATCGTCGAGGAAGCTACGCAGTACTTCAGAGCGGCTTGGATGACGCAGCTTACGCAGCGCCTTCGCTTCGATCTGACGGATACGCTCACGCGTTACGTCAAACTGTTTGCCCACTTCTTCCAGCGTGTGGTCGGTGTTCATATCGATACCGAAACGCATACGCAGTACTTTCGCTTCACGCGCGGTCAGGCCAGCCAGAACGTCATGCGTTGCAGAACGCAGGCTTTCTGAGGTGGCGGAGTCCAGCGGCAGCTCCAGCGTGGTGTCTTCGATAAAATCGCCCAGATGTGAATCTTCATCATCACCAATCGGCGTCTCCATCGAGATCGGCTCTTTAGCGATTTTCAGCACTTTGCGAATTTTATCTTCTGGCATCAGCATGCGCTCAGCCAGCTCTTCCGGTGATGGCTCACGGCCCATCTCTTGCAGCATCTGGCGCGAAATACGGTTGAGTTTGTTGATAGTCTCAATCATATGCACCGGAATACGGATGGTACGCGCCTGGTCAGCGATAGAGCGGGTGATAGCCTGACGGATCCACCAGGTGGCGTAAGTTGAGAACTTATAACCACGGCGATATTCAAACTTATCAACCGCTTTCATCAGGCCGATATTACCTTCCTGAATCAGGTCAAGGAATTGCAGGCCACGGTTGGTGTATTTCTTGGCGATCGAAATAACCAGACGTAGGTTTGCTTCCACCATCTCTTTCTTCGCACGACGCGCTTTCGCTTCGCCGATTGACATGCGACGGTTGATATCTTTTACCTGCTCGATGGTCAGGCCGGTTTCTTCTTCAATCTGAGCCAGCTTCTGCAAGCTACGCTGCACGTCTTCAGCCACGTCATTCAGCTTTTCAGACCATGGCTTGTTCATTGCCAGTGCTGCTTTGAACCAGGTTTCGCTGGTTTCGTTGCCGGTGAACAGCGTAATAAAGTTCTTCTTCGGCATTTTGCACAGTTCAACGCACAGCTTCATGATCAGACGTTCCTGAGTACGAACGCGATCCATCATGGTACGCATGCTGTTGACGAGGAAATCAAACTGCTTCGGTACCAGGCGGAACTGTTTGAACACGTCAGACAGGTTCTGAATCTCAGCCGCGGCTTTCGCATGGCTGCGACCGTTCGCTTTGATTACGGTACGCGTGACTTCGTACTGGGTACGCAGCTCAGTAAATTTCTCGCGCGCCAGTTCCGGGTCGATGCTGTTGTCGTCATCAGAGCTGTCATCGTCGTCGTCTTCTTCTTCGTCGTCATTGTCACGCTCTTCTTCAGAGAGTTCAGAGCCGACGTGGGTTGCCGTTGGTGCGATGTCTTCTTCGGCATTAGGATCGACAAAACCCGTGATCAGGTCGGACAGACGCGCTTCGCCCGCTTCAACGCGGTCGTACTGCTCAAGCAGATAGGTAATCGCTTCCGGATATTCAGCAACAGAGCACTGTACCTGGTTGATACCGTCTTCGATGCGCTTGGCAATGTCGATTTCGCCTTCACGCGTCAGCAGCTCGACGGTACCCATTTCACGCATGTACATGCGAACCGGGTCGGTGGTGCGCCCAATTTCAGATTCTACGCTGGATAACACCTGTGCAGCGGCTTCAGCAGCGTCTTCGTCGGTATCGGAACTGTTTTCGTTCAGCATCAGATCGTCGGCATCAGGCGCTTCTTCTACAACCTGAATGCCCATGTCGTTGATCATCTGGATGATGTCTTCGATCTGATCGGAGTCGACGATATCTTCCGGCAGATGGTCATTGACCTCGGCATAGGTCAGATAGCCCTGCTCCTTACCACGGGTGACAAGTAGCTTAAGCTGTGACTGCGGGTTTTGCTCCATAAGACGGTATCCACACTTCTGTTAATTAGATTGGTGTCGGTCGGCCATGCAGCCAACAATAACAGTTGAAGGCTTTAGATTATTGCCGCTGCCCTCGTGGCGGCTGTCGGGTCCGGCCCGAGCGATAATCGGCACTTAAGCCGCTGAGTTCGTTTGAGCTATGTTGCCTGCTCGAATGTCAATGTTCGTTACTTCCGCGCCAGCGCCTGGTTAAGTGACCACAGTTCGCGGCGCTCTTCGGCATTCAGACCCTGGGTCCGATCGCGAGCGATAAGTTCTTCCTGACGCTGCTCCAGCGCTGAGTCGTACATACTGGCCAGCGAATCCTTAAACATGGTTTCTACTTCGTCATCTACTACCATGTGGTTCCATGTCGCCAGCGTTTCAAGGTGCTGGCTAAAATTTGTTCCACGATATAACTCTAGTAGCTGTCCGGTGGTCAGGCCAGGATGGGCTGTGCAAGTATTCACTAACTCAACAAACAGCGGCAATCCAGCCATTTTTGACTGCTCCAGACCTTGCAGTGACGGCACCATGGCGGCCAGTTGCGGATTTTGTACCAACAGTCCAATCAGTATACGCATGGTTGTGCGCTTTAGCTGAGGCGCCAGCGTTGGCGTGGCGTTTTCCGCTTTCTTCGGTAACAGCTTCTCCAGCTGGCTGTCATCGAGAATACCTAAGTACTTACCCAGTTCCTGGCGCAGATAGATGCGCAGTGTTTCACCTGGAATCTGGCTAATCAGCGGCAGTGCCAGGGTGCTGAGCCGTGCACGTCCGTCACGCGATGACAAATCCACCTGTGGCATCAGCGAGTCAAATAAGAAGCTGGAGAGCGGCATTGCCTGCTCCATCCGCGCTTCAAACGCCTCTTTGCCCTCTTTACGCACCAGCGTATCCGGGTCTTCCCCGTCCGGCAGGAACATAAAGCGTAGCTGACGACCGTCGGTCATGTAAGGTAATGCTGTTTCTAATGCACGCCATGCGGCCTCGCGACCAGCACGATCGCCGTCATAACAACAGATTACGTTGTCAGTCGAGCGGAAAAGAAGTTGAATATGGTCGGCGGTTGTTGAGGTGCCAAGCGAGGCGACAGCATAATCAATGCCAAATTGCGCCAGCGCCACCACATCCATATAACCCTCCACAACCAGCAAACGTGCAGGCTCTGGATGGTTCTTCTGAGCTTCATACAGGCCATATAACTGGCGGCCTTTGTGAAAAATATCGGTTTCCGGTGAGTTAAGGTACTTCGGCATACCATCGCCCAAGACGCGGCCACCAAAACCGATTACCCGCCCGCGTTTATCGTGAATAGGAAACATCACGCGTTCACGGAAGCGGTCGTAGCTGCGACCTTTATCGTTGGTCACCAGCATTCCGGCATCGATCAGCGACTGACGATTTTCCTCGTCGCGACCAAAGCGTTTTAATACGTTGTCCCAGCCCGGCGGTGCAAAACCAATCGCGAAATGTTTGATCACTTCGTCGCTCAGTCCCCGTTTTGCCAGATAGTCGCGCGCAGGCGCGGCAGGGCCTTGTGGCAGTGCTTGTTGATAGAAGCTGCTCAAGCCTTCCATTAACTGATACAGGCTTTGACGCTGATGACGTTCCAGCTGACTTGGGCCACTACCCGCCTCATACGGCACTTCAAGCCCGTACAATGTGGCAAGCTCTTCAATGCTTTCGACAAACTCCAGACGGTCATAGTTCATCAGAAAGTCGATTGCGTTGCCGTGGGCACCACAGCCGAAGCAGTGATAGAACTGCTTTTCACCATTTACAGTAAAAGAGGGCGTTTTCTCGTTATGGAAAGGACAGCACGCATGATAGTTCTTACCCTGCTTTTTCAGCTTCACACGTGCATCGATCAGATCCACGATGTCTGTGCGCGCTAACAGGTCATTGATAAATACGCGTGGGATTCGTCCAGCCATAAGCCCCGATTGTTCTGCCTATAAAATGGTTCAGCTCATAAACGAGAACAAGCCGCGCATTCCTTTCGGAAAGCACGGCCTCTTATAATGACTCTGTCTGCGTGTAATACGCGATGGAGGCGGACCCCCAGAAGAAATTAGTACAGACGAGTGCGGCGTGCGTTTTCGCGAGCCAGTTTCTTCGCGTGGCGTTTTACTGCAGAAGCTTTAGCGCGCTTACGTTCGGTCGTTGGTTTTTCATAAAACTCACGACGACGAACTTCAGCCAGAACGCCTGCTTTCTCACAAGAACGCTTGAAGCGACGCAGTGCTACGTCGAAAGGCTCGTTTTCACGTACTTTAATTACCGGCATGTAACTCTCACCTCGATAAATTCGGTTTTGCGGCTGGCGTCAGTGCCAGCTCATTTCAAAATGGTGCGGAATTTTACTCCAACATACGCTGCGTTGTAAAGCACCATGAGCTAATGAAACCAACAGAAGCGCCTGTGCGGCTGCCGGTTTTTTTCAGGGGGCTGATTATACAACAATCAGTTTGCTCACGTTGGAAAATTTTCTGCTTATTGTTCATGGAGTAACCGCTTAGCCGTCAAAATAGCCGCAGCGCAATCAGCGGTTGTGGTAAACTGCGCGCCGCGAGAAAGAGGTAAAAATTAATGCGTGTACTGGGAATTGAAACATCCTGCGATGAGACCGGCATCGCGATTTATGATGATGTCAGCGGTTTGCTGGCCAATCAGCTGTACAGCCAGGTAAAGCTGCATGCGGATTACGGCGGCGTGGTGCCTGAGCTGGCGTCACGCGATCACGTGCGTAAAACCGTGCCATTGATTCAGGCGGCGTTAAAAGAGGCCGGACTGACGGCGCAGGATATTGACGGCGTGGCATACACCGCCGGGCCGGGCCTGGTCGGTGCGCTGCTGGTCGGCGCGACCATTGGTCGTTCACTGGCGTTTGCCTGGGACGTGCCTGCCGTGCCGGTACACCATATGGAAGGCCATTTGCTGGCACCGATGCTGGAAGAGAATCCACCGGAATTTCCTTTTGTAGCGCTGCTGGTATCGGGTGGTCACACCCAGCTGATTAGCGTGACCGGCATCGGTGAATATACTCTGCTCGGCGAATCGATTGACGATGCCGCCGGTGAAGCCTTCGACAAAACCGCGAAGCTGCTGGGGCTGGATTATCCTGGCGGACCGATGCTGTCGAAAATGGCGCAGCAAGGAGTGGCGGGGCGTTTTACGTTCCCGCGCCCGATGACTGACCGTCCGGGCATGGATTTCAGCTTTTCCGGTCTGAAAACCTTCGCCGCCAATACTATTCGTGAAAACAGTGACGATGCGCAGACCCATGCGGATATCGCGCGCGCCTTCGAGGATGCGGTGGTCGATACGCTGGCGATCAAGTGTAAACGTGCGCTGGAAAGCACCGGGTTTAAGCGCCTGGTGATTGCCGGTGGCGTCAGCGCTAACCGGACTCTGCGCAGTAAGCTGGCGGAAATGATGCAGGCGCGGGGTGGTGAAGTGTTTTATGCGCGCCCGGAGTTCTGCACCGATAACGGCGCAATGATTGCCTATGCCGGCATGGTGCGTCTGAAAGGTGGTACACGCGGTGAGCTGAGCGTAACGGTGCGCCCGCGCTGGCCGCTGGCTGAATTACCGGCAATCTGATGTCAAAAAAAATCCGCGTTAAGCGGATTTTTTGTCTTTATTCTTTTTCTTCCAGATCTTACTTTCCTGCCCGCGCCACAAGCGCTGGATATTGTCGTGATGACGCAACAAAATCAGGCAGGAGAGCATGGCCACCGGAAAGGTAAACTGCGGTTTAAACCACCAGACGTAGAATGGTGCAATCAGCGCGCTGACAATCGCTCCTAGCGAGGAGTAGCCGCTGAGTAATACCGTCAGTAGCCAGGTGCCGGCCATCAGGCCGGTAAGATCAAAGCCGATGGGGGCGATAGCGCCAAAGGCGGTCGCGACACCTTTACCGCCTTTAAAATGGAAGAACACCGGATAAATATGGCCGAGGCAGGCAGCGATGGCGGTCAGGCCGAGATACACCGGCGAAACGCCAAGAAAGTAAGCCAGCCATACCGGCAGCATGCCCTTCAGCACGTCAAAGATCAGCACCGCCGCCGCCGCACCTTTACCGCCGATGCGTAACACATTAGTCGCACCGGGATTGCCGGAACCACTCTGACGAGGGTCGGGTAAACCTGCGAGACGACACACCAAAATCGCGCTGGAAATGGAGCCGCAGAGATACGCGAAAATAATCATACCAAGCGCGATAGCACTCATAACACCGTCCCGTTCCGTAAGGGTCGTTTTATTCTCATCATCTGTGGATAATACGCATAAACCGCCAGAAGTGGTATCCGGCTAACGCAAAAACAGAGACTGACATCATGGATATTGTATTTATTGAACAGCTAACTGTCATCACCACCATTGGTGTGTATGACTGGGAACAGACCATTCAGCAGAAATTAGTGCTCGATGTCGAAATGGCATGGGACAACCGTAAAGCCGCGGCCAGCGATGATGTAAATGACTGTCTGAGCTATGCCGACGTTTCTGAAGCGATCATTTCTCACGTCGCCGACGGTAAGTTCGCGCTGGTTGAGCGGGTGGCGGAAGAGGTGGCCTCATTGTTGTTATCGCGCTTCGCGTCGCCGTGGGTGCGAATTAAAGTCAGCAAACCGGGTGCGGTAGCACAGGCGGCGCAGGTTGGCGTAATAATTGAGCGCGGGACTAATCCGAAATAAATTCAATGTGATTGCCATCACAATGAAACCAAACCACATTAGCATGTGTCATAAGCCTGTTGAAAACGTATCAGGCATTTCTTTCTGGCGGTCACCTGTTAAAGCGGCCGCCTTTTTAGTGGTTTAAATATTTAGGGTAGAGGACGATTGATGGCAGATATTCATCAGCTTTGGGTGGCAGCGATCCTGGGCGTTGTTGAGGGGCTAACCGAGTTTCTTCCAGTCTCATCCACCGGTCATATGATCATTGTCGGCCATCTGTTGGGGTTCGAAGGTCAGAAGGCGGAGACTTTTGAAGTCGTTATCCAGCTGGGTTCGATTCTGGCCGTAGTGGTGATGTTCTGGCGTCGCCTGTTTGGACTGATTGGTATTCACTTTGGCGAAGTCAAACATGAAGGGAGCGGAACCGGCCACCTGACGCTGATTCATATCCTGCTGGGGATGGCGCCAGCGGTGGTGATTGGCCTGCTGTTACACGATCAAATCAAATCGTTGTTTAATCCAATTAATGTGATGTATGCGCTGGTGGTTGGCGGTGTGCTGCTGCTGGCGGCAGAATTCCTGAAGCCGAAGACGCCAAAAGCCGAAGGGATCGACGATATCACTTATCGCCAGGCGTTTGTCATCGGTTGCTTCCAGTGTCTGGCGCTGTGGCCGGGCTTCTCGCGTTCAGGTGCGACCATTTCCGGCGGGATGCTGATGGGCGTCAGCCGTTACGCGGCGTCAGAGTTCTCGTTTATTCTGGCCGTACCGATGATGATGGGCGCAACCGTGCTGGATCTGTACAAGAGCATGGGCTTCCTCAGCATGGCTGACTTCCCGATGTTTGCCGTTGGTTTTGTCACCGCCTTTATCGTCGCGCTGGTGGCGATTAAAACCTTCCTGCATATCATCAAACGTATTTCGTTTGTGCCGTTCGCGATCTATCGCTTTATCGTCGCTGCTGCGGTTTATATGGTGTTTGTTTAGTTTATGGCAGGGCCAGCAATGCTGGCCCTTGTTTTATGCTGCTTTCCACGCCGCCAACGCGGCAACTCTTCTGCGCGTTAACTCTTCTCTTACCGCGGGCCCTGTAAAACCGGCTTCCACTACCGCTTTCGTCGATACGCTTAACGCCACCTGAAACGCCTGACGCAAGAAATCGCCCTGCGGATAGGGATTGCTTTCAAAACCGGTACGCCCGCGGGCATCGGCTTCACTGGTTAAGGCAATCTGCCCGACGCGCTGTGGTTTTCGCCAGGCATCAATACGATCAAACAGCTGAATTAAGATTTCGGGCGGATGCTTCTCGATGGTATGCACCAGATCATGAACCTCGGCAACCAGTATCGACAGATCACGGATATGATTCGGCACGCGCAGCCGCTGACAAAGGCCTTCCACCAGCGGCACACCGGCCAGGCCGTGGCCGTGATGGCTCGGCCATTTCTCCGGCGGCGTCAATGCCTTACCAAAATCGTGACACAGCGTGGCGAAGCGCACGTCAGTTTCCGGGCTGAGCTGCGCTGCAATCGCCAGCGTCATCAGAGTATGAATGCCGGTATCAATTTCCGGATGCCATTTGGCCGGAGCCGGGACGCCGTACAGATTGTCGATTTCCGGGAACAACACCGCCAGTGCTTCACAGTCGCGCAGCACCTGAAAATAGACCTGTGGATTCGCTGATTGCAGCGCACTCTCCGTCTCTTTCCACACTCGCTCAGCGGTTAAATGTGCCAGCTCGCCACTGGCGGCCATCTGCCGCATCAGCTGCCGGGTGTCATCGGCGATACGAAAACCGAGGTGAGCAAACCGGGCGGCAAAGCGCGCCACGCGTAATACCCGCAGTGGATCTTCATTAAACGCGGCGGAGACATGGCGTAGCAGGCGCTTTTCCAGATCGTCACGGCCACCGTAAGGATCGATAAACTCGCCGTGCTCATCGCGGGCAATGGCGTTAATCGTCAGATCGCGGCGCATTAAATCTTGCTCAAGCGTGACCTCCGCAGCGAAATCGGTGACGAAGCCGGTGTAGCCCTGGCCAGACTTTCGTTCAGTACGCGCCAGCGCATACTCTTCACGGCTTTTGGGATGGAGGAATACCGGGAAGTCACGGCCAACCTGTTGATAGCCCTGTTCGAGCATGGCTTGCGGTGTGGCACCGACCACTACCCAATCTTTATCTTTGACCGGCAGCTTAAGCAGACCATCGCGTACAGCACCACCGACAAGGTAAGTTTTCACTACTGATCTCCAGAGCACATTCGTGGCTAAATTCGGGGTATTAAAAGTCAAACAGGGTAATTGTCGCACAAACGAGGGTAAATTGCGGGCAGGAAAAAACGGACGACGAAAACGCCGCCCGTACAAAACAGGATCCGGATGCGCCCGGAAATCAGTTCATCCAGCGGTCGCTTTTCTTACGGCGCGGAATCATATGTGGCAGCAGCAGACCTAACAGCAGGCCAACACCGGCTACGCCACCGCCATACATAAACCACTGCATAATGATGGTGCGCTGCTTATCATCAAGCTGCACATTCGCGGCGTTAACTTTTTTCTGCGCAACCACTAACTCATTCTTTAGCTTCTGATTTTCATCTTTCAGCCCGTTAATCACGCTGTCGCTACCGGCGACTTTCTTCTGCATATCGGCGGTACGCTGATTCCAGCTGCCATCAATATTGGTCAGCTTGTCAGTCAAATCTTTTACCTGCTTTTCTAACTCCGGCACGCGGGTACGCAGGCTTGGCTGCTCGCTCAGCTGTGCCAGTGGAATCCAGGTGGTGCGTCCGTTGGCATCACGAATCTGCCCATATTTGCTGTTATCATTGGTTTGCAGCAGGGTCACTTCATCACCGGCATTCACCGTACCAATCAGGCGGTAGTCGTCGCTGGGGCCGCTACGTACCCAGGTGGATAATTCGTCGGAAATATAGCGTTTTTCTTCAGCATGGGCGGAAAGGGTTACGCTGAAAGTCAGCAAAGTCAGGCCAATTAAGTGTGATTTCTTCATTCGATGTCGTTTTTGCATAAAGTCCGGGAAAGTAAAGGCACAGTCTGGAGAGGCTCCGCATAAATCTGAATGAGAACTATCCTGGTCTCAAAGTGATGCCGGTGCGCGGGCGAAAGTGCAAGAAAGCCGAGACAGCAGCGGTTTTTCTGCATTACTCTTCACTCTTAAACTTTGCCTAATCTCAACTGCCTGTGCCAGTGAGTATCTGAATAAGAAAATATGACCATCGAAATCGAATTAAAGTTCATTGTGTTGCCGGAAGCGGCAACAAAACTTGCCGCACAACTCGCTGCATGGCCGCATCAGCACACCCCTGCGGTGGCGCTGACCAATATCTATTTTGAGACCGCAGATAATCAGTTGCGGCGCTGGGATATGGGGCTGCGCATTCGTGGTTTCGGTGAGCACTATGAAATGACGTTAAAAACCGCCGGTCAAACCATCGGCGGACTGCATCAGCGCCCGGAATATAACATCGACCTGCAACAGCCTGAACTTGATATTCATCTGTTACCCGCAGAAATCTGGCCTGCTGGCTGCGATCTGGCAGCGCTGCAACAGCAGCTTAAGGCGCTGTTCAGCACCCATTTCCAGCGTGAGAAGTGGCTGGTGAGCTATAAAGGCAGTGAGATTGAAGTGGCGTTTGACCGCGGTGAAGTGGCGGCAGGGGAACTTAGCGAGCCACTGTATGAAGTGGAGCTGGAGCTGAAAAGCGGCGAGCGCGCTGATCTGCTGGCGTTTGCTGCCGAGCTGGGAAAAATGGGCGGACTTCGCCTTGGCAGCCTGAGTAAAGCGGCGCGTGGCTATGCGCTGGCGCAGGGTAAACCTCAGCTGGCGCTGCGTCCGCTGCCGGTAATGCAGGTTAAGCGCAAAGCGACGGTGGAAGAGGGGATGCGTGCAGCATTTATGCTGGGGCTAAGCCAGTGGCAATACCACGAAGAGTTGTGGCTGCGGGGCAACGCCGCCGCGCAGGCTTCGGTACAGGAAGCGCTGGAAACGCTGCGTCAGGCATTTTCGCTGTTTGGTGTGCTGGTACCGCGTAAGGCGAGCAGTGAACTGCGTCAAAATCTTACCGCGCTGGAAGAGGCGCTGAATGTGAAGCGTCTTGAGGCACAAAGCTTCTGTTTCAGCCCGTTATGGCTGGATACCCAGTTAGCACTAACTAACTGGCTGGCCACGGAGCACTGGCGCAAGTTTATTGATGCAAAAGCCGATGCCAAATTGCAGGGTTCGTTTAAGCGGTTCGCCGATATTATGCTGGGTCGTCTCGCTGCTGAGATGAAAGAGAGCTTCGATAACATCCATCACAACGGTGAGTATCAGGATAAAGCGCCGCGACTGGAGCGCCAGCTGTTAGCGGTGCATTTGTTAGCCGGTGCTTACGACAGTGCCGCTGTCGAAGCCTGGACCGGTAGCTGGACGCAACTGCTGCATGCGATTCGTCACCAGCAAGAGAGCTGGCTGGATGCGCATTGCCGTCAGGCAGTGAAGCAGCCAGCATTCTGGATGAACGGCAGCCCTAAAGAGCGCCCGGAAAACTAATTATTATGTAAACAGCACGGGGGATTATTCCCGTTATTTGCTATCGTCATCAGGGAGTGTTTATGTTGCCATCGTTATCACAACCGTTGCCGCCGCTATTGCTGGAGCAAGCTGCAAGAGTGGCCGAGCGGTGGGATCTGCCGTTAAGTGAGTTCAGCGCACAGCAGCAGGCGGTGCTGGCGTTCAGCGATTTCATCAGTGAAAACGTGGCCCAGCACCCTCACTGGTGGCAGCAAATGCAGCAGGTGGCACCACAACCTGATGAATGGCAGCACTATCAGCAGTGGCTGGACAGCCAGCTGGAGGCGGTGGCCGATGAGAATGCGTTGATGCGCGAGCTGCGTCTGTTTCGTCGTCATATGCTGGTGCGTATCGCCTGGATGCAGACGCTGGCGTACAGCAACACGGAACAATCCCTGCAACAGCTGAGCGTGCTGGCGGAAACCTTAATTGTCACCGCGCGCGACTGGCTGTATCAGGCTTGCTGCAAGGATTGGGGAACGCCGTGTAATGCCGAAGGCGAAGCGCAGCCGTTGCTGATTCTCGGCATGGGCAAACTCGGCGGTGGCGAACTGAATTTCTCTTCGGATATCGATCTGATTTTCTCTTACCCGGAAAACGGCGTCACGCACGGTGGCCGCCGCGAGCTGGATAATGCGCAGTTCTTCACGCGGCTGGGGCAACGGCTGATTAAAGTACTCGATCAGCCGACGGTGGATGGCTTTGTGTATCGCGTCGATATGCGCCTGCGCCCGTTTGGCGACAGCGGGCCGCTGGTGCTGAGTTTTGCCGCGCTGGAGGATTACTACCAGGAGCAGGGGCGCGACTGGGAACGCTACGCCATGGTCAAAGCGCGACTGATGGGCGACAAAGATGACCGCTGGAGTCAGGAATTACGCCAGATGCTGCGGCCATTCGTCTTCCGCCGCTATATCGATTTCAGTGTGATTCAGTCACTGCGCAATATGAAAGGGATGATTGCGCGTGAAGTGCGTCGTCGTGGTCTGACGGACAATATTAAGCTTGGTGCCGGCGGGATTCGTGAAACCGAGTTTATCGTGCAGGTGTTTCAGCTGATTCGCGGCGGACGTGAGCGTTCGCTGCAACTGCGTTCACTGTTGCCGACGCTACAGTCGATTGGCGCGTTAAATTTGCTGCCCGCATTGCAGATTGAGCAACTGCATCACAGCTATCTGTTTTTGCGCCGACTGGAAAATCTGTTGCAGAGCATCAATGATGAACAGACCCAGACGTTACCCGGCGATGAGCTTAACCGCACGCGGCTGGCCTGGGCGATGGGCTTTGTCGACTGGGCTGGGCTGCACATCGCGCTGGATGCGCATATGGCGGCGGTGCGGGCGATTTTCGACGAGCTGATTGGCGATGACGCGCCGGAAATCGATGAGCACCAGCAGGGGGCTGATTACGGCGTGCTGTGGCAGGACAAGCTGGAAGAGATCGATTTGGCCCCCCTGGTGCCGCATCTTGATGATATTGGCCGCCATAGCCTGCTGCGGGAAATTACCGATTTCCGCCAGGATGTGGATAAGCGCACTATCGGCCCACGCGGTCGTCAGGCGTTGGATCAGCTGATGCCGCGTTTGCTGAGTGAGGTCTGCCCGCGTGATGACGCGGCGATTACTCTCAGCCGCTTAACGCCGCTGCTGCTCGGCGTGGTCACGCGCAGTACCTATCTTGAGCTGCTGACCGAATTTCATGGCGCATTGCGTCATCTTATCCGGCTGTGCGCCGCGTCACCGATGCTGGCCAGCCAGCTGTCGCGCCATCCATTACTGCTTGATGAGCTGTTAGATCCGGCCACGCTCTACCAGCCGACCGCTACCGATGCCTATCGCGACGAGCTGCGTCAGTATCTGTTGCGTATTCCGGAGGATGACGAAGAGCAGCAGCTGGAAGCACTGCGCCAGTTTAAACAGGCGCAGCATCTGCGTATTGCCGCGGCGGATATCGCTGAAACGCTGCCGGTGATGAAAGTCAGCGACCATTTAACCTGGCTGGCAGAAGCAATTATCGAATCGGTGGTGCAGCAGGCGTGGAATAGGATGGTGCAGCGCTATGGCCAGCCTTCACATTTAAGCCACGAAGGCGAACGCGGCTTTGCGGTGGTCGGCTACGGCAAGCTGGGCGGCTGGGAGCTGGGCTACAGTTCCGATCTCGATCTGGTGTTTTTGCACGACTGCCCGAATGATTCTGTAACCGACGGCGAGCGCAGTATCGACGGACGCCAGTTCTATCTGCGGCTGGCGCAACGCATTATGCATCTGTTTAGCACCCGCACGTCATCGGGCATTCTGTATGAAGTGGATGCCCGTCTGCGGCCTTCCGGTGCTGCCGGGATGCTGGTCAGCACCTTTGACGCTTTCGATGATTATCAGCGCAATGAAGCCTGGACCTGGGAGCATCAGGCGCTGGTGCGGGCGCGTATCGTCTATGGTGAAGCGGAACTCAGCCGTCGTTTTGATGATATTCGTCGCGGTATTCTCTGCCAGCCGCGCGATGGCGACCAGCTGAAAACCGAAGTGCGCGAGATGCGGGAAAAAATGCGTGCGCATCTTGGCAGCAAACATAAAGGGCGCTGGGATATCAAAGCGGATGCGGGTGGCATCACGGATATTGAATTCATTACACAATATCTTGTCTTACGCTACGCTTCGCAAGAACCGAAGCTGACGCGCTGGTCAGATAACGTGCGCATCCTCGAGTTAATGGCAAATTACGACCGGATGGATGAAAGCGAAGCTAAAGCACTGACCAATGCCTATGTCACTTTGCGTGATGAGCTGCATCATCTGGCATTGCAGGAGCTGCCGGGTCATGTTGATGACGAGTGCTTTATTGAGGCGCGAGAAGGCGTTACTGCCAGCTGGAAACGCTGGCTGGAAGCCTGATTGCTATCCCGCCGGGATAGACAGAGTTTTTAGCAATTATGCTATTATCCCGCGCAATATTTTTCTGCAGTCTGGAGTGTCAGGAATGAAAGTAACACTGCCCGATTTTAACCGCGCAGGCGTGCTGGTGGTTGGTGATGTGATGTTGGATCGCTACTGGTATGGCCCAACCAGCCGTATCTCACCGGAAGCACCGGTGCCGGTAGTCAAAGTGGATAATGTCGAAGATCGCCCGGGCGGCGCGGCTAACGTGGCAATGAATATTGCTTCACTGGGTGCCGAATCGCGGCTGGTTGGTTTAACCGGCATTGATGATGCGGCACAGGCGCTGAGCGCGACTCTGGGTAGCGTTAACGTACAGTGTGATTTTGTGGCGGTGCCAACCCATCCAACGATCACCAAGTTACGTATTCTTTCCCGCAATCAACAACTTATCCGCCTCGATTTCGAGGAAGGATTTGAAGGTGTCGATCCGCAGCCGATCCACGATCGCATCTCTGCGGCACTGCCTGATATCGGCGCACTGGTACTCTCTGATTACGCCAAAGGCGCACTGGCCAGTGTTCAAGCGATGATCAAACTGGCGCGCGACGCCGGGGTGCCGGTGCTGGTCGATCCAAAAGGCACGGATTTTGCCCGCTATCGCGGTGCGACACTGTTAACGCCTAACTTCTCCGAGTTTGAAGCGGTGGTCGGTAAATGCCACAGCGAAGAGCAGATTGTTGAGCGCGGCATGAAACTGATTGCTGACTTTGCGCTGTCGGCGCTGCTGGTAACGCGTTCTGAAAACGGCATGACGCTGCTGCAACCGGGTAAAGCGCCGCTGCATCTGCCAACGCAGGCGCAGGAAGTGTTTGATGTGACCGGCGCAGGCGATACGGTAATTGGCGTACTGGCGGCCACGCTGGCGGCCGGTGATTCGCTGGAAGAAGCCTGTTTTATGGCGAATGCGGCGGCAGGCGTGGTGGTTGGCAAGCTGGGAACCTCAACCGTCAGCACGGTTGAACTGGAAAATGCCATTCATGCGCGTCCGGAAACCGGTTTTGGCGTGATGAATGAAACCCAGCTGAAACATGCGGTTGAGCAGGCGCGCCAACGCGGTGAGAAAGTGGTGATGACCAACGGTTGTTTCGACATTCTGCATGCTGGTCACGTCTCTTATCTGGCTAACGCGCGCAAGCTGGGCGATCGTCTGATTGTGGCGGTAAACAGTGATGCCTCAACGAAACGTCTGAAAGGCGAAAGTCGTCCGGTTAATCCGCTGATTAATCGCATGATTGTGCTGGGTGCGCTGGAAGCGGTTGACTGGGTGGTGGCGTTTGAAGAGGACACGCCACAGCGTTTAATCGCGGACGTATTGCCGGATCTGCTGGTCAAAGGCGGAGATTATAAGCCAGAGGATATTGCCGGCAGCAAAGAGGTGTGGGCAAACGGCGGCGACGTGCGCGTGCTGAACTTTGAAGACGGCATCTCTACCAGCAATATCATCAAAAGTATTCGCTCAGCAAAAAGCTGATGCGTAAACAGCGGGACGTCTGTCCCGCTGTTTTGACCGATTACTGCGGATCTTCAGTCTTAATCACTGCTTTTGGCGCAGTGTCGGTTGCGCGGCTTTCCAGCGTGGCAAGACGCTGCTCCAGCACGGCCAGCTTTTCACGCGTGCGCAACAATACCTGCGTCTGGACATCAAACTCTTCGCGATTTACCAGATCCATGCGCGTCAGCTGTGCCTGCAATACCTGACGGATTTTCTTCTCAACGTCGTCGCCAAATTCACGAATGCCCTTAGGCATGGATTCATGAACCTGACGAGCAAGTTGTTCAATTTTTTTCGGGTCAATCATGGCGGTTTCCTGGTCGCAACAAGTATCTGATAAGTGTAATGCCAGAAGGCAAAAGGATAAACCTTAAAACTGCATCGCCGTGATACTTCAGGCCGCAGGTGTATTTAAGACCTGTTGCGCATAACAATTTGCTGTTTTTGTTCGTTGCTCTGTTTTTTTATTGGCGCTATAGTGAGTTCGCTTATTCTCAGGGCGGGGCGAAATTCCCCACCGGCGGTAAATCAGCTGACGCTGAAAGCCCGCGAGCGCTTCTGGCCGCCAGGCCGAAGGTCAGCAGATCCGGTGTAATTCCGGAGCCGACGGTCAGAGTCCGGATGGGAGAGAGTAACGATATTTGTCGGGCTGTACCCGGCGCGCGTTATTTTTTGTCACTGCATGACACTCCTCAAGATCGCCCTGATTCTGGTAACCCATACACTTAATAAGGTTTATTTACCATGAATCAGACGCTACTTTCTGAATTTGGCACGCCGGAACAGCGTGTAGAACGTGCAATCGCAGCGCTGCGTGAAGGTCGCGGCGTAATGGTACTGGACGATGAAAATCGTGAAAACGAAGGTGATATGATCTTCGCCGCAGAGACCATGACGGTTGAACAAATGGCACTGACCATTCGCCACGGCAGCGGCATTGTTTGCCTGTGCCTTACCGAAGAACGCCGTCAGCAGCTCGAATTACCGATGATGGTGGAAAATAACACCAGCTCCTTTGGCACCGGCTTTACCGTGACTATCGAAGCGGCCGAAGGCGTGACCACCGGGGTGTCGGCATCCGATCGCCTGACCACTATCAAAACTGCCATTGCCGATAACGCTAAACCTTCTGATCTGAATCGTCCGGGACACGTGTTCCCGTTGCGTGCGCATCAGGGCGGCGTACTGTCGCGTGGCGGCCACACTGAAGCCACCATTGACCTGGTGACGCTGGCAGGATTTAAACCTGCCGGAGTACTGTGCGAATTGACTAACGATGACGGTTCAATGGCGCACGCGCCGGAAGCTATTGTGTTTGCTAAACAACACGATATGCCGGTTGTGACGATTGAAGATTTAATCGCCTACCGCCAAAGCCGTTAATCTACTGGCGGCAGCAATGCGGCACGGGAGTCGAAAACGGCTCCCGTACATGATTCCGCAATGTCCGCGCAACGTTAACCCGCGCCCGCGCTTTGCAATAATGCCAGACTGAATCCCATTACCGTCATACCACAAAGCACGCCATAGCTCGGGTTATTGTGCGGGTCGATCTCTTTCGCCAGCGGCATCAGTTCATCTACCGACAGCGCCACCATAATACCCGCCACCGCGGCCATCACTGCTGCCATGATCACCGGTGATACCATCGGGCCAAGCAGCAAATATGCCAGCAGGCCGCCGAGAATTTCCGCCATACCGGAAACACAGGCCCAGAAGAGTGCTTTGCTTTTTGAACCAGTCGCAGCATACATCGGTCCGGCTACCGCCAGCCCTTCAGGAATATTATGGATAGCCACCGCTAACGCGATACCGAGACCCAGCTCCAGATCGCTGCTGGCGGTAACAAAAGTGGCAATTCCTTCAGGAAAGTTGTGCAAACTGATACCAAGCGTCAGTAAAATCGCGGTGCGACGCAGATTTTGCGGCGGATTGCTGTGGCTCGCCATATCCTGCGGATGCTGATGCGGCACCATGCGATCCAGTGCAAAATACCCCAGCAGGCCGAGCATAAACATGCCGTAACCCAGCATCGGCGGCATTCCTGGCGCATGCAGTGCAGCAGGCAGCATTTCCATCAAGGAGATCAGTAACATAATGCCAGCGGCAAAGCCGAGGGCGAACGCCAACAGACGATTTGAAGGTTTCTGTCCGATAACCCCCAATAAGGCACCGATAAAAGTGGCAGCGCCCGCGAGGATCGTCAAAAGCAAAGGGACTGACATCTCACTCTCCGTTAATTATTTCACTGTAGATTATCAGCCAGCGGCTATTCAAATTTATTGACCATCTTCATCACCGTTATCCGAGTTCTTCCGGTGATTAAACGGCGTAAGGTAACAGTCATTAACCTTACCACTCTTTCCGGGGATGAATAATGAGTCAAACACGTATGCCGGCTCTTTTCCTGGGTCACGGCAGCCCAATGAACGTACTGGAAGAAAATATCTATACCGCAAGCTGGCGCAAGCTGGGTGAAACCCTGCCGCGACCTAAGGCGATCATTGCGGTTTCCGCTCACTGGTATACGCGCGGTACGGCGGTAACCGCGATGGAGCAGCCACGTACCATCCATGATTTTGGTAACTTTCCGCAGGCGCTGTTTGATACGCACTACCGTGCCGCTGGCTCGCCAGCACTGGCGCAGCAGATTGCAGATGCGCTGTCGCCGGTTGAGGTGCAGCTCGATCAGCAGTGGGGCTTTGACCACGGCTCCTGGGGCGTGTTGATCAAAATGTACCCGGATGCAGATATTCCGGTGGTGCAGCTGAGCGTCGATGGCACCAAACCACCGGCGTATCATTTCGAACTGGGACGCAAGCTGGCGGCACTGCGCGAGCAGGGAATTATGATTGTTGCCAGCGGTAACGTGGTGCACAACCTGCGCATGGCGCGCTGGCAGGGCGAAGCAGATCCCTATCCGTGGGCTGAGTCGTTTAACCAGTATGTGCGCGATAATCTGAACTGGCAGGGGCCGGATGTGGAACATCCGCTGGTGAATTTTATGAGCCACGAAGGTGCGGCCTTATCCAACCCGACGCCGGAGCACTATTTGCCGCTGTTGTACGTATTAGGAGCCAGAGCGCCAGATGAAGCGATTTCGATCCCGGTTGACGGGATTGAGATGGCGTCATTGAGTATGCTGTCGGTGCAGGTAGGTTAATCTAACTGTAGGGGAGCCGTTTTCGGCTCCCGTCCTGATTGCTTGCGGGGGGCTAACCGTAATTATTCGACAAATGCGTGCGGATAAAAGCGCGAAAGATCCTGCGTGATCAGCGCGCGATCTTCACGTAAACCAATACCGGCAGGTTGATCGTCAATCAGCCAGCTGCCGATCAAGGTATAGCTGTCGCCGAATTTAGGCAGTTCATGGAATTGCTGAACAATCATGCCTTCTTCGCCGTATGGCCCGTCAACGCGGGCAATTTCCTCACCGTTTTCCACAATGCGGATATTTGCGCCTTCGCGGGAGAACAGCGGCTTCACCACATATTTGTCCATCGGCGGGACATCATCTTCGGCAAAGTATGCAGGCAGCAAATTCGGGTGATTAGGGAACATTTCCCACAGCAACGGCAGCAGCGCTTTATTAGAAATAATGCTCTTCCACGCCGGTTCCAGCCAGCGCACGCCAGCATCTTCCAGTTTGGTTGAGAACATTTCGCGCAGCATAAATTCCCACGGGTAGAGCTTAAACAGATTACCAATGACCTGATCATGAACATCGGTAAACTGGCCTTTTTCTCCGAGACCAATCTCATCAATATAGAGAAATTCGGTGGGTAAACCGGCTTCGGTCGCGCAGTCTTGCAGGTATTGCACCGTGCCACGATCTTCATCCGTATCCCGGCAGCAGGCAAAATGCAGCCAGCTGAATCCATGCTGTTGATGCAGCGCGGCAAAGCGTTCAATCAGCTTTTCTTGCAGACTGTTAAACTGGTCACTTCCGGCAGGCAACTGGCCCGCGTTCAGTTGATCTTCCAGCCAGATCCACTGGAAAAATGCCGCTTCATATAATGAGGTCGGCGTATCGGCGTTATTCTCCAGCAGCCTGGCATCGCCCTTGCCATCCCATGCCAGGTCGAGACGCGAATAGAGTGACGGCTGTGAAGTTTTCCACGACTGACGGACAAAGTCCCAGGTGTGTTTAGGGATGCGGAATTTGGTCATCAGCGCGTCGCTGTTGACCACTTTCTCGACCACCTGCAAGCACATCTGGTGCAGTTCGCGGGTGGTGTCTTCCAGATAATCAATCTGCGGCAGTGTGAACTGGTAATAAGCCTCTTCACACCAGTACGGCTCGCCGTGCATGGTGTGAAAACGAAAGCCATATTCGCTGGCTTTCTCTTGCCAGTTCGGTCGTTCGGTAATTGCAATGCGCTTCATCGGGCTGATTAGCCTCCGTAAGAACGGCTGGAGCCAGAAGTGGCGCTGCTACGCTGCATGCTGTTTTGCTTCGCCACGCTCTCACCAAAGCCGCCGCGTGTTACGGTGCTGGTGGTCGCCGGTTTTGGTGCCAGTGCGGTTTTCGGTACAGTCATGGTGCGGCCTGAAGTGGCATTACCATAGTTACGGCCGGTGGCATCAACAAACTTACCGTTAGCCGGGCTGTTTGGCGCGCGTGAGGTAAACAGCGGTTGTGATGCGCCACCGCTCATCATACGACCCATCATATAGCCCGCCATCAGCGGCATCCAGAAGCTGCCACTTTGCTGAGCTTCAGCATTGTTAGTGGTGCCAACACCGGCCTGTGCAGGCGTTTTCTGGCACTGGCTTTCACCAAACTCAGCAACACAGTCTTCACGGGTGGCATATTTTGGTGCGGTTTTTTCGGCTTCTTTCAGAGCGTTATTATAAGCGGTGGTGCATTGTGCACTCTGGCCTGGATTGGCTTTTGCACAATCATCCGCATTCTGGAACATGGAGACGGTTTCATCTGACTTTTCGCAGCCAGCCAGCATAAATACAGCAGTAACGGCCAGCGCAACTGGCGTTAAATGACGTGCGCTCCAGCTCTTACGGAAGGAGGCATGATTAATTTGTTTAGTCCGTTTCATGGCAATCTGTCCTGTGCCCAAAGGTAGTGCATAGAATAGGGGAAGAGTGGTGAAATTTGAAGCGGCGAGGCCAGGTGGAGCGCGGATCTTTACTTAGCTATACGTTTGATTGTGAAGGGGGACAGTGATTACTGCCCCCGCGACGCGTTACTGGCTGAACGGGTTACGGCCAGTGCTGGCAGATGCACGCGGTGCAGCGGCAGGAGTGGCCTGCGTTTGTACCGGAGCCTGAGCCAGATTAGTGCTGTTTTCTGCGGCAGCATCTTGCTGCGGATTTTCTGGCGCAACCGCGTCAGGCGCAGTGGAAACATCTTTGCCTAAACGGTTGTTCAGCGCCGTCAGATCCTGCTCATTCAGCGTGCCGAGGGCAGATTTGATGTTCAGTTCGTTAATCATATAGTCATAACGGGCATCAGAAAGCTGCTGCTTGGCATTGTACAGCGTGGTGGTCGCATCCAGCACATCAACGATGGTGCGGGTACCCACCTGATAACCGGCTTCCATCGCATCCAGTGAGCTTTGCGCAGAAACCACGGCCTGTTTGTAGGCATTGATGCTGCTGATTGAAGCATTCACGTTGTTAAACGAGGAGCGAACGGTTTGTACCGTGGTGCGATGTGCGCTTTCCAGCTGCTCACTGGCGCTAACATAAGCGTATTGCGCCTGTTTCACCTGAGAAGTCACCGCGCCGCCGCTGTACAGCGGAAGCGTAAAGCTCAGGCCAACCTGGTTGCTGCCGGTAATGCTGTCGGTTGAACCGGAAGACTGGTTCGCGCGGCTGCCGCCGTATTTACTGTTCGACATGCCGGTAGAGGCAGTCAGATCAAGCGTTGGCATATGACCGGTTTCTGCTGAGCGAATCTGCTCACGCGCCAGATCTTGTGACAGGCGTGCAGATAACAGGCTCAGGTTACGGCTTTCCGCTTCTTTCAGCAGCGCGTTAACCGGCTGCGGCTTGTCAGTCTGGAAACGGTCGATATTCAGTGAAGCCAGTGACGGATAGTAGTTGCCGGTCACCTGACGCAGCGTTTCAACCGCATTGTCCAGCGCGTTACGTGCGGACACTTCATTTGCCAGCACGCTGTCATACTGCGCGCGCGCATTCTGCACATCAGTAATTGCCACTAAGCCAACATTAAAACGTTGAGTGGTCTGGTCTAACTGACGGTAGATCGACTGTTTCTGCGCTTCGATATAGGAAAGCGAGTCAATGGCGCGTAATACATTAAAATAGGCGGTGGCGCTGTTCAGCATCAGCGTCTGCTGCGCGGTCTGATAAGTGACATCCTGAATGCCGGCAGACTTCTCTTGCAGCGTCAGTGCGCGCCATTTTGACATATCAAACAGCGTTTGCGTCAGTTGTAATGTGCCGCTGGTGGTGTTGGAGTGCAGGCCACTGCTGTCGCGATAACCGTTGTTATAGGTATAATCTGCGCCCAGACCGAGTTGGGGTAATAACGGGCTGCGGGCTTCATTAATTTTTTCGAATGCAGCATCACGGTCGGCAGCAGAACTACGAAGGTCAGGGTTAGTGGTTCGCGCCTGCTGATAGACTTGCAGCAGGTTCTCTGCCTGACTTGCGACGCTGAAGCCCGCCAGGCCCAGGCCAATAAGTAATGGGAGCAGTTTCTTCATTTGCATTCCTTGTTGTGCAGCAATATTGCTATGGTAGCGCTGACATAAGCCAAAAAATAATCGCCGATTCTAGCAGAATCTGCCGCCAGGATAAGTTGGCTGAACGTGCCATCTTTCCTTAATTTACGTAAATCTTTCAGAAAGAACCATACTTCTCCGAGATTGAGATTTGAGATGCTCAATTTTGTCCCCAGCTTGCTAAGGAGGCGTAACGATGGGCAGCGAAAAAAAATACCCTGTGACTTTCACAAAAAACGATGTAGAAATTATTGCACGTGACTCGCTTTATCGTGGTTTTTTTTCCATCCAGCGCTATCGCTTTCGCCACCGCCTGTTTAATGGCGAACTTAGCGGTGAGGTGGTGCGCGAAATTTTTGAGCGTGGTCACGCTGCGGTACTGTTACCCTATGATCCGATACGCGATGAAGTGGTATTGATTGAACAGATCCGCATCGCCGCATTTGATACCAGTTCAACGCCGTGGCTGATGGAAATGGTCGCCGGTATGATTGAGCCAGGTGAAAGTGTCGAAGATGTGGCGCGGCGTGAAGCGATTGAAGAGGCCGGATTAACCGTAGGTCGGGTGAAACCGATTATTAGCTATATTGCCAGTCCGGGTGGCACCAGCGAGCGCTCATCGGTAATGGTCGGCGAAGTGGATGCCAGCGTGGCAGAGGGATGCCACGGTCTGGAGGAAGAGAATGAGGATATTCTCGTCCATGTGGTAAGCCGTCAACAGGCTTATCAGTGGGTGGAAGAGGGGAAAATTGACAACGCAGCCTCTGTCATCGCACTGCAATGGCTGGAGTTGCACCATAAGAAACTACGCGAAGAGTGGAATGCCAAATGATTAAGCGCTATACCCCTGATTTCCCGGAAATGATGCGTCTGTGCGAAACCAATTTCGCCCAGCTGCGTCGCTTGCTGCCCCGCATTGATGAGGCGGGTGAAACGGTGACTTATCAGGTTAACAGCGCCAGTTACAGCATCACCATTCAGGAATCGACCCGCTACACCACGCTGGTGGAAATTAAACAAACCGCTCCGGCAGTGAGTTACTGGAGCCTGCCATCAATGTCTGTCAGACTTTATCATGATGCTATGGTTGCGGAAGTGTGTTCGACGCAGCAGATCTATCGCTTCAAAGCACGCTATGATTATCCGAACAAAAAATTGCATCAACGTGACGAAAAGCATCAGATTAACCAGTTCCTTGCTGACTGGTTGCGCTACTGTTTAGCGCATGGCGCGATGGCTGTACCAGCCTGTTAACCGTGCGATAAGACGATAATGGCGTGGAGACTAAGGATACTCTTTGGATAGCCTGTTAAAACTTCCTGTGTCGAGTGGGGACAACATCAGGATTTTACAAATAACGGATACCCACCTTTTCGCAGGTAAAAATGAAACGCTGCTGGGTGTGAATACCTGGGCAAGTTATGACGCGGTGCTGGACGCCATCGAGGCGGAAGGGCGTCATTACGATTTGATCGTCGCGACAGGCGATCTGGCTCAGGATCATACGGTCGAGGCCTATCAGCATTTCGCTGAGGGTATTGCTCGTCTGCCGGTTCCTTGCGTCTGGTTACCGGGTAATCATGATTTTCAGCCGGCGATGTTTAACACCCTCGCCGAAGCGGATATCGCCGATGCCAAGCATGTGTTGCTGGGCGAAAGCTGGCAGGTGGTGCTGCTCGACAGTCAGGTATTTGGCGTGCCGCACGGTATGCTGAGCGACTATCAGGTTGAGTGGCTGGAGAACACGCTGGCGCAGCAGCCGCAGCGACATACGCTGGTATTATTGCATCACCATCCGCTGCCTTCGGGTTGTAACTGGCTTGATCAACACAGTTTACGCAATCCTCACGCGCTGGATGCGGTGCTGCAGCATTATCCACTGGCTAAAACGCTGCTCTGTGGCCATATCCATCAGGAACTGGATCTCGACTGGAACGGGCGACGTATTCTTGCGACGCCATCGACCTGCGTCCAGTTCAAACCACACTGCACCAATTTCACTATCGATTCCGTCGCGCCGGGCTGGCGCTGGTTAGATCTGTTTGCCGATGGTCGGGTAGCCACTCAGGTAGAGCGCCTGCAAACGCAGGATTTTAGCCCCGATCTCGACTCAGAAGGGTACTAAGCTATGGCGACGTTACTCTATCTGCATGGATTTAACAGCTCGCCGCAATCGGCGAAGGCGACGCAATTCCAGCGCTGGCTGGCTGAGCATGCGCCGGAGATTGAGATGCTGGTACCTCAGTTACCCGCTTTTCCCGATCATGCCGCCACACTGCTGGAAAGTCTGGTGATGGAGCGTGCCGGTGAACCGCTGGGCGTCGTCGGTTCCTCTTTAGGGGGGTATTACGCGACCTGGTTATCGCAATGCTTTATGTTGCCAGCGGTGGTGGTAAACCCCGCAGTACGGCCTTTTGAGCTGTTGGCCGACTATCTGGGTCACAACGAGAACCCATACACCGGCCAACATTATGTGTTAGAGTCTTGCCACATTCACGATCTGAAAGTCATGCAGATTGACCCGCTGGAGTCGCCCGATCTTATCTGGCTACTGCAACAAACGGGTGATGAAGTGCTCGACTACCGTCAGGCTCTGGACTACTACAGCGCCTGCCGCCAGACGGTAGAGGAGGGCGGAAATCATGCCTTTATCGGATTCGAACGCCATTTCCCGCAGATTCTCGACTTTATTGGCCTGAATCACGCCTGAAGCGATTGTGGGAACATAGCTAACCGTTTTTAAGCCACCAATCAGATTTATACGATGACTCAATCCAGCTACAACGCTGACTCCATTGAGGTACTCAGCGGCCTCGAACCCGTTCGCCGACGTCCGGGAATGTACACCGACACCTCACGCCCAAACCATCTGGGCCAGGAAGTCATAGATAACAGCGTCGATGAAGCGTTAGCGGGCCATGCTAAACGTGTCGAAGTGATTCTGCACGCCGATCAGTCGCTGGAAGTGATCGATGACGGTCGTGGTATGCCGGTGGATATCCACCCGGAAGAGGGCGTGCCGGCGATCGAGCTGATTCTTTGCCGTCTGCATGCCGGTGGTAAATTCTCCAATAAGAACTATCAGTTCTCCGGCGGCCTGCACGGCGTGGGGATTTCGGTGGTCAACGCCCTGTCAAAGCGGGTGGAAGTCACGGTGCGCCGTAATGGCGAAGTGTACGAAATGGCCTTTGAAAATGGCGATAAAGTGCAGGATCTGACGGTAACCGGCAGCGTGGGTAAACGTAATACCGGTACCCGCGTGCACTTCTGGCCGGATGGCTCTTTCTTCGACAGCCCACGTTTCTCCGTTTCGCGCCTGTCGCATGTGCTGAAAGCCAAAGCGGTACTCTGCCCGGGCGTGGAAATCGTCTTTAAAGATAAGGTTAACAACACTGAGCAGCGCTGGCTCTATGAAGATGGTCTGAATGATTATCTCGCCGAGGCGGTTAACGGCTTGATCACGCTGCCGGAAAAACCGTTTATCGGTTCGTTTTCCGGTGATGTTGAGGCGGTTGACTGGGCGCTGCTGTGGCTGCCGGAAGGTGGCGAGCTGTTGACCGAAAGTTACGTCAACCTGATCCCGACCATGCAGGGCGGCACCCATGTTAACGGCCTGCGTCAGGGGTTGCTGGATGCGATGCGTGAGTTTTGCGAATTCCGCAATATTTTGCCGCGCGGCGTGAAGCTGTCGGCGGAAGATATCTGGGATCGCTGCGCTTATGTGCTGTCGGTCAAAATGCAGGACCCGCAGTTTGCCGGCCAGACTAAAGAGCGTCTCTCATCACGTCAGTGCGCCGCTTTTGTTTCCGGTGTGGTCAAAGATGCTTTCAGCCTGTGGCTGAACCAGAATATTCAGATTGCTGAACAACTGGCGGAACTGGCAATCTCCAGCGCCCAGCGTCGTATGCGTGCAGCGAAAAAAGTGGTGCGTAAAAAGCTGACCAGTGGCCCGGCACTGCCTGGTAAACTGGCGGATTGTACCGCGCAGGATCTCAGTCGTACTGAACTGTTCCTGGTGGAAGGGGATTCCGCAGGCGGTTCCGCCAAGCAGGCGCGTGACCGTGAATATCAGGCGATCATGCCGCTGAAAGGTAAGATCCTGAATACCTGGGAAGTCTCTTCCGATGAGGTACTGGCTTCGCAGGAAGTGCATGATATCTCCGTGGCGATCGGTATCGATCCGGACAGCGAAGATCTGACCCAGCTGCGTTACGGTAAAGTTTGCATCCTCGCGGATGCCGACTCCGACGGCCTGCATATTGCCACCCTGTTGTGTGCGCTGTTTGTCCGTCACTTCCGCTCGCTGGTGAAAGGCGGACACGTGTATGTGGCGATGCCGCCGCTGTACCGTATCGACCTCGGAAAAGAGGTCTATTACGCCCTTGATGAAGAGGAAAAGGCCGGTATTCTTGAGCAGCTGAAGCGCAAGAAAGGCAAGCCTGGCGTACAGCGCTTTAAAGGGTTAGGTGAGATGAACCCATTACAGCTGCGTGAAACCACGCTCGATCCGAACACCCGTCGTCTGGTGCAGCTGACCATCGACGATGAGAATATCGCGCAGACCTTAGCGGTGATGGATATGCTGCTGGCCAAGAAGCGTTCGGAAGATCGTCGCAACTGGTTGCAGGAAAAAGGCGACACCGCCGAAATCGAAGTCTGAATCCGGGGCGACCAACAGGTCGCCCTTATTATTTCCGGTCTGCAGGAGGGTCTGTGAAAATCACCCTTGAAGAACTGCGCGCCTGGGTTGTGGTGATCGACACCGGTTCGATTACCGCCGCGGCTGAGCAACTGAATCAAACCAGTTCGGGTATCAGCCGTGCGCTGAGTCGGCTGGAGAATAAGCTACAAACTACGTTATTGCACCGCACTACGCGTCGGCTGGCATTAACCGAAGAAGGGCAGATTTTTCTTGAGCATGCGCGGCAAATTTTGTCTTCGGTTGAAACGGCCGAAGAGCAAATTGCTCAGCGGCGCGAAATCCCTTCCGGGCGGTTGCGCATTAATGCCGCCACGCCGTTTATGCTGCAGGTGATTGTGCCGCTGGTGGCCGAATTTAGCGCGCGCTATCCATTGATCCAGCTGGAACTGAACACCGATGACGTGGTAATCGATCTGCTTGAGCAGCAGACTGATATCGCCATTCGTATTGGCGAGCTGCGCGATTCCACCATCCATGCCCGCGCGTTAGGCAGCAGTAAGTTGCGCCTGCTGGCCAGCCCGGCGTATCTGGAAAAGTACGGTAAACCTGAAAGCGTCGCCGATCTGGCTAATCACCGGCTGATCGGTTTTACCCAGCCGGATAAGCATAATCTCTGGCCGCTGTGGGGCAGCGAAGGGGAACTGTTACACATCAAGCCGGATGTGTCGGCCTCAAGCGGCGAAACCATTCGTCAGCTGGCGGTATATGGCGAGGGCATTGCGCGGATGTCTGATTTTCTCAGTCGGCAGGATCGTGAAAATGGCCGGCTGGTGCCTGTACTGGAAGAGCTGACGCGCGAGATGCATCATCCGATCCATGCGGTTTATTACCGGAATACCACGTTGTCGACGCGCATTACCTGCTTCCTCGATTTCCTGAGCGAGCAGATTGCCACGAAACCGCTGTTGTAGCAGGGCGGAGCCAGGCTCCGCCCACAGCAAATTACTTCGCCGCTTCCAGCACAAAAATCTTCACATCAACCACATCATCTTTGATGTTGGCGCGATGGGCTTCCATATGCGGCATTTGCTGATGCTGCTCCAGATGGCGCAGCGAATCCCAGTGTTCCAGCATAAAAATAGAATCCGGTGAATGCTGTTTCCACGGTACCTGGGCTTTCAGGTCGAGCAGCGGCTGATAGCTGCCACAGCCTTCTTCCTCTAATACCGTTGGCGTTAAACGCTCAATTGCCGCCAAAACATCATTGCGACGGCCCGGTTTGACACAAATTTCAGCAATCACGGTCAGCATGCTTAATCCTTCATTTATTCAGGAGTGTTAAGTTAAGCAAAGATTTTGCCGAGGTGCTCACGATAGCGCTCAATATCACGTGGAATATCCGGCTGTTTAATCACATCGTTACAGATAAAGGTCGGTAAGCCTTCCATGCCGAGGAACTGATTGGCTTTGTGGAAGTGCAGATACAGGCCATCAACGCCAACGCCTTCAAAGAACTGCTCAGGGTCGGTAAAGGCTTCCAGTGGTGCGTTCCAGGTTAGCGACAGCATATAGGTTTTGCCCTGAATCAGGCCGCCGGAACCGTATTTTTTCGCCGCATCAGAGCGGGTGCGACCATCGCTGGCGTACAGTTTGCCGTGGCCTTCGGTGAACACTTCATCAATATACTTTTTCAGAATCCAGGGTTCGCCCATCCACCAGCCTGGCATCTGGTAGATCACCGTGTCGGCTGCGAGGTATTTCTCGATTTCTGTCGCCACGTCATAGCCATCATCGACCATGGTCACTTCAACGTCGTGGCCGTTATCACGCAGGAAGCTGGCAGCCACTTCGGTCAGGGTATGGTTCAGCTCGCCTTTGGAATGGGCAAACTGTTTGCCGGCATCAATAATAAAAATTTTGCTCATGTTTTCTCGTCTCCGGTTCATGAAATTGGCGCCAGTGTACGCGCGCGTGCTTCAGAGAAAAATGTGCTGTTGATCACAACACTTTTGCTTCAGCAGCAATAATCGCCACGGCTGGAGTAATGTCTTAGCCCTGATAATAAAAATGGAATGACAGCAATGAATAAACTATGGGCGGTAGCATTAATGATGGTGGCAGGCAGCGCCAGCGCGCAGTCGCATCTGGATCGCGTGATGCAGAGCAAAACGCTGAACGTCTGTACCACCGGTGATTACAAACCCTATACCTTTCTGCGCAGCGATGGCGGTTACGAAGGGATTGATATTTCGATGGCCGGATCACTGGCGAAAAGCCTTGGTGCAAAGGTTAACTGGGTGCCAACCAGCTGGAAAATGCTGATGCCGGACTTTCTGGCGAAGCAGTGTGATATCGCGCTGGGTGGCGTTTCGGTCACGCTAAAACGCCAGCAGACCGCCTGGTTTGCCAATCCGCTGGGTACTGACGGTAAAATTCCGCTGGTGCGCTGTGCCGATAAAGCTAAATACCAGACCATAGAGCAGCTTAATCAGCCACAAGTGCGGCTGGTTGAACCCGCAGGCGGCACCAATGAAGCCTTTGTTCACAGCCACTTACCGCAAGCGAACCTGACGCTGTTCCACGATAACGTCACCATTTTCCAGCAGCTGGTGGATAACAAAGCGGATGTGATGATAACCGATGCGTCAGAAGCGCTGTATCAGCAGAAACGTTACCCGCAGTTGTGCGCGGTCAATGCGGATAAGCCGATGCAGTATGGCGAGAAAGCCTATATGTTGCCGCGCGATGATATCAGCTGGAAGCTGTACGTCGACCAGTGGCTGCATCTCAGTACCGCTACCGGCGAGTATCAGCAGATTGTCGGCCAGTGGTTAGCGACAGAGTGATCATTGTCCCTGGGCGGCAATAATGCCGCCCAATATCAGATGGGGTGAGTAACGGCGGCGTTTGGCAAGCCTGCTGACTATTGTGCCTCTGGCTCGCGCTTCTCTGTGACAGAACATCACCAGATAAGGTACTATCCTCGCCAAACAGACCGCTGTGTGGCGTGTCGAAGTCAGTAATAATTGCGCCACGATGTGAGGAAAAGAGATCAATGAGTGATTTGACGCAGGATGGTGCAGAGCGTCTTGCCCTGCATACGTTTACAGAGAATGCGTACCTCAACTACTCCATGTACGTCATCATGGACAGGGCGCTGCCGTATATTGGCGATGGCCTGAAGCCGGTTCAGCGCCGCATTGTCTATGCCATGTCGGAACTGGGGCTGAACGCCAGCGCCAAATTTAAAAAATCTGCCCGTACCGTCGGTGACGTACTGGGTAAATACCATCCGCATGGCGACAGCGCCTGCTACGAAGCGATGGTGTTGATGGCGCAGCCGTTCTCCTATCGCTATCCGCTGGTAGATGGGCAGGGAAACTGGGGTGCGCCGGATGATCCAAAATCCTTTGCGGCGATGCGTTATACCGAATCGCGCCTGTCGAAATATGCCGAAGTGCTGCTGGGTGAGCTGGGTCAGGGTACGGTGGATTATGTGCCGAACTTTGACGGCACCATGCAGGAGCCGAAAATGCTGCCTGCGCGTCTGCCGAATATTCTGCTGAACGGCACCACCGGGATTGCGGTGGGCATGGCGACGGATATCCCGCCGCACAACCTGCGTGAAGTCGCAAAAGCTGCCATCACCCTGATTGACAGCCCGAAAACCACCCTCGATGAACTGCTGGATATCGTGCAGGGGCCGGATTACCCGACCGAAGCCGAGATCATTACGCCGCGCGATGAGATCCGGAAGATCTATCAAAATGGCCGTGGTTCAGTGCGTATGCGTGCGGTGTGGAAAAAAGAAGAGGGCGATGTGGTGATCACCGCGCTGCCACACCAGGTTTCCGGTGCGCGCGTACTGGAGCAGATCGCTGCACAGATGCGCAATAAAAAGCTGCCGATGGTAGAAGATCTGCGCGATGAATCGGATCACGAAAACCCGACGCGTCTGGTGATTGTGCCACGCTCCAATCGGGTGGATATGGATCAGGTGATGAATCACCTGTTTGCCACCACCGATCTGGAAAAAAGCTATCGCGTTAACCTGAATATGATTGGCCTCGATAACCGTCCGGCGGTGAAAAACCTGCTGGAGATTATCAGCGAGTGGCTGGTCTTCCGTCGTGACACGGTGCGCCGTCGTCTGAATTACCGTCTCGAAAAAGTGCTGAAACGCCTGCATATCCTTGAGGGTTTGCTGATTGCGTTTCTGAATATCGATGAAGTGATTGAGATCATCCGTACGGAGGATGAGCCAAAACCGGCACTGATGTCGCGCTTTGGCATCAGCGAAACGCAGGCAGAAGCGATTCTCGAATTAAAACTGCGTCATCTCGCCAAACTGGAAGAGATGAAAATTCGCGGTGAGCAGGACGAACTGGCGAAAGAGCGCGATCACTTGCAGTCGATCCTGGCGTCTGAGCGCAAAATGAATACCCTGCTGAAGAAAGAGTTGCAGGCTGACAGCGATGCCTACGGTGATGACCGCCGTTCTCCGCTGCGCGAGCGCGAAGAAGCGAAAGCGATCAGTGAACATGAGCTGGTGCCGTCTGAGCCAGTGACGATTGTGCTGTCGCAGTCTGGCTGGGTGCGCAGCGCCAAAGGCCATGATATCGACCCGTTAGGTCTGAGCTATAAAGCGGGCGACAGCTATCGTGCCGCCGCACGCGGCAAGAGTAATCAGCCAGTGGTGTTTATCGACTCCACCGGACGCAGCTATGCGCTCGACCCCACCACGCTGCCGTCGGCACGTGGTCAGGGCGAGCCGCTGACCGGCAAGCTGACGCCACCGCCAGGCGCGGTGGTTGAGCAGGTGCTGATGGAGGCCGACGAGCAGAAACTGTTAATGGCGTCCGATGCCGGTTATGGCTTTGTCTGCACCTTTAGCGATCTGGTTTCACGTAACCGTGCCGGTAAGGCGCTGCTGTCGCTGCCAGAAAATGCCAAAGTGATGACGCCGATGGCGATTCACAGCAACGACGATATGCTGCTGGCGATTACCGCTGCGGGCCGCATGTTGCTGTTCCCGGTTGGCGATCTGCCACAGCTGTCGAAAGGTAAGGGCAATAAGATTATCTCGATTCCGTCGGCGCAGGCTGCATCGGGCGAAGATAAACTGGCGTGGTTGCTGCTGTTAGCGCCACAGAGTGCTATTACCCTTCACGTTGGCAAACGCAAACTGACGCTGCGCGCTGAAGAGTTACAGAAATTCCGTGCTGAACGTGGCCGTCGCGGCACGCTGTTGCCGCGCGGCTTACAACGCATCGATCGTGTGGATGTTGATGCCCCGGCGCGTCCGCCAGCGGCCGATAGCGAAGAGTAACGATCAAACATTTTCACCATAGCGCCCCTTCCGCCGTTTAAGGCGGAAGGTTAGGATGGAGGCGCTGTCGACGCTACCGCGAAGACGAAGCGTTTCCCTCCCTAATCCTCCCCCATCTTATGGGGGAGGGGGCATTTGGCACCGAGATGCTTAGCTCGGAAGCAATAACGAGGTTGTGATGCTGTTAATTTTACGGGTTATTTTTGTCGTCATTTATTCTATTCTGGTTTGTGTTTTTGGCTGTATTTATTGTCTGTTTTCGCCGCGAAATCCCCGTCATGTTGCGACCTTTGGTCATCTGTTTGGGCGTCTTTCGCGGGTGTTTGGTGTTAAAGTCGAACAGCGTAAACCTGCTGAAGCGGCAAATTATGGCAATGCCATTTATATTGCTAACCATCAGAATAATTACGATATGATCACCGCCGCAAACATTGTGCAGCCGACCACCGTCACTATCGGTAAAAAAAGTCTGCTGTGGATTCCGTTTTTTGGTCAGCTCTACTGGCTTACCGGTAACCTGCTGATCGATCGTGATAACCGCGCAAAAGCACATGGCACTATTGGTGAAATGATCGAACAATTTCAGAAGAAAAGAATCTCTTTCTGGATGTTCCCGGAAGGCACCCGCAGCCGTGGTCGCGGTTTACTGCCGTTTAAAACCGGTGCGTTTCACGCCGCGGTTACCGCTGGCGTGCCGATCATTCCGATTGTGGTGTCGACCACGCACAACAAAATTAAACTGAACCGCTGGAAAAACGGTTTAGTGATTGTCGAAATGCTGCCGCCGGTGGATGTGAAGCAGTTCGAAGGGCAGTCGGTGCGCAAGCTGGCAACGCATTGCCGTGAGCTGATGGCTGCTAAGCTTGAGCAGCTGGATGCGGAAGTGGCGGAACGTGAAGCCAGTAACCGGGTTTAATCAATAATATCGGGGCGGCAGCTATGCCGCTCCGCGTAATATAAGCAGTAACGCAGCACTCTCTCACATCATAATAAAATGGAAAGCGGCCAGTCCCCTTTAGCCGCGCTCACGGGTACGGAGTTTTTATGTCCTTCAGTCGACGTCAATTTATTCAGGCATCGGGCCTCGCCCTGTGTGGGAGCGCACTGCCTTTTAGTGCTCACGCCGCAGGAACCGGAACCGCATTACCGGTTCCGCCGTTGCTGGAATCTCGTCGTGGTCAGCCGCTGTTTCTGACGCTGCAACGCAGCCATTGGTCGTTTAGCGGCGATAAAAACAGAGTGCCGGTATGGGGCATTAATGGCGGCTATCTGGGGCCGACGGTGCGTGTCTGGAGTGGCGATGACGTCAAACTGATCTACAGCAACCGCCTTAATGAGCCGGTGTCGATGACGGTCAGCGGCTTGCAAGTGCCGGGCGCCTTGATGGGGGGAGCGCCGCGTATGATGTCGCCGGGTGTCGACTGGTCACCGGTAGTACCGATTCGTCAGGCGGCCGCCACCTGCTGGTATCACGCCAATACGCCTAACCGCATGGCACCTCACGTCTATAACGGACTGGCGGGCATGTGGCTGGTGGAAGATGACATCAGCAAGTCGTTACCGATTCCAAATCATTATGGCGTCGATGATTTTCCGGTGATTATTCAGGATAAGCGTCTGGATAACTTCGGCGCACCGCAATATGATCCGCCGTCCAGCGGTGGCTTTGTGGGCGATACACTGGTGGTTAACGGGGTGCAAAATCCTTATGTCGAGGTGTCGCGCGGCTGGGTGCGACTGCGGCTGCTGAATGCGTCCAACTCACGCCGCTACCAGCTGGCGATGAGTGATAACCGTCCATTTAATGTGATTTCCAGCGATCAGGGCTTTTTGCCTGCGCCGGTAGCGGTTCAACAGCTGTCACTGGCACCCGGTGAGCGGCGTGAAGTGCTGGTTGATATGTCGCAGGGCAAAGATGTCTCGATTACTGCTGGCGTGGCGGCAGGGGTGATGGACCGCCTGCGCGGCTTTTTCGAGCCTTCCAGCATTTTAACCTCCACGGTGGTACTGAACCTGCGTCCTACCGGGCTGTTGCCGTTGGTCACCGATAACTTACCGATGCGTCTGGTGGCCGACCAGATTATTGATGGTCTGCCGAGTCGCACCCGCGAGTTCCGTCTTGGTGATACTCTACCGGGGATTAATGGGTCGCTGTGGGATATGACGCGTATCGATACGCAGGCGCAGCAGGGCAGTTACGAGCGCTGGATTATCCATTCGGATACGCCGCAAGCCTTCCATATCGAAGGCGTGATGTTCCTGATAAAAAGCGTGAACGGTGCGCAACCGATGGGTGAAGATCGCGGCTGGAAAGATACCGTATGGGTGGATGGCGATGTGGAGCTGCTGGTGCTGTTTACTCAGCCGTCCTCGCAACACTTCCCGTTTGTCTATCACAGCCAGATGCTGGAGATGGCCGATCGCGGCTCGGCCGGGCAACTGCTGGTGCAGCCGGTAATGTAACCCTGCACCGTAAACGAACGGGCGGCCTGTGCGCCGCCCGTCAGAACGCTAAATTTAGTTCAGTTCGTCAGGGTTCGGGCCTAAACGGTTACCCTGATCCAGTTTGGCAATTTCCGTGATCTCCGGTTTTTCCAGACGGAAATCAAACACCTTAAAGTTTTCTTCAATACGTGCCGGCGTGACGGATTTAGGAATCACCACCAGTCCGCTATCAAGGTGCCAGCGAATCACAATCTGCGCGGCAGTTTTGCCATATTTCTTCGCCAGATTTTTAATCACTTCCTGATCGAACACCCCTTTACCACCTTGTGCCAGTGGACTCCAGGATTCAGTCTGGATCTGATGCAAAGCATTCCAGGCGTGCAGTTCACGCTGTTGCAGCATCGGGTGCAGCTCGATCTGATTGACCACTGGCGTGACGCCAGTTTCATCAATCAGGCGTTTCAGGTGCGGCTGGTTGAAGTTGCAGACGCCAATGCTTTTGGTCAGCCCCTGTTTTTGCAGCTCAATCATTGCCCGCCAGGCCTCGACATAATTGTCTTTTTCCGGACACGGCCAGTGCATCAGATAGAGATCGACACTCTCCAGCTGCAGTTTTTTCAGACTGGTTTCAATCGCTTGACCGGCATTGAGCTGATCGTCATTCCACAGTTTAGTGGTAATAAAGATATCGTCGCGCGCCACATCAGTATCCTGTAACGCCTGACCGATACCTTCTTCATTCTTGTAGATAGCGGCGGTATCAATGGAACGATAGCCGACCTCCAGCGCTTTCAGTGCGGCATTGCGCGCCTCTTCAATGCTGGCCTGCCACACGCCAAGTCCGAGTTGCGGCATCATATTGCCATCGCGCAGCTTAATAATCGGTTGATCTACCATAACGTCTCCTTTCTGGCGAGTTAACCGATGCCAGCGGCACCGGTTTTAACATTAGAGTCTAGTCAAAAAATGGCATTAATGATTAACGCGCGTCTTCGTAAATCTGGCGGCTCACCTCAAGAGTGATGTCCTGATGCTCGCCCAACTGAGTCAGACCTTTCTCTTCCAGCTTCACCAACAGTGCCGGAATGGAACTGCCATCCAGCTGATAATCCTGCATGCGGGTCGGGATGCCCATCGCTTCGAAGAACTCGCGCGTGGCGGTAATCGCCAGGTCGATGCGCTGCTCTTCGTCGCCTTCATTAAAGCCCCAGACGCGGTCGGCATATTGCAGCAGCTTGCCGCGTTTCTGCTCGCGCTTAATGTTCATCAGTGATGGCAACACGATAGCCAGCGTCTGCGCGTGGTCGATGCCGTGCATCGCGGTCAGTTCGTGGCCGAGCATATGGGTTGCCCAGTCCTGCGGTACACCGGCACCAATCAGGCCATTCAGCGCCATGGTAGCGCTCCACATCACATTGGCACGGACCGCGTAGTTTTCCGGCTCTTTCAGCGCTTTCGGGCCTTCTTCAATCAGCGTCAGCAACAGGCCTTCGGCAAAGCGATCCTGCACTTTGGCCTCTACCGGATAAGTCAGGTACTGCTCAATGGTATGGACAAAAGCATCGACCACGCCGTTAGCAATCTGGCGTTCAGGCAGGGTATAGGTGTAAACCGGATCCAGCACGGCAAACAGTGGCTGGACAAATGGCGATCTGAACGCCTGCTTGTCGCCGGTGGCGCGACGGGTAATCACTGCACCGTTGTTGGATTCGGAACCGGTCGCGGGCAGGGTCAGCACGGAACCCATCGGCAGCGCCTGTTTAATGTCGGCACCCTGGGTTTGCAGGATGTTCCACGGTTCTTCACCATAGAACGCCGCGGCGGCAATAAATTTGGTGCCATCCAGTACTGAACCGCCGCCGACCGCCAACAGAAAATCGATTTTTTGCGCTTTGACGACTTCTACCGCTTTCATCAGCGTTTCATAAGACGGGTTTGGCTCAATGCCACCAAACTCCTGTACGTCGAAATCTTTCAGCGCGCTGTAGACCTGATCCATCACGCCGGTTTTTTTTACGCTGCCACCGCCGAAGGTGATCAGCACTTTGCTGCCGACAGGAATCTCATTGCTTAAATGTGCAATCTGGCCTTCACCGAAAAGAATGCGGGTTGGTGTATGGAGAGTAAAGTTATTCATCGTTATTGACCTTTTTTGTGAGTTATCTGCGGTAACGTGCTAACTATTGTCGGGATTCGCAGGTCATCTCTCAATGCTCATTTCTGCCTGAATCTTGCCTGTTTCTACAAGTCACTGGAGAATTGCGCAGTGAGCAGGCACTATCTGCATATTGACGATTAACCGAGAAAGTGATGATGGATCGTGACGCGATTTGCCGCCGACTGGCGCAGCAGGTGGTGGCTTTAATGACCGAAAACAGAGCCTCGCTGGCCTCAGTGCCGGATATCAAACTGATTTATGCCAATGCTCCCTGTGCGCGTACGCCGGTGATGTATAAGCCGGGGATCATTATCCTGTTTCAGGGACATAAGACCGGTTATCTTGGCACCAGCGTGTTTCATTATGATGCCAGCCAGTATCTGATGCTGACGGTGCCGCTGCCGTTTGAGTGCGAGACTTTTGCCACCGCCGACGCGCCGCTGGCGGGGATTTCACTCAGTGTCGACAGCCTGACGTTGCAGGATTTACTGATGGATATCGGCGATGACGACGGTTTTCAGCCGCAGCCGCAAACGCGCGGCATTCAGTCGTCGCTGCTGACCGAAGAAATGTTATGCGCCTGCGAACGCCTGCTGGATGTGATGTCCAGCCCACGCGATGCGCGCGTGCTCGGGCGGCAGATTGTGCGCGAGATTCTCTATCATGTGCTGGTGGGGCCGTGCGGCGGCGCACTGATGGCGCTGGTCAGTCGTCAGACGCAGTTCAGTCAGATTGTCCGCGCCCTGCGCCGTATTGAACATCATTACACCGAGAGCCTCAGTGTCGATCTGCTGGCGGCCGAGGTGAATATGAGCGTGTCGGCGTTCCACCATAACTTTAAGGCGGTCACCAGTACTTCACCGTTGCAGTATCTGAAAAGCTATCGGCTGCATCAGGCGCGGATGATGATGCTGCATGACGGTCTGAAGGCCAGCGCGGCGGCAATGAAAGTGGGCTACGAAAGCGCCTCCCAGTTCTCACGCGAGTTTAAGCGTTTTTTTGGCGTGACGCCGGGAGAGGAAATCTCAAGAATGCGCGCCTCCTGAGGAGGCGTTGGCAAACGGCCTGAAGAGATCAGGCGCGCTGTTTTTTAAGTTTATGCTTCCAGATCATCACAATGCTGCCGACCAGACCGATAAACAGCAGGGCAACCGGCAGGATGATCAGAATTGCCATCACCTGGTCTTCATGGCGTTTAATAAACGGCACCTGACTGATGCCATAGCCGAAAGCCACCACAATGGTGACCCACAGCAGGCCGCTCAGCCAGTTAAAAAACTGAAAGCGACCGTTTTTCAGGCCAGAGATACCGGCCATGGTTGGCAGCAGCGTGCGCACAAAGGCGAGGAAGCGACCCACCAGCAGTGCCAGTAATCCATGACGATTAAACATATGCCAGGCGCGCTGATGATATTGCGCCGGCAGATGCATCAGCCAGCTTTTCACCAGTTGAGTATTTCCCAGCCAGCGCCCCTGCAAATAACTTAACCAGCAGCCTAAACTGGCGGCGGTGGTCAGGATGACCATGGTCGGCACAAAGTCCATTACCCCTTTCGCCACCATGGCCCCGGCCAGCAGCAGCAGGCTGTCGCCGGGTAAAAATGAGGCAGGTAACAAACCATTTTCAAGAAACAGGGTAATAAACATCACCCCATAAACAATCCACACCACATCCGGATTGGCCAGCGCGGCAAAATCCTGATGCCATAGCGCCTGTACAATCTCATGTAAAACACCCATGTTATATCCTGTTAACGGCGACGACACTGCTAAGTGTAAACGCAAAGGCAAGCGGCATCTTGATCTATGGCGCGAAGATGCCGGATGGTTGAAGCTTGATTAAGGTTTCCCGCGCCTGATTATTGTTATTAACTGATGCGTTTAAATCCGGCGGCGAGATCGTCGAGCAGATCGTCGACGTTTTCCAGTCCAATATGTAAGCGTACCAGTGTACCGCTAAAGTCCACACCCGCGACAGGGCGAATTTCTGCCAGCTCTTCCGGCTGATTCGCCAGAATCAGCGATTCATAACCTCCCCACGAGTAGGCCATGCTGAAATGCTCGAAAGGGTCGAGATAGTCTGCCAGCTGCTGCGGGCTTAACTTCTGCTTCAGCACAAATGAAAACAGCCCGCTGCTGCCGGTAAAATCACGCTTCCAGAACAGATGGCCTTTGCATTGCGGCAGTGCCGGATGATTCACCACCGCAACTTCCGGGCGTTCCGCCAGCCAGTTGGCGATGCGGATGCTGCTCTCTTCATGTTGACGCAGGCGCACTGCCAGAGTCCGTAAACCGCGGCTGGCCATATAGGCGGTATCAGCATCGACCATCTGACCCATCAGATAGGAGTTTTCCCGCAGCTGTGCCCAGCAGCGTTCATTCGCCACTGCGGTGCCAATCATCGCATCTGAGTGACCAATCAAATATTTGGTGCCGGCCTGAATTGAGATATCGACGCCGAAATCGAGCGCACGAAACAGTATTCCGGCTGCCCAGGTATTATCCAGCATGATAATCGCCTCGGGCGCTTTGCTGCGTACTGCGGCAACAATTGCCGGGACATCCTGCACTTCCATGGTGATCGAGCCAGGCGACTCAAGAAACACCACTTTGGTATTGGGCTGCACCAGTTCGGCGATTTCTGTACCGATACTGTGATCAAACCAGGTGGTCGTGACATTCATTTTGCTGAGGATTTTGGTGCAGAAGTCCTGCGTCGGTTCATACACCGAGCCGCTCATCAGCACATTATCACCTGCCGCGACAAACGCCAGAATAGCGTTAGCCACCGCGGCGGCACCACAAGGATAGAGCGCACAGCCTGCCCCACCTTCCAGCTCGGTCATCGCTTCCTGTAGCGAGAAGTGTGTCAGCGTACCGCGTCGGCCATAGAACAATTCGCCACTGGCACGCCCGGCGGTAGCACGCTTTTTATCCGCTACGGTATCGAAAACCAGTGAAGAGGCGCGCTGAATTACGCTGTTAACTGAACCCTGAGTGAATTTTTTAGCCCGACCGGCAGCGATCAAGGCGGTTTCAATTTTCTTCTTCGTCATACCAAAGACGTCCTGCTAACCTCATAAGATAAATAACAACTTAACATGATTAGCCGCGCTGGTTTATACCGAATACAGATAATCAGTGTGTGCCCGGGCAAGACGCCCGGGCCACCTTTTATTCTCCCATCACGCCTGCCAGTCGCGGCAGCCACAGTGAGATAGCCGGAATATAGGTGATCAGCATCAGCACAAAAAACAGCGCGCCATAAAACGGCAGCATGGCGCGCACCACCTGTTCTATCTTCTGCTTGCTCACCGCACTGGCAACAAACAGCACTGAACCTACCGGCGGCGTAATCAGGCCGATGCCGAGGTTAACCATCATAATCATGCCGAAATGAACCGGATCGATGCCGAGCGCATTGGTCACCGGCAGCAGCACCGGGGTGAGAATCAGAATGATCGGTGCCATATCCATCAGCGTGCCGATTAACAACAGCATGATATTGATGCACATCAGAATGACATACTTGTTGTCGGAGATGCCGGTGAAGAAACTGGTGATGCGATCCGGTAACTGCATCCAGGTCATCACCGCGCCAAACGAGGCGGCGAAACCGATCAGGATCATCACAATAGTGACGGTTTTTACCGTGCGGCACATTAGCTTCGGCAGCTCGCTCCATTTGTAGTCACGATAGATAAACATGGTGACGAAAAACGCCCAGAGACAGGCAATCGATGCCGACTCGGTGGCGGTAAAGACCCCGGTAAGAATCCCGCCCAGGATAATCACCACCGTCATCAATCCCCACAGCGCATCCAGCAGTATTTTCAGCGCCTGCTTAAACGGCACGCGCTCGCCTTTCGGATAGGAACGCTTATGGGCGAAGGCGATACACATCACCATCAGGGTAAGACCGAGCAGCAGTCCGGGCAGTACCCCGGCGATAAACAGCGCGGCAATCGACACCGTACCGCCCGCCGCCAGCGAATAGATCACCGAGTTATGGCTGGGCGGAATCAGAATCGCCTGCACCGAACCACTGGCGGTCACCGCGGCGGCATAGTCGCGCGGGTAGCCCTTTTTATCCATCTCCGGGATCATTACCGAACCGATCGAGGCGGTATCCGCCACTGACGACCCGGAAATGGCACCAAAAAAGGTCGAGGCGACGATGTTCACCAGCGATAAGCCGCCGCGAATAAAACCGACAAACACATAGGCGAAATTGACCAGCCGCCGGGCGATACCACCCTCGGCCATAATTGCCCCGGCGAGAATAAAGAACGGGATCGCCAGCAGCGAAAACTTATTCACCCCGTTAGTCATTTGAATCATCAGCGCTTCCAGTGGCAGATCGATCCACCAGGCACCGACCAGTGCGCTCAATCCCACCGCGTAAGCAACCGGCATACCCACCGCCAGCAGCACGCCCAACGTCAACAGCAATACGAATGCGTCCATGATGACCTCTCAGGTGCTACCCATAGTGACAACCGGGCGGTTTTCTTGCGAACCAAATGCCAGCCGTTCCAGCACAAACATCAGCGTCAGCGCCGCGCCAATCGGCACCGGCAGATAGCTGTGCCCGGCGCTTATCAGCGGAAATTCGGCGATGGGTTGGTTCCACAGTTGTATGCAGAGCTGGGTGCTGTACCAGAGAATAAAGCTGCAAATCACCAGCATCAGCAGATCGGCAATGCGGGCGGCCAGCAGGCGTAAGCCTTCCGGTAACCGGTCGGTCAGCATCGAAACCGCGATATGCGAGCCGGCGCGGTAGCTGACCGCCGCACCGACAAAGGTGAAGGTCACCATGCACATAATCGCTAGTGGTTCCGGCCATGTGGAGCCATCATTCATTACGTAGCGCATAAAGATGGCGAACGGCACGACCAGCGTCATCACCAGCAGTGCGACGCCGGAGATCACCATTCCTGCCAGATAGAGCCAGTCCATCAGGTTATGACATTTTTTCGTCATGGTCGGCTCCCGATTATTGAACGTCGGCAATGGCCTGCATCAGTTGCTGATGCTGAGCGGCATATTTATCGCGAATCGGTTTGGTGGCTTCTATATAGGCCGTTTTGTCGATGTCATGAAACTTGACGCCGCCGGCTTTCATCTTATCGATCGACTGCTGGTTGTAGGTGGCCCACAACTGGCGCTGCTCAGCCTGCGCTTCCTTCGCCAGTTTGGTCACCAGCTGCTGGTCCTCTTTGCTGAGTTTGTCCCATTTCGCTTTCGAGTAGAGGAACAGCTCAGGAATAATAAAGTGACCGCTGAGGGTGTAATTTTTCACTACCGGCAGATAGTTATGGGCGACAAATGTCGGCGGATTATTCTCGGTGCCATCAATCACCCCGGTCTGCATGCCGCTGAACACTTCGCTGACGCCCATTGGCACCGCGTTGGCACCCATCGCTTTCAGCGTATCAATCGCCACCGGGCTACCCTGCACACGAATTTTCATGCCGCGCAGATCTTCCGGTTTCAGTACTGGCTGCTTGGTAATCAGGTTACGCGTGCCGCCATCCATCCAGCCGAGAAACACCAGCCGGGAGTTGGCGCTGTTGGTAATTTTATCGCCGATCTCCTGGCCAATTTTGCCGTCCAGCACCTGATGCATATGGTCTTCATCCCGGAATACATAGGGCAGGGTAAAGACTTCGATTTCCGGCAGGATGGCCGCTACCGGTGCCATCGACACGCGGATTATATCGATAGCACCCAGTTGGGCCTGCTCGATCATCTGTTTTTCATCGCCCATCACGCCGCTGGGAAACACTTTAATTTCCAGCCGATCGTCGGTTGCCGCCGCCAGTTTTTCCCCCATATGTTCCACGGCGACCACGTTCGGATAGCCTTTCGGGTGGACATCGGCGGCACGGATGGTGGCGGCTTGCACAGATGTGACTGCGGCACCAAACAAACACATGCTGAGTAAAGTTCGGGTTAGATTCATCTCAGGCTCCAGAGGTCAGGTCATTGTTAGAATAATGTGGCTAAAACGTAGCCTGAAAATTGACCAGCGGCGGTGAAGCGACTCACAGTTTCGTAATATTTTGAAATGTCATTCACTGTTTAATAAAACATCATTTCAAAAATGTGATGTGGGTTGGATGTCGCACGATAGTCGCGCGACGGCGCGCGGAATCAGCAATGGCAAAATGTAAATAGTAATGAGAACCACTATCAATTCAGCGCTAATTTGATATGATCTGCGCTTGATTTCCGAATGTTGTTTATTGAGGTTGGAGATACAGCGTGGTGACCAGTAATTTGATGCAAACAGATCTCTCTGTTTGGGGCATGTATGCACATGCTGACATCGTAGTAAAAGTGGTAATGATTGGACTGCTGTGTGCATCCGTCGTCACCTGGGCAATCTTCTTCAGTAAGAGTGTTGAACTGCTGTCAGCAAAACGCCGACTGAAGCGCGAGCAGCAAGCGCTGGCAACGGTTCGTTCATTAAACGAAGCGACAGAAACCTGCAAAAATTTCACCGCGGGCAGCCTCAGTACCCAGTTGCTTAATGAAGCGCGCAATGAGCTGGAGCTTTCTGCCGGTTCCGACGATAACGACGGTATCAAAGAGCGCACCGGTTTCCGTCTGGAACGCCGTGTCGCCGCCTTCAGCCGCCATGCCGGTCGTGGCAACGGCTTCCTGGCGACCATCGGTGCGATTGCGCCGTTTGTCGGTTTGTTCGGTACCGTTTGGGGCATCATGAACAGCTTTATCGGCATTGCCAAAACACAAACCACCAACCTGGCGGTGGTCGCACCGGGTATCGCCGAAGCCCTGTTGGCAACCGCAATCGGTCTGGTTGCGGCGATTCCTGCGGTGGTTATCTATAACGTGTTTGCACGTATGATTGCCAACTACAAAGCCTCGCTGGGCGACGTGGCGGCACAAGTGTTGCTGTTGCAAAGCCGCGATCTCGACCTGGCGAACAGCGCCGATGCGCACCGTACGGCGGCAGCCCATAAGCTGCGGTTAGGTTAAATATTATGGCGATGCGATTAAACGAAGATCTCGACAACAACGGTGAAATGCATGAAATCAACGTCACGCCGTTTATCGACGTGATGCTGGTGCTGCTGATCATCTTTATGGTTGCCGCGCCGCTGGCGACAGTGGATGTCCGCGTTAATCTGCCTGCGTCAACCAGTTCTCCGCAACCGCGTCCGGAAAAACCGGTCTACCTGTCGATTAAAGCCGACAAGCAGTTGTTTATTGGCAACGAAGCCGTAAACACTGAGAACCTGGTCAATGTGCTTAATGCGCAGACTGAAGGGAAGAAAGATACCACTATCTTCTTCCAGGCGGACAAGAGTGTTGATTACGAAACCTTGATGGGCGTAATGGACTCTCTGCGACAGGCTGGCTATCTGAAGATTGGTCTGATGGGTATGGAAAGCGCCGCGAAATAATCTGTCATTTCAGTCGCTGCGTGACGGGAGGCGGTAACGCCTCCCCCTTGCAAGCAGCGGTTATCCCGTAGCGGCGGTGTTCTCGCCGTCCATTCTGAAAATACCTTCCCTGCTGCATCCCGCCACTTCGTAGACCCTCTTTAATCTCCCCCATCACCAGAGCATTCTACTGCATAACTTGCTTTGTTAATTTTTCGTTACCAATCGGTTTGCTTTGTAAACTGGAATGGTGAATGAGATCACATTAAATGATCTCCTTGCAGGATAAAAACGATAGAAAACATAAGGAAGCCTGTATGAATCCCACTCCTGCAATGTCAAGGCCGCCCAAGAGCGGTGCAAAAACCATTTTTAGCGTGACCAGCGGTAACTTTCTGGAAATGTATGATTTTATGGTGTTTGGCTATTACGCCACCGCCATTGCCAAAACATTTTTCCCCGGTGATGACCCGTTTGCCTCACTGATGCTGACGCTGATGACTTTCGGTGCCGGCTTCCTGATGCGCCCGCTCGGGGCGATTATTCTTGGCGCTTACATTGACCAGTATGGTCGTCGTAAAGGGCTGCTGTTAACACTGGGTCTGATGGCCGTCGGTACACTCACCATTGCCTGTGTGCCGGGTTACAGCACGCTGGGGGCGGCGGCACCGATTCTGATTCTGCTGGGGCGCTTATTACAAGGCTTCTCAGCGGGCGTCGAGCTGGGCGGCGTCTCAGTTTATCTGTCGGAAGTGGCACCGAAAGGGCGTAAAGGTTTTTACGTCAGCTGGCAGTCCGGTAGCCAGCAGGTGGCGGTTATCTTCGCGGCGTTGCTGGGTCTGTTGCTGAACCATCTGCTGGATAAAGGCGAAGTCACCGAGTGGGGCTGGCGTATTCCCTTTGTGGTGGGCTGTATGATTGTGCCGTTTCTGTTCTGGATCCGTCGCATGCTGGAAGAAACCGAAGCCTTCAGCCAGCGTAAGCACCATCCCAAAATGAGTGAAATTATGCGTTCAGTTGCCAGTAACTGGGCGTTGGTGCTGGCCGGGATGCTAATGGTAGTGACCACGACGGTGATGTTCTACATGATTACCGCTTTTACCCCGACGTTCGGTAAAACCGTGCTGATGATGAGCGATAAACAGAGCTTTCTGGTAACGCTGTGTATCGGGGTGTCAAATCTGTTCTGGCTACCGGTAATGGGGGCGTTGTCGGATCGGGTCGGGCGACGTCCGCTGCTGATTCTGTTCAGCCTGTTAATGATCGTCACCGCCTGGCCGGTGTTGCACTGGCTGGTGGGGTCGCCGAGCTTTGCTCACCTGCTTGAAGCTGAGCTGTGGCTCTCCTTCCTTTACGCCAGCTATAACGGTGCGATGGTGGTTTATCTGGCGGAAGTGATGCCGGCCGAGGTGCGTGCGACCGGATTTTCTATGGCCTACAGTCTGGCGACCGCGCTGTTTGGTGGTTTTACCCCGGCCATCTCCAGCTATCTGATCCACGCAACCGGCGATAAGGCGATGCCCGGCGTCTGGCTGACCGTGGCGGCGCTGTGTGGACTGGCCGGCACCCTGATTATCAAACGCCTGTTACGTCAGTATCAGACGCGTCATAATGCGGTACCGGCCACGGTATAACCGCGTTTTCAGCGGCGGCGCTGCCGCCGCTGCTGTTAAGCGCCGGCTTGCTGCCCGGTATAGTTTTTTAGTTCACTCACCTTTTCTGCCGGAACCGGTCGGCCCAACAGGTAGCCCTGCAACGTATTGCAACCAAGGCCGGTCAGAAATGCCTGCTGCTCCTCGGTTTCGACACCTTCTGCCACCACTTTCAGATTCAGCGACTGCGCCAGTGCCACAATAGCCGAGACGATAGTGGCGTCTTCGGTTTCAGACTGTAATTCATTCACAAATGCCCGGTCGATTTTTAACTCGCTGGCGGGTAAGCGCTTGAGATAGAGCAGACTTGAATAGCCGGTGCCGAAATCGTCAATCGAGGCTTTTACCCCCAGACGGGTTAATTCCGTCAGGATACGCACACTCTCATCCGGATCGCGCATGGCGGTGGTTTCAGTGACTTCCAGCGTCAGTAACTCCGGCGGGATCAGATGGCGATCCAGCGCCTGCACTACCGTCTCCACCAGGCTACTCTGCTCAAATTGTAACGCTGACAGGTTAACGGCCACCGACCAGTGAGGATGGCCTTGCAGATGCCAGACACGCAGCTGACGCAGCGCTTCGTTAATCACCCAGTTACCAATAGTGACAATCAAACCGGTCTTTTCCGCCAGCGGCAGAAAGACATCCGGGGTCAGCAGGCCCCGCTCCGGGTGCTGCCAGCGCAACAGCGCTTCAAAGCCAAGAATTGGCCCCTGTGGCGCGCAATACTTAGGCTGGTAAAACAGTCGAAGCTGCTGATGATCCTGCGCCAGCCACAGGTCGTTGATCAGTTGCAGCTGATTTTGCGCAATCGTGTTCATCGACGGCTGGAAAAAGTTGTAGCCGTTACGACCGTTATTTTTCGTGTGGTACATCGCGGCATCGGCGTTAAACAGCAGTTCACGTTCATCGACGCCGTCACCCGGATAGACCGCAATACCAATGCTTAACGACACCACCAGTTCATAGCGTGAAATCTCAAACGGCGCATCGATGGCCTTGACCAGCCCGTCGGCCACTGTCGCCGCATCATTGGGGTCATCGATTTCAATCAGCAACACGAACTCATCGCCGCCGAGACGCGCCAGCGTATAGTGTCCCTGCATTTTTTCATTCATGCGCTCGGTAACGGCAATCAATAAACTGTCGCCGATATGGTGGCCAAAAGCATCGTTTACCGCCTTAAAGCCGTCAAGATCCATAAACATCAGCGCAAACTGCGATTTTTCACGCGTGGCTTTATTAATCGCCTGGTCGAGCCGGTCTTCCAGCAATATGCGGTTAGGCAGGCGGGTCAGATTATCGTGCAAAGCCAGCTGAGCCAGCTCGCGATTAGCCTCTGCCAGTGAGGAAGCCAGTACCGAGGTACGTGCCTGCAAACGGGCATCCAGCATTGAGACCAGCAGAGTAATGCCGAGGATCGATAAGGTCACGACCATCACCAGAATCGCCAGCCAGTTACTGTTAACGCCGGTGTGTGTGGCATGGCTGCCTGGCGGAAAGCTGGCCGCCGCCATGCCGGTATAGTGCATACCGGCAATGGCGATACCCATAATAATTGACGCACCGGCACGCAGCCACGCGACGCGACTGCCGTTTTTGCGCAGATTAAATGCCAGCCACAGCGCTGCACCAGAAGCGGCGAGGGCAATTGCTACCGAGCAGGCGATCCAGCCCCAGTTCCAGTCAATACCCGGCTCAAACATCAGAGCTGCCATGCCGGTGTAATGCATGGCCACCACGCCGCTGCCCAGAACCAGCGCGCCGGTGGTGAGTCGCAATAGCGGCAGTTCCCCGTCGCAGACAATCCACAGGGCAAATACCGAAGCAGCAATGGCGATAAGCATCGATAAGGCGGTAAGCAGAGCGCTGTAGCTCATGACCATTGGCAAGTTCATCGCCAGCATACCAATAAAGTGCATTGACCAGATGCCAATCCCCATGGCAAAGCCGCCGCCAAACAGCCAGATCAGCGCGGCCTTGCCACTGGAAGTCGCCACGCGCCCGGCCATATCGAGAGCGGTATAGGAAGCCAGAAATGCCACGATAAACGAGACGATGACCAGCGGCTGATCGTACGAACTAACAAGCATAGATATTCCCAAGTGCTGATGACCAGCGAGCTGGTGATTCGGTGTGTATAAAAAGAAAAATATTCAGGCTTATTTGTCTGCGAAAAATCTGAATGAGGAGGATTTTTTCTCTGCGAGAAATCCGAATAAAAATACCTTTATTATCGCCAGCATGCGGCCTGGTCATTTATTAACTGAATTAATCACTTTTCTTCAGGCTAGAAAATACCACTGGAAAAAAAAATCGCCTAGAGCCAATCAGACTTTATCTTTGCCAGGCACACCGGTGTCGCGGCTTGTCACATGACGAAATCACTTTTTGAGGCCAGAGCACATACTTTGAAATAATTTCTAATTTTGATTGAACGAACAGGGGGGGGTTGATCTATAGTAAAGAAAATTGATGCATGAGAATTAATTCAAATTATGGATTAATTCTTTTGACTTCAACTATCGCCAGTCAGAGCGAAATGAACTCATCTGTTTATTTGTTAGTAGTTAATTGTAGACCAGTCTGGAAAGCACAATCATCACTCTAATCAGTAAGGAATGGTTATGAACATGAAGCTTTTTCTGGTGGGCTGTGGCCTGAGCCTCGGTGTTGCCTCTTCGGGCTTTGCCGCCACCACTACGGGAACGATTAATGCAACACTGACGCTGACAACCGGGTGTCTGGTGAACGGTTCACCGACCACCACCAATGTCGACTTTGGTGATCTGAACTTCGGCAGCAGTGCGGCCACCTTCGATACCCTTACTGCCACCCTGGTCGGCCCGGTGGGCAACGGTATTTATGTCAACTGCACCAACGACGAAGATTACAATGTCCAGATTGTCAGCAGTAATGGCGCACCAACCGGTGAAACCTTTGGTGATGTGACTGCTTCGCCTCGTTATCTGCTGCTGGATAGCGATGATACTCAGGGCATCGCCTACACCCTGTACAACGATGCCGGTTTCTCGGCGGTTATCGCCGATGGCGAGGATCTGGTGGCCAACGGTACGCCCGATGCGACTAACGGTGAAAACTATCCCATCTATGGTCGAATCACCGGTGGTGATTTTAATCCGGATATCCCGGTTGGAACTTACTCAGACACCATTAACGTCGTTGTGAACTACTGATTTTTACCATCAGGGAGGCGATGTTGGCGGGGATGGCAGGATTCATCACGAAAAATGTGCCCGCACTGTGCATCTTGCTGATGTTTTACGTCAGCAGTGCACAGTCGTTGCCTACACAGAACATTCAGGTGTCAGCATCGATTGTCGCAGGCTGTGTGGTTTCCGGCACCAATACCGGTGTGTTCGGTACGCTGGATTTCGGCACGCATTCCGGCGTGATGTCTGGCAGCGTCAGCGCCAGCTATGTGCAAAGTACCACCATTAATCTGGCCTGTACGCCCAATACGACGCTGAATATGAGCATCAACGGCGGCACGCATTCCGCAACAAATACGCGCAATCTTAAAATCGCTAACTTCAGCGATCTGGTCTCTTATCGGCTTTATACCAATGCAAACCACACGGCAGTGAGCGAAATTCCGATCGATCAGAATGTCGCGTTGACTTACAGCAACGCCAATAACATCACGCTGCCTATTTATGGCTTATTGCAGTTGAACGGCGTAAAGCGTGCCGGAAATTACAGCGATACGCTAACGGTTACCCTGAGCTGGTAATGCATTACCTATTTTCAAAAGGATGTCAGGAATGAATATTGCTCGTGTCGCGCTGTTGCTGTTAGCGACTGTTACCACTGGTCTGGCCCACGCGGGTAATTCGGTAATGATTTGGCCTATTGACCCGAAAATTACCAGCGATCAGAAAGCCGCAGAGCTGTGGCTGGAAAATCGTGGAACCTCCACCACGCTGATGCAGGTGCGGGTGTTCGGCTGGAATCAGGTGAATGGCAAAGAGCAGTATCAGACCCAACAGCAACTGTTAGCCAGCCCACCGCTGGTGCGCATTGAGCCGGGAAAAAAGCAGTTAGTGCGTCTGATTAAGCAGGTTCCACCGGCTGCAGGTAAAGAGATCGCTTATCGGGTATTACTGGATGAGATCCCGACGCCAAAGGAGGAAGGGAAAGATCAGGTCGGACTGAACTTCCAGATGCGCTACTCGGTACCCTTGTTCGTGTATGGCCAGGGACTGGACGCCAGCAAAACCAATCCTGAGCTGAGCTGGCGTGTGGTCAGTGAGCAGGGAAAATCGTTCCTTGAAGTCACTAACCGCAGCGCACGCCATGCGCGTCTGAGTAAAGTTTCGGTGGGCGGACGTCGCATGTCCGAAGGGTTGCTGGGCTATGTGCTTGGCAATACGACGATGCGCTGGCCACTCTCTTTTCCGGCATCATCTGGCTCCCAGCTGGTTGCCGAGGTGAATAATCAACCCTGGCGTACTACTGGCTCTGAACGCTAAACAATGACTAACTTCTGGTCTCCGCCGTCGCGGCGCTATTCACTGGTTATCACCGGGATAGTCGGCTGCCTCTCTGCAGTGAGTAGCTATGGTGAAACCTGGGATACGCTGCCACCTCCGGCTGCGGTCAGCAGCGTGAAGAATCAGCAGTATATGTTGGGGTTGGTGGTGAACGAATTTGACCAGGGCGCGATTGTGCCGGTGGTGTTTCGCAACGGACACTATCTGTTGCGTGCTGCGGATTTGCAGAGTGCCGGCATTCCTTCCTCGAAAATTTCCGGCGAACTGGTGGATATCACCAGCTTGCCTCAAGTAAAAGCAAAGTATGACAGCGCCGGTCAGCGCATGGTGCTGACGGTACCCAGTGAGTGGCTGCCGGCGCAAAATTTTTCCGGTGGCAGAGAGGCAATACGCTTTCCGGGCCGCACCAGTCGCGGCGTGTTGCTCAATTATGATCTGTATGCCAGCCGCGCAGATAACCGCGGCACGCGCTATTCGGCGTGGAATGAGTTTCGCCTGTTTGGTGATTCCGGCCAGTTTATCAGTAACGGCGTATGGCAACAGCAGTTGGGCAATGAACCCAGCTATCAGGATGATGGCTACATTCGTTATGACACTTACTGGACTTATCAGAATGAAGACGATGTGCTGAGCTGGCGGCTGGGTGATTTAGTCACTGACTCGCTGGGCTGGAGCAGCAGCGTGCGTCTCGGCGGGATACAGTTTGGGCGCGACTTCTCGCTACGTCCGGATCTGGTGACCTATCCGCTCCCGGTTTTTGCCGGTCAGGCTGCCGTGCCCTCAACGGTTGACCTGTTCGTTAACGGCTATCGTAACAGCAGTAACAGCGTGCAGCCCGGCCCTTACTCGCTGAACAATATGCCCTTCGTTAATGGTGCCGGGAATGCGGTGATCGTCACGACCGATGCCGTTGGCCGCCAGGTTACCACCACGCTACCGTTTTATGTCTCCAGCGATCTGCTGAAGCCTGGCCTGTCCGATTACTCATTTGCGGCGGGTAGCATTCGCCAAAATTACGGCATCAATAATTTCGATTACGGACCCGCCGCCGCCAGCGGTTCGCTGCGCTATGGCGTCACCGACTGGCTGACGCTGGAAACCCATGCCGAGGGCGCAGAGTCGCTGGCGCTGGGTGGTGGGGGGGCGCAGATGAGGATCGGTTCGCTGGGCGTGATAAATGGTTCGCTGGCACAAAGCCGAATGTATGCGGATACCGGCACGCAATATGGTTGGGGATATCAATATAACCAGCGCTGGTTCACCGTCGGCACCCAGCATACCCTTCGCACCAGCACCTATGCCGACCTCGGGCTGTATGGCAGCCGTCAGGGAAATAACCGTAACAGTCGTTATACGTTAAGCCGCCGTAGTGCCCAGTATAACGCCAGCGTTAACCTTGATCGGTTCGGCAGCCTCGGTGCTGCATTTATCGATATCACGGGAGGATTAGGCGATCGCACCCGGCTGTGGAACCTGTCGTGGAGTAAAAACATCTGGGGCAGCAGCAGCCTGTATGTCTCTGCCAGCCGCGATCAGCAACAGGGCGACTGGGCGGGAGCCATCTCGGTGATAATTCCTTTCGGCAAACACTACAGTACCAGCCTGAGTACCGAGCGGAACCAGCAGGGGGGGACTGCGCAGCGCGCATGGGTATCGCGCTCGATGCCAAGCGATGGTGGCCTGGCATGGGATGCCTCCTGGGCGCATCAGAGTGTCGGCAGCGATTATCGGCAGGGCAGCCTGAACTGGCGTAACCGCAAAATTGATACCTCGGTCGGTTTCTATGGTGACAGCGATAACACCACCCAGTGGGCCGACTTGTCCGGTTCACTGTTGTTGATGGATGGCGCAGTGTTTGCCGCCAACCAGGTCAATGATGCCTTTGTGCTGGTAAAAACCGGTTATCCCGATGTCACTGTGCGCTATGAAAATCAGTCGATGGGAAAAACAGACAGTAAAGGCTATCTGCTGGTGCCGGGCATCAGCTCTTATTACCCGGCGAAATACGGGATTGATACCCTCGATTTGCCCGCCGATATGATCGCCCCTGAAGTGGAAAAACGGTTTGCGGTGAAACGACAGAGTGGTTATCTGCTCGACTTCCCGATTGAACCGCTACGCGCCGCCAGTGTGATCCTGCATGACCAGCAGGGGCAGCCGCTGCCGGTTTCAACACAAATTTATCGCCGTGGGCAGGCTACAGAATACGTTGGCTGGGATGGACTCAGCTGGATGGAAAACCTCACCGCCGATAATCAGATCGTGGCGGTCACGCCAGATGGCAGACGCTGCGAAACCCGTTTAGTGATTGCTGACGGTCAGCCAAAAGGGTTGAGTACCTATGGGCCGCTAACCTGCAATTTACCGTCCTTGCCTGGCGCTTCTGCTACCGCAGCACCGTCTGACTTATCTTCAGGAAATCGCCGATGAAAACACTTTTTTCCGCGTTTATCGCACTGATCGCGCTAGGTTTTTCAACGGGAGGTTGGGCAGCCTGTACGCTGCCTGCCTCCACTGCCAGTTTTGGTACTGCCAGCTCCTTTACGGTGAATTCCACCGTCAGCACGACCACCTCCGAGGCGCAGGTGAACTGTGGTTCAGGCAGTATTCTCTCATTACTGGGAACCAATAGCGTGACGCTGCGGCTGGCAAGTGCCAGCGCGGTTGCGGTAGGTAATTCGCGCGGCACCATGAAGCGTGCGGGTGATGTCGGGCCGGACAATATTCCGGTGATGCTCTGCTCAACGTCAAACTGTACGCCGGAAATGACCATCGGCGCGACGGCAGTGACTTATAACTCAACTCAGCTGGGTAATCTGGTCGGCCTGCTCGGTGGGCTGAATTTTACCTTCCCACTCTATCTTCGCACGGTGCCGGGACAGACGGTAGCGGCAGGAACCTATACGGTGACGCTGAATATTGCGGTCACCTATCGCATCTGTACCGGAATTAATATCGGCGGTATTTGCGTGGCGCTGAGCGATCAGAATGGCAGCGGCACTATCCCACTTACCGTGACAATGGTGGTGACGAATGACTGCACCACCATTAACTCGACCAATATCAGTTTTGGCAGCGCGCCGTTGGTGAGTAGTTTTTCCCCTGTTTCACAGTCGGTCAGCGTGTATTGCACCAAAGGCAGCACCTATACCGTCGGCATCAGCAACGGTGCCCATGCGGTGGGCAACGTGCGTAATATGGCCAGCGGCAGCAATTTACTCGCTTACGAGATTTATAAAGGCAGCACCACCGATCGTTGGGGGCCAGCCGGAGCTGAACGCTGGACCAGTACCGCTTCCAGTGGGGTCAGCACCGATGGTGTGACGCGTACCTATCTCTATACGGCAAAAGTCCTGCCCACCCAGAATACCCCCGCGGCGGGAAGCTATACCGACACCGTGGTGGTGGATTTGACATTCTGATGACGCGCTCGACGCAGGCCAGTAATGACCTATAATAGTTCTCTTGTTTTCTCAACTGGCCTGTAACAGATCGTGGCAAAATACCAACAGCTGGTTCATCAAATTCGTGCGCAAGTGGAAGCCGAAGTATGGCAACCGGGCGAAAAGCTGCCCTCGCTGCGTGAGCAAGTGGTGCTCAGTGGCCTGAGTTTAATGACGGTGATGCATGCTTATCAGGTGCTGGAGAGCCAGGGATGGATCGTTTCACGTCCGCAGTCTGGCTACTATGTCGCGCCGCGTGCCCAGTTCCTCAGCCAGCCGGTCAGCCATCAGAAGGTACAGCTGGCGGAAACAGTCGATATCAACGCTTTTATCTTCGATGTGTTACAGGCGTGCCGCGATCCGCTGATTGTGCCCTTTGGCTCGGCGTTTCCCGATCCGGAACTGTTCCCGCAGCGCCAGCTGATGCGTTCGCTAAACAGTGTCTCGCGTACCATGACGTCGGCGGATGCCATCAATAACTTGCCGCCAGGCAATGAAGCACTGCGTAAAACGCTGGCGCAGCGCTATGCCCAGCAGGGGATTACCGTTTCGCCCGATGAAATTGTAATTACTAATGGTGCCATGGAGGCGCTTAATCTCAGTATGCAGGCGGTGACTGAACCGGGTGACTGGGTGGTGATTGAGAACCCGTCATTTTATGGTGCGTTGCAGGCGATTGAACGTCTGAAGCTGAAAGCGGTGGCAATCGCCACCGATCCCCAGCACGGGATGGATCTTGATGAGCTGAAAAGGGCGCTGGAGCGCTGGCCGATCAAAGCCTGCTGGCTGATGACCAACCAGCAAAATCCGGTTGGCTTTACCCTGTCGAAACAGAAAAAACAGCAGCTGGTGGCGCTGTTAGCCGAACACAATGTGGCGCTGATTGAGGATGATGTTTACAGCGAACTCTACTTTGGCGGTGATAAACCGTTGCCGGCAAAAGCCTTTGATCAAGACGGCAACGTGTTGCACTGCTCGTCATTTTCCAAAAATCTGGTAGCGGGTTTTCGTGTTGGCTGGGTCGCTGCCGGGAAACATGCGCAGCGTATTCAGCGCTTGCAACTGATGAGTACGCTATCGACCAGTGCGCCGATGCAGCTGGCGCTGGCCAACTATCTTGGCACCCGCAGTTATGACAGCCATTTACGTAAACTTCGGCAGGTTCTGGAGCAGCGTAAAAATCTGGCGCGCCAGTCGTTAAAGCGCCATCTGCCGCACGGCACGCAGATTAACGACTCACACGGCGGCTATTTTCTGTGGATTGAATTGCCGAAACAGGTCAATGCGACGGCGCTTTACTACCGTGCACTCGACCACCATATCAGTATTGCGCCGGGGAGTATGTTTTCGTCGGGTCAGCAATATGCCAACTACTTTCGCTTTAATGCCGCCTGGGTCTGGGACGATGCCCAGGAAGCGGCGGCGGCGATTCTCGGCGGCCTGATAGCCGCCATGATGTGATTTATACCGTGGCTGCGCGGGCGTGGCCCCAGGTCAGCGAATAGACATCATAGAAATCCACTTCGCCTTTCTGCGACAACAGATGGCGGATACCGGCTTTCACTTTTTCCGGTGTGTTATGGTGACTGAGAATCTCACCGATCGCCGTATCCGACAGGGTGCGCACATAATACCATTCGCCGTAATAGCAGACGCGCAGATCGTGCAGGTTGTCGATATCTTCAAAGCGGTATTTCGGATTGATATCCATCAGCATCAGTACGCTCATCACCAGCACGAAAATGGTTGCGCCCCAGAATGCCGGCCAGCCGAGAAAGTCGGTAGTAAAGATCAGCGCTACGCTCAGGCCGTAACAGATATACATCGACAGCCACAGGCCGGGATGGGATTTCAGAAAATTGAAGCTGAAGCGGGGTTTGTTGTCGCGCTTTTCTTCACGGTTGAGGGTGTCGATCTCGCGCTGTAGGATCTGTTTTATTTCATTCATTGTTCACCTCGGTCATCAAACTCCAGCCAGAGTAAAATTAGAACACGAAGTGCACAGCAATAACAGGCACAGTTACAGCACATTTTTCTATAACAGTTCTGCTTTTGCGGGGTGAGTCAGTCGCTTTTGTCAGCCCGGTTACGATAAAAATCCAGCATATCCCAGGCCAGCGTATCGACATCCAGCAGGATGCTGCCGTTGGCGATGGCTTGCCGCAGTTCGGCGATTCGTGCCTCGTCAATTTCCGGCATCTGTTGCAGCGCTTTTTTCGCCTCACCGATTATCCCGGTTATTTCCTGATCTGTCATCGCGACGGGGATATTCTCCTGAACGTGATGGGTATCGGAGGGGGGGTGTTGTCCTGATGACGCACTCATTTTCATCCAGTCTTCCTGCCAGTAGCGCGATTAAATCCACTACCTACCCAGAACGACACGTTGTCAGGAAACTTAAATTACGCGCCGGTTGCGCCAGTCCTCCCATTTTTCCTCAGCCACCCACTTAAGCCTTTCTGCCGGTAAATATAACGGCTCTGGCAAGCTAAAATATTAAAATCTATTTATATCAATATCTTAAAAAATAACCGGCCAGATAATCCTTATAAAACTTAAATATGATTTAACAGAAAGAGAGATTTCCTTATAAGGAAAAGAGTTTTCTAATCGTCGCCGTCGCTATTTCTTAGTAAGAATTTATTCATTATTTAGGATAATGATGACAGAGCTTACATCAGCAATGAGATTAATTTTATTGCTGATAAAGTTGAATTATCGGTAGCGGACGAAGAATCCCGCACCGAACAATTTATATTAACAACGGTGTAATGATGACAGTAAATTATTTTTTTCTTAGCAAGCTACTGGCATTGATCGTTGCGCTATTTACAGTTGCAATGATATTTGCCAGTAAAGGCTATTTAAACCAACAGGAAAAATCTCCATCGCTTAATGTATTTTTATCGCTGATAAAAACAGAAAAGCAGTTTTGCTGTGGCGTAATTAAACACCACTTCAACTCACTGATTGCCGATGCATATCAACAGCATCCGCTTCCTGTTGACAGAATGCAAAAAGTCATGGCGCATTATAAAGAAGCTTATGGTGAACAGCTGACTTTTAATGACGTATTAATTTTTAAAAATATTTTTCATTAATTGGCAATCATGAGCGTAATGACTGAAAGTACGATATTGACGGCGGCGGAAGAGAGCCATTATTTACAGCAGTGGCTGCCATTGGTTAAACGTGTTGTGCGCCAGCTTGCGACACAGGCGGATAGCGTAATGGATCGTGACGATCTGGAACAGGTCGCTTTGATTGGCCTGCTGGAATCGCTACGGCGTTATGGGCGACCGGATGCGCAGTTCGCCGGTTATGCATTGCAGCGCGTACGTGGCGCAGTGCTTGATCAGTTGCGGCTGCACGACTGGCGACCACGACGTTTGCGCCAGAAAACCCACAAAATTAATGACGCGGTGCGTGATTTGACGCGCAAGCTGGGACATCAGCCCGGTGATGAAGAAGTTCGTAACCACCTGGGGCTGAGTAGCAAAACTTTCCAGGAGTATCTGATGCTGGAAAATGCCAGCAGTATGGAGAGTTATGATGATTTACTGTCGATAGACGGATTAGGAACCGCATTACATGGGCGAGTAATGGAAGAGGAGATCGATATTCAGCGCACGTTAAAACTGGCACTTAGCTCTCTCGATAATCGCGAAAGAATTATTTTGACGCTTTATTATAATAAAGAAATGAGCCTGAGGGAAATTGCTCTGATACTTGAGTTAACTGAAGCAAGAATATGCCAGCTGAATAAGAAGATTAGTGAAAAAATAAAGGCATTTTTCACCGTGAAATAAAAATGCACTGATGGCTTTAACCGCAAGGCGGGGGAAACCTTGCTCTGACCGATGCAGCAATGAGATGTTCCTGTTTTGAATTTATCGTTTGGTTCGCCCGGTGGTTTGCCCCACCGGTTTTTTTTGTCCGGCAGGGAATTTGACTTAACTGACTATATTTAAACATCTTTTGTGATCGCGGTTCGGATCAAATTGTTGCGCGCTTGCTGATAACTGCCACACTAAACATATTGACGATCGCATTCCGGGAGAGGTTTATATGTTGCCATCAGCTGGCAGTCTGTTGTTAATGATGTCATTTGCGGCAGGAACCTTTTCTGCCGGTGCATCAACGCATCCTCAGCATCTGATGTTGGCCACGCCATCAAATGGCGTACCGAATAATCCTTTGCCGCTCATTATCTATCCGCGCGTTGTGCCGGAGGGCACTGAAGATATTGCTGTCTGGTTTGAACAGCTGTTTGCCTCACATGGCTGGCCACCGCGCTGGCGTTATCCGGTGTTTCCTTACACTCACTACCACTCAAATACCCATGAGCTGCTCGGCGTCAGCGCCGGTTGGGCAGAAGTGTTGTTCGGCGGAGAGAGTGGCCGGATGGTGACGCTGCGTGCGGGTGATGCGGTACTGATTCCGGCTGGCGTCGGCCATCGGCAAATTTCCGCCAGTGAGGATTTTTTCTCGGTGGGGGCTTATCCTGCCGGCATGGAACCGGACACTCTGCGCGATGATAAAATCCAAATGGCGCAGGCCATCGAAAACATTAAACGCGTACCGGTTCCGGCAGCGGATCCGATAAGCGGCGGCGAAGGAGCGGTAACAACACTCTGGCACCCCCTCGCGCAGCAGCATCGGGCGCCTTAAGCCCTTCCGTGATGAAGGCTGTCTTGCCAGACCGGCGGGCAAGACAGCATCGGTTTACCAGCCGGAAGGCAGCAGGTTAAACAGGGAAGCGATGGCGTAGATCGCGCTGGCAAGGTAGATGGTGATAATGATCACCTTCACCGACGAATGGGTGATTGCCCGGTTGCACTGCCAGCTTGGCTGAGTATCACCGCTGACGCGTGCGCCTTTCAGGATCAGCATCGGCATAATCGACAGCACCACGCCGCTAAATACGCCAGCGATATACAGCGCATTAACGAACGACACCAGCCCGCTGTAGGCCAGTGCGAAAGGGGGCAGCACCACAATCATCATCGCCAGCAGCCGACGCCACGGCAAATTCTCAATATCCCAGTTAAAACGGTCGCCAATATTGCTGAGGAAGCTGCCGCCCAGCCCCCAATAGGATGACATCATCGCCAGCAGCGCGAAGATATTGGCGGAAAAGAACGCCCATTGGCCCAGCGCTTCGCCCCAGGTGATGGTCGCCACCTCGGAAATATTGGCGAGGCCATTCAGCGCAATCACTGACAGCGGTACTGCCGCCAGCAGCACAAAAGTGATCACCATTCCGACGATAATCGCCTTCGGCAATTGCTGAGGTTTATCGCTAAAGCCACGCGCCATTTCCGGTACGATATATTGAGCAGAAAAGCAGAACACCACCACATTAAATACCGGTATCATAAACAGCCAGTCGCCATTCAGCAGGTTCGCCAGCTGGGTTTTCTCCTGAATAAAGGTGGCGGCAAATAACAACATCAGCATCAGGATCATCCCGGCGCAGATGACTTTTTCACTGCGGCCAATCGCCTTCAGTCCCAGCCATAACACGCCCGCCGCCGGAAGAAAAAACAGCAGGCTACCAACCGAGGGTGACAGGCCGAGTAGTGACTGCAACAGTTTGCCGCTGCCGCTCATATAGGCAGTCAGTGCGCCAATGCTGTTGACGCAGACCGAGGAAAACATCAGCCACGAGCCGAAGTTGCCGACATAGCGTTTCGCCAGGCCGCTAAGCTGTAGGTGCGAACGGGTACGCAAGGTGGATTCGGCGACATACAACATAGTGATGGTGGTAAACACCCCTACGACCACTAACCAGAACAGCAGCGGCATAAAGCCCGCCCGGCGTGAGGCGTAAGCAATCGACAGCACGCCCGCACCAATATTGGTGCCGACGATCATCGCGACCCCTTCCACAAAGCTCAGCGATTTGTTGCGGGTGCGTTCACGTTGCGCAGTGTTACTCGCTGGCAGATACGACGTTTCGAATGACATGGTGGCTCCTTTCGCTGGCCCAATCAGGCGTTGAGTAAGCACACCTCAACGCAGAGTTTTCTTTTCAGATCTGTCAGTGATAGCGAGGTCAGCGCGTTCAGACTTGCGCAGCCAGAGCCTGTTTCAGAAGGGTAAGTGCTTCGGCAAACTGCACATCGGGAATGGTCAGTGGATAGAGGAAACGGATCACATTGCCGTGCTGGCCGCAGGTCAGCAGCAGCAGGCCATTCGTCATGGCATGTTGTTGCACCGCGCGGGTGATGTCGGCGTCCGGTTCGCCGCTGTCAGGATGGCAGAACTCCACCGCAATCATTGAACCGCGCGCGCGGATATCAGCAATCTGCGGCATGCTGCGTTTTGCCTGCTGCAACACTTCAACCAGTGCGATACCGAGTTGGTTAGCACGCTGACACAGCTGCTCTTCATCAATCACATCCATTACCGCATGTGCGGCAGCCACTGCCAGCGGGTTACCGGCATAGGTTCCACCCAGGCCGCCGGGTGCCGGTGCATCCATCACTTCAGCGCGTCCGGCGACCGCCGAGAGCGGCATACCGCCCGCCAGGCTTTTCGCCATGGTGATCAAATCGGCTTTCACCTCGCCATAATGCTCCATAGCAAATAGCTTTCCGGTGCGCGCAAAGCCACTCTGAACTTCATCGGCAATCAGCAGAATGCCGTGCTGGTCACAAAGCTGGCGCAGTTGCGCGAGGAATGACGCTGGTGCGATATGAAATCCCCCTTCGCCCTGAATCGGCTCCAGCACGATAGCGGCCACATCTTCCGGCGCAATGTCATGTGCAAACAGGGCGTTAATGCTGTTGATGGCATCCCCGACGCTGACGCCGCGTAAGGTGTTGGGATAGCGGGCATGGAATACGCCAGCCGGCATCGGGCCAAAATCACGTTTATAAGGAGCCACTTTGCCGGTCATTGCCATGGTCATTAAGGTGCGGCCATGGAAGGCACCGCCAAAGGTGATAATGCCGTGGCGACCCGTGCTGGCACGGGCAATTTTTACCGCGTTTTCCACCGCTTCGGCACCGGTCGTGAAGAAGGCGGTTTTGGCCGGGCCACTTACCGGCACGCGCTGATTGATACGTTCGGCTAATGAAACGTAGCTCTCATACGGCACAATCTGGAATGCGGTATGAGTAAACTGCGTTAGCTGTTCGGCAATGGCAGCCACGACTTTGGGGTGGCGATGGCCGGTGTTCAGCACCGCAATACCGGCGGCAAAGTCGATATAGCGATTGCCCTCAACATCCCACAGGGTGGCGTTCTCAGCACGTTCGGCAAACCAGTTACACATCACGCCGACGCCACGTGGGGTGGCATTCTGACGACGCTGGTTGAGAGGGGCGTTTTTGTTGTCCATCCTGTTACTCCGCTGTTATTGGTTATTTACAAACGTTAAGCAATGACGTTTATTTACCCGTTAGCGAAGCGTTGTGACGAGAGCCATTTTTACACTGAGGGAGGGAGCCAATTGCGTACTCTGCACGGAGATCACCTTTTGCAGCGACTGCAACGGGAAACCGAGGGCGCACTGCATGCCCGCCTGTTTCGCAGCCTGCGCGGCGCAATTATCGACGGCATTATGCTGCCGCAGAGCCGGTTGCCCGCGTCGCGCGATCTGGCCCGCGAACTGGGCGTATCGCGTAATACGGTACTGAATGCCTATGAACATTTACTGGCAGAAGGCTACGTGAAAGCGCGCACCGGCAGCGGCACCTGGGTAGCTGAGACATTGCCGGACAGCTGTCTCTCATCCAGCGGCGCAGCAAGTCGCACCACACAACCTCGCGTCCCGGCGGTAAAAATGTCGCGGCGCGGTGCCAGTCTGCTGGGTTATGCCGGGGCATCGCCGCATCAGTGGGGGGCTTTTGTGCCAGGCGCACCGGACGTCACCGCGTTTCCTCATGCGCAGTTCAGCCGGATTCAGGCGCGGCTCAGCCGCGAACCGGCTATTGAACGGTTGATTTACAGCAGTGCAGGCGGTTGCAGTGAACTGCGCGGGGCACTGGCGGATTATCTGCGGGTGGCGCGATCGGTAAACTGCGATGCCGATCAGATCCTGATCACCGAAGGCGTGCATCAGGCGGTCGATTTGGTTTCGCGCATGCTGTGTGACAGTGGCGATCGGGTGTGGATCGAGGATCCGGGCTACTGGGGAACGCGCAATATCCTGCGTATCAATGGGCTGAAAATAATGCCGGTGCCGGTGGACGAGGAGGGCATAATTCCTGCCAGCGATGCCGACCGCGCGCCACCACGGCTGATGTTTGTCACGCCCTCACACCAGTATCCGCTGGGATCGCATCTGAGCCTGGCGCGACGTCAGCAGATGCTGGCACTGGCACGACGCCATCACAGCTGGATTGTGGAAGATGACTATGACAGCGAGTTTCGTTTTTCCGGCCAGCCTTTCCCGTCTTTGCAGGGGCTGGAAGCGGATGCGCCGGTGATCTATATGGGCACCTTTAGCAAAACGCTCTATCCGGCACTGCGCATCGGCTACATGATTGTGCCAAAACAGCTGATTGCGCCGCTGCGCACTGCGGCAGCCGAGCTGTATCGCGGCGGACATCTGTTGATTCAGCGGGCGCTGGCGGAATTTATTCGTGAAGGACACTACGCCGCGCATATTCGTCGCATGCGGCTGCTGTATGGCAAACGCCGCGCGTTTCTGATTTCGCTGATCCAGCGCTATCTGGGGCCTGATTTTCTGCGCGAGTTTAACCATGAAGCCGGACTGCATCTGGTGCTGAATCTGCCGGATGGTTGCGATGATGTGGCCATTGCCGCCAGGGCATTGCGCCAGGGGGTGAAGGTGCGCCCGCTGTCGCAATATTATATGCAACCGCAGGCACGACGCGGATTACTGCTGGGTTTTGCCTGCGTTGAAGAGCGGGTAATGTTACCCGCGTTCAACGTGCTGCGTGACTGCCTGGCGAAAAACGGCGTGGCATCACGCGCTGACCATCATCAGGCCGCGGGACCGTGATTTTCCGCACCCATTTTGGCGAGGTCTTTATCAATAAAGAACAGACCTTTGCCACTGGTGCCAACCAGCGCCAGTTTATCCAGTACCGATTTAAACAGCTTCTCTTCTTCGTGCTGTTCGGACACGTACCACTGCAGGAAGTTGAAGGTCGAATAATCCTGTGAGGTCATGGCGTAATGTGCCAGCTCATTAATTTTACCGGTAATCAGCTGCTCGTGTTCGTAGGTTTGCTCAAACACTTCTGCCAGTGAGTTAAAGGATACCGGTGGTGCGGCGATGCTGCCCAGCACCGGCATTGAGCCAGTATCACTCAGATAATCAAACAGACGCTGCATATGCTGCATCTCTTCGCGTGAGTGTTCTTTAAGAAATGAGGCGGCTCCTTCAAAGCCTTTATCGCCACACCATGCGCTCATCTGCAGATAAAGATTGGCTGAGTAGAATTCCAGGTTTAACTGATCATTCAGGCGCGCGGTCATTTCATTAGTCAGCATGGCAGCTCCATAATATGAGAATAAAATTTATATTTAGTTGATTGCACGAAGTATGCATCATCAAATAGCAAAGAGATATATTTATAATGTAAAAGCAGATAATTCTATCCTGTTGTTTTTAATTGTAATTAGTCCGGTTTTTGAATGCTATTGATTCTCATTGCTGGCTGGGGAATACCGGGTTTAATTCACTGAAAATACAGTAAATATTCAGCGGTAATCACTTTTATCGTTCAAGGTGATATTAGTTTTCATTATCAAATTAGTTATATTGAATAATTAGGATTGTCAGTTTTTTATCGCCAAAGCAGAGCCATGTTTTCAGAGCAAAATGTGTGAGTACCACAGCCTGTTTAAGAAAGCGGCGCTAATTAGTTGATAATGTAAATCGCTCTTGATATAAGAATCATTCTCAAGGATATCAGGGTGAGTCAAGGATTATGACCATTCAACATGCAGCATCCATCACGGATGTTGCTGCGCAGTGTTTTCTGAATGCATTAACGCGTGAAACCGGGGACTGGCAAATCATCCCGGCTGGCGCAGCACAGCAGTATACGCAACTGCAAATTCCGCTTTCATCTTCCCGCACGTTACGCATTGATTTGCGCTTTTGTTCGCTGACTCAGCATCATCACTACCGGTTTCCGGCGCGTCTGCATTTCGACGGCCAGCAAGAAGGCTGCATGCTGAGTGCGGAACAGTTGATTGATCTGCTGCTGGCTAAGCCAGCGATTGCGGAAACGGTGAGTGAGCATCAGCTGGCGCGCTTTCGCCAGCGGGTGCTGGAAAGCCATCTTTATACCCATCAGGCGATTGCCAGTCGTGCGGACTGGCCCGCGCTGCGTGACAAACCGCTCAACTTTGTCGAAGCAGAACAGGCGTTGCTGGTGGGGCATGCCTTTCATCCGGCACCAAAATCCCATCAGCCTTTAACCGAACAGCAGGCACGTCGCTATCTGCCTGAGTATGCCGCCGCGTTTCCGTTGCGCTGGTTTGCCGTCGATAAGCGTAATCTGGCGGGTGACAGCCTTGGCCTGACGCTACAGCAACGGCTGTATCGCTTTGCCGCGGAAAATGCACCGCAGCTGCTGGTGCATTTTCACGATGATATCTGGCTGTTACCGATGCATCCGTGGCAGGCCGAACGCCTGCTGGCGCAACCCTGGTGCCAGCAACTGGTCGCACAACAGCGGCTGCGTGATTTGGGGGAGGCCGGGCAATACTGGTCAGCCACCAGCTCTTGCCGTTCGATTTACTGTGCCTCCAGCCGCGATATGGTGAAGTTTTCTCTTAGCGTACAACTGACCAATTCAGTGCGGACATTATCGTTAAAAGAGTTACAGCGCGGGATGCGGCTGGCACGGCTGGCGTGCACTGAGCGCTGGCAACAGTTACAGGCGCGTTTTCCCACGCTGCAAGTGATGCAGGAAGATGGCTGGGCGGGGTTATATGATGCGGAGGGCCATTTACAGGCGGAAAGTCTGCTGGCGCTGCGGGTTAATTTGCTGTTTGAGCAGCCACAAAGCCAGATTAATGTGCTGGCAAGCCTGACCCAGGCGGCTCCGGATGGTGGCGACAGCCTGCTGGCAGCCGCGGTGCGTCGGCTGGCGTCACGGCTGGAGATTTCTTTGTTGCAGGCGGCTCAGCGCTGGCTGGATGCCTGGTGCCAGCAGGTGCTGGTGCCGCTGTTCAGCTGTGAAGCAGATGACGGGCTGGTGCTGTTGGCGCATCAACAGAATATCCTGGTGGTGATGCAGCAGGATCTACCGGTTGGCATGATGTATCGCGATTGTCAGGGCAGTGGTTTTAGCGCCGTCGCTGGCAGTTGGCTGGCGCAGATTGATGATGCCAGCGCGGAAAATTGCTTCAGCGAACAGCAACTGCTGCGCTACTTCCCTTATTACCTGATCGTTAACTCGGCACTGGCCGTCACTGCGGCGCTGGCTGCCGCCGGGTTTGCTGCGGAAAGCCAGTTGATCGCGCGGGTACGCGATACACTCAGCCAGCTGCGGACGACGGTCAGCAATCCGTTATGCCTTGATTATGTGCTGGATAGCGCCGAGTGGCGCTGTAAAGGCAACTTTTTCTGCTATCTGCGTGGACACGATGAAAACACGCTGCTCGAACCGGCTGATATCTACTTTTCGCTGACAAATCCACTGCATGCGGAGGTGACCCTGTGATGCCGTCTGCCAGAGTGGTGCATGCCAGCAGTGGCTTTTACTGTGAGCGGCTGGAGAAAAAATTGGCGCTCAGCCTCGGGCGGGATGGCAGCGCAGTGCTGCACTCGCCGGGCGTATTGCCTGCGGGTTGGCTGGTTGCCGCATGCGATCAATTGCTCGTGGCTGCGCCCGAGCTGAGCGGCATTATGCTGCCGTATGCCGAGTGGCGTAATGAGCCACAGGCACAGGCGCTGTTTAGCCTGGTTTACGGCGATTATCTGCCGCGCGAACAATTCTACCAGCTGCCGCTGTGGCTGACGGCAGCGCCACAACCGGCAGCGGATGCGATGCACTACAACGCCAGCCGTGAACTGTGGTTGCCACAACGTGCGCTACGGCCCGAAGGTGAGGTGTATCGCCGCTTCGATCCACAGATCAAACGCAGCTTAAGCTTCCGCTTGCCGGACGTGGCGCACGATGCTGAGCAGTTTACCCGCTGGATGAATGCGCCGCGCGTTGAGGCGTTCTGGGAAATGAGCGGGCCGCTGGAGCAGCAGGTTGCCTATCTGCAACGCCAGCTGGATTCAGGCTACGGTTATCCGCTACTGGGTTGTTTCGATGACCAGCCATTTGGTTATTTCGAGGTTTACTGGGCGGCGGAAGATCGTATTGGTCAGCACTATCGCTGGCTACCGTTTGACCGTGGCCTGCATATGCTGGTCGGCGAAGAGAACTGGCGTGGTGCGCAGTATATTCGCAGCTGGCTGAGCGGGTTGACCCATTACCTTTATCTTGATGAGATCCGCACCACGCGGGTAGTGGCAGAGCCGCGTGCCGATAATCAGCGATTATTCCGTCACTTGCCTGCCGCAGGTTATAAAACGGTGAAAGAGTTCGATTTTCCCCATAAGCGTTCGCGGCTGATTATCAATCAGCGCGAAGCCTTCTTTCGGGGGATCGGCCGATGAACAATGTTGACTACCCTGACTGGCAACAGGTTAACCGCCAGATGATCGCGCGGATGCTGGCTGAACTGGAATATGAGCAACTGTTGCAGGCTGTTGAGCGCGACGGCGCGTGGCAAATCAGGGTCGGTGCGGCGGATTATCGTTTCAGTGCGGCACGTGGCATCTGGGGATGGCTGCATATTGAGGTGGCCAGCCTGAGCTGCGATCGCTCTCCGCTGGAAGCCGATCAGCTGCTGTGCCAGTTGGCGAGCATGCTGAACATGAATGATGCGCAGATCGCCGAGCACCTGGAAGATCTTTATGCCACGCTGCGCGGTGATATACAGCTGCTGTTTACGCGCCACGGGATGAGTGCTGCGGATCTGATCGCCCTCGATCCTGACGCGTTGCAGTGCCTGCTGGCCGGGCATCCGAAATTTATCTTTAACAAAGCGCGGCGTGGCTGGGGGCTGAGCGCCTTACAGCAGTATGCTCCGGAATATCAGGGGCAGTTCCGTCTGTGCTGGCTGGCGGCGCGGCGCACGCATTTTGTCTGGTGTGCGGACCGGCTTCACTCACTGGATGCGTTGCTCAATAGCGCAATGGATAAGGCTGAGCGTCAGCGCTTCAACTACTGCTGGCGTCAGCTGAAGCTGGATGATGAGTGGATCCCACTGCCGGTTCATCCGTGGCAATGGCAGCAAAAAATCGCGCTGCATTTTTTGCCGCAGCTGGCAAAGGGGGATCTGGTGGAACTGGGGGAGTTTGGCGATCTTTATCTTGCTCAGCAATCGTTGCGCACCCTGACCAATATCAGCCGTCATGTCGCCTTCGACATCAAGCTGCCGCTGACGATCTATAACACTTCCTGTTATCGCGGTATTCCCGGTAAATATATCAGCGCCGGGCCTGCCGCTTCCCACTGGCTGCAACAGATTTTTGCCGAGGACAGTACCCTGCGTAGTAGCGGCGCGACGATTCTTGCCGAACCGGCGGCGGGCTATATGGCGCATCCGACCTACGCCATGCTCAGGCACGCGCCCTATCGCTATCAGGAGATGCTCGGCATTATCTGGCGTGAAAATCCCGGCAGTTATCTGAAGCAAGGGGAGCGGGCGGTGCTGATGGCGGCTCTGATGGAGTGTGATAACCAGGGCAATCCGCTGATTGAAGCGTGGATCACCGCGTCAGCACTGAGTGCGGAACAGTGGCTGCTGCAACTGTTTCGTTGCGTGGTTGTGCCGCTTTATCACCTGATGTGTTGTTACGGCGTGGGGCTGATTGCCCATGGGCAAAACATCACGCTGGTGATAAAAGACCATCAGCCTCAGCGTATTTTTCTGAAAGATTTTCAGGGTGATATGCGGTTAGTGGATCAGGATTTTCCGCAGGCTGCCTCGTTGCCCGCGCAGGTCAGAGAGGTCACCACGCGCCTCCCGGCGGACTACCTGATTCATGACTTACAAACCGGGCATTTTGTTACCGTCTTACGATTTATCTCGCCGCTGATGGCCGCTGGCGGTATCAGCGAAGTGCGTTTCTATCAGCTGCTGGCGCAGGTACTTCGGGAATATATGGCGCAGCATCCGCAGCTGGCGGATCGTTTTGCGCAGTTTGATCTGTTTAAACCACAAATTTTGCGGGTAGTGCTGAATCCGGTGAAGCTGACCTGGTCAGAGCAGGATCAGGGCCAGCGTATGTTGCCGCAGTATCGACAGGATCTCGATAACCCATTGTATTTGATCAGCATGGAGCAGGATCATTGAAGCAGCCTCTTGATTTTATTGGTATTGGTATTGGACCGTTCAATCTCAGTATCGCTGCGCTCGGCAGCGAAGTCGCTGATTTCAACGGTCAGTTTTTTGAAAGCAAAGCGCAGTTTTCCTGGCATCCCGGCATGATGATGCCGGAGTGTCAGATGCAGACCAGCTTTCTCAAAGATCTGGTCAGCGCGGTATCACCCACCAATTACTACAGCTTTATTAACTATCTGGTACAGCACAAAAAATTCTACCGCTTCCTGACCACCGAGCAGCGCACCGTGTCGCGTGAAGAGTTCGCCGACTATCTTGACTGGGTCGCCAGCCGCCTCGATTCCCTGGCCTTCAGTCAGCAGGTTGAGCGCGTGGATTTTGATGATCGGCAGCGGCTGTTTGTGGTGACCACGCCGCAGGGGGAGCATTGCGCGCGCCATATTTGTCTCGGCATCGGCAAAAAGCCGCTGCTGCCGGAGTGCGTCAGCGAGCAAAGTGCGCACTGTTTTCATGCCAGTGAAATGGCGCTGCGTAATCCGGATCTCAGTGGAAAACGGGTCACTATCGTGGGCGGCGGGCAGAGCGGTGCCGATCTGTTTCTCAATATTTTTCGCGCACAGTGGGGGCTGCCGCAGCAGCTTAACTGGTTATCCCGGCGTAATAACTATCAGGCGCTGGATGAAGCGGCGTTCGCCAATGAGTATTTCACGCCGGACTATGTGCAGAGTTTTTTCACCCTGAACGACGGAGCGAAACAGCAGATCCTCGCCGAGCAAAAGATGACCTCCGATGGCATTACCAGTGAATCGCTGCTGACGATTTACCGCGCCATGTACCATCGTTTTGAGGTACTGCGTGAGCCGGTTTGGGCGCACCTGCTGCCGAGCCGCAGCCTGACCGCGTTGCACCGGCAGTCAACGGGTTATCGGCTGGTGACGCAGCATCATCTCGACCAGGGCCGCGAGCATTTCGACAGTGATGTGGTGATCTTTGCCACCGGCTATCAGCAGTATCGCCCGGCATTCCTCAACCCGATAGCGCATCGGCTGCAACTGACCGCCGATCGGCAGTATCAGATTACCCCGGATTTCACCCTGCACTGGGATGGCCCGCAGGACAATTGCCTGTTTGCCGTCAATGCCAGCATGCACAGTCATGGCATTGCCGAACCGCAGCTCAGCCTGATGGCCTGGCGTTCGGCACGTATTCTCAACCGGGTTTTGGGGCGTCCGCAGTTCGATTTGACCCCCAGCCCATCGCTGATCCACTGGCGAAGCCAGTGCCCGGTTACCCGTAATGACCCGAGCCAGTTTGAAAACATGCCTTTGTAACCATACTTTTAAGGGAAAAGTGGAAAATGATAAAAAGAAATACGCTTTGGGTCGTTAACCCCTGCTTACTGCTGATGTTGTCACCCGCTGCCTCGGCAGAAACGCCAGCCAGTAGTGAAAATCAGATGGTGGTTTCTGCCAGTCGTGCGCACCGTACCGTGGCAGAAATGGCGCAAACCAGCTGGGTGATTGAAAGTCAGGAGATTGAGCAGCAGGTGCAGGGCGGCAAAGAGCTGAAAGAGATCCTCGCCCAGTTAATTCCGGGCATGGACGTCAGCAGCCAGGGGCGCACCAACTACGGCATGAATATGCGTGGCCGCGCGATGATGGTGATGATTGACGGTGTACGGCTTAACTCATCACGCAGCGACAGCCGTCAGCTGGACGCCATCGATCCGTTTAATATCGCCCATATTGAAGTGATTTCCGGTGCGACCTCGCTGTACGGCGGCGGCAGTACCGGCGGGTTAATCAATATCGTTACCAAAAAAGGTCAGGCGGAAAAGCAGGTTGAACTGCAACTGGGCGGCAAAACTGGATTTAGCAGCCATAACGATCATGATGAGAATATTGCCGCCGCGATTGGCGGCGGTAATGAAAAGGCGTCAGGGCGGCTGTCGCTGTCATATCAACGCTATGGCGGCTGGTATGACGGTAAAGGCAATGAAGTTTTAATCGATAATACTCAGACCGGTTTGCAGTATTCGCACCGTATTGACCTGATGGGCACCGGGACGCTGAATATTGATGAGCACCAGCAGCTCCAGCTGACCGCACAATATTTTAACAGTGAGTCGGATGGCAAACATGGGCTTTATCTCGGCGAAAACTTTTCGGCGGTGACCGGTTCCGGCACGGCTGCCAACAGCAATAAACTTAACTCAGACCGCATTCCCGGTACTGAACGTCATCTGCTGAGTTTGCAGTATTCCAACACTGAGTTCTGGGGCCAGGATTTAGTGGCGCAGATATTTTATCGCGATGAATCACTAACCTTTTATCCGTTTCCCACTCTGAGCAAAGGCCAGGTCACCAGCATTGGCGCATCGCAGCAGAAAACCGATTTCTGGGGTGGCAAGCTGACGCTGAACAGTCAGCCGATCGACAGCCTGACGCTCTCCTGGGGAGTTGACGCAGAGCATGAGAGCTTTAACGCCAATCAACAATTTTTCAATCTGGCGAAGGCGCAGCAGTCCGGCGGGATGACGCTGGAGAATGCCTTTAGAGTTGGCCGATATCCGGGTTATACCACCACGAATCTCGCGCCGTTTATGCAGGCCAGCTACGACATCAATCCGGTATTTACGCTGAGCGGCGGGGCGCGTTATCAGTACACCGAAAACAAAGTGGATGATTTTATTGGTTATGCCCAGCAGCAGGCGATTGCGAACGGACTGGCGACCTCGGCCGATGCGGTGCCTGGCGGCAAGACCAGTTACAACAATCTACTTTTGAATGCCGGTTTGCTGGCGCATCTGACTGAGCGTCAGCAGGCGTGGTTTAATTTCTCGCAGGGTTTTGAAATCCCCGATCTGGCGAAATATTATGGTTCCGGCAACTATAAGCTGGTGAACGGTCATTATCAGCTGGAAAACAGCGTCAACGTTAACGACTCGAAACTCGACGGAATTAAGGTTAATTCGTGGGAACTGGGCTGGCGCTATACCGGCGATAATTTGCGGACTCAGCTGGCGGCGTATTATTCCCTGTCGGATAAAACCATTTCCATCAATAAAACCGATATGACCATTAACCTCGACGACGACAAACGCCGTATTTATGGAATGGAAGGGGCGCTGGATTATTTCTTTGATAACAGCGAATGGAGCGTTGGCAGCACCTTTAATCTGATTAAGTCGCAGACCCGGGTGGATGGGCAGTGGAATAAACTGACGGTCGACAGCGCCAGTCCGTCGAAGGCTACCGCGTATATTGGCTGGGCTCCGGGCGACTGGAACCTGCGGCTGCAATCACAGCAGACCTTTGATGTATCAGATGAAAAAGGCAATAAGCTTGAGGGTTACAACACCATCGACCTATTGGGTAGCTATGCATTAGCGGTGGGCAAAGTCAGCTTTAGTGTGGAAAACCTGCTGGATAAGGATTACACCACGCTCTGGGGGCAGCGCGCACCGCTGCTTTACAGCCCGACTTATGGTTCGCCCGATCTATACAGCTACAAAGGGCGTGGCCGTACCTTTGGTCTGAATTATTCAGTGGTGTTTTAAGCGCATTAACACATCTTCTGTGGGCGACGAAATGTCGCCCATTTCACTGATTTACCCGCCTCAAACGAAGATGCTTAGCTCTCTTTCCATCGCTGACGCAGAGTCTCAACCACCGGCTGGGTCTGCGGTTGATGCAAAAACTGATGGCGGAACAGCAGGCATCCCGCGACCTGCGGTAATTGCTGGTTAAGATCGAGCTGACGCGTGATTTCTGGCACGCCATGGTCAATTGCCCAGTCAGGTTCGCTGTTGCTCTGGCTGCCGACTTTATACAGCGCCATGCCGATATACAGTTTGGTGTTGCTGGTTTTCACCGTCTCTGCCCACCACTTTGCCACCACATCATAACGTGCGGCGGGCTGAGCAAATGGCCAGTAGATTTGCGGCGCAATATAGTCAATCAGCTCTTCCAGTACCCATTGCCGGGTGTCGGCATAGGCCACGTCATAGCTGGGTATGCCCGCGCGGGTATCGGATCCCAACGCATCATCCTGTTTATTACGCCAGACGCCAGCGGGACTGATGCCAAACTGAACCTGCGGCTTAAAGCGTTTAACGCATTGCGACACGTCAGAAATCAGACGGTAAGTATTATTACGCCGCCAGTCACCCTTACTGGCAAAGCCTGCGCCGTACTGTTGATAGCTGGCTTCATCATTGAGTGGTGAATTTGCCGATTCATTATAAAAGTAATCATCAAACTGAATACCATCAACATCATAGTGTTGCAGCAGCTCAGCAACGATATTGCTCAGCCAGCCTCTGACCTGAGGTATGCCCGGATCCAGTACAAAGCGATTGGCTGCGGTTTTGATCCATTCCGGATGCTGCTGGTAAACGCTGACAGGCGAATCCGGGGAAGAGTTGTTCAGCTCATCAATGGTGGCCTGGCTGGCATCCATCGAAACGCGATAAGGGTTTAACCATGCGTGCAGCTCGATGCCACGGCAGTGCGCCTGTTCGATGGCAAAAGCCAGTGGATCAAAACCCGGATCCTTGCCCAGCTTGCCGGTCAGCCAGCGTGACCAGGGGAGCAACCGGGAAGCATAAAGCGCATCTGCACAGGGTTGCACCTGAAAGATTACCGCGTTGATATTCAATGACCTGGCATCATCAAGCAGGGTTACCAGCTCCTGCTTTTGCGCCGCCATTCGTTGCTGGTCATCTTCAATCGTCAGAGTATGTTTTGACGGCCAGTCAAGGTTAAGCGTGGTGGCAACCCAGCTGGCCCTAAACTCCTTTACGACGGGTTTCTCCGCAGGAAAGTATTTTTCTGACAGCGCGAATAAGTTGGCTGCGGTTTCAGCATCGACCACGCCGTCATAATTAGCCGGGCGAAAATGCAGCTGAAAGGCGCGGATAAGTTGCCAATATCCCTGTTCATTACTGGCGAGAGTAATATCATAGCCCCAGCGTTGCAATTTATTGATCAACTGCGCTTTGTCCGGCAGCTTATTGCTGAATTCTCGGAGATATTTTTGTTGCGTCGCCTGATCGTACCAGGCACCTATACCGGCTTCATACAGCGCCTGCCATGGAAATGCAGGTCCGGGATCACTTTTTCTGTTGGGGGCAATATCACTGTGCGCCACAATATTATTTGGCGTGATATCCGGGTAACGCTGGATAATATTAATTATCAGCTGTTTAACCGCCTCGATTTGCGCTTTATTATAGGGCGGAAAAGTCAATTCGCCCTGATTATCGGTCGCGAGGTTAACGATTTCAATTCCGATTGAGGTATCGTTAATATTGCTGCGTCCTGCCCATGAACTGACGCCAGCATGCCAGGCGCGCTGCTCTTCGCTGACCAGGTTAAAAATCCTTAGGTTTTTGAAACCGGCAGAAATATAGCTTTTATCTTCAGGGTCGGGAACGAGATAGTGAGCGCTCACTAAAGGTCCGGTAAGCGATACCATCGAAGAGGCAAAATTCTGCGCGGTATAGTGGATAACCAAAAAGCGGACGCGCGAGTTAAAACCTTTGACGGAACGGTAACTGTTATAGTCAATAGTGTACATATTAATACATCCTTGCATTAGCTATGGAGACTGCAGTTAACACCTTTTATATTGAATGGTGCAATCAATCAGCTGCGTATTCTGAAAAGTGATGACTTGCTGATACTATTGGTTTATTAAATGGATAGGATTAGCATAACGTGATATTTTTCCTCAATGAATTTATAATAAAAGCAAGAAAGTTCTCACTTTAGGGGGCGCAATGCGCTACCCTGTGTGCCGATGTCGAATACAGGTTCTCTGATTTGGTAAAGTTGATGAATAAAAGAAATGCCCTGATAAAATTTATCCTGCCGGTGATTATTTTGGCTGCGATAATGGGTTATATGTCGTTATCACGCGTGGAAAGTCAGGAACAGGCTTATTACGTTGCGGTGTATTGTCAGGTAGTCAAAACGCCTGATACGCCATCATACCGTGATGCAATGCGCGCAATGATTGACGCTGGCAACAGTGATTACGCGCTGGATCGTAAAAAATTTAATTTGCGAGCGGCAGATAATGTGCTGAATACCGTCAGTAAACTGACAGACGCGCAGCGCAGCATGTTGAAAGACAATGCAACGGCTTGTCGTCAGCTGATTAGCGCAAAAATGGCCGGGTAACCGGCCATTCACCCTTAGTTTCCCACTGTTTCTGATTTCCCATAGCCACTCCGTTCTGAACCTTCTCCTGAGCCGATCTGTTAAGATTCCGTATGGAAATGATAATTATATTGATCGTGATTATGATAATTATTATCATTCGCTTCCGTATTTGACTGTTAACACCAACTTCACTTGCACCTCTCTTCAGGCCATACAAACAATGATAAAGACTAAGTTGTTAGTCGCAGGGTTACTGATTTCACTGCTGTCTGCCTGCCAGCAGAGCGCCAGGCAATCTGAACCGCAGCTGGAGCAGTCCCTGGCGTTCTCTTCGCGCATTGAATCACTGCGAGATAATCAGCCGCTTTCCACTGCTGAACTGGTGAACAGACTCAGCGCTGCGCCTATGGTGATCGTCGGTGAAAAGCATGACAACGCCGATCACCATCGTATTGAACAGTGGTTAATCAGCCAGCTGGCGGCCAAAAGGCCGCAAGGTAGTGTGCTGATGGAGATGATCGCCAGCGATCAACAGGATGCGGTGAATCAACTGCAACAGGGACTGAAAAGTTCTCCCTATATTCGTGATGAGCGCCTGCAACAGCTGTTGCAGTGGAATAACGGCTGGCCATGGTCGCTGTATGGCGCAGTGGTGACGACTGCGCTAAAAGGCAACGCTCCGTTGCTGGCCGCCAACCTTAGCGCCAGCGAAGTGAAGCAGATTTATCAAACTAAGCAGATGCCGGCAGGCATACTTTCCTCGCAGCAACCGGTGCTTGATGCACTGTCGACGCTGATTGTGACGATGCATGACGGGCAGATCGATGCCGATCGTCTGGCATCCATGCTGGCGGTGCAGCAGAACCGCGATCGCTTTATGGCACAGCAGCTACTGGCTGCGCCAAAACCGGCGCTGCTGATCGCTGGCGGTTATCACGCAGCCCGCAATCTTGGCGTGCCTCTACACCTGCGGGACCTGGATAAACAGGCCCGTCCGTTGGTGCTGATGCTTGCGGAGCAGGGGATGAAGATCACTGCCGGGCAAGCGGATTATGTCTGGTACGTCGCCGTCGTTGCGCGCTGATGTCGATGATGTTGGTCAACGAAAATTATCCACACCGTCCGCGCTGGAGCGCCGGTGTATGTTGCAGTGTGATCGCCCACTTATTGCTGGTGGCGCTTTTTATCACCACCTGGCGCAATAACACGCCGCTAATTACGCCTCCGGCGGCGGTGATGCTGGAATTTTCCGAACAATTTCAGGTCACCAGCCGTCAGCCAGATATGCCATTGGGGATTAATCAGCAGCAGAAGGTGGACGCCGCCAGGGTGGAAAACACGCCGAAAAAGCAACAGATGCATCGGGTGGTGATGGCGGATAATGCTGAGATCCATCAGTCTACGCCGCAAAAGGCTACGCCAAAGCCGACCAAACAACATGATGTGAAGCAGAACAACCTGCTACCGCAGGAAGCGGTGGAAGGTAATGCAAAGGTGACTAACCGCGCGGCACCCAAACCTCAGCTAAAGATCGCCAGCACCACTGCGGCACCGGTAGCCAGTGATGCGGCTAAAGTCAGCAACAGCCAACTGAGCTGGGAAGGTTTAGTCAAAGGAAAGCTGAATCTGGTTAAAGCCTACCCGGCAGACGCCAGACGACGTGGCCGATCGGGCATTGCGCTGGTGTCATTTGTGGTCGCTGCCGATGGTCGCGTGATTTCCCGGCAGCTTGTTCGTTCAGCAGAAACGCTGTCGCTCGACAGAGAATCCCTGGCGATGATTGATCGTGCCCAGCCTTTTCCTCAGCCTCCGGCTGAAATATTAACCGGCGGTATTTATAAAGTGACCATGCCGGTAAGTTTTGACTTGAATCAGGCTAATTAATTATTTCTATCTAAGAGTTTTATTTAATGCTGAATATTCGTTGGGTCGTTATGGCTAATTTATTATTAGCCATGCATTTCGCCGTGGCTGTCGCTCAGCCAGCTGCGCCGGTAGCAGAAATTAAACCAGAAATCATCGTCACTCAGGGAGAAGCCCGCACGGATAACTATCACTGGTTACGCGATGATTCGCGGAAAAATAAACCCGTGCTGGATTATCTTACGGCAGAAAATAATTACGCCACCACAATTTCACAACGCTGGCAGCCACTGAGTGAGCAAGTTTATGCCGAAATGAGCCAGCGGCAAGCACAGGATAAATATTCCCCACCCTATGAAATAAAGGGGTATCGCTACCAGAGTCAGTTCGCGGAGCAGGCCAATTATCCACAACTGATGCGCCAGGAAATGGGTGCAGCGGGCTGGCAACGCGTAGTTGACCTGAATCAGCGTAGCCAGGGGCACCATTATTACCGTCTCTCGCGTTATGTCGTCAGTGAGGATAATCGCTATCTGGCGATTGCCGAAGATTATCGTGGCGACGGGCAGAATCAGCTGGCATTGCTGGATATGCAAAGCGGTAAATGGCTGCCTGACACTATCGCCAACAGTTCGGGCGATATGGTATTTAGCGCGGATGGTCAGACGCTGTTTTATGTGCTGAATAATCCGCAAACCCTGACGCCGTATAAGGTGATGCAGCATCGTCTGCATGATAGCGGGCCGGATAAGCGGGTGTATCAGCAGCCGGATGACACGCTGTATACCGGCATTTCACGTTCGGCATCGGACCACTATCTGCTGATTACCTCCAGTGGTAACGACACTTCTGAAGTCAGAATATTACCTCTCGCCACGCCGCAGGCGACACCTCAACTGATACAGCCGCGCCGCAAAGGCATTGAGTACTATGTTGACCATTTAAACGGGCAGTTCTTTATCCGCAGTAATGCGCTGAATAAAAACTTCGGGATTTATTCTGTGCGCCAGCCGGGTGACCGCTGGCAAACGGTGGTCGCCGCACAAGAAAATGTCGAAATTGAAAGTTTTAACCTGTTCGAGCGCTGGCTGGTGGTGGTCAAGCGCGCGCAGGGGCAAACGGCGTTTGCCAGCATGGAATTTGCCAGCGGGGAATGGCAAAGTCTGCCATTCCCCGACGCCAGTTATATGGCGCGGGTGGGAAATAATCCCTCCAGCCACGCAGCAGTATTTAATTATCTCTATTCATCGCTGGATAAACCGCTGGGCTATTACCAGTGGGATTTAGCCACCCATCGCACCCGACTGGTGCATCAGAAACATATTGCGCAGTTTGAGCAACAACACTATGCCAGTGAGCTGGTGCAGATTAACGCGCGTGATGGTCAGCAAATCCCGGTTTCACTGGTGTATCGCAAGGATCGCTTTCAGCAAGGGCATAACCCGTTGCTGGTTTATGGCTATGGTGCCTATGGCATCAGTCTTGATGTGGCATTCAGCGCGCCGCGTCTGAGTCTGCTCGACCGGGGTTTTGTTTTTGCTCTGGTTCACGTGCGTGGCGGCGGCGAGAAGGGTGTTGACTGGTATCTCAACGGCAAGAAGGCACATAAGCAAAACAGTTTTAATGATTTTATCGATGCCACACGCGGGCTGGTAGCGCTGGGCTACGGTGCGAAAAAACGTGTTTATGGCATGGGGGGAAGCGCCGGTGGCCTGCTGCTGGCAGCCGCGCTGAATCAGGCTCCTGAACTATTTTCCGCGGTGGTATTACAGGTGCCATTTGTTGATGTGCTGAACACCATGCTGGACGCATCGCTACCGCTGACGCAGCAGGAATATGAAGAGTGGGGCAATCCGGCGACCGCTTCCGATTATCCGGTGATTAAAGCTTACAGCCCTTATGAGAATCTCTCTGCTCAACACTATCCCGATATGCTGGTGACCAGCGGATTAAATGATTCACAGGTACCCTACTGGGAAGCCGCGAAATATGTTGCGCGCCTGCGTGCCGTTAATCAAAACCGCGCTGCGAAAATTCTGCTTACTACCAATATGCACGCCGGGCATGGTGGCGATGCCGGACGCTATTCCCGGCTGCGCGACTCGGCCAGCGCATTCAGCTTTCTGCTTTACCTTGATAAAGAAAAAAATAAAACCTCAGGAGCATTACCTTGAAGTATAAAAATATCGCCAACTGTGCGTTGGCCAGCTGTGTTATTTTTCCTTGTATTACTCATGCCGCGGAACAGAAAGGGGAATCGACTTTCTCAACATTAAATGTTGCTGATAATGCGCAGCAGGAGGACGGTAACGCCGGTTCCGATGCGGAAACCTACAGCAAACCGGGAGCTTTTAGCTCGCGTAAAATGAATAAAAACTTGCAAAGTCTGGATGCGACTTTACGTACCATGCCAGGGACGTTTACCCAGCAGGATGCGTTGCAAGGGGCGGTGAATGTAAATATTCGCGGTATGAGCGGCTTTGGCCGCGTCAATACCATGGTCGATGGTGTCAGTCAGACTTATTACGGTATGGCACCTTCCAGCTATCATGGTGGCGCTAACAGCGCCTCCGGAGTGTTAATTGACCAGAATTTTCTCGCCGGTGTCGATATAAGCCGTGGTAATAGTGCCGGATCGCAGGGGGTTAATGCGCTGGCGGGAAGTGCCAATATGCGTACCATTGGCATTGACGATATAGTGCGGAAGAATCGTCAGACCGGTGTCCTGACACGTTTTACCGTTGGCGATAATGGCTTTGGCCGCAGTGGCATGATTGCCGTCGCCGGCAGATCTGAAGTGTTCGGCGATGGCGGCAGTATTGGTGGGCTGGCTGGTTTTAGTGATAACGTCCAGTATGCGACCTATAAGAATGGTGCCGGAATAAAAAGCGATGAGTTTCTCGGCAATGATAACAGTTTTATGAAACAGAAGCCGAATTCACAGCTGTATAAGCTGAATATTAACCCCGACCGTTATACTAAGTTTGAGTTTGGCGGCCGTAATTACCATAACAATTTTACCCAGCGTAATATCACCAGCGATGACTACTATCTGAAATATGATTATACGCCATTGTCTGAGCTAATCGATGTGAAGATGTTGCTCAGTACCAGTCGTTCCCGTCAGACCTACAATCCCGGCTCGTTAAGCAGTACCAACCATGCCTCAACCACCAATAAATCTGAAGCTGTCGATTTAAGTAATACCAGCCGTTTTTCGCTCGGCGATTATGATTTTTCCTGGCAGCTCGGTGGCAAGGTGATGGATACAAAATATACCCGTGCTTTTGATAACAGTGAGACTAACCAGTCCAATGGTTTCGCTCCCTCGGGTAAGCAAAACATTGCAGCGTTATATACGGGGCTGACGATTAATAAAGATATTTATCAACTGGACCTGAATTTAAATTACAGCGAGACTAAAGTTAACGGTTTCAAGCCCGCCTGCTCCGCTAAGCAGAAATGTTTCCCCCAGGGCGAGGGAATCTTAAATCTGAATGATCGGGCGTTTAACCCTTCGGTGGCATTATCGGCGCAAGTGACTCCCTGGCTCCAGCCTTTTGTTAGCTACAGCCACTCTTCACGCGCGCCGAATCCTCAGGAAGTATTTTTTGCTAACGAAGGCGGCGGTTCAATGAACCCGTTCCTGAAACCAGAGAAAGCCGAAACTTATCAGGCCGGGTTTAATATCATTAAAAACGGCCTGCTGTTCGAGCAGGATACCTTCAGATTGAAAGCGCTGGCTTACCAGTCGCGGATTAAAAATTACATCAGCAGTCAGTCTTTCTTCCTCTGTTATGACGGTACGCTCTGTCACGATATCGACAACTCTTCAGCGGATTTTAACGCCTATTTGCATACCAACTCGCTGACGCCAGTTCACAGCGATGGCTATGAAATTGAGGCCAGTTATGACGTTGAATATGCCTATGTCAATTTGTCGTGGAGTAAGCAGCACACCGATCAACCGACGTCGGTCGCCAGCAGCACGCAAGGTGGTATGGGTTACGGTGATATCAGTGATTTACCTGACAGCTATGCCACGCTGGATATTGGTGCGCGCTTTCTCGATAAAAAACTGGTGGTGGGCAGCCTGTTTAAATTCACCGGTAAATCAAAGCGTTTAAGTGTTAATGGCTATGACTATGAGACCGGGCAGTTGCCAAAAGAACAGTTGCCGAATATTCCGACCATCATTGATCTCTACAGTAATTATCAGCTGACAGACAATGTGTTATTGCGCTTAAGCGTACAGAACCTCGGTAATAAAAATTATGCTGAGGCGCTGAACAAGCTAAATCAGGATTATTACTACAGTGGCGATGACGGTAAGTCGGTAAACACCAGCGCACGTGGCCGTACCTGGGTGTTTGGCGGTGAGGTGCGTTTCTGACAGATTATTACCCTGCGGGTTGTCAGCAGGGAAGCTGACAACCGCATAACCGGATGTTGTAATTCTAACATCTAATCCCACAGGCTTAACCCTGCTAATACCGCGCCAAACCTTGTTCTGATGCTGAAATTGATTGTCTGCTAAGGCATTTCTTCCTGCGCTGTTCCCCCTTGCGGTTGAAAAAATTCTCGCAAAAAAACCTTCACTGTGAAAATAAGATCACTTAACTGTAACAAAAAATAAACAAACCCTCTCTATATTGACTGCTTTGCTTTTGGGAGGGAGTGCCATGCGTAACTGGAATGAACCAAAGAAGAACAAAGCTCATATCGAACTGATTCCGATGATCGACGTGATGATGTTTTTGCTGGTGTTTTTCGTGCTGATCAGTCTGAACGTTATCCCTGCTCTGGGGCTGAAAACCCAGTTGCCCGGCGCGGCCAGCGCACAGCAGTTAAAACCGCAGAAGAAGGCGATTATTACCCTGGGGGCGGATGAACAATTACAGCTGGATGGTCAGCCGGTGGCGCTGGATGCGCTGGTCACCAGCTTAAAACAGCAACAGGGCGACCAGACGACCACCATTATCGTCAACAGTGATAAGGGCGTGGCGGTAGAGCGGCTGGTGGCCGTGATGGATAACCTGCGTCAGGGTGGTTTTTTCTCCGTCTCCATTGCAACCCGGAAGCTGTGACATGTATCTGCTCTATCGTTCACGTCATCTGTTTAGCTGGTTGCCCGCCTTGCTGGTTGCCGGAAGCCTGCTGATTGCCAGCCAGCAGGCGGCACTGAAGATTCAGCCACATTATGACGAAGCCACTATGGAACTGGCGCTGGTGGAACCTCCGTCAATACCGCCGCCAGAAGTGCCTGAGCCACCCCCGCCGGAACCAGAACCAGTCCCCGAGCCGGAGCCGGTCGTCGACGCGGTAGTTGTCGCCCCGGAACCGGTTATCGCGGCTAAACCGAAGCCAAAACCTAAACCACAGCCTGAGAAAACGCGGCCGGTAGAAAAACCGCGTCCGGTTACCCCTGCGCCGCGCGCGGTGACGGCGACGTCGAAACCCGCAGTTGCCGCACCGGCTCGCCCGGCTGCGCCGCCGGTCAATGCTCAGGCGGTGGAAAACGGATATTTGCAGGCGATGCGCCGCGAGCTGGAGCAGCGCAAACGCTATCCGACCGGGCGACAGGCTTCGCTGGAGCGGCCGGAAGGAGAAGTGGAAATCTGGCTGGAGGTCGATCGCAGCGGTCGGGTGCTGGATTCGGGCATTGCCAATAAAGCGCGCAGCATGCTGCTGAACCGCGCCGCCAGCAGCAGCTTACAGAGTATCAGCCAGGTGAAGCCGTTCCCCGAACAGGCTTTTGCCGGGCAGGCAAAAAAACGTTTTACCGCAACCTTTAACTATCAGGCGCCCTGAAACCTGAGTTCACTTTTATCTTTATTGGATGGAAACCATGAAAGCGTTCAAACACTCTGGGATTTACCTGTCGGTGATGTCGGCATTGTGGCCGGGCGTACTGATGGCGGAAGAGGGTACCGACGTCGGTACCATTAATGTACAGGGGCAAGTGCTCGGCGGCGGCATGATGGTGCAGGATGACAGCGCCAAAGCGCGATCGACTGTCACCAAGGATGCGCTGGATAAAATGCCCGCCGCCGGTAACGCCATCGATAAGCTGAAATATACCCCTGGCCTGAATGTAAACAGTAACGATGCCAGCGGGCTAAGCGGCGTCGATTACAGCATGCGTGGCATGAACTCTGACCAAATCGGTCTGTCGATGGACGGCATTCCAATTAACGATTCCGGCAACTATAACGTCTACCCCAATCTCTTGGGCGATGCGGAAAACCTGCAAGAGATATTTGTCACTCAGGGGGCATCAGAAGTGGATGGCCCGCATATTGGTTCCAGCGGCGGCAATATCGGGCTGGTTACGCGACGTCCGGCGAAAGAGTTTGGTGGCTTTGTTAAACAGACGCTGGGCAGCAATAATCTCAGCAAAACCTTTGCCCGCCTGGAAACCGGCGAATATAACGGTTTCAGCAACTGGCTCTCTTATTCCCATACCGAAGCCAAAAAATGGCGCGGTGAAGGGCGACAGTATTCTGATAAATTTGAGATGAACTCGTTGTATGAGGACGGTAACGGCAACAGCAGTAATTTGGTGATGAAGTACAACCGCCAGGATAACACCAATTACAACACCGTCAGCAAGGCGCAGTTTGACGAGGAAGGCCGCGATTATGACTACTCCTCCACGCCGCAATACAACAGCAATGGTCAGCTGACCAAATACTACAAACTGCATCGCAACCCGTTTGAAAACTTTACCCTGTCGTTTACCCAGAAGCTGCAACTGCGCGATAACCTCGCGCTGACGCTGCAACCCTATTATTACTGGGGCAACGGCGGCAGTTTCAGCGGTCAGAGCGCCTCGGTGCTCTCATCGACGTCGGACAAAGCCGGGCAATATGACCTGAGCAACCTGACCTCCAATACCTATTATAGGCCTTCCTGGACGCAGACCTGGCGTCCCGGCGTGACCACCAGGCTGAAGTGGGATATCAACGAAGAGCACAGTCTGGATATTGGTTACTGGTACGAGCGCGCGCGTCAGCTGCAAACCCAGCCGTTTATCAGCATCAACCCGGACGGTAATCCGTCGCAGTTGTGGGGTAAGCCGGGGAGTGGCAATCAGGTACAGGATGCTAATGGCAGAACCGTGCAGGGCCGTAATCAGTACACCGTCACACCGGCGCAGAAAATCTGGTTGCAGGATACCTGGTTTGTTTCGCCGGACTGGACGCTGGTCGGCGGGCTGGCTTATCAGCATGTGGAACGTATCGGTGAAAATCGCGGCAGTCTGTATAACGCGCCGGAAAACCGTCGCGCCAGCTATCACGAATTCCTGCCGAATTTCAGCGCCAGCTATAAGGTGAACCAGCAAAACCAACTGTTCTATAACCTGACGCGCAATATGCGCACGCCGCCAAACTACGTGCTGTATAACGTCGGCGACTCCATCAGCACCAAACCGGAACTGAGCTGGAACCACGAGCTGGGCTGGCGCTTCCAGCAAGATCAGATGCTGTTCAGCGCCACGCTGTTCTATATGCGTTACAGCGACCGGCAGGTTTCCACCACCAACGCCGATGGCGACTACGAGATGATGAATATCGGCAACGTCGAGAATAAAGGGCTGGAGCTGGAGCTGAGTGGTCTGTTGCCGCATAACTTCAACTACTACGCCTCTTACACCTATACCGATTCGCGTCAGAAGGATGACCTGGTGACCAATGGCGGCAAACCGCTGCCGACGTCCGGCAAAGATGTCACTAACGTGCCGAATAACTTGCTAAACCTGACGCTCGGTTATGACGATGGCCTCTATTACGGCAGCATCAGCAGCAAATATGTCGGCGCGTTTTACGGCGATCTGACCAATGACGAGAAGATCGGTGGCCGCACGGTTTTCGATCTGGCGGCCGGGGTGCATCTGCCGGTGGACAAAAAGATTGTCAAAAGTGCGGCGCTGCGTTTTGGCATCAGCAACCTGTTTGACAAGGCGTATCTGACCTCGGTGCGCTCCACCACTTTCAATGCCGCGCCTTATGACGGCGTGCGCGCCAGTACGCCGTATTACAACGTTGGGGAAGAGCGGACGTTTAGTGTTTCGCTGGAAGCCACCTTTTAATTAACCGGAGAGTAGCCTGATGGATGCCAACTTATTACACGATATTATTTTCTACGTCATGTATGCCTCGCTGGCGATTGCGCTGGTGATTATGACCGAACGTGCGCTGTACTTTGCTTACACCCAACGGCAGGCGCGCAAGCTGGAGCGGGCGCTGACGCCGCAGGTGCGCCATGCGGCCGATCTGCCGCACAGCCTGACGCAGCGTAACAGCCTGCCGTTAGCGGTTATTCTGCCGGTGCTGGAACAGAAGCGTTATGCCGGCGATCGCGAGGCGCTGGGCGATACCATTGATGCGCAGTATCTGTTAAGTAAACCGATGATGGGGCGCGGCTTGTGGCTGCTGGAAACCATCGTCACCGCCGCGCCGCTGCTGGGTTTGCTCGGCACGGTGATGGGGATTATTGAAACCTTTAAAGCGCTGGCGGCTTCCGGCGTTTCCGAACCGAGCCTGGTTTCTGCCGGAATGGGCACGGCGCTCTATGCTACCGGTCTGGGAATTGCCATTGCGCTGCTGTGCCTGGTGGGCAACAATTACCTGCAAAGCCGCATGGAGCGAATTAACGAACTACTGAAAGTGCTGTTGATTCGTGCCGGCACGCCGGGCAGCCGTCCGGACAGTGAAGCTGACGGACAGTGGCTGGAAAATGGGGCGCAGCGCTATGCCTGATTATCATAACTTGCGGCGGCCATTGCGCCGCCTGATTGCCGCACTATGGGGGAGTGGCCTGTTGATATTGAGCCACAACGCCGCCGCGCGGTTTGACGTTCCTGGCTATGAGCTGGTGTACAACGCGCCGCAGGAAACCACACTGCAAAATGATGACCTGCGCGACAGTGCCGACGTCTGGCAGCAGATGTTTGCCGGGGCGAAGCAGCAGATTGATATTGCGCAGTTTTACGTGGCGAATCAATCCGGTGCGCGACTGGATGGCGTACTGGCGCAGTTGCGCGCCGCCGGCGAGCGCGGGGTGAAAATCCGTTTTCTGCTGGAACAGAAAGGCGTGACAATGTCGACCGCCGAGACGCTGGAACAGCTGAAAACCATCCCTGGCCTTGAAATGCGGGTGATTGATTATCGTCAGCTAAGCGGCGGTATTTTGCATGCCAAATATCTGCTGGTGGACGGTAAACAAGCCTTTGTCGGCAGTCAGAATTTTGACTGGCGCGCCCTCGATCATATCCAGGAAACCGGCCTGCTGATTAGCGACAACCGGGTAGTGTCGCAGATTCAGGCGATCTTTGACCAGGACTGGCAGGCGCAGGCATTACTGGCTGCGCAACAAACGGTGCCCGAGCGGAGTGATCAGTCCGATGGCCAGACATATGATAATTATCTGGTTGCCAGCCCGCGCGCCTTTAATCCGCCAGGGGTTATCGACTCGCAAAGCGAACTGCCGCGTCTGCTGGCGGCGGCTAAGCAGCGAATTCGCGTGCAGGTGATGGAGTATGCTCCACTTTCATATGGCCCGCAGCGCACCCGGCCTTACTATGCCCTTATCGATAATGCTCTGCGCAGTGCCGCGGCGCGTGGCGTGCAGATTGAGCTGATGGTCGCAGACTGGAATACCAAAAAACCGGCGATTGATTATCTGAAAAGCCTGGCGCTGCTGCCCAATATCCAGATTAAAGTGGTGACCATCCCGCCCGCCAGCAGCGGTTTTATTCCGTTTGCCAGGGTGATTCACAGTAAAATTATGACAATCGATGGCGAGCTTGCCTGGATTGGTACCAGCAACTGGAGCGGCGGTTACCTGGATAATTCACGTAATCTGGAGCTGATACTGAATAACCCATCAATGGCTGCGCGGGTGGATAAACTGTATCAACAGTTGTGGAGCAGCAATTACGCTGCTCCGTTGCGCATTGATTATGACTATCCACCGCTAAAGCCGGGTGGGTAATGCTGGGTCTGGCGAAACTCAGACAAAGGTGGCGTAGCAAACCATGGTAAAAATCAATAAGCCGATGATAAAGAACAGGCCAAAGAAGCTATTGCCAAAGGGCAGACGATATTGACCATCAGTCAGCGTCTGCCTGGATTTTCTTACCAGTAAAGGCGGCAATAAAATGCTCCAGATGGTTAATCCGATACCGGCATAGGCGATTGCCGGAACAAAGCCATTCGGAAAGAAAAAGCAACAAACAGAGGGCGGAAGATAAGTGATCATGAGCGCCGTGCTATTGCCATTTTTCCGTAGATGAAGCTTAAATAAATCCTTTATATAATCAATAAGCCCGATTGTGGCGGAGAGTAAGGATGCAGAAATAGCAAAGTTACCAAAGAACAGTAACAGTATTTTGAAATAGCTACTTTGCGAATCGGCGCGCAATGCGTCAAGGAAGTCGCCAATGTTGCCCCCTTTGGCGACCACCGTGTCGATCATGGTTTTACTCAGATTACCCATGGTGACGGACAACCAGAAAACATAGATAAACAAAGAGATAAAGACACCAATAACAATCGATTTGATGATCTTTTTACTGTTCTGTTTGCCGTAGATGTTCACCAGACTGGGAATGCTGCCGTGAAAACCGAAGGAAATAATGCAGAAGGGTAAGGCGATTAACCAGGTGGATAAGTGAGGGATTGAATACTGGCTGAACAGCAAGTTCGTATCCACACTGCCGATCATGCCCGAGAAAGTCAAAATAAAGGACGTAAACTTACCGATAATCAGCACGGATAATATTTTCCCTATCCGTGTTCCCGCCCAGAGCATAACTGAAACGACCAGCAGAAAGATAACAGCAACAGACCATCGACCTAAGTTGACGCCGGTCAGATAATGAAGTGTGTTGTCCAGAGATGATGCCGCGCCGGAAATATAAGCGTAAGTGACGCAATAAAGGACGAAAGCAAAGCTTATTCCAGTAATAATATTCAGGCTTCTCGGCAGTAACACTTTTGAGAATGAATGAAAGCTGCTTCCCAGCGGGAATTTTAAATTAACTTCATAGATCATTAGCCCGGTGAGGAGCATGATGACTGAGGAAAATATCAACAGCATAATGCCTTTAACGAACCATACACCCTCTAATGCGACCGGGAGAGAGAACATGCCTCCGCCAACAATCGTTGCCACAATCAGGCAAACACCACTCACTGTACCGATCTTTTTTTCTGGTTTATCTTTCATACTCAACCTATTGCCTGAAGAAATAATGCCTGGAAACCAGGCATTATTTCTTTATTCTAACTCAATTCGCTTAAAGCACTGCTGAAATTTGAATAGAGCGCATCGATTGATTCTCTGGTATGGATCGCCGAAAGAGCACAACGAAGAATGGCACGACCCTCTTCAACCGTAGGATACATCGCCACGGTTGTCGCAAAGCCACGGCTGTGCATTTTGGCACACATACTGATCGCTTTATCTTCGTTACCAATCAGTATCCCTCTGATTGGCATCGCTGTACCTTTATTGATCACTTCCACATCATTGAAAACTTCATCAAAGTAACGGACTCGATTATTAAGATCCTGCTGTCTGCGCTCAACCACGCCGTTTAAATGGAGATCGGCGGCAGCGACACAAGCTGCGATTCCCGGAAGGCTTGGCGGGCCACCAAAGGTGTAGGTGGTGCCATAGGCTTTGATAAAGTCGATAGTACTTTTATGGTTACAGGCGATATACCCGCCATGTGATCCAAAGGCTTTCGATAACGAGCCAGCGATAATGACCCGATCATCAAGCTTATGATCCAGACATTCCATCACATAGCCTGAGCCATTTTTGCCAAAGATTGAAGTGCCGTGCGCATCATCGATATAAGCATAACCGTTAAACGTGTGCGCCATTTCGACAATAAATTTTACGGGTGCAACGCCGCCCATGGAACCTACGCTGTCTGAAATTGATACTGGTGTTAAGCCGTTTTTATGCGCAAACTCAAAAGCTTCACTAATGGCGTTCTTATCCTGGAAGTCGACGCGTTTAACCTCGCCAAATTGCTGCAACAGACCGCGGTTAATTTGCAATGTAGCATGCGCGGTTTTCTCCATAATAAAATAGGGCGTGTTGCTGAATTTGTATTCAGGTAACTCACCCGAAGCAAGCAATGGCAGCACCGCAAGATGGCAAGGGGTGACGGCGTTAAAGGTTAACGTATGGGCACCAAACATGATTTCCGAAAGTTTGCTTTCCAGCGAGGGGAAAAGGTCGACTTTTATTCTTGTTCTTGCCACCGACAACTGCGCGCCAAAACGTTCGACTGACTCAATAATTGCCTGTTTTAAATCAGGATGAGTCTCCAGCCCCAGATAAGAACAGGAAACAAACTCGGTCATTTTCCTTCCGTCATCCAGGGTAATTTCTTTACCCTCTCTGGAAACGACCGTAAGATCATTGATATTTTCGGAAAAAACCCTGGATTGATATTTATAAGATTTCTCTATCTTCGCTTTCTGCCAGTTACTCATTAAATTTCCTTTTGTAAACACAGACTAACAATGAAACACTTGCCATAATAAAAATGCTGAATCCTAATATTTTATCAAAAGAGAAATGACTCCCTTCCAGGCTAACAAATATCAGGCTAACCGCCCCAGCACTGACGGTTTGGGTAAATCCAGTGATGGCTGATGCAATACCGGTTTTGTTACCTTTTATTTTTAGTGACAAGAACCAGGCACTGGGGTAATAAATGCCTAATGTCACATTATAAATAACCAGAGAAATCAGGTATATGGCGATATTATTAATCGAAAGGAGAAAAGGTATGGCAGTTAAAGCATTGATAATAAACAGAAATAATGGCTTTTCAAAAAAACTAATTTTTGATAGTTGGTTACCAATGATAAAGAAAAGAACAGAGGCGGAAAAAACAAATGAGAATGCTAAAGGGCTTAATTTCAATTCTCCGATAAACAGACCCGGAGATAAAGAGATAAAACAGAAGAGCGAGCTTAGCATCAATGACACCAGCACCGTTCCGGTAATAAAGCTTGGGGTAACGAAGCTCTCACTGCTGGTTTCAGCCTCTATTTTATGAGAAGTTAACTCGCGTGGTGTAAGCAGTACCGTGCCTATACCAAAAATAAACATAAATAAGAAAATGAAATTCCAGTTTAAGTAGCCCAATAAAAATCCACCAAGTAATGGTGCAATCAGGGGAACCACTGCACTTGCTGAAGAGATATCTGAAAGGGTTTTCTTTAAACTTTCCTCAGGAAAGTTATCCTTGGCTAACGCCCTTGAAAGAACCGGGCCAGCGCCGGCTCCCAGAGCCTGAATAAGCCTTCCGATAAATAATCCATTAACATCTTTTGCCAGAAAACACGTCAGGCTCCCTGCGGTAAATATCAGGAAACTCCAGGTCAGAACTTTTAACTTGCCCAGCTTTTCACCAATAAAACCTGCTGCCAGTTGACTCAGGGCATAGATAATCAGAAAACCACTTATCAATAATTGTACATATGTATAAGGTACATCAAATCCTTTTTGAATATCGGGTATTGCCGGAACGATCATATCAGTTGCAAGAGCTGAAACTGATGCCGCAAGAACTAAATAAATGTGAAACCGTGAGTTCATTTTTTAAGCAGTAAGTCCATTTGTAATAAGAAAAACTTATCATAGTAATAATTCTTATCAAATACAAATTTAGTTAATTTAATGTAATTAAATAATAACTTCAGTAAATAGCTGGCGATGTTATATCTTTATTTCTTGAAAAAACAGTGTGTTGATGGGTTGTGGTTGTTTTTTGATCTTTTGGTTTTTGTTTTTTTATACTATTTTTATTTATTGATTTCATGAGTTTTTCTGATGATATTGAAATTAAAGCTAATGTGATTGCTCTCTTTTTAAGCTGCGCGGCGTGGCGGCTTATTTCCGCGCGAAGAAAAACATTTGAGCAAACGGCTTAAGTTGGTGCGAAACAAAAAGGTGCCATGGGCAGTCATTTTAGCGTTATGATTTTGCTGATTATTCTTCAGGATGACGACAAATGTTGACCCATTTCCCTCTGCTTGATGTGCAGGAAATCAGCTATTCCCCTGACGGCAGCCCGTTATTGGCTTCGGTATCTCTGACACTGAATGCCGGCGACTTTGTGCTGCTGACTGGCCCTTCCGGCAGTGGGAAAAGTACGCTGCTAAAGATTATCGCCTCGCTGTTAACCCCCACGACGGGCAATATCTTGTTTAACGGCCAGCCGATTATTCAGCTCAAGGCGGAACGCTACCGCCAGCAGGTCTCTTATTGTTTCCAGACGCCGGTACTGTTTGGCGATACGGTGTTTGATAACCTCGCGCTGCCGTGGCAAATCCGCCAGCAGAAAATCGACCGGCATAAACTGCAAAGCTGGCTGCAAAAGGTCAATTTACCAGCAGATATACTGGATAAGACAACCGAACAGCTTTCCGGCGGTGAAAAACAGCGGGTAGCGTTGTTGCGTAACCTGCAATTTTTACCGGATGTTCTGCTGCTTGATGAGATTACCAGTGCGCTGGATGAAGAAAACAAACAGATTATTAATCAGCTGGTTGCCAGTCTGGCGGCGGAGCAGGGCGTTGCCGTCGTGTGGATCAGCCACGACGGCGCGGAGATAAGCCAGGCGCAGCGGGTGTTGACGCTGACATCTGCCGGTCTGAGGAGTGAACATGAGCCAGCATAATATTACGAATGATTCCCTGGCGCTGGCGCTGATGCTGGTGGTGATAGCCCTGCTGGTCAGCGGCAAAGAGAAACTGGGGCTGGGTAAAGATATTATCTTGAGCGTGGCGCGGGCGGTTGTTCAGCTGATTATTGTTGGCTATGTGCTGAAGTACATTTTCGACCTCAACAATGGCTGGCTGACGGTGTTGATGGTGCTGTTTATCTGCGTTAATGCCTCGCTTAATGCCCGCAAGCGCAGCAGCAATATTGAAAACGCGTTAGTAATATCGTTTATCGCCATCACCGTCAGTACCACCTCGACGCTGGCGATTCTGGTGCTGAGTGGCTCCATCGAATTTATGCCGATGCAGGTGATCCCGATTTCCGGCATGATTGCCGGTAATGCGATGGTCGCGGTCGGGCTGTGTTACAGCAATCTTAATCAGCGCTTTGCCGATAACCGGCAAAAAATCCTCGAAATGCTGAGTCTTGGGGCATCGGTTAAACTGGCTTCGGCGAAGCTTATCCGCGACAGTATTCTCGCCGCAATGATCCCCACCGTTGATGCAGCCAAAACCGTCGGGCTGGTCAGCCTGCCCGGCATGATGTCGGGACTGATTTTTGCTGGTATCGACCCGGTCAAAGCGATCAAGTATCAGATTATGGTGACCTTTATGTTGCTGGGTACCGCCAGTCTGTCGACTATCATTGCCGGTTACCTGGCTTACCGCCGTTTCTTTAATGCGCGGGCGCAGTTAAATCCGGTGGGTAAGAGCTAGTGGGGGAGCCGTGTTCGGCTCCCGTCCTGATGGCATGCGGGGTGCAAACCTTCGGCACAGGCGGCGAGAACGCCGCCACTACAAAAAAACGGATACTACCACCCTGGCACTGCGCCACCATTAAAGATCTTCTCCGCCGCTTGTGCGACTTCCGGTGACTGATAAGCCTTGACGAAATTCTGTACATTGGGCGCGTCTTTATTCTCTTCGCGCGACACCACGATATTGACATAGGGCGACTGTTTATCTTCGATAAACACGCTATCGCGCACCGGGTTCAGGCCGGTTTGTTGAAGATACGTGGTGCTGATAATCGCCACCGTAACCTGCGCATCATCCAGCACGCGCGGTAGCTGAGCGCCTTCCAGCTCGATTATTTTCAGATGCAGCGGATTTTCGACAATATCCACGGTGGTTGGCAGCAGCCCGGTATCGGCTTTCAGTTTGATTAGCTTCTCTTTTTGCAACAGCAGCAGCGCCCGGCCAAGATTGGTCGGATCAAGAGGAACGGCAATGGTATCGCCCTCTTTTAGCTGAGAAACCTGTTTAATTTTCTTCGAATAACCGGCCATAGGAAACACGAAGGTATTGCCCACCGCCACCAGCTGATAACCGTGGGCTTTATTATCCTGCTCAAGGAAAGGGCGATGCTGAAACACATTGGCATCCAGCTCACCGTGCGCGGTGGGATCGTTTGGCAGTAAAGAACCACTAAAGCCGACCAGCTCGACATCCAGCCCATATTTTTCTTTGGCGACCTGCTTTGCAACTTCCGCGACATCCTGCTCGGCGCCATTAATCACGCCGACCTTGATGTGGTTATTATCATTTTTATGCTGATCGCAGCCGCTGACCAGTAAGCCCACCAGCAAGGCGGCAACAGTTGCTGGTTTAACCAGTGAAAATTTCACGTTTTTTCCTTAAATTCAGACAGGTAGCTGCTCTAAACAACCGTAAAAACGTGGCAGAGTCAACGGCGCGCTTATGCCAAAATAGCACCGGTTATAAGTAATAATTGTAAGGCCGTGCCGGAAGTGACGCTTTTGCCTGATGGCGCGAATATTCCCGCGTTAGACAGCAAAAAAAAGTCACCTGCTGGTAAGCAGATGACTTTGCTAATCTAAACGGACTTAGCGGGTCGGATGATTCACTTCCAGTGGGCGCAGATCAAAGAACAGCACTTCTGCGTTGTCACCGTTGCTGAATGTCAGGGTATCTTCTTCACGAATCCGTGCGCCGTCGCCGGTTCTGAATTCGATGCCGTTAACCGTGATACTGCCGCGCGCCACCTGAATCCAGCCATAGCGATTCTCTGCAAGGGTAACGGTTTGCTGCTCATCACCATCAAACAGACCGCTGTAAATCTTGATATCCTGGCGGATACGCAATGAATTCTGCTGGCCGTCCGGTGAGGCAATCAGACGCAGCTTGCCGCGTTTTTCTTCTGCCGGAATCGATACCTGCTGATAGCCCGGCTCAGTGCCTTTTTCAGACGGCACCACCCAGATTTGCAGGAAGTGAACGCCTTCGGTGGCTGAGTGGTTAAATTCGCTGTGCGTCACGCCGGAACCGGCACTCATCAGCTGAACATCACCAGGGACAATCACCGAACCGGTACCCATCGAATCTTTATGCTCCAGTGCGCCTTCCAGCACGTAAGAGATAATCTCCATATTGCTGTGCGGGTGAGCACCAAAACCGCGGGACGCTGCCACCTGGTCATCGTTAATCACCAGCAGATCGGAGAAGCCGGTCTGTTTTGGATCCCAGTAGCTGGCAAAAGAGAAGGTGTGGCGGGAGTGCAGCCAGCCGTGATCACCCAGTCCGCGTTGTTCTGAAAGTCGTTGCTCGATCATGGTGTGCTCCTGAAATGTTCTTCGTTAATCAGAGTGAAGTGCGCTTGCGCTTCCGATGAACAAAGATTACACGTAAACTGATTTGTTCAACAATGGGCTGAAATGACAATGACTGTCACGTTTTGGTGGACAATATGCAGACGGAAGATTTGACGATTTTTCTGGCAGTGGTGAAAGCCGGGAGCTTTACCGCCGCAGCAGAGCAAGTGCTGCTGTCCAAACAGTATGTCAGCCGCCGGATGGCGGCGCTTGAAGCCTCGCTCGGCGTGCGTCTGTTGATACGCAATACCCGTAAACTCTCTGTTACCGAAGCGGGGCAGCTGTTTTCCCGCCACGCCCAGCGCATTCTTGATGATATTCATGAAGCGGAACAGGCGGTCTCAGAGCGCCGTCAGGAGCTGCATGGCTCGTTCAGAATCAGCATGCCGATGTCATTTGGTATGAGCCACCTTTCACCGCTGATCGCCGGATTTTTGCGTCAGCATCCGGCGGTGCAGTTTCAGGTTGAGCTGGCTGACCGATATGTGGATGTGGTGGGTGAAGGTTTTGATATTGCAATACGCATTGGCACGCTGGCTGATTCAACACTGATTGCCCGTCGTCTCGGCGAACTGAAACGCGTTATCTGCGGCAGCCCGGACTATTTCAGCCGCGCCGGGCACCCGGAAAACCCGTCAGCGCTGCTGAATCACGCCTGCCTGCGTTACGGGCGGGAAGGGCAGAACGGCTGGGAACTGCTCCAGGACGGCAAACGCAAGATGTTTGATGTGCGCGGTCCGGTGGTCAGTAATAATGGCGAAGTGTTGCGTGATGCCGCGGTGGCCGGGCTGGGGCTGGTGTTATTGCCGGAGTTTATTGTGGGTCCGGCGATTCAGCGCGGTGAACTGGTGACGGTACTGGAAGCTTTCCAGCCTGCGCCGCTGGGGCTTTATGCGGTTTATTCACAGCACCGTCAGCGCAGCGAAATCAACCGAACCTTCCTGACATACCTTGAGGAACAGCTGAAAACGTCGCAGCTGTTTTAACGGTTGCCGATCGCGCCTCGGGAACTAAAACGCCACTGTTTGCACTACCCCGAGGCAGAATGTGTAAAATAGCGGCTACCAGAGCCTGTCTGATAAGGAAGCCCGTGATGAAACCAAAGTCTGTGACCCTGTACGATGTGGCAGAATATGCCAGCGTCTCTTACCAGACCGTTTCGCGCGTGATCAACCAGGCCAGCCACGTTTCCGATAAAACGCGGCTGAAAGTTGAAGCGGCGATGAATGCGCTGAACTATGTGCCAAACCGTGTTGCACAGCAGCTGGCGGGCAAACTCAGTCATACCATCGGGCTGGCCACCACCAATCTTTCGCTGCATGCGCCGTCGCAGATCGTCGCGGCAATTAAATCCAAAGCGGGAGAAATGCAGTTTAACGTGGTGATCTCGATGATTGAACAGCCAGGGCTGGAGGCGAGTAAAGCGGCAGTAAACAGCCTGCTTTCTCAGCGGGTGGACGGGCTTATCGTTAATATTCCGCTGGAAGATGCGGAGGCACTGGAGATTCAGCGGCGCTGCGGCGAGGTTCCGGCGCTTTTTCTGGATGTTTCACCGTCGTTAGCCGCCGATCATATTGTTTTCGATCCAACATTGGGCGCTGCGCTCGGCGTTGAGCACCTTGTCGGCTTGGGCCACCAGAAGATTGCATTACTGACCGGGCCGCTCAGCTCGATCTCGGCGCGTTTGCGTTTCGAAGGCTGGCAGCAGTGTCTTGCGGCGCATCAGTTAACCGCTGCCGCGATTATGCATGGCGACTGGAGCTCCCTTTCGGGTTATCAGCAAGTGCTCCAGTTATTGCGCGACGGGGAAAACCCGGGCGCGATTCTGGTGGCAAATGATCAGATGGCGCTGGGTGCGCTGCGGGCGTTGTCAGAGTTTGGCCTGGCGGTACCCACAGATGTGTCAGTGGTCGGTTATGACGATACCGAAGACAGCGCCTGTTTTATTCCCCCCCTGACCACCATCAAGCAGGATTTCAAAGCGTTAGGCCAGGTTAGCGTCGACCATCTGCTGGCGTTGATCAGGGAAGAAGAGATTGAGCCGGAAATCTTGCCGGTCACTCTGGTTGAGCGACAAACTACCGCCGCACCTTCTGCCATCACGCCACATCTGCTGGCGGAGGCGCTTTCGCGTCTGGCTAAGCAGGTTGCACGCCTGAAATAATCCGGCTTCCATCCCGAAGAGCGGCGTTCTCGCCGCCCATGCCCCGGCCATCAGAACGAGAGCCAGTCCAATTTGCGGCAATCCGCAGTTTATTTGTGACGACTATCACCGAATAACCTTAATCAGCTTTACAGCGTAGTTAGCCAAAATCATATTACTTTAAAATTGTGAGCGCATCGCAATATGTTAAAGGAACCCGACGATGACTAACAACGCTATTCATTTAAACGCCATTCTGCAACGCCGTGACTGGGAAAATCCCGCCGTAACTCAGTTGAATCAGCTGAATGCCCACCCGCCATTTGCCAGCTGGCGCTCTGCCGAACAGGCGCGAGATGACGCCGCTTCCACTTCATTGCGGAGTCTGAACGGCGAGTGGCAATTCAGCTACTTCTCACAACCCGAAGCGGTGCCTGCCAGCTGGGTCAATGGCGATCTGGACGATGCGCATTCGCTGACGGTGCCTTCCAACTGGCAGATGCTGGGTTATGACGCGCCAATTTATACCAATGTCACCTATCCAATCCCGGTCAATCCGCCATTTGTCCCGCAGGAAAATGCCACTGGATGTTACTCGCTCACATTTGATGTCGATGCAGGCTGGCTGGCCGCCGGACAGACGCGTATTGTATTCGATGGCGTCAATTCAGCGTTTTATTTGTGGTGTAACGGCGAGTGGATCGGTTACGCCCAGGACAGCCGTCTGCCTTCCGAATTTGACCTGAGCGCGGTGTTAAAGCCGTCCGGCAACCGTATTGCGGTGATGGTGCTGCGCTGGAGTGACGGTTCTTATCTGGAAGATCAGGATATGTGGCGTATGAGCGGCATCTTCCGTGATGTGTCGCTGTTGCATAAACCTGAGACTCGCCTGAGCGATGTGCGGCTGGTGACGCATCTTAATGAAGATTTCAGTCGCGCCGAGCTGGAAGCATTAGTGGTGGTTGAAGGCGAAGCACTGGCTGACCTGCAAATCGGCGTCCAGTTGTGGCGCGGCGACCAGCTGGTTGCTGAGCAGCAGCAGGTTATCGGCAGCGAGATTATTGATGAGCGCGGTGCTTACCACGATCGTACTACGTTGAAATTACCGCTGGATCGCCCGCTGCTGTGGAGTGCCGAAACGCCTGAGCTCTATCGCGGCGTGGTGGTATTAAAGCGCGGTGAAGAGGTGATTGAAGCCGAGGCTTATGATGTCGGTTTTCGTCAGGTGGACATCAGTGGCGGGCTGCTGAAGGTCAATGGTAAGCCGCTGCTGATTCGCGGAACCAATCGTCATGAACATCATCCGGAAAACGGTCAGGTCATGGATGTCGAGACCATGCGTCGCGATATCCTGTTGATGAAACAGCATAATTTTAACGCGGTGCGCTGCTCACATTATCCTAATCATCCAATGTGGTATCGCCTGTGTGACCAGTATGGACTGTACGTGGTGGATGAAGCGAACATTGAAACCCACGGTATGGTGCCAATGAATCGCTTAAGTGACGATCCGCGCTGGCTTCCGGCGATGACTGAACGTGTCACCCGCATGGTGGTGCGTGACCGCAATCATCCGTCGATCATTATCTGGTCACTGGGTAACGAATCCGGTCATGGCAGTAATCATGACGCGCTGTATAACTGGATCAAGTCAAACGATCCGACGCGGCCGGTGCAGTACGAAGGTGGCGGTGCCAACAGTGCGGCTACCGACATTATCTGCCCAATGTACGCCCGTGTGGATCAGGATCAGCCGCATCCGCAGGTGCCAAAATGGTCGATCAAAAAATGGATTGGCTTGCCGGACGAGCAACGCCCGTTGATCCTTTGTGAATACGCCCACGCCATGGGCAACAGCTTTGGCGGCTTCCATAAATACTGGGAAGCATTCCGTCAGCATCCGCGTTTGCAGGGGGGGTTTGTCTGGGACTGGGTGGATCAGTCACTGATTAAGCGCGATGAGAATGGCCAGCCTTTCTCCGCCTACGGCGGCGATTTTGGCGATACACCTAACGACCGCCAGTTCTGCATGAATGGTCTGGTGTTTGCCGATCGTACCCCGCATCCGGCGCTGTATGAAGCACAGCAGGTGCAACAGTTCTTCCAGTTTCGTCTGCTGACCGACAGCAACCCCGCACTGGAGGTGACCAGCGAGTATCTGTTCCGTCACAGTGATAACGAACGTCTGGTGTGGAAGGTAAAACTGGAAGGTGAAGTGCTCGCCAGCGGTGAAGTGACGCTGGATATCGCGCCACAAGGCCAGCAGCTTATCGAACTGAATTTGCCGACCGCAACTCGCAGTGGTCAGCTGTGGCTGAATGTCGAAGTGCAGCAGATTGATGCCACCGACTGGAGTGATGCCGGACATGTCTGCGCCTGGCAGCAGTGGCGTCTGCCAGAATTATTAACTGAGCCGGTGAAGCCCGCGCACGGTGAAAGTCCGCAGCTGGAAAGCAGTGAGCACGCTTTCGATATCCGTCATGGCGCGCAGCACTGGCAGTTCAGTCGCACCAGCGGCTTGCTTACACAGTGGAAAAGCGCTGACAACAATCTGCTGCTGACGCCATTGCAGGATCAGTTTACCCGCGCGCCGCTGGATAACGATATCGGCGTCAGCGAAGTGACGCGTATTGATCCAAATGCCTGGGTGGAGCGCTGGAAAGCGGCGGGTATGTATGAAATGGAATCCCGGCTGGTGAGCTGTGAAGCCGAAACTTTGCATAATGAGGTGCAGCTGCGCACCGTCCACAGCTGGATTGCGCAGGGTAAAACCTTGTTTATCAGCCGCAAAACTTATCGCATTAATCAGCAGGGTCAGTTGCAGATTAGCGTCGATGTGGAGGTGGCGTATGGCGTGCCTGCTCCGGCGCGTATCGGCCTGACTTGCCAGCTGGCAGAGGTTCAGCCGCAGGTGAGCTGGCTTGGCCTCGGACCGCATGAAAACTACCCGGATCGCCTCGCGTCAGCACGCTATGACCGCTGGCAGCGCCCGCTTGCAGAGATGTATACGCCCTATGTTTTCCCGACTGAGAACGGTCTGCGCTGCGGCACGACACAGCTGGAATATGGTGACAACCAGTGGCGCGGTAATTTCCACTTTAATATCAGCCGCTACAGCCAACAGCAGTTGCTTGAAGCCTCGCACCGCCATCTGTTACAGGAAGAGCAGGGCAGCTGGCTGAATATCGACGGTTTCCACATGGGAGTGGGCGGCGATGACTCCTGGAGTCCCAGCGTCTCGCCTGAGTTTTTATTACAGGAACAACATTACCACTACACAGTGAACTGGGCGCGTAACTAACCGGCCCGGTTTCTCAGGGGCAGGCGTCAGTCTGCCCACTGTACCCTAAGGATAAAAACCATGTACTACTTAAAAAACAGCAATTTCTGGATGTTCGGGCTGTTCTTCTTTTTCTACTTTTTTATTATGGGAGCCTACTTTCCCTTCTTCCCGATTTGGCTGCATGATATTAACCATGTCAGCAAAAGTGATACCGGGATTATCTTTGCCTGTATCTCGTTCTTTTCGCTGTTGTTCCAGCCAATTTTTGGTCTGCTTTCCGATAAGCTGGGCCTGAAAAAACATCTGCTGTGGTTTATTACCATCATGCTGGTGATGTTTGCGCCTTTCTTTATTTATGTGTTTGGGCCGTTGTTGCAAACCAATCTGCTGCTCGGTTCAATTATCGGCGGCATCTACCTGGGCTTTATCTATAATGGCGGAGCGCCAGCGATTGAGGCCTATATCGAAAAGGTCAGCCGTCGCAGCGAGTTTGAATTTGGCCGCGCCCGTCTGTTTGGCTGCATCGGCTGGGCGCTGTGTGCTTCTATCGCCGGCATTATGTTTACCATTAATAATCAGTTTGTTTTCTGGCTGGGCTCGGGTTGTGCAGTCATCCTCGCCATTCTGCTGTTTATGGCGAAGCCGCAGACGCAGCCGTCGGCGGAAGTGGCGAACTCTTTAGGGGCTAACCACTCGCCGTTTAAATTCCGTCTGGCACTGGAGTTGTTTAAGCAACCGAAACTGTGGTTTTTGTCGCTGTATGTGGTCGGCGTGTCCTGCACCTATGATGTGTTTGATCAGCAGTTTGCCAACTTCTTTACCTCATTTTTCAGCACCAACGATCAGGGGACCCGTGTCTTTGGCTATGTCACCACCATGGGCGAACTGCTTAATGCTAGCATCATGTTCTTTGCCCCGCTGATTGTTAACCGGATTGGCGGTAAGAATGCGTTGCTGCTGGCAGGGATGATTATGTCGGTACGCATTATCGGCTCTTCATTTGCCACTACGGCAACAGAAGTGGTGATTTTGAAAACTCTGCATATGTTTGAGATTCCATTCCTGATTGTCGGATGCTTTAAATACATCACCAGCCAGTTTGAAGTCCGTTTCTCAGCCACCATTTATCTGGTCTGTTTCTGCTTTTTCAAACAACTGGCAATGATTTTCATGTCGCTGTTTGCCGGATATATGTATGACCGCGTCGGCTTCCATGGTGCCTACCTGGTACTGGGGCTGGTGGCGCTGTCGTTTACCGTGCTGTCGGTCTTTACCTTGTCCGGTGACGGACCGCTGACCGTGCTGCGCTCATTCGGTAAACAAAAACAGAAAATGGCATAAGTGTGAGGGAGCCACGTTCCCGGCTAGCCGGGGCGTGGTTTCGGGGCTGTATTAAATCGATTCTCGTGGCAGCCAGGGGCTGGGAACATAGACGGTATTTTTGTGCGCGTCGCCGTTGATAATATGCAATGCGCTCAATCGTCCAATTTCATAATGGGGAAGTTGCACCGTCGATAGCGGCGGCAGAAACAGATCGCCAATCCCTACCATATTATCGTACCCAAGGACGGCCACATCTTCAGGTATACGCACGCCCTGGGCTAACAGCGTCTGATAAACCAGAAATGCCATGCGATCATTGCCACAAATAACGGAATCGAAAGCCGGGTTTCCCTGCGAGAAATTGGCCAGCACCATGGCGGGGATATCACGATAATGTTCGTCCCCTAACTCCATATAGCAGTGAGTCAACCGGTCTGGATCGATATCAGCTTCGCGACAGGCTTGTTCCAGCCCCTGACGTCGGCGCGCGGCGGCAATGTGATTTGCCGGTAAGTGCAGGCAGAGCGGATGACGATACCCCGCCGCCATTAACGCCCTGACGCCATCATATTGCCCCTGTTGATCATCCGGAATATAGCTGGCGACTGCCTCGTGCAGGCTTTCGCAGTTGGCAAGCACACAGGGAAGAGTGAGCAGTTTGGCGGGGACCGGCACCTGACGCAGCCCCATGGTGGTGTAAATAATGCCGCCAGGGCGGTGGGACAGCAGCAGATCGACAATCATCTCCGGGCAGTCGTCAGAGAACATATTCACGACGAAGCTGTTCCAGCCATGTGCCCTGGCGGTTTCTTCAATGGAAAGGGTTATCTCTACTGAGAACGGAGTGGTAACGGTATCCAGCGCCAGCACGCCGATAGTGTTTTGCGTCGCGTGCGAACCTCGCACTTTTTTAGCTGAAATATCGGGGACATAGTTAAGTTTATCGATGGCAGCCTGCACGCGGGTCAGGGTATCAGCTCTGAGCCTTTCCGGGGTGTTTAACGCCCGTGATACTGTCATCAATGAAACATTGGCGAGTTTCGCCACATCTTTTAACGATGCCATAAATATCTGTCCTGGTTACGCGCAATCTTAGCCTGAGCCACTGATACTATTCTGACGCCGCAGTGATGCTAAGTCACTATATTCTCGAGGACAAGGCTGTTCAGGCTGCATTTTGCGGATGCTAACCCGTGATGACAATAACCGGAATACATATCAGGAATGAGGAGCCAGAACCTGGCTTTGACTTAACGTTGATTTTCCCATTGAATATTTTAACGTAACTCTTGATTATCGTCAGTCCCAAACCAAGGCCTTGTCGCGTTTCTTTTTCAGCCCCCTGATTAAAAGGGTGATAAAGCGACGCCAGATTTTTTATATCAAAGCCACATCCATTGTCTTGCACACGCATATAAAGGCGTGAGTTTAATAATTTAACTGTCAGGATTATCGTTCCGTTTTGGGTGTTTTTGTTAGCGTTGTCAATGAGGTTTATTATGATTGAGAGCAGCTTTTGTTTATCGGCGTTGATGATTTTCTTGTCAGAGTTGCTTTTGACTATCAATTGGTTTTTGTTTTTTTCTTCGCAGAATACTCTGGCTTCATTTACCAAATCTTCTATAAAAAATCGCAAGTTATTGAGCTCTGAATTTCCAATTTCAATTTTAGAATACTCCAGTATCTCTCTGGTTTGATGAAATATTTTATTTGAGTGAAGTTTGATAGTGCTGATGTATTTATCTGCCATAACAACATTACTGTGTACATCGATCATTTCAGATGATATTTGTATTTTTTGAATTGAACCAGAAAGCTCATGGTAGATTGCTGAAATAAAGATGTTCTTTTTCAGTAAGGTATCCTTGAGCTTTGTAATGTGTCGCCATAAAAGCATAATAAGTATAAAGGAAAGAACTATGCACAGCAGGGAATAAAACTCAGTATCAGACGAGTTATCTTTTATAATGTCTTTAGTTCTGTTGAAATTTCTTATCTGGATTCTGTAGGCAACTTCCTGAATATCAAGTAGGGTAGAGTGCATCTTATTCATATAAGCAATAGCATCAGAGGTTAGATCTATGCTATCAACGTTATCAGCATACAACACGCTCAGTTCACTACTTTGCAATTTTATTTTATAAATTAAGGTAAGGAAATACGTATCATGAAAAAACGATTCGTGATTATTTGATTTGTTTTCAAGGATCATTATTTTTGAATCAAATATTTTCTTTTTGAGTAAAAAATCGTCGTTTTTCATCGGGGAGAGTAAAGCAACTTTCATGCGTTCAAAAGAAAGGAATAAAACTTCAGCAGCAGAATAGTTATCAAGATTTGGCTCTATAGTATTATATTGTTCTTTAATGCCATTGAATTTATTGGTTGTGATAAATATTATAGTGAGGAATGACAGGATCAAAATCAGAATGTAGAAATATTTTATTTTCATTCTATGATCTCAAGTGTTTTAATCTGCCAGACGGTTTTTGCATTCACATCCAGTGTTTCCAGCTCAGGATAATCATCTCTGGGATAAATGATGACGTAGGGACCGAGTGCAGAAATATCAATATAACTGCCATTCTTTTTATAAGCCAGTATTACATTATATTGTAAAAGCTCCGCAACCGGCATGGTATAGCTGTAATCATCCCACGCAAAAACGCGTATCTCTCCCGAGCCGATGGCATAATTTTCAGCCAGCTCGCTGAATCTGACGCCGGTAAAAACACTTAATGGCGTAAAGTTCGTTGACGTCCTTATCTCAGAAGACGGCATTTGTTCCAAATCAGCGGTGGTGATGCTGATTTCATTCCCGTTATTGATTAACCTGAACGAGTTTTCATGCGCTAAACACAGGGTGCTGAAGGCCAGTGCCATGGCTAACAGGATGGCGTTTGTCATAGGATGTTCTTAGCCTTTTTTAAAATCAGCTGTCCAAATTCATCGAGACCTGAGGATTTCCATCCCCGCCGCTGATAAAAAATTTCCGCTTTTGAACCTTGATCAGTCGTCAGACTAATTTCTGCGACGCCTTGTTCAAAAAACCATTGAGTCACCCGCTCAAGTATTGTTGAACCAATCCCCTGATTATGGAATTCTGGTTTTACAAACAGCGCTCCAATAAGAGGTTCAGGGATAAAGATACCAAAGCCGTATCCGACGTACTCTTCACCTGATTTACAGATCCAGCCACCTGCCTGATTTATATCCTCTATTGCCTGATCTCTAAGCAAATACTGAATTTGGTGACTGTGGACCACATTCTCTCGTACTGAGAATCTTATCTCGTAAATTTCTTTGAGATGTTGTTCTTGTAGTTTATGAAAAGTAATGTCCATTTACGATCCTCAATCTTTGAAAAATAGATTATTCAGCAGTATAGACGATATGATGAATGTCCTTGTTGGTTTTTCAATAACATCCACGCCATATTTCATTATCGTTTCACCAATTTCTCTTTCATGTCGATTTAGTTGTCCTGTTAGCAGGATGATTGTACAAGCTTCATTGATATCTCTGATGGCATTGATAACCTTTTCAGAGTTCATTCCGTAATCTAATAGCCAGTCAATAATGAAACAATCAAAAGGCTGTTTTTTTATCGCCTCCAGTATTTCATCTCTATTCTGAAATGTTTGCGCGTCTATGCCAAATCTTGCTGAAACGGATTTTAGGAGTTCAAGTAGCTCTGCATCATTATCCAGTATGGCGATTTTAGGGGCGGGTAAGAAATCAAGCTTTCTGACTCTATAAGCATTTTCACTATTAATTTTGATATTAGTGTTTATGATATAGTTATCGTTGTAATTGATAGCGTAGTTTACCCCTTGCTCGATAAATTCTGCGATTTCTGTCTCAATCTCTACATTGCATCTTACATGCATGTCATTCATTATAAAAACACAATTGTATTCCCGTCCACCATCAAATGACTCGTTAAAATAGCGATATATCTTTTTGATTTCAACTAGCGTAATGCTTCGTTTACCATCAATTTTTTGCTTGGCACTGTTATATTTTATGCCAAGAACCTCGGCTATCGTTGAGGATTGTTTTCTTTTATCAATACCTCTCCGTGCAAGTAACTCCTGGATTTTTTGTATGTTCGTTTGTTTAATGTTCATGATTATTGTTTATTCTATAAATTATGTTATTTGTTAATAATTAGTGTATATGTGCATTTGTCAATAAATCGTACACCATTGTCAGGAGTGTGAAAATTACTTTTTTAATGCTATAGGGTGTTGATATTAATGACAATTAACCAATATCTTCAATTCAGATAAAAATAACACTCAAAAGACACTCGATAAGTGATTATTTTTGGTGTTAGTATGATTTTAAACTAAGAGGAAATAAAAAAATGAAGTGATAAGTCCAGGAAGACATGCCAATACCAGGGAATGTTTTATTGCTTAACACCAGGGAAATTCAATTAAAAACGCACTTTTTCCATAAATTTTGAAAAAGAGAGTCAGTCCGGGGGCAGTTAACCAGAAACTAACCCTGAGTGTTTAGGGTCAGCTGGAGTGGAGGATCAAGACACGGCACATGCAAATTAAGAAGGAAAATAAAACCACGCGGTTTTCATCTGGCTGTTTTCAACCTCGAAAACGGCCACGCTTTCCAGAGGCTCAGGTGCCAGACCATAGATTGATATAATACTCTCTTAAACCCACCTTACCGACTGTTGATGCTTTAGATGACGCCGTCAGCAGCAGGCAGACCATCGTATCGAAAAATGATAAGGAACAGCAGAGCGCAAGTTTGGTAGTAAGCTTTTACGAAAATTTTTTCGCCTGTTCATGTGTGCATAGCGCTATGCGTACGGCGCGATACGAACACACTAAATGCCTCTCTAATCCCCCAAAACATAAGATTGATAGCATCCTTGATCTCATCCGCATATTCCCCAAGATCCGCGAGAACTTCACCAATCATCTCAACAGGAACACGCGATAGCTCAGTCGTGATCAGCCGATAATCTTCGCCGTCGATGCGAATCTGAGGGAACAGCATTTTATTCACTTTCTCAGACAGGTGATGCGCTTCGATAAGCGGAATGACCATGCGTCGTTTTGGCGTCTCGACAATATCACTCTGTACATCGACAAGCATTTTATAGTGGCTGGCTCGTTTGTATTGATAAACAATGAATTGCATGATCACCAGTTCCTGTTTTCATCCGCAAAGGAACCATTCTGTGCGATAAATCTCGCAACTTCTTCCATCCCTTCGCGGTTTTCCGTCTTCCACTGTTCAGCCTTTATACGGCGGGCTTCTTTGCTAATGGCATCATTCACCAGTCCAGAGATATTGACTCCGGCAGCACTCAAAACTTTGGACTGACCCCACCCCGGCAAACGCACTAACAGGCTAAGCCACGTTTTTGAACGGGTGACGGCAATGACAATTGCCGGGAAGGAATAACTAAATTTATCGAAACCAGGGGTTTGATTGACAGATGCGACAATGATTGCAATTATTTACGCTAACGAGAAAAAGGGCACTAGCGCGAACTAGTACCCTTTCTTGAAGATTTTAATGTTCAATCCTGGATGTTGCATCTACACATGCAGCCATCGTTGCTTTGAACACCATCTTCGTTAGACACCCGTTAGAAATCTCACTTCTAACCAGTGTGCTTCGATGTATGGTGCCCGAACCCGGAATCGAACCAGGGACACGGGGATTTTCAATCCTCTCTTTGCTAGCAAGTTAAATTATCGCCGTGTGAAATTAGTTTCTGTATCGAATTTGTACTCATCGAATAATTTATTCGAGTGTACACATGGAAAATTTCTCTACTAAAGCAACTAAAGTTTCAATCAGTGCATACCCGCGCATCGTTTCTATCATTTCAACCAAAGGCGGCGAGGGAAAATCTACCAAAAGTGCCAACATTGCAGGTTTTGTCGCTGATGCTGGCAAAAAGACCCTCCTCATTGATGGCGATCATTCCCAGTCGACCGCAAGCAGTATATTTCCTCTGGAATACGAGGCTCCAAACGGTCTGTATGAGCTGCTGATGGGGTTTGTGGATCTGAATCAGCCAGAAAAAATCATCTCACGCTCAGTCATTACCAATTTGGACGTCATCGTTTCCAACGACCCTCATGATCGTTTGTCTTCAGCCATGTTACATGCTCCAGATGGACGTCTGCGCTTGCGTAACGTTCTGCAACATCCTCTTTTTAAAGAATATGACGTCATTATCATTGACTCTAAAGGGGCAGCCTCTGTGATGCTGGAGTTGATCTTGCTTGCAGGTGCTGAATTTGCGGTAGGAGTTATAAAACCGATACTGCCCGATACCCGAGAGTTTTTGCGCGGAACATTGGGTCTGATGGAGGGGTTACTGCCGTTGACCAGCTTCGGGATTTCATTACCCCGCATCCGTATTCTGATTAACTGTATGGAATACACCAGCCTGGATTTGAAAACGCTGGAAAGCCTTTCCGGCATCATCAGAAATGGTGATTATCTTCGGGCAGATTTATTCGACGTCTCGCTTCTCGCTACCATCATTCCCAAGCTTGAAATCTACAAAATGGGTCATGCTTGTGGCCAGCCAGTACACCGTCTCGAAAGAACAACCACACGCACCATTGCACCGGCTGCGGCTGTCACTATGCATAGTTTGGTTTGTGAACTTTTTCCACAATGGCAGGCTGATTTCGATGCCCTCCTGGCTGGTCGCAAGGAGGGGACACGCTATGTCAGATAAACGAAACCTCGACTACAACCCTGCAGATAATATGCCTTGCTCTCTGGATGCCGAACAGGCCGTGCTGGGGGGCTGATGCTGGACAACGATCGCTGGGATGAAGTCGCTTTATTGATCAAAACTGCAGATTTTTATCTACCGACGCACCGAAGAATTTATCTGACTATGGAGAAATTGCTGACGAGTCAGCAACCTATCGATCTGATTACTCTGTCTGAGTTTATGGCTCAGCAAGGGCAACTGGATCAACGAGGGGGATTTGCTTATCTTGCTGAACTCAGCAAAAACACCCCCAGTGCTGCGAACATTCTTGCTTACGCTGGAATAGTTGCAGAGCGTAGTCGCCTGCGCGGACTGCTGCAACTCGGGCGTGAGTTGAGCGCGGAGGCTGTTAATCCGCGGGCTGAAGCTGCAGCACTGACCGAGCGTGCAGAACAGCAATTGTTTCAACTGTCCGAGCAGATGCATACGCAACAGAATGTGAGTCTGATTGAAGGGCTTGAGTCACTGGCCTGTCACCTGGAAACCGTCACCGGGGGGAGCGGGATTACCGGTACCCCAACCAGCTTCTCCGAACTCGATATGATGACCTGTGGCTTGCAGGGAGGGGATCTGATTTTACTCGCTGCACGTCCTTCTATGGGTAAAACCGCCTTTGGACTGGCATGTTGCACTGGAGCTCTCCGTTACTCCTCGAAGCCCGCTTTCTGCTTTAGCCTGGAAATGCCTCGCGTGCAGCTACTGCAGCGTTTAGTTGCGATGGAAGGGCGAGTGGCACTATCACGGTTGCGAAGCGGTCAACTGGATGATGAGGACTGGGCGCGGATAAGTAATGCCGTCGCTGCAATTACTCCGTGGGAAAATCGTTTAATCATCGACGACGAAAGTAACCAGACTCCGGCTTTATTGCGTTCACGTGCTCGACGCTATACCCGTTTGTACGGGCAGCCTGGCCTTATCATGGTGGACTATCTGCAATTGATGCGCTGTCCTGGCCAGGAAAATCGGACGCAGGAAATTTCAGAAGTTTCCCGGAGCTTAAAAGCGCTGGGCAAAGAGTTGGGTTGTCCGGTGCTGGCTTTGTCCCAGTTGAACCGCCAACTGGAGAGTCGTGCCGATAAACGACCTTTTAATGGTGATCTGCGCGACTCCGGCGCGCTGGAACAGGATGCCGACGTTATTATCTTTGTCTACCGCGATGAAGTATATGATGCAAACACACAGGATGTTGGCGTCGCTGAGATCATCATCGGTAAGCAGCGTCAGGGGGCCACTGGTACTGTTCGCGTCAAGTTTGAAGGACAATACACCACCTTCAGCGATTTGCATCATGGGCAGTATGACCTTCGCGCAGGGAGGGCATAAGCATGGCGCGTGCAAAAACGAAAACTCTCGATTTCAGCAGTGCGTTATTGCAACAGGGGAAAACGGCAGCGGTCACCCAGTGTGAATCATCCGCAGTAACACCACTCCCTGTCAGTGAAATGCCGATGATTCTCACTCTCGATGAGTTAGGGCCTAATCCAGATAATCCGCGGACTTCCCGAAATCCTAAGTATGACAATATTAAGTCTTCTATTCGGGCCAGAGGGCTGGACACTGTTCCCAAAGTGACCCGGGATCCGGAAGCAGTAGGACGCGGATATATCTTCAGTGATGGCGGCAATACTCGTTATGAAATTCTGTGCGAACTTTGGCAGGAGACGGGCGAAGAGCGTTTTTACCGTATTCCCTGCTTATTTAAACCCTGGCCGGGTCGACTGTCCTGTGTTATTGGCCATCTGGCCGAGAACGAAGTGCGGGGGGATCTGAGTTTTATCGAGAAAGCCCTCGGCATCAAACAAGCGCGTTCTATTTACGAAGAGCAGATGGGAAAAACAGTCACTTTACGTGAACTCTCTGCGCTGCTGGCAACTGAAGGCTATCCGGTGCATTTCTCGGGTATCAGTCGTATGGAAGATACAGTGAAGTATCTGTATCCCTATATGCCATTGCTGCTTGAATCAGGCTTTGGCGCTCCTCAGATTAGACAATTACTTTCCCTACGAAGTGACGCTGAAAAAACATGGAAACTGTTTGCCAGTGATATTTCGGTAGAACCTACATTTATGGAAGTGTTTGGTGCGGCGTGCAGCCAATTCGATGAGCCGGAAATGTACTCTCTTGAAATGTTCCGGGATGAGTTGATCGGTGGCCTGCTTAAAGCGCTACCACATTCTTCGCTCAACTATGATCGTTGGTTACTAGAACTGAATCCAAAAGAGGAAAATCGACGCAAACACTTTGGCGATCCTGTGTCTCTTTCGGCTTCTTCCGGCGGTATTGATAATCATGAACCTGCAGCGGTTCGTTCTAAGGCAAGAGAGAGCGATTTATCCTCCCTGGTTCCGGAGCTTAAAGGGGCTACCAAGGATCAGCCCTTAACGCGGGCAAGCGTTCTTTTCGCGGAAGAATCTGACAGCATTGCAGACGAGCTGCCGGCATCTCAGCCAATGCCAACTTCCAGGGCACCACGTGTTGAGATGCAGCCTGATTTGTACGCCGCGCCTCCGGTTCTGTCCGGTGATAGTGATGATGAACAGGTAAGCGAACACACAGACGCTAATGAACTTTCCCCAACTCTCCTTCATCAGCTTAATAGCCAGGCGCCAGCCAGTCAGGGTAACTCGTTCCAGGAGGTTGTCGAACAATCTGATATTGCTTTTGCTGAAGCTGGGCTAGAGCCCGTAAGCGCAATCTGGGCTATTCCGGTGTTACAGGACGACATTGAGCATCTGCAGGTGACGGCGTTTCGCCTGGCATTCGAGCTGGCTGAAGTAGCAGGCTGTGAAGCTGAGATTAAAGTAGATAAATCAGGCTTGCCCGCGGTCGGTTACGGATTGGCTACAGATCCGATTGAGCTTCCCTCACGCTTTACTTCATTGCTTCTTTCATTAACGGGCGAAACTAGCTCGTTTAATAACAGCCTCTCACTCAGTGAAACGTTGATCGGATCGGAAAACCCTGCCGACCAGCCACTGCTGAACGATATTCACACAGTGAAAATGATGCGGCTTATTCGTGTTCTGCGTCGTCTGCGTGAGCTGCAGCGCGACTTATCTTCGACAAAGGAGAATGTCTGATGAATCTAACACAACGGCCTGCTGGGCAGGGTACTGATCCTGCGACTATTGAGAACCGGGGGGATTGATCGATGAGTAACAATCTTTCCCAGGCAACCAACGGCCTGTTAACGCAGTTGGTAATGGAACTTAAATCTGGTTATATCCGTCGCTGTGAGTCATTGGGGCTGACAACGGAGGAAATGCAGCTGCTGCATAGCCTGACGGTTGAAGATCTGCATTACCTACTGAACAGCCCTGTATCGGTATTGACCTTCCAGATTCATCACGAGAACTTTTCTTTGATGCTGCAGCATGCACGCCGTGAACAACAGCGTATGCAACGTATCGATCGGGCACTTGCGCTCGGTGGATCCATTGAAATGATGCAGCACTATTTCGGACTTTCCACCGTTGAGGTTGCTGCACGCCGTCGTATGACCGGCATCTGCATTCGTCAGGGGCGTTGTGCAGCACTCAGTGATGAAGATAATGCAACGCTGTGGCATCGGTGGCACAAGGCAAATATCGAGGACCCATCCAGTGCAGTTGGGCTTGATGAAATGATGCTGGCCGCTGAACAGATGGACGTTTCGCTTACTGCTGTGTGGAATGCCGTACGTAGCTTTCCCGCTTCCAATACAAATACAGAAACAAAAGCGATTCAGGCTTTCGGTAGTCAAAAGCGCACAAGTACGGCCGGAGGAACGGTAAGGAGGCAGGCATGAAGTCCATGATTTTAATGCCTGGTTTACAGGTTCCGCGTTCCGCGCCGGCTTCATGTCAGCGCAAAGCGCAAGAGCAGATTAAGCGTTTTCGACATGGCGAGCGTAATTACACCTGTATTCACGTAAAAGGCAAACATGCCCCAGGGCGAGCCTGGTTGAAGATTAATGTTGGTGTTAATTGGCGTCTGCTTAGCCGTAATAGTGGCGCAGACTGGGAGTTACTAACCCACGAACGCTATAACAACGAAATTTGGAAGTGATGATATTCACCCTGTACCTGGATTACCGGTACAGGGCTATAAGGATGCGCGAAATCGATGAGCATAACCAGAACAGCCAATGAAAGCCTGATCAATTTTACTCTGGCACAAATGAATGCCCGCATGGCGGAGCGAATAGATGTTGAAAAACAAACTGGCACCGTAGATGTCACAAATTTGCGTAGCGGCTTGCTCTATATGGGCAATGTCCATGATTCGATATCCCGCCGACTGCTACTGGACACGCGCCTGTCACCGCTTGATAAAACTGCATGGGTGATGATTCGCTTGTATGCGCAACATAATCAGGGCGCGGTATTTCCTACCTATGATGAGCTGCAGTTGCAGTTAGCGTCACCTTTTAACGGCAAGGCTTCGCGAGAAACTGTCAGCCGCGTATTACTTATGTTGCGCCTGACCGGATGGTTAAGTCTGTGCCGTCGCGTGCGTGACGGGAAAGGGCGGGTGCGGGGGAATATTTATGCGCAACATGACGAACCCTTATCGGCACATGATGCCGAAACATTGGATCCGACCTGGCTTGATGCGGTTGCTGCAGCCTGCGAGCATAAAAACCGTACTGTCAGTCAGACGGCCTGGTCAGTACTGAACGCAATCCAAAATGACCCGACCATGCGTCATCAGCATTCACAAATGACAGCGATAGCTGAACGACTGGGAGCGCCACAGACACCTCAGCAAATGGCCGCCCGGGTTTCGCTTCGGGAAAATGCGGCCCCCAGTTCTCTAACCGAACCCGGTCAGAAATCTCCCGGTTCGGATACCGAACTGAGTAAAAAACAATGTGAGGAAGTACAGAGTTCGATTTCCGAACTCATCATAGAATCAGTCACTTATGGCGGATATGGCAAACCGAACTGTAACGTACGTAGTTTCACACATAGTGTGAATAAAAAAACGTACGTACCAGAGTTACCTGCCGAACTTGAAGGCAGTATGGCAGAGGAAGATCATCGGCAGATCACTGCTCAGCTACGAGCGTTACCGGTCGAATCCGCTAAACAAGTACTGGAGTGCCTTAGCCAGGCGGTAGCCAGAGGTGGTCTTAACAATCCCACTGGCTGGCTTCTGACGGTAATAAAACGAGCCCGGAACGGGGAGCTGTATGCTTCTGCTAACCCCGCTCCCGCTCAGCCAATTAAATCTCCGATGACCCAACATGCGCGGCGTTCTGTTTCGTCAGCTAAGCCAGAGTTACCAGTCCGCTGGCAAGCTGCGTCACGTGAGTATGTCAGCGACGTTGTGGCAAAGTTAAGGCTGGAGATGGCCCGAGCTAAAAAATAATTGCTAAATTGAAATGGCTTATAGTTGGTCTAACACTTTTGATGATCTAACTGCAATCTAATTTTACAGTTCACTATAGCGCCAATAGCTTACGTTACAAACGCTGCGGGCGTTAATTAATAGGGAGCAGGTCAGGACTGAGAACGTGATACGTCCAGTGGCGGTTGGGCGAAAGAACAGGTTGTTCGCGGGCAGTCTGCGTGTTGGGCAGCGGGTGGCGTCAATACTGAGTCTGCTGGTGACAGCGAAGGACAATGGTCTGGATCCGTATAGTTGGTTGCGCGATGTTGACGCTGGCCGGTTGATGGGCGCGTGCATGTTAATGCGGGATTTACTGAGAAACTTAGCAAGGCCAAAAAAGAGTTGGCGATGTCAAATGCGTAGAGCTAAAGCAGTATAAGCCCAATCAACTATTCTTACTTTTACTACAGCGGTCATTTTGGCCCCCAGAAACAATTCTGGGGGAATAACGGGTTAAAGATCTGCCTGGGTACCTTAACATAAGAATCGGATGTTTTTGTTCGGGCATCATCAGTTCCATGAAAATAAAAAGGATTGAAGTTCTAATTTATGTCGGAATTGAATAAAAGTAAGGGATCACCTCTGTCTGAAAATAACCAATGGGTACTTGGCGTGCGCATATGAAAAAGCTTCATCACTTTAGGGAGTTCAACAGCCTGTTTTCCGATGAAAAAATAGTTACTTAGGTCGTAGGTAGATATCTGGTCTGGAAATTTGCCAGACAAAGTTTTCGCGATTTACGGGATCGTATCCCATTTTTTCGTATAGCCACGGGGCTGTAGATGTGACTAACATAATTCGTCTCAGACGTGTCACGACAGGATGTGATTGGCAGCACTCCATAAGCCAACGCCCTAGTTTCTGTTGTTGCCACTCCTCCAATATATAGACATCACAGAGATAGCCGAATGTGACGCTATCGGTAACTACACGAGCGAAACCAATTTGCTTATCACCATCAAAGAGCCCAAAACAAAGGCTGTTGCATATACTTTGTCTTACTGTATCAATGTCAATCCCTTCAGCCCAGGTTGAACGGGTTAAATAACTATGAATAGACTCGATATCAAACTGTTCAGAATTTGTGGTGATATTATAATTTTGGTACTGCCAGGTATGAATGTTCTTCATAATTTTATTCCACCTCTGATTATCAACTGGTTTCCGTTTCAGACTGGCCTGTTAATATCTTTTGCTGCGAGAAAAACAACGCCATCACTAAAGATATAACGGCTATTATTCCACAAAGTGCCCATAATCCCTGTGGACTAGCGACATTGCTTCCTAAAAAATAACCAGCAACAGAATTTCCTACCACTCCACCGATCAGACCAGCAATCCCGAGTACACCATAAGCCGTGCCTAACAGACCGTCAGGAACATGTTCACTTGTGATGGCATCGATTGTTGGATCGATAGTAATTTCCCCCAAAGTATAACAAGCGATAAGAACGACAAATATCCATATTTCAGTTGCCATGCCCATTCCACTAAAGCAGAGGGTAAAAGCCAGAAAACCAGCCCCCATTGTCCACCAATGTGATAGCCATTTGTTCAGCCAGACATTCACAATAACCTGTAATAGTATGACAACCGAGGCATTGGCAATAAAAAGTGTAGACACAGCCATCGGTCCCCATTGTTGCGAGGCAAAAAGCGGGAAAGAACTCTCAAGCTGCATGTAGATAAAATTGAAGGCAATATACAGTATGCAGGTAGCCAGGAAGGCCGGTTTTTTACTGAGATAGACGAGGGTTTTCTTTGTACCAGCTGAGCCAGAATGTCCTTCAGTGTTCAGCAGAGTAGTCACCGACGGCTGAATTTTCAGTGTAAACAATAACGCTAACGCGATAAGTTGACTGGCGGCTGCGGTTAGAAAAAAGCTGGCGCTGTCTGCGTCCATAAAAAATCCGCCAATACTGCTACCGATAGCAACACCAATATTGTTCACCGTGCTGCGAAATGAGAACAATAGCACTTTATTGCTTCCGACCGAAATCTTAGCGACTAACGCCTTGGCCGCTGGAGTAAATAACCCTTTGCTGATACCAAGGCTGAGACTCAAACAACAGATGATCCAATGCACGGATTCAGCAACCAGGAACATTAGATACGTCGTTATTTGAAGAATCAGGCCACATTTCATGGTGAAATTAGCACTGATTCTATCCGTCATCAAACCGCCGAGGAATGTTGCTCCATACTGCCCAACCAGGAAGAGCGAGAGCTGTAAGGTTGCGAATTCGGCTGAAAGATGCTGATGGCGCACTAAGTAAACCACTAGAAACGGAATAACAGAAAAATAACCAATGGATGTCAGCCATTGAACAAATAACACCTTGCGGGTGTCAGGAGAGAACTGACGAATTTCAAGTAAAATGGACATTTATGATACCTTCGTAAGAGATAGCATTTGTAATATGCGCCATTCAAGTTCTTTGGGCGTGTCTGCATCAACAATGAATCCCCCATGACGATGGAAAGAATCCGTTAATTGAGGGATTAGCATTCCCTTATGAAGTATCCATTCGTGCCAACGTACCCATTCTGGCGGAGAGTTAAACGGATGTTGGTATGATTCGACTTCTCCAGCAGGAAATTGGAAATAAGTGATCGCTGCGCAGCGGCCATAATCTGCGGGGAACGATACAGCTTGATTGGCAAATAACTTTATGCAAGCTTTTATCATATCAAACCCCGTTGCCAACTCGACCAACTGCCATATCCGATCACCGCCCGGGCGGTTATGGCACTCGATCAGGTACAGAATATTGCCATCCCTCTTAACTTCAATATGACCTACACCATTGCTCATACCAATATGGTCAAGCACAGTGAACACCCAGTCCCGTAGTTCAGGATCATTCGCCATATCGGCATGTACACAATGCCCGATCTCTACAACACCGGACGTACCGCCCAGTTTTTTTTCCGTAATTGCCACTAGATGATGATGACCGTTAACCGTGAACGTCTCGCAGCTATACTCCTGTCCTGGCGCAAAACTTTCCACCATCCATTCTTCACCTAGCTCTGGCAATAGTTCATCGGAATGGTTCAGGATCGAGACCTGTTGACTGCCGGTTGCGAACCGTGGTTTCAGAACCACCGGTAACTGATGTTCGAGAATGAAGGCTTCCACTTTCGCCGGACTTTCTGCTTTGCTGAAAAGCACATTGTTGGCTGGGGTAGATGCCAAGGCCTGACGTGTACGAAGCTTGTCACGGCAAATCAGTGAACAATGCAAAGGAGGACCCGGGATTTGTAGCGTGGCGGCAATGACTGCAGCAGGCTCCATACCATATTCTGTGAACGAAATGACAAAATCAAAGGCACGGAGAATATGTTCATCCCCAGCTGCCAATAATAAGGCAGGGAAATCATCAAAACGGGTCAATAATACTTTTCGGGCATGCTCGTATTGAAATAATGTAACCCGTGACGCTTCTGTCAGAATAGTGACCTCTATATTGCAGTCTAGTGCTTTTCTGAAGTAATCGTCAGTTGGGCCCAATAGAAGCATGTGTTTTTTATCCAGCATTGGATGCCTCTTCACAGACGTATTCAATAACTTCACACAGACGATCTTGCGACTCCGTAGTTTGACCCAACGCACAAATAAGCTTCAAAGTATCGGGCTGATGGCTACAGATCGTTGTCAATATTTGATTGGCATGCAGGTAACGCCAAACTTCACCTGCTAAATCAGCAGTGGTGAAACGTAGAAAATGCAGGTTTGTCAGCGACAGAACGTTTACTAAAGAAGTTGGGTATGCTTTTGCTAGTTCGCTCAGCTGGGCAGCAAAATGTGTCTGGGGTAAATTGCCCTCAGGATCTGAAAGCACAGGTTCCAGAAGAGCGAGAACTTCAAGCGCGACGCTTTGCCCCAGTGGATTACCAGAAAAAGTAGATGATAGCAGTTTTGAACAGCCTGGCTGGCACGTGAACGCATTAAATAGCGCTTGTCGGACAACTAACTGAGCTGATGGAATCAGACCTCCAGTCAGTGTTTTAGATAACAGGATCATATCTGGCTCAACGCGCCAACCTAGAGCTTGCATAGCGCTGTAGTCACCACAGCGCCCCATACCACTAAAAACTTCATCGGTGATTAATAACGACCCGTAACGCGTACAACCGATGCGTAGACGATCCGCTTCATCAGCATTTAGGATTCGTCCCCCTGCAATGGCCTGCACAGGCTCAATCAACAAAGCCGCATAGTGTTCGCTGGCAAGTAATTGGTTCCCCTCATCAACATCATCAAAAAAGTCCACAAGGACGCTTTTCGTCAATACCTCATAGCCCTTGCGCCAGAATACTCGATCGTTTAGCTGCAAAGTAAATGCTGTAAGTCCGTGAAATGCGCCACGACGAACCAATATTTTTCGGCGACCTGTCGAGGATACGGCAATTTTCAATGCCGCTTCTACGGCCTCAGCGCCAGTAGAAAGGGTCCAATTGTTCCAATTTCCTCTAAGTTGTAGACGTTCGATGAGAGTTTTTGCCAGGTTTGGAGCTAAGGTCGTGATCCCTAAGGGAGCACCTGCCGGAAGTTGTGCATCTAATGCGCGTTTTAATGCCCTGGTTAAAGGTTCAAAGCTGTGACCAAACAGCGTAGCGCCATACTGACCGATGAAGTCAAACCAGACATTATCCTCAGTATCGTACAGACGGTCACCTTGGGCTTTGACAAAAATAGGTACGGTTCCGAGCGCATCCAGGGTGTCCGTCCATCCCTGGTTTACATAGTGTGAGTAGTCCTTCAACAAGGTGCTCATGAATGCAAAAAATCCTTCATGGCAAAGTTTAAGGCGGGTCGGTTCATTTTAACATGTAGCTTTTCCAACTCCTCCCACGTGCGCCAGGTCATTTCCAGCAGCAATCCGTAACAGTCGCGTGCTATCTTCTGAGTCTTGACACTCTGTTCTCCACATTCGGCAAGGAGAAGACGGGAAATATAGGGGTGGAAGAGCTTTTCGTTTAGAGCCTCATGTTTGCGCGAATTTTCGTTCACCTCCTCAGCAAAAACGCCTGAATTTGCCACCGCCTCGTTGATGATGTTTGGCTGACCAGGTAGTCCTTCAGTTATCGTGGCCGCGGCGGCATAGGCAATAATGTGATTGCCAGCAAGCCAGGTATAGGTATCACAAAGTAGTTGGGCAAAAGGCGTCGGAACCGCACTATGTATTTCATCCTCATCTAAGCCCAAAGCAAGACAGGTTCGCAGTTCATAAGATTCATGCCCCATTTCTTCGCTGTAGTAGCGGCGGAGAAGCCTCTTGAGGGGGCGAGGTAAACGGAGTGCCATGGCATTCGATACCAAATCGATAAAGCGCTCTGTAATATAATATTCCTGCGCATACACGGCCTGGATGAGCGTCTGCTGAGCACCATGTTCATTAGTCTGCAAAGCATAGGCAAACTTAGCAGGTCCGAACCCCTCCAGCGAATCTTTTGCCCATCTTTCCAAGCGCAGAGCCAAGTTTGTTCCAGAGTCAGGTGCTTCGATCAGCAATTCTGGAAATTCTTTACGAGTTGAATCTCCATCTAGACTCCTGACTAATGACCAAGTGATAACAGAAAGGCACTTGCGAACCTCACCGGCCCAGAAAGCGGTAAGGTCAATGTTTGGTTCAATATTATCGCTACCGTTCAAACGTGAAAGTAATTGACGTGTCACCTTTACTGCTGGAGGACACAGCTGCTCCCACGACAGTAACGCAATCTTCCCATACAGAAGAAACGCGTTATTTTCATGTGCTAGAATATCCGTGATATCTGCATTTTTGAGACTTTTGCTAAACGTCAGAAGCTCTGTCGCCGGTATGCGCAGGGCATTTCCCCAAGGACTAAGTGTATCGAGTGCTTCGTCGAGAACTTTCTCGATAAGAACCTGTTTCTTGGCCAGTGTATGTTCTGGTGATGTTTCCCGTATAAATCCATATTCATGCAATACGTCTAGCACTTGCTGTTCGTCGCTGTCTTCAAGCAAATGACGCATTGTTTCCCAGCTATTCGGACATCCCTCACTCAATGATTTGAGTAATCCCAATAACTTATCTGGTTCACCACTGGTAATTTCAAGCTCAGGATAGTCTTCACCAATCTCAATCATCCCCTGAGCATTTTTTACCAGTATCGGGGCATGTAATACTGGCTTGACATAATGGCTTAGGCTCCACTGTTCCATGATGATTCCTCAAGCGAAAATTCGTAGTTCCAGGTCGGATTCGTAGGTGCTGCAGATTTGGGTATCCCATATCTTCATGGTTTCCAATAACGTCATGATATGCACCAATGTGACGCGAGCCTCTTCAGCCGATATGGCTGAAATATGCCCCAGCAGTTCATCAGTTATCAGATGATGTCCACCTTCTTCATTGACGGCTGAATGCCCGACTATCGGTTTCCAGAATCCTTCAGGAAGATCTAAAGCCTTGCAGATTTTTACAAACAACAAATTGAATTCTGGATAAGGTTCTTCGAACAAAAATAGTGCGGAGATAAAGCTCAGAAGATGTTGGCGCCCAAATGTCCCAAGTGTGCAGTAAACAGAGAACGTACTAGAAAGTGGTGTGGTTTCCTTCACTTTCTCCGCTGAGATACCTGCAGCAGAGAGCGCTTTGAGTAACAGGGTTTCATGATCGTGTTCCTCAAGAAAAAGCCGTTTTATTCCTTGGAAGATGGGTTCGGGGTATTTATGAGACATTGCTGGCGCTATAATCGAAGGTGCAGCCTTGACAATATGATAATATTCAATCGCAAAACCAATAAGTTGAGAACGAGTAGCCCGTCCTTCACTCATTGCAGTGTAGAACGCAGAAGTACCCAATCGTGCATGCCATGCGAGAGAATAGCGTTTCAGCTGGTTTGCGAATTGCTTACCTGACAACGTATCGCTGATAATTGGATAGTGACTTTCTGTTAAAAGATAGTGGTTATCGAACTGGACGATGAGATCCTCGATTTCGTCCGATAATATTGGGTAAGCAGATTTCAGCTCAGCCAGTGTTTTTCCTCCCTTTTGTAGGTCTAAAAGAAAATCATCTAGCTAGTTATCATTCTGTTCCAAAGTAAGCACCACACTTTGCTGGCGATAGTCAATATGATGCTCTTCTCCATGGCGAGTATATGACACGCCATTACGAAAACGTGGAGTAGTGAAACGTTGGGACGTGGTCTGCATGACGAACTCCGTTTACATTTAAATGTTGGATAAGCGACGAAGTAAAGGTTGATTGTCATTTGAATAGTAATTCCAAACAGCACTGTGGAAATTATCATATAATTCAACAAATAGACGGGTGCTAGCAATCATACTTTTCATCTGGTCATCCCGGACGACAGGGATTTCGTGAAAGAGCTCACGGGTCAGTATCCCATGCTCGGCTTCAATATTTATATTGGCATGTGCCTTGATCGGTTTGATAAAGTCCAGCGAAATCTTCCCGCTACTTTCCATTGCAAGAATATAGCTATCGACCTTTATATCCTTCCCTTCAAGGATACCCATAGTGCTGAAGAAAAACAGCGGATCATTTGCAGACCAGTAGGCAAGTGCATTACAGAGGGCTAAAGTTTCTGGCAATGGTAACGTTTCTGCCAGATCTTCTCTGGAAATATCGAGATGAATTAATGCATTGAGAATAAGTTCATCATGTCCATACTCTTCGGCGTAAAACTCATTCATAATGAGTCTTGCTTTGGTTGAGGGTAAATAGCTAAGAACCGGTGAGTCAAACCAACTTTCACGGAATAAAAAGTGATAGTTTTCAATAGCCATGCCGTAAAAGACTTTTTTGGGTACTTCTCTCGGTGATTGCATCGCTTGCCAGAACTTATTTTTATAAAGCGTTGAATACAACAGACTGGCTTGGAGATCTTCCAAGAGCAAGATAGCCTCATCACCAGAGATGAACTTTTCTCCAGAATCATTGACATAACCGATTTTATTTTCTATCAATGCATCGAGAAATTCTTTAACTTCTTCGTTGCAAATTCTTGGGTGTTTTTCCAAGATTTTTTTTAACGGAGTCGTCCCATCACATGCATTGATTACTGCGTTCCATGTGCTCAGTTCTCCCGAAAGATTTTCGACAGTAAAGCATAAGTCCTTATCATTGAATACAAAACCTGAATCAGTTTGTTCCAAATGGCCCGAGATAGTGTAATTTTTTTCCATAAGTTTCTCTGCCTTAAATAAAAACAGTCAGCCGAACGGCTGACTGTTTGGGAGTGACTACAGATGAGCAGCCATCAGAATTGGGCGATCACTTTTTGGTTTAATAACGACTTTGGCTTTCTGTTTGGCAGGGGTGCTCGGAGTACTATTCACTTGCTTATCCATGACTTGCTCCATTCCATTTGAGAAAATTTAAGGATGATGCATTCTCTTTCCCGAGAATACATAAAAAAAGTTAACAAGATATCCACATTTCTGCAATAAATAAATTTGCGATGGGGGGATTATGAAAAATCGCATTGTTCGCTAACAGGAGTAAAATGAATAACTTGTTGGCACTGCCAACAAGCTTGAAAAAATGAAATCTTGGTTTTTTCTTTGTTTTCTATTCTCTCTCAAAAAAGAGTTTTGAATTGCTCCATTCAGCCTTTGGTCGTGACTATTTCAAGCCAAACACATTCCCTGAAGGAAGCTTGATATGGTTGATAGAGTTAATAATAAAGAAACTAATAATAAAGAAATTAACACTGCGCAGACTCGGGCTGGTGCGCTGAAATCGACGTTAACCGTCCAACTTCATACGCAATATGCGTTCCTCTTATGGGAAGGCCGCCAGCGTCAGAAGGAAACCAAAAAATCGCAGATAGTGAGTATGCCTCAGGTGATTGCCCGGGCAGGTCAAATTAATGCTGATTCTAATAGTGATAATCCCTACGCTGATACTACGATGTTGGACTGACCCCACCCCGGTAGGGCAGGATCGTCTACCGGGGTGGGGTCAGTCCAGCATGTTGATTAATCGCGCCATAGAACAGGGGGCAGAGCCCGAAAATTATTTGTTTGACGTAGATCGCTTTATTCATCCCTCAGGTAAAAGGGAAGCTGAGCCAGCCATACAGCCCGTTCGCTCGTTCTTCAGCAGGCTAACGAAAGAATGCGGTTTCAAAGTCACCCCTCATCGATTCCGACACACTTTAGCGACTGAGATGATGAAATCTCCGGATCGGAATCTGGCGATGGTGAAAGGGTTACTCGGGCATCGGAGTGTCAGTACCACGATGGAATACATTGAAATGGATTTAGAGGTGACCGGACAGGCTTTAGAAAATGAGCTTTCTTTGTATATGGATGTTTTAACGGTACGGGAAGAGGAGGCAAGTCATATCTTGACATAACTTTAACTAGCTGTAAAAATCACCAGTTATCGAGAAAAGGACGCCTGTGCTCTAACACAGGCATCCTTTTAAGAGGAACCTGACAATCAACATCGAGTGTACAAATTCGAAAACACTGCGACATCAACTTGCCGATTCCATTTTTTCGCCCGTTATGAGGAATGAACCTCTAACCAGCGTGCTTTGATGCAGAATGATGGTGCCCGAACCCGGAATCGAACCAGGGACACGGGGATTTTCAATCCCCTGCTCTACCGACTGAGCTATTCGGGCAACGGGGCGCATTAAACCGTAAAGGAAGAAAAGCGTCAAATGCTTTTCTCGCGAATGCGGACTGATTGCACTCTTTTCCATCAGTTTGCCGCGAAAAAAGCCAGCTATGGGTCAATGATTCGCCGACTGCAACGGTTATTCTCCACCCTCAATGGCAGAGTCGGCGAGCCGCTAAATATCTTGTCGCAAAAATTCACCATACTGCATAAATTTGCATAACTTGCGGATAATAAAACGATTTTAGTTATCTGTTTTTTATTAATTCGTTAATTATCATCACCTTATCTTTCTCTCCTTAGTTGCAATTAATTCAGTTTTGCGGGTTGTGCCGAAAAATAAAAAATGCGATTATTGCGCAAATTTTGACGCCCCGTCATTCCATTCATTTGAGGTCGCCGCCATGAACGGTTCAATGCTGAATCAAAGCACTTGTTCCCGTCATCTTCTGATGTCGCAGCGTGCGCGAACGACCCTCTGTCAGAACCCATCGATACACGCTCTCACCATGCGGTGAGGCTTTCTGTCGCTTGCTATCAGGCATGAGTAAAAAACAGACGCGCTCTGGTTTTACTGATGTCTGGCGGTTGAAGCTGAACTCCATGCTTTGTCGATCAGACACCTTTCGCCGGGAAGTGACTTCCCATTGCCGTGCCTTTGGCACCCACTCATCCTGTTTGACCTGGGATTTGTGCTATGACAACACTAAAAATTGCTGCCAGCGCCGCCGTTGCGGCAAACCTCCATACCCAGCGCGACGTTGTGACGCTGGACAGTACTGATTTTACCGATGTGGCGGCGGTTGTCGTCTCGGTGGCTGATTCACGCAGTGGCGTGCTGGCGTTATTACGCCATACCGGTTTCAATCTGCCGGTATTTATCGCGCTGGAAGGTAATGAGCAGGCGCAGGCTTTGCCTGAAGTAACCGGTTTGCTGAACGGCGATGCCGAGTCGTATGCTCAGTTAGAAGCCGCCGCCGCGCAGTATGAAGCGGCTTTGCTGCCGCCTTTCTTTGACACCCTGACCAAATATGTGGCGATGGGTAACAGCACTTTTGCCTGTCCGGGACATCAGGGCGGAGCCTTCTTTAAAAAGCATCCGGCCGGACGTCAGTTCTTCGATTTCTTTGGCGAAAATGTGTTTCGCGCCGATATGTGTAACGCCGACGTTAAGCTCGGTGATTTGCTGATCCACGAAGGATCGGCGAAGCATGCGCAAAAATTCGCGGCAAAAGTGTTTAACGCCGATAAAACCTATTTTGTGCTGAATGGGACTTCCAGCGCCAATAAAGTGGTCACCAACGCGCTGCTGACGCGTGGCGACCTGGTGCTGTTTGACCGCAATAACCATAAATCTAATCATCACGGCGCACTGATTCAGGCGGGTGCAACGCCGGTTTATCTGGAAACCGCGCGCAATCCGTTTGGCTTTATCGGCGGCATTGATGCCCACTGTTTCGACGAGCGCTATTTGCGTAAGCAGATTAAACAGATTGCGCCGGAGCGTGCTGGCGAAGCCCGTCCGTTCCGCCTGGCGGTGATCCAGCTCGGTACTTATGACGGCACCGTGTACAATGCGCGTCAGGTGGTGGATCGAATCGGCCATCTCTGCGATTACATCCTGTTTGATTCAGCCTGGGTCGGCTATGAGCAGTTTATTCCGGTGATGGAAGCCTGTTCGCCGCTGTTGCTCGATCTGAATGAAAACGATCCGGGCATTTTTGTTACCCAGTCGGTGCATAAACAGCAGGCTGGTTTCTCGCAGACTTCGCAGATCCACAAAAAAGATAATCATATTCGCGGTCAGCAGCGTTTTTGCAGCCATAAGCGGTTGAATAATGCTTTTATGCTGCATGCTTCAACCAGCCCGTTTTATCCGCTGTTTGCCGCGCTGGACGTGAATGCCAAAATGCATCAGGGCGCAGCAGGCCGTCGCCTGTGGCATGAGTGCGTTACGCTGGGGATTGATGCGCGTAAGGCGATTCTGGCGACGTGCGAGATGATTAAACCGTTCCTGCCGGACAGTGTCGACGGTAAGCCGTGGCAGGAGGCGCCGACCGAAACTATCGCCGCGGATACACGCTACTTCAGCTTTGCGCCGGGCGCGCAGTGGCACGGTTTCGACGGTTATGCGCGCGATCAATATCTTATCGACCCGTGCAAGTTGCTGCTGACCACGCCGGGCATTGATGCCGCCACCGGCGAATATGCCGCGTTCGGCATTCCGGCGACGATTCTGGCGAACTATCTGCGTGAAAATGGCGTGGTGCCGGAGAAATGCGACCTTAACTCGATCCTGTTCCTGCTGACGCCAGCTGAGAGCGCAGAGAAAATGGCGCACCTGGTGGCGATGCTGGCGCAGTTCGAGCAGCATGTGAAACAGGATGCGCTGCTGTGCGATGTGCTGCCGACAGTTTATCGCAAGAATGCCGCGCGTTATCAGGGCTATACCCTGCGCCGCCTGTGTCAGGAGATGCACGATCTGTATGTCAGCTATGGTGTCAAAGATCTGCAGAAAGCGATGTTTCGTCAGGAGAGTCTGCCGAAAGTGGCGATGAATCCGCAGGATGCCAATATCGAATTTATTCGTGGCAATGTGGAGCTGGTGCCGATCGCGCAGGCGGAAGGGCGTATCGCTGCCGAAGGCGCACTGCCGTATCCACCAGGCGTGCTGTGCGTGGTGCCGGGTGAAGTGTGGGGCGGTGCGGTGCAGCGCTATTTCCTTGCGCTGGAAGAGGGCATTAACCTGCTGCCGGGCTTCTCGCCGGAGTTGCAGGGCGTCTACGCTGAAGCCGACGCCAGCGGTGTTAAGCGGCTGTGCGGTTATGTCATGATGTAATAACTGGGGCGGCATTTACATGCCGCCCGTGATTTTATGCTGAAGCCGCTGCCGACTGCGCATCTTCCCGTGCCTGACGGACTATGGCTTTCGCCATCCACTTCGCCACATCCTGTAGCTCCTGATTATCACAACCCCAGATATCCTTCATCACCAGAAAAATCTCTGAGCCGTAAACCAGCGACAGTGAGTGCAGCACGCGTTGCATCAGTTCGGGGGGCAGCTCGGCAGATAGCGGCTCGACCACCTTCTGCAATAGCAGCTTACGATTACCACGCACCAGTCGCTCTTTGATGGGCACCGCATCCTGGGATTGCGACTGCGCCCACTGCGTCAGTGACAGGTGCAGCGCCGCCCGCAGTGTGCCTTCATGTTGCAGCATGCGCGGAAAGGCGAACGTCAGCAGCTCATCGATGCGCGCTGTGGCTTCCTGTTTGGTTGGCTGCCAGCTGTTGATTGGACTCAGGGTTTCACTGACGATAGCGGCAACCAGCGCGCTTTGCGTCGGGAAATAGCGATAAGCGGTGGCACGCGACAATTGTGCCGCCTGCGCCACTTCACTTATCGATGGAAAGGCTCCACCATCAAACATTTGCATGGCAGTATCGATTAGCAGGCGGCGCGTTCGTGCGCGAGTTGATGTCAGCGACATACCTTCTTGGTTTTCCATTTGAACCACAATGACCTCTGTATCAGTATAAATCTGCCTGAAGATGGGTGGGTTAGCGAGCAAAAACAGCATAATAAACGCACATTTTCCCGTCACTGCGTTAACTTTCAGGCTTCATTCCAGGCTAATTGACGATATTGAGATATCAGTTTCATTCTATTGATTTATCAATTTAATGGATGATACTGTTATCTCAGCGTAAAGTGACAGTTCCTATCACAAAGGATATTGTGGTTTTTATTTCAGGTTTATCAACTCTTTATTCAGTTAAATAACAGGATTGAGCCAAAGAAATGAAGAAAAAGAATGGTTTTATCTATGCCGTAGCGACGGCAGATACTAAAGGAATGGAACTGTATTTCGTCCGCGATTTGATTGCCAATAGTGGAGCGAAAGTGGTCACAGTTGATCTGTCCACTCAGACACTTAGCACAGCTTCATTCGCCGATTTCAGTGCCGAAAGCATCGCCGCTTTTCACCCTCAGGGAACGGCGGCAGTATTCTGCGGTGACCGCGGACGAGCGATTGATGCCATGGCCACTGCATTTGAGATTTTCCTTAGTCAGCGCGACGATGTTGCCGGGGTGATTGGCCTTGGTGGATCGGGCGGAACCGCGCTGATAACCCCGGCGATGCAGGCTCTGCCGGTGGGCGTGCCCAAGCTGATGGTCTCGACGATGGCTTCCGGCGATGTTTCCGGCTACGTCGGTGCCAGCGATATTAATATGCTCTATTCGGTGACCGATGTGGCCGGCCTGAACCGTATTTCTCGTCAGGTGCTGGGCAATGCCGCCCATCAGATTGCCGGTGCGGTGCTGTTTGAGGTTCCGGCGGACGAATCGGACAAGCCAGCGCTGGGCCTGACCATGTTTGGTGTCACCACCCCCTGTATTCAGGCGGTGAGTCAGTCGCTGGCTGAGGATTATAATTGCCTGGTGTTTCACGCTACCGGCAGCGGCGGTAAAGCCATGGAGAAGCTGGCCGACAGCGGTATGCTGTCTGGCGTACTCGATCTGACCACCACAGAAGTGTGCGATTTACTGGCGGGCGGGGCGCTGGCTTGTGGTGAGGATCGTTTCGATGCTATCGCCAACTCCCGGGTGCCGTATGTGGTCTCCTGTGGTGCGCTGGATATGGTTAATTTCGGTCATCCGTCGACCATACCGGCGAAGTATGCTGACCGTCTGTTTTACCATCATAACGCACAGGTCACTCTGATGCGCACCACGCCGGAAGAGAACGTAGCGATCGCCAAATGGATTGCCGCCAAACTTAATCGTTGTGCAGGCGAAGTCAGATTTTTAATTCCGGAAGGCGGTTTTTCCGCGCTGGATGCTGTCGGGCAACCTTTCTGGTCACCCGAAGCCAATCAGGCATTTATCACCACGCTGGAAGCTGAGCTGTTACAAACTGAGCAGCGCAAAATCCAGCGTTTGCCTTATAACATTAACCATCCACTGTTCGCCGAGGCGGCGGTGGCGGCATTTCGCGGCCTGATAGCGAAGGAGAAGTAGTGATGCCGGGGTTTAACCGACAGGAACTGTTAGCCAGATTCAGGGCAATGATTGCCCGCCGCGAACCGATTATCGGTGGCGGAGCCGGAACCGGGCTTTCAGCAAAGTGTGAAGAAGCTGGCGGTATCGATCTGATCGTTATCTATAACTCGGGCCGCTATCGCATGGCAGGACGCGGTTCACTGGCCGGTCTGCTGGCTTACGGTAATGCTAATGAAATTGTGGTCGATATGGCGAAAGAGGTGCTGCCGGTGGTGAAAAACACGCCGGTACTGGCCGGAGTTAACGGCACCGATCCTTTTTGCCAGTTCGATAAGTTCCTCGACGATTTAAAAGCACTGGGTTTTTCCGGCGTGCAGAACTTCCCGACCGTCGGGCTGATTGACGGTAACTTCCGCGCCAATCTGGAAGAGACCGGCATGGGCTACGGGCTGGAAGTGGAGATGATTCGTCTGGCGCATCAGAAGAACTTACTGACCACGCCTTATGTGTTTAATCAGCAGGATGCCGTAGCGATGACCCAAGCCGGTGCGGATATTATTGTGCCGCATATGGGCCTGACCATCGGTGGAAATATCGGTGCGGAAACCGCGCTGAAGCTGGAAGATTGCGTACCGCTGATCAATCAGTGGGCGCAAGCCGCCAGGGCAGTGCGCGAAGATGTGATTGTACTCTGTCACGGCGGGCCGATTTCGACGCCAGAAGATGCGCAATTTATTCTCGATAACTGTCCGTTATGCGACGGTTTCTACGGCGCCAGCTCAATGGAGCGTCTGCCGACCGAAGTGGCGTTAACGGATACGACTAAGCAGTTTAAAAATATAAAGCGTTAATACTTTGAGCCCTCACCAGGGGAATAGCAAAACGGCGAGCATCTGCTCGCCGTTTTTTTGCTGATAACCTGTCAGTAACGACGATAGCCATTCTGCGCTTTGCTGACTTTCACCAGATAACGGCGTGATTCTGCCGCCGGGTGATTGGTGCTCAGCGTCTGATAAAAATCGCCTGGCGATAAGGCGTTAATTTTACTGAACGCGGTGTTTTTATCACTGGAGAACATGCGCAACACGCTACCCGCACCGCCGTTGTAGGCGGTAATTACCGCGTAACGCCGCGATGTCGGATTAGAAATACCTGACAGATAGCTGTTTTGCAGAATCGCCAGATAAGCGGTACCGGTATCAATGTTGTTTTCCGGATCAAACAGATAGCTGCGGCTTGGTTTGCCCCATTTACCTTTCATGCGGAACACGTCTACCCCGGCAGTATGTTGCACCACCTGCATCAGACCCAGCGCATCAGCATGGCTGACGGCGTAGGGGTTGAAGCTCGATTCAATCTGCATAATCGCCAGAATCAGTGACTGGTCAACGCCATACTTCTCGGCCGATTTACGCACCATCGGCAGATATTTGTGCGCACGCTTATCCAGATGGTTTGGCACCATTGGAATGGTCACCGACCAGATCACATGCATGCCGGACGTGCGGCGCTGCAATTTATTCTGGATCAGATAGTCAGCAAAGTTGCCGGCGCGCCCCTGCCAGCGAATCGGCTGACCGGTATTATCCAGTACCTGGCCATACAGCAACGGCTCTTTACTGATCTGAATATCGTTAGCGTCGGAATAGAGATCGACATTGCCCGGATCGTCACCGATCAGCAAGGTGGTAATAATTGCCTGACGCAGGCTGGCCGTTGGGTTAGTCCCGGCGATGGTTTCAATGGTGATGCTACCGGCGTCAAAGTTGATATGGCTGCGGGTATAGTATTGATCGCTGTACTTAACATAGTCCTTCGGACCGGCGATCAGGACTTCATTGATGCCCCAAATATTCTCGATGTTGTGGGCAAACTGGCCCATTAAAATGTCAAACCCGTTGGTGTCTTTGACCCACTCTTCATGAGACGTCGTTTTTTTGTTGCCTGAGCAGGAGATCAACAGCGGTGCAATGACGAGCAAGGCGATAATTTTTTTCATTTTCTCAATGCTTAACCCAAAAAATGGGGCCTCAGGGTGGCCCAAAGCGTTATTCTTCTGGCGGGGTGTAGCCTTCGATATGGACTTCTTTGCCTTCAAACAGGAACTTCACCATCTCCTGTTCCAGCTGTTTACGGTCTTCCGGATTCATCATGCTGAGTTTTTTCTCATTGATCAGCATCGTCTGTTTTGCCATCCACTGTGACCAGGCTTCTTTCGAGATTTCGTTATAAATACGTTTACCGATATCGCCCGGATAGAGCTGGAAGTCCTGTCCCTCAGCATCACGTTGCAGGAACGTACAGAAAATTGTGCGGCTCATTACTCTTCCTCTTGTATCGCGCGTGTGTTCAGCGTCATTTGCTGTGGTTGCCGTAACTCTTGTAGCAGGCGCTCAACCGGAGCGGCCAGTCCCACAGACGGCGGCTGCGCTAAGTTATACCAGAGACCCGCGCCTTCATCCATGGCTCCACTCGCAGAAGGCAGTTCCAGCCACATTGGTACAATGTCCAGATGAAAATGGCTGAAAGTATGGCGGAAGGCAATCCGCTGCTCTGGCTTGCTGCCCTTGATGCCGCGCGCTTTCAGCCACTGTTGCAGCTCTTCCTCGCTGGTGAATTGCGGAAAGCAGAACAGGCCGCCCCACAAGCCAACCGGCGGGCGCTGTTCCAGCCAGACGCCGTTACCGCGTTGCAGCAGTAAAAACCAGCTGGTGCGCTCTGGCAGCGTCTGTTTTGGCTTCTTACCGGGATATTTCGCCCAGCTACCGTTGGCGTAAGCCACGCAACTAAGATTAACCGGGCAGATCTCACATTTGGGTTTCGAACGGGTGCAGACCATCGCACCGAGATCCATCATCGCCTGATTAAACTGGCTGACACCGACAGCTGGTGTTACCAGCTCACTGATATTCCACAGTTTTTTCTCGACATCTTTCTTGCCCGGCCAGCCGTCAACGGCGTAACAACGGGCCAGCACGCGTTTAACATTGCCATCAAGGATCGGGTAATGTTGTCCGAGTGACAGCGAAAGAATCGCGCCCGCCGTCGAGCGGCCAACGCCGGGCAGATCGGCCACCGCTTCAAAGGTCTCAGGGAATTTACCGCCGTGCAGCCCGACCACCTGTTGCGCCGCCTTATGCAGATTACGCGCACGTGCATAGTAGCCAAGCCCGGTCCACAGGTGCAGCACCTCATCCAGTGGCGCAGCGGCCAGATCGGTAACGGTGGGGAAGCGTGCCATAAAGCGCTCGAAGTAGGGGATGACGGTCGCAACCTGAGTTTGTTGCAGCATCACTTCCGAGAGCCAGACTTTATAAGGCGTTTTTTCCTGCTGCCACGGCAGGGTTTTGCGTCCGAAGCGCTGATACCAGTCCAGCACTTGTTGCGCGAACTGTTGCGCTTGCATCATTGGGAGGAATTTTTCCGTTATTACTCTACAATCAGGCAGGAATTCCAGCACAGACGCTGGATGCTGTAAACCGGAACTTTACGGGACTTGCTTCTCAGCAGTAACTTTGCATAATGCCCGCATTTCCAGAATATGCAGATCAACAGGCAGCCACATGATAAATGACGTCATCTCACCAGAATTTGATGAAAACGGCCGCGCGATGCGCCGTATCCGCAGTTTTGTCCGCCGTCAGGGCCGGTTAACCAAGGGCCAGCAACACGCACTGGATAATTACTGGCCGGTGATGGGCGTTGAGTATCAGGCACTGCCGGTCGATCTGGTCGATCTTTTTGGCCGCGAAGGGCCAGTGGTGCTGGAAATTGGTTTTGGTATGGGGGCGTCGCTGGTCACCATGGCGGGTAATAATCCGCAACAAAACTTCCTCGGTATTGAAGTACATTCTCCGGGCGTTGGTGCTTGCCTCGGTTCGGCGCATGAAGCTGGCGTCGATAACCTGCGCGTGATGTGTCACGACGCGGTTGAAGTGCTGGAGAATATGATCCCGGATAACTCGCTGCGTATGGTGCAGCTGTTCTTCCCGGATCCATGGCATAAAGCGCGCCATAATAAACGCCGTATTGTGCAGGTGCCGTTTGCCGAACTGGTGATGCGTAAGCTGAAGCTGGGTGGGACTTTCCATATGGCTACCGACTGGGAATCTTATGCTGAGCATATGCTGGACGTGATGAGCAGCATCGAGGGCTATCAGAATCAGTCAGCAGACAACACTTATGTGCCGCGTCCGGAATCACGTCCGTTAACTAAATTCGAGCAGCGCGGCCAGCGTTTAGGCCACGGTGTATGGGATCTGATGTTTGAGAGGGTTAAATAATGGCTACACAACGCAGTCGTCGTCTTCGTAAGAAAATGCACCTTGACGAGTTCCAGGAACTCGGTTTTTCCGTCAACTTTACCTTCGAGGAAGGCACCAGTGAAGCGGAGATCGACAGCACCGTCGATGCGCTGATTAACGAGGTTATTGAGCCGAATGGTCTGGCGTTTGATGGTAGCGGCTATCTGCAGTGGGAAGGGCTGATCTGTCTGGAGAAGATTGGCAAGTGCACTGAAGAGCATCAGGAGCAAGTGCGTAAATGGCTGAACGAGCGTCAGTTGAAAGATGTGCGAGTTTCTGAACTGTTTGATGTTTGGTGGGACTAATTATTACCGGGGCGGCTTATTGCCGCCCGATTAATTTTTTATTCAGGAGATTTCATGATTCGTAAAGCGCTGATTGTCGCATTACTGATGGCCGCAGGTCAGGCTCAGGCCGCTTATGAGTGCAGTGTTAAGCCGCAGGATGATGTGGTGATTAAACCGCAAAGCGTGCAGGTGGTTGGCGCTAACGGCAATATGGTGATCTCTCCTGAAGGTAACGTGCAGTTTAACGGTAAGCAGGTCGATATTGACGCCGCGACGCGTCAGAAAGCGATCGATTATCAGAATGCACTGCGCCGTGATTTGCCATGGGTTGATCAAGGGGCAACGCAGCGTCTGGAAAAAGGCCGGGTGGCGCTGGATAAAGTGATTGTCGAGAAGCTTGGCAGCGACAGTAATGTCCGTTCGCGTCTGACCTCGTTGAATAGTCAGCTGAAACAGCAGATGAACCGTATTATCGAGCATCGTAACGACGGTTTGACCTTCCATCATCAGGCCATCGATCAGGTGCGTCAGGATGGTGAGCGTCTGGTGCAGAATGCGATGGGCGGCGTGGTTCAGGACAGCCTGAACGAGATGGGTAAGAAGCCATCGGGTGGCAGCGATAATCCGCTACAGGCGATTATGGGCAATCTGGGGGGGTTACAGCAGGCAATCCAGGCCGAGTGGCGCAACCAGGAGCAGGATTTCCAGAACTTCGGTCATGAAGTCTGTAATCGTGTCACCACGCTGGAAACACAGCGCAAAGGTGTGCTGGCGGCAGTGAAATCCAGTTAAAGACGCCGTTGCGAACAGAATATTTAACCTGGCGCCGCTGTCAGCGCCAGGTCCCTCACAAATAAGATTTTTTCATATTAACCAACCTCCCATTTAACAGGCAGTTACTGTGCAGTAGGCCGCGATTAACCGTGGCGATGCGAGTAACGCTCTTAGAATCAGAAAAACGTCTCAGAACCCGAAAGATTCATTTTGGGTTACCGGTCACTCTTATTAATTAATTGAATTAAACAAGAGTAATGTCCGATGACCATCCAGCAAGCGGCCGCTAATACCTCAACCTCCCGCTATCAGATGCAGACTGAAGCATCGCGCCAGGACAGCGGATATCCTTCCGTTCCGCCGGTTGCCTTCGCTAATCTGGTTAACGCCGTTGCTGCTGCCAGAGTTGGTGGGCAGGAATGGACGCAGGATGAGTCCATTGGCGAGCTGGCTGCGCGTTGCTTCAGGCTCAGCCCGCCGCTGATGAACTGGCTTAATCGGGAGATCGGCCTGGCGCTGAGTACTCCTCAGGCCGGCAGCCCTGTAACCCTGACCGCGATGACCGGGAAAGCGGATCTGACAGAGCATGAGGCCGGAATGCTGGCCGGGAAACTGGAAGAGTGCTTTCTTTTCGGACTGGAACAGCCTGCCGTCGACGAACCCCTGGATCACGCCGGGCAAGGCATGTCAGGCGGGCTGAAACCGCTGGAAAAACAGCTCATCACCGACCGGCTGGCGGTGCTGGATGAGTATGATCGCGAGAAGTCCAACCCGACGCTGTATACCCGCCACACTCTGGCTGATGAGTGGCTGAAAATGAAGGACGTTGTTCTGATCGGGCACGCCGGTCCGTTGCCGGAAGCGGCGGTGGAAAACCATGTGATGGCGGTACCGCCCGCCATCCTTTACCTGGTGGAGGAGGCTCAGCAGGGCATCCGCGTGCTTGAAGAGGGCTTTCGCCGGGAGTGGACGGGTAAACTTGAGGAGGGTGTCTCTGATTATCTGGCCGGCAGGGTACAGGCCACCGTCGAGGCGACGGGCCAGGCGCTGGCAGAGTCGATGACCGCCCTGCGCGCCGCCGCCCGTCCGGAGATGGCGGAAGCCGCGCGGTACGCGCAGCAGGAAAGCGGCGTACTGAAGATGATGGCACGGGACGTAATGAACCTGCTCGGGCCGGGGGCGGTGATGAAGCTGCTGGATAAGCCGGCGATCAAAGAGATGGAGACATTTTTATCCTCCCTGGATGAAAATGATCCGGGGGCGGAGGAGAAGCCGGAGACGGAGCATAAGCTGCGGGAAAAAATGACGGAAATGCTGGCCGGGCAGTTAAAGGCGGCAGCAGAAAAAAATCCGCAGCTGGCGAAAGGCCTGAAGGTCATTACCGAAAAGTCGGTTAAAGAATACCAAAAAAAGAACCGGTCATCGCTGGCGCTGGCGGCCTGCAACCTGCAACACGCCATTGACAAGTCCGCGCGGCTGCGCAGCTCGCTGAAGACGGCGATGAATCAGCAGTTAAGAGCGGACTCCGTAAATCTTATGGCGACGCTGGAAGGCAGCGAAAGAACACTGAAAAAAGCCTTCGCCGAGATTGAACACTTCCGCCCCGGCATGCTGGAAAATCTGAACACCCTCGGCACACTGGCGCAGCGAATGATCAACGACAGCAGCATGGGTAATTACTTCAGCAAGAAATTGCAGGGGTTGAAAAATGCGGCGTCATCCACTGGCACGGCGGTGAACGGCATGAGGAAAAAGCTGGACGCCATCCTGTACCGGAAAATAGACAAGCATTTCCCCGTATCCGGCGATATCACCCCGGCTCAGAAAACCGAGCTCAGCACGCTGATGATCTCGCTGGATAACGCAGCGGATCAGATCAGATCTGTCGCCAGGCCGCTGCAGGATGCGGCGGAGCGATTGCAGCGGGTGCTGAAGAGGGACAACAATACCGCCATGGACAGCGACCGGCTGATTCAGCTCGCCGCGATAAAAGCCCGCCAGCCGGTGAGTGATACGGAGAAAAAAGCCGGTACGGTGCTCGGCGTGGCGCTTGATATCGCACTGGGGAATGAGAGCAACCTCGTCCGGCTGGAAGAGAAAGTGCAGAAAACACAGGATGAGTTTTCCGCGCTGACGGCCGAAGTCAGAAAGACCCTGCCGTACCTGAAGGAGCAGTTTGCCGTGGAGCTTGGCCTGGCGATCGAGGAGATGCGGCGCAGCTTTTCCGGCCATCCGCGCGCGACAGAATATATTCAGCTGGCAGAGGGGATGGCGCAGGCGTTCAGCATCAGGCTGGATAAGCTGGAGAAGAAGATCGACGAGGCGGAAAAAACTGGCAGCAAAGACCTCGAGCAAGCCGCCAGCCGTATGGCGGCCGTGGCGAAGGAGATGGCCGGAGAAGCCGAAGTGCTGTCACAGAATATTCGGCTGATCACGGCGAAGGAGCTGGGGGCGGAGTACGGGTACAACCATTATGAAAAAAATATGGTGCGAAACCTGATCGATCTCGTCGACGAGCTCAGCAACGATGACCCTGAAAAAGAGAAGGAGACGCTGAAGTACCTGGTGTCGACGTTGAGTGCCGGGGACAGGACGGTGCTGCGCAGAGAGAACGATCCGGACAATAGCGTATTGCTGGCCGGGATGCGGCAGGAGCTGTTTAATATTCTTAACGAGGTTCAGCGCAGACCCCCGACGGCAAAAGATCTCGTCGCCCAGACCATCCCGATCAAAGACCAGCTACTTAAAAAGGCGACGGAAAAGACCGTGTCAGGCGTGGTCAGTACGGCGATGTCAGCGATGGTGGGCGCAGACCTGATTGCCGATATTACCCGAAACGCGGCACGCACGATTACCGGCAGTCGCCTGGTGCGTCCGGGCAATCTCCTGCGAAGCACACAGCTGTATGACGGCTATAAGGGACTGGACGGAGTAAGGAAAGCCACCCAGCCCAGTCAGCGTCCCCAGGATTATCTGCATGGCAAGATGGCTGATCGGGCTGCGGCGGGCTTCGGATTATCGCTCCTGAGCCTGGCGCTTCCCGGACCGATCGCGCTGCCGGTCACCCTTATTCCGACGGTTATCAATGCTTTAAAAAATCCAAAGAAATTTCTGGATACTGTGGCAGGCGTCCTGCCGATGGAGGTTGCGTTTACCAGCATTTATGAGAGCGCGCGTACGGCGATAAACACCGCTGCGGCCGCCCTGAATGCGGCAGAAAATCACGATACAGCCGGAAAAAATCAGGCCCGGAAGGCCGCGCCTGACAGATTATCGGCGCAACTGCAATCTGATTTAGCACAGCACCTGCAAGAGAGAAATGAAGAGGTTCAGGAGGAAAATGAACCAAAAAGGGCAAAAAAAACTAAACGTTCTATTGGTTATCTCTTACCTGATAGCCAGGAAAGTGAGCTATTTTTCAATTCAGAAAGAAGGCGTATTCTTCAGCAAGATAAAAACCTGACACCTTTGCAGGTTGAGTCAGCGATAGTTGATTATAAGTCAGCGGTCAGTAAATATCGTGAGCTGAACAAAAAATCAGCCCCTGTGCATGAGCTTGATGCCGCAAAGAGGAATTTATTTAAGGCGGCAGATACGCTTGAAATCATCAGAAATAATCTTGAAGAGCGGGAAAAGATCCGTGCCAGCCTTCCTGAAGAACAACTTACCAGCCAGGCCGGCGATTATTTTAAATCCATACAAAAAGGATATAACATAAGATCAGGGGATAATCTCAGCCCGCTAAAGTATGCTCGTAATTATCTTTCTAATATTATTAACGGATTTAAGAAAGAAGATCGGGGAGGAATTGATTCTCCTGACACCGAAATAATGCTAATCAGTGAGCGTGATCTTTCGGAACATAAATTCACACTGTTGGATATTGCAACCGGCAAGATCGATACAGGAAAGTATCGGTTTCCCCGCAATTTTGTTGAGAAGCATCCCACTAGCGTTTCATTACTCGTAAAGCTTAAGCTTATCACTATTACACCTGGCTCAGAATTGTATACGGTTTACAACAAGAATGCGCCAGGAATAAAAATCGTTTTCGGCCCTGGCCCTGGATTTATGATCAGGAGTCTTGGGGATGATATGCTGAAACGATATGAGCTGGAGATCAATGCTCTGCGTAGTGATGCGGCATCCGTCAATGCTATGGATAACTTCTACGAATCCAATTTCAAAATTACTGCGGCAGAATTAGAGAAAGCTCCCGAACTTAAAGCGTTCAGGGCGCTGCTGGAAGATTTTCGTTATGGAAAGAGAGAGGCGCAGCATCTGGTTTTGGACGGCAGCACGCTGAGTGAAGTAATCTGTTTTTCCATTAAGAGTGAATCCGGTACGGATAAAATCCTGGCAATGGATATTAATGGTAGCCATATCGTCATTGAAAACACCCAGCAAGGGCTTAAGAATGTTGAGAATCAGAAATGGATTGTTTCTCATCTGAATGGCAGTAAACAGTATCAGTACAGAGATGATGCGAGAAGAGCGGGGGCATTTCAATATCGTGAACGCAGTACGGCGCCGCTGGATAACCTGGTGGCCACCTCAAGCATGGCCAAAAAATATAGTCGTCCGTATTCACCCTTAACGACTCGTGAGTTAACCGATACCGGAAAGGAAACGTTTTCGGTTGTATGCCAGCGCTCAACTGAAGATATGAATGCGATGATTAAGACTTACGCAGAGTATCTGGTTGATTCGTTTATTGACTTTTCTTCCCTGTTTGCAGGTATGGCAATTAGCGCGGGGCTGGCATCGGTAGGTTTATCGCCTGCAGTGCTGTTTTTGGTACAGCTAGCCGCATCTGCCGGAACGACAGTCGCTAAAGAATTGCTTAAGGCCGCGCTGAAAGATAACCGGGCAGAGGTGGAGAATATCTTACGGTCTCTGCCAGAGGGGGTACTGGCGGGCATGATAACAGATACCGGGATTACATTAGGTGCTGGTCTTGCCGCCAAAGTGGCAAAGTCGGCAAAATTAACAATGATGTTTGAGTCTCCAGCCCGGGAAGGTCTCCGGGATTTTGCGGTTACTTATGGTGGCGCTGCAGCGAGCAATGAAATAGCCAATGCGATGAGCTCGAACTCTGATTCCGGGAGCGTTAATACGCAATCGGAGCTGAAAATCATACCACTGGCAAAACTGCCGAAAAGCGATACGCTGGATACCAGTTCAAAAGGCGTCGTTATCGGCAACGTGTATATTGTCAGCAAACCTGTTGGCATATTTGATATCTGCCGTGATTTAGGCATCAGTGTCGAAAAATTTGTAGGTCTGGAACTCGCTAATGAGGATCGAATTACTGATTCGATGAATATCAAGGCAAATACAGTCCTTGTTATCCCGGACTCGGTACTGGAGGAAAGTCGATTCAGCTCCCGGAAAGGGGAAAGTTCACCAGGTAAGATAAAGGGTAATGAATATGTGGTGAGTACCAATACGAATCTGAATGCCATCAGCAGAAGTCTGAATATAGAGCCACAACAGGTTTATCTTATCTGCCTGTTAAATGGTATTGTCGATCCCAATAATATCCCTTCAGATTCAAAACTGATCATTCCGGATATTATTATGCAGCAATACCCACTGCAAATTGCTGAAAGCACCGCCAGTATTCCGGATACTGCGCCGCCGCTGAAAGAGTTTAAAACCCAGTTTGGTCAGATAAAAGGTAATGAATTGATAATCCTGAAATCTGCCAGTAACTATATGATCAGTAACGATCTGAAACTGTCACTTGACAGTGATCTCTCTCCTTCTGAGAGGATTGAAAGGCATCGTCTGCTTAAAGAGTTACGTGCGGCCAATCCAAATTTTAAAGCGACATGGACGTTTACAGTAGGGACAAAACTAACTCTCCCGGATACTGTTCTACAGTATTACCTGCAGAAAACGGGTCAAAACGCAGCTGGCAATGCAGATACTGCGGCTCAGCAGAATATAGGGCCGTTAGTTGCTGAGAATATAAATACGCAGCCACAGCCATTGCCACAACCACAGCCAGAAGCGCCGTTACAGGCTCAGGTTGAACCACAAGCAGAACCGCAACGACAGCCGCTACAGTCCAGTAGTGAGATTGGTCAGCTGACAGGTAATAAATATAACGTTCTGAAATCAGTTAATAAAGATGAGCTTATTAACATTCTGAATCTTGGCCTTGATGGGGATCTTGAGCGTAACCAAGTGTTTCTCCGAATGAATCTGAGATCGACGATGTTTAATAGCTATCCGTTCCTCTTATTTTCATCTGAAATTAAAGCAGGCACCGAACTGATCCTCCCGGATGAAGTTTTGCAGAATTACCACCAGCAAGCTGGTCAGCGTTTTGCGAATCAGAATAGTTAACAGATCGATTTTGATCGTTATGATGATTAGTTATGTTTATCATCTTTCAAGATCATCGCCAGTGAATGGCGTCGTCGGAGGATACCCGAAACCGGTTAAATGCCGCGACGAATGGTGAATGTCGACGGCATTTGGCATCAGAAGCAGCAGAGTGGCTGCGCGTCACTCTGCCAGAAACAGCTCCAGCAATGAATTCAGGAACAGCTTTCCTTTCTCGGTAATTTGCCAGTTATCTGGTGTCTCAGTCAGATAACCCTTCGCCAGCGCTTCATCGATCTGCGGACGAATCACTGACTCGTCAAGACCGGTGAAGCGGCTGAATTCTTCGCGCGGTGCAGCTTCCAGCAGGCGAAAACGATTCATAAAGAACTCAAACGGCTTCTCGCTGTCGGCCACTTCGTGCTGACGATCAAGGTATTTTCCCGCCATAAAACCACGCGGATGACGGGTTTTAGTGGTACGAATAATTCGGCCATCTTCTTGCGTCAGCTTACCGTGTGCACCGCAGCCAATGCCGAGATAATCACCAAAGCGCCAGTAGTTAAGATTATGTTCGCAGCGATAGCCCGGTTTGGCATAAGCGGACGTTTCATACTGCTGATAACCGGCGGCGGTCAGCAGTTTGTCTCCCTGCTCGAAAATGTCCCACAGCGCATCATCATCCGGTAATACCGGTGGACGCGAGCTGAACAGGGTATTGGGTTCAATGGTCAGCTGATACCAGGAAAGATGTGGTGGATTAAGTGCAATCGCCTGACGCAAATCATCCAGTGCCTCTTCCAGCGACTGATCGGGCAAACCGTGCATCAAATCAAGGTTAAAGCTGCGCAGGCCAAGGTCGGCGGCGAGATGTGCCGCACGCTTTGCCTCTTCCGGCCCGTGAATACGCCCCAGCCGCTGTAACTTCTCCGGGCTGAAACTCTGCACGCCAATAGAAATACGGTTAATTCCGGCGCGCTGATAACCGCTGAAGCGATCGGCTTCCACCGTACCCGGATTCGCCTCCATGGTGATTTCAGCGGTTGGCGACAGTGGCAAACGCGCACGTACGCCATCCATCAGCATCATCATCGCTTCACTGCTCAGCAGGCTCGGAGTACCGCCACCAATAAAAATGGTGCCGACCTCGCGACCGCCGGTTAACGGCAGGTCGTTATCAAGATCGGCCAGCAGGTGACGCACATACTCTTCGTGCGGCACTTCGCCTTTTAACGCATGCGAGTTGAAATCGCAGTACGGGCATTTTTGCACGCACCACGGGATATGGATGTACAGACTCAGTGACGGACGATTAGCCATTACGCATCGCTTCCAGCAACAGCGTCAATGCTTTACCACGATGAGACAGGGCGCGTTTCTCCTCTTTTGTCAGCTCAGCCGCGGTTTTACCCAGCGCTGGCACAGAGAAAATCGGGTCGTAGCCAAAGCCGCCCTCACCGGCGGCGGCGCGGGTGATTACCCCTTCCCAGCTGCCGTGGAACACCAGCGGCGTCGGGTCTTCAGCATGACGCAAATAGACCAGTACGCAGTGAAACTGCGCCTGACGCTGCTCATCCGGCACGTCCTGCAATGCCGTCAGCAGTTTTTCCAGATTCTGCCGATCGCTGGCGTCTTCTCCGGCGTAGCGCGCGGAGTAGATGCCCGGCGCGCCGCCCAGCGCGTCTACCGCCAGACCTGAGTCATCGGCAATCGCCGGTAAGCCGGTGATGTGCGCCGCATGGCGTGCTTTAAGAATGGCGTTTTCAATAAAGGTTAAACCGGTCTCTTCGGCAGATTCCACGCCGAGATCGGTTTGCGCCACAATATCAAGACCAAAGGCCGCCAACAGGTCGGCCAGTTCGCGGACTTTGCCCGGATTACCGGTCGCGAGAACAACTTTTTGCATAACAGATCCACAATTCATAATTAATGCGTTACAGCAGATACCACAGGCCAGGGAACAGATCCATGCCGAGGTAGTTGAACATATAGAGGATCAAAATCACCACCATCGCGGAGAAATCGATACCGCCCATGGCGGGCAGAATACGACGAATCGGTGCCATTAACGGTTCGGTCAGCTGAATCAGCACGTAATCAACCGCGCCGCGTCCCTGACTGATCCAGCTCATCAGTGAACGAATAATGATCACCCAGAACACCAGGTATCCGGCGGACTTCACCAGCGAAAGCAGACCCACCAGCAGGTTCATCGGATCAACCGAGAATGCCCCGACCTGAATCAGCAGTAAAATCGGGTATTTCAGCGTGGTCAGCACAAAGGCCAGCAGCAATGAGGCGGTATCAACCGGCCCGATAGCAGGAATAATCCGGCGTAAAGGCTTCACCACCGGCTGGGTGATTTTGACGATAAACTGCGCCAGCGGATTGTAGAAATCACAGCGTGACCACTGCATCCAGATGCGCAGCAGCAGTACCATGACATAGAGATCGATCAGGGTCTTGACCAGAAAAGTCAACGTCAGCATGAGGTTCCTCAGTTATTGTTGTGAGTAGCGTTAGCGTAATCACGCGCGCCAAAAATTGCGGTGCCAATCCGCACCATAGTGCTGCCTGCCGCGATGGCGGCGTCCATATCGTCGCTCATTCCCAGAGAAAGCGTATCGACGGATGGGTAATGCTGTTTTAATTGCGCCAGCGCGTCAGCCATCTGCTGGCACACCGCCAGCTGGCGTGCGTAATCGCTTTCCGGCGCCGGGATCGCCATTAATCCCCGCAGCTGCAAACGTGGCAATTGCGCGATTTGCCGCGCCAGCTCCGGTAAGGCATCCAGCATGATGCCAGATTTACTCTGTTCGTCACTGATGTTTATTTGAATCAGCACATTTAGCGGCGCGAGACCGGCAGGGCGCTGCTCATTAAGACGCGTGGCGATACGCAGGCGATCAACGGTATGACACCAGGCAAAATTCTCTGCCACCAGTCGACTCTTATTGGATTGCAGCGGGCCGATAAAGTGCCAGACCAGTTGCGGATAAGCCGCCAGCGCCTGGATTTTATCTACCCCTTCCTGCACGTAATTCTCACCAAATGCTATCTGCCCGGCGGCAACCGCTTCTTCGACCGCGCTCGCAGGTTTGGTTTTACTGACTGCAAGCAGCGTAACTTCTGCTGGATCGCGGCCGCAACGTTCTGCCGCTGCTGAGATTCGCTGGCGAACTTCCTGTAGGTTTTGCTGGATTGAGATCATAGTCAGGAGAACTTAATGGATATGGAAGAAATTGTGGCCCTTAGTGTAAAGCATAACGCCGCCGATCTGCACCTGTGCAGTGGTCATTCACCGCAGTGGCGCTGTCAGGGGCGGCTGGGCGCGGTGCCGGGTCAGAAAAAAATCTCTGCCGCCGCGCTGGAATCGCTGGTGATGGGCTGGCTCGATACCAGCCAGCGCGCCTTTCTTGAATCTACCGGCCATGTCGACTTTGCGCTGACCTTAGCCAGTGGCACCCGCCTGCGCGCCAATTTGTTTCAGCAACGTCACGGGTTATCGCTGGCTTTACGGCTGATCGCCAGTCAGTGTCCGCCGCTGGAGCAACTGGGGCTGCCCGATATCATCCCAAGCTTATTACAGCAGCAGGACGGTCTGATATTGATTACCGGCGCAACCGGCAGTGGCAAATCCACCACGCTGGCGGCGATGATTGATGCGCTTAACCGCCAGCGCGATCTGCATATTATCACCCTCGAAGATCCGATTGAGTTTATCCATAACAGTCAGCAATCGTTGATCCAGCAGCGGGAAATTGGTCAGCATTGCAGTTCGTTTCACGAAGGCTTACGCGCCGCGCTGCGTGAGGATCCGGATGTTATCCTGCTTGGCGAGCTTCGCGACAGCGAAACCATACGTCTGGCGCTGACTGCGGCAGAAACCGGCCATCTGGTGCTGGCCACATTGCATACCCGCAGCGCCACCCAGGCGGTCGATCGGCTGGTTGACGTCTTTCCGGCGGAGGAGAAAAATCTGGTGCGCTGCCAGCTGGCAGGTAGCCTGAAAGCGGTGATTGCGCAGCGGCTGGTGGCGGCGAATAACGCCGGGCGCGTGGCACTGTTTGAGCTGCTGGTCAGCACGCCAGCGGTGGCGAATATGATCCGCGAGGGCAAAACCCATCAGTTACCCGGATTGCTGCAAACCGGTATGCAATCCGGGATGTGTACGTTTGAGCAGAGCCTGCGCCAGCGTATTGCAGCAGGTCTGGTGGCCGCTGAAGGTGAAGGCCCAACGGCGGTTAATGATTCTCGAACCAGCTTTCCAGGATAATCACCGCCGACAGGGAATCGACGCTTCCTTTGGTGAGCGCACGGAAACCGCCACGAGCAAACAGATCGGCTCGTGCTTCCACGGTGCTCAGACGTTCATCATGTAATTCAACCGGCACGCCAAAGCGCCCATGCAGGCGGTTGGCAAACTTACGTGCGCGTGCGGTCAGCGGCTGTTCGGTGCCGTCCATATTCAGCGGCAGGCCGACGACCACTAAATCCGGCTGCCACTCTTTTAACAGTCGCTCGATCAGGTTCCAGTCGGGAATGCCGTCCTGCGCTTTTATCGCCGTTAACGGACGTGCGGTGCCGGTAAGTTGCTGGCCTACCGCGACGCCAATACTTTTGGTGCCGAAATCAAACGACAGCATCGTCATCGCCGACATCAGGCGTGACCTGCTTCACTGGTGATATTATGAATATCAATACCCATGCTTTTCGCCGCTTCACGCCAGCGCTCGGCTATCGGGGTATGGAACAGAATATTGCTGTTTGCCGGCGTCGTCAGCCAGGCATTCTCCAGCAGTTCGCCCTCCAGCTGATCTTTTTCCCACGCGCAATAACCCAGCGCCACCATAACCTGTTCAGGCTGTTCGGGCGTGCCAAGCGATTCAAGCACATCACGTGAAGTGGTGATCACCGTGTTATCAGAAACCCGAATGCTGGAAGAAAAGGTGCGCTGCGCCGAATGCAGAATAAAGCCGCGATCTTCCGCCAGTGGCCCGCCAGCAAATACTGGTTTATCAAGCCTGGCCGCAGGGTCGCGCGGCGTTGGCGAGATTTTAAGCTTAGTCAGAATGCCGTCAACCGTCAGGTTTTCCATCGGCTTATTCACGATTAAACCCATGGCTCCTTCATCATTATGCTCGCAGATATACACTACCGAGCGCTTGAATAAAGGGTCCTGTAATGCTGGCATGGCGATCAAAAAATGATGCTGTAAATTCATTGTCACTCGTTCTGTGTTCTGGTTAAGAGCTAATCGGTTATACCGCAGTTGCCGTTAACGGGTTTGCAACGGGGCTTGCGCCCCGTGTAAATAATCAGGCCAGACGTTGTTCAATCGCATCCATCAGCATGCCGGTAATCGAGATCGGGAAGGCCGCTTCGATTTCACGGATGCAGGTTGGACTGGTGACGTTAATCTCAGTCAGCTTATCACCAATAATATCCAGACCGACGAAAATCAGACCTTTGGCTTTCAGCGTTGGCGCGACGCGGCGGGCAATTTCCCAGTCGCTTTCAGACAGCGGACGCGCTTCACCGCGACCACCGGCCGCCAGGTTGCCACGGGTTTCACCCGATTTCGGAATACGCGCCAGGCAGTATGGCACCGGCTCGCCGTCCACCACCAGTACGCGCTTGTCGCCGTCTTTAATCGCTGGCAGATAGTTCTGCGCCATGCAGTAGAAATTACCGTGCTCGGTCAGCGTTTCGATAATCACCGACAGGTTAGGATCTTCCTGCTTAACGCGGAAAATCGATGCGCCGCCCATGCCGTCCAGCGGCTTCAGGATAATATCGCCGTGCTGCTGCCAGAATTCGCGGATCTGATGAGCATTACGCGTCACCAGCGTGTCTGGCGTCAGCTCGGCAAACCATGCGGTAAACAGCTTTTCATTACAGTCGCGCAGGCTTTGCGGCTTGTTAACAATCAGCGTGCCTTTCTCTTCTGCGCGCTCAAGAATGTAAGTGGCATAGATAAATTCGGTATCAAATGGCGGATCCTTACGCATCAGAATGACGTTAAGATCCGACAGCGCAATATCCTGCTCGCTGCCAAACTCGAACCATTTGTCGTAGTTCTGTTCGACGCTCAGGATGCGGGTACGCGCCCGGCCTTCGCCCGCACGCAGATAGAGATCGTTCATCTCCATATAATGAATTTCGTAACCGCGGCGCTGTGCTTCCAGTAGCATTGCGAAGCTGCTGTCTTTTTTGATGTTGATGGAGGTAATTGGGTCCATCACAATACCAAGCTTGATCATTTGTTCTCCTGAATTCACCGCTACGTGATTTGCGCGTGTCGTGTCGGCAGTCAATGTTGCGCTTGCCAAAGTTTTCCTACAGTGTTTCAGATAGCCCGGACGAATATTTTACCCATGGTGCTAGCCGAGATCACCAAAGCGTACCTGCAAAGCGGTCATTGCCGTCAGCGCAGTGGTTTCGGTGCGTAATACCCGTGGCCCCAACAAAATATCGGTGAAGCCTTGTTCAGCAGTCATGGCGATTTCACTGGCCGACAGGCCGCCTTCCGGGCCAATCAGCAGACGTACCCGCTCGACCGGCTGTGGCAGCGTGTTAATACTGTGCTGCGCACGCGGATGCAGGTTGAGTTTCAGACCGCTGTCGGCTTCTGCACACCAGGCTTCCAGCGTCATCGCTGCGCGCACTTCCGGCACCGTATTGCGTCCACACTGTTCACAGGCGGCAATGGCAATCTTCTGCCACTGCTGGATTTTTTTTGCTAAACGTTCTGCATCCAGCTTTACGCCACAGCGCTCAGAAAACAAGGGGGTAATCACATTTACCCCCAGTTCAATCGACTTCTGGATGGTAAATTCCATTTTTTCACCGCGCGACATCACCTGGCCTAAATGCAGATGAAGCGGAGATTCACGGCTGTCAGCACGGCTTGAGACAATTTTTACCCGGACGTTTTTTTTATCGGCCTGAATAATCTCGGCAGCAAAAGTCAGATTACTGCCATCGAATAATTCCAGCGCCTGACCACTGTTCATACGCAATACGCGTCCAACATGATTAGCAGCATCTTCGAACAAAGCAATTTCATTTCCGACCTGCAAAGCGTCGGGATGGTAAATGCGAGGTATGCGCATGGGGTTCCTGATAATAATAAGCCGCACGGCATCACCGGACGGCGTAAAACATGAAGAGCTTAGTTTAGGGTAGTGATTTTACCGCTGGCAAGCTTGCTGTACATAGGGGTTGTGATTGCCCTGTACCCGGGCGATACGTTTGTCGCGTTCACACTCCCACTTTGTTACCGGGTATTGCTTGTTCCAGGCGGTCATCAGCTGGGTTTGCTGCCGCGACAACTGTAGCTGATACTGGTCGCGCATATAGAAATACGTGCGCGCAATAGCACCACGGGCGCGTGCCGGCGGCTCGGCCTGTTTATTTTTAAAATCGACCTTCATTTCGCAGCGGCCATACTGTTGCTCACCGCCATTCCACTGACTGTACATCAGATTGCCACGGTCGCCGTTCACTTCACCAATTGCCGGTTGCAGGTTATGCAGATCGGTTTCTATGCGGCGATAAAGCGGATCTTTGCTGCAATTTTTGCGGCCGCCATTTTGCCAGCACTGTCGCTGATGGCCAAATTGCCAGGCGGGAACCACATGCTCCCACTCGATGCGCTGGGCGCGGTTGGCATTTTTACGCACCTGATAGCCGCAGGATGAGAGGTCCGGGATGCCTTTTTTGCCTCGCCAGTTAATCTTGCAGCCACAGTAAAACGAACCCGGTGCGTCGGCGTTAATCTGCGCGGCATAGGTTTTGGCCTGCTGGAAATTATTTTGATGATAGTTGTCCAGATTAAGGCTTTGGGCGCTAAAAGGGGAGAGCAGCAACGTGAGTGCGAGGGTGCTAATAATTTTGCGCGACATAATCCATTTTTTTGCTATTCAGAAACAGCGCGCAGGGTAACAGAAGCCGCAGAGATAACGAATTACACTAATGATAATCAGTAACTTAACGGCTAATTTTTAGCCGTTATTGGTTTTTTTTAAGAATTGAGGAAATCACCCGCTTTGAGAATATCGCCACAGTGTAAGCAGCGGTACTCACTCTCACCGCGCAACACCCGGTTATGACGGCGTACCGACAGCTGATGCTGCTGGCATCCACAGCGGTAAGGGAACGTGCGGCTGCGTACCGAGCTGACTTCAAACTGATGGGTGCGGTGCGCGGGCACATCGAGGATCTGTTCCATCATCCATTTCCACTCTTTACCGTGTGGCGCGACGCGGCCAAAGTGTTTCCATACCAGCAGATGAGCCAGTTCATGAGGAACCACCTCATCGATAAATGCCTGTTGATTTTCCAGCAGCAGCACCGGATTAAGGCGGATTTCCCAGTTTTGCAGCCATGCGGTACCGGCAGCCGTACCACGCTGCTGATAGACCAGTTTCGGTTCCGGATAGTCGCGCTCAAGGCGCTGATTAGCCAGCTGTAGCTTGTTGCGTAATGCGCGCATCACGGACTGCTGCAAAGCGATCGGGAGTCGGGGAGATTTCATAGCAGGAAGAATAATTCTGTGGGGCAGGGGATGCAAGAAATGACATACGGGCGACGTTTCGCCGCCCGTAGCAAGGCTGATTAATCGCGTGAACCGATATCGCGCAATTTTTTACCTGACAGCAGGTTACGTTCGATATGCTCCAGCGAAATACCTTTGGTTTCAGGAATTAACCACAGGGTCAGCAGGATAAAGAACAGGTTCAGACCCGCATACACCCAGAAGGTATTGGCGTTGCCCAGCGTGTTCAGCATGGTCAGGAAGGTGGCACCCACGATCATATTGGCAATCCAGTTAGTCGTGGTGGAGACGGTGATGCCAAAATCACGCCCTTTCAGCGGCTGAATCTCAGAACACAGTACCCAAATCAGCGGACCGGCACTCATGGCAAAGCCAATGATAAACATCAGCAGCATAGCAACCGCGAAGTATTGCGCAGCTTCGCTGTGAATGCCGATGTGCAGCATGGTGCCGAGAATGCCCATACCCGCCGCCATCACCAGGAAGCCCAGCGTCAGTGTCGGTTTACGACCCCAGCGATCCACCAGTCCGATCGCGATAAAGGTCGCCAGCACGTTAATCAGACCAACAATTACCGTGCCCCACATTTGTTGGGTGGTATTAGCAAAGCCCGCAATCTCAAAGATTTTCGGTGCGTAATACATGATGACGTTCATACCGGTGAACTGCTGCATCACCTGGAGCAACACCCCAAGGAAAACCGCACGACGGAAGTTGCTGTTGTCTTTAAACAAACTCCAGCCAGACTGTTTGATTTTCAGGCTTTCGCGGATTTCATCCAGTTCACGTTTGGCTTGTTCGCTGGTATCACGCAGGCGATCCAGTACCCGTTGTGCGTCGCGGAAGTTGCCTTTGGCCGCCAGCCAGCGCGGGCTGTTAGGCAGGAAGAACACGCCAACCAGCAGCAACAGTGCCGGAATGGTGATCACGCCCAGCATCCAGCGCCAGTTGCCGGTATAGCTGAAGGCGGTATCGGACAGGTAAGCACCGAGAATACCGATGGTAATCATCAGCTGATACAGTGAAATCATACTGCCACGGATTTTTTCCGGCGCGATTTCAGACAGATAAAGTGGAGCGGTGTAAGAAGCGACCCCGACCGCCAGGCCCAGCAGTACGCGTGCAACGATCAGCATTTCCGGGTTAGGGGCAAAGGCGGACCACAGCGAACCGATAACAAACAGGATGGCACCGGCCATCAGGCTTTTCTTACGACCAAGACTGGAAGACATCCAGCCGCTGGCGATAGCACCGACCGCAGCACCAAACATCATTGAGCTGACGATCCACTCCTGCTGATGACTGGTGACATTAAAATCTTTTGCGATAAATGGCAGTGCACCGGCAATAACGCCGATATCCAGACCAAACAGCAGCCCTGCAAGTGCTGCAAGAAAGCAGACAAATAAGGTCATCGCCTTATTCGAGGTTCTGCTTTTGTGTGTATTGCCAGGCATGTAGCCTCCACGTAGTAACTATGTTGTTTTTATCAATGTTAGAAAACCTGCTGCCGGTAAAAAGTGAGGCTGATCACACTAGTGTAATCGGTTACACACGCTGATTCCCTGTAAACCAGCATTTTTCACCTGTTTCAGACTTAATAACCAGTATGTAATGGCAGCTTATAAGTTTCTGACATTATTCCAATTCTTGCCCATCAGACGACGCTGAAAATAGCGCATTTTTTTGCTAATGACTACGCCGTGAAACGCCTAAATAACAGATAAATAAAACGTTTCAAAATGTAATCGTTATCATTAAAGGCGTTTCAGTTGGCAAAAAAGTATAGCCGAAAGGAAATTAGTCGGAGCGGTGCTTGCGCGGTCGAGGCGGATGATGGGCGTTTGAGGGCAATTTAAAACTGTAGGGGAGCCGTTTTCGGCTCCCGTCCTGATGGCATGCTGAGTGCTAACCGCACGGTCGGCGAGAACGCCGACCCTACAAAAATCGATTACAGACCGGCAGCTTCGCGCAGCAGCGCGGCTTTGTCGGTTTTTTCCCACGGGAAGTGCTCACGGCCAAAGTGACCGTAGGCCGCTGTCTCGCGGTAGATTGGGTGCAGCAGATCCAGCATCTGAATCAGGCCGTATGGACGCAGGTCGAAGAACTCGCGTACCAGCAGGGTCAGCTGTTCGGTAGAGATTTTTTCAGTACCGAAGGTTTCGACCATGATGGAAGTCGGCTCTGCTACGCCGATTGCGTAAGAGACCTGGATTTCACAACGGTCAGCCAGACCCGCAGCAACAATGTTTTTCGCCACGTAACGTGCAGCATAGGCTGCTGAGCGGTCAACTTTAGACGGATCTTTACCGGAGAATGCCCCGCCGCCGTGACGAGCCATACCGCCGTAGGTATCAACGATGATTTTACGACCGGTCAGACCGCAGTCACCCATTGGGCCACCGATAACAAAACGGCCAGTTGGGTTGATAAAGAATTTGGTGCTGTCATTCAGCCATTCGGTCGGCAGAACCGGCTTGATGATCTCTTCCATCACCGCTTCTTGCAGATCTTTCTGACCAATCTCTTCTGCGTGCTGCGTTGACAGCACTACAGCATCGATACCGACAATTTTGCCGCCATCGTACTGGAAGGTCACCTGGCTTTTTGCATCCGGGCGCAGCCACGGCAGGGTGCCGTTTTTACGCACTTCAGACTGGCGCTGCACCAGACGGTGCGCGTAAGTGACCGGTGCTGGCATCAGTACGTCGGTTTCATTGGTGGCGTAGCCGAACATCAGGCCCTGGTCACCGGCACCTTGCTCCAGCGGATCGGCACGGTCTACACCCTGGTTGATATCCGGAGACTGTTTACCAATGGCATTTAACACCGCACAAGAGTTGGCATCAAAGCCCATATCGGAATGGACATAGCCGATTTCACGCACCGTATTACGGGTGATCTCTTCGATATCAACCCAGGCGCTGGTGGTGATTTCGCCGCCAACCAGAACCATACCGGTTTTCACGTAGGTTTCACAGGCAACGCGCGCTTTGGGATCCTGTTCCAGGATAGCATCCAGAACGGCGTCTGAAATCTGGTCAGCGATTTTATCAGGATGTCCTTCTGATACAGACTCGGACGTAAAAAGGTGTTTAGCCATTTTATTCTTTACCTTACTAAAACGGGTTAAATAACAACTGCATAGCGAAGAGAAAGGTTAGCCTGACTCCACGCCCCCTCAGGCAAAGCCGTGAGCAGTTCATTTGGTGCAGGCAAACATGTCAGATTCAGTCTGACGACGTAAGAGCGGCACAAGCAGTGCAGAAGTTAGCCAGTATAGACGGATTAACATCTGGATGGCTATTTTAGGTTACTCAGTAAACGAAATGCCAGCGATTTTTGCCATTAGGCATTTTTGGCTTATTTAACGCTGGCAATTTTTCCTGACAATGGTCTCACTCAGACCATTTTAGTTTTGCATTTTTGTGCTGGCGGCTGTATAAAACGCCGCTGCCTGTTGGGCAGCAAATAAAGGCACTACGCCGCCGTGGCGTAAGGGCCGCCAGATAGCCAGAGTCTGCTCTGGTTCTCATCCTCTGACCCGTTTTTCCACATGCTAATCTGGTATGTGTGGAGGTGATACGAGTAATGAACCACGTTTGCGCTTTTTACGGTTCGCTACGCCACTCTGGCGTGCTTCAATCCCTTTCTGTTTCGGTATCCGTTCTTCTCTCTCGCCGAAGTTATATTCGTTTCGGTAATCATCACGACACCTGCGCCGGTTAACCTTTTGCTACAGTTTGGCAGGGGACTTTCAGTTTACTGAGAGCTGACTATGGCTTTTTCTGACCCGTTTCACGGAGTTCGGCGACGTGTTTCATACTGAAAACTTACTTCAACCCGCGTTTAGGGTAATTCAGTCATTAATGCTGGGTTTATCGACAGCTTATGGGTTGTTCTGGCAGGATCGACCTGCGATAGTAGTTAACTGTTTCGCATCATTACTAAAAATTGAGGTTCGCGATGTCTGACGACATGAAGACTATTAAGGGTTCGTCAGCAGGCGAACAGGGTGTACTCCGCTCTATGCAGGAGGTGGCCATGAGCGATCAAGATGCCAGCAAAATGCTGCGCACCTACAATATTGCCTGGTGGGGCAATAACTACTATGACGTCAACGAGCTGGGTCATATCAGCGTCTGTCCCGATCCTGATGTGCCGGAAGCCCGGGTTGATTTAGCGAAGCTGGTGAAAGAGCGTGAGGCCGATGGTCAGCGTCTACCGGCTCTGTTTTGCTTCCCGCAGATCCTTCAGCACCGTCTGCGTTCTATCAACGCAGCGTTTAAGCGTGCGCGCGAATCTTACGGCTATAAAGGGGATTACTTCCTCGTTTATCCGATTAAAGTCAACCAGCACAAACGTGTGATTGAATCGCTGATCAACTCCGGTGAGCCACTGGGCCTTGAAGCTGGCTCGAAAGCCGAGCTGATGGCGGTGCTGGCGCATGCCGGTATGACGCGTTCGGTGATTGTCTGTAACGGCTATAAAGACCGTGAATATATTCGTCTGGCGCTGATCGGCGAGAAACTGGGTCACAAAGTGTACCTGGTGCTGGAAAAAATGACCGAAGTGAAGCTGGTGCTGGAAGAGGCCGAACGCCTGAACGTGGTGCCGCGTCTCGGCATCCGTGCGCGTCTGGCGTCACAAGGCTCCGGCAAATGGCAGTCCAGCGGCGGCGAGAAATCGAAATTCGGCCTGTCTGCGACCCAGGTGCTGCAACTGGTGGAAATTATGCGTGAAGCGGGCCGTATCGACAGCCTGCAATTGCTGCACTTCCACCTCGGTTCGCAGATGGCGAATATCCGTGATATCGCCACCGGCGTGCGCGAATCGGCCCGCTTCTATGTTGAGCTGGCGAAGCTGGGCGTCAATATTGAGTGCTTCGACGTTGGCGGCGGCCTGGGCGTGGACTACGAAGGTACCCGTTCGCAGTCCGACTGCTCGGTTAACTATGGTCTGAACGAATACGCCAACAATGTGATCTGGGCGATTGGCGATGCCTGCGAAGAGCATAACCTGCCGCATCCGACGGTGATCACCGAATCTGGCCGTGCGGTCACCGCGCACCATACGGTGCTGGTTTCCAATATCATCGGCGTAGAGCGCAACGAATTCAGCGTTCCGCAGGCTCCGAATGCCGACTCTCCGCGCCCGATTGTCAGCATGTGGGACACCTGGCAGGAGATGCACGAGCCAAACAACCGTCGCTCACTGCGTGAATGGCTGCACGACAGCCAGATGGATCTGTTCGATATTCACAGCGGTTACTCGCAGGGCACTTACGATCTGATTCAGCGCTCATGGGCTGAGCAGCTCTATCTGAGTATTTGCCACTATATTCAGCAGCATCTGGATCCAAGCAACCGTGCGCATCGTCCGATTATTGATGAGTTGCAGGAGCGCATGGCGGACAAGATTTACGTCAACTTCTCGCTGTTCCAGTCAATGCCGGATGCGTGGGGTATTGATCAGCTGTTCCCGGTACTGCCGCTGGAAGGGCTGGATAAATCGCCGGAGCGTCGTGCGGTGCTGCTCGACATTACCTGCGATTCTGACGGTACTATCGACCATTATATTGATGGTGACGGCATCGCCACCACCATGCCGATGCCGCATTACGACGTGGAAAACCCACCGATGCTCGGCTTCTTTATGGTCGGGGCGTATCAGGAGATTCTCGGCAATATGCATAACCTGTTCGGCGATACCGAAGCGGTGGATGTATTTGCTTTCCCTGATGGCAGCGTCGAAGTGCAGCTTTCCGATGAGGGCGATACCGTCGCGGATATGCTGGAATACGTACAGCTTGACCCGAAAGAGTTGCTGACGCATTTCCGCAACCAGGTAAAACAGACCGATCTTGATGAAGAGCTGCGCGCGCAGTTCCTCGAAGAGTTTGAAAACGGTCTGTATGGCTACACCTATCTGGAAGACGAATAGGATATTTGCAGAGGGCGGCGAACATGCCGCCCCTGGATAAGAACGTGAACCCTGTAGGGGCGGCGTTCTCGCTGCCCGTGCCAATGAGGACAACATGATTAATAACACCCTGGGCCATGAGTACGATAACTCTCTGGTTTCCAACGCCTTCGGATTTATGCGTTTTCCGGTTAACTTCCAGCCTTATGATGCTGATGCCGAGTGGGTTATCACCGGTATTCCGTTTGATGCGGCAACGTCAGGGCGTCCGGGTAGCCGTCTGGGACCGAACGCGATTCGTCAGATCTCAACGAACCTGGCGTGGGAAGGCTGCCGTTACCCGTGGAACTTCGATCTGCGTAAACGTTTGAAAGTGATCGACTGCGGCGACCTGGTTTATGCGTTTGGCGATTCTCAGGATCTGACCGACAAATTGCAGGCGCATGCTGAAAAGCTGCTGGCTAACGGCAAGCGCATGCTGACCTTTGGTGGTGACCATTACATCACCCTGCCACTGTTACGCGCGCATGCGAAATATTTCGGCAAAATGGCGCTGGTGCATTTTGATGCGCACACCGATACCTACTCCAACGGCGCGAAGTTCGACCACGGCACCATGTTCCACCATGCGCCAGCGGAAGGTTTGATTGATCCGGACCACTCGGTGCAGATCGGTATTCGCACCGAATTTGATAAAGATCTGGGTTATCACGTGCTGGATGCGGCGCAGGTCAACGATCGTAGCGTTGACGACATTCTGGCGCAGGTGAAGCAGATTGTCGGTGATATGCCGGTTTATCTGACCTTTGATATCGACTGTCTCGATCCGGCACATGCGCCAGGCACCGGGACGCCGGTGATCGGCGGTCTGACTTCCGACAAGGCGTTAAAACTGGTTCGCGGTTTGCAGGGGCTGAATATTGTCGGTATGGATCTGGTTGAGGTCGCGCCAGGTTATGACCAGTCTGACCTGACCGCGCTGGCTGCGGCCACGCTGGCGCTGGATATGCTGCACGTGCAGGCAGTGAATAAAGGCGAATAAGCCCTTGAGCTGTCAGGGCGGGAGTCATCCCGCCCGTTAGCCGGTTATTTCTCTGCGGCGATCCGCGCTTTGATATGCTCTGCACGCGACTCGGAAGAGGGGTGCGAATCAAACATGCTGCTCTGGTGGCTGCCCTCCAGTTTTGCCAGCTTCTCGAAGCTGGTCACTAAACCGTTCGGGTTAATCTTACGCTGCTTCATGAGATCAAACGAGTAGTCATCGGCCTGGGATTCCTGAGTCTGCGAGAACTGGGCGTTAACCAGTTGCGCGCCGAGATCGCCCAGCTGCGATTGCGACAGTGATGCAGCGATACCGCCTGCGGCGCTGGCTGCGGTGCGTGCTGCGGTGGTGGCATAGGCCAGCTGCATCGCTTTACGCGTGTGGCCCAGCGCAACATGGCCCATTTCGTGGCCCAGCACACCTTCGACTTCGTTGTCGGTCATCATATCCATCAGGCCGCTGTACACGCGGATACAGCCATTGGCCATTGCCCACGCGTTGACATCTTTGGTCAGATAGACTTTATAGTTGGCTGGCGTGCCGTTGATATTGTCCCCCAGTGAGGTGGCAATTTTATCGAGGCGCTTACTGTATTCGCTGCTGGCTGGCGCAATCTGCGCTTCGCTATCCATCTTTTGACAGGATTCCACGCTCAGTTCTTTGACCTGCGCATCACTCAGCGTCGCCGCCTGATAAGCCTGAGCACCAGACTGCATTAATGAATTCGAGTCAAAATTCTGACAGCCGGAAAACAGGGCGGCAACGCTCAGTGCCATAACAGAGGTACGAATTTTCATTCTGGTCCATCCCGTAACAAGGTAATAAAAACAAACACCTGACAAAACGCCGGCGAATCAGGTTTCATTGAACTTGAGTTTTATAGCCGTTTCGCTGGTAAATGCATAGCCGGCAGCGTCTCAAAGCGCGATTTGTGCCGCTTTTTTTGCATAGTGCGCCATGTACATTTCACCTGTTTTTCATGTACATTGATTGTCGACTTTCCTTTGACTTTGCCTGATAACTGATTAATTACAATAAGTTAGGGACGGCGAAGCGAATTATTTCCGAACTGGAGTAGAAAATGCCTTCTCGTAAAGAGCTTGCCAACGCCATTCGCGCATTAAGTATGGATGCGGTGCAGAAAGCCAAATCTGGTCACCCGGGTGCCCCAATGGGTATGGCAGATATCGCCGAAGTGTTATGGCGCGACTATCTGAACCACAACCCAACCAACCCACAGTGGGCCGATCGCGACCGTTTCATCCTGTCTAACGGCCATGGCTCGATGCTGATTTATAGCCTGCTGCACCTCAGCGGTTATGATCTGCCGATGAAAGAGCTGGAGAACTTCCGCCAGCTGCACTCTAAAACTCCAGGTCACCCTGAGTTCGGTTACACCGTCGGTGTTGAAACCACTACCGGCCCACTGGGTCAGGGCATTGCTAATGCCGTGGGTTTTGCCATCGCTGAGCGCACGTTAGCGGCGCAGTTCAACCGTGAAGGTCACGATATCGTTGACCACAACACTTATGTATTTATGGGTGACGGTTGCATGATGGAAGGCATCTCGCACGAAGTTTGCTCTCTGGCGGGTACGCTGAAGCTGGGCAAACTGGTTGCGTTCTATGATGACAACGGCATCTCCATCGATGGTCACATTGACGGCTGGTTCACCGACGACACCGCAAAACGTTTCGAGTCTTACGGCTGGCATGTGGTGCGCGGCGTTGATGGCCATGACGCTGAGGCGATCAAAGCTGCGATTGAAGAAGCGAAAAGCGTCAGCGACAAGCCTTCACTGCTGATGTGCAAAACCGTTATCGGTTTTGGTTCACCTAACAAAGCAGGTACCCACGACTCGCACGGCGCACCGCTGGGTGACGACGAAATCGCACTGACCCGTAAACAGCTGGGCTGGGAACACGCGCCATTTGTGATTCCACAGGACATCTATGGTCAGTGGGACGCGAAAGAAGCCGGTCAGGCGAAAGAAGCAGCATGGAACGACAAGTTTGCAGCTTACGCTAAAGCGTACCCGGAGCTGGCTGCCGAGTTTACACGCCGTAGCGTGAATGCGCTGCCGGAAAACTGGCAGGCAGAATCACAGAAATATATTGAGCAGTTGCAGGCTAATCCGGCGAAAATCGCCAGCCGTAAAGCGTCTCAGAATGCTATCGAAGCCTTTGGTAAGCTGCTGCCGGAATACCTCGGCGGCTCCGCTGACCTGGCACCGAGCAACCTGACCATGTGGTCTGGCTCTAGGCCAATCAACGAAGATCTGGCCGGTAACTACATCCATTATGGTGTACGTGAATTCGGTATGACCGCGATCGCGAACGGTATCTCGCTGCACGGTGGTTTCCTGCCGTACACCGCGACCTTCCTGATGTTTGTTGAATACGCGCGTAACGCCGCTCGTATGGCAGCACTGATGAAAATTCGTCAGGTTATGGTCTATACCCACGACTCTATCGGTCTGGGTGAAGATGGCCCAACGCACCAGCCGGTTGAGCAGCTGGCCAGCCTGCGCGTCACGCCAAATATGAGCACCTGGCGTCCGTGTGACCAGGTTGAGTCTGCGGTTGCGTGGAAATACGCGATTGAGCGTCAGGATGGCCCGACTGCGCTGATCTTCTCCCGTCAGAACCTGGCACAGCAGGACCGTACTGCTGAGCAACTGGCAAACGTGGCGCGTGGCGCTTACGTGCTGAAAGATTGCGCGGGTCAGCCAGAGCTGATTCTGATCGCGACCGGTTCCGAAGTGGAGCTGGCGGTTGGCGCTTATGACCGTCTGACTGCTGAAGGCCGTAAAGTTCGCGTGGTGTCTATGCCGTCTACCGATGCCTTTGACAAGCAGGATGCGGCTTACCGTGAATCCGTGCTGCCAAAAGCCGTGAGCGCGCGCGTGGCCATTGAAGCGGGTATCGCTGATTACTGGTTCAAGTATACCGGTCTGAACGGCGCTATCGTTGGCATGACCAGCTTCGGCGAGTCGGCACCGGCTGAGAAGCTGTTTGATCTGTTTGGCTTTACCGTCGACAACGTGGTCGCTAAAGCGAAAGAGCTGATCTGATTGCTCGGGTGGCGACAACGCCACCCCTGGAACTCATCATCTATACGGACGGCGTTTTCGCCGTCCGATTCAAAATCCCATCTGATCCGCCGATTTATTCCTGCAGTAATAACCACATTTGTTCATTTTTGTGATGTGGATCTAATATTCAGCAGCGTAATTGATCACAATCATTCCCGCTATTCCTCACTTCCTTTATTCTGGCTGAACCGTTTCAGTTGGCGATGATACCAACATTAACAAGTAAATTTTGCGTGGTGAGAATTCCCTGTACAAATTGAAACGACTGCCCCAGGCTATCGGTTGATGATTGGATGAATTCTGACGCAGGAGTGTTATGACCGTTCGCGTAGCTATCAACGGCTTTGGTCGCATCGGGCGCAATGTGTTACGTGCTTTGTACGAAACCGGGCGTCGCGCTGAGATAACTGTCGTTGCCATTAACGAGCTGGCTGATGCCACTGGCATGGCGCATCTGTTGAAATACGATACCAGCCACGGGCGTTTCGCCTGGGATGTGCGTCAGGAGCGCGACCTGTTAACGGTGGGCGATGACACCATTCGCCTGCTGCACCTGGCGGATATCGACGCCTTACCGTGGCGCGAACTGAATGTGGATGTGGTACTCGACTGCACCGGCGTGTACGGCAGTCGCGCGGATGGTGAAGCGCATTTGCAGGCGGGCGCGAAGAAAGTGCTGTTTTCGCATCCGGGCGGCAACGATCTTGATGCCACCGTGGTGTTTGGCGTGAATGAAAAAGCGCTTCTGAGCAGCGATCGCATCGTCTCTAACGCGTCCTGCACGACCAACTGCATTATTCCGGTTATTAAGCTGTTGGATGACGCCTTTAACATTGAATCGGGCACCGTCACCACCATTCACTCAGCGATGCACGATCAACAGGTTATCGACGCCTATCACCCGGATTTACGTCGTACCCGTGCCGCCAGCCAGTCCATTATTCCGGTTGATACGCGCCTTGCGGCTGGCATTACCCGTATTTTTCCGAAATTTAATGACCGCTTTGAAGCGATCGCGGTGCGCGTGCCGACCATCAACGTGACGGCAATTGATTTGAGCGTCAGCGTGCGTGATGCAGTGACGGCCTGTCAGGTCAACGCCCTACTGCAAAATGCATCAGAAGGTGCATTTAATGGTATAGTTGACTATACGGAATTGCCGTTAGTCTCAATTGATTTTAACCACGATCCGCACAGTGCCATTGTGGACGGTACGCAGACGCGGGTCAGCGGTCAGCACCTGATTAAGACCTTAGTCTGGTGCGACAACGAATGGGGCTTTGCTAACCGGATGCTCGATACCACGTTAGCGATGGCCGCAAGCGGCTTCAGGTAAGACGCGGATGGCGTCTGGCAAAACTTATGAGAATTCAACGAGAGGGTTCACCATGTCTGTAATTAAGATGACCGATCTGGATCTTGCTGGTAAACGTGTTCTGATCCGTGCGGATTTAAACGTGCCAGTCAAAGAAGGGAAAGTGACGTCTGATGCACGTATCCGTGCTTCTCTGCCGACCATCGAACAGGCGCTGAAACAGGGTGCAAAAGTGATGGTAACATCTCACCTGGGTCGTCCGACTGAGGGTGAATACAACGAAGAGTTCTCTCTGCTGCCGGTTGTTAACTACCTGAAAGACAAGCTGGGCGCGGAAAACGTGTCCCTGGCAAAAGATTATCTCGACGGCGTAGAGCTGACCGCTGGCAAGCTGGTGGTGCTGGAAAACGTGCGCTTTAACAAAGGCGAGAAAAAAGATGACGAAGCGCTGTCGAAAAAGTATGCGGCGCTGTGCGACATCTTTGTGATGGACGCGTTCGGTACGGCACACCGTGCTCAGGCTTCTACTCATGGCGTGGGTAAATTCGCTCCGGTTGCTTGTGCTGGCCCGCTGCTGGCTGCTGAACTGGAAGCGTTGGGTAAAGCGCTGAAAGAGCCTGCGCGCCCGATGGTTGCTGTGGTCGGGGGGTCTAAAGTTTCCACTAAATTCGACGTGCTGAACTCGCTGGTTAACATCGCTGACACCGTTATCGTCGGCGGCGGCATCGCTAACACCTTCGTGGCAATCGACAACAATGTCGGTAAGTCACTGTACGAACCTGATTTCGTCGAAGCGGCAAAAGGTCTGCGCGATCAGTACGGTATTCCGGTACCGACCGACTCACGTGTGGGTACGGAATTCTCTGAAACTGCGCCTTCTACCGTGAAAAAAGTTTCCGAAGTGCAGGATAACGAAGAGATTATGGACTTCGGTGACGAAACCGCAGAAGCGATGGCGAAACTGCTGAAAGAAGCAAAAACCATTCTGTGGAACGGCCCGGTCGGCGTGTTCGAGTTCCCTAACTTCCGTAAAGGGACCGAAATCGTCGCGAAAGCTATCGCAGAAAGCGATGCCTTCTCCATTGCTGGCGGTGGCGACACCCTGGCAGCCATCGACCTGTTCGGCATTGAAGATAAAATCTCCTACATCTCCACCGGTGGCGGCGCATTCCTTGAGTTTGTGGAAGGCAAAAAACTGCCAGCGGTAGCGATGCTGGAAGAGCGTGCTAAGCAGTAATCTTTGCGGGCAGGGCAGTGCGTCCCTGCCACTCCGTTTTGCCTGCTGAACGGGCGAGACTGAACTGATTTCTTTTATACGGCCAACGAAACAGGACAAAAAGCATGTCTAAAATTTTTGATTTCGTAAAACCAGGCGTTGTCACCGGTGACGACGTACAGAAAGTTTTCCAGGTAGCGAAAGAGAACAAATTCGCACTGCCAGCAGTTAACTGCGTCGGTACTGACTCTATCAATGCCGTGCTGGAAACCGCAGCGAAAGTAAAAGCTCCGGTAATCGTACAGTTCTCTAACGGCGGCGCCGCGTTCATCGCAGGCAAAGGGCTGAAATCTGATAAGCCACAGGCTGCGGCTATCCTCGGTGCGATCTCTGGCGCACATCACGTCCACCAGATGGCTGAGCACTATGGCGTGCCAGTTATCCTGCACACCGACCACTGCGCGAAGAAACTGCTGCCGTGGATCGACGGTCTGCTGGATGCGGGTGAAGCACACTTCGCCAAAACCGGTAAGCCACTGTTCTCTTCCCATATGATCGACCTGTCTGAAGAGTCTCTGGAAGAGAATATCGAGATTTGCAGCAAGTATCTGGCGCGTATGGCTAAGATCAATATGACGCTGGAAATCGAACTGGGCTGCACCGGCGGTGAAGAAGATGGCGTGGATAACAGCCATATGGACGCTTCTGCACTGTACACTCAGCCGCAGGACGTTGATTATGCTTACGAAAAACTGAACGCAATCAGCCCACGCTTCACCATCGCCGCCTCTTTCGGTAACGTCCACGGCGTTTACAAGCCAGGTAACGTTAAGCTGACGCCAACCATCCTGAAAGATTCTCAGGAGTTCGTCAGCCAGAAACACGGTCTGCCGCACAACTCTCTGGATTTCGTGTTCCACGGTGGTTCCGGCTCTTCTGCGCAGGAAATCAAAGATTCAATTAGCTACGGCGTAGTGAAAATGAACATTGATACCGATACCCAATGGGCAACCTGGGACGGCATCCTGCAGTACTACAAAAAGAACGAAGGCTACCTGCAAGCTCAGTTGGGTAACCCGGAAGGCGACGATAAGCCGAACAAAAAATACTACGATCCGCGCGTATGGCTGCGTTCTGCACAATCTTCAATGATTGTGCGTCTGGAGCAGGCATTTAAAGAACTGAACGCGGTTGACGTTCTGTAATGACGTGACTGATTAAAAAAGGCCCTGCGGGGCCTTTTTTTATGGGTGAAAGGCTTAAAATATCAGGAAATTCCGCGGTTTTTTGGCAGAGGCGGTCATAATTGTTTACCCTTGTTGAGATGGATTGCTGGCGTTGGCTGGCAATATTTTGTCATTTCCCCGTTGGGGATTTTTAACAGGGCGGATAAATGGAAGATTTAAACGTGGTTGATGGCATTAACAATGCCGGTAGCTGGTTGATTCGCAACCAGGCGCTGCTGCTCAGTTATGCGGTAAATATCGTTGCCGCCATTGCGATTATCATCATCGGTATGATTGTGGCGCGTATTATTTCGAATGGCGTCAACAAGGTGCTACGTACGCGCGGCATTGATGCGACAGTGGCTGACTTCCTGTCGGCGCTGGTGCGTTACGGCGTGATCGCCTTTACGTTGATTGCGGCTTTAGGTCGGGTCGGGGTACAGACTGCGTCGGTGATTGCGGTGCTCGGTGCCGCCGGTCTGGCAATTGGTCTGGCACTGCAAGGTTCGCTGGCTAACCTTGCCGCCGGCGTACTGCTGGTGACCTTCCGTCCGTTCCGTACCGGCGAGTTTGTCGATCTCGGTGGCGTGATGGGGACGGTGCTTAACGTGCAGATTTTCTCAACCACCATGCGTTCTGCAGACGGTAAAATCGTGGTCGTGCCAAACGGTAAAATCATCGCCGGCAATATTATTAACTATTCCCGCGAACCGGTGCGCCGTAATGAGTTTACCATTGGCGTCGCATATGATGCTGATGTTGATGAAGTTAAGCAGCTGCTGCGTGAGGTAGTGGAAGCCGACAGCCGTGTCCTGAAGGATCGCGGTATCCAGATCGGTCTGAATGAGCTGGCGGCTTCTTCCCTGAACTTCGTGGTGCGCTGCTGGAGCAACAGCAGCGATCTGCAGGATGTTTACTGGGACCTGATGGCTAACTTCAAGAAAGCGCTGGATAACAAAGGAATCGGTATTCCTTATCCACAGATGGATGTTCATCTGCATCAAACTAAAGCGCCGCAGGAGCAGGTTTCTGTGGAATAAGCACGACCTGGGTGGCGAGGGAGTTCCTCGCCACTTATCCCTCTCTTCAGCATTATTAGCTTCGCTGATACCGTATTAATTCTTTCAATTTCCACTAATAATCACCCCAGGATAAACTTGCCGCAGACAAATCTGACCGTGAGGGTTATCTTGTGTTTTCCGTTTATTTTCAGGGTATTGCATTAGGCATGGCATTGATACTGCCGCTCGGGCCACAAAACGCTTTTGTGATGAATCAGGGCGTGCGCCGTCAGTATCATCTGATGACGGCGGGTCTGTGCTCGTTAAGCGATATTCTGCTGATATGTGCCGGGGTGTTTGGCGGCAGTGCGCTGCTGAATCAGTCTCCGCTGCTGCTGAATCTGGTGACCTGGGGTGGAGTGGCGTTTCTGCTGTGGTATGGCTGGGGTGCTTTACGGACTGCCCTGAGTGGCAATATTGCGCTCGATTCCGCCAGCGCGGTGCAGCAGAGCCGCTGGCGGATTATCGCCACCATGATGGCGGTCACCTGGCTTAATCCGCATGTCTATCTGGATACCTTTGTGGTGCTCGGTAGCCTTGGCGGGCAACTGCCGGCGGCGGCACGCTACTGGTTCGCTCTCGGCACCATCAGCGCCTCCGTGGTGTGGTTTTTCGGGCTGGCATTGCTGGCATCCTGGCTCTCGCCATTGCTGCGCACCCGCAACGTTCAGCGCGTGATAAATCTGCTGGTGGGCCTGGTGATGTGGTTTATCGCTTTCAGACTGGCACAACAGGGAATGATGGGATTTAATTAAAGCGTGATTGCCGCATCAGGGTATGGCAGCCATGCCGTAAAAACTAAGAGCATCACGCATTTAAGCTGTTACCGCGATAAGATATGCTGGTATCAATACTCATACGTCTTCAAGGAGGACTTCAGGTGAAATTGAAAGCGCTGGCTCTGGCCGCAATGATGGGTGCAGCAACATTACCTTTGGCTGCCCAGGCAGGCGAGCTGCCAAATGGACCGCATGTTGTCACTTCAGGGCAGGCGAGTGTCGATGCCACGCCGGATATCGCCACGCTGGCGATTGAAGTGAATGTTTCATCAAAAGACGCAGCGGAAGCGAAAAAGCAAGCGGACACCCGCGTCGCACAATACTTCGATCTGCTGCAGAAAAACGGCATTGAGAAGAAAGATATTGATGCCGCCAACCTGCGTACTCAGCCGGAATACGATTATACCAAAGAGGGGAAATCGGTACTGAAGGGCTACCGCGCGGTGCGCCAGGTTCAGGTAACTTTGCGTCAGCTGGACAAACTGAATGACCTGCTGGATGGCGCACTGAAATCCGGCCTGAATGAGATTCGTTCAGTCGAACTGGGCGTGGCGCAACCGGAAAAGTATCGTAATAAGGCACGTAAAGCGGCGATTGATAACGCGACTCAGCAGGCAGAAGCACTGGCTACAGGCTTTAATGCTAAGTTAGGCCCGGTTTACAGCATCCGTTATCATGTGGCGAACTACCAGCCAATGCCGGTGGCGCGCATGTTTAAAGCGGCTGATGCTGCACCGATGACCTCTGAAGCGCAGACCTACGAGCAGCAGAGCATCCACTTTGACGATCAGGTCGATGTGGTGTTTGAAATTCAGCGTAATCAACAACAGTAATGCGTTGTGCCCGGTAATTTTCCTGTAGGGGCGGCGTTTTCGCCGCCCGTGCCGGGGATTTATAACCGGATATTATTCAGTATCCTGACGCAATACCCGGTGACCATGCGCCAGCAGTGCGTCGGTCACTTTTCTCATCAGGCGACTTTCCGGCGCGAAGCGGTGCCAGTAAAGCATGCGGCGTTGCAGCAAGCCCGGCGTCAGATCGATCAGCTCACCACTGGCCAGCTCTTTCTCGATCTGCAAATGCGGGATCATACAGCAGGTTGAACCCTGACGTGCCAGCTGCACAAAGGCTTCTGACGAGTTAACGATATGGCAAGGCACGCTGCCCGGCGATAAATCAAAGTTCTGTTGCAGAAACGCCTGATGCATATCGTCGAGATGGTCAAACGCTACTGCTGGCGCTTTCAGCAGCGCTGAACGGGTCACGCCGTTCGGGAAGTAGCGGGCGGCAAACTCTTTCGAGCCGACAAACAGATAGTCCAGCGCACCCAGTTGATCGACCAGGCAGCTTGGCAGTGGCTGCGGCTGAATACTGACCGCCCCAACAACCTCACCACGGCGCAGACGTTCCTGTGTGCGGGTTTCATCTTCCACCTGCAAATTCAGACGCACCGGCGAGTCGGTCAGTACGGTTTTCAGCGCCGGTAACAGCCAGGTTGCCAGACTGTCGGCGTTAACCGCCAGTGACAGCAGCAACGGCGTCGTACCGCTGTTCTCATCGCCCAGCCACTCTTCTTCCAGCAGTTCCACCTGATGTAGCAGCGCCAGCAATTTCTGCCCTTGCTCGGTCGGACGTGGCGGCACGGTGCGCACCAGCAGTGGCTGACCAAACATATTCTCCAGTTGCTTAATGCGCTGTGATACTGCCGATTGCGTAATACAGAGCTTTTGCGCAGCGCGTTCAAAGCCGCGCTCACGAATCACAGCATCCAGAGCCTGAAGCGTTCGATAATCCGGGCGTTTCATTGTTGTAGTCTTATCCTTTAGGGCTGATATCTGCACTATGCCACAAAATCAGGTGTTTGCCCTGACCTTACTTATCAATCACTTTGTGGCCTGGCTTCCACTCCTGCACATCAAAGACGATTGAACAGGACATTTTGCACGAGGCTTGCTTTATACTAGGCTCACACAGTTGCCACAGGTTTTAAACATACCATGACACAGGATGAACTGAAAAAAGCAGTAGGCTGGGCCGCGCTGGAGTACGTTAAGCCCGGCACCATTGTTGGTGTGGGGACCGGATCAACCGCCGCGCATTTTATTGATGCGCTGGGTTCGATTAAACATCAAATCGACGGTGCGGTATCCAGCTCAGACGCTTCCACTGCCAGACTAAAAAGTTTAGGCATACCGGTGTTCGATCTCAATGACGTCGACGGACTTTCTGTTTATGTTGACGGAGCCGACGAAATCAACCGCCAGATGCAAATGATCAAAGGCGGTGGCGCAGCGCTGACCCGTGAGAAAATTATTGCGGCGGTAGCAGAAAAATTTATCTGTATTGCTGACGACTCAAAGCAGGTGGATGTGCTGGGCAAATTCCCGCTGCCGGTTGAAGTGATTCCGATGGCGCGCGCTTATGTGGCACGCGAACTGGTCAAGCTCGGCGGCTTACCAGAGTACCGTCAGCATGTGCTGACCGATAACGGCAACATTATTCTCGACGTGCATAATCTGCAAATTCTTGAGCCGATGGCGCTGGAAAACGCGATTAACGCACTGCCTGGTGTGGTGACGGTAGGGCTGTTTGCCCGTCGTGGTGCCGATGTGGCGCTGATTGGTACTGCTTCCGGCGTGAAAACCATTGAAAAATGATCTGTCTGGCGTGATCACGCCAGCAGTTATTTCTGGTAAAAAAACATCTTTTCTTCAACAGGTTAAATTTGGTGACTTATGTCACATAAATCCGACCTGCCGCGCCATCCTACTAAGTTGATGGTGTGAATCGCTATAATCTGTCGCATTGTTCTGCCCAACGGTGCCGCCGTGCTGGTAGTCAGGCAATCGTTTGTATTGCTGCCAGCGTATTTTTTGATATTTTGACAGAAGGCTGGCTTATATCCGCGAACACCCGGCAGGGTGAAGGGTATATCAGTTACTTCTGAAGTCTGCAAAATAAGGTCGGGAAATGGCAAAGGTATCACTGGAGAAAGACAAGATTAAGTTCCTGCTGGTGGAAGGTGTTCACCAGAGCGCGCTGGAAAATCTGCGTGCGTCAGGCTATACCAACATCGAATTTCACAAAGGCGCGCTGGACAGCGAGTCTCTGAAGGAATCCATCCGTGATGCGCACTTCGTTGGCATCCGTTCGCGTACTCAACTGAGCGAAGAGATTTTTGCTGCGGCAGAAAAACTGGTCGCGGTGGGTTGCTTCTGCATCGGCACCAACCAGGTTGATCTGAACGCCGCCGCGCAACGCGGGATTCCGGTATTTAACGCGCCTTTCTCCAATACCCGATCCGTTGCTGAGCTGGTGATTGGTGAGTTGTTACTGCTACTGCGCGGTATTCCGGAGGCCAACGCCAAAGCGCACCGTGGTATCTGGAACAAACTGGCGGTCGGCTCTTACGAAGCACGTGGTAAAAAGCTGGGTATCGTCGGCTACGGTCATATCGGTATGCAACTTGGCGTGCTGGCGGAAAGCCTCGGCATGCATGTGTTCTTCTACGATATCGAGAACAAATTGCCGCTGGGCAATGCCACTCAGGTGCGTCATCTGTCTGATCTGCTGAATATGAGCGATGTGGTCAGCCTGCACGTGCCGGAAACCCTCTCCACGCAGAATATGATGGGTGCGGAACAGCTGGCGCTGATGAAGCCTGGCGCGCTGCTGATTAACGCCTCACGCGGCACCGTGGTGGATATCCCGGCATTGTGCGACGTGCTGGCGAACAAACATCTGGCGGGTGCGGCAATCGACGTCTTCCCGGTAGAGCCAGCCACCAATAGCGATCCCTTTACTTCGCCGCTGTGCGAGTTTGATAATGTGATTCTGACGCCACATATTGGCGGTTCTACGCAGGAAGCGCAGGAGAATATCGGGATTGAAGTCGCGGGCAAACTGGCGAAATATTCCGATAACGGTTCCACGCTGTCGGCGGTGAACTTTCCGGAAGTGTCATTGCCAATGCATGGCGTTGCCGTCAGCCGTCTGCTGCATATCCATGAAAACCGTCCTGGCGTGCTGACCGCGATTAACCAGATTTTCGCTGAGCAGGGTATCAACATTGCCGCGCAGTATCTGCAAACCACGCCGCAGATGGGTTATGTGGTGATTGATATTGATGCCGAAGAAGATGTGGCGAATAAAGCGCTGCAACTGATGAAAGCGATTCCAGGAACCATCCGCGCACGTCTGCTGTACTGATCGTTCGGGCGGCGACAACGCCGCCCCCTAAAAATCCCTGGCCGGTATTACCATTGCCACAATTTCGATGGTGTAATCATCGCTGATAACGGCACATCCCACTCCGCTACCGGTAAATCATCCACCTGCTGACAATCATGCGCCAGACCTATCGGTACGAAGCGCCGCTGCCGCCAGTTCTGCAAGGTACGGTCATAGAAGCCGCCTCCCATACCCAGACGATGTCCATGATGGTCAAAGGCCACTAATGGCATCAGCACCACATCCAGCTCGCTTAGCGGCAGCAGATTGCCCACCGTCAGCGGCGGCTCGGGAATGCGCAGTCGGTTGAGTTGCAGCTGGGTGCTGGCATCGTAGCGCACAAACAGCAACTGCCCGCGGCAAAATGGATGCAGGACCGGCAGATAAACCTGTTTTTTCTGCTGCCACAGTTTCGCGATCAAAGGACGGGTGTTCAGTTCACCATCCACCGAAAGGAACAGGGCAATATTTTGCGCTTGCTGAATGGGGACGAAGTTAAGCGCGTGCTCCGCGACCTGTTCGGCAGCGCGTTGATGTTGATCAGCACTGAGCGACTGACGCATATGGCGGATGTGGTTACGAATATCCTGACGATCTGACAGAGAGATGGATGTCATAAGGACTCGTTGGAAAATAGCGCCCGAAGGCTGAAACGGTCTGGCCGTTAAAGGGAAGGGGAATCTCCGAGATGCCGCAGCAGGCTGTAACCCTTGAACCCTTGGTTCAAGGTGAATGTGCCGTCGCAACCATCAGGCTTCTCGGACGGACCGAGCATGCTCACAGGTTACAGAGCGCCACACTCTGTTTGGTATGAAATATCGGCTCAGGGGACTGGCCCGCTTGCAAACATCTCAGAGAAAATTTTACTTCACCGTCACTGTATCACAGCCAACCATGAAGTGTTATTCGAACTTTGCACCCTGGCGATCAGATATGCGACCTTGTTCAAGTAATGCCTGTTCAATGGTCGTTTGCAACATCCGAATGCGTTGTTCCATGTTGGCAGCATAGTCGCGTGTTTTGACTTTTTCCTGTGCCAGTTCATGACAAATGTTCAACGCAGCAATAAACACCAGTTGCTCGGTATTAGTGACTCTAGTGCGAACTTTTAAATCTTGCAACCGTTGATTGAGGTCTTCCGCAGCCATGTTCAGCGCATCTTGCTGTTCAGGCGGACAATTCACTCGTAATGAACGGCCAAAAATTTGAATATCTACCGGTTGTGCAGACATGCCACCTTCCTGACTGATTACTGCGCCCGCAATATCGCCCTTGCCACTCAATGGCTTGGGAGGGGCGCCACTATATATACCCCAAAGAGAAGAAACAAGCCCTTTCTGGAATCGTCGAGGCACCTGGTGGTAGCATAACACGAACTAATCCTGCCAACGATGATGAATACGTATGTCTATACAGAACACAATGCCGGCTTACAACACGCTGGCCTCAGCGCTTACGCAGCAGGGAGTCGGTATGACTCCTGCTGAAATGCACGGTTTAATCAGCGGAATCATCTGCGGTGGTACCCAGGATCGCAGCTGGCAAACGCTGGTTCACGATCTGACCAACGAAGGGATGGCGTTCTCACAGGCGCTGGCGCAACCGCTGCAACAGTTGCATCAGAGCGTCTCGGACACACTGGAGGACGAAGGCTTTATGTTCCAGCTGTGGTTGCCGGAAGATGACGACATCACGGTGTTCGACCGCGCTGACGCACTGGCGGGCTGGGTTAACCACTTCCTGCTGGGGCTGGGCGTCACGCAGCCTAAGCTCGACAAGGTAAAAGGCGAAACTGGTGAGGCTATCGACGATCTGCGCACCATTGCTCAACTGGGCTATGACGAAGACGAAGATCAGGAAGAGCTGGAGCAGTCTCTGGAAGAGATTATTGAATATGTACGTGTCGCGGCGTTACTTTGCCATGATACCTTCACCCGCCCGGTGCCGACCGCGGTGGAAATGAAGAAACCGACTTTACACTAAACTATTTTCAGGTGCGGCATTCAGGCCGCCCGTGCCAATGTATTAACAGGGAGCCGTAACGTGGTTAATCTTTCAGCGTTTTTGCAGCGCCGCCAGACACTGTTAGCCAAAATGGCTCCGGCCAGCGCGGCCGTCATTTTTGCTGCACCCGAAGCCACCCGCAGCGCAGACAGCGAGTATCCTTATCGCCAGAATAGCGATTTCTGGTACTTCACCGGTTTTAACGAGCCGGAAGCGGTACTGGTGCTGATTAAAAGCGATGAGACGCACAATCACAGCGTGTTATTTAACCGCGTGCGCGATAAGAACGCGGAGATCTGGTTTGGTCGTCGTCTGGGTCAGGAGGCTGCGCCGGAAAAGCTGGGCGTAGATCGTGCATTACCGTATGACGATATTGGTGAACAGCTGCACCTGTTGCTGAACGGTCTGGACGTGGTGTACCACGCTCAGGGCGAATACGCACAAGCGGACAGCATGCTGTTCGGCGCGCTGGATAAGCTGCGTCACGGCTTCCGTCAGAACTTGCAGGCACCGGGTACGCTGGTTGACTGGCGTCCGTGGGTGCATGAAATGCGCCTGTTTAAAGCGCCGGAAGAGCTTGAGATCCTGCGCGAGGCGGGAAAAATCAGCGCGCTGGCGCATACCCGCGCGATGGAGAAATGCCGTCCGGGCATGTATGAATATCAGCTGGAAGGCGAAATTCAACATGAATTTAGCCGCCACGGCGCGCGCTTCCCGGCCTACAACACCATTGTCGGCGGTGGCGAAAACGGCTGCATCCTGCACTACACCGAAAATGAATCTCCGCTGCGTGACGGCGAGCTGGTACTGATTGACGCCGGCTGCGAATTCCACGGCTATGCCGGTGATATCACTCGTACTTTCCCGGTTAACGGCAAATTTAGCGCGCCGCAACGCGCTATTTACGACATCGTACTGGCGTCGCTTCATCGCGCACTGGAGCTGTTTGCCCCTGGCATCAGCATTCGTGAAGTGAATAATGAAGTGGTGCGCATTATGGTCAGCGGACTGGTCAAGCTGGGCGTTATGCACGGCGATGTCGATCAGCTGATTGCCGATATGGCGCACCGTCAGTTCTTTATGCACGGCCTGAGCCACTGGCTGGGGCTGGATGTGCATGATGTCGGTCATTACGGCACGGTCGATCGTGGTCGCACGCTGGAACCGGGCATGGTACTGACCGTCGAACCGGGGCTGTATATTGCACCGGATGCTGATGTACCGGCCGAGTATCGCGGTATCGGCATCCGTATTGAAGATGACATTGTGATCACCGCTGACGGTAACGAAAATCTTACTGACAGCGTGGTGAAAGATGCCGATGAAATTGAAGCGTTAATGGCGGCAGCAAAAGCGTTATGAGCATTATCATTGCAGGCGGTGGAATGACCGGTGCCACACTGGCGCTGGCGATTTCACATCTTTCGCAAGGCAGTCTGCCGGTGACGCTGATAGAAGCCAGCGCACCGGGAGAACGCGATCACCCTGGTTATGACGGGCGGGCAATTGCGCTGGCGGCTGGCACCTGTCAGCAGCTGGCGGCGATTAATCTCTGGCCATCATTGCAGGAGTGCGCCACGCCGATCACCCATGTGCATGTCAGCGATCGCGGTCATGCTGGTTTTGTCTCACTGGACGCGCAGGATTATCAGGTTTCAGCGCTCGGCCAGGTGGTCGAGCTGCATGATGTCGGCCAGCGGCTGTTTTCCCTGCTGAAGCAGGCACCCGGTGTGACGCTACGCTGTCCGGCGGCGGTCACTGCGGTAAGCCGCAGTCAGCAGCAGGTGACGGTCACGCTGGATCGCGGTGAACAGCTGGAAGGTCAGCTGCTGGTCGCCGCCGACGGCGCACGCTCGAAGCTGGCAGCGTCCTGTGGCATTCAGTGGCAAACCGAGGACTATCAACAGGTCGCGGTCATCGCCAATGTTTCCACCCAGCTTGCGCATCATGGCCGCGCCTTTGAGCGTTTTACCCGCCACGGGCCGCTGGCGCTGTTGCCGATGTCACAGGGACGCTGCTCATTAGTCTGGTGCCACCCGCTGGCGCAACAGGCGCAGGTGGATAGCTGGAGTGATGAGGAATTTTTACGGCAGTTGCAGCAGGCTTTTGGCTGGCGGCTGGGGAAATTTACCCATGTCGGTCAACGGCTCAGTTATCCGCTGGCGCTGCAAACCGCGTCGCAGACCAGCAGTCATCGTCTGGCGCTGGTGGGCAACGCGGCACAAACCCTGCATCCGATTGCCGGGCAGGGGTTTAACCTCGGCCTGCGTGATGTGATGTCGCTGGCAGAAACGCTGGCGGGCGCGCACCGTCAGCAGCAGGATCCCGGCAGTTTTGCCGTGCTGCAACACTATCAACAGCGCCGTCAGCCGGATCGGCAGGCGACCGTAGGCATTACCGACGGCCTGGTGCGACTGTTCGCGAACCGCTATGCGCCGTTGGTTGTCGGACGCAATCTCGGCCTGATGGCCATGGACAATTTACCGCTGATGCGCAATATGCTGGCCGAGCGCACGCTCGGCTGGGTAAAGCGTTGATAAGAGGATTTTAATGCAAACATTTGACGTAGTGATCGCCGGCGGCGGTATGGTTGGCCTGGCGGTGGCTTGCGGCTTGCAGGGCAGCGGATTGCGGGTTGCGGTACTGGAGAAGTCTCCGCCGCAGGAGATGGCTGCCGATGCGGCACCGGGTCTGCGGGTCTCAGCAATCAATGCCGCCAGCGAGCGTCTGTTGCAGCATCTTGATGTCTGGTCTGCGATTCTTGCCCTGCGCGCCGCGCCGTATCACGGCATGCAGGTGTGGGATCGCGACAGCTTTGGGCATATTGCCTTTGATGATGAGCAGCAAGGGCTGTCGCATCTTGGTCATATTATTGAAAATCAAGTGATTCACCAGGCGCTGTGGCAAAAAGCCAGCCAGCTGAGCGATATCACGCTGATTGCACCGGCACAGTTGCAGCAGGTGGCCTTTGGCGACAACGAGGCTTTTGTCACCCTCCAGGATGGCAATATGATGAGTGCACGGCTGCTGGTGGCGGCCGATGGCGCGAATTCCTGGCTGCGGAATAAAGCTGATATCCCGTTAACCTTCTGGGATTATCAGCATCATGCGCTGGTGGCGAATATCCGCACCGAACAGCCGCATGATGCGATAGCGCGTCAGGTGTTTCACGGTGACGGTATTCTGGCATTTTTACCGCTCAGAGATCCGCACCTCTGCTCTATCGTCTGGTCAGTGTCGCCACAGGAGGCCAGCCGTTTACAGTCGATGCCGGTCGAGCTGTTTAACCAGCAACTTTCGGTGGCATTCGATATGCAGATGGGGCTGTGTCAGGTCGAGAGTGAGCGTGAGACTTTCCCGCTGATGGGTCGCTATGCGCGTAATTTCGCGGCGCACCGTCTGGCTCTGGTGGGGGATGCGGCGCATACCGTGCATCCGCTGGCCGGACAGGGAGTGAATCTCGGTTTTATGGATGCCGCGGAACTGATTGGCGAAATTAAGCGTCTGCATCAGCAGGGCAAAGATATCGGCCAGCATCTCTATCTGCGCCGCTACGAGCGCAGCAGAAAGCACAGCGCAGCCATGATGCTGGCAGGCATGCAGGGCTTTCGTGAGCTGTTTGCGGGCGAGAATCCGGCGAAAAAACTGCTGCGCGACGTCGGCCTTAAACTGGCGGATACCTTGCCAGGCGTGAAGCCACGACTGTTAAAACAGGCGATGGGGCTGAACGATCTGCCCGACTGGCTGAAATAATACTTCTGATCGCGTGCGGTTAAGCCCAGGGTGGCGTTCTCGCCGCTCGTCCCGAGCGTTAGCACCCTTACTACCGTCATAACAGGAGCCGAAAACGGCTCCTCTACGCCATTTCCATCACTCCCTCCGAAATTTTTTGCCCTTTTTTAGGGCGCATTTGAAAAATTCTAATTTTACCTGCCATTTCGCATTACTTTTTTTCATGCATAATGCTTTTCGCCGCAGTCATTTTTTATCTCCGATCCTTTAAATCTTTATCATTAGTCTGCTTTGTGATCGTTTTGTTGTTAATTATGTGCCTTGTGGCGCAGTTTTTTAGTGAAAAACTCTGCAGAATCATCATCGCATTGTAATAGTGCAGAGCGGGTTCACCCTCGTTTAGCTTATGGTTAATCCACACGTTCAGTGGTAACTTCAGGGTAAAGGTAACGTTTGCGTCGCGCCGTTTTGCCGGTTTTCACTGCGATTTCTACCAACATCAGTTTATGCACAGGACAGATATGACTCAGCAGACTCCCTTGTTCGAACAGCATCAGGCTTGCGGTGCCCGCATGGTGGATTTTCACGGCTGGATGATGCCGCTGCATTACGGTTCACAGCTGGATGAGCATCATGCGGTGCGCAATGACGCCGGTATGTTTGATGTTTCACATATGACCATTGTCGATCTGCACGGCGCACGGACGCGCGAATTTCTGCGTTATCTGCTGGCGAACGATGTCGCCAAACTGACCACACCGGGCAAAGCCCTGTACAGCGGGATGCTGAATGCGTCGGGTGGCGTGATTGACGATCTGATTGTTTACTTTATGAGCGAGGATTATTTCCGCCTGGTGGTGAATTCGGCTACCCGTGAAAAAGACCTGGCATGGATTGGCGAACACGCCGCTGAGTTTGGCGTTCAGCTGACGGAGCGTGACGATCTGGCGCTGATCGCAGTGCAGGGGCCGAATGCGCAGCAAAAAGCGCAAACCCTGCTGGATGATACGCAGCGTCAGGCGATAGCCGGGATGAAGCCCTTTTTTGGCGTGCAGGCCGGTGAGCTGTTTATCGCCACCACTGGCTATACCGGTGAAGCCGGTTATGAAATTGCGCTGCCAGTTGAGCAAGCGGCGGACTTCTGGCAGCAACTGCTGGCTGCAGGGGTTAAGCCGGCGGGACTCGGTGCGCGCGATACGTTGCGCCTGGAAGCCGGGATGAACCTGTACGGTCAGGAGATGGATGAAGGTGTTTCGCCGCTGGCCGCTAATATGGGCTGGACGGTGAGCTGGGAGCCTGCCGATCGTGATTTTATTGGTCGCGAAGCGCTGGAGAGCCAGCGTGAGAAGGGCACGGATAAGCTGGTTGGCTTGATGATGACCGAGAAAGGCGTCCTGCGTAATGAGTTGCCGGTCCGTTTTAGCGATGACGCCGGTAACCTGCATGAAGGCGTGATCACCAGCGGATCGTTTTCTCCCACGTTAGGCTACAGCATTGCGCTGGCGCGCGTGCCGGCGGGTATTGGCGAGCAGGCAATTGTGCAGATTCGTAACCGCGAAATGCCGGTGAAAGTGACTAAACCCGTTTTTGTTCGTTCCGGTAAGCCGGTCGTTCAGTAATCTGTTTCTTTTTTTCTGGAGAGTATGTCGATGAGCAATGTGCCTGATGAACTGAAGTATCGTGATAGCCATGAGTGGGTGCGTAAGGAAGCGGACGGTAGCTACACCGTCGGTATTACCGAGCATGCGCAGGAACTGCTGGGTGATATGGTGTTTGTCGATCTGCCTGACGTGGGCGCGACTTTCGCTGCCGGCGAGGATTGTGCAGTGGCCGAGTCGGTAAAGGCTGCGTCTGATATTTATGCTCCGCTTAGCGGCGAAATTATCGCGGTAAACAGCGAGCTGGAAGGTGCGCCTGAGCTGGTGAACAGCGCGCCGTACACCGAAGGCTGGCTGTTTAAAATCAAAGCCAGTGATGAATCAGAGCTGGACGCGATGTTAGACGCGGACGCTTACAAGTCGTCTATCGACGAGTAACACACAGACTGCGCCTTCCTCCGGCAAGCGGAGGAAGGCTGCCTCCTCCGCTTGCCGGAGGAGGGAATGACACACTCACATGCCCGATTCAGGATTCACCGCTAATGACTCAGACTCTCAGCCAGCTTGAACACACCGGCGCGTTTATAGAACGCCATATTGGCCCCTCGCAGCAGCAGCAGGAAGCGATGCTGGCGACCGTCGGCGCCCGCTCGCTTTCCGATTTAATCGGCTCGATTGTGCCAGCCGATATCCAGTTACCCAGCCCTCCGGCGATTGGTGACGCGCTGACAGAACATCAGGCGCTGGCCGAGCTGAAAGCGATTGCCAGTCAGAATCAGCTGTATAAATCTTATATCGGCATGGGTTATGCCCCGGTATTAACGCCGCCGGTTATCCTGCGCAATATGCTGGAAAATCCGGGCTGGTACACCGCTTACACCCCTTATCAGCCAGAAGTTTCCCAGGGCCGACTGGAAGCGCTGCTTAACTTCCAGCAGGTGACGCTGGATCTGACCGGGCTGGATATCGCCTCGGCATCGTTGCTGGATGAAGCGACTGCGGCGGCAGAAGCGATGGCGATGGCGAAACGCGTCAGTAAGCTGAAAAATGCCAATAAATTCTTTGTGGCTGAGGATATTCATCCACAAACGCTGGATGTGGTGCGTACCCGCGCGGAAACCTTTGGTTTTGAAGTGCTGGTGGATCGGGCTGATAAAGCACTCGATCATCAGGATCTGTTTGGTGTGTTGTTGCAGCAGGTTGGCACCACCGGCGAGGCGCATGACTATCGCCAGCTGATGGCGGAACTGAAAGATCGTAAAGTGATCGTCAGCGTTGCCGCAGAATTTATGTCGCTGGTGCTGCTGGAAGCGCCCGGCAAGCAGGGCGCGGATATTGTCTTTGGTTCGGCGCAACGTTTCGGCGTACCGATGGGCTACGGCGGGCCACATGCGGCATTCTTTGCTGCGCGTGATGAGCATAAGCGCTCAATGCCGGGGCGCATTATCGGCGTATCGCGTGATACGGCAGGTAACACCGCGCTGCGTATGGCGATGCAGACGCGCGAACAGCATATCCGTCGCGAGAAAGCGAACTCCAACATCTGTACTTCGCAGGTACTGCTGGCCAATATCGCCAGCCTGTATGCGGTGTACCACGGACCGGTCGGACTACAGCGCATTGCCGGGCGTATTCACCGTCTGACCGATATTCTGGCTGCGGGTCTGAAACAGGGCGGCCTGACACTGCGCCATAATAGCTGGTTCGATACCCTCACCGTCGACGTGGCTGACAAAGCTGCGGTGCTGGATCGCGCACTGAGCTTTGGCGCAAACCTGCGTACCGATATCCATCATGCCGTCGGTATTACGCTGGATGAAACCACCACTCGCGAAGATGTGGCGGCCTTGCTGGCGATTCTGCTGGGTGAAGATCATGGTGTGGATATCGAGGCGCTCGACGCACAGCTCGCCGCCAGCAGCCAGTCAGTTCCGGCGGATCTGCTGCGTAAAGAGGCGATTCTGACGCATCCGGTGTTTAATCGTCATCACAGTGAAACTGAGATGATGCGCTATATGCACAGCCTGGAACGGAAAGATCTGGCGCTGAATCAGGCAATGATCCCGCTGGGATCCTGCACCATGAAACTGAACGCGGCCGCCGAAATGATTCCGATTACCTGGCCAGAGTTTGCCGGCCTGCATCCGTTCTGTCCGGCGGATCAGGCTGGCGGCTATCTGCAGATGATCGGCCAGCTGTCACAATGGCTGGTGCAACTGACCGGTTATGACGCGCTCTGTATGCAGCCAAACTCTGGCGCGCAGGGCGAATACGCCGGTCTGCTGGCGATTCGTCGCTATCACGAGAGCCGTAATGAAGCCGGTCGACATATCTGCCTGATCCCCAGCTCGGCTCACGGCACAAATCCGGCGTCGGCGCAGATGGCTGGCATGTCAGTGGTGGTGGTCGCCTGTGATAAGCAGGGTAATATCGACCTGCACGATCTGCGCCAGAAGGCGGAGCAGGCGGGTGAAGCGCTCTCCTGTATTATGGTGACCTATCCGTCGACCCATGGCGTTTACGAAGAGACTATCCGTGAAGTGTGCCAGATTGTGCATCAGTTTGGCGGCCAGGTGTATCTCGACGGTGCCAATATGAATGCACAGGTGGGCATCACTACCCCAGGCTATATCGGCGCGGATGTGTCGCACCTGAATCTGCATAAAACCTTCTGTATCCCGCATGGCGGCGGCGGTCCGGGTATGGGACCGATTGGCGTCAAGGCGCATCTGGCTCCATTTGTACCCGGTCACAGCGTGGTGCAGATTGATGACATGCTGACCCAACAGGGCGCGGTCTCTGCCGCACCGTTTGGCAGCGCATCGATTCTGCCAATCAGCTGGATGTATATCCGCATGATGGGTGCGGAGGGACTGAAGCAGGCCAGCTCGGTGGCAATCCTGAATGCTAACTATATCGCCAGCCGTTTACAGTCAGCGTATCCGATTCTCTATGCTGGCCGCGATGGTCGTGTGGCGCACGAATGTATTCTGGATATTCGTCCGCTGAAAGAGCAAACCGGCATCAGCGAACTGGATATTGCCAAACGTCTGATCGACTACGGATTCCATGCGCCAACCATGTCATTCCCGGTGGCGGGTACGCTGATGGTCGAGCCGACGGAATCGGAAAGTAAAATCGAGCTGGATCGCTTTATCGACGCGATGCTGTCAATCCGTATCGAGATCGACCGTGTGGCTGAGGGGGAATGGCCTGCGGAGGATAACCCGCTGGTTAACGCACCGCATACCCAAATGGAAATCGTTGGCGAGTGGTCGCACCCTTATAGCCGTGAACTGGCGGTATTCCCGGCGGGCAGCGACAACAAATACTGGCCGACAGTGAAGCGTCTGGATGATGTATTTGGTGACCGTAACCTGTTCTGCTCTTGTGTACCGATGAGCGAATATTGAGTAAAAGCTTTAATGGCGTGATTAAGCCTGGATAATATAAAGCCTCATCGTACGATGAGGCTTTAAACAGAAAGCGTTAATCTCTGCCATTAAACCAGTCATGAAACCGGAACAGGCCGGAATAAAACGCATAAATGCCTATAATTGAAAATAACATGGTAGCCAGGTCATAAGGATTTTTTGTAACAGCAAACCGGCATGGATTGTCATTAAGAACGACAGGAAATACAGTCGCCACCCATAGAATATGTATGACTGTCCTTCGCAAACGACTACCGGGACCCAATTTAATCATTTCGAACCACCTGTTACCAATGACATTTCCCGCCAATATTTGAGCTGCCGGAGTTTGACTTTCCTTTATGATTACCACCACAGGGACTGTTATTACAACTGCTTAAAGCGGCGGAAACTGCACTATCCTTAACGTTCAGCGTTTTCATAAAATTTCCTTTTTATCTATACCCCCTGTTCTGGAGGTGGCAATGAAATTATTAAATCAAACTGAATAAAAAATAAAGACAGGAAATAATCATTCCTCTTTTATATATCTTGGGTTATGGTGCTATAAATTAAGGTGGAAATTAACGCTATTGAAAAAGATAAGTGATATCCACACGCATTCAATAAATAAATCCCTTTTGTTCAGTCAATATTTAAGCTCATAAGTTGTTTTTGCGAAAAAACACCGACTTCACGTCAGTTGTAAAATTGCAATAAAGTTTTTTATTTGTGATGCAGATCTCATTTTTCGGATTGCCTGCCAAACCTGTTCCGCTGCTGTTACACGGCTTCACCGTTTAATTTTAGCTTACAGGTGTACTCTGAAATTATTCTCAGTTAGGCTGGTTCGGTAACGTTATCTCTGTTTCTGACGCGGGAGAGCCCGGATATATGACGAATAACACGCTTTTAGCCAAGGGATATTCACTGGCAGAAGAGGTAGCCAACAGCATCAGTCATGGTGTCGGCTGTCTGCTGGGGATTATTGGATTAGTGTTACTGCTTGACCAGGCCATTGATGCACGCGCCAGTGCGCTGGCGATTACCAGTTACAGCGTGTATGGCGGCAGTATGATTCTGCTGTTTCTGGCGTCAACGCTTTACCACGCGATTCCCCATCAGCGGGCGAAATACTGGCTGAAAAAACTCGATCATTGCGCCATCTATCTGTTGATCGCCGGAACCTATACGCCGTTTCTGCTGGTGGGTTTGAAATCGCCGCTGGCACACGGACTGATGGGGGTGATCTGGAGCCTGGCCTTAATTGGCGTGGTGTTTAAACTGTTGTTTGCTCATCGTTTTGAGGCAATGTCGCTGATCACTTATATGCTGATGGGCTGGTTGTCGCTGGTAGTGATTTATCAACTGGCAATGACCTTATCAGCGGGAGGCGTGTGGTTGCTGGCGGCCGGCGGGATTATCTATTCGCTGGGGGTGATTTTCTACGCCATTGAGCGAATTCCCTATAACCATGCCATCTGGCATGGCTTTGTGCTCGGTGGCAGTCTGTGCCACTTTTTGGCGATCTATTTTTACGTGATTTGATCGTCGGGCGAGGCAGCCAGCCTCGCCCGAGAGGGTTCTTAATCGATGGTATAAGGCAGTGGCTGAATTGCCAGCTTACCGCCTTCATCACCCTGAACGCGCAGCACGGTATCGGCTTCAAGGTCGTTATTCATGACTACCTGCACCCACACTTCGCCGTTATCCAGCTGGGTAGCGGCCAGAATAGTGCCGGTACGACGCCAGTTTTCACCCAGTTGCATTTCCAGTGAATCGCCCGCTTCCGGTACCCGGCTGGCATTGCCGGCCAGCCAGTAAAGCGCACGTTTATTGGCACCGCGGAACTTGGCGCGCGCCACCATCTCCTGGCCGGTATAGCAGCCTTTCTTAAAGCTGATAGCATCCAGCGACTGCAGGTTGGTTGCCTGCGGAATAAACTGCGCGCTGTTCTTTTCGTCGAGAATCGGTAAACCCGCTTCTATGTCCAGCGCCAGCCATTGCGCACTGTCATTAAACTGCGCTTCACCGGCCAGTTTTTGCTGAATTTCCTGCGCTTTTTCCGTACTGGTGATCAGCAAGAAACGCTCGGCAGGGTGGGCAAACCACAGCAGCGTGCTGTCGCCCTGCTGTACGACCTGATTTTCAGCATCCGGCAGCTGTTCAAACAGGCCAGCCAGTGCCGCCCGCGCCTGAAAACCCGCCACGCCTGACAAGACCGACTCATCATCGGCGGCAATGGTGATTTTGGCGAACACCGCATACTTTTTCAGCTCGGTGATTTGATTTTCACGCACGCTGCGTCGCTCAATATAGGCAAAGCCTTCGCCACGATGAAACAGGCGCAGATTGCTCCACATTTTTCCTTTTGCATCGCAGTGCGCGCAAAGAAGATGTTGAGTCGCGGCCAGTGCGGCGACGTCAAGTGTCACCTGGCCCTGTAAATAACTGACGCGATCCTGACCTTGCACGGTCGTCAGCGCCCAATCTTCCAGCGAGATCAACGTCAGCGGCAAACGCGCTGAGGCAACCGGCTGACGCGGCGGTAAAGTAAAGGTTGGCATAGTTATATCCTGAAAAGGGTGTCCAAAAGCCATCAATATGCTTCTCATGTTAAAAGAGCACCTGTGCTTTGCAACCTGTTTTCTGAAGATGACGCACAAAACGCGTGTTATGCCTGCATCTGGTAGCTGAGATATGCGCGTCAGGCCAGAACAGTGAAATTTGCGTATCGCGCACTTTGCTTAAAAAGCGCTAAACTAGCGCCCATGTTTAGCTAACTGATGATTGAAAATGGATATTAACAATAAAGCGCGAATTCACTGGGCATGCCGTCGCGGTATGCGTGAGCTGGACATCTCAATTATGCCGTTCTTTGAGTATGAATATGACTCGTTGAGCGACACCGACAAGCAAGTGTTTATTCACCTGCTGGAAAGTGACGATCCCGATCTGTTTAACTGGCTGATGAACCATGGCGAACCTGCCGATCCCGAGCTAAAACGCATGGTGCAACTGATTCAACAGAGAAACCAACAACGTGGTCCAGTGGCAATCTGATCTGCACGTTTCATGGCAAGCGCAGTGGGTTTCACTGATGCTGCACGGGGTGGTTATTCTGCTGCTGTTACTGGCACCGTGGCCACCCAATTATACCGTTGTCTGGATGGTGCTGTTAACGCTGGTGGTACTGGAAAGCGTGCGCAGCCAGCGGCGTATTCGTCGCCGCGAAGGGGCGATCGCCCTGTTAACCGAGCGCCGTTTACGCTGGCGTCAGAAGGAGTGGCGTATCACCCGACGCCCGTGGCAAATCGGGTCGGCGATGTTACTGATGTTACGTGACAATAACGGGCAGCGAGAGCGCCTGTGGCTGCTGCGTGACAGTATGGATGAAGCATCGTGGCGTCAGCTGCGGCAATGCTTGTTAAGCAAGGAATCCGTCGATGAGTAAGCCGGTATTGTGGCTGGTTGAGGATGAAATCGCCATTGCCGAGACGCTGCAATATACCCTGCAGCAGGACGGATTCGAGCCGCGCTGGTTTGGTCGTGGCCTGCTGATGCTGGAAGCGCTTGCCGCTGAGCAACCGGACCTGTTTATTCTCGATGTGGGATTGCCGGATATCAGCGGCTTTGAACTCTGTCGCCAGCTTCAGCAGCGCTGTCCGGATGTGCCGGTGCTGTTTCTTACCGCCCGCAGCGAAGAGATTGACCGCCTGATTGGTCTGGAAATCGGTGCGGATGACTATATCGCGAAGCCCTTTTCGCTGCGCGAAGTCAGCGCCAGGGTGCGTACTATTTTGCGCCGGCTGGAAAAACAGCAGCGCATTCGTCACAGTTCGTTGCAGCGCATTGCGGAGTTTGAGCTGGATGATCAGGCGGCGGCGATCCGCTGGTATCAGCAGCCGCTGCACCTGACGCGCTACGAATATTTGCTGCTGAAAACCTTGCTGCTGGCACCCACGCGGATTTACTCTCGCCAGCAACTGATGGAACTCATCTGGAACGATGCTGAAGAGAGCAGCGATCGCACTGTCGATACCCATATCAAAACCCTGCGCGCCAAACTTAAAGAGATTAATGACCAGCATGCGCCGATCGTTACGCATCGTGGCATGGGCTATAGCCTGAGCATCAGCAAATGAGAATCGGTATGCGCCTGCTGCTGGGCTATTTTCTGATCGTCGCCGTCGCGGCGTGGTTTGTGCTGAATATCTTTCTGCAAGAAATTAAACCTGGCGTGCGGCGGGCGACCGAAAGCACGCTGGTGGATACGGTCAGTTTGCTGGCGGAGTTTGCTCGTCAGGACTTACTCAGCGGCAATGCGCAACAGGGGCTGCTGGCGCAGGCTTTTTCGCGACTGAATCAGCAGCCGATAAGTGCCAATATCAGCGGCATGGTAAAACAGCATAATGACTACCGGTTGTATCTTACTGATGCGCAGGGCAAAGTCCTGTTCGATTCGGCTGGCGAAGCGCTGGGCGCGGATTACTCGCGCTGGAACGACGTCTGGTTAACGCTACGCGGCCAGTATGGCGCGCGCAGTACCCGCAGCGATCCTGATGATGATGCCTCATCAACCATGTATGTGGCCGCGCCGGTGCGCGATGGCGACAGGATTATCGGCGTAGTGAGTCTCGGTAAGCCGAATAGCAGTATGGCGGCGGTGATTCACGGTGGCGAGCAGCGGGTTCTCTGGGCTGGCGCGGTGTTACTGGGCATTGCGCTGCTGATTGGCATTGGTTTTGTGTGGTGGATCAATCGTTCGGTCGGGCGGCTGGTCAGCTACGCCGACGCGGTGACAGCCGGTGAGCCAACCGCCTTACCGCGTATGGACAGCAGCGAGCTGCGTAAACTGGCTCAGGCGCTGGAAACCATGCGGCTGGAACTGGAAGGGAAAAGTTATATTGAACAGTATGTTTATGCGCTGACCCACGAACTGAAAAGCCCGCTGGCAGCGATAGCGGGCGCGGCGGAAATTTTGCAGCAAGCACCGCCAGCGCCGGTTGTCAGCCGCTTTTCCGCCAATATATTGCAGCAAAATCAGCGTATGCAGCTGTTAATTGACACTATGCTGCGTCAGGCGAAGCTGGAAAGTCGCGCCACCGTTGAACCGCAGCAGATTGATGTGGCGGCCATGCTAAGCGGGCTGATCGTCAGCCGTGAAGTCCCGGCGCAACGGAAACAGATTGCGCTAAAACTGGATGTTCGCAGCGGGTTAAACTGTTATGCCGAGCGGCTGCTGCTCGAACAGGCGCTCGGCAACCTGCTGGATAATGCGCTGGATTTTACCGCCGTGGGTGGTGAGGTGGTGCTGCGCGCTGAGCTATGTGAGCAAGGAATTGCATTTATCGTTGAGGATAACGGCAGTGGTATTCCTGACTTTGCGCTGGCGCGGATTTTCGAGCGATTCTATTCGCTGGCGCGTGCCGACGGACAAAAAAGTAGCGGGCTGGGGCTGGCGTTTGTGCGCGAAGTGGCGCGCCTGCATCAGGGAGCCATCAGCCTGGATAACCGACAGCCGCAGGGCGTGGCCGCCCGCTTAACTCTGCCAAAATAATCCGCTGACTTCACACTGGCTTCACATAACTTCATTTTGTCCCCATATAAGGCAGTTAGGCTCTCGCTCACTTATCTGAGGAGAGCATCATGTTGAAATCCCCCCTGTTCTGGAAAGTCATTACACTATCAGGATGTATGGTTCTGTTACTGGTTCCGCTGTCGATGCTGAGTTCACTGGTTTCGGAACGTAGCCTCTATCGCGATAGCGTTGAACAACAGCTTAGCCAGAGTACCAGCAACGGGCAGCGGCTGGTGGGGCCGTTTATCGCCATTCCTTATGGCGAAACCGTTAAGGTCTGGCAGGATGGTAAGCCGGTCGATCAGGTGGAGCATAAAGTGCGCTGGTTGTTACCTGAACAACTGAAAGTCAGCGCTGACCAGCAGGTCTCGACGCGTTCCATTGGAATTTATGACGGGCAAATCTGGCGGGCGAAAACACAATTGCAAGCCCGTTTTGCGACTGAAAGCTTAAAAGATTTGCAGCAACCCAATATTGCTATTGGCACACCAAAGGTGGTGATGGCGGTGGGAGATTCGCGGGGTATCAGTGAGTTATCCAGTCTTGCGGTGAATGAGGAACGCTACAACTTTCAGCCTGGTAGCGGCATTACTGACTTACCCCAGGGCGTGCATCTTGAAATACCCGCAGAGATTCTCAGCCAGAAAAACCTCAACCTGTCGTTTTCACTGACTCTGCTTGGCACGCAATATCTTGACGTGGTGCCGCTGGGTCGCAGCAGCAGTTTCGCGCTGAACAGCAACTGGCCGCATCCGAGCTTTATTGGCAATTTCCTGCCGGAGAGCCGGGAGGTGAGCGCCCGCGGCTTTAATGCCAGCTGGCAAAGCAGCTGGTTTGCCAACAATATTGACTCACGTTTTCGTAGCGATGATTCATCGCCGAAATTTGCCAATTTACCGGTATTCAGCAGCACGGTAATCAATCCGGTCGATCATTACCAGTTAACAGAACGTGCAGTAAAATATGCGGTATTGCTGATTTGCCTGACGTTTATGGCGTTCTTCCTGTTTGAAACCCTGACCTCACTGCGGGTGCACCCGATGCAATATCTGCTGATTGGTCTGTCACTGGTGATGTTTTTCCTCGTGCTATTAGCACTGTCAGAACATATTGGCTTCAATTATGCCTGGCTGACGGCGAGTCTGAGCTGCGCCACGCTAAATGGTGTCTATTTGCGGGCGGTGTTGCAGGGGCGGCGGGCGGCACTGGCCTTTGCGCTCGGCTTATTGCTGCTGGATGCCGTGCTCTGGCTGCTGTTGCAGTCGGAAGACAGCGCCTTGCTGCTGGGAACCGGCGTACTGATGGTTGCGCTGGCGGCAGTCATGTTACTGACGCGCAAAATTGACTGGTATGGTATTTCACTCAGTCGCGCGTCAGACAAACCCTAATAACCGGTGGCGGTGCTGACGGTTACAGCAGCTCCGCCATTTCTGTCAGCACCTGCTCGCACCACTGTTCGATGCGCTCGTCACTGACGTCATACTGATTAACATCATCCAGCGCCAGGCCGACAAACTGCTTACCATCGGCGGTCAGCGGTTTCGGGCTGGTGAATTCGTAACCTTCCAGCGGCCAGTAACCAATAAATTTCACGCCCATCGGCATCAGTAATTCGTGCAGCATACCGAGCGCGTCAAGGAACCACTCGCCGTAGCCAAACTGATCGCCCATACCATACAACGCAACGATTTTGCCGCGCAGATTCAGGCTGGCAATATCGGTCCAGACCGCTTCCCAGTCTTCCTGTAATTCGCCAAAATCCCAGGTCGGGATACCGAGAATTAGCAGATCATACTGCTCCATCAGGGCGGGAGAATCATCTTTCAGATTATGCAGAGTAACCAGTTCTTCACCGATAAAGTCACGAATTTTTTCCGCTGCCATTTCGGTATAGCAGGTGCTGGAGCCATAGAAAAGACCAATTTTCATGCCGGGAAAGCTCATTCTTAGTACAATTACGCCGATTGTATCAGAAGAGGTGCCGGATCAGGCATAATGAGCACGAATGCACACTGATGAGGTAACCGTGCAAGATACCGATTTAATCGAGCAATTTCTGGATGCGCTGTGGATTGAGCGCAACCTTGCGCAAAATACGCTGGCTTCTTACCGTCTGGATCTACAGGCATTAGCGCTGTGGCTGAAGCTCCACGATCGCAGTCTGATCAATGCCCAGGCGATGGATTTACAATCCTTTCTCGCGGAACGGCTTGAGGGGGGCTATAAAGCCAGCAGCTCGGCGCGTTTGCTGAGCGCGATGCGTCGCCTGTTCCAGTTTCTCTACCGGGAAAAGCAGCGCGACGACGATCCCAGCGCCTTGCTCTCCTCGCCGAAACTGCCACAGCGCTTGCCAAAGGATTTGTCGGAAGCCCAGATTGAGCGGCTGTTGCAAGCGCCCGGCACCGAGCAGCCGATTGAACTGCGTGACAAGGCGATGCTGGAATTGCTTTACGCGACCGGACTTCGCGTTTCAGAACTGGTAGGCTTAAACTTGAGCGATGTCAGTCTGCGCCAGGGCGTAGTGCGGGTGATAGGTAAAGGCAATAAAGAGCGACTGGTGCCACTGGGCGAAGAGGCGGTGCACTGGATCGAGCAGTTTGTCGAGTATGGGCGGCCGTGGCTGATGAATGGTCAGACGGGCGATGTGCTGTTTCCCAGCAATCGTGCCCAGCATATGACGCGACAAACTTTTTGGCACCGCATTAAGTACTATGCCACGCTGGCCGCTATAGACAGCGAAAAACTGTCGCCGCACGTTCTGCGTCACGCTTTTGCTACCCATTTACTGAACCACGGTGCGGATTTGCGTGTCGTACAGATGCTTTTAGGTCACAGCGATTTATCGACAACGCAAATTTACACCCATGTCGCCACCGAGCGGCTGCGTCAATTACATCAAAAGCACCATCCGCGCGCCTGAGGTGCGGGATAGAGAGTGATAATAAAGGATTACTATGAAAAAGCGTTTTATGCTGCTGTCACTTCTGATTGCGTCAGTGTCGGGTGCTGTGCACGCCGACGATGCGGCGATTCAGCAGTCACTGAAAAAACTGGGCTTAGAACAGGTTGAGATCCAGCCTTCTCCGCTGCCAGGCACCAAAACGGTGCTGACCGAAAGCGGCGTGCTGTATGTCAGCGACGACGGTAAGCATTTTATCCAGGGGCCACTGTATGACGTCAGCGGCGCACAGCCGGTGAATGTGACCAACCAGTTGCTGGGCAAAAAAGTCGACGCGCTGGCTAAAGAGATGATCGTGTATAAGGCGGCGAAAGAGCAGCATGTGATTACCGTGTTTACGGATATCACCTGTGGTTACTGCCGCAAGCTGCACGAGCAAATGGCCGATTATAATGCGCTGGGCATTACCGTGCGCTATCTGGCCTTCCCACGTCAGGGTCTGAACAGCCCGACGGAAAAACAGATGAAGTCAATCTGGTGCACCGCCGATCGTAAGAAAGCCTTAGATGCTGCAATGAAAGGTGATGAGGTGCAACCGGTCGACTGTAAAATCAACCTTGATGAGCACTACAAACTTGGCGTGCTGTACGGCATTCAGGGTACACCGGCAATTCTGCTGGAAAACGGCATGATGGTACCGGGTTATCAGGGGCCGCAAGAGATGAAGCAGTTGCTTGATAGCCAGAAGCGTGGTGGCTAAGTTTCAGTGAATAAACCAACTCAACTCCGTCGCCGTGAGGCGACGGGCGAGGCGCAGTTACCGGCGGATCTTCATCCGCTGCTACAACGTCTTTATGCCCATCGCGGCGTGCAGCAGGCCAGTGAACTGGAACGCGGCGCTAAAAATTTGCTGCCTTATCAGTCACTCAGCGGAATTCAGCGCGCGGTTGAAATTCTGCATCAGGCGCTGGTCGACAATAAACGCATTATGATCGTCGGCGATTTTGATGCCGATGGCGCGACCAGTACCGCGCTTTCCGTGCTGGCGTTACGCAGCATGGGCGGGCGTAATATCCAGTATCTGGTGCCCAACCGTTTCGAGGATGGCTACGGTTTAAGCCCCGAAGTGGTGGAGCAGGCGGCAGCACGCGGTGCGGAACTGATTGTCACGGTTGATAACGGCATTTCATCCCTGAGTGGCGTCAGCTTAGCCAATCAGAAAGGCATTCCGGTGGTGATTACCGATCACCATTTGCCGGGTGAAGTCTTGCCGGATGCTGAAGCGATCGTTAACCCGAATCTCACTGACTGTCACTTCCCGTCACGCTCGCTGGCCGGTGTCGGCGTGGCGTTCTATCTGATGCTGGCGCTGCGTGCGCACCTGCGTGAACTGGGCTGGTTTGAGCAAGGGATAGCCATGCCTAACCTTGCCGAACTGCTGGATTTAGTCGCGCTGGGAACCGTCGCCGATGTGGTGCCTCTTGATGCCAATAACCGTATTCTGGTGTGGCAAGGCTTAAGCCGTATTCGTGCCGGTAAATGCCGCCCGGGCATTCGGGCGCTGCTGGAAATTTCGAATCGCGATGCGCGCCAGCTGGCCGCCAGCGATCTTGGCTTTGCGCTTGGCCCACGTCTGAATGCGGTAGGGCGTCTTGATGATATGTCAGTGGGCGTTGCGCTGCTATTAAGTGAAGATCCGGCGCAGGCGCGCATGCTGGCGCATGAACTGGATGCGCTGAATCAGACGCGTAAAGAGATCGAGCAGGGCATGCAGTCGGAAGCGCTGGCGCTGTGTGACAAACTGGAGCGCAGCAGTGATGCGTTGCCGCTGGGCATCGCCATGTATCACCCCGAGTGGCATCAGGGCGTGGTGGGCATTCTTGCTTCACGGCTGAAAGAGCGTTTTCACCGTCCGGTCATTGCTTTTGCGCCAGCGGGTGATGGCACACTGAAAGGCTCTGGTCGTTCGGTGTCCGGGTTGCATATGCGCGATGCATTAGAGCGTATTGATACGCTGTATCCGGGTCTGGTGCTGAAGTTTGGCGGTCATGCAATGGCGGCCGGTTTGTCGCTGGAAGAGGCGCGGTTCGGGGAGTTCAGTCAGCGTTTCGCCGAACTGGTCGGTGAGTGGCTGGATGCTGAGATGCTACAGGGTGTGATTTGGTCCGATGGTGAATTAGCCGCGCAGGAACTGACGTTGACAACGGCTGAACTGCTGCGCGAAGCTGGCCCGTGGGGGCAGGCTTTCCCGGAGCCGATTTTTGACGGCAAGTTTACGCTGTTGCAGCAGCGTCTGGTAGGTGAACGCCATTTAAAAGTGATGATCGAGCCGCTGGGCGGCGGTCCGTTGCTGGATGGTATCGCCTTTAATATCGATACGGCACTGTGGCCTGACCCGAGTGTAAAGCAGGTTGAACTGGCCTATAAGCTCGATGTGAATGAGTTTCGTGGCAACCGCACTGTACAGCTGATTATCGAACATCTCTGGCCGTTATAACGCGGATATTTTCGTCGTGGCGATGTCTTCGTCGCCCGTTTCGAAGGTTAACACCCGGCATATCATCAGGACAGGAGCCGAAAACGGCTCCCCGACAGAGGCGAATGCCCGGAGGTAAACCGCGTATCTGTGCTACAAACTGCGCAGCAATTCAGTTAAACTGCCCCGTTACAATACAGACATTCCTAAATAAAGATTCTTAAACTATGTTTGAAATTAATCCGGTAAAAAACCGTATTCAGGATCTCACCGAGCGCAGTGGCGTTCTTCGGGGGTATCTTTGACTATGATGCGAAGAAAGAACGTCTTGAAGAAGTCAACGCAGAACTAGAGCAGCCTGACGTCTGGAACGAACCCGATCGTGCACAAGCGCTGGGTAAAGAGCGTTCCTCGTTAGAAGCCATTGTAGCCACTCTGGACCAGATGTCGCAGGGGCTGGAAGATGTTGCCGGCTTGCTGGAACTGGCGGTCGAAGCCGACGATGAAGACACCTTTAATGAAGCCGTCAGCGAACTGGACGAGCTGGAGAAAAAGCTGGGCGAACTGGAATTCCGCCGCATGTTCTCTGGCGAATACGACAGCGCTGACTGCTATATCGATATACAGGCCGGTTCCGGCGGCACCGAAGCTCAGGACTGGGCCAGCATGCTGGTGCGTATGTACCTGCGCTGGGCCGAAGCCAAAGGCTTTAAAACCGAAGTGATCGAAGAGTCCGATGGCGATGTGGCCGGTATCAAATCCGCCACGCTGCGTATCAGCGGTGACTACGCCTTTGGCTGGTTGCGTACCGAAACTGGCGTCCATCGCCTGGTGCGTAAAAGCCCGTTTGACTCCGGCGGCCGTCGTCATACCTCGTTCAGCTCTGCGTTTATCTATCCGGAAGTGGATGACGATATTGATATCGAAATCAACCCGGCCGATCTGCGTATCGACGTTTATCGCGCATCTGGCGCGGGTGGTCAGCACGTTAACCGTACGGAATCTGCGGTACGTATTACCCACTTGCCAACCAACACCGTGACCCAGTGTCAGAACGACCGTTCTCAGCATAAGAACAAAGATCAAGCCATGAAGCAGATGAAAGCGAAGCTGTATGAGCTTGAGATGCAAAAGAAAAATGCTGATAAACAGGCGCTTGAAGACAACAAGTCCGATATCGGTTGGGGCAGCCAGATTCGTTCTTACGTTCTTGATGATTCACGCATCAAAGATCTGCGTACCGGGGTAGAAACACGTAATACCCAGGCGGTACTCGACGGCGATCTGGATCGATTTATTGAAGCAAGTTTGAAAGCAGGGTTATAAGGAACCGACATGTCTGAACAACAACCGCAGGGCGCTGCTGATGCCGCAGTTGAGCTTAACAACGAACTGAAAGCGCGTCGCGAAAAGCTGGGTGCGCTGCGTGAAAACGGCGTGGCGTTTCCCAACGATTTCCGCCGCGACCGCACTTCTGATCAGCTGCACGCCGAATTTGACGGCAAAGAGAACGAAGAGCTGGAAGCGCTGAATATCGAAGTCAGCGTTGCTGGTCGTATGATGACGCGCCGCATTATGGGTAAAGCATCATTCGTGACCTTGCAGGACGTGGGTGGCCGCATTCAGCTGTATGTGGCGCGTGACGATCTGCCGGAAGGTCACTACAACGAGCAGTTCAAAAAGTGGGACTTAGGCGATATCCTTGGCGCACGCGGTAAGCTGTTCAAAACCAAAACCGGTGAGCTGTCGATTCACTGTACCGAGCTGCGTTTACTGACCAAAGCGTTGCGTCCGCTGCCGGACAAATTCCACGGCCTGGCCGATCAGGAAACCCGCTATCGTCAGCGTTACCTTGATCTGATTGCTAACGACGAATCACGTAACACTTTCAAAGTGCGTTCCCAGATCATGGCCGGTATTCGCCAGTTTATGGTTGGCCGTGACTTTATGGAAGTCGAAACGCCAATGATGCAGGTGATTCCAGGTGGTGCGTCTGCGCGTCCGTTTATCACCCATCACAATGCGCTGGACATTGATATGTACCTGCGTATTGCGCCGGAGCTGTATCTGAAGCGTCTGGTGGTCGGCGGATTTGATCGCGTATTTGAGATCAACCGCAACTTCCGTAACGAAGGTATTTCTCCACGTCATAACCCAGAGTTCACCATGATGGAACTCTATATGGCGTACGCTGATTATAAAGATCTGATCGAGCTGACTGAAAGCCTGTTCCGCACTCTGGCGCAGGATGTACTGGGCAGCACCGTGGTGCCTTATGGCGATCAGCAGTTTGATTTCGGTAAGCCGTTTGAAAAACTGACGATGAAAGAAGCGATTCTGAAATACCGTCCGGAAACCAATCTGGCCGATCTTGATGATCCGGAGAAAGCGTCTGCTATTGCTGCTTCTTTGGGAATCAAAATCGAGAAGAGCTGGGGTCTGGGTCGCATCGTTACTGAGATCTTTGAAGAGACCGCAGAAAGCCATCTGATTCAGCCGACCTTTATCACTGAGTATCCGGCTGAAGTCTCCCCGCTGGCGCGTCGTAATGACGATAACCCGGAAATCACCGACCGCTTTGAGTTCTTTATTGGCGGCCGTGAAATCGGTAACGGCTTCTCCGAGCTGAATGATGCAGAAGATCAGGCTGAGCGTTTTTCCCAGCAGGTTAATGCGAAAGATGCCGGTGATGACGAAGCGATGTTCTATGACGAAGACTATGTCACCGCGCTGGAACATGGTTTGCCACCGACTGCCGGACTGGGCATTGGTATCGACCGTATGGTGATGCTGTTTACCAACAGCCACACTATTCGTGATGTGATCCTGTTCCCGGCGCTGCGTCCAACCAATAAGTAATCGGGTAGTACGACGCAAAACTGACGGTCAGCTGATGCTGGCCGTTTTTTTTGCTGCCAGCTTTTATTCGTCGCAATCTGTTAACCCCTTAGCAATTTCCTGCCGTTAGTTTGCCTGTCAGTCATTTCCCACGCATCATGCAAAAAACAGGACAGTGGTGTGACTAAATGATGATTAATGTGGCGTTGGTCGATGACCATGTGGTGGTGCGTTCCGGCTTTGCCCAGTTGCTGTCGCTGGAAAATGATATCCAGGTGGTGGGGCAGTTTTCGGGAGCGCAGCAGGCCTGGCCGCATTTATTGCGTGATGCTATCGACGTGGTGGTGCTGGATATTGCGATGCCGGAAGAGAGTGGTCTCAGCCTGTTGCAGCGGCTGCGTCAGCAGCGTCCTGGCTTTCGCGCCATTATCCTCAGCATTTATGACTCCAGCGCCTTTGTGCAAAGCGCGGTGGATGCCGGTGCCAGTGGCTATCTGACCAAGCGCTGTGGCCCGGAAGAGCTGGTGCAGGCGGTACGCACCGTCAGCGTCGGTGGTCTGTATCTCTGTGCCGATGCGTTGCGTGCGTTGCGGCAAACGTCGCAAATACCGCAGGAACTGGCGGAGCTGACGCCGCGTGAAAAAGAAATATTCGACCTGCTGGTCAATGGGCTAAGCGTGAAAGCGATTGCCGCTCAGCTCGACTTAAGCCATAAAACGGTGCATGTGCATCGCGCTAATGTGCTGGGGAAATTGCAGTGTGCCACCACCGTTGAGCTGGTTCATTTTGCGTTGCAGCATCAGTTACTGAGTAGCCGCTAATGCCGCCATCTCGTCAGCTGATTCTCTCGCTGTTTCTGGCGCTGTTTTTTGCCCTAAGCTGGCTGGCGCTGTGGATTATCAGTTTCTATCTTAGCCAGAACGGACAACAGGCGGTAATGCTGTTGCCGCAGGGGCTGCATCTGGCATTGATGATTCTGCTGCCGCGCCGCTACTGGTTGCCGTTGCTGCTGGTTGAAGGGGTGATGCTGAGTGCTTTGCTGTGGGAGCAACTACTGACGCACTCGCGGGTGTTGTTGTCGCCCCTGCTTAGCCTGCTGCCCGCCTGGCTCAGTCAGCGCGTCTGGCATCGCCATACCCTCTACTGGCAGCGGCTGACGGTGCTGCTGGCGGCGGTGACCGCCAATGCGCTATTGCAGGGAGTGATTATTGGCCCGTGGCTGCTGGAAGGCATCACGCAAACGCTGCTGGCCTCGTTTACCGGCGGTATCCTGCTGACGCCGTTTAGCTACCTGATTTATGAATATCTGCGACAACAGCACCTTAGCGATATGCTGTCCCAGCGCATGCCCGATCCACCGCTGCGTACCTCGCTGCTGATTTGGTGCTCAGTGTTTTTTGCCATCGGCATCAGTATTCAGGTGGCCATTGCGCCGGAGATGGAAGGGCTGCTGCTGATTCTGGTGTTTCTGCCTAACGTCTTTATGGCCTATAAGTTTGGCTGGCAGGGTGGGGTGCTGTCGGCGATTCTCGGCAGCGTACTGATTACGCTGACGCGGCAGGCCAGTGGGGCGTTTCACGATCTGCGCGAGCTGGAGCTGTTTCTCTCGACTCAGGCGCTGCTCGGCACCGGGCTGGGGATTGCGGTCAGCCGTCAGCAGCAACTGGCGCAACACCTACAGCGTTATCGCCAGCAGCTGGAAAAAGAGTTGCAGGCGCGTCGTCAGCTGATGACACAGCTGGTGGATACCGAAGAAGCGGTGCGCAAGGCGCTGGCGCGCGAGCTGCACGATGAAATTGGTCAGAATATTACCGCTATCCAGATTCAGGCGATGCTGGTCAACCGCACTGCCGACACGGTGGCGGCGAAGCAGGCGGCCGGACAGATTGGCGATTTGTCGCAACGAATTCATCACACCACGCGCCAGCTGCTGCGACAGTTACGTCCGCCGGTGCTGGAGGAGATGGCGCTGGATAAAGCATTGCAGCAGCTGGCGGGGGAATTCTCGTTTGCTGAACAGGGCGTGGATTTCCGGTTCGACTATCACTTACGCGATGCGCCGCAGGATGAAACCCTGACTTTTACCCTTTACCGGGTGGTGCAGGAGCTACTGAACAATATCAGCAAACATGCGCAGGCGCAGCGGGTCAGCGTCAGCCTGACGCAGGATAATCAGCTGATTACTCTGGTGGTCAGTGACGACGGTATTGGCATCACGGCGAATACCGGCAGTGGTTTCGGTTTGCGCGGTATTGAGGAACGAGTGCGTGCATTGGGCGGCGACTGGCAGATGTCGCAGCAGCAGGGAACGCGCATAATTGTTAACTTGCCCACAAAACTGAGTCAAATAACGCCTTAACCAGGAAAAATTCTTAGTGCCCTCCAACTTTGTCTCATCCCCAACCTCACCCGGTTCCCTATACTCGCCACAACCCTGGAGGCGCGCATGTCGACAACGGTTCTGACCGAACAACAGATCAGCGCAGTGTATCGCTACTGGCGTCCGCGACTGCTGTTCTCGATGGTGGTCGGCTATGCCGCCTTTTATCTGACGCGTAAAAGTGTCAGTTACGCGATGCCGGTGATGCAACTGGAACTGGGGCTCAGTAAAGCCGATATCGGCCTGCTCGGCACGTTGTTCTATCTGGTGTATGGCGCATCAAAATTTTTCTCCGGCATCATCAGTGACAAAACCTCGGCGCGCTGGTTTATGGGTACCGGGCTGTTTATCACCGGGGTGCTGAATGTGGTGTTTACCCTTTGCCACTCGTGGAGCGCACTGCTGGTGGTCTGGACGCTGAACGGCTTTTTTCAGGGCTGGGGCTGGCCGCCCTGCGCCAAATTGCTGACCAGCTGGTATTCGCGCAACGAGCGCGGCTTCTGGTGGGGCTGCTGGAATACCTCGATCACCATGGGGGGGGCGCTGGTGCCGTTGCTGTCTGGTTTTCTCGCCTCAAAGTATGGCTGGCAGGCGGCGCTGCTGGTGCCCGGCGTGATGGGGATGTTGCTGGGAATCTGGCTGTGCTGGCAACTGTGTGACAAACCCGCCGCACAGGGATTGCCCACCGTCGGCAGCTGGCGGCGCGATCCGCTGGAGTTATGGCAGGAGCAACACAGCCCGCCGATGAGTATGCGGACGATTCTGCGCCAGGCGATTCTGGCGAACCGTACCCTCTGGCTGCTGGCGGCATCCTACGTGCTGGTGTACCTGATTCGTATCGCGCTGAATGACTGGGGCAATATCTGGCTGGCGGAAAGCCACGGCGTTTCACTGTTAGGCGCGAATGCCACGCTGTCACTGTTCGAGCTTGGCGGACTGACAGGCGCACTGTTCGCCGGATGGGGATCGGATCTGCTGTTTCGCGGTCAGCGTGCGCCAATGATTTTGCTGTTTGCCTTTGGCCTGTTTCTCAGCATGACCGCGCTGTGGCTGGCGCCGGTGCACCACTATGGTTTGCTGTCGATGTGCTTTTTTAGTCTGGGATTTTTTATCTTCGGCCCGCAAATGCTGATTGGTCTGGCGGCGGCTGAATATTGTCACAAAGACGCAGCGGGAACCGTCACCGGTTTTCTGGGGTTATTTGCCTATCTGGGGGCGGCCCTGGCGGGATGGCCACTGGCGCAAGTGTTGGAGCATTACGGTTGGTCGGGTTTCTTTGCACTGCTGACGCTGGCGGCCAGTTGTATTGGTTTGCTGCTGATGCCGTTGCTGATAGCCGGGCTGAACCGACTGAGATTTAAACAGGCGTCGTAATCGTACTCTTACTCACTGGCTGTACCCAAAAAGATAAGGATAAAAAATGAAACTCGTCCCTCTCGCTACCCTGATTGCCGCCGGACTGACACTGGCCGCCTTCGCTGGCAGTACGCAAGCCAAAGGTCGGCTGGTGATCTATTGCAGCGCCACCAACACCATGTGTGAAACCGAAGCCAAAGCCTTCGGCGAAAAGTATGATGTGAAAACCAGTTTTATTCGCAACGGTTCCGGCAGCACGCTGGCGAAAGTCGATGCGGAAAAAAATAACCCGCAGGCGGATGTCTGGTATGGCGGCACGCTCGATCCGCAGTCGCAGGCAGGCGAGATGGGCTTGCTGGCGGCCTATAAATCGCCAAACCTTGAGCAGATCATGCCGCAGTTCCGCGATCCGGCAAAGGTGAAAGGCAACTACTCATCAGCGATTTATATCGGCATTCTCGGCATGGGGGTGAATACCAACCGCCTGAAAGAGAAAAATCTGCCGGTGCCTAAATGCTGGAAGGATCTGACCAATCCGGTTTACAAAGGCGAAATCCAGATTGCCGATCCGCAAAGTTCCGGTACCGCGTATACCGCGCTGGCGACCTTTACTCAGCTGTGGGGCGAAGAGCAAGCCTTTGATTATCTGAAAAAGCTTAACGGTAATGTTTCGCAGTACACCAAGTCGGGGATTGCACCGGCGCGTAACGCGGCACGCGGTGAAACGGCAATCGGTATTGGCTTCCTGCACGACTATTCGCTGGAGAAAGAGAAGGGTGCACCGCTGGAGCTGATTTCGCCGTGTGAAGGTTCGGGCTACGAAATAGGCGGCGTCAGCATCCTGAAAAATGCGCGCAATATGGAGAACGCCAAACTGTTCGTTGACTGGTCACTGTCAAAAGAGGCACAGGAGCTGTCATGGAAACAGGGTCAGTCCTACCAGATCCTGACCAACACCACCGCCGAAACCTCGCCGAACTCGCTGAAGCTTGATGACCTGAAACTGATCGATTATGACATGGATAAATACGGCGCTTCCGATACCCGTAAGCACCTGATCACCAAGTGGGTCAATGAAGTCAAGATGGGTCAATAACCCACGCTCACTGGCACGTCGTTAGCGGCGTGCTGCTGCTCTCTTTTACCCATTACCGGGGAACACCATGAGTGATGCTATAGCTTTGCGCCCGGCGCAGAGACGGGATGCTATTTTCTATTGGCTGGGAATTCTGGTGCTGGCGTTTGCGCTGTTGCCGGTATTCAGCCTCGACTACGGACTGCTGGAATCGACCGCCGATGAGATTGTTGCGGCCTACGGCTGGTCCGGCATCCATATCGGTCTGGCATGGTTGCTGTTGCCGCTGCTGTTGCTGGTGCGTCCGGCGCACAGCGTCAGTCGCGAGCAGCGTGGCCGTCATCTGTTTGATGCCGGCTATGCGCTGTTTTGCGCGCTGTTTATGGTGGTCAGCGCCACGCTGATCGGGCGCGGACTGGGTTATGGCTCGATTCTGATTCTGATCAGCCTCGGTGCCATTATGACGCTGGCACTGTCGCGGCTGGAGTGGCTGGGCGGCGACCGTTTTGTGCTCGGCTCGCTGATCGCCATTGTGGCGCTGATTAGCCTGTTTATCCTCTATCCAAGCCTGGCGATTTTTAAACCGATGTTCAGCGACGACAGCGGAGCCTTTGCGCCGTTGCAGTTTATGAATATTCTCGGTCAGGCGCATATTATTCAGGTTATCTGGAACTCATTTTTGCTGAGCGCAGCGGTGGGAGTCGGCTGTACCTTCTTCGGACTGGTGCTGGCGATTTATACCACGCGTATTGCCAAACGTTCGGCGCTGATTGGCCGTATCTTCTCGATTCTGCCGATTGTCACTCCGCCGTTTGTTGTCGGCTTAGGCGTGACCCTGATGATGGGGCGTTCCGGCTATGTTACTGAATTTATGGTGCAGTATCTTGGGCTGACCAACAGCAACTGGCTGTACGGTTTTACCGGCATCTGGCTGGCGCAGGTGCTGGCATTTACCCCGATGTCATTTATGATCCTCGACGGTGCGATTAAAACCATTCACCCGTCGCTGGAAGAAGCCTCGTATACCCTGCGTGCCAACCGTTATCAGACCTTTCAGCGGGTATTCTTACCGCTGCTGAAACCGGCGCTGGCGAACTCATTTTTAATTGTGATAGTCCAGTCGCTGGCTGACTTCAGTAACCCGCTGGTACTCGGCGGTAACTTTGACGTGCTGGCCACGCAAATCTACTTCTATATTACCGGCGCTCAGCTGGATTATTCTGCCGCCAGTACGCTCGGCGTCATTCTGCTGCTGTTCTCACTGCTGGTGTTCTGTATCCAGTATATGTGGATTGGTAAGCGCTCATACGTCACCATTTCCGGTAAATCCTCGCGTGGCGATGTGCAACCGTTGCCTGGCTCGCTGGTCACGGCGGTCACGCTGCTGCTGTGGGTATGGATCGGTTTTAATGTGTTGCTGTATGGCAGCATTTTCTACGGCAGCTTTACCGTTAACTGGGGCGTTGATTACACCCTGACGCTGGATAACTTCAGCAAGCTGTTCGGACAGGGATTCAGTGACGGTGCCTGGCCTTCGCTGCTCGACACGCTGCTGTATGCCGGCATTGCCGCGCCGATTACCGCTATTTTCGGTTTGTTGATTGCTTATATCGTGGTGCGCCAGCATTTCACCGGTAAAAAAGTGATCGAGTTCACCACCATGCTGTGCTTTGCGGTGCCGGGAACCGTGGCGGGCGTCTCCTATATTCTGGCGTTTAACAGCGCACCGGTTTATCTCACTGGCACCGCAGCGATTGTGATTATCTCGATGGTGATGCGTAACGTGCCGGTCGGGATTCGCGCCGGGATTGCCGGGCTGGGACAGCTGGATAAATCACTGGACGAAGCCTCACTCAGCCTGCGTGCCGGTTCGTTAAGAACCGTGCTGTTTATCGTGCTGCCACTGCTACGACCGGCGATCCTTTCGGCGCTGATCTACAGCTTTGTGCGTGCCATTACCACCGTCAGCGCCATTGTTTTCCTCGTTACGCCAGATACCCGTGTGGCGACCTCGTACATCCTTAACCGCGTTGAGGATGGCGAATACGGCATGGCGATTGCCTATGGTTCGATACTGATCGTGGTGATGTTGGCAATCATTTTTATCTTTGATGCGCTGGTCGGTGAAGCGCGCGTGGCCCGTTCACGGGCAAAAAACAGTTAACAGGGTGCTTATGAACGCTAACGTTGCACAACCAAATGAAAATAAAAAACATTTCGTCGAACTGAGAAATATTGGTAAGCGCTTTGGTAATAATGCGGTGATTGACGATCTTAGCCTGGCGATCCCGCAAGGGCAGATGGTCACGCTGCTGGGGCCGTCGGGCTGCGGCAAAACCACGGTGCTGCGGCTGGTGGCCGGGCTGGAAAAACCCACCGAAGGGCAGATCCTGATTGATGGTGAAGATGTCACCCACCGATCCATTCAGCAGCGTGATATCTGTATGGTGTTTCAGTCTTACGCGCTGTTCCCGCATATGTCACTGGGAGAAAACATTGGCTACGGTTTGCGGATGCTCGGTCGTCCGAAAGCAGAAATCCGCGATCGGGTGCATGAAGCGCTGAAGCTGGTGGATCTGGAAGGGTTTGAAGATCGCTTTGTTGACCAGATTTCCGGCGGGCAGCAGCAGCGTGTGGCGTTGGCGCGTGCGTTGATCCTGAAACCCAAGGTGCTGCTGTTTGATGAGCCACTGAGTAACCTTGATGCCAACCTGCGCCGTAGCATGCGTGAAAAAATCCGTGAACTGCAGCAGCAATTTAATATCACCTCACTGTATGTCACGCACGATCAAAGCGAGGCGTTTGCGGTATCGGATTCCGTGCTGGTGATGAATAAAGGCAAAATCATGCAGCTTGGTGAGCCGCAAAAGCTGTACCGCTACCCGGCGTCGCGCTTTATGGCCGGTTTTATGGGCGATGCCAATATCTTTGACGCACGCATCAATGGCAGCAGCGTTGAGATTTTTGGTTACCCGATTGCCCGGCCTGAAGGTTTCGCCGCCGGGTTGCAGCAATGTGCGGTTGGCGTGCGCCCGGAGGCGATTACCCTCAGCCCGCACGGCGATGCCAGCCAGCGTTGCACGATTAAAAAGGTGGCCTATATGGGGCCGCAGTATGAGGTACTGGTTGACTGGCACGGACAGCAGCTATTGCTGCAGGTCAATGCTATCCAGCTACAACCGGCTCCGGGCGATCACTACTATCTGCAGATTCACCCGTTTGGCATGTTTGAACTGCGCGATAGCGCCTGATCAATAGTTAACCCTGGGCGGCACTGATGCCGTTCAGGGTTAACTGGCTAAGATTTAATCGTCTGCTCCAGCCAGTCCTTAAAGCTGGCGTAAGGGACGTACAGCGCCACGTTTTTATACAAATTCTTACCGGTTTTGCTTTCGTTGATTTCATCGGTAAAACCAACAATCACACCCGCGATACTGTCATCGGTGGCGTTATACACGGCCCCACCTGACATACCTTTCACCACGCCGGCATTGGCCGCCACCACCACACATTTCAGCTTGTTCCAGCTATTTTTCAGTCCGGTATTGGCCAGATTGGTGCCGCTGGAAGCGACCGGCATCGCCGAAATAAAGCTATAACCATACAGATTTACGCGGTCGCCCATCTTGCCATTACGGAAGTGCGGTGGCAGGTTGGGTTCATTGTTTTTGCGATACACTATCGCCAGATCGCAATCAGGATGATATGCCTTGACTTTATAGGTCGAAAATTTAGCCACATGTGCGGCGGTGAGACTGTATTCCTCGGTTAAAGGGATGGTGGTGCCCAGGGTGCCGATCCCCATCACCGTTGGGATTCCCGTAACCGTCATATCGACCCTTTTCAGAGCTTCTCCACTGTACTCATATTTGCCTACTGAGCATCCACTCAGGCACAAACACATTAAGGATATAACCAGTCGCATCATGTCTCCCCGACCTTGATTATCAAGCAACGTAACTTTCACCAGGTCACTCCATTAACCTGGTATCGGCCGCAAAGCATTATTCTTTAAGGTGAAATGGTGAAAAATCCTAACAACCTTTATTGATATAGCAATGCTTGATTGTTAAATACGGCAAAAACGGGATCAATCTTAACGCGGAATGTTAAGTATGATTGAAGTTTATAATCTATCTTAGAACAAATATTCGGATAGAAAAATAAATGGTTCTTCCACTGGTTATTTACATTTTTACATACTTTTCTTGATTGATTTCAGCATGATTATTGCTCACCGGGCAATATACCCTTGCCGCACGCGGGGTGTATGATGATTGCCGGCTATGTTTTAATAGCGCTTTGTGACGTGGATCAAATTCAAGTATTCATAAATTACGTCACTTAGAAGGGTTTTTTTCGGAAAACCTCCTGCCTGCAGTATGTAAATTTTTTTTTGGGAGAGTGTGATATGCCTGTTTCATTACTGGCGTTGGCGCTGAGTGCATTCGCAATCGGCACGACTGAGTTCGTCATTATGGGGCTGTTGCCTGAAGTGGCGAACGATCTGCAAGTCTCTATACCCTCAGCCGGGTGGCTGATTAGCGGCTATGCCCTGGGCGTTGCCATCGGCGCACCCATTATGGCGCTGCTGACCGCCAGACTGCCGCGTAAGCGCACGCTGATATTGCTGATGTCGATCTTTATCGTCGGCAATATTCTCTGTGCACTGGCGTACAGCTATAACTTGCTGATGCTGGCTCGCGTGGTGACTGCATTATGTCACGGTGCCTTCTTCGGTATTGGCGCGGTAGTGGCCGCCAGTCTGGTACCGGCGGGTAAGCAGGCATCGGCGGTCGCGCTGATGTTTACCGGACTGACGCTGGCCAACGTGCTGGGTGTGCCATTAGGCACCTGGTTCGGTCAGTTGTTTGGCTGGCGCGCCACTTTCTGGGCGGTATCGGTCATCGGTGTGCTGGCGTTTATCGCTTTGATCGTCAGCCTGCCGGTCAATAAAGAAGAGAAGCCGGTGCATCTGGCGAGTGAAATCAGCGCGCTGGCGAACGGTAAATTGTGGCTGTCGCTGCTGATGACGATGTTCTTCGCTGCGGCAATGTTTGCGCTGTTCAGCTATATCGCGCCGCTGTTGCTGGAAGTGACCGGTATCAGCGACCGTGGCGTTAGCTGGACGCTGTTCCTGATTGGTGGTGGTCTGACGGTCGGTAATATCCTCGGCGGGAAGCTGGCGGACTGGCGCGTTTCTTTCAGTCTGATCCTGAGCTTCTCACTGATTGCGGTATTGTCGCTGCTGTTCAGCTGGACCAGCCATGCGCTGTGGCTGGCGGAAATCACGCTGTTCCTGTGGGCGATGGCGACCTTTGCTACCGTTCCGGGTCTGCAAATTAACGTGGTTCGCCACGGCAAGGATGCGCCAAACCTGGTCTCAACCCTGAATATTTCGGCGTTTAACGTCGGCAATGCGCTGGGTGCCTGGGTAGGCGGTGCGGTAATTGGCGGTGGCTATGGCCTGACGGCAGTGCCGGTTGCCGCTGCCGTGCTGGCAGCGATCGGGCTGGTTGTTTGCCTGATCACCTTCCGCAATTCACGCAGCCAGCCGGAAACGGTCAGCGCTTAAGCCAGTAACGCGTCGAGGCGCTGGCTGAACAGGCCAATCTGCTGTTGCAGATGCTGACTGAAAGCCTCCACCAGCGCCGAGGCCGGACGATGACGAGGCCGGATTAAACTGACGGTAAACGGCACATCGACACTGAAGCGGCGAATCACCACTCCGCTGTCGGCGTAATCCAGCGCCGTCAGCGGATTCACCACTGACACTCCCACGCCTGCTTTAACCATCGAACAGACCGACGCCGCGCTATGCGTCTCCATCACCATTCGACGCTGCACGCCACGTTCCGCAAACAGTTGGTCCAGCAGCTGACGATAGCTGTCGCTGCGTGACAGACTGATATAGTTCTCACCATTGAAATCCTGTGGTTCCAGCTGCGCACGCGCCGCCAGTCGGTGGCCTTTTGGCAGCACGCAGACTTCGTTCCGCGTCAGCAATTCGATGCGATCGGTGCCCGCTGGCGTCAGTGTGGTTTCAGTCAGGCCTAAATCGTGACGTTGGGCGGAGAGCCACTCTTCCAGCAGCGGCGACTCTTGCGGAATGATATTCAGGCTGAGATCGGGATAGCGTTGCAGAAACGGCTGGCAGACCAGCGGCAGCAGTGACTGAGAAAATACCGGCAGACAGGCGATGGAAAGCTCCCCCTGGCGGAACTGGCGCAAGCCTTCTGCCGCATTAATAATCCGATCCAGCCCGTACCACGAGCGCTGCACTTCTTCGAACAGCCGTAAGCCCTGTACGGTCGGCTGCAAGCGGCCGCGCACCCGTTCAAACAATCGCAAGCCGATCAGTTTCTCAAAGCGTGCCAGTTCACGGCTGACGGTCGGTTGTGAGGTATGCAGCATTGCCGCCGCTTCGGTAAGGTTACCGCTGGTCATTACCGCATGGAAAATCTCGATATGACGCAGGTTGATATGAGCCATCTTCGGCATCCGTCAGGTAAAGCCATATCATATTTGCATAGACATGAATTAAACAGATATTTTTCAGCAAGAACTGTCTGTGGCGTAATAGCACCATGACATCAGGAGAATTGCTATGCCACGTCCGCTGAATAACACCGAAACCGCCCTGAACGGCGAAAATCTGCTGCAACTGGCCCGTCGCTACGACTGCCCGGTCTGGGCTTACGATGCCAGCATCATTGCCGAGCGCATCCAGCAGTTACAGCAATTTGACGTGATTCGTTTCGCGCAAAAAGCCTGTTCCAATATTCATATTTTACGTCTGATGCAGCAGGCGGGAGTCAAAGTCGATTCAGTTTCACTGGGTGAGATTGAGCGCGCACTGGTGGCCGGTTTTCAGCCGGGCGGTGATGAGATTGTGTTTACTGCCGATGTGTTTGATGCGCCGACGCTGGCACGCGTAGCGGAGCTGCAAATTCCGGTCAATGTCGGTTCGGTGGATATGCTGCATCAGTTGGGTGAGGTGTCGCCTGGACATCGCGTCTGGTTACGAGTTAACCCTGGTTTCGGCCATGGACACAGCCAGAAAACCAACACTGGCGGTGAAAACAGCAAGCACGGTATCTGGCACACCGATTTATCGCTGGCGCTGAATGCAATCAGGCAGCACGGCCTGAAACTGGTTGGCATTCATATGCATATCGGTTCGGGCGTTGATTACGGTCATCTTGAGCAGGTGTGTGATGCGATGGTCGACCAGGTGGTGAGTTTTGGCCAGGATCTGGAAGCGATCTCTGCGGGTGGTGGTCTGTCGATTCCTTATCACGTTGGTGAAGAAGCGATAGATACCGGGCACTACTTCGGCCTGTGGAATGGTGCGCGCCAGCGTATTGCTGCCCATCTGGGGCATGCGGTGAAACTGGAAATTGAACCGGGCCGTTTCCTGGTGGCGGAATCAGGCGTACTGGTTTCCCAGGTCAGAGCGGTGAAAGCGATGGGCAGCCGTCACTTTGTGCTGGTCGATGCGGGCTTTAACGACCTGATGCGTCCGGCGATGTACGGCAGTTATCATCATATTTCGGCGCTGACCGGTGATGAGCGTCAAATCGATTTACAGCAGACGGTTGAAAGCGTGATCGCCGGGCCGCTGTGCGAATCCGGTGATGTGTTTACCCAACAAGAGGGCGGTAAAGTGGAAACCCGCGCACTGCCTGCGGTGCAGGTGGGGGATTATCTGGTGTTCCATGATACCGGTGCCTATGGTGCATCGATGTCATCAAACTACAACACGCGTCCGTTACTGCCGGAAGTGCTGTTTGAAAACGGGCAGCCACGTGAAATCCGTCGCCGTCAGACGATTACTGAATTACTGGCGTTAGAAATTTAATATTGATTTAACTTACTGAAAAGTAAAAATCAAACCCTGTTTTCTGTCGGGCGGCGTTCCTGCCGCCCGTGCTAAACTTTTGCACCCTGCATGCGATCAGGTCAGGAGCCGAACACGGCTCCCTACGAAACACCGATATTTAATCAGGGCGGTGTTTTACCCGGCAAAAATCTCCTTCCTCAGCAGCACGATTTCCTCAGCCAAATCGCGGCACAACATAGCATTCATCAGATGATCCTGGGCATGTACCAGGATCAGCGTCACCGGCACTTTCCCGACCCCCTCGTCAGCACCAATTAACCGGGTCTGAATATGGTGAGCCGCTTTTGCCGCTTCCACCGAGGCCGCCAGCGCCTCATCAGCACGCTGCCATTCGCGTTTACGGGCAAACTGGATAGCGCTCATCGCATGGGATCGTGCTTCGCCGGCATTGATCAGCAACTCCATCATGGTTTGTTCAAAATCCATACTCACCTCAATTATTGGTATGCCAAATTTGTGAAATTTATCTTAATGGAATGCCAAAGCAGCGTTCCGAGACGTTAATCACAGAAAAATAAATCGATATGGTTAATTTTGGTATGCCAGGTGAACGGAATTTCGCCAGTTACGCAATAACCGGATGCTGACACTTTTACTTTGAGGGTTCACTCATGTCTCTACAGGATCGTCTAATCGACTCTCTGGGGAGTTTCGCCACTAAATTTAATAGTTACCGCTATATCATGGCGATCAAGGCGTCATTTATTACCCTGATGCCGGTGATTATTGTCGGGGCGTTTTCCGTCTTGATCTCCAATATGGTGCTGGATCCGAAAAATGGTCTGGCAAGCTTCGCCTCACTGGCCTTTCTTGCCGAGCTAAAACCGATCACCACCAGTATTAACTACGCCACGCTAAGTTTCCTGAATATCGGCGCGGTATTTCTGATTGGTATTGAGCTGGGCAAAATCAACGGCATTAAAACGCTATTTCCCGGTTTGCTGGCGATTATCTGCTTTATCGCGGTGACGCCGACCACGCTGCAAATGATGGTCGGCGGTGAGATGCAGCTGGTAACCGATGTGCTGGCGAAACAGTTTTCCGATACCAAAAGCCTGTTCCTCGGCATGTTTATCGCCATCCTGTCGGTGGAGGTCTACTGTCGACTGGAAAATGTTAACCGACTGAAAATCAAAATGCCGGATACCGTGCCGCCGAATGTTGCCGCCTCGTTTTCCGCGCTGATCCCGGCAATTATCACAGTTTCCGCCATCGCCACCTTTGGCTTTATCTTCCACCGTGTCACCGGAATGTATTTGTATGATGCGGTGTACAAAGTGGTGCAGCAACCGCTGGAATCGGTAGTGCAGAGCCTGTGGGGCATTCTGTTGCTGATGTTTGTCGCCCAGCTATTCTGGGTGATTGGTATTCACGGCAACCAGATGATTAAACCGATCCGCGAACCGCTACTGCTTGGCGCGATTCTGGTCAATATGAATGCCTTCGAGCAGGGCAAAGAAGTGCCGAATATCATCACCATGCCGTTCTGGGATGTCTATATGAGTATTGGCGGCTCCGGCCTGACGATTGGCCTGCTGACCGCAGTGATGCTGGCAACGAAGCGCAAAGAGATGCGCGAAATTGCCAAGCTCTCTTTCGGTCCCGGACTGTTTAATATCAATGAGCCGGTGATCTTCGGTATGCCGATTATGCTCAACCCGATCCTGGCGATCCCGTTCATTATTACCCCGTTAATTACCGGCTCGATTGGCTACTTCGCGACCGTAACCGGTTTTGCCGGTAAAGCGGTGGTGATGGTGCCATGGACCACGCCACCGATTATTAACGCCTGGCTCTCAACCGCCGGTTCAATGGGCGCGGTAGTGACGCAAATTGTCTGTATTTTGGTGTCGGTGGTGATCTACTTCCCGTTTGTCAAAATCGCTGCCCGCCGCGCACAGGCTGCGGAAGAGAAATTGCTGCAACCCGAAAAACAGGAGCTGGCATGAGCAAGGTGAGTGTCTCCATTCCGGAAGATTTTATTCTCGGCGCAGCCGCATCAGCCTGGCAAACCGAAGGCTGGAGCGGCAAAAAATCAGGGCAGGACTCTTATCTTGATGCCTGGTATCAGCACGACCGCCACGTCTGGCATAACGGTTACGGTCCGGCGGGAGCCACCGACTTTATTAATCGCTACAAAGAGGATGTGGCGTTGATGAAAGCGGCCGGGCTGACGCACTATCGCACTTCCATTAACTGGTCACGTTTTCTCACCGATTATGAAAACGTGACTGTGGATGAAGAGTACGCCCGCTATTACGACAATCTGATTGATGAGATGCAGCGCCAGGGAATTGAGCTGATGCTCTGCCTGGAACACTATGAGCTGCCGGCGATTCTGCTGGAGCAGTATGGCGGCTGGGCGTCGAAAAAAGTGGTGGAACTGTATCTCCGCTATGCCGAACAGGTATTTGCACGTTATGCGCATAAGGTCACCCGCTGGTTCACCTTTAATGAGCCGATTGTGGTGCAGACCCGCGTCTATCTTGACGCGTTGCGCTGGCCTTACGAGCAAAATACCGATAAATGGATGCAGTGGAATCATCATAAAAATCTGGCCACCGCCAAAGTGGTAAAACTGTTTCGTGAGAAAGGTTATCCCGGCACGGTCGGCACGATTCTCAATCCGGAAGTGACTTATCCACGATCCCGCGCCGCGCATGATGTGCAAGCCGCGCAACGCTACGATCTGTTTTATAACCGGGTGTTTCTCGACCCGGCGATTAAGGGTGAATACCCGGCAGAGCTGATTACGCTGCTGCATAAGCATGGGGTGCAGTGGCAGTACGATGAGGCGGAACTGCAACTGATCGCCGACTACCGCGTCGATGAAGTCGGTATCAATCTCTACTATCCGCATCGCGTGAAGGCCCCTTCGCGCGCCTGGCACCCGGAAACACCGTTTCATCCGGCTTATTACTACGAGCATTTTGAGCTGCCTGGCCGTCGGATGAACAAGTCACGCGGCTGGGAAATCATGCCACAGATTATTTTTGATATGGCGATGCGGATAAAAGATGAGTATGACAACTTCCCGTGGTTTGTGGCAGAGAACGGCATGGGCATTGAAAACGAAGCGCAATTTAAAAATGCCGACGGCGAAATTCAGGATGACTATCGCATTGCGTTTATCGCCGAGCATCTGTACCAGACGTTGAAAGCGCGCGAGGCGGGAGCCAACTGTCAGGGCTATATGCTGTGGGCATTTACCGACAACGTTTCGCCGATGAACGCCTTTAAAAACCGTTACGGATTAATTGAGATCGATCTGGAAAACCAGCGCCAGCGTCGGATGAAAAAATCGGCTCACTGGTATCGTGGCCTGCGTGACAGCCAGCGGCTGACGCTAACGCTTGATGATGAATGGAAATAAGGAAGCTGATAATGAAACGTATCGTACTGGCCTGCGCGGCAGGCATGTCCACCTCAATGGTGGTGACACGGATGGAAAAAGAGGCGGCGGCGCGGGGTCTTGAGGTTCAGATTTACGCCATTCCGGAGCAGAACCTGCGTGATGAGCTGCAAAACTATGGTACAGAAGTGATCGCCGTGCTGTTGGGGCCGCAGGTGCGATTTAAACTTGATGAAAATCGAAAACTTACCGACAGTTATCACATCCCGATTGCGGTGATCGATACGGTGGCTTACGGCACACTTAACGGTGCAAAAGTACTCGATCAGGCGCTGGCTTTGGTAGACTAAGCGAATATCGTCGTAAACGGGCCAGCAGAGACGCTCTGGCCCGTAAGCGTTACAGCTCGAAGCGGAAGCGAGTCGGCGATATCATTAACATCGTCAATGGATTAAGGGTGATTAAGTGGATAAGGTCGCACCTCCGCAAGAGAAGAAGCAGTATCAGGAAATTGGTCAGCATTTGCGTCAGCAAATTATTGATGGCCACTATCCGGTGGGTTCCCGCCTGCCACCAGAACGCCATATCGCCGAGACCTGGGGCGTCAGCCGCACGATTGTGCGTGAAGCATTGCTGATGCTGGAGCTGGAAGGCACGGTGGATATCCGCCAAAGCTCCGGGGTTTACGTGATGCGGATCCCCTCTGAAAGCAGTGATGAAGAAGAGGCGTTTTTCCGCAGTGATGTTGGCCCGTTTGAGATGCTGCAAGCGCGTCAGCTGCTGGAGAGTAATATCGCCGCTTTTGCCGCAAAAATGGCCACCAAAGCGGATATCGAGAATTTAAAACGCACGCTTGAGCAAGAGCAGAAGGCGATTGCGATGAATGACTATAGCCAGGATAACGACAAAATGTTCCATCTGCTGCTGGCGGGTGCCACGCAGAATCAAATGCTGCTGGATACGGTCAACAGCGTCTGGCGACACCACGACAGTAGCCCGCTGTGGCAGCAGCTACGCAGCCATATCGAAACCCGCAGCTATCGGCTGAAATGGTTGGGCGATCACCAGACCATCCTTGCCGCACTGCGTCGTCGCGATGTCATGGGGTCGTGGCAGGCAATGTGGCAACACCTGGAAAACGTCAAAAATACCCTGCTGGAGTTATCTGATGCCGATGCACCAGATTTTGACGGTTATCTGTTTGAATCGGTTCCCGTCTTTCAGGGGAAACTGATGTGAAGATCGCTTCAGTTTCACACACCAGGGCGGACGATATCTACGGGCTGACGCTCGGCGTGATGTTTATCGCCATTGGTCTGAATATGCTGCATTTATCCGGCATGGTAACCGGCGGCGTGGCCGGGATCGCGCTGCTGCTTTCTTACTTTGTTGCGATGCCGATTGGCACGCTGTTTATTGTAATCAATATCCCGTTTATGTTCTTCTCCTGGTGGAAGATGGGCGCGGCTTTTACCCTGAAAACCCTGATGGTCAATATTATCTTGATGGTGGCTTCGCTCACGCTGCCGGGGCTGCTGGCGATAAGCTATATCCATCCGGTATTTTCTTCCCTGGTTGGCGGAACCCTGATCGGTATGGGAATTTTATGTTTAGCCCGTCATAATGCCTCGGTCGGTGGCACCGGCGTGATTACGCTGTGGGGGCAGAAAGTGTATGGCGTGAATGCCGGTAAAACACAAATGGTGCTGGATGTGATCGTGTTCATGGTTGCATTAATCAAAGTTCCCGGTGATTTATTACTCTGGTCAATCGCCAGCGCAGTCGCCATGAATGCCATGTTATTGCGCTGGCATAAACCTGGACGTTATTCCGGGGCGTAATCCGTTATCGCCGCCGGTGCCAAGGGTTTGTACTCTGCCTGCCATCAAGACGGGAGCCCAAAAATGGCTCCCCTGCAAAACTGCCAGCATCATTATTTGATGCACGAATAACAATGATTCTATTGATGTTTTTGTCCCTGGCTAAAAATGGATTCATGCCGTATTACTGGGTTATTTAAACAACAGGAGCTTGTTTATGAATAACTCAGTACTGGCATTTAACGGTGAACGTTCCGATGCGGTTAGCCACGCTTTTCATTCCGGTAATGGCTATCGGGCTTACCCCCCCGCGCTGATGCGCTTTCACTGCCCGGACAGCTGGAGCCCTTTTGCTGCCGGGGGGATTAACCCCTATGCCTGGTGTGCAGGCGATCCGATTAACCGTAGCGATCCTTCCGGCCATATGAGCTGGCTGAACTGGGTCGGTTTTGGCGTGGGATTGGGCGTTGGCATTTTTGGCGCGCTATTTAGCGGCGGAACCTCGCTGGCGATCGGTGCCGCGCTGGCGACCACCGCCATCAGCTCGGCGCTGGGTTTAATCGGTCAACTGGAGCAACCACACCATCCAAAGCTGGCACAGGCGTTAGGCTGGGCATCACTGGCGGTAGGGATTGTCGGTGCTGTCGGCATGCTGGCAGCCGCACGTATCGGGGCGAACGCGGCCTCCTCTTTAGCAGGCCGGGGAGCGGGACTGGCTGAGGATACGATCGATATGGATCTGGACAGCGAGTTTCGTTATCGGGCAACACTGGGACGAAGCTCGCCGCGTGGTGCAGCTGGCGGTGCCAACTCGCTTATGTCAGTGATTTTTGAGGACACTTATCAGGACGCCAGCCATCAGGCGCAACAAAGGCTGAATATATGGGCTTTCACTAATGGAAACCGCATCTCGCTCGGGGATCGGATGATTGCCCCTCGCCAACTGGCTACCTTATTAAATGAGCATGGTATTGTGCTGGATGAGTATCATGAACTCAGGTTTATTAGTTGTAACTCGACGCACTTTGCCCGGGAATTTACCTATCAGACACTGTGGCCAACCAGCGGTTTTCGTGGCGTAGTAACTTTGCAAGGTGAGGCGGTTCGTGCTTTCCGGGAATATTCGAGCCGGGAATTGTCTATACCCGCGTTTAATCAGCTGGGCGATATCTTTCCGGAAAGAACCATGGCCGCAGGCGTAAATATTTTCGACCACAATGCGCCATTTTTCCGCATTGTGGCGGGTAATCCGGTTTCATTTCGGGTTCGTCCGGGTGAGCCATTGATCATTGACAGGTTTGACGGCTAGTCACCGCTGCGGGACGCAATCGCTGCCCGCAGAATTATCCCGGCGAGCCGACTGAATGTCGGCGTACCAGCGTCGGGCTAAACATATTGGTCACTTCCGGCAGCGGTGCGTTACTGGCCAGCGCCAGCGCCAGTTCAGCAGCCTGCTGCGCCATGGTAACAATCGGGTAGCGTACCGTGGTGAGGCGCGGGCGTACATAACGCGACACCAGCACGTCATCGAAACCAATCAGTGAAATCTCTTCCGGGATGCGAATACTGTTATCGCTTAACACCGCCAGCGCGCCTGCTGCCATAGAATCGTTATAGCAGGCGACGGCGGTAAAGTTTTTCCCACGGCCGAGCAGTTCGGTCATGGCCTGCTCGCCACCCAGCTCGTCCGGCTCACCGAACGCCACCAGGCGATCATTTTCCGCCAGGTTATGCTCGCGCAGCGCATCGTAATAGCCTTGCAGGCGATCTTCCGCATCGGAAATGGCGTGGGTTGAGCAGATAAAGGCGATATTTTTATGGCCCTGCTGAATTAAATGGCGGGTCGCCAGCCAGGCACCATAGCGATCGTCGAGGGCAATACAGCGATTTTCGAAGCCCGGCAGCAGCCGATTGACCAGCACCATGCCGGGAATTTGCTTCATCAGGCCAATCAGTTCTTCATCAGGCACTTTCTTGGCATGCACCACCAGAGCCGCGCAGCGGTGACGCATCAGTTGCTCAATCGCCTGACGCTCTTTTTGCTCATTGTGGTAACCGTTACCAATCAGCAAAAAGTTGCCGGTTTGCCAGGCCACTTCATCAACCGCTTTCACCATCGCCCCAAAAAAAGGATCGGAAACGTCGCCAACCACCAAACCAATGGTTTCGGTCGATTGCTGCGCCAGCGCGCGTGCATTGGCGTTTGGATGATATTGCAGCTGCTCCATGGCGCTGGTTACCGCCAGCCGGGAGCTTTCACTGGCCTTCGGTGATTTGTTAATCACACGTGATACGGTGGCGACGGAAACGCCAGCCATTTTTGCAACATCCTTTATGGTAGCCATCTGTTTACCTGATCCTGGGAAAGCGTTTACACATCATTCAGTGTTGCGGAAAATGCGCCCTTGTTCAAGCTGAGAGAATGCCAGCGGTGTCGCAAAGCAGGAGGAAATATCCGGCAGCGATGCGGCTATTGGGCTTTCCCGCGTCGGCAGATTGCTGCGGACGACAGCGTAAAAAATGCTATGCTGGCGAACGATTTTTTAACTGCCTGCCGGACACCCTATGACGATTAAAAAAGTGCCACATCTCGCCCATTGGGGCGCGTTTACCGCCGTAACCCAAAACGGCAAGCTGACGGGCTGTGAGCCTTTTTTTGCCGATCAGGATCCGTCACCAATGCTGAACACCATCCCGGAGCTGGTCTACTCCGATAAACGTATCCGAAAACCGATGGTGCGCCGCTCGTGGTTAACATCGCGTGAGAACAGCGATCGCACGTTGCGTGGCCGCGAAGATTTCGTTGAAGTGGGCTGGGAAACTGCGCTGGATCTGGTGGCGGACGAAAATCGCCGGGTACGTGAGCGCTACGGTGCCTCTGGCATTTTCAACGGTTCTTACGGTTGGTCATCGGCCGGTCGGGTAAACCATGCGCGTACCTTAGTGCGCCGTTTCTACTTTAACGGTGGCGGGGGGGTTGATCAGCAAGGTAATTATAGCTGGGGCGCGGCGCAGTTTTTCCTGCCGTATGTCATCGGCACCTACATGCCGCTGACCGGGCGCGTCACCGACTGGCCGAGTGTGGTGGAACACTGCCAGCTGTTTATCGCCTTTGGCGGGCTGGCGCTGAAAAATGCGCAGGTTGCCTCGGGCGGTGCCGGGCAACACAGTCTTAAGCCAGCACTTCAGCAACTGGCCGCGAAGGGCACAAGGGTGATTAATATCAGTCCGATGCGCGACGACTGCCCGGAGTTCGTTAATGCCGAATGGATTCCGATTCGACCGAATACCGATGTGGCACTGATGCTGGCGCTGGGTTATGAGATTGAACGTCTGGGCGCAGTGGATAACGCTTTCTTGCAGAGTCACTGTGTGGGTTACGCCGAGCTGCGCGCTTATCTGACCGGTGAAAGCGATGGCATGGCCAAAACGCCGGCGTGGGCCAGCGCGATTACCGGCGTTCCGGCGGCACGTATTGCCCAACTTGCGCAACAGCTTATTGGCGTGCGCAGTTTTATCACCTGTTCCTATTCGGTTCAGCGTGCGCATCGCGGCGAACAACCTTACTGGATGATGATTGCCTTATCCTCGATGCTCGGTCAGCCGGGCTTGCCGGGCGGCGGTTTCTCCTTTGGTCACGGCTCGATGAACAGCGTCGGCAATCCACGTATTGAAGCGCCAGCGCCGTTAATGTCGACCGGGCCTAATCCGTCAGGACTCTCAATTCCGGTGGCGCGTATCAGCGATATGCTGCTTAACCCTGGTCAGCCGTACCGCTTCCAGGGGGAAACCCATCACTATCCTGATATCCATCTGGTGCACTGGGCGGGCGGTAATCCGTTCCATCATCATCAGCAGCTCAACCGGCTGGTAGAGGGCTGGCAGCGCCCGGATACGGTGATCGTGCAGGATATTGTCTGGACGCCCGCCGCGCAGATGGCTGATATCGTGCTGCCGGTCACCACCACGCTGGAGCGCAATGATATCGGCGGTTCATCGCGTGACCGCTATGTGTTAGCCATGCATCAGGCGATTAAACCGCAGCACCAGGCACGTAACGATTTTGATATTTTTGCCGACATCGCCGATCGTCTGGGCTATCGCGAACAGTTCACGGAAAATCGCAACGAAATGCAGTGGATTGAGCATCTTTATCAGCAGTGCGCGCTGGCACATGCCAATAAAGGCGTGCACTGGCCGGAGTTTGACGAGTTCTGGCAGCGGGGTTTTGTCGAGATCCCACAGGGCGACAAGCCGTTTATCTTTATGGAAGATTTCCGCAACGATCCGCAAGCCAGCCCGATTAAAACCCGCAGCGGAAAGATTGAACTGTTCTGCCAAACCATTGCGGATTACCAGCTGGATGATTTCGCCGGACACCCGCAATGGCAGCCGCCGAAAGAGTGGCTGGGGTCGGCACTTAGCCGGGATTATCCGTTGCATATGATCTCAATTCAGCCGGGCGACCGTCTGCACAGCCAGCTTGATGCTACCGCCAGCGTGCAGGCGAATAAAACCGCCGGTCATGAAACCTTGTGGATGCATCCACAGGATGCGGCCGCGCGTGGTATTCATGACGGCGAAGCGATTAAAGTCAGCAATAGCCGCGGCGTGATGCTGGCTGGTGTCAGGCTGACGGACGGCGTTACGCAGGGCGTGGTACTGATTTCAACCGGTGCATGGTTTGACCCTGGTTTTGGCAAAGCGAACTGGCAGCCGTATGACCGCGCCGGTAATCCGAATGTGTTAACCCTCGATATTGGCACGTCGTCATTAACCCAGGGGCCGAACGCCATGAGCTGTCTGGTTGAAGTAGAAAAAGCCGTTAGTAGCATAACTGCCTAACAATCTAATGGCTGGTTACACTTTGCGGTTAACTGTTGCGAATCAGTGATGGCGACCCATCGACCGGACTTGCTAGATTTTAAGTCCCAGAGGTATTGATGGGTGAACATCAAAAATTTGTTGTTTTTAGTTGATTACACCAACCTGCGCAGATGCGCAGGTTTTTTTTGCCCTGAAAACCGCAATCATGAAATGAAACACAGTTTTTCTGTTATCTGCCCATACTCTTCTTTATAACTTCCAGTTAGTTATCATCTGAAAATCTGCCGAATCCCTATGCCGCGACTTAAAAAAATATTGGGTAAAGATCAGGTCAAAGCACCGTTCAACCCGTTCCGGTTTCGCCTGATCTGCCTTGGCGTGCTGGGCTGTATGGCGGTGCTGCTGGCAAGAGTGGCCGATCTGCAACTGATTAACCATCCGATGCTGGAACATCAGGCCGATCAGCGCTCATTGCGCACTGTAACGCTGCCGACTAACCGTGGCACACTGCTGGATCGTAACGGTGAGGCGCTGGCATTAAGCGTGCCGTCGCGCGATATCATTGCCGATCCTAAACGAGTACTGGAAGCCCATCCCGATTTCACCAGTGAAAAATGGCAATATCTCGCCAATGCGCTGAATCAACCGGTCGATCAAATTGCGCAGCAAATTAATGCTAATCCCGGTCGCCGCTTTCTCTATCTTGGGCGAAAAATTGAGCTGGGCATTGCCAAAGATATCTCTCAGCTGCATCTGAAAGGCATCAGCACGGTCTATGACGACAGCCGCTTTTATCCGATGAGTGAAGCCACCGCGCCGTTACTGGGGATTGTCGGCACCGATAATAAAGGGCTTAACGGACTGGAGCACGGTTACGATAAAGTGTTGCAGGGCGAGCCGGGTCACGAGCAGTATCGCCAGGATGGCGAGGGCAATATTATCGCGATGCTCGATTATCAGCCGCCGCGGCAGCCGCCGACGGTGCAGTTGAGTATCGATAAGTTTGATCAGTACACCATGTATACCAAATTGCGTGACGGTGTGTTGCTGAATAAAGCCGATTCCGGCGCGGCGGTATTGATTAAAATCGATACCGGTGAAGTGTTGGGCATGGCGTCGTATCCCTCTTTTAACCCGAATAATTTTGCTGATGTATCCCCTGCGCAGATGCGTAATGCGGCGATTAATGACAGCTTTGAACCCGGTTCCACCGTCAAGCCGCTGGTGGTGATGGAAGGGCTGGAACGTAAGCTGGTGCGCCCGGATTCGGTGATCGACACCACGCCGTATCGCGTCAATGGTCACTTAATCCGTGATGTCGGTCACTGGCCGCGTCTGACAATGACCGGTATTTTGCAGAAATCGAGTGATATTGGCGTGTCGCATATCGCGCTGGCGATGCCTGCACAGGTGCTGGTCAATACCTTCAGTAACTTTGGCCTGGGTAAACCGACCGGGCTGGGATTATCCGGCGAGAGTGTCGGCTATTTCCCGCTGCATCGTCAGCGCTGGGCAGATATCGAGCGCGCGACTTTCTCGTTTGGCTACGGTCTGCGAGTGACGCCATTACAGATTGCCCGCGAATATGCCACGCTCGGTTCCCTGGGCATCTATCGTCCGCTGTCGATTACCAAAGTGACGCCGCCGGTTATCGGTACCCGGGTGGCGAATGCCGACACGGTTAAAGCGGTAATCCATATGATGGAAAGTGATGCACTGCCGGGCGGCAGCGGCGTGCGTGCGGCGGTGCCGGGCTACCGGCTGGCGATTAAAACCGGTACTGCTGAAAAGATGGGGCCGGAAGGGAAATATGATGGCGGTTATATCAACTATACCGCCGGCGTTGCGCCGGCCAGCAATCCGCAGGTGGCGCTGGTGATTATGATTAACCATCCTACCGCTGGCGATCACTTCGGTGGTTCGGTCGCCGCGCCGGTATTTGGCAATATTATCGGCCCGGTGCTGAAGCATATGAATGTTGCGCCGGATGCGCTGTATGGTCAGGGATAACTGAGCTGTTTGAGTGAGGGCGGCTTTTATTGCCGCCCTCTGTTCTGTTAAACGCACAGCCCTTTGGCACCCATTAGTGGTTCTCGAGGATATCGGCCTGGCCGCCTTCCCGCAGAAAGACCGGAATTGCACTAAGCGGTGCCGCGACGGTAAGCCGCTGCCCGCCAGGATAGCGCTCGCCATTACGTGCAATCCAGTTTTCACCCGCCGGCAACCAGACTTCACGTTCACGCTGACCCGCGTGCAGCACTGGCGCAACCAGCACATCGCCACCCAGTAAATATTGATCCTCCACCTGCCAGCTTTCAGGCTGCTGCGGGTAATGATAAAACAGCGGACGCATGACCGGATCGCCGATTTCATGGGCTTCCCGCATCAGTTGGTCAATATAAGGACGCAGCCGTTCGCGCTGAAGCAGGCAGGTTTGCATCAGCTGATAATTCTGCTCACCGTAGCTCCAGACTTCATTCGGCGATCCGCTGTTGCATTGGGCAATGCCGTCGCGCCAGTTCTCTTCTGGCTCAATCTGCGGCTCACGATAGCCATGCAAACGCATCACCGGGCAGAAGACCGCCCACTGGAACCAGCGAATCAACAGCTCGTGAAAAGCCGGATCATTCACATTGCCGCCCTGGAAACCGCCGATATCGGTGGTCCACCACGGTATACCGGCCATCGCCATATTCAGCCCGGCAGCAAACTGGTTACGCAGCGCGTGAAACGACGAGTGCACATCCCCCGACCAGGCCAGGACGCCATAACGCTGGCTGCCAGCCCAGGCGCAACGCACCAGATTGACGATTTCGCTTTCGCCCTGCTGTTGCAGCCCTTCATAAAATCCACGGGCAAACAGTTGCGGATAGATATTGCCAACTTCCTGCACCGGGCCGAGGTGGTAGCGATAGTTATCAAAATCATAGGCGCGATATTCTGGCTCGGCTTCATCCAGCCAGAAAGTGCGGATGCCGAGGTCATAATAGTTACGTTTTACCTCCTGCCAGACAAAATCGCGGGCGGCAGGATGAGTCGCATCAAAAAAGGTGGTATTTCCAAGGAAGTCGAGATTGACCGAAACGCCGCGATCGCTGTTCACCAGTAAGCCTTTTGACTTCATCCGGCGATAATTCTCGCTGCGGCTGTCTACCGTCGGCCAGACTGAGACCATGGTTTCAATGCCCATCTCCTTCAGTTCCTGCACCATGGCCTCAGGATCGGGCCAGTCACGAGTGTCGAAACACCAGTCGCCCTGATTCGGCCAGTGGAAAAAGTCGATCACAATCACCGACAGCGGCAGTTGCCGGCGGCGGTATTCGCGTGCCACCTCCAGCACTTCCTGCTGTGTGCGATAGCGCAGTTTGCACTGCCAGAAACCGGTCGCGAAAGCAGGCATCATCGGCGCGGTGCCGGTAGCACGGCCATACTGGCGTACAATCTCTGCGGGTGTCCCGGCGGCGGTGATCCAGTAGTCCATTTGGTCGGTCACCTCGGCCTGCCAGCGGGTGCCGTTTTTGCCGAAAGTGACTTCGCCAACCGCCGGGTTATGCCACAGCAAGCCATAGCCGAGGCTGGAAACCATAAACGGTACGCTGGCCTGCGAGTTGCGTTGCGCCAGTTCCAGCGTGCAGCCTTTCAGGTCGAGACACTCCTGCTGGTATTGCCCCATGCCGTAAATTTTCTCTTCCGCACGCGCTTCAAAACGCACGCTGAGCTGATATTTACTGCCTGGGATCGGGCGAAATGCGCGGGCATCCAGCTTCAGGGCGCTGATATATTTATCCTGACTTTTCTCGGTAGCGCCAATGCCCACCGTACTGCGCTGACGCCAGTACTCTTCCAGCAGCAGTTCTCCATGCTGGTTGTAAAACGCCAGTTGACCACGAATATTGACCGTGGCAGTGATATTGCCGTTGCGCAGGCTGAGCAACTCTGGCTGCTGGCTGATTTCTACCTCGGCAGACGGTGGCGGTAACAGTGCCCAGTCGCTGTTCTTCAGCTCTGGCTGACAAGTGGCGCGCACGCGCAGGCTGTTGGCACCCCAGGGCTCAATAACCAGGGTCTGACGATCAAATTTCCAGATAATGCGCCGGGACTCGGCGCGTAATTCACTCATAACGACTCCTGTGGCTGTAAAGCGTTAGGGCCTGCCGCGGGCTGTGCCGCCGACAGTTTTTGCAGATTAATGGTGTGCATGGTGGCGTCGTTCAACTTGTAGCCGCGCATTGCCACTGCACTGAGCAGCGCAAGTATGCCGGGCACCACAGAGAACAGAGCAATGATCGCCAGCATGGCCGAGGATTGCTGAACAGGAGCCTGTGCGACATAGCCGCTCAGACCCAGGGTCCAGCCGACAATGGCACCGCTGACCGCCATCCCCATTTTCAGCACGGCGAGTAAGGTAGAGAACACGGTACCATCCATCCGCTTGCCTTGTTTATATTCGCCATAGTCCACCACATCAGACATCATCACCCACATCAGCGTGGTGGTGACCTGATAAAAACTGGAGACCACAAAGGTCATCGCAACCAGCAGCGGCAGGGTGGCGGGCATAAACATAATGCTGATGCTAAGCAGGCCTGTAATCACCGTACAGAGGGTGAAAACCGTGAGTTTACTTAACTTACGGGTCAACCATTTCGCCATCACGCTGCCGACACTTTTGCCAACAATATGGGCAGCCAGCAGCCACATAAACAGGCTGGCATCACCGAGGAAATAGGTGACGTAGTACATCATGGCGCCGAGGCGTACCACGCCGAAAGAGATATTGAAAAACACCAGCAGCGCGACGACACGCCACTGATCATTGCGCAGCAGATCGCGCAGATCGGAGATAAAATTGCCATGGCTGGGCGGTGCGTTGACGCGTTCGCGGGTATTGAAGAAGCAGATTAAAAACATCAGCGCTGCCAGACTGGCCATCACCGACATCGCACCAAAATAGCCATCCAGCTTATTGCCACCGCCAAGCCATTCCGCCAGCGGCATCATCAGGAAAGTGGACATCGCGCCGCCCAGCGTGGCGAGGAAGAAGCGCCAGGACTGCAATGAAATTCGCTGGGTATTATCCGGCGTGATAATCGCACCCATTGAGCAGTAGGGGATATTGATCGCGGTGTACATCAGCATCATCAGGCTGTAAGTGACGCTGGCATAGATCATCTTGCCAGAAAGCGACAGGCTCTCGGGTACTGCATAGATCAATAAACAACTGACGCCAAAAGGCACCGACAACCACAGCAGCCACGGGCGAAATCTGCCCCAGCGCGTGCGGGTGCGGTCGGCAACCATTCCCATTGCCGGATCGATAATGGCATCGGCCACGCGTGCCAGCAGAAACAGCGTGCCGACAAATACTGCCGGTAAACCGACCACATCGGTGTAGTAGAAAGTCAGAAAAATGATGACGTTATCCAGCCCGATATGGCTTGCCATATCACCGAGGCCGTAACTGATTTTTTCTTTAGCCGATAATCTGTGTTGCATGATTATTCCCACCTGTCTTTGCTGTCGCTCATGGACATGAATGCCTGCGTTTTGCTTCGGAGGTTAGTTATAGAAAGCGGCGGGGAGTGCGACAATTGCGGGATTTACTTACGGTTTTATGTTTTTTATTTTCTGTGATACGGGTAACAAGAACGACAATCTCTTTTATGCTCAGCAAAATGGTGTAGTTCATCATTGCTTAATCAACGGGTTACGCCGGACAGGATTTTACAGCAGGCAGGCCGGGATAGATAACGGCCTGCCAGCCGTTATCTGCGGTCTGTAAGCGTTACAGTTTATTCAGATACTGGCTGATGCCCCAGCAGGCCAGCGCGTGATCCTCTGCGGAAGGCAGACCACTGACGCTGACCGCGCCCAAAATGGCTCCGCTTTGGTTCAGTATTGGAAAGCTGCCACCGTGATCGCAGTAATCTGCCTGATGAATAAAGGCATGATGTTCCATACGCTGCCCGGTTTTTTCATAGTTTATTCCGGCATACAGCGATGAGTGAGCGAGGCGCAATACGGTATTGCGTTTGCGCTTCAGCCATTCAATATTATCGGCACAGGAGCCGGGCAGGGCAGCGAAAAACAGCTGCTGTCCGAAGGCGTAAACTTCGATAGCAATCGGCGCATGGTCTGCCAGTGCACGCGTGCGGATTGCCTCACCAATTTCCCACGCAGCATTAAAATCAAAATCCTTACAGCGGTTCTCTTGTTCCTGGGCGAGTAATACGTCGAGGGTTAAAGCATGGCTCATAACGGTAACTCCGGTGATAAAGCGTGAGAATAAGCTGCGGAAAAGAGTAAGTGATTAAAATAAATATTTCAATAATTGTTATTATGAAATAATGGTACTTAACTTGTGTTAACTGGTTGATTAAATATTGTTTTTTTATTTCGGTAATTAAGGTCTGCATATTATTCAGCTTATTTGTGAGACATATCACAAATAACTGCCGCAGAAATGGGGATGTGCAGGAGGCGCCATCAGCCAGGCGTAACAGATAAAAGGCTGCGGTTTTTTTGGGGAAATTATCCAGTTTTGCTGTTTCGTGCATTGAGTTAAGTCGACATATCCTGCATCGTGATACGTAATGTTTCTGAATGCTAAAGGAGTCGGCATGTTGTTTACGTTTTTCCGCTTTTTGTTCCGTCTTATGTACCGCGCTGAGTTGCGCGGGGATATTGCTGCGCTGTACAAAGAGCGGGTGCTGATTACGCCCAACCACATGTCATTTCTCGACGGTGTCCTGCTGGCGGTGTTTTTGCCGATTAAGCCGGTGTTTGCCGTCTACTCTTCCATCAGTGAAAAATGGTATATGCGCTGGCTGAAGTCAGTGATTGATTTTGTGCCGCTCGATCCCACCAAACCGCTGGCGGTTAAGCATCTGGTACGGATGATTGGTCAGGGGCGTCCGGTGGTGATCTTCCCGGAAGGGCGCATCACGGTGACCAGTTCACTGATGAAAATTTATAGCGGTGCCGGTTTCGTTGCCGCCAAATCACAGGCGACGGTGGTGCCACTGCGAATTGAAGGCGCTGAGTACACGCCATTTGGTCGTCTGGGCGGCGTATTTAAACGCCGTCTGTTTCCGCGCATCACCCTGACGGTGCTGCCTGCCACCACCATTCCAATGCCGGATGCGCCACGTGCGCGCGATCGCCGCATGCTGGCAGGTGAGCATCTGCATCATGTGATGATGGAAGCGCGGATGGCGGTGCGTCCGCGAGAAACGCTGTATGAAGCCTTTCTCAGTGCGCGTACCCGTTATGGCTACTTTAAAAACTGCATCGAAGATATCAACTTTAAACCCGACAGTTACACCGGCCTGTTAAAGAAAGCGCTGGGCGTCGGACGTATCCTCGAACGCTACACCCGTCAGGGCGAGGTCATCGGTCTGATGCTGCCCAATGCTACCGTGACCGCCGCGGCAATTTTTGGTGCGTCGATGCGCGGTCGAGTTCCGGCGATGCTGAATTACACCGCCGGGGTGCAGGGATTAACCAGTGCGCTGAAGGCTGCCGAAGTGAAAACGGTCTTTACCTCACGCCAGTTCCTTGAAAAGGGCAAGTTGACGCACCTGCCGGAGGAAGTCACCGGCGCGAAATGGATTTTCCTTGAAGATCTGAAAGATACCGTCACCTTGCAGGACAAATTATGGATCCTCAGCCGCCTGTTGATGCCGCGCAGCGCAATGGTGCCGCAGCAGCCAGAAGATGCCGCGATGGTACTGTTTACTTCCGGTTCAGAGGGCAATCCGAAAGGCGTGGTGCATTCACATAAAAGCCTGCTGGCTAACGTCGAGCAGATTCGCACCGTGGCGGATTTCACCCCGCGCGACCGCTTTATGGCAGCGCTGCCGCTGTTCCACGCTTTCGGTCTGACGGTCGGCATGTTTACCCCGCTGATGACCGGCGCAGAAGTGTTCCTCTATCCAAGCCCATTGCATTACCGCATCGTGCCGGAACTGGTCTATGACCGTAACTGCACCGTGCTGTTTGGCACCTCGACCTTCCTCGGTAACTACGCACGCTTTGCGAATCCTTACGACTTTGCCCGGCTGCGCTATGTGGTCGCCGGTGCGGAGAAGCTACAGGAGAATACCCGCCAGGTATGGCAGGAGCGCTTTGGCGTGCGTATTCTCGAAGGTTATGGCGTGACGGAGTGTGCGCCGGTGGTGGCGATTAATGTGCCGATGGCGGCACGCCCACACAGCGTCGGGCGCATTTTACCGGGCATGGATTCGCGGCTGATCTCGGTGCCAGGCATTGAAAATGGTGGCCTGCTGCAACTGCGTGGTCCGAATATTATGAAAGGCTATCTGCGGGTGGAACGTCCTGGCTTCCTTGAAGCACCCCAGGCGGACAACGGTGAAGGGCAGATGGAAGCGGGCTGGTACGACACCGGTGATATTGTCAGTTTTGACGAGCACGGTTTCTGCCAGATTCAGGGGCGAGTAAAACGCTTCGCGAAAATTGCCGGTGAAATGGTCTCGCTGGAAATGGTGGAACAGATAGCGTTGAAAGCCTCTTCAGAGCAGCAACATGCGGCATCGATTAAACCAGATGGTAATCGCGGTGAAGCGCTGGTGCTGTTTACCACCGACAAAGCGCTGACGCGTGACCAGTTGCAGAGTGCGGCACGGGCCCTTGGCAATCCGGAACTGGCAGTACCGCGTGATATTCGCTATATGAAGCAACTGCCGCAGTTGGGTAGCGGTAAACCGGACTTTGTTACCCTGCGTAAAATGGCAGAAGAAGAGGCAAAACCCGCATGAATTCGGCTCTGACGGACGATAAGCCGCTGCTGTCACGCGGTATGATGGCGGTTATCACCGCCCAGTTTTTCTCGGCATTTGGCGATAACGCCCTGTTGTTTGCCACTCTGGCAGTGATTAAAAATCAGCTCTATCCCGACTGGAGCCAGCCGGTATTGCAGATGGTGTTTGTCGCCACCTATATCATTCTGGCACCGTTTGTCGGGCAGGTTGCCGACAGCTTTGCCAAAGGCCGGGTAATGATGTTTGCCAACGCCCTGAAATTGCTCGGTGCGCTGGTGATCTGCTTTGGCTTCAATCCGTTTATCGGTTACAGCCTGGTGGGCGTCGGGGCGGCGGCATACTCTCCGGCAAAATATGGCATTCTCGGCGAAATCACCAGTGGTGAAAAACTGGTGAAGGCGAACGGTTTAATGGAAGCCTCTACGATTGCCGCCATCCTGCTGGGGTCGGTCGCGGGCGGCGTGTTAGCCGACTGGAGTCTGCTGGCGGCGCTGATTGCCTGTGTGCTGGCCTATGGCCTGGCGGTGGCTGCTAACCTGTTGATTCCGAAACTGTCCGTGGCGCGAGCCGGGCAGAGCTGGCATCCTTTCAGTATGTCGCGCAGCTTCTTTAGCGCCTGCAAAGTGCTGTGGCGCAATGGCGAAACCCGCTTTTCACTGTTGGGCACCAGTCTGTTCTGGGGCGCTGGCGTCACGCTGCGTTTCCTGCTGGTGCTGTGGGTGCCGGTGGCGCTGGGCATCACCGATAACAAAACCCCGACGCTGCTGAATGCGATGGTGGCGATTGGTATTGTGATTGGTGCGGCGGCAGCGGCAAAACTGGTGACGTTAAAAACCGTCGGGCGCTGTATGCCTGCGGGGGTACTGATTGGCGTGGCGGTGATCTTTTTCGCCATTCAGCACAGCCTGATGAATGCTTATGCGCTGCTGGTGATTATTGGTGTGCTGGGCGGCTTCTTTGTGGTGCCGCTGAATGCCCTGTTGCAGGAGCGCGGCAAAGCGACGGTCGGCGCCGGTAACGCCATTGCGGTGCAGAATCTCGGTGAGAACAGCGCGATGCTGATGATGTTGGGACTCTATTCGCTGGCGATCAAGCTGGGCGCACCGGCAGTCGCTACTGGCGTCGGCTTTGGCGCACTGTTTGCGCTGGCCATTGCCGTGCTGTGGGGCTGGCAGTTAGCGCAACAAAGGCGTGCCGGCTGACAGTAAAGAAGATCGGTATGCACCACCACCGGTGCATATCTTAATGGAGCTGTTAAAAAAAGGATGAAGGTATGCTGAAAAAAATCTTAATTTCTGCGCTGTTAACCGTGGTTTCCGTCACCAGTGTGGCTGCTGAAGAGGTTCGTCATGAGGTCGGTGAATCGATAAAGGTCTGGACCGGGAACGAGGGGGTTAAAGTTATCACTCTGCGTTACGGTAAACTGGCGGAGGACAAAGCATTAGTGCAGATTGTTAATGCCGATCACGCCTGGGACAATAAGATCCAACTGATGGACGTAGAGAAAAAAGGTGAGCGTCGTGACTATAGCGTTAAGGTCGATGGCAAAAAATACGTGGCGCTGGTGATGACCAACTATAACTACGGCGAGCTGTATCTGCCAGGCGAGAATGCCAGCCGTCCGATTGGTTATAATCAGTCACTTTCCGAAGAGGGCAAGCCGCAACACTTTTTGACCGCTTACGAGCAGCAACAGGAAGGTCAGACCGGGCAGTAAGCCACGTTATTTTGTAGAGGGCGGCGTTCTCGCCGCCCGTGCCGAGGGTTAGCACCTCGCATGCCATCAGTACGGGAGCCGAAAACGGCTAATGCTGGTCACTTAAGCATTTCCGGCATCCGTTTTTTCGTAGGGGCGGCGTTCTCGCCGCCCACAACATCAAGGTGCCGGATAAGTATAGCGACGGTGAATCGCTTCCAGCTCCTGTACCACTTCTTCCGTCAGCGTCAGGTTAAAACTGTCGATATTAATCTGCAACTGCTCAAGCGTGGTCGCGCCCAGCAGGGTGCTGGCGACAAAAGGTTGCTGACGAACAAAGGCAAGCGCCATCTGCGACGGGTCCAGATTATGCTTGCTGGCTAACGCCACATACTCCGCAATCGCCTGCTGTGACTGCTCGCCACTGTAACGGGTAAAGCGGCTGAACAGCGTATTACGCGCACCCACCGGTTTCGCCCCATTCAGATATTTGCCGCTCAGGGTACCAAACGCCAGGCTGGAATAGGCCAGCAGTTCGACACCTTCATGCTGGCTGATTTCTGCCAGACCGACTTCAAAGCTGCGGTTAAGCAGACTGTAGGGATTTTGAATGGTGACGATACGCGGCAGCTCGTGCTTTTCCGCCAGCTGCAAATAGCGCATCACGCCCCATGCGGTCTCATTGGATACGCCGATATAGCGAATCTTGCCGGCACGCACCTGCTCATTAAGCGCTTCCAGCGTTTCCAGCAGCGTCACCGGTACGCTGGCGTCATTGTATTCATAGTTCAGCTTGCCAAAGTAGTTGGCCGGGCGCTGTGGCCAGTGCAGCTGATACAGATCGAGGTAGTCGGTATTCAAGCGCTTCAGCGAAGCATCCAGCGCTTCGCGAATATTTTTACGATCCAGCGCCTGATTAGGACGGATTGATGCATCGTTCCCGCGTGATGGCCCGGCCACTTTCGATGCCAGCACAATCTTGTCGCGGTTGCCGCGTGATTTTATCCAGCTACCAATATAGCTTTCCGTCAGTCCCTGGGTTTCCGGGCGCGGTGGCACCGGATACATCTCGGCGGTATCGATCAGGTTGATACCGGAACGTAATGCCAAATCCAGTTGAGCGTGGGCGTCGGCTTCGCTATTTTGCTCACCAAACGTCATGGTTCCTAACCCCAGCGTGCTGACTTCCAGTGTGCTATGGGGGATACGGTGATATTGCATTTGCCGGCTTCCTTTTTTCATTTTGGAAAGGGTATAACGGGTTACAGCTTTTTCGACTATAACCGCGGTAGCGGAGAGGGGGAAGTGCGGATTTCGCCGGTAAGGCAGCTGGAGAACCTGCTGCATCACCGATGATGTCGCAGCAGGTAAAATTCTGGAGGATTAACGCTCGATGATAGTGGAAACTTCGTCGCCGTTGATCTGCACTTCATGACCTGACTGATCAACATATTTTACCAGCCCGGTTTCTTTATCAATAACCGGCTTGCCTTCAGTCATAATCATATTGCCGTCTTTAGTCGCCATAACATAATCACTGCTACAACCGCTAAGCAGCAATGCGGCCGCGACTGCGGCTGTACTTAACATCCACTTCATCCCTGTTCTCCCGCTGTTTTTTCTTCAGTTTGTCAGTGTAGTAATAAACTTATTTTCCTGAGACGTTAATCGTAACTTTCTGAATTGTGATATTCCGCACAGCTCGCAACTACAATAAAAAATGGCGAGCCAGCAGCGGCCCGGTAAAGGTTTTTTTCAGGTAAAAGCCGCGCGGCAGGGTCATAATTGGCTGACCATTCTCGCCAATCCCTTCAGTCAATGCTTTGCTGTTGGCGGCTTTCGGCCTGATTTGTAGCACTTCACCGTGACGTGCCGTGATGCGCTCCACCTGACCCAGCACGATCAGATCCATTAACTCTTCCCAGTCACGCTGCAACTGCTCCTCTTCCTCGGCGCTGGGGCTCCACAGCAGCGGCGCGCCCACCCGGCGTTCGGCCAGCGGGATCGCGCGGTCGCCTTCAACCGGAATCCATAACACCCGCGACAGCTTATGACGCACGTGGCTGCTCTGCCAGGTGACGCCGGTGTTGCCGGTCAGTGGCGCGACGCAGACAAAGGTGGTTTCCAGCGGGCGACCATGGCCGTCAATCGGAATGGTTTTCAGTTCAACGCCGATCTCCGCGAAGTCCTGCTCGGGTTTGCTGCCGGCACTGGCACCCAGATGAATCTCCAGCAGAGTGCCGACCCAGCCTTTATCGCGTTTCAGATTTGCCGGAATCGGTAACTGCGCCTGGATCGCCAGTTCACCCAGTGTATAGCCCGCTAATGATTGCGCGCGCGCCAGTAGCGTGGCTTCATCATCAGGGGGAAAAATACGGGGAAAATCAACGGCCATCTCAGTTCCTGTGATAAGGTTAAAAAACATACAGATGTTGCGCAAGTGTATTTTTGCGCCGGGCTTATTGTGCAAAACAATAATAATAGCATGATAACTCATGGTTTTTTACGCGATTGTCGACGGCGGAACGGCGGGGTCGAACGCGGTTTTCCCATGTTGTCATCAACAATGAACAGGATCTTACCCCCGGTTATCCACAGAAAACTGGGATAAGTCGCTTTTTCAGAGAATACTGTTTTGATTTACAGCCTTGACGACCCGCTTTTTTGCGCGAACAGTGCATTTTGTGCGTAACTTATTGGCATAATCTGTGGATAAAATCTTCACTGTTCGATCTTTCACCAGCTGGCGTTCAATGGCGAATTGGGCTCACTTAATGCCGCTATTTTGCCTGTGGTAAACCTTATCATCAGATTGATTAATATAGGTTAATTCCTAAGATAAAATTTCCTCATTTTCCCCTCGTTAAAAGTTTTACCCGGTTGTGTACCGAGTTCTTCACAAAGCTATCCACAGAAAACGTGAATAAGATCGCCTTTTTCTGCTGGCTTCTGTTTATAACTTTGATGATATCTGTGAGTTATCCCATTGTTATCCGTTGTTCTGCGCCGCAACCAGTGGTTTACCGTCTGTAAGGAGTATGAAACAATCAGAACATCCGAGTTTTAGTTTGAGGTAGTCCGGTGATCGATGATGATGGCTACCGCCCGAATGTTGGTATCGTAATCTGTAACAAGCAGGGACAAGTGTTGTGGGCCAGACGTTATGGACAACACTCCTGGCAGTTTCCTCAGGGAGGGATCAATCCTGGCGAAACTGCGGAACAGGCGATGTACCGCGAACTTTTCGAAGAAGTTGGTTTACACCGGAAAGACGTCCGTATTCTTGCTTCTACCCGTAACTGGTTACGTTATAAGTTGCCAAAACGTTTGGTGCGTTGGGACACAAAGCCGGTTTGTATCGGCCAGAAACAAAAGTGGTTTCTTCTGCAGTTGATGTGTAATGACGCGGATATCAATATGCAAACCAGTAGCACGCCTGAGTTCGATGGCTGGCGCTGGGTGAGTTTTTGGTATCCGGTGCGCCAGGTGGTCTCTTTTAAACGCGACGTTTATCGCCGTGTGATGAAAGAGTTTTCTGGTGTGGTAATGCCGTTGCAGGAGAGTTCTGTGCAGCGCAATGCGCCTGCTTATCGACGGAAAAGAGGTTAAGCCACGCAGATTATGCTCACTCAGTTGCGCGATATTGTTGAGAAAGTGGCGGGTGCACCGCGATTAAGTGAATCTCTTGAGATTCTGGTTAACGAGATTTGCTTTGCGATGGACACTGAGGTCTGCTCGGTTTATCTCGCTGACCATGATCGACGCTGCTATTACCTGATGGCGACGCGCGGGCTAAAAAAGCCGCGCGGGCGCACCGTCGCCCTGGCATTTGATGAAGGTATCGTCGGCTTAGTCGGGCGTCTGGCTGAGCCGATTAACCTCGCCGATGCACAAAAGCATCCCAGCTTTAAATATGTGCCTGCGGTCAAGGAGGAACGTTTTCGCTCCTTCCTCGGCGTGCCGATTATCACGCGGCGTCAGCTGCTCGGCGTGCTGGTGGTTCAGCAGCGTGAGCATCGTCAGTTCGACGAAAGTGAAGAATCCTTCCTCGTTACCCTCGCCACTCAGATGGCCGCCATCCTGTCACAATCGCAGCTTCATCAACTCTTTGGTCAGTTCCGCCAGACGCGTATCAAGGCGTTAGCCGCTGCACCGGGCGTGGCGGTTGCACCGGGATGGGTGGATGTCACGCAGCCGTCACTCGACCAGGTTTCTGCCGCCTCGACGCTGGATACCCATCGCGAACGCGAACGTCTGCTGCTGGCGATGAGCGAAGCGGCGAGCGAATTTCGGCGCTTCAGTAAGCGCTTTACCGCCAGCGCACAGAAAGAGAGCGCGGCGATCTTCGATCTCTACTCGCATCTGTTGACTGACGCGCGGCTGAAAAACGATCTGTTTGCTGAAATTGATCACGGCTCGGTGGCTGAGTGGGCGGTGAAAACCGTGATTGAGAAGTTTGCCGCGCAGTTTGCCAGCTTGCAGGATAACTATCTGCGCGAGCGAGCAGGCGACTTGCGGGTACTGGGGCAACGGCTGCTGTTCCACCTTGACGACAGTCTGCAAGGCACCAATGCCTGGCCGGAGCGCTTTGTGCTGGTGGCTGATGAACTCACCGCCACCACGCTGGCGGAGCTGCCGCCGGATCGCTTAGCGGGCGTGGTGGTGCGCGATGGCGCAGCCAACTCGCACGCCGCGATTCTGGTGCGGGCGATGGGCATCCCGACGGTGATGGGCGCAGATATTCAGCCAGAACAGCTGAATAAGCGCTTATTAATCGTTGACGGTTATCGCGGTGAGTTGTTGATCGACCCTGAACCGGTACTGGTGCAGGAGTACCAGCGCCTGATCAGCGAAGAGAATGAACTTAGCAAGACTGCGGAAGATCTGGTTGAACAGCAGGGCGAATTAAAAAGCGGCGAGCGGGTGCAGGTGATGCTGAATGCCGGTCTCAGCGCCGAACATGAGCAGGCGCTGGGGAGCTGGGTGGATGGCGTCGGTCTCTATCGCACCGAAATCCCGTTTATGCTGCACAGTGGTTTCCCGTCGGAAGAGGAGCAGGTGGCGCAGTATCAGGGCATGCTGCAACTGTTTCTGAATAAGCCGGTGACGCTGCGCACGCTGGATATCGGTGCCGACAAACAGCTGCCGTATATGCCTATCAGCGAAGAGAATCCCTGTCTCGGCTGGCGCGGTATTCGCCTGACGCTCGATCAGCCGGAAATCTTTTTAATCCAGGTGCGCGCGATGCTGCGTGCCAATGTGGCAACCGGTAATCTGAGCATTCTGCTGCCGATGATCACCAGCATTGACGAGATCGATGATGCCAGGCGGCTGATCGAGCGTGCCGGTCGTGAAGTCGAAGAGATGCTGGGATATGAAATCCCGCAACCGCGCATTGGCATTATGATCGAAGTGCCATCAATGCTGTATATGATCCCGCATCTGGCGTCACGGGTTGATTTTGTCTCGGTAGGGACTAACGATCTGACCCAGTATCTGCTGGCGGTTGATCGCAACAACACCCGCGTCGCCAGTCTGTACGACAGTCTGCATCCGGCGATGCTGCATGCGTTGCAGAACATTGCGCGGCAGGCTGAAGTTGCCGGAGTGGAACTCTGTTTGTGCGGTGAAATGGCCGGTGACCCGATGTGCGTGGTACTGCTAATCGGGCTGGGTTATCACCATCTCAGCATGAACGGTCGCAATGTGGCGCGCGTCAAATATTTGCTGCGGCATATCGATCGTGAAGAGGCGGAAAAGCTGGCCGCAGAGAGTCTGCTGGCGCAGACCGCCGCAGAGGTACGCCAGCGGGTATCCGCATTTATGGAACAGCGTGGATTAGGTGGCTTAATTCGCGGTGGCCGCTAACGGCGGTTGTATTAAATTACAGTTATCGGGCCCGCTTCAATTTGGGGCTGTGCTATGATTCGCAGCCTCAAATCAGCGTCAACCCGCCATTCAGGGCAGAAAATTTTTATGGTGAAAAATGAATAACGGCTACCTGGCTTTCCCTCAATTCGATCCGGTGATTTTCTCAATCGGGCCGGTTTCCCTTCACTGGTACGGTCTGATGTACCTGGTCGGTTTTGTTTTTGCTATGTGGCTGGCGGTACGCCGTGCCAACAAACCTGGCAGCGGCTGGAAAAAAGAGGAAGTTGAAAACCTGCTGTATGCGGGTTTCCTCGGCGTGTTCCTCGGCGGACGCATCGGCTATGTGTTGTTCTACAATATGCCGCTGTTCCTCGATAACCCGTTGTATCTGTTCAAAGTCTGGGATGGCGGTATGTCATTCCACGGCGGCCTGATTGGCGTGATCTGTGTAATGATCTGGTTTGCCCGTCGCACCAAACGTAATTTCTTCCAGGTGGCTGATTTTATCGCCCCGTTGATTCCATTTGGTCTCGGTGCCGGTCGTCTCGGCAACTTTATTAATGGCGAACTGTGGGGCCGTGTGGCACCGGATCTGCCATGGGCGATGCTGTTCCCTGGCTCTCGTGGTGAAGATGTTGCGCTGGTGGCCAGCCATCCTGAATGGCAGTCACTGCTGGCAACCTACGGTGTGCTGCCGCGCCACCCCTCGCAGGTGTATGAACTGCTGCTGGAAGGGGTTGTGCTGTTTATCATTCTTAACCTGTTTATTCGTAAATCACGCCCGATGGGCGCGGTATCAGGTCTGTTCCTGATCGGCTATGGCGCATTCCGTAGTTTTATCGAGTTCTTCCGCCAGCCGGATGCGCAGCTTGGCCTGTTTGATAACGTAATCAGCATGGGGCAGATTTTGTCGATTCCGATGATTCTGGCCGGTGTGATTATGATGATTTGGGCGTACCGTCGTCGCCCGCAGCAACAAATTTCGTGAGGAAAAATGAAACAGTATCTGGATTTAATGCAGAAAGTGCTCGCTGAGGGCACACCGAAAAACGATCGCACCGGGACCGGCACGCTGTCGATTTTTGGTCATCAGATGCGTTTCAACCTGCAAGCAGGCTTTCCGCTGGTCACCACCAAGCGTTGCCATTTACGCTCGATTATTCATGAGCTGTTATGGTTTTTGCAGGGGGATACCAATACCGCTTATCTGAAAGAGAACAACGTATCGATTTGGGATGAGTGGGCGGATGAAAACGGTGATTTAGGGCCGGTTTACGGTAAGCAGTGGCGCAGCTGGGGCGCGGCTGATGGTCGCCAGATTGACCAGATCAGCAAAGTGCTGGAACAGCTGAAGCAGGACCCGGATTCACGCAGGATTATTGTTTCTTCGTGGAATGTCGGTGAGCTGGATCAGATGGCACTGGCACCTTGCCATGCCTTCTTTCAGTTCTATGTGGCGGACGGGAAGCTTTCTTGTCAGCTTTACCAGCGCTCCTGCGACGTGTTCCTTGGCCTGCCCTTTAATATCGCCAGTTATGCGCTGCTGGTGCATATGATGGCGCAGCAGTGCGATCTGGAAGTGGGTGATTTTGTCTGGACCGGTGGCGATACCCATCTGTACAGCAACCATCTGGAGCAGACTAACCTGCAACTGACGCGCGAACCGCGTCCGATGCCAAAACTGGTGATCAAGCGCAAACCTGCGTCGATTTTTGATTACCGTTTCGAAGACTTCGAGATTGAAGGTTACGATCCCCATCCGCCAATTAAAGCGCCCGTCGCGATTTAATCTGGCCGCCTGCGGTGGTCGCTCTGCTGACCACCGCAGCTTATTTTTCTCCTTATTGCCCCGTAAAATCCTGAAGGCTGCACGCAAAAAACTGCCGTTCACTGCAACGCTTAGCGGTTTATTGCGAGACAGGCCGATCACTGCATCTCTGACCCTCGCCAGCTGTTTACCCCTCCGCCATAGTAGCCGCCATGAAAACTCAACATGTGCAGGGATACACTTTGCCTGAACTGCTGATTGTGCTGGTGATTGTCGGCGTGCTGGGTGCCAGCGCTTTTTCTGGCTGGCTGCGCTGGCAACAGCAGCAGCGGCTGGCTGAGACCGCCCAGCAGATTCAGCACTTTCTCCATCAGCTACGCGCCTGGGCGAACTGGCACAACGCCGATCAGGTGCTGTGGCTCAAACCTGGCGCACGCTGGTGTCTGGGGAGTGGGGTGATGCCAGCTGACGACTGCCAGCCGGGTCGGCGTAATCAACTGATTGCGCCACATGACGATGTCCGGGTAGTGAATATCACCCAGGATATGGGGTTTTACGGAAGACGCAATGTGGCGCGGGCAGGCAATATCGAATTCGCCAATGCTGCCGGCCAGTGGCGAGTGATTGTCTCTTCCCGCGCACGTATTCGCCTCTGCAAGCCGGAAGAGCAGGAGAACTGCCAGTGAAAAACGCCGGGTTTAGTCTGACGGAAATGCTGATCGCGATGGCGATCTGCGGCGTATTAATGCTGGGCGCAGTGCGGCTATTGCCGCAGTTACAGGGACAGAATTTGCAGTTGCTGGCGCAGCTACGTCTGGAGGAGGAGTTACAGCAGATGATGATGACGCTGGAGAAAGCGGTGCGACGCGCCGGTTACTGCAACGGACAGTGCAGCGGAGACGGCCTGCAAATTGCCGCCAACGGGCAGTGTTTACTGATCAAATGGGATGAAAACAGCAACGGGCGCTGGGAAGAGAGCACCCATGCTGAAAGCGAATTTTATGGCTATCGCTGGCGTAACGACAGTATCGAGATGCAGCGTGGCGTGACCAGCTGTGACAGCAGCGGCTGGGAACGCCTTAACGATCCACGCCTGGTGACCGTCAGCCAGTTTCAGGCACTGCGTGATAACCGCACTATCAAGTTGAAACTAAGCGGCTATGCCCAGGCTTTTCCTGCGCATAGCGTGGCGCTGGAGCAGTGGGTAAACGGAATCAATTTATGAGTCAGCAACAAGGAAGCGGGGCGATAACCATGGTGGTGATGATCTTACTGTTAGGGACGGCATTATTAAATGCCACGCGACAGCAGCTGTCGGCGTCACTGTCGCTGGTGGCCGACGAACGCCAGCATATTATTGAATTTTATGCCGCGCAGGCGGCGCTGGCGTGGGGAAGTCAGCTGTCATGGCCAGCCAGCGCGGGCTGGCACTGCCAGAGTGAATTACAGCAACAGTGGCGCGCCTGTATCAATCGTATTAATCCGCAGCGAGGGCTGCTGCGCGGCGAACAGCTGACCAGCGCCCATCAAGCGATTGTGCACTGGCATTGGGTGGAAGACCTGCCTGCTGATGGGCAGCGCGTGCGGCTTTTAGCCCACGGCTGGATTGATTTCTGCCCGCTAAGCAATGCGTCAGGTTGCGAACCCGATGCGTCCTGAGCGGCAGCGCGGGTTTAGTCTGGCAGAAGTGCTGTTCGCCCTGTTGCTGTTTAGTCTCAGTTTAACCGCCTTGTTACAGTATCAGCGGGTGCTGACACAAGGGTTCGCCCTGCAATGGCAACAGCGTCAGGCATGGCGTTTTGCCGCTCAGCGCATTGAAGGGCAGGCGGTTGAGGGCTGGCAGACCGGGCTTCAACAGCAGAGCGGGCCAGCGGGTTGTCTGTTACTGACGGCAGAGGCGCGCGGACCGTTGGGACGCGAAGCCCGGCTGACCACGCTAGGTTGTGAGCCATGACGGCGTAATAATTGCAGAATCGAGCGCTTAAAATGCGCGTTGCTGCGTTTGCATCAGGCTATATACGGGTTACAGTGTCGGCGCGGCCGCTGCGCATCAGCAAGATTGAACAGGAGCAACAATGTTTACGGTGTACCACTCTAACCAGCTAGATTTACTGAAATCACTGGCGGCTTTTCATATTGAGAATCAACCGTTACGCGATCCTTTTCAGTCTGAAGTGGTGCTGGTGCAGAGTCCGGGCATGGCGCAATGGTTGCAAATGTCGCTGGCCGAACAGTTTGGCATTGCCGCGAATATCGAATTCCCGCTGCCCGCCAGCTTTATCTGGGATATGTTTGTGCGCGTATTGCCGGATATCCCGAAAGAGAGCGCCTTTAATAAAGCCAGTATGAGCTGGAAACTGATGACGCTGTTACCGGACATGCTGACACGTCCGGAGTTTACCGCGCTCAGCCACTACCTCACTGATGACGACGATAAGCGTAAGCTGTTTCAGCTGGCGGCCAGGGTCGCCGATCTGTTTGACCAATATCTGGTGTATCGCTCCGACTGGTTGAACCGCTGGGAAAAAGGCGAGCGGGTAGACGGCATTGGCGATGCACAGCTATGGCAGGCCCCCCTGTGGGCGGCGCTGGTCGAATACACCCGCCAGCTGGGTCATCCGGAATGGCATCGTGCCAACCTTTATTCGCGTTTTATCACTACGCTGGACAATGCCAGCGAGCGTCCGGCTGGCTTACCCGACCGGGTATTTATCTGCGGCATTTCCGCACTGCCACCGGTTTATCTGCAAGCCTTGCAGGCGCTGGGTAAACATATTGATATCCATCTGCTGTTCACCAATCCCTGCCGCCAGTACTGGGGTGATATTCAGGATTACGCCTTTCTGGCGAAGCTGCAAAGCCGTCGCCGTCGCCATTTCCGGCAGCAGCATGAAAGCACGCTGTTTCGCGACCCGGATAACGCCGCCTCACTGTTTGACGCTGCGGGTGAGCAGCAGCTGAGTAATCCATTGCTGGCTTCCTGGGGGAAACTCGGGCGTGACAATCTGTTTTTGCTGGCGCAAATGGAGTCGCGTGAAATTGATGCCTTTGTGGATATCGTGCCCGACAGCCTGCTGCACAGCATGCAATACGACTTGCTGGAGCTGGAAGACAATGCGGTGATTGGCTTGACCGCCGATGAGCTGGCCAGCAGCGTACAGAAGCGGCTGCTGGCGCCGGATGACCGCTCAATTGCGCTGCATGTCTGTCACAGCCCGCAGCGGGAAGTTGAAGTGTTGCAGGATCGATTATTGGCGATGATGGCCGATGATCCCGAACTCTCGCCGCGCGATATTATCGTGATGGTGGCCGATATCGATGCCTACACGCCGTTTATCCAGGCGGTATTTGGCAATGCGCCAGCGGATCGCTATCTGCCTTTTGCGATTTCTGACCGCCGTGCCAGCCAGGCGCATCCGGCACTACAGGCGTTTCTTAGCTTGCTCAGTTTGCCGGACAGCCGTTTTGCCAGTGAAGAAGTACTGGCATTGCTGGAAGTGCCGGCGCTGGCGGCGCGCTTTAATATTGATGAACCTGGTTTACGCCGTTTGCGGCAGTGGGTCGGCGAATCCGGTATTCGCTGGGGGCTGGACGACGATAACGTGCGTGAACTGTCGCTCCCGGCCACGGGCCAGCATACCTGGCGTTTCGGTATTACCCGCATGCTGCTGGGTTATGCGATGGAGAGTGAATCTGGCGACTGGCAGGGGATTTTACCCTATGACGAATCCAGCGGCCTGATAGCCGAACTGGCGGGGAATCTCGCCGAGTTACTGATGCAGCTTAACCAGTGGCGACACCTTTTATCACAGCCGCGCGCGCTGGAACACTGGCTGCCGCTATGTCGCGAGCTGCTAAACGACTTTTTTGTTGCCGATGCCCTGACCGAAGCGGCGCTGGTACTGATTGAAGAGCAGTGGCAGCAGGCGATTAGCTATGGTATTCAGGCGCAGTATCAGCAGGTGGTGCCGCTGACGCTGCTGCGCGATGATTTATCCTCGCGGCTCGATCAGCAACGCATCAGCCAGCGTTTCCTCGCCGGGCCGGTCAACTTCTGTACCCTGATGCCAATGCGTTCCATCCCGTTTAAAGTGGTCTGTCTGCTGGGCATGAATGACGGTGTTTATCCGCGCACGTTGCCTCCGCTGGGCTTTGATTTGATGAGCCAAAAGCCGCAAAAGGGCGACCGTAGCCGTCGTGATGACGATCGCTACCTGTTCCTGGAAGCGTTACTCTCGGCACAAAAGCAGCTTTACATTAGCTATATTGGCCGCTCAATTCAGGATAATACGGAACGTTATCCGTCGGTGCTGGTCAGTGAATTAGTGGATTACATTGCGCAAAGTTTTTGCCTGCCAGGTGATGAAGCGCTGGATGTGGACAACAGCGCCCGGCGCGTGCTGGCGCATCTGCATCATCTGCACAGCCGGATGCCGTTTGCCGCGGAAAATTTCAGTGCAGATGCTGAGTTTCGCAGTTTTGCCGCTGAATGGCTGCCTGCTGCTGCCGCACGCGGTGAGCCGCATCCGCCGTTTATGCAGCCGCTGGAATTACTCCCGCTGAGCGAGCTGAATTTCGAGCAACTGGTGCGCTTCTGGCGTCATCCGGTTCGCGCTTTCTTCAGTATGCGCCTTGGCGTGGGTTTTACCCTTGATGAGACCGAGTTGCCGGATGCCGAGCCTTTTGAGCTGGACAGCCTCGGGCGTTACCAGATTAACGCTCAGTTACTGAATGCGTTAATCGACGGCAAAGATACCGCGAAGCTGTTTGCTTATCACCGTGCGGCTGGCGACCTGCCGTATGGTGCCTTTGGTGAGCTGTTCTGGCAGGGGCAGTACGACGAAATGGCATTGCTGGCTGAACAGGTGCGTGAGCAGCGTGGCAGCGGTGAGAGCTGGGAAATTAATCTGCAAATCGGTGAGATACTGCTTAGTGGCTGGCTGCCGCAGGTTCAGGAAGATGGCTTGCTGCGCTGGCGTCCGGGAGTCCTGAATTTTAACGACGGGCTGGCATTGTGGCTGGAGCACCTGGTCTATTGCATGATGGGCGGCACCGGTCGCAGCCGAATGTACGGGCGCAAAGAGAGCCAGTGGGCGTTCGATGCCCTTGACCCGGATGCGGCAGCGGAATGGCTGGCGCGTTTTGTCGAAGGTTATCGTCAGGGGATGTCGGTTCCGCTGCTGCTGCTGGCAAAAACCGGCGGAGCCTGGTTGACCGCCAGTTATGACGAGAAGAGTGACAGTTTACTGCTGGATGACGCCAGCCAGGCGAAAGCGCGCGTCAAGCTGTTGCAGGCGTGGCAGGGTAATTATCAGCTGGAAGGCGAGGGCTGCGACCCTTACTTACAGCGTCTGTTCCGCACGCTGGACGAGGATCGAGTCAGGCAGATCTGTTATCAGGCTGAGCAATGGCTGTTGCCATTGTTGCGCCATAACCGGTGCTGAACGGCAAACAGTGCGGACATCAGGCTTAGCATGCTGTAGTGTTACTTTATAACGATTATCAGGACTTCATTCGCGGCGTTCACATCGGACGTGGATAAAATTTGAGTAAGCATCTGCGCTGGCAGGTGCCATTGTTGAGGGGTTTGAATGCGTAAGCACGTTGTCTGGATTACAAGTCTGTTTATTTGCTTTACCTTCTGGAGTCATTTTTCGCAGGCGGCGGACGGCTGGCAGCCGATGGCTGAAACTATCCGTAAAAGCGAAAAAGATCCGCGTCAGTACCAGGCAATTAAACTGGATAATGGCATGACGGTGCTGCTGGTATCGGACAAACTGGCACCCAAATCACTGACCTCAGTGGCGTTACCGATTGGGTCGCTGGACGATCCGGACCATCAGCTCGGGCTGGCGCACTACCTCGAACATATGGTGCTGATGGGTTCTGAACGCTATCCACAGCCTGATAACCTGGCTGAATTCCTTAAAAAGCATGGCGGCAGCCACAATGCCAGCACCGCGTCCTATCGCACCGCGTTTTACCTGGAAGTGGAAAACGATGCGCTACAGCCGGCCGCAGACCGTCTGGCGGATGCGATTGCCGAGCCGCTGCTGGACCCGGTAAATGCCGATCGCGAGCGTAACGCGGTTAACGCCGAGCTGACCATGGCGCGTTCACGTGACGGGCTACGGATGGCGCAGGTTGGAGCGGAAACCCTCAATCCGCAGCACCCGAGCGCCCGCTTCTCGGGGGGGAATCTGGAAACCCTGCGCGACAAACCTGACAGCAAACTGCATCAGGCGCTGACCGATTTCTACCAGCGTTACTACTCTGCCAACCTGATGAAAGCGGTGATTTACAGCAATAAATCCCTGCCGGAAATGGCGAAAATTGCCACTGAAACTTTTGGGCGCATCCCTGATCGCCAGGCTAAAGTGCCGGATATCACCGTGCCGGTGGTGACCGAAAAGCAGAAAGGTATCGTGATTCATTACGTGCCAGCGCAGCCGCGTAAGCAGCTTAAAATCGAATTCCGTATCGATAATAACAGCGATAAATTCCGCAGTAAAACCGATACCTTAATCGGTTATCTGATTGGCAATCGCAGTAAAAATACCCTGTCAGACTGGCTGCAGAAAAATGGCCTGGCAGATTCCATCAATGCCGGTGCTGATTCGGTGATTGACCGTAATGGCGGCCTGTTTGCTATCTCGATCTCGCTGACTGATAAAGGCCTGGCGAATCGCGATGAAGTGGTGGCGGCGGTATTCAGCTACCTCAATATGTTACGCAATGACGGGATTGATAAACGCTACTTCGATGAAGTGTCGCATGTACTGGATCTCGATTTCCGTTACCCGTCGATCACCCGCGATATGGACTATATCGAATGGCTGGTCGATACCATGCTGCGCGTGCCGGTAGAGCATACGCTGGATGCACCTTATATCGCCGATCAATATGATCCGCAGGCGATTAAAAACCGTCTGGAAGGAATGACGCCGGAAAATGCGCGGATCTGGTATATCAGCCCGAAAGAGCCGCACAACAAAACCGCGTACTTTGTCGATGCGCCTTATCAGGTTGATAAAATTACCCCGCAGCGTTTTGCCGACTGGCAAAAACGTGGCGCGGCTATCGAGCTGTCGATGCCGGTGCTGAATCCGTATATTCCGGATGATTTCACGCTGATTCCGTCTGACAACAAGACCTATACTCATCCGCAGAAGTTGCTGAGCGAGCCGGGACTGCGCGTATTCTATATGCCGAGCCAATACTATGCCGACGAACCGAAGGCCAATATTACGCTGGCGTTGCGCAATAAAGAGTCGATGAACAGCGCACGTAATCAGGTTCTGTTTGCGCTGAATGATTATCTCGCCGGTGTGGCGCTGGACGAGCTGAGTTCACAGGCCTCAGTGGGTGGTATCAGTTTCTCCACCAGCGAAAATGATGGCGTGATATTTAACGCCAGTGGTTTTACCCAGCGTTTACCGAAACTGATGACCACTATGCTGGAAGGCTACAGCAGTTTTATCCCAACCGACGATCAACTGGAGCAGGCGAAGTCATGGTATGCCGAGCGCCTCGATGCGGCAGATAAAGGTAAAGCTTTTGAGCAGGCGATTCAGCCGGTGCAGATGCTGTCGCAACTGCCTTACACCGAGCGCAGCGAACGCCGTGAGCTGCTGAAATCAATCAGCGTCAAAGAGTTGCTCGACTATCGCAAACAGCTGCTGGAAAATGCCACGCCGGAAATGCTGGTGGTTGGCAATATGACGCCAGATGTTGTTACTTCACTGGCGCGTGATATCCGCAGCCAGCTGAAATGCAGCGGTGAAAGCCGCTGGCAGAGCGAGTATGTTGCCATCAATAAGCAGACGCTGGCCAATATTGAAAAAGTGGGCAGTAGCAGCGACTCGGCACTGGCGGCGGTCTATATTCCGCTGGGTTATGCGGAATATCAGAGTGCAGCCAACAGCGCGATGCTGAGCCAGATCGTCCAGCCGTGGTTCTATAATCAGCTACGCACCGAAGAGCAACTCGGCTATGCGGTATTTGCCTTCCAGATGCCGGTTGGGCGTCAGTGGGGCATCGGCTTCCTGCTGCAAAGCAACAGCAAACAACCGGCTTATCTGTTACAGCGTTATCAGGCGTTCTATCCGACCGCTGAAAAACGTCTGCGTGCGATGAGCAAAGAGGATTTTGCCCAGTATCAGCTGGCGATGATCAACGAGCTGAAACAGCGCCCGCAAACGCTGGATGAAGAAGCTGGCCGCTTTACCAAAGATTTCAGTCGGGAAAACGACGACTTTAATACCCGTGATAAAGTGATCGAACAGATCAAACTGCTGACGCCTGAGAGCCTGGCAGACTTTTTCCATAAAGCCGTGATGCAGCAGCAGGGTATGGTTCTGATGTCGCAGATCTCCGGTGCGCAGCATGGTAAAGCGGAATATGCGCAAGCCAAAGGTTTCACAACCTGGCAAAATGTCTCCAGTTTGCAACAAACTCTGCCGGTAAAAAGTGAGAAAAAATGAGTGACCCGATTCCGCAGCGGCTCGATCCGCTAACCCTGCCACTGACTGGCGAACGGCTGATTGAAGCTTCTGCGGGAACCGGTAAAACCTTTACCATTGGTCTGCTCTATCTGCGGCTATTGCTGGGATTAGGGCAGAGCGCGGCGTATCCGCGCCCGCTGTCGGTGGAAGAGATTCTGGTGGTGACCTTTACCGAAGCCGCTACCGCCGAACTGCGTGGCCGTATCCGCCAGAACATTCATGAATTGCGTATTGCGTGCGTGCGGGGGGGGAGTCAGAACCCGATGCTGACGCAGCTGCTTAGCCAGATTGACGATCTGCCGCAGGCCGCCTCAATGTTGCTGGCTGCCGAGCGGCAAATGGATGAAGCGGCAATCTTTACCATTCACGGTTTCTGCCAGCGCATGCTTAATCTCAATGCGTTTGAGTCCGGGATGCTGTTTGAACAGCAACTGATCGAAGATGAACATGCGCTGCGCAAGCAGGCGACGGCTGATTTCTGGCGACGCCACTGCTATCCGCTGCCGCTGGCGATTGCGCAGGTGGTTGCTGAGCAGTGGAGTGGGCCGGAGGCATTGCTGTCCACGCTCTCTCCCTGGCTTCAGGGCGAGTCTCCGATGCTGAAATATCCGCCTGCGGCGGATGAAACCTTGCCTGAGCGTCATCAGAAACTGATTGCCCGCATCGAACAGTTGAAAGCGCAATGGCTGGCGGCAGCGGGTGAACTGCATGCAATCATCAGCGATTCCGGGGTGGATAAACGGAGTTACAGCAGTAAGCATCTGCCGAACTGGCTGGAAAAAATTGGTCAGTGGGCGCAGGAAGAGACGCAGACCTACAGCGTGCCAAAAGATCTTGAGCGATTTGCCCAGAGCACGCTGGAGGAGAAAACCAAAAAAGGCGTGGCGCCGCGTCACAGTCTGTTTGAGGCGATAGCGCTGTTTCTGGCCGAACCGCTGTCGCTGCGCGATCTGGTGATCGCCCGCGCACTGCATGAGATTCGCTTTGCCACCCGGAAAGAGAAACGGCTGCGCGCGCAGCTTGGCTTTGATGACCTGCTCAGCCGCTTTGATGAGGCGTTACAGCAGCCTGCTGGCCCGTTGCTGGCGCAGGCGATTCGTGGCCGTTATCCGGTGGCATTGATTGATGAATTCCAGGATACCGACCCGCAGCAGTACCGGATTTTCCGTACCCTGTATGTTGGCCAGCCGGAAAGTGCGCTGTTGCTGATTGGCGACCCGAAACAGGCGATCTACGCCTTTCGTGGCGCGGATATCTTTACCTATATGAAAGCGCGAGCTGAAGTGAGCGCGCACTATACGCTGGATACTAACTGGCGTTCATCACCGCCGATGGTCGACAGCGTCAACCAGCTGTTTAGCCGTCTTGATAACCCGTTTCTGTTTCAGGAAATCCCGTTTCTGCCGGTACAGGCGGCAGCTGCGAATAGCGAGCTGCGTTTTACGCTTGATGGCGCAGAACAACCGGCGCTGCGCTTCTGGCTACAGCCAGGCAGCGGCGTTGGCGTCAGTGAATATCAGCAATTTATGGCGCGCCAGTGTGCCGCTGAGATTCGCCACTGGCTGGCGTCCGGTCAGCAGCAAAAAGCGCTGATTGGCAAAGGCGACAAGATGCGTCCGGTGCAGGCCTCTGATATCACTATTCTGGTGCGCAGCTATGGCGAAGCGGCCGTGATGCGTGAGGCACTGAACGCGCTGAATATCCCTTCGGTCTATCTCTCCAACCGCGATAGCGTGTTTACCACGCCGGAAGCGCGTGAGCTGTTGTGGCTGCTACAGGCGGTGCTGGCACCGGAGCAGGAGCGTGCGCTGCGCAGTGCTCTGGCGACCAGCATCATGGGGCTGGACGCGCCGACGCTGGATGGCCTGAGTCAGAATGAGCGTGCATGGAACCAGTTGGTGGATGAGTTTGATGGCTATCGTCAGCTGTGGCTGAAGCGTGGCGTACTGCCGATGCTGCGCGAGCTGATGGTAAAGCGTCATATTGCCGAGAATCTGCTGGTATCGGAGAGTGGCGAACGTCGGCTGACCGATTTGCTGCATCTCGGCGAACTGTTGCAGGAAGCGGCCTCGCAGCTCGACAGTGAACATGCACTGGTGCGTTGGTTATCGCAGCAGATCGCGCAACCGAACAGTCAGGCAGCGAATCAGCAGTTACGCCTCGAAAGTGACCGCCACCTGGTACAGATTGTCACCATTCATAAATCCAAAGGATTGCAGTACTCGCTGGTGTGGCTGCCGTTTGTCGCCAATTTCCGCGAAGCGGAGCAGGGAATTTATCACGATCGTCAGACCTTCCAGGCGCTGCTGGATTTACAGGGTGACGAAGAGAGTCAGCAACTGGCGGAACAGGAGCGTCTGGCGGAGGATTTACGTCTGTTATACGTGGCGCTGACGCGTTCGGTGTGGCATTGCAGCATCGGAATTGCGCCGCTGGTAAAGGGAAATCGCAAGAAAGAGGGCACCAGCGATCTGCATAAAAGCGCACTCGGCTTTTTGCTGCAACGCGGTGAGGAAGCCGACAGCGAGCAGTTGCTGGCGATCCTGCAACAGGCTACCGGCCAGGCCATTGCGCTGACCACGGAAACCGTCAGCGATGAGTCGCCGTGGCTGCCTGAAACGCCGGATACTCAGCAGCTCAGCAGTCAGGTGATCACCCGCTCGCTGCGTGATGAGTGGCGCGTCACCAGCTATTCGGGTCTGCAACAGCATGGCCCGGCGATGACGCTGGATCTGCTGCCGCGCTTCGATGTTGATGCCGCAGGCGAGGCGGGCGAAGTCAGTGAGCCAACACTGACTCCGCACAGCTTCCCGCGCGGCGCTTCACCAGGGACATTTCTGCACGGGCTGTTTGAGAATATCGATTTTACTCAGCCGATTGAAACCGAGTGGTTGCAGCAGCAGTTGCAGCAGGCGGGTTACGCTGAGATCTGGCTGCCGGTGCTGGAACAGTGGATGGCGCGCATTCTGGCGACACCACTGGAAGACAATGGCGTCAGTCTTAATCAGCTCACGCCGCAACAGAAGCAGGTCGAGTTGCAGTTTTATCTGCCGATTAACGCCATGCTGACCGCGCCTGCGCTGGATCAACTGATACGCCAGCATGATCCGCTGTCGGCACAGGCACCGCCGCTGGCCTTCCATCAAGTGCGCGGCATGCTGAAAGGATTTATCGACCTGGTATTCTGCTGGCAGGGCAAATACTATCTGCTGGATTACAAATCTAACTGGCTGGGTGAGGAGAGCGCTGCCTATACCCCGCAGGCGATGGAGCAGGCGATGATTTCCCATCGCTACGATTTGCAATACCAGCTGTATACTCTGGCGCTGCATCGCTATCTGCGTCATCGGCTGGCTGATTATGATTATCAGCGCCACTTTGGCGGCGTGCTGTACCTTTTTCTACGCGGTGTCGATGGCAGTGCCAGTGATAACGGCGTATTCCGTACCCGCCCGTCGGCGGAGTTTATCGCGGCACTGGATGGCTTGTTTGCCGGAACCACGCAGGAGGCGGCATGTCAGGATTAACCGAACTGCTGCGTCAGGCCAGTGAAAAGCGCCTGCTGCGGGCGCTGGATGTGCAGTTTGCCCAGATGGTGGCAGATGAATCACAACCGGCGCTGATGCTCGCTGCCGCCTGGCTCAGTGCCGAGGCGGGAGAAGGGCATGTTTGTCTGCCGCTGTCGCAACTGACGCCCGCTACGCTGTTTGGCGGGCGGCATCCTGAACTGGCTGAGGCTATCTGGCAGGCCGCAGGCGCACCGCAAGAGTGGTCATCATTGTTACTGGAGAGTGAAGCGGTGAGTGATGGCTCACTTGCCACACCGCTGGTATTACATCAGCAGCGACTGTATCTCAACCGGATGTGGCAGGGCGAAGGCAAGGTGGCGGAGTTTATTGCCGCCGATCCGGCGATTGAACCTCCGGATACCAGCCTGTTACGTGAAATACTGGATCAGCTATTTGGCGAGCAGCCGGATGACTGGCAAAAAATCGCCGCGGCAGTGGCGATTACCCGTAAGATTTCGGTGATTTCGGGTGGCCCCGGCACCGGTAAAACCACGACGGTGGCAAAACTGCTGGCGGCGTTGATCCGTCTGACGCCGGGTGCATTAAGGATTCAGTTAGCGGCGCCTACCGGTAAAGCGGCGGCCAGGTTGACGGAATCACTGGGCAAGGCGCTGGATGGCCTGCAACTGAGCAGTGATGATAAGCAGAAGTTCCCCGCTGAGGCGACGACTTTACACCGCTTGCTGGGCGCACAGCCCAACAGCCAGCGTATGCGCTATCACGCCGGTAACCCCCTGCATCTTGATGTGCTGGTGGTGGATGAGGCGTCGATGGTCGATCTGCCGATGATGGCTAATCTGATTGCCGCGCTGCCAAAACCGGCGCGGGTGATCTTCCTTGGCGACCGCGATCAGCTGGCGTCGGTCGAGGCGGGTGCGGTACTCGGCGATATCTGTCGTTGTGCCGAAGCCGGATACAGCGTTGCGCGCGCCCGGCAGTTGACGCAACTGACCGGTTGCCCGCTGGAAGGTAACGACGACGAAACGGTTTCGCCTGTGCGTGACAATATCTGCCTGCTGCGTAAGAGCTATCGCTTTGACGCCAGCTCCGGTATCGGCCAGCTGGCGCTGGCGGTTAACGCCGGTGATCTGTCCGCAGCGGAATCTGTTTTTAACGCAGGATTTAGCGATATCGAACGCTATCCACTGGCGACCCCCGATGAGTACCAGCAGTTGCTGAATGACTGTGTGGCAGGCTATCGGCCCTATCTGCAACTGGTGGCACAACAGGCCGCACCACAGCAGGTTATGAAGGCTTTTTCCCGCTATCAGCTGCTGTGTGCGCTGCGTGAGGGGCCCTTTGGTGTGGTGGGCTTGAATGAGCGTATCGAGCTGGCTCTGCATCAGAAAGGGCTGATTCAGCGGCCGCCAGCCGCCAGCGGTAAATGGTATGCCGGGCGACCGGTGATGATTGCCCGCAACGATCGTGCATTGGGGCTGTTTAACGGCGATATCGGCATCGCCATGCGCGATGATGAGAACGAGTTAAAAGTCTTTTTCCCGCTGCCGGATGGCACGATTAAAGCGGTGCAGCCGAGCCGTTTGCCGCCGCACGATACCGCTTTTGCCATGACGGTGCATAAATCTCAGGGGTCGGAGTTTGAACATACCGCGCTGGTGTTACCGAATCATTTTCTGCCGGTGCTGACACGGGAACTGGTGTATACCGCCATCACTCGTGCGCGCGACCGTTTGACGTTGTATGCCGATAAAAGCGTCTGGGGGAAGGCGGTGAGAGCGCGTACGCAGCGGCGCAGCGGCTTGCAGCAGCGACTTAGCGGGATGTAGGTGAACCGTTTTCGGCAGGGGCGGCGCAAACGCCGCCCTACGAAACATTACGCTGAAGGCTAGCGCAAATCTGCCATCAGCACCTTTGAACGGCGCTGATAGTTATACATCTGCTTCTTACTTTCCGGCAGCACTTCGATATCCACTGGCGTAAAACCTCGCTCCTGGAACCAGTGAATACTGCGGGTGGTCAGCACAAACAGTTTTTTCAGCCCAATCTGACGCGCCTGTAACGCCACACGCTGTAATAAAGCTTCGCCGCGTGAAGAACTGCGATAGTCGGGGTGAACCGCGACGCAGGCCATTTCGCCAATCTGCTCTTCCGGGAACGGATAGAGCGCGGCACAGGCAATAGTCAGATTATCGCGCTCAATAATGGTGAACTTATCGATCTCCATTTCCAGTTGCTCGCGCGAGCGGCGTACCAGAATCCCCTGTTGCTCCAGCGGACGAATCAGCTCAAGAATACCGCCAATATCATTGATGGTGGCGCGGCGGATCTGTTCGGCCGACTCCATAACGATTTGCGTACCAATACCGTCACGTGAGAACAGCTCCTGCAACAAAGCCCCGTCTTCCTGATAGCTGATTAAGTGGCTGCGACGCACGCCGCTGCGGCAGGCTTTTACCGCACCACGCAGAAAACGCACGGTACCGGAGAGGTAATCGCCGTGGACTTCCTGCGCTTCAATTCGCTGTTGAGCATCATTCGGGAACAGTTCAGAGATAATCTCGCCCTGATCATTGGTGACACCTTGCTCTGAGCAGAAGCCAATCATCTTTTCTGCTTTTAACTTGATCGCCAGCTGGGTCGCCACTTCTTCTGACGTCAGGTTAAAACTCTCGCCGGTGACGGACACCGCAACTGGCCCCATCAGCACAATGGCACCGCTGTCGAGCTGGCGATGGATCGCCTCTTCGTCGATACGACGAATGCGTCCACTGTGGCAATAGTCGACGCCGTCGTCGATGCCCAGCGGCTGCGCGATAATAAAGTTACCGCTGACCACATTAATATGCGCACCCTGCAATGGCGTGTTGTTCAGGCTCATCGACAGCCGGGCGGTGATATCCAGTTGCAGACGACCTGCCGCCTGTTTGACCAGCTCTAACGACTGCGCATCGGTAACGCGGGTGTGCTTATGATAAACCGGTTCAAGTTGATGCTCAGCCAGGTTGGTGTCAATTTGCGGGCGGGCGCCATACACCACCACCAGCCGGATGCCGAGGCTGTGTAGCAGGCCGATATCATTGACGATGCTGGAGAAGTTTTCATGCTCGATCGCTTCGCCACCCAGCATAATGACAAACGTCTTGCCGCGGTGCGCATTGATATAGGGAACGGTATGGCGAAAACCCTGAACCAGCTCAGTACTACGTTCCTTCACGGCCAACCCTCTTTGCATTTTTATTCGGAATTTCTGTATTTTTATTCTTTTATTGGCCGCGATGCAAGAGGCAATTATCCTTAGTTATCACCAGTTACGCGACTTTCCCCCCGCTAATTCTCTGCATTTATTCGCTTTTTCCGGGTGACAGCGTTTAATGGATTCGCTAAAGTTTTTGCCATCCTGGTTTTTTTTGGCTGTTTTTTAGACACACCACAGTAAACTGGAGCGGCATGTCCCAATCAAACTCATTCCTCAGTCGTCGCCGATTGTTACAAAGCGCCGGCGCGGTTTGGCTGCTAAGCGTTAGTCAGGTTGGCATGGCTGCCAGCAGTCATGTGGTTGCGGTGCGCATCTGGCCCTCGTCAACCTACTCCCGCCTGACACTGGAATCTAACGTCCCACTTAAATATAAGCAGTTTGCCCTGAGCAACCCGGAACGCGTGGTCATCGATATCGAAAATCTGCACCTCAATCAGGTAATGAAAGGGGTGGGGAAGCTGGTACTGAATAACGATCCCTGGATTAAAAACGCCCGAGTAGGGCAGTTCGATAAAAATACCGTGCGGCTGGTGCTGGAACTCAAGCGCAGCGTGGCTCCGCGTATTTTCACCCTGCCGCCGGTTGCCGGCATCAAAGATCGTCTGGTGCTCGATCTCTATCCGTCGCAAGGTAATGTGGCAGATGATCCGCTGCTGGCATTGCTGGAAGATTACAATCAGGGCAACCTGGAGAGAACTCAACCTGCCGCCGCGCCGTTACCGGGTAAAGCCGGACGCGATCGACCGATTGTGATTATGCTCGATCCGGGGCATGGCGGTGAAGATCCAGGGGCGATAGGTAAGCATAAGACGCGCGAAAAAGATGTGGTATTGAAGATCGCCCGTCGTCTGAAAGCGCTGATCGACAAGCAACCGAATATGCGGGCGTATATGACCCGCAATGAGGATGTGTTTATTCCGCTGAAAGTGCGTGTCGCCAAAGCGCGTAAGCAGCGCGCCGATCTGTTTGTCTCGATCCATGCCGATGCTTTTACTAACCGTGCCGCGCGCGGTTCATCGGTATTTGCCCTGTCGACCAAAGGGGCGACCTCAACGGCAGCGCGTTTCCTCGCGCAAACGCAGAACGAATCCGATTTAATTGGTGGGGTAAGCCGCAGTGGCGATCGCTACCTCGATCACACCATGTTCGATATGGTGCAAAGCCTGACCATTAATGACAGCCTGAAATTTGGTAAAGAAGTCCTGTCGCGACTGGGTAAGGTGAATCATCTGCATAAACGCACTGTCGATCAGGCGGGCTTCGCGGTACTTAAGGCTCCGGATATCCCGTCGATTCTGGTCGAAACGGCGTTTATCAGTAATCTGGAGGAGGAGCGTAAGCTGCGTACGGCAAAATTTCAGCAGCAGGTTGCAGAATCTATTCTGGCCGGAATTAAGGCGTATTTTGCCAATGGTGGGGCAGTCGCAAGGAAATAGCAAAGAAGGGCGGCGTTTTCGTCGCCTGTGCTGCTGGCAACAATGGGGGAGTGGCGAACGCCAGATACAAAAAAACACCCTTTCAGGTGCTTTAATAGTGGTTGCGGGGGCCGGATTTGAACCGACGACCTTCGGGTTATGAGCCCGACGAGCTACCAGGCTGCTCCACCCCGCGTCCGTTTTGCTGTCGCTTCCGTCACGACAGGTACTGCTGGTTCGCTTTAACTGCGGCGAATTGGTTGCGGGAGCCGGATTTGAACCGACGACCTTCGGGTTATGAGCCCGACGAGCTACCAGGCTGCTCCATCCCGCGTCCGTATTACTTCTCTATCTTTACTGCTTCTTTCGTTTCAACTTCAACGAATTGGTTGCGGGAGCCGGATTTGAACCGACGACCTTCGGGTTATGAGCCCGACGAGCTACCAGGCTGCTCCATCCCGCGTCCGTGGATGCGCACTATACTCTCCGCGCGTTTTGATGCAACCCATTTTTGAAAAAAAATGGTTTTAATACCGTCTGTTGTCGAATTTTTCCACCATTTGGGGGATTGTTGCACAATATCCGCCGCTCTTTTTATGCCAACGCATTTAAATATGATTTAGCCTTTGCTATCTTCGGCCTGCAAACTGGCGAAATAAGAGAACGCAATGAAAGGATGTTGGGCAAAGTATGCAGTGACCGGCGCATTATTCGCGCTACTGGCGGGATGCTCGTCAAAACCCACTGACAGAGGACAACAGTATATAGATGGAAAACTGGATCAACCGCTGGCGCTGGTAAATCAGCCAAATGCCAAAGGTCGTCCGGTGAATGGTAAAGACTTTGTCGATCAGGTTGGTGAAATCAAATCGGCTTCGCCGCGCATGTTCGCTCGCCAGAACAGTACCTACAGTTCAATTGAAAGCTGGTTAATGTCGGGCGGCGATACCCGTCAGCTACGCCAGTTTGGTCTTGATGCGTTCCAGATGGAAGGTGTCGATAACTACGGTAACGTGCAATTTACCGGTTACTACACGCCGGTGATCCAGGCGCGTTATACCCGTCAGGGCGAATTCCAGTATCCGCTGTACCGTATGCCGCCACGCAGTAAAGGTCGCAAGCTGCCGAGCCGTGCGGAGATTTATGCCGGTGCGCTCGACGATCGCTATATCGTCGGATACAGCAATTCGCTGATTGATAACTTTATGATGGATGTGCAGGGTAGCGGCTACGTCGACTTTGGCGATGGTCGTCCGCTGATGTTCTTTGGCTACGGCGGAAAGAACGGGCACGGTTACTACAGTATTGGTAAGACATTGATCGATCGCGGCGAAGTGAAGCGTGAAGATATGTCGATGCAGGCGATTCGCAAATGGGCTGATGAGCACAGTTCTTATGAAGTGCGGGAATTGCTGGAAACCAATCCGTCATTTGTGTTCTTCAAACCTGAAAACTTTGCGCCGGTGCGTGGTGCCAGTGCGGTGCCATTAGTGGCGAAGGCTTCGGTGGCTGCCGATCGCTCACTGATTCCGCCAGGCAGTGTGTTGCTGGCCGAAGTGCCGCTGCTCGACAATAACGGTAAGTTTACCGGCAAATATGAGATGCGTGTGATGGTCGCGCTGGATGTTGGCGGCGCGATCAAAGGCCAGCACTTTGATATCTATCAGGGTATTGGGCCGGATGCCGGTCATATGGCGGGCTTTTTCAACCATTACGGTCGCGTCTGGGTGCTGCGCGCAGCACCCGGTGCCGGTACGAGTCTGTTCAGCGGCAGCTAAAACGGCAATAATGGTGCAATGCTGACTGGCACGAACCATTACACTCTCCTTTAATTGCGGGTCAGTTCTGGCCCGCAATAATTAATATCCCGATTTATCGATTTTAACCAGGGTAGATTCATGACTTCTCTTTCCGACGCCTGGCTGCAACGCTTTGGCGGCACCGCACGTTTATATGGTCAGCATGCATTGCAGCTGTTTGCCGAGGCGCATGTCTGTGTGATTGGTATTGGCGGCGTTGGTTCCTGGGCGGCAGAGGCGCTGGCGCGTACCGGTATTGGCACCATTACCCTGATTGATATGGATGATGTCTGCGTCACCAATACTAACCGTCAGGTGCATGCGCTGCGTGATAACGTCGGCAAAGCGAAAACGGAGGTAATGGCGGAACGTATTCTGGCGATTAACCCTGAGTGCCGGGTGATTTGCATCGATGACTTTATTACTGCCGAAAATACCGCCGAGCTGATGAGCGGCGGCTTTAGCTATGTGATTGATGCTATCGACAGTGTGCGGCCAAAAGCCGCGCTGCTGGCCTGGTGTCGCCGTAATAAAATGCCGCTGGTGACCACCGGTGGTGCCGGTGGACAGATCGATCCGACCCAGATTCAGGTGGCCGATCTGGCCAAAACCATTCAGGATCCGCTGGCTGCCAAACTGCGCGAGCGACTGAAACAGGATTTCGCCATCGTTAAAAACAGCAAAGGTAAGCTGGGAATAGACTGTGTGTTTTCGACCGAAGCGCTGGTGTATCCGCAGCCGGACGGAACCGTATGCGCATCACGTAGCACCGCCGAAGGACCGAAAAGAATGGATTGCTCAGCCGGATTTGGTGCGGCGACCATGGTCACGGCAACCTTTGGTTTTGTTGCCGTTTCCCATGTGCTGAAAAAGATGATGGCCAGGGCCGCACGTCAGGCGTGAGGCTCAAAGCGCGCGGTCAGGCTGCCGCGCGTTTTACTGCATCCGCTAATGCCTGCAAACCGCTGCTGCGCGAACTGCTTAACTGCTGACGCAGACCAAGCTGGTCAAACAGCGCCAGCGGGTCGCTGTCACGCAGTGTGGCGGCGGATTGCCCTTCAACAGCAGTCAGCAGTACCGCCAGTAATCCCCGTACGATGCGGCCTTCACTGTCACCATAGAAATGCAGTGTGCCATCGGCGTTTAGCTGATGACCCAGCCAGACCCGGTTTTCACAGCCGCTTAGCTCAATATCAGCGTTCTTTAATTCAGCCGGTAACGCGGGCAGCTGTTTGCCGAGTAAGATCAACTGACGATAGCGATCTTCCCATTGATGAAAAGTGGAGAATGTCTCCTGCAAGCTGGCGACGGTAATGACGTCGCCAAACGGATGGGGTGCCAGTGGTGCTGAACTCATCATTAATCTGCCAGTAAAGTGATAGCGGTATGCATAGCGACGATCAGCGCATCGACATCCTGCAAAGTGTTATACGGAGCGAACGAGGCGCGCAGCGTGCCGCTGACGCCCAGCGCGTTCATCAGTGGCTGAGCGCAGTGCTGACCGGCGCGCAGCGCAATGCCACTCTCTGCCAGTAGCGTCACCAGATCGCTGTGGTGAATGCCGGCAATATCAAAAGCCAGCACGCTGGAACGGCTGCTGCGATAACTGCGAAACCCGCTAAACTCGGCCAGACGCTGTTCAGCAAGGCTGGCGAGTCCACAGCTCCACTCTTCTGCTGCACGGATATCGACGTCAGCCAGCCACTCCAGTGCTGCGCTCAGGCCAATGACTCCGGCGACATTCGGCGTGCCAGCCTCGAAACACCAGGGGGCGGGCTGAGCGGTAAAACCGTCAAATGAAACCTCAGTCAGCATTTTGCCACCGCCCTGCACCGGCTGCATCTCTGCCAGCAATTCAGGGCGGGCGTATAACGCGCCGATGCCCATCGGGCCATAAAGTTTATGTGCCGAGAAAGCATAAAAATCGATATCCAGCGCCTGCACATCCGGCGGGTTGTGCACCACTCCCTGGGCACCGTCGATCATCACCGGCACACCGGCTTGATGGGCGAGCGCAATGGCCGCGGCAATATCCGGGCAACCGCCGGTGACATTCGACATCTGACCTAATGCCAGCAGGCGAGTGCGCTTATTCAGCAGACCGGGCAGAGTGGTCATATCCGGCAGTCGATGCTGATCCAGTGACCATTTTATCACCCGGGCACCGGTTTGTTGCGCCAGCATCAGCCACGGGACCAGGTTGGCATGGTGTTCCGCTTCACTGACCACAATCTCATCGCCAGGCTGGAGCCGGGGTCTCAGGTAGCTTTGCGCGACCAGATTAATCGCATCGGTGGTGCCGCGCGTCCAGACAATCGCCAGTGGCGATGGGGCATTCAGCAGTTGCGCCACCTGATGACGGGCATTTTCGTAGCGCTCGGTCAGCTGGCGCGCTTCGGCAAACTGGCTGCGATGCACGGTACCCGCGCTAAGACTATAAAACTGGCGGGTCGCGTCGATAACCACCTGCGGCTTAAGTGCGGTAGCGGCGCTATCGAGGTAAACGCCTGCATCGGCCAGCGCGGGAAACTGCTGGCGAAACTGCGCCGGATTAAAAGACTTCATACTGTTCTCGTGGTTCATTCGTTCAAAGGCTGGCTGAATTCACGGCCTTCAACTGGAAAAGCTGAGAAAGAGCGTTATGCTAATTATTGCAAGGTTTAAACATTACCCGCATATAGATTCTCCTGCTTACCGAAGATCGTTCTTCTGTCGCGGCTGAATTTGGTCATTTGCGGGTGGTTTATCGCAATTTATCTGCAAGGAGATAGAAAATGAAAAAATTCGCCGCAGTACTGGCCGCATGTGCCATGACCTTTACTTTAGCTGCCTGTTCCAGCAACTATGTGATGCATACCAATGATGGCCGCACCATTGTTGCCGATGGCAAGCCGGTGGTCGACAATGATACCGGTATGATCAGCTACAAAGATGCGAATGGCAACAAGCAGCAGATCAATCGCTCTGATGTTAAAGAAATGGTTGAGATGGGCCAGTAAAAATCAGGCAAAAAAAAGCACCGCAATTTGCGGTGCTACTAAATCACTATGGACAGACAGGATAAATCTACAGGAATTAAAAGGGCAGCTAAGCTACCAGATCTGAAAAGTGTCAGATCAATTGCAAACACAACATCACGACCACTAGCCAAAAGTTTTCGAAAATTCCGCGATCTCTCACACAAATTTCAAACAACTTTTCGTTCCGGCTCTGGAAGTGCGGCAACTATAGGTATTTGCTGGAGCTTCCTCAACGGACAATTTATAATGTCTCGGATAAAAAAATCTAATACGTAACATGCTGTTGTCGAGTTACGTCTGGTTGTAACAGAAAACATTACGGAAACCATGTCAAAACGACTTCCTCCCCTGAATGCGCTGCGTGTTTTTGATGCAGCGGCACGGCATCTCAGCTTTACCAAAGCGGCTGAAGAGCTGTTTGTGACGCAGGCTGCGGTTAGCCATCAAATCAAATCTTTAGAGGATTTTCTCGGCCTGAAGCTGTTTCGCCGCCGCAATCGCTCGTTGTTGCTCACCGAGGAAGGGCAAAGTTACTATCTGGATATTAAGGAAATTTTCTCCGCACTGAATGATGCCACGCGTAAGCTACAGGCGCGCAGTGCAAAAGGGGCGCTGACGGTCAGTTTGCTGCCGAGTTTTGCGATTCAGTGGCTGGTTCCACGACTCTCCAGCTTTAACTCAGCTTATCCGGGCATCGATGTTCGTATTCAGGCGGTCGACCGTGAAGAGGAAAAATTAGCTGACGATGTCGACGTGGCGATTTTTTACGGTCGTGGCAACTGGCCAGGCCTGCGGGTGGAAAAATTGTATGCAGAATATCTGCTGCCGGTCTGTTCACCCCTGCTGCTTACCGGCAATAATCCGTTAAAAGTGCCGGCCGATCTGGAAAAGGTCACGCTGCTGCATGACGCCTCACGCCGTGACTGGCAATCCTATACCCGCCAGCTAGGCTTGCAGCACATTAATGTGCAGCAGGGGCCGATCTTCAGCCATAGCGCGATGGTTCTGCAGGCGGCGATCCATGGTCAGGGCATCGCGCTGGCCAATAATGTGATGGCACAGACCGAGCTGGAAGCGGGGCGGCTGGTTTGCCCGTTTAATGATGTTTTGGTCAGTAAAAATGCTTTTTATCTGGTTTGTCATGACAGTCAGGCAGAACTGGGTAAAATAGCCGCCTTTCGCCAGTGGATCCTGGCAAAAGCGGCAAGCGAACAGGAAAAGTTTCGCTTTCGCTACGATCACTAATCGATGCGATGCGTGATGCTTAACCCGCCGGGGCAGGCATGGCGCATCTTCTGTTTTGAGGATAGGTTGATGTCCAGTCGTGCAATGATGATCTTTTCCGCTATCAGCGGATTTGTCTTCGTGATGTTTGGGGCATTCGGTGCCCATGTATTAAGCCAGTCTCTCGGCCCGCAAGAGATGGCGTGGATTCACACCGGGCTGGATTATCAGGCGTATCATACGCTGGCGATCCTCGGTCTGGCCGCCGCGATGCTGCGTCGCGCCAATATCTGGTTTTACTGGAGCAGCGCGTTTCTGGCGTTGGGTACGGTACTGTTTAGTGGCAGCCTCTATTGTCTGGCGCTGTCGCATCTGAAAATGTGGGTTTTTGTCACACCGGTTGGCGGCGTCTGTTTCCTTATCGGCTGGGTTTTAATGTTAATTGGCGCACTGCGTCTGAAGAAAAGGGCAGATCGCCATGAATAAAGTTTTGTTGTATTGCCGCCAGGGTTTTGAGAAAGAGTGCGCGGCGGAGATTACCGATAAAGCGACGCAGCGCGAAGTTTTTGGTTTTGCGCGCGTAAAAGAAGACTCAGGCTACGTGTTATTTGAGTGCTATCAGCATGAAGACGCTGACAAACTGGTGCGTGAACTGCTGTTCAGCGAACTGATTTTTGCGCGCCAGATGGTGGTGGTCGGTGAGTTGCTGCGCGATCTGCCGCCGGAAGACCGCGTATCACCCGTGGTTGGCATGCTGACCGGCGTGGTTGAGAAGGGTGGCGAGCTGCGGGTCGAAGTACCGGATACCAATGCGAGTAAAGAGCTGCTGAAGTTCTGCCGTAAGTTTACCGTGCCGCTGCGTGCCAGTCTGCGCAGCAGCAATATTCTGCTTAACTACGAATCTGCCAAACGGCCGGTGGTGCATGTCTTCTTTATTGCCCCGGGCTGCTGCTATGTGGGTTACTCTTACCCGGACAATAACTCCACGTTCTTTATGGGGATTCCGCGCCTGAAGTTTCCGTCAGATGCGCCAAGCCGTTCGACGCTGAAGCTGGAAGAAGCTTTCCATGTGTTTATTCCTGCCGATGAGTGGGATGAGCGCCTGGCCAGCGGCATGTATGCCGTCGATCTTGGCGCATGTCCTGGTGGCTGGACTTATCAGCTGGTGCAGCGCAGCATGATGGTCGACGCTATTGATAATGGCCCGATGGCACCCAGCCTGATGGATACCGGGCAGGTGACGCATCATCGTGAAGACGGATTTAAATATCGTCCAACCCGTACCAATATTTACTGGCTGGTATGCGATATGGTGGAAAAACCGGTGCGCGTTGCCAATCTGATGACCGAATGGCTGGTAAATGGCTGGTGTCGTGAGGCGATTTTCAACCTTAAGTTGCCAATGAAAAAGCGTTACGAAGAAGTATCGCAGAATCTGGCAATGATGCAGGAAAAGCTCAAAGCTAACGGTATCAATGCGCAGATTAATGCACGCCAGCTGTACCACGATCGTGAAGAGGTCACCGTTCATGTACGCCGTATCTGGAGTGCGACGCCGGGGCGTCGGGATGAGCGTTATTAGTCAGTGAACAGCCCCGGGGAAATCCGGGGTTGATTAAATGGTAAGTAAAGACAATACGTTACTGTTTCGCTACTAATCCTGTTCTCTATTTATCGAAAAGATAAATAGTTTCGTCTTTATCTTTTCGGTACCAGATTTTCATCGGCCGGTGGTCTTTTTCAATGCATTTTGCTCGCGTTTCAATCTCGTCAAAGCAGAGTAAATCACTGTCCTGGCCGGTTCTGTTATCAACTCTGTAGTTACCTGTCCAAAAACTGATGCCATAGTCACTTTCTCCTACGGGTACGTGGTACTTTTCTTTGAACAGAGATTTGTTTTTTTCCCACCAGCGTATTTTACTTTTTTTCGTTACAGGGAAATGTTTAACAATAACGTAATAGTTATCGAGCTGTTTTGAATAATAAACGTCAGTAATCTTTGTTGGTTGAGAAAACCACCAAAAAATCCCTCCCGCTAAAATGACCAGGAGTAAGCACAGTGATTTAAAACGTGTCAAATTTACTGCCCTCAATAGTTTTAGTGACATTCATTTCAGTAATAAAAGGCTGATAGCCATAACCTTGCCAACGTTGTAATGTAAACCAGATGCGGAAGATACGAAATTTCCGGTATAACAGATCGTTAATATCGCTATCATCAAGTCCGAAATGATCCTGTATCCTATAGTGAATTTTAGCTTTGTAACGATCACCGCTAACTTCGAAATTCTCAAGAGTAATATGTGTAGCCCAGGTATCGTGCACACTAATGGCTAATCCATTGAACCTGTCCATCAGGTTATTAAATTTTGGTAATTTAGATTCTGCGATCTCAGTAGTTAACGCCTTGAGGTTACTTTCTGAATAAAAACCATGCTGCCAGTCAGTAAGCTTGGTAAATGTTTGCTTAATAATCTGCAAAGAGCTTTCCATCGAACTATGCTTCTCCAGCGCCGCATCCAGCATTGGATGGAAAAATCGGTCGCCATGCCGATACTGCATATGGTCAATCAGTTTACCGATTAGCGCCTGATACTCGCCGACAAAAGAGAGGCTCTTTGATAAACTGCGGAACTCATCAAACAGTATACGGGCGCTTTCCAGTCGATTGGGAAAAGTAAAAGGGTTAACCCGCGAGGAGATATCATGCAATTTGTAGCGCTCTTTAAGCGCCTTTTCGCTGATATCGCCATAGTTCATATCATCAGCAAAGTAATCATCCATTTTACGCTGGGTTTCATAGATACGGATTGGCAGTTGCAACCTTGGTATCTGCGGTTTTTTTGTCGATAAAAGTATCCATAGATAACATCCTGTTATTATGTTTCAGTTCCCTCAGGTAATTAATATACAATACAGCGAAACACTATGATAATCTGCTGGAAAAATAATCAGCGCGATTTAATTGATTGTTACTATTAAAGAATCAGTTAATTAATTATGAGGACAGCAGGCTGGCGTAGCTGGGTATTGCTTTACCATGATCGCGCAGAGATAACCGTTCATGTACGCCGTATCTGGAGCGCGACGCCGGGGCGTCGGGATGAGCGTTATTAGTCAGTAGTGTAAACCCGGGGTTGCGTCAATCCCGGGTTTACCTGATTGTAGCGGAAATTCTCATCGTTACCGCACCTTATCGAGACGTCCGGTAGCATCATATTTGATATATTTATTCTTCCAGTTATTTAGCAAGAAAATAGTTTGGCCTTTTTCGGCTATATACCATATCGTCATTGGCTGATTATCCTTTTCAATGCAGTTAGCTTTCGCATTCATATTATCAAAACATAATAAATCGCTATCCTGATCGGTTCCCGAATCTACCTTATAGCTGCTGACCCAAAAACTAATACGGTAATCATTGGGTTCTAAGAGGATGCTGTTTTCTTTACCCAGCTTTTTTTTATTCTTTTCCCACCACTGAATTTTTCCCTTGTCGGTTATCGGAAGGTGCCTGGCAATGATATCGAAGCTGTTTTTGTTGTTAAGGCGGTGAGTATCTATGATTTCAGACGGTTGCATAAGATGCCATCCTATAAATGCACCTGAAATGATAATGGATAAAAAAAACCATCTAAAATTTGTCATCACGATGACCCTCAATCGTTTTCGTGGCATTCATTTCAGTGATAAAGGGTTGATAGCCGTAGCCTTGCCAACGTTGTAATGTGAACCAGATGCAGCTGATACAAACTAAATTTTTTACTCTATCTGCCGCATACGGCCTGTAATATCATTTTTCATATAACTGGTTGTTCCATTATCGAATGAGAAAAGTATTTGTCTGGTATCATATCGATACCAGACCGCCATCGGTTGATTATCTTTTTCGATGCAGTTGGCTTTACTTTTCATCTCGTTAAAACATAACAGATCACTGTCTGAACAGTTTCTGAATCTATTTTGTAATCCGCCACCCAAAAAGTGACTCGGTAATCTCTCTGTCCTACTGGGATCTGGTGTTTTTCTTTAAAATAAATCTTGTTTTTTTCCCACCATTGGATCTTGCCTTTATCTGTTACAGGCGGATATTTTATAATGACGTCGAAAGTATACCGATCACTGACGCGATGAACCGCGATAATTTTCGTCGGGAACAGTATGCGTAAAAATCCACAAAAAAAAGTAACGACCAGGAGCAATATCAACCATTTAAAACGGGTCATTATGAGTTCCCTCAATTTGCGGAAATTCTTATCGTTACCGCACCTTATCGAGACGTCCGGTAGCATCATATTTGATATATTTATTCTTCCAGTTATTTAGCAAGAAAATGGTTTGGCCTTTTTCGGCTATATGCCATATCGTCATTGGTTGATTATCCTTTTCAATGCAGTTAGCTTTCGCATTCATATTATCAAAACATAATAAATCGCTGTCTTGATCGGTTCCTCTGTCAATTTTATACTTTGCGACAAAGAAATTTACGTCATACTTTTCGTTCATAATCGAAAGGTTGTATTTCAGTCTCAGTTGTTCTTTATTTTTTTCCCACCATTGAATTTTACCTTTATCAGTTAAAGGAAGGTTTTTAACGATAATGTCATAACTGCTTTTATACTTAGAGCTATGAATGTCAATAATTTCCACCGGTATCATCAGACGCCATATGACAGCGCCAGCAAATATGATAAGAAAAATTAGTAATATTTTACGCTTTTTCATCACGATGGCCTTCAATTGTTATGGTGGCATTCATTTCAGTGATAAAAGGTTGATAGCCGTAGCCCTGCCAACGTTGTAATGTGAACCAGATACGAAAAATACGAAATTGCCGATAAAAGAGATCAGTAATATCATCTTCATCCAGGCCAAAGTGGTCCTGAATTCGATAATGAATTTTTTGCTTTGTAGCGCGAGCCTGTGATTTCAAGAGACTCAAGCGTAATATGGGTTGCCCAAGTGTCATGAATACTGATCCCAAGCCCATTTATACGATCCATCGGATTGTTAAACTTTGGAAGCACGCTTTTACTTATACTCTTGGTTATCTCTTTTACCATGTCATGCGGGAAATAGCCCCTCTCCCAGTAAGTAAAACTCCTTAACGCCTCTCTGATTTTCTGCAAAGAGCTCTCCATCGAACTATGTTTCTCCAGCGCCGCATCCAGCATTGGATGGAAAAATCGGTCGCCATGCCGATACTGCATATGGTCAATCAGTTTACCGATTAGCGCCTGATACTCGCCGACAAAAGAGAGGCTCTTTGATAAGCTACGGAACTCATCAAACAGTATACGAGCACTTTCCAGTCGATTGGGAAAAGTAAAAGGGTTAACTTGCGAGGAGATATCATATAATTTGTAGCGCTCTTTAAGCGCCTTTTCGCTGATATCGCCATAGTTCATATCATCAGCAAAGTAATCATCCATTTTACGCTGGGTTTCATAGATACGTATTGGCAGTTGCAGCGCCGCAACCTGCGGTTTTTCGTCGATATGAGTATCCATAGATAACATCCTGTTATTATGTTTCAGTTCCTCAGGTAAGTAATATACGAGACAGCGGAACACAATGATAGTCTGTCGGAAAAATAATCCGCGCGATTTAGTTAACTGTTCTTATTACAGTGTGAGTTAATTTTTCCCAGAGTTAAATAATTAAGATGGATATTATTAGTAGTGCATACTCCGAATGCGGATATGATGAATTTTATCAGGAGCGTATTGTTATATTAACCATCTGGGTAACGGTTACCGGGGATGCAGTCCGCCTCTGGTGCACCGGTGATCCGATTAATCATGCGGATCTGAGGTGGCATTTAAGCTGGCAGGGTGCTCAGTGTAATTTGATAATTGAAGGCGATATTATCGTTATTATTTAAGCCGGGTGACCTGATAATTAAGCCACCCGATTAAAATAACTTAACCCGCCTCATAACGCAGTTCTTTAAGATTACCATCCAGCATTAAATCCGTTTTAAGCGTTGCCACTTGCTGGCAAATAAACGCCATTTCACGGTGCTGCTCAAGTTTATTACGCCATTTTTCGGGGACTGCATCCAGCTGCTGATAAACGCCCTCCAGTGAGCCGAAGTCCGCCAATAACTGGCTGGCACTTTTAGGTCCGATTCCGGCCACGCCGGGGATCTTGCTGCTGCTGATGCCTGCCAGGCCCCAGTAGTCGGTGAGCTGTTGTGGCGTAACGCCAAATTCTTTAGCGATAAAAGGCATATCCAGCCAGCGCTTCTGAAAATAGTCGCGAATAAAAATCGTCGGCGCTAACAGCTGGCAATAGCCTTTATCGGTGGAGACAATCGTCGCCTGATGGCCGCCTGACGCCACTTTTACCGCCAGCGTGGCCGCCAGGTCGTCGGCTTCATCGCCGGGTGAAGTCCAGCAGGTAACGCCAGCAGCGGCAAAGGCTTCGCGCAGCAGCGGCATCTCTGCTTGCAGGGTATCCGGCATCGGCGGGCGTCCGGCCTTATAGTCGGGAAGCAACTGATGCCGCCAGCCGTCGCGCCGCTCGTCGTCGTCAAATACCGCGACAACATGACTCGGGCGGGTATGCATTAACAGTTGCTGTAACGCCTGTACGCAGGTTTGCTGGCAGGGAGAGCCCTGAACAGCGTGAATGCGGCGAATCAGATTCAGCGCATCAACAATTAACAGATGATTAGTCATAAGCTCGAAGTCAGAGCGGCACGGATGCCGCTCACTGGCAGGTTACTTTATGATTTCATAGCAGGGGATATAGGCGGTGCCCGGCAACTTCATGCGGTGCTGAGCGACAAATCCCTGTAGTAAATCGTCCATGTGGTGCATCATTTGCGCATCGCCGTGCAGCTTGTACGGCCCTTTCTCTTTGATCTCGCGGATGCCCATCTCTTTTACATTACCGGCAACGATGCCTGAAAATGCCCGGCGCAGCGCGGCGGCCAGTTTCTCTGGCGGTTGATTCGGATAGAGATTGAGATTAGCCATATTTTCATGGGTCGGCATAAACGGCACCTGAAGGTCTGGCGCAATACGAATCGACCAGTTAAAGCTGTACGCATCGCCGGTTTCGCGACGATTCTCTTTAACCTGCGGCATCGCCTTTTTCATCTGGCGTGCCACTTCGGCGGCATCGTCAATGATGATGGTGTAATGGCGACGTGCCTGTTCACCTACCGTATTGACGATAAACTGATCCAGCACGCGGAAGTAATCTGCACTCTCTTTGGGGCCGGTCAGGATCAACGGCAGCACCTGATCGTGGTTCTGCGGGTTCATCAGAATTCCCAACAGATACAGTAACTCTTCCGCGGTACCGACCCCGCCGGGGAAGATGATAATGCCATGAGCAATGCGCACAAACGCCTCAAGGCGTTTTTCAATGTCCGGCATAATAATCAGTTCATTGACCAGCGGATTGGGTGGCTCAGCCGCAATGATCGATGGTTCCGTCAGGCCAATAAAGCGGCCATCTTTGTAGCGTTGCTGGGCGTGACCGACGGCGGCGCCTTTCATTGGCGCTTCCATTACGCCTGGCCCGCAGCCGGTACAGATATTCAGCTCGCGCAGGCCAAGCTGTGAACCGACGCTGCGACAATACTGATATTCCGTCGCGTTAATCGAGTGTCCACCCCAGCAGACCACCATATTCGGCTCTTCGCCGATATGCAGCGCCCGCGCATTACGCAGAATCGAGAACACCATATTGGTGATATGGATGGAGTCTTCCTGATTCAGGTGCTGGAAACGTTCGGCATGGGTAATCTGGCCATTGACGAACAGGATATCGCGCAGTACTGCAAACAGGTTGGCCTGTAGCGAGCGAATAATGCGACCGTCGACAAACGCCTCTTCCGGCGGATTGATCAGTTCCAGCTTTACACCACGTTCGCGACGCAGCACGTTGATATCAAAGCTTTCGAAGCGGGAGAGCAGTTCATGGCTGCTGTCGGTTTGACTTCCGGAGTTAAGCACGGCGAGTGAACAGTTACGGAACAGCTGATAGAGGTCACTGCTGGCAGTGCGCTTCAGCATGTCAACTTCCAGCTGCGAGAGCAAATCCATCGAGCCAAGAGGGCTAATATGTGTAATCAAATGAACTCCTTTGCACCCGCCTGGGTGATTGGTGACTCTGTGCGCATAAGTCGGTACAGAGACGAAAAATCCTTTGTCGACGCCAGCTTATTACGCAGCGCCCGACTTCAGATTAACGTCCTCTGTACCGGTTTCACAACTGATTCCGCAACCCGTTTACTGGCCTGCGAGATATCTCGCAATTACTGACGAACCAGTCGTGAATGTGACGGGGTAAAATCGCTATTGGTGCGCCACGGATTAATGTCGAGGCCACCGCGACGGGTATAGCGTGCGTAAACCGACAGTGTTTCTGGCTGGCAGAAACGCTGGATATCATTGAAAATCCGCTCAACGCACTGTTCGTGGAATTCGTTGTGGTGACGGAAAGAGACCAGATAACGCAGCAGCGCTTCGCGGTCAATGCGCGGGCCACGATAGCGAATCTGCACCGACCCCCAGTCTGGCTGATTGGTGATCAGGCAGTTGGATTTTAGCAGGTGGCTGACCAGTGTCTCTTCCACCACTTCAGTGGCGGTGGCATTTTTCAGGTAATCAGCATTGAACTGATAGTTATCAATGGTGATGTCCTGCTCATCAATGCAGTTGCCGTCAAAATGGCCGATTGGCTGTCCTTCAACTTCCTGCAAGCGAAACAGCGCCACGCTGACTTCACCTTGCGCACAGGCGCTGAGATCGCGCTCAAGCGTCTGACGAACTTCGCCCCAGTCGGAGAACGGCGTCTGGTTAAAGCTGTTCAGATAGAGCTTAAAGCTTTTCGACTCTATCAGATTAAGGCTGCTGGCATTCAGCACCACTTCGCCGACGGCAACCTGCGGTACGCCTTTGCTGTTCAGCCATGACAGCTCATACAGGGTCCAGATATCGGCACCGCTAAACGGTAAGCTGTCCGGATAGAGACCCAGCGGCTCGCGGTTCATGCTGCGTGGCACCGCCTGCAATAAACTGGCATCGTAACGATCGTGATATTCTGTTGCTTTACCTAAGGTCAGGCCGTGCAAAGCCTGATGCTGTTCGTGTGTAGACATACTGTTACCTTAATGGCCTGCTCCGCAGGCTAAACTGTCGAATCTACCTGTGTAGCTGCAACGCCAACTACTTTGGGTATACTAATCGCCGATACGACGGTTTATAAGTGTAACTTAGCTGGCCAACAGTGAGAAAATTAAAGATGGAACAGACCTCCCAGGCGCTGACAGATTTTACCACCCGCTACTGTGCGCTCTGGCAGCAGCAGTGCGGACATCTGCCCGCCAGCGACGCACTGTACGGGGTGGCGTCCCCCTGTATTGCACAAACGCTGGAGGACGAAGTTTACTGGCAGCCACAGCCCTTTACGCTGGCAAAAAATCTTGATGCGGTGGAGCGCGCGATAGATCTGCGGATTCAGCCCGCCGTGGAGGCGTTCTATACCACCCAGTTTGCTGGCGATATGTCAGCTCAGCTGGACGGACGGGAACTGTCTCTGGTGCAGGTCTGGAGTGAAGAGGATTTCGTCAGAGTACAGGAAAATCTGATTGGCCACCTGGTGATGAAGCGCCGTCTGAAGCACTCACCGACGCTGTTTATTGCCACCACCGAGTCAGAATTAGAGGTGATATCGGTGTGTAATCTCAGCGGTGAAGTGATTGTCGAGCAGCTGGGTAAACAAAAACGTGAGGTTCTGGCCGGTTCACTTGCTGAGTTTCTCGCGTTAATACAACCTGTTAGATGATATTTTTGCGATATTACCCCGCTTTGGTGTGAGACATCTCTTACATGGCATGTAAGAGATCGCCAGAAAATCCATGACGTTATTTCACGATTAAAAAGTGAAAATATTCTAAATCATGAAGTTAGAGCGATTCTGACAGTATGACAGTTGTAAGACGAATCCATAAATGCGGCAACTATCTTGTTTACTGTTGCTGTTCTGGCAGAATGCCTGGCATCAGGAAGGAGACTGTGGACTGGACGACGTCAGGATGATGTCACTTCAGGATGAAGCGGACCACATCCGGACGATGCACGGAAAGGCTTCAGGAAGAAGCAAGGATATCTCAGGATGAGATATGGACACCTCCAGGAAGGAGAATGAGAGCCATACCAGGAAGGTGTGGTGGGCCAGGATGCCAAAGGATGATAAGCCGGGATGGCTTAATGTGTCAGGATGGCACACAGGAAAAGTTTTCAAGGATGAGCAGGGAGCACAAAAGTAGCTGGAGCGCTGCAAACGAACCGGGAGCACTGTTTTTACAGTGCTCCCTTTTTTTGTTCATACTTTTTACCCGATCGTCGCGGGGTGTTATTCTTGCCGCCCAATTTCTCTTGTCTCTTCACCCGAGGTTGCCGATGAGTCGTGAACAACAGGTTCACCAACGTTTGCTGGACATAGCCCAGGTCATGCAGGACAGCGGGCTGTGGCAAAGCAGTGCGCCAGATACCGCCGCGTTTAACAGTACCGAGCCTTTCTGCCTCGACACCATGTTGCCACTGGAGTGGTTGCAGTGGGTGCTGCTGCCGCGTATGCAGGCATTGCTGGACGCCAGCGCACCGTTACCGAAAAATTTTTCCGTCACCCCTTATTATGAAGAGGCGCTGGAAGCCAGCGTAGCCGGCCGCTTGTTGCTGTTGAGCCAGCTAAAAGCGCTGGACGATCTTTTTACGGACAGCGCCGACTAATGCTGGAAATTATTTATCAGGATGAACACCTGGTCGCGGTGAACAAGCCCGCTGGCTGGCTGGTTCACCGCAGCTGGCTGGATCGTAAAGAGAAAGTGGTAGTGATGCAGACAGTGCGTGACCAGATTGGTCAGCATGTCTTTACCGCCCATCGCCTCGACCGACCGACTTCTGGCGTGCTGTTAATGGGCCTGTCGAGTGAGGTTGGCCGTCTGTTGTCGCAGCAGTTTGAACAACATCAGATGCAGAAAACTTATCATGCGCTGGTGCGTGGCTGGCTGGATGGCGAAGAACGTATCGACTATCCGCTGACGGAAGAGCTGGACAAGATTGCTGATAAGTTTGCCAGCGGGGATAACGGGCCGAAGTCGGCGATAACCGATTATCGTTCCGTGGCTCAGGTTGAGATGCCGTTTGCGATTGGCCGCTATGATTGTGCGCGCTACACGCTGGTCGAATTGCAGCCGCATACCGGCCGTAAACATCAGTTGCGTCGCCATATGTCGCATCTGCGCCATCCGATTATTGGCGACAGCGCGCACGGTGATTTAAAGCAGAACCGCGGCGCAGCGCAACACTTCGGCTGTCAGCGCCTGATGCTGCATGCCAGCAGTCTGGCACTTAACCATCCGGTGACCGGCGAACCGTTGGTGATCCGTGCCGGGCTGGATGCTGTCTGGCAACAGATGATGCAGCAGTTTGGCTGGCAACAGTGTCTCCCTGATGTTCCCAGGGTTGAGTTTGCCGCGACAGCAAGTCAGGATAGTGCATCAATTTAAGGAGATAAGTTATGTCGCAGGTGGGTATTTTTGTCGGAACCGTTTACGGAAATGCATTGCTGGTGGCGGAAGAGGCGGAGCCAGTGCTTCAGCAGGCGGGCCATCAGGTAAAGATTTTTGAGGATGCCACGCTGGCTGACTGGCAGCAGTACAGCGACCAGGTGGCGCTGATTATTACCTCTACCACCGGTCAGGGCGATTTTCCCGACAGCATCGCCGGACTGTTTCATGCAATCAGGGATCAATTGGGTCACCAGCCGCAGCTGCAATACGGGGTGATTGCCCTGGGTGACAGCAGCTATGATCACTTCTGCGGCGCGGGCAAAAACTTTGATGCGTTGTTGCAGGAGCAGGGCGCGACGCGCGTGGGCGAGCTGTTGACCATTGATGCTATGGAAAATCCTGAGCCAGAAGCGGTCACTACGCCCTGGGTTGAGGCCTGGGCAAAACTGATCTGATGAGTCGGGGCCGCTACGGCTGGCCCCGACCAGACTTCAGGTAACCGGTGCCGGGTTAAACACCGCCAGCGCATTGCGAATTCCCCAGCGATCGGACCAGGTTTGCTGTCTGCCGCTGGCAATTTCCAGAATCAACTCAAACAGACGCCAGCCGACCTGTTCAATGGTTTCTTCGCCGGTCGCAATGGTGCCGGCGTTAATATCCATTAAGTCATGCCAGCGCTCTGCCAGCGCGTTACGCGTCGCCATTTTGATCACCGGAATCGCCGCCAGGCCGTATGGCGTACCGCGTCCGGTGGTAAATACCTGTAGCGTGATGCCGGAAGCCATCTGCTGCGTGCCGCAAACGAAATCACTGGCGGGCGTGGCGGCGTAAATTAAGCCGCGTTTGGTCGGACGCTGTCCCGGTGACAACACTTCAACAATCGCGCTACGGCCGGACTTGGCAATCGAACCCAGCGCTTTTTCCACCACATTCGCCAGTCCACCTTTCTTGTTGCCCGGTGACGGATTGGCGCTGCGGTCAGTCTGCCCCTGATTGAGATAGTCGTCATACCATGCCATCTCTTCCAGTAGCCGTTTGCCGACCGCTTCATTAACCACGCGCGGCGTCAGCAGATGGATCGCATCGCGCACTTCGGTGACTTCAGAGAACATCACTGTGGCACCGCAGCGCACCAGCAGGTCAGAGGCGAAGCCGACCGCCGGATTGGCGGTGACGCCGGAAAAGGCATCGCTGCCGCCGCACTGCATGCCGACAATCAGTTCCGACGCCGGGCACTGCTCGCGCTGGCGCTGATTCAGTCGCTGCAAATGGCGTTCGGCCACCTGCAAAATCTCCTGCACCATCGCCTGGAAGCCCACCAGTTTTTCATCCTGCAAGCGCACAATATCTTGCTCATCGAGCGAGATGACCTGCACGTCTTCAGTGCCGGTCAATAGTTTCTCCGGCTGCAATTTTTCGCAGCCAAGACCGACCACCATCACTTCTCCGCCAAAGTTGGCGTTTAGCGCCAGGTTATGAATGGTGCGAATCGGCACGACCGCAGCGGGTGCATTGATCGCCACCCCACAGCCATAAAGGTGATTCAGCGCCACCACGCCATCGACATTCGGGTAACGCGGCAGCAATTCGCGCTCGATTATCGCCACCACATAGTCCACGACGCCGGCCACGCAGTGTACGCTGGTGGTAATCCCCAGCAGATTGCGGGTGCCGACGCTGCCGTCGGCGTTGCGATAGCCGGCGAAAGTGTAACCTTCCAGGGCTGGCAGCGCGTCGGGTACACGATTAGCCAACGGTAAACTGGCCAGCGGTGGTGCTTCGGGTAGCGCCACCAGCGACTCTTCAATCCAGCTGCCTCGCGCGATATTACGCAGCGCATAACCAATCACTTCGCCGTAACGAATAATATGACCGCCGCTGGCGATAGGACTTAACGCCACTTTATGTCCCTGTGGAACATGTTCGGTTAATTGCAGACCGCAGTTAAATGTGGTGCCAGCGGGCAGGCCATTATTATTCACCACAATCGCCACGTTATCGGTTTCATGCACCTTTATATACAGCGGTACTTCATCAGTTATTTTATTCATTGCTCTAATGTCCTGTTTTTTATTTGCAGGTACAGGCTTTTGGAAAACGGGTTACTGCCACGACATCAATCATATTTGCTGAACGAAAGTATATGTTGCGCTGGCTGCCGCCGACACTATGCAAATGTCGGTGTTTACGCCGTGCTGACGTCCAGATTTCGTGCAAATCTACGAAGGCAAGAGAAGATGCTCACAAACAAAAGCCAGCAAAATCACAGTGTGCGGCAAATCTCATGGAAAAAACCCATTTCGTGAGCGGTCGCGCATCGTATTGTGCAAACGCCATAAAATAGGGTTCAAAACACCGCTAATGTCATGCAGGGTTCTAATGTGCCGCTGGCGCGGGATTCATATACTTCTTCTGGTGTTGAAAGTCAGGTTATTCACCACGCTGCGTAATCAACGTATTTGCTGATAAAAAAACGCTGTGTTTAACCCAACATCATTCTGATACCCACGCCGGTGTCTGTTGTTCAGAGTGAAAATAGCTAACTGCTCTATTTTCAGGAGTGCATCATGAATTCTGTGAGCCAGGCCGCGAGCGCAGTACAAAAGCGAACCAACGCGCGCTATTGGATAGTGGTGATGTTGTTTATCGTCACTTCATTTAACTATGGCGACCGTGCCACCCTGTCCATTGCCGGCTCTACCATGGCAAAAGAGATTGGGCTGGATCCGGTTGGTATGGGCTATATCTTCTCCGCTTTTTCCTGGGCATATGTGATTGGTCAGATTCCGGGAGGCTGGCTGCTGGACCGTTTTGGTTCGAAGCGCGTCTACTTCTGGAGCATCTTTATCTGGTCACTGTTCACGCTGTTACAGGGCTTTGTCGATATTTTCAGCGGCTTTGGCATTATCGTGGCGCTGTTTGCCTTGCGCTTTCTGGTGGGGCTGGCCGAAGCGCCGTCATTCCCCGGTAACAGCCGCATCGTCGCCGCCTGGTTTCCGGCGCAAGAGCGCGGCACCGCCGTGGCGATTTTTAACTCCGCACAATATTTTGCCACGGTAATTTTCGCGCCGATTATGGGCTGGCTGACCTCTGAAGTGGGTTGGGCGCACGTGTTCTGGTTTATGGGGGGGCTTGGCATCATCCTCAGCTTTATCTGGCTGAAAGTGATTCATGACCCGACTGACCATCCGGGCGTTAATAAAGCCGAGCTGGAGTATATGGAGCAGGGCGGCGCGCTGATCAATATGGATCGCAAAAAGGAAGAGCACAAAGTCAGCTGGAACGAAAAAATGTTTCAAATCAAACAGCTGGTGACTTCTCGCATGATGCTCGGTATTTATCTCGGCCAGTACTGCATCAATGCGATGACCTACTTTTTTATCACCTGGTTCCCGGTTTATCTGGTGCAGGCGCGCGGCATGTCGATTCTTAAAGCCGGCATTATCGCCTCGGTACCAGCCATCTGTGGCTTCCTCGGCGGCGTGCTGGGCGGGATTATCTCCGACTGGCTGATGCGCAAAACCGGCTCGCTGAATATCGCCCGCAAAACCCCGATTGTGCTTGGCATGCTGCTGTCGATTTCGATGGTGATCTGTAATTACGTCGATACCGAGTGGGTGGTGGTGTTCTTTATGGCGACCGCGTTCTTCGGCAAAGGCATCGGTGCGCTGGGCTGGGCAGTGATGGCGGATACCGCACCGAAAGAGATCAGTGGCCTGAGCGGCGGGCTGTTCAATATGTTTGGTAACGCCTCTGGCATCATTACGCCGATTGCCATTGGTTACATCATCGCCACTACCGGTTCCTATAACGGGGCGCTGATTTACGTCGGTATCCACGCGTTTGTTGCGGTACTCAGCTATCTGGTGCTGGTGGGTGATATCAAACGTATCGAACTGAAAGTGAAAGCTTAAGGAGTCTGCATGAGCACGCAAAGCACGCCGGTGATCACTGAGATGAAAGTTATTCCGGTCGCCGGTTATGACAGCATGCTGCTGAATATTGGTGGTGCGCACGGCGCGTTCTTTACCCGCAACATTGTGGTGCTGACCGACAGTGCGGGTCATACCGGCGTCGGTGAAGCGCCGGGTGGCGAAGTGATTTATCAGACGCTGGTCGATGCCATCAAGCAGGTTAAAGGGCATGAAGTGGCGCGGATGAACCGGCTGGTGCAGCAGGTGCATCAGGGCAATCAGTCGGCCGACTTCGATACCTTTGGTAAAGGTGCCTGGACTTTTGAATTGCGGGTGAATGCGGTGGCGGCGCTGGAAGCGGCGCTGCTGGATCTGCTCGGGCAGTGCCTGAATGTGCCGGTAGCCGAGCTGCTGGGGCCGGGCCAGCAGCGCAATGAAGTGACGGTGCTGGGCTATCTGTTCTATATCGGCGACCGGGAAAAAACCGATCTGCCTTATCTGCATGGCGAAAATGCCAGTCATGACTGGTATCACCTGCGCCACCAGCGGGCGATGGATAGCGCGGCGATTGTGCGGCTGGCCGAAGCGGCGCAGGACAAATATGGCTTTAAAGATTTCAAGCTTAAAGGGGGCGTACTGCGCGGCGAACAGGAAATCGATGCGGCCAGGGAACTGAAAAAGCGCTTTCCTGATGCGCGGATTACCGTCGACCCGAACGGTGCCTGGCTGCTGGATGAGGCTATCGCGTTGTGCAAAGGCATGCAGGATGTCCTGACCTACGCCGAAGACCCTTGTGGGGCTGAGCAGGGTTATTCGGGCCGCGAAGTGATGGCAGAGTTTCGCCGCGCCACCGGCCTGCCGGTTGCCACTAATATGATCGCCACCAACTGGCGTGAGATGAATCACGCGGTGATGCTGAATGCGGTCGATATCCCGCTGGCCGACCCGCACTTCTGGACGCTCAGCGGCGCGGTGCGCGTGGCACAACTGTGTGATGAGTGGGGGCTGACCTGGGGTTGTCACTCCAATAACCATTTCGATATTTCGCTGGCGATGTTTACTCATGTCGGTGCCGCTGCGCCGGGCAAACCGACCGCGATTGACACCCACTGGATCTGGCAGGAAGGCGATCAACGGCTGACCAGGCAGCCACTGCAAATTCGCGATGGCAAAATTGCCGTGCCGGATAAGCCGGGGCTGGGGATTGAGCTGGACTGGCAGCGGGTTGAGCAGGCGCATGCGCTGTATAAACAGTTGCCGGGTGGCTCCCGTAATGATGCTGCGGCGATGCAGTATCTGGTTCCCGACTGGAAATTTGATCGTAAGCGTCCGGCATTTGGTCGCTGAATCGCTATCTGAATTAAAGGATAACTGTTATGAATCAACAGAGTGCGACACCGTTAATTAAATCACTTCAGGTCATTCCGGTGGCCGGTTACGACAGCATGTTGCTGAATCTGAGTGGTGCGCATGCGCCATTTTTCACCCGTAATATCGTGATTATTAAAGACAATGCCGGTCACACCGGCGTCGGTGAAATTCCCGGTGGCGAGAAAATTCGCCAGACGTTGGTGGAGTCAGAAGCGCTGCTGACCGGCAAAGGCATTGGCGAATATAAAAACCTGCTGAGCGACGTGCGCAAAACCTTTGCCGATCGCGATGCCAGCGGGCGCGGCAATCAGACCTTTGATTTACGTACCACGATTCATGTGGTGACCGGCATTGAAGCGGCGCTGCTCGATCTGCTGGGCCAGCATCTGGGAGTTAATGTCGCCAGTCTGTTGGGCGATGGTCAGCAGCGTGACCGCGTCGAAATGCTGGGTTATCTGTTTTATATCGGCGACCGGCGTAAAACCTCACTGCCGTATCAGAGCCAGAGTAACGAGCAGTGTGACTGGTATCGCCTGCGTCACGAAGAAGCCTTGTCGCCGGACAGCGTGGTGCGGCTGGCTGAAGCGGCCTATGAGAAATACGGCTTTAATGATTTTAAATTAAAAGGTGGCGTGCTGGCGGGCAGTGAAGAGGCCGAAGCGGTCACCGCACTGGCAAAACGCTTCCCGCAGGCGCGTATTACCCTCGACCCGAATGGTGCCTGGTCGCTGAATGAAGCGATTGAGCTCGGTAAACAGCTGCGCGGTGTACTGGCTTATGCCGAAGATCCTTGCGGGGCTGAGCAGGGGTATTCCGGACGTGAAGTGATGGCTGAGTTCCGTCGCGCCACCGGTTTACCGACCGCCACCAATATGATCGCCACCGACTGGCGGCAGATGGGCCACACGCTCTCTTTGCAGTCGGTGGATATCCCACTGGCCGATCCCCATTTCTGGACTATGCAAGGCTCGGTACGCGTCGCACAAATGTGCCACGACTTCGGCCTGACCTGGGGCTCTCACTCCAATAACCATTTCGATATTTCGCTGGCGATGTTTACCCATGTTGCCGCCGCCGCGCCGGGCACCATTACCGCTATCGATACCCACTGGATTTGGCAGGAGGGTAATCAGCGCCTTACCAAACAACCGCTGCAAATCAAAGGCGGCATGGTGCAGGTGCCACAACAGCCGGGGCTGGGCGTCGAGCTGGATATGGATCAGGTGATGAACGCCCACGCGCTGTATCAAAAACATGGTCTTGGCGCACGCGATGATGCGCAGGCGATGCAGTTCCTGGTGCCTGACTGGCGTTTTGATAATAAACGTCCTTGTCTGGTGCGCTAAACCTTATGGCCGCGCCGATGCCGTGCGGTCAAATTTACAGGAGTGATTATGAGTGAGACACATTATCCCAACCGTTTTCGTCAGCGCCTGCTGAGCGGTGAAACCTTGATTGGCAGCTGGTGCGGACTGGCGAATCCGATCACCACCGAAGTGTTGGGATTAGCCGGATTTGACTGGTTGCTGCTGGATGGTGAGCACGCGCCTAATGACATCACCACTTTTGTGCCACAGCTGATGGCGCTGAAAGGCAGCCCGAGTGCGCCAGTGGTGCGACCGCCGTGCAATGAGCCGGTGATTATCAAACGCCTGCTGGATATCGGATTTTACAACCTGCTGATTCCGTTTGTTGAAACGGAAGAGGAAGCGCAGCGTGCGGTGGCGTCAACACGTTATCCACCGGCCGGGATTCGCGGCGTGTCGGTTTCGCATCGCAGCAATATGTACGGCAGCCAGGCGGATTACAACCTGACGATCAATGACAATATCAGCGTGCTGGTGCAGATCGAAACCCAACAGGCGGTCGATAATATTGATGCCATTGCTGCGGTTGACGGTGTTGATGGCATTTTCGTTGGCCCGGGCGATCTCTCGGCGGCGCTCGGTTATCTCGGCCAGCCGGCGCATCCTGAAGTGGTGAAAGTGATTAAGTATATTTTTGACCGCGCCAAAGCGGCGGGAAAACCGAGCGGCATTCTGGCACCGGTCGAGGCTGATGCGCGCCGTTACCTGGAATGGGGCGCAGGTTTTGTTGCCGTAGGCAGTGATTTAGGCGTATTTCGTGCCGCCACTCAGGCGTTGTGCGACCGTTTTAAAAAATAACTGAATAATCAGGGGAGACGCAGCAATGAAAATTGGATTTATTGGTCTGGGCATTATGGGTAAGCCAATGAGTAAAAACCTGCTGAAAGCGGGTTACAGCGTGGTGGTACGCGATCACAACGTTGAAAACGAGGCAGAGCTGCTTGAGGCTGGCGCAACCGTGGCAAAAAGCGCGAAAGCCGTAGCGGAGCAGTGTGAGGTGGTGATTACCATGCTGCCGAATTCGCCACAGGTGAAACAGGCCGCATTAGGTGAAAACGGCATTATTGAGGGTGCGAAGCCGGGCACGGTGGTGATCGATATGAGTTCAATCGCGCCGCTGGCCAGCCGTGAAATTCATGATGAGCTGGCGAAGAAAAACATTCGTCTGCTGGATGCGCCGGTCAGCGGCGGAGAACCGAAAGCGATCGACGGCACCCTGTCAGTGATGGTCGGCGGTGATAAAGCGTTGTTTGATCAATGCTATGACATTATGAAAGCGATGGCCGGTTCAGTGGTGCATACCGGTGAAATTGGTGCGGGCAATGTCACCAAGCTGGCGAATCAGGTGATTGTGGCGCTGAATATCGCTGCGATGTCTGAGGCGCTGACGCTGGCGACGAAAGCCGGGGTGAATCCGGATCTGGTTTATCAGGCGATTCGCGGTGGGCTGGCAGGCAGCACGGTGCTGGATGCCAAAGCGCCAATGGTGATGGATCGTAATTTCAAGCCGGGTTTCCGTATCGACCTGCATATTAAAGACCTCGCCAATGCGCTGGATACTTCGCATGGCGTCGGCGCGCAGCTGCCGCTGACTGCCGCGGTTATGGAGATGATGCAGGCGCTGAAAGCCGAGGGTCTCGGCACTGCCGACCACAGTGCGCTGGCCTGCTATTATGAAAAGTTAGCCAAGGTTGAAGTTTCCCGGTAATACAGCCATTCGGCGTCTGACCGCGCCGGATGGGTTGTTTTTTTCGACCAGCTCAACAGCGCTCGGACAACCTATGAAAATAGTAATCGCACCGGATTCATATAAAGAGAGTTTATCTGCCTTACAGGTCGCCACGGAAATTGAGGCGGGCTTCCGTGAAATTTTTCCTGACGCGCAATACGTGAAACTGCCGGTTGCGGATGGCGGCGAAGGGACGGTTGAGGCGATGGTGGCGGCGACGGAGGGAAAGATCGTCAGGCTGAACGTGACCGGCCCGCTGGGTGAACAGGTCGAAGCGTTTTATGGTCTTTCCGGTGATGAAAGCTGTGCCTTTATCGAAATGGCCGCTGCCAGCGGTTTAGAACTGGTGCCGGCCGCGCAGCGCGATCCGTTAATCACCACGTCCTGGGGAACCGGCGAACTGATCCGCAACGCGCTGGATAAGGGAGTGCAGCACTTTATTATTGGTATCGGCGGCAGTGCCACTAACGATGGCGGAGCCGGTATGGTGCAGGCGCTTGGCGCGCGGCTGCTGGATAAGCAGGGCCAGCAAATCGGTTATGGCGGTGGCGCACTCACCCAACTGGAGAGCATTGATATCAGTCAGCTGGATAAGCGCATCCGTGATTGCCGCTTTGAAGTGGCCTGTGACGTCACCAATCCGCTGACCGGCGATGAAGGTGCATCGGCGATTTTCGGGCCGCAAAAAGGCGCGACGCCGCAACTGGTGGCGCAGCTGGATCGGGCGCTGGAACACTATGCGAAGATTATTCAGCGCGACCTGGATATTGATGTGCTGCATGTGCCGGGCGGAGGCGCAGCGGGTGGAATGGGCGCGGCATTGCATGCTTTTTGCCATGCGGAACTGCGGCGCGGCATTGAGATCGTGACTGAAGCGCTGGGGCTGGATGCGCTGGTGCAGGATGCCACGCTGGTGATTACCGGCGAGGGGCGTATCGACAGTCAGACCATTCATGGCAAGGTACCGATTGGCGTGGCTAAAGTGGCGAAGCGCTACAACAAGCCGGTCATTGGCATTGCCGGTAGCCTGACCGACGATGTCGGGGTTGTGCATCAGCATGGGCTGGATGCGGTTTTCAGTGTGATTTACAGTATCTGTACGCTGGAAGAGGCACTGGACAATGCGGCTGAGAATGTAAGGATGACCGCGCGTAATATTGCAGCCAGTATTGCGATTGGGCGCGCGACAGAAAATGTGTAGGAGAGCCGTTTTCGTTGCCGTGGTGATGGTATGCACGGTGCCAGCTCCCGGCACGGGCGGCGAGAATGCCGCCCTGACCAAAAAAACGATGTCAGGCCCCCGGGCTTAAATTACACCCGACTCAGCACCTCTTTCGCCAGCCTGACCACATTCTCCATCTCATCAAGTAACTCAAGCAGTTCAGGTTCGATGGTAACAATGTCGGCATCGAGCCGCAGATGATGTTCCAGCTGCTGACACAGTTGTTTGAGTCGCGGGACGCCACTGTAGCTGGCGCTGCCGTGCAGCTTATGGATGATATCGCGCAGGCCGCTGGTATGGTTATCCGCCAGATTTTGCTCAACCTTTTCCCGTACTTCCGGCAGGAAGTCGACCAGCATCTGCAACAGATCGCGCGCCAGGTCAGTTTTGTTGGCCGCCTGACGCAGCGCCAGCTGCCAGTCGAGCGAAGGGGAAACCGGCGGCAATAGCGGCATATCGCGCTGGAGACCCGGCGAATAGCGTGCCAGCAAATGGCTGAGCTTTACCTCATCAATCGGTTTCGCCAGATAGTCATTCATGCCGGCTTTGATCAGCCGCTCACGTTCACCATCAATCGCATGGGCGGTGACGGCGACAATCGGCGTATTAACGTGCTGCGGCAGTTCGCGAATCAGTTCGCTGGCGCGAATGCCGTCGATTTCCGGCATCTGAATATCCATCAGAATAATATCCAGCTGCTGCGCACGCGCCTGCTGAATCGACTTTTCCCCACTGTCGCACAACACAATATGGTCTACCTGCTCTTCCAGTAACGCGCCGATCAGCTTCAGGTTCGCCGGATTATCATCCACCGCCATCACCGTCAGCGGCAGGCGGGTGCGTACCGGCAGGTCATACAGTTTACGTGCCAGCAGGTCCAGCAGCAGCGGGATCAGGCGCGTCATTGACAGCGGTTTAATAATACAGCCATCCACACCACGCGCTTTCAGCTCTTCCGCATAGATCTGCATCTGGCACGGTAACGCCATGACCAGGCAGTCGGCACGCTCCAGTAGTGAGTTAAGCAGTTCAGCCGGAATCTCCGGGTTTTGGCTCTGCATCACCGGAATGCCCATCAGCAGCACGTCGTAATGGCTTTCTGACAGGCCGTTAATTGAGGTGCTGTAGCTGACGCTCATTGGCGTCGCGCTAAGGATATCCAGCGTGGCCTGCGCGGCAGCCGGGTTGGCCTCCACATAGGCCATACGTTTCCCTTGCAGGCAGTCGAGCGCCCGTGGATCGCTGGCGGCATTTGGATTCAGTTCCAGATTGACGTGAAACCAGAAGGTCGATCCGTGATTCAGGCGGCTGTGGAAGGAGATATCGCCGCCCATTTCATTGACCAGTTTCTGCGTAATCACCAGCCCCAATCCGGTACCCCCATGGCGGCGTGAGATGCTGGCATCGGCCTGGCGAAACGCCTGGAACAGCTGCGACTGCTGCTTTTCCGAAATACCAATCCCGGTGTCATGCACCTGCACTTCCAGTTCGATCTTATTATTGCCCTGCGAGCGTTTTTCAATGCGAATATCGATATTGCCGCGTTCGGTAAATTTAATCGCATTGCCCAGCAGGTTGGTGACAATTTGTTGCAGGCGCAGCGGGTCGCCAATCACGTTATCCGCCACGTCGCTCTGAATATTGATGGTCAGCTCCAGACCTTTTTCATGGGCGGCCGGAGCCAGCAATACCACGGTTTCATCCAGCGTCGCGCGCAGCGGGAAAGGAATGGTTTCCAGCACCAGTTTGCCGGCTTCCAGCTTCGAAAAGTCGAGAACGTCGTTGATAATGCTGAGCAGGTTGTTGGCGGAGCGCTCAATGGTATGCATATAGTCACGCTGAGTAGCGTTAAGCGGCGTTTTCAGCGTCTGGCGGGTAAAACCAATCACGCCGTTCAGTGGTGTACGCAGTTCGTGTGACATATTGGCGAGGAATTCAGACTTAATTCGCGCCGCTTCCTGCGCACGTTTTTTCGCCAGATCGAGTTCGACGTTCTGAATCTCCATCTGCTCCAGCGTTTCACGCAGATCGGAGGTCGCCTGATCGATATTCTGCTGCATCTCTTCGTGATAGGCGGTCAGCGACATCGCCATCGAGTTAATACCGTTTTTCAGCACGTCCAGCTCGCCGAGCATATAGCCCTCCACCCGGCTGTCGAGCTGACCGCGCCTGATGCGGTCGACGGTACTGACCATATTGCGAATCGGTCCGGTGACATCGCGCATCAGGCGATAGGCGAACAGCATGGCGATACACAGGCAAAACAGCAGCAGCAGGGTAGAGATAAACACCTCTTTATACTGCTGTAAACGTACCGATTGCAGGTCCAGTTCTATCGCCACATAGCCGAGGGGATTGCCGGTCGGCTTGGCATCATGCCCCGGCGACTCATCGGGATAATAACTTTCAGAGACAATCGGCGTGCGCAGAATCATCGCGTTGCCGCGCCGTTCAATCGAGATTGAGGTGGGAAGCTGGCCGTTATCGGGAATGCGTAACAGGTCGGGGTTCAGCTGATAATTTGAGGTGACAAATAGCTGATTTTTATCATCAAAAACGGTAATCGCCCGCACGATATCCGAGTGACGACGATGCAGCAGACTCACCAGCTGGCGCACCGATTCGCGACTGTGAAACGTCATGCCATATTCGCTGGAGACCGCCAGCGGCTCAATAATATTGGCTCCGGCATCGACCAGCTGACGCTGCAATTCGTTATAGCGGTGAACGACAAAAAAGGTACTGAGCAGCAGCCCGATCATTAAGGTCGGTGCCAGTATTAAAATCATCATTCTTGCCCGCAGGCTGTATTTGGTCATGGATTTCCAGTATGCGACAATAGAGATATCACCGTCCGGGCCTTTAACGCGAACATCACTGTTCCGCCAGCTCACCGTATCTACGAATTCTGAGACGTAATTTAATAATGGCGCAATTCTACTCTGCAAAACGGCGCGTGACGACCCGCCAGACAGTTACTGTCACCGTCGATGACCTTGATCTCTTTGGACAAGGCGTCGCCCGTCATAATGGCAAGGCGATGTTTATCAGCGGCGCACTGCCCGGGGAGCAGGTCGAGGTGGATATCACCGAAGATAAGCGCCAGTTTTCCCGTGGCAAAGCCAGACGCATTTTAACCGCCAGCGAGCAGCGGGTTAAGCCGCTGTGCCCACACTTTAGCCATTGCGGCGGCTGTCAGCAGCAGCATGCCGCGCTGCCGTTACAACAGCAAAGCAAAGCCAGTGCGCTGGCGCGGATGTTGTCGCGTGAATCGGGCCAGCCGGTTGCGGTGGATGAGATTATCGGTGGCAGCGCTTACGGCTATCGTCGTCGTGCCCGGCTTGGTCTGAATTATCAGCCAAAAAATCAGACTTTGCAGATGGGCTTCCGCAAACCTGCGTCGAACGATCTGGTAAATATCACTCAATGCCCCATTTTGAAGCCCGAACTTAATGCACTGATTCAGCCGTTGCATCAGTGTCTTGGCAGTTTACAGGCGGTGCGACGTCTCGGCCATGTTGAGCTGGTGCTGGCGGATAACGGCCCTCTGCTGGTTTTACGCCATCTTGATGCACTTAATGCCGCTGACAGGCTAAAACTGGAACAGTTTTCGCATAAGCATCAGCTGGCACTGTTTCTTGCGCCGGACAGCGACACACTGGAACAGGTCAGCGGAGAAATGCCTTATTATCAGTCAGATCGTATGAAACTGACTTTTAGCCCGCGTGATTTTATTCAGGTCAACGACCAGGTTAATCAGCAAATGGTGGCGCAGGCACTGGCCTGGCTCGATCTGCAGCCGGATGACAAGGTGCTGGATCTGTTTTGCGGCATGGGCAACTTCACGCTTCCGTTAGCAAAGTTAGTACAAAATGTTGTTGGTGTGGAAGGTGTTGCAGCATTAGTGGCTAAGGGTGCGTATAATGCACAACTTAATAACCTGAGTAATGTGACATTTTATCATCAAAATCTTGAGGAAGATGTCACGCGCCAGCCGTGGGCGGCGCAAGGATTTACCAAAGTGTTACTGGATCCCGCACGAGCGGGGGCACCGGGTGTGATGCAACATATTATCAAACTTGCGCCGCAACGCGTTGTCTACGTTTCCTGTAATCCGACTACACTTGCCCGTGATAGTCAGACATTACTGACATCCGGCTACCAACTGGAAAGGGTCGCGATGCTCGATATGTTCCCACATACCGGTCATCTTGAGTCCATGGTGCTGTTCAGCAAAACGTAGTTGCCCGAACTGTCGGGGCTTTGCCAGGAGAGGATATGGTTGCGGTAAGAAGTGCACATTTGAATACGGCTGGTGAGTTTGCGCTCGACCAATGGATCACCAGTTTGGGGATCTCAAACCAGCAGTCATGTGAACGACTGGCCGAAACCTGGCGCTATTGCGAAGCCGCCACCAGCGGACATGCCGATCAGGCGATCTTGCTGTGGCGCGGCATCGAAATGGTGGAAATCCTGACGATGCTGAGCATGGATAACGATAGCCTGCGCAGCGCCTTGCTGTTCCCGCTGGCAGATGCTGGCGTCGTCACCGAAGAGATCCTCGAAGAGAAATTTGGCAAAGCTATCGTCTTGCTGGTACACGGCGTGCGCGATATGGATGCCATTCGTCAGCTTAAAGCCACCCACAATGACTCGATGGCCTCGGAGCAGGTAGATAATGTCCGCCGCATGCTGCTGGCGATGGTGGAAGATTTCCGCTGCGTGGTGATTAAACTCGCCGAGCGAATTGCCCATCTGCGCGAAGTGAAAGATGCGCCGGAAGATGAGCGCGTACTGGCGGCAAAAGAGTGTACCAATATCTATGCGCCGCTGGCCAACCGCCTCGGAATTGGTCAGCTGAAATGGGAACTGGAGGATTTCTGCTTCCGTTATCTGCATCCTGACGAATACAAACGCATTGCCAAACTGCTGCACGAGCGCCGAATCGATCGTGAACAGTATATCGATACCTTTGTCGATAACCTGCGCAAAGAGATGGCGAAAGAAGGGGTCAAGGCCGAGGTGTACGGTCGCCCGAAGCATATCTACAGTATCTGGCGCAAAATGCAGAAGAAGTCGCTGGCATTTGATGAACTGTTTGACGTGCGTGCGGTGCGCATTGTTGCTGAGCGTTTGCAGGATTGCTACGGCGCGCTCGGCACCGTGCATACGCTGTACCGCCATTTGCCTGACGAATTCGATGATTATGTGGCGAACCCAAAGCCGAACGGCTATCAGTCGATTCACACCGTGGTGTTAGGCCCGCAGGGTAAAACCGTTGAGATTCAGATCCGTACGCGCCAGATGCATGAAGATGCCGAGCTGGGCGTGGCGGCGCACTGGAAGTACAAAGAGGGGCCGTCTGCCAGCCAGGGTCGCAGTGGTGCTTCCGGACACGAAGAGCGCATCGCCTGGTTACGTAAGCTGATCGCCTGGCAGGAAGAGATGGCCGACTCCGGCGAAATGCTGGATGAAGTGCGGAGTCAGGTGTTTGACGATCGCGTGTATGTGTTTACGCCGAAAGGCGACGTGGTCGACCTGCCTGCCGGTTCGACGCCGCTCGACTTCGCTTACCATATTCACAGTGATATCGGTCATCGCTGCATCGGTGCCAAAATTGGTGGGCGTATTGTGCCCTTCACCTATCAGCTGCAGATGGGCGACCAGATCGATATTATCACCCAGAAACAGCCGAACCCGAGCCGTGACTGGCTTAACCCGAACCTCGGTTATGTCACGACCAGCCGTGGACGCTCAAAAATTCACGCCTGGTTCCGCAAGCAGGATCGTGACAAAAATATTATTGCCGGACGCCAGATCCTCGACAACGAGCTGGATCAGCTGGATATCAGCCTGAAAGAGGCGGAAAAACTGCTGCTGCCGCGTTATAACGTCAACAGCCTGGATGAGCTGCTGGCGGCAATTGGGGGCGGCGATATTCGCCTCAATCAGATGAGCAACTTCCTGCAGTCGAAGCTGAATAAGCCGAGTGCCGAGGAAGAAGATCGCGAAGCGTTGCGTCAGCTGACGCAGAAAACCCAAACCGCCATGCCGCGCAGTAAAGAGAGTGGCAGAGTGGTGGTGGAGGGCGTCGGTAATCTGATGCATCACATTGCCCGCTGCTGCCAGCCGATTCCTGGCGACGATATTGTTGGCTTTATCACGCAGGGGCGCGGTATCTCGATTCACCGCGCCGACTGTGACCAGCTGGCTGAGCTGATCGATCATGCGCCGGAACGTATTGTCGATGCGGTGTGGGGTGAAAGTTACTCCAGCGGCTATTCGCTGGTGGTACGGGTGACCGCCAACGATCGCAGCGGACTGCTGCGCGATATCACCACCATTCTGGCGAATGAGAAGGTCAATGTGCTGGGTGTCTCCAGCAGGAGCGATACCAAAAAGCAGCTGGCCACCATCGATATGGATATCGAAATCTACAACCACCAGGTACTGAGCCGCGTGCTGGCGCGACTGAATCAGGTGCCGGATATTATCGACGCCAGACGGTTGCATTAATTTGATTAACGGGTGGCGTTCGCGCCGCCCCTGAAACCCTTTCAAGGATTAAAATGAACGCTCTCGATCGCCTGCTGGGCATCATGAAAACCCTGCGCGATCCGCAGAACGGCTGCCCGTGGGATCGCCAACAAACTTTCGCCACTATCGCCCCCTATACGCTGGAAGAGACTTATGAAGTGCTGGACGCCATCCAGCGCGAAGATTTTGCTGATTTGCGCGGCGAGCTAGGCGATCTGCTGTTTCAGATCGTGTTTTACGCGCAGATGGCCAGCGAGCAAGGGCACTTTAACTTTGACGATATTTGCCACGCCATCAGCGACAAGATGGAACGTCGCCATCCGCATATTTTTGCCGATGCGCAGCCGGCAGAGAGTGAACAGAGAATGGCGCAGTGGGAGCGCACCAAAGCGGCGGAGCGGGCTGAGAAAGCGCAGCATTCGGCGCTGGATGATATCCCTGACGCCCTGCCAGCACTGATGAAAGCGTATAAAATCCAGAAGCGTTGCAGCGCGGTGGGCTTCGACTGGGACTCACTCGGCCCGGTGCTGGAAAAAGTGCATGAAGAGATTGATGAAGTGATGCACGAAGCGCAGCAGGCGGTGGTGGATGAGGAGAAGCTGGAAGAGGAGATTGGCGATTTGCTGTTCGCCACGGTCAATCTTTCGCGCCACCTCGGCAGCAAGGCGGAAACCGCCCTGCAAAAAGCCAACCGCAAATTCGAGCGCCGCTTCCGTCAGGTCGAACACATTATTACCGAAAATGGACTGACAATGAACGATGCCACTCTTGAGCAGATGGAAGCCGCCTGGCAACAAATTAAGCAGCGAGAGTAGTTTTGCTGTCAGGGCGGCGTTCTCGCCGCCCATGCTGAATATTTGCACAATATCCGTCGCAACTAACTCGATTCAGCAAAAATTTTTTTTTACCCCGTTCTTATGACCAAAATCAATCTGGCTAACGGCTTAGTGCGATAATTTAGTCTGATAAATACGGCGGCGCGCACACAACCGGAAACGATCAATTGTGACCCCAGGGGGTTTCGAGTATACTGTTTTCCCGTCCTGGTTATTCCATCGTCTTTAAACCTAAACTCTCAGGTTCAGCATGACAACGAATTATATTTTTGTGACCGGCGGGGTCGTATCCTCTCTGGGCAAAGGCATTGCCGCAGCCTCACTGGCCGCTATCCTCGAAGCTCGTGGTCTTAACGTGACCATCATGAAACTGGACCCGTATATCAACGTGGATCCGGGTACCATGAGCCCTACACAGCACGGTGAAGTCTTTGTTACCGATGACGGCGCTGAAACCGATCTGGATTTAGGTCACTACGAGCGTTTCATTCGTACCAAAATGTCACGCCGCAACAACTTTACCACTGGCCGTATCTACTCCGAAGTGCTGCGTAAAGAACGTCGCGGTGACTATCTGGGTGCGACCATTCAGGTTATCCCGCACATTACCAACGCCATTAAAGAGCGCATCATTGAAGGCGGCGAAGGTCACGACGTCGTACTGGTCGAAATCGGCGGTACCGTGGGTGATATCGAATCGCTGCCGTTCCTCGAAGCGATTCGCCAGATGGCGGTGGAAGTGGGCCGTGAGCATACGCTGTACATGCATTTGACGCTGGTGCCTTATATGGCAGCAGCCGGTGAAGTGAAAACCAAGCCGACTCAGCACTCGGTAAAAGAGCTGCTGTCGATTGGTATCCAGCCAGATGTGCTGATTTGCCGTTCCGATCGTGCCGTGCCTGCCAATGAACGTGCGAAAATCGCGCTGTTCTGTAACGTGCCGGAGAAAGCGGTAATTTCTCTGAAAGACGTTGATTCCATCTATAAAATTCCAGGCATGTTGAAATCACAGGGCCTTGACGATTATATTTGTAAACGATTCAGCCTGAACGCGCCGGAAGCTAACCTCTCTGAATGGGAGCAGGTGATTTACGAAGAAGCTAATCCGGGCGGTGAAGTAACGATCGGTATGGTCGGCAAATATGTCGAACTGCCGGATGCCTATAAATCAGTGATTGAAGCACTGAAGCATGGTGGCCTGAAGAACCGCGTTACCGTCAATATCAAGCTGATCGACTCACAGGATGTTGAAACCCGTGGTGTCGAACTACTGAAAGATTTGGACGCTATCCTGATCCCTGGCGGTTTTGGTTACCGTGGTGTTGAAGGCAAGTTGATGACCGCGCAGTACGCGCGTGAAAACAACGTTCCTTACCTTGGTATCTGCTTAGGTATGCAGGTGGCACTGATGGAGTTTGCCCGTAACGTCGCAGGCATGGAAGGCGCTAACTCCACTGAATTTATGCCAGACTGTAAGTATCCGGTAGTGGCGTTAATTACCGAATGGCGTGATGAAGAAGGTAACGTTGAAGTACGCTCTGAACAGAGCGACCTCGGCGGCACCATGCGCCTTGGCAGTCAACAGTGCCAGCTGACCGACGAAAGTCTGGTCCGTCAGATGTACGGTTCTGACACCATTGTTGAGCGTCATCGTCATCGCTATGAAGTGAACAATATGCTGTTGAAGCAAATCGAAGCGGCTGGATTACGTGTGGCAGGCCGCTCCGGGGATGACCAACTGGTCGAGATCATTGAGATCCCGAACCACCCATGGTTTGTTGCGTGTCAGTTCCACCCGGAATTCACCTCAACACCTCGTGACGGGCACCCGCTGTTTGCCGGTTTTGTGAAAGCGGCAAGCGAGTATCAGAAGCGTTTGGCAAAATAATACCTGAATGACGCGCGAACTTTTCGCGCGTTGTTTGTCTGAGTTTTAGCTTAGCTTAACTTGTACTGAGGAAAATCTAATGTCCAAAATCGTTAAAGTCATCGGTCGCGAAATCATCGACTCTCGTGGTAACCCGACTGTTGAAGCTGAAGTTCATCTGGAAGGCGGCTTTGTAGGTATGGCTGCTGCGCCATCAGGTGCTTCTACCGGTTCCCGCGAAGCGCTGGAATTGCGTGACGGTGACAAATCTCGTTTCCTGGGCAAAGGCGTTACTAAAGCCGTTGCAGCAGTAAATGGCCCAATCGCTAACGCGGTGCAGGGTAAAGATGCGAAAGACCAGGCAAACATCGATAAGATCATGATCGAGCTGGATGGTACCGAAAACAAATCTCAGTTCGGTGCTAACGCTATTCTGGCCGTTTCTCTGGCTGCTGCGAAAGCCGCTGCTGCTGCGAAAGGCATGCCGCTGTATGAGCACATCGCTGAACTGAACGGTACGCCGGGCAAATTCTCTATGCCACTGCCAATGATGAACATCATCAACGGTGGCGAGCATGCCGACAATAACGTCGACATCCAGGAATTCATGATTCAGCCAGTGGGCGCGAAAACCCTGAAAGAAGCCATCCGTATGGGTTCTGAAGTGTTCCACACCCTGGCAAAAGTTCTGAAATCCAAAGGTATGGGTACTGCGGTAGGTGACGAAGGTGGCTATGCGCCAAACCTCGGTTCCAACGCAGAAGCGCTGGCCGTTATCGCTGAAGCAGTTAAAGCAGCGGGCTACGAGCTGGGCAAAGACATCACCCTGGCGATGGACTGTGCAGCCTCTGAATTCTACAAAGAGGGTAAATACGTTCTGGCTGGTGAAGGCAACAAATCCTTCACCTCTGAAGAATTTACCCACTTCCTGGAAGATCTGACCAAAGAGTACCCGATCGTTTCTATCGAAGACGGTCTGGACGAATCTGACTGGTCAGGCTTTGCTTACCAGACCAAAGTTCTGGGCGACAAAATCCAGCTGGTTGGTGACGATCTGTTCGTAACCAATACCAAAATCCTGAAAGAAGGTATCGATAAAGGTATCGCTAACTCCATTCTGATCAAATTCAACCAGATCGGTTCTCTGACCGAAACTCTGGCTGCGATCAAAATGGCGAAAGATGCGGGCTACACTGCTGTTATCTCTCACCGTTCAGGCGAAACCGAAGATGCAACTATCGCTGACCTGGCGGTAGGTACTGCAGCTGGCCAGATCAAAACCGGTTCTATGAGCCGTTCTGACCGTGTTGCTAAGTACAACCAGCTGATTCGTATCGAAGAAGCACTGGGCAGCCGTGCACCATTTAATGGCCTGAAAGAAGTTAAAGGTCAGTAATAATCTGCTTTGGCACTCATCGCTGATGGGTGCCACCAAAGCAAAAAGCCTCGTGTATTCACGAGGCTTTTTTTGGGTTCAGATGCAGTGGCCTACGGCCAGCTCATCTCTCCTTTCAGAACTTTGGCACTCAGTTCCAGACCCGACTCTTCTTCTAAATCCGGATACTGCGCTTTAATAATCTGGATTAGCTCAGCAGCGTTTTTACTCTCTGGCAGGGCTTTTTCAACCGCGCGCAGATAGTCCTGGGTAAAGGTGATCGATTTAACGTTCTCATCGGCACCCGGCAGGAAGTGGCCCGGGATGACTCGCTGCGGTTTTAAGGCGATAGCTTCGTCGAGCGTTTTCAGCCAGTCGGCGCGCTGCTGTTGAGTTTGCGTATCGGCCAGCCAAACGTGGATATTGTTGCCACTGACCACCACACCACCAAGCACGGTTTTCAGCGACGGCACCCACAGCCAGCTACGCTCTGGTGACGAACCCTGCAAACCTTTTACTTCAATTCGTTCCCCGTCAACGGTAAAGCTATCGCCGTGCAACGGTTGTGGCGTCATTAATTCCTGCGGCGCATTCTCTTTCAGAATCGGTCCCCAATACTTCAGCTTCAGATCTTTGGTCTGGTCGATCAGCGCGATGGTTTGTGGCGTGGCAAGAATTTTTGCCTGCGGAAACGCCGCTTTGATGGTATCCAGACCGAAATAGTAATCCGGGTCGGAGTGGCTGATATACACCGTCGTCAGCTTTTTACCGGTGGCCTTAATCCGCTTGACCAGCTCCTGCGCATCATTCCGCTGGAACTGCGCGTCGATCAGTGCCACTTCGCTCGGGCCGGAAATAATTGCGGAACTGACGGCAAATACGCTGGCTTTGCCCGGATTATAGACATCAATATTGAGTTTGCTGGCGGCGAACAGCGGAGAGGAGAGGCTGAGGGTTGCCACTGCCATTGATAATAACAGGCGAATTTTCATCTTTTTTAATTCCTGAAGTGAAGATATCGCGATAGTAATTTGACCGCATCAAAAGAAAAACCGGATAATCAGCAACAGATTGTTTACTGAATCGAGCAAATCATGGATCGTCTGATCGCCAGCCAGGTGTTTGTCACGATTGTCGAGCGCAACAGCCTTACCGCCGCAGCCGAAGCGCTGTCGATGTCACGCGGGATGGTGACGCGATATCTGGCGCAGATGGAGCAGTGGGCCGGTGCGCGCTTGCTGCATCGCACCACCCGCCGCCTCAGTCTGACTGACGTCGGTGAACGCACCTTGCTGCGTTGTCGTGCGCTGCTGGAGTTAACCGAGCAGATTGAAAACGACTCCCTGCATCACCGCAGTGAATTATCCGGTTTGCTGCGCCTCTCCTGCTCGCTGTCGCTGGCGCACAGTACGATGGCGGCCGCGGTAATGGCGTTTCAGCAACGCCATCCACAGGTGCGCATTGATATGCATATCAGCAATCAGCAGGTAAACCTGGTCGAAGAGCGGATTGATCTGGCGTTGCGTATTACCAATGAACTGCTGCCGGGAGTAATTGCCCGCCCGTTAGGCATTTGTGATTCGGTATTGTGCGCCACGCCGGACTATCTGGCGCAGCACGGCCAGCCGCAAAGCCCGCAGGCGCTGATTAATCACAACTGCCTGACCTATACCTGGTTTGGCAAAAGCCTGTGGCGTATCACCCACGACAACGCGCTAACTGAGGTCGCGGTAAGCGGTAATCTCAGTGCTAATGACTCATTCTTTCTGCTGGCGGCGACACAGGCGAGCGGCGGTATCAGTATGCAGCCTTACTATTCGGTTGCTGAATTGCTTGCCAGCGGCGAATTGCAGGAGGTATTACCCGGCTCCAGACTGGAGCCGTTGCAGATCTATGGCGTCTACAGTTCTCGTCGTCAGCTGCATCCGGCGCTACGGGCGTTGCTTGATTTTCTGGTGGAATGGTTCGCCAGCTCCCCGCAGTTACAACCACGCAGAGGGGTGTAAAGTGCTTTTGTGCCTTTTTTGTCGGTGAAATTTGGCGCAACTGCCGCGATCTGACATAATCTGCGCCCCTGATTCCACCCGTTAGCGAGAAAGTGATGCAGTACCCGATTAATGAGATGTTCCAGACATTGCAGGGCGAAGGTTTTTACACCGGCGTACCGGCAATTTTTATCCGCTTGCAAGGATGCCCGGTTGGCTGCAGCTGGTGCGATACCAAACACACGTGGGATAAGCTGGCCGATCGGGAAACCTCGCTGGGCGATATTCTGATTAAAACCGTGGAAACCGATGCCTGGGGCTCGGCGGATGCCGATGCACTGCTGGCGACCATTGCGCAGCAGGGCTGGACGGCACGTCATGTGGTGATCACCGGCGGTGAGCCGAGCATCTACGATCTGACGCCGTTAACCGAAGCGCTTGAAACGGCCGGCTTTAGTTGCCAGATCGAAACCAGCGGTACCCATGAGGTGCAGTGTTCAGCCAGGACCTGGGTGACGGTGTCGCCGAAGGTGAATATGCGTGGAGGCTATGATGTGCTGTCGCAGGCGTTGATTCGCGCTGATGAGATTAAGCATCCGGTAGCGCGTCAGCGTGATATAGAAGCGTTAGAGGCATTGCTGGCAACGCTGTCAGACGATAAGCCGCGGATTGTGGCGTTGCAGCCGATCAGTCAGAAAGAGGATGCGACTAAGTTGTGCATTGAAACCTGCATTGCGCGCAACTGGCGCTTGTCGATGCAGACGCATAAATATCTGAATATTGCCTGACTCAGTTAAGGGCGGCGAACGCGCCGCCCCTTAGCACAGTGTGCGGTTAACCTTTGTACACGCATCCCGCCGTACAGGTCTCTTTCACCATTACCGCACTCAGTTCCGGCAGAGTCGGTTTCATCTGATCCCAAATCCATGCGGCCAGCACTTCGCTGGTTGGATTCTCCAGACCCGGAATATCGTTAAGATAATAGTGATCAAGCCGATCATACAGCGGTTTGAACGCTGCTTTCAGCTCAGCAAAATCCATTACCCAGCCGGTATGCGCATCCACTTCGCCGGTGATTTCAATACGAACCATAAAGGAGTGTCCATGCAGACGGCCGCATTTATGGCCCTCCGGCACATTCGGTAAATGGTGCGCGGCTTCAAACTGGAAATCTTTAAATAGCGTGGTTGCCATCGTGTCAGTCTCAATCTCTCAAAAAAACCGACGAAGTCTAACGGAAAACGCCTTTTTTCGCACCCGTTTAGCGCAAGATGACGCGATCAACTTCTGACTAATGCCAGCATGATAATTAACTGTCTGATTAACTTATTCTTTATTAACCAGTTTTGCCGTTAAGCCTTACCCGAAAAACCATTTAGTCATTTTGGTTATTTATTATTTCTAACCCTTATTTAATGGTTATTATGCTACTCGGTAACCTACCCCCATTCATATGTCCTGGACCACTGATACTGGAATTCTCAACGCAATGACGACTCAGGCACCCCCAAGTTCTCTGCTTCCGCTAAACCCGGAGCAACTCGCGCGCTTGCAGGCGGCGACAGGTGATTTTTCTACCACGCAGCTCGCATGGCTCTCTGGTTATTTTTGGGGGATGGTCAATCAGACGCCGGGAAGTGCTGTGGTCAGCGCACCTGCGCCGGTTGATGTTCCGACAATTACCGTTCTTTCCGCTTCACAAACCGGTAATGCCCGTCGCCTGTCAGAGCAGCTGCGCGATGATTTACTGGCGGCCAAACTGAACGTCAATCTGGTGAATGCCGGAGACTATAAATTCAAGCAAATCGCGCAGGAAAAACTGCTGGTGGTGGTGACGTCTACCCAGGGCGAAGGCGAGCCGCCGGAAGAGGCGGTCGCGCTGCATAAGTTCCTGATGTCGAAAAAGGCACCAAAACTCAACGATACCGCCTTTGCGGTGTTTGGTCTGGGCGATACCTCCTACGAATTCTTTAGCCAGGCCGGTAAAGATTTTGACGGCAAGCTGGCTGAGCTGGGCGGCGATCGTCTGCTGGCGCGCGTCGATGCTGACGTCGAATACGCTGCCGATGCTGAACAGTGGCGTAAGCAGATTGTTGAGATACTGAAAGCGCGTGTGCCGAGTGAATCACCAGCACAGGCGGCAGCGACGGCGGCGGGTAGCGTTAATGAAGTGCACTCCAGCCCGTATACTAAAGAACAGCCGCTGACTGCCAGTTTTGCGGTTAATCAAAAAATCACCGGTCGCAACTCCGATAAAGACGTACGCCATATCGAAATCGATTTAGGCGACTCCGGGCTGCGTTATCAGCCGGGCGATGCGCTGGGTGTCTGGTATGAAAACGATCCGGCGCTGGTGCAGGAGCTGGCTGAGCTGCTGTGGTTAAAAGGTGACGAAAGCGTTGAGGTAAATGGCACCACGTTGCCGCTGGCCGACGCGTTGCAGAAGCACTTCGAACTGACGGTCAACACGCCGCAGATTGTCGAGCGTTTTGCTCATCTTTCGCGTAATGAAACATTGCTGGCGCTGGTTGCCGATAAAGCGCAGCTCCAGCATTACGCGCAGAACACACCGATTGTGGATATGGCGCGACTGGCACCAACCGAACTGCATGCTGAGCAACTGATCGAATTACTGCGTCCGCTGACGCCGCGTCTCTATTCCATCGCCTCTTCACAGGCGGAAAACGAGACAGAAGTGCATATCACGGTGGGGGCGGTGCGCTATGAAATTGATGGCCGCCCGCGTGCCGGTGGCGCATCCAGTTACCTGGCTGACCGGCTGGAAGAAGATGGCGAAATCCGCGTGTTTATCGAACATAACGATAATTTCCGACTGCCAGCCAATCCGGAAACCCCGGTGATTATGGTCGGGCCGGGCACCGGTATTGCGCCGTTCCGCGCTTTTATGCAGCAGCGCGATAATGACGGTGCCGGGGGCAAAAACTGGTTGTTCTTTGGCAACCCGCATTTTACCGAAGATTTTCTGTATCAGGTTGAGTGGCAGCGCTTTGTCAAAGATGGTCTGCTGACCAATATCGATTTAGCCTGGTCCCGTGACCAGCAGCATAAAATATACGTACAAGACAAAATCCGTGCGAAAGGTGCGGAAGTGTGGCGCTGGATTGCGGAAGGTGCCCATATTTACGTCTGCGGCGATGCCAATCGTATGGCAAAAGACGTTGAGCAGGCATTACTGGAAGTGGTAGCCGAACACGGTGGCATGGACATCGAAACGGCTGACGAATTTTTAAGTGAGCTGCGCATTGAGCGCCGTTATCAGCGAGACGTTTACTAATGAGCGAAAAACATCCTGGGCCGCTGGTCGTGGAAGGCAAACTGACCGACGCAGAGCGCCTGAAAAAACAGAGTAACTATCTGCGTGGCACCATCACTGAAGATCTTGATGATGGCCTGACCGGCGGCTTTAAAGGCGATAACTTTCTGCTGATCCGTTTCCACGGTATGTACCAGCAGGATGATCGCGATATCCGCGCTGAACGCGCTGAGCAGAAGCTGGAGCCGCGTCATGCGATGATGCTGCGCTGCCGCCTGCCGGGCGGTATCATCACGCCAACTCAGTGGCTGGCGATTGAAAAGTTTGCCACGGACAATACCCTTTATGGCAGCGTGCGCCTGACTAACCGTCAGACCTTCCAGTTCCACGGCATCTTAAAGGGTAACGTCAAACCGGCTCACCAGATGCTGCACGAGGTGGGCCTTGATGCGCTGGCGACGGCTAACGACGTTAACCGTAATGTGCTGTGCTCCTCGAACCCGGTTGAGTCCGAGCTGCACCAGGAAGCCTATGAGTGGGCGAAAAAACTCTCTGAGCATTTGCTGCCGCAGACGCGGGCGTATGCGGAAATCTGGCTGGATAAAGAGAAAGTCGCTACCACTGACAAAGAGCCGATTCTCGGTGAAACCTATTTGCCACGTAAGTTTAAAACTACCGTGGTGGTGCCGCCGCATAATGACGTCGACCTGCACGCTAATGACCTGAACTTTATTGCCATTGCCGAGAACGGCAAGCTGGTGGGCTTTAACCTGCTGGTGGGCGGCGGTTTGTCGATTGAACACGGTAACAAAGCCACTTATGCGCGCACGGCCAGTGAATTTGGTTATCTGCCACTGGATAAAACGCTGGCGGTAGCGGAAGCGGTCGTGACCACGCAGCGTGACTGGGGTAACCGTACCGATCGTAAAAATGCCAAAACCAAATATACCCTTGAGCGTGTCGGCGTTGAAACCTTTAAGCAGGAAGTGGAGCGCCGCGCCGGTATCACTTTTGAACCGATTCGTCCGTACGAATTTACCACCCGTGGCGACCGCTTTGGCTGGGTGAAGGGCATCGACAATAAATGGCACCTGACGCTGTTTATTGAAAATGGTCGTCTGATGGATTATCCGGATCGTCCGCTGAAATCCGGCGTGGCCGAGATCGCCCGTATCCACCAGGGGGATTTCCGTCTGACCGCTAACCAGAACCTGATTGTGGCTGGCGTGCCGGAAGCGGATAAAGACAAGATTGAGCAGATCGCCCGTGCGTCGGGCTTGATGGAAAGCGTCACCGCCCAACGTGAAAACTCGATGGCCTGTGTCTCATTCCCGACCTGCCCGCTGGCAATGGCGGAAGCCGAACGCTTCCTGCCGGCTTTTGTCACCCGTGTCGAAGCGCTGATGAATAAACATGGCGTTGGCGAAGAGCACATAGTGCTACGCGTAACCGGTTGTCCGAACGGTTGCGGGCGTGCCATGCTGGCTGAAATTGGTCTGGTCGGCAAAGCGCCGGGGCGTTATAACCTGCATTTGGGGGGGAACCGCACCGGTACGCGTATTCCGCGCATGTATCGCGAGAACATCACTGAAGATGAGATTCTGGCGAGCATTGATGAGCTGGTGGGCCGTTGGGCAAAAGAGCGTGAAGCCGATGAAGGTTTTGGCGACTTCACCCTCCGCGCTGGCGTGGTAAAACCGGTTCTCGATCCGGCGCGTGATTTCTGGGAATAACGGAGGCGATATGTCGGTACTCGATCTCGCAACATTGCGTGAATTACCAAAAGTAGAGCGCGTAATGGCGCTGGCGGAAGTGAATAACAAGCTGGAAAAACTCTCTGCGCAGGATCGTGTCAGCTGGGCACTGGAAAATCTGCCGGGGGATTTTGTCCTCTCTTCCAGTTTTGGTATCCAGGCGGCGGTCTCATTGCATCTGGTGACCCGCCAGCAGCCGAATATTCCGGTGATTCTGACCGATACCGGCTATCTGTTTGCTGAAACTTATCAGTTTATCGACTCGCTGACTGAGAAGCTGGATCTGAATCTGCAAGTGTTCCGCGCCGAGCAGTCAGCGGCGTGGCAGGAAGCGCGCTACGGCAAACTGTGGGAGCAGGGCGTTGAAGGCATTGAAAAGTATAATCTGATTAACAAAGTTGAACCGATGAACCGTGCGCTGGAAACATTGGGTGGCCAGACATGGTTTGCCGGTTTACGCCGCGATCAGTCCGGTAGCCGGGCACATTTGCCGGTGCTGGCCATTCAGCGCGGGGTGTTTAAGATCCTGCCGATTATCGACTGGGACAACCGCCAGGTTTATCAGTATTTACAACAGAATGGCCTTAGCTACCATCCCTTGTGGGATCAGGGCTATCTGTCCGTGGGGGATACGCACACCACGCGTAAATGGGAACCCGGTATGGCAGAGGAAGAGACGCGCTTCTTTGGGCTGAAACGTGAATGTGGCCTGCATGAGGGTTAATGATAAATTTAGCTAAACTTATTCCCATGTAGTTTAGTCGTGTTTATTAATTTTTGTGTCTGAGATCGCGATTTCATTAATTTTTCGTTACTTCATTGTTTAATTAAACTTATCGATCAATCCTTGTTGGGTGACATTTTACTCACTCAGCAAGGAGATACCCTGGTGTCAGATAAAGACCTGATGTTGTCTGGATCAATAAAAGATCCATCTTCAGTTCTGAAGAATTCACTGCGTTTTGGTAAACAGCATTCATCTGACGAAATTGATATCCAGCAGGTGGGTACACTGCAGGATTTTTTTACTGGCATGAGCAAATTGCATGCGGCGTACCTGAAGCTGGGGCTGGTTTCCGCCCAACCCGGCGATATGCTTTTTTCCCCCTGGTTTTTCACTGCAGCTAACCGGCTGTTTCTGGCTAAAGTCGATGAAGATGTGATTGGAACCATTGCGCTGATTAAACAGAGTGGGCAAGGGCTGCCTGCTGAAAAAGTCTTTTCCAGGGAGATTGGCCAGTCTGGCTGCTGTCCGGAGCGTACCGCAGAGATTGGCTCGTTATGTATTGATGAGAGTTATCGCGGCAGCGGCGTTCTGCGTGAGCTGTACGCGTGGATTATTCTGTATGCCGTATTTTTCCAGCGTATCGATACCCTATTTATTCAGGTAGAGGAGCGCAAGGCGCGTTTTTATCGCGACGTATTGTTCTTTAAGCAGGTGGGGGAGAGCCGCCTGCATCCGGCATACCAGAATAAGCCGACAGCACTGCTGCGGGCTGATGTGAAACCGACGCTGGCTTTTTTACGTAAGCAGCTATCGCCGAATAAGCATCTGAGTCTGAAAGAAGTGCTGAGGTCGATGAATATCAATCATCTGTACCACAAGCTGGTGGAACGCATGAAAGAGGAGAAGGCTTATTGCTGGACCGCTGAACATGCGCGTCACTACTGCGACTGTTGCTGTGTCAGAAATGAGGCGCTGAACAGCACTCAGCGTGCCGAGCTACAGAAAATCCTTAATCGTAAAAACTGACAGTATTCATGGGCGGCGGCAGGAAGCCAGGCCGCCCGTATTGCGTGTCGATCAGATGCCCACCAGCGCGTCAAACGCCGCCGCAGCCCGCGTCACATTCACTTTCGTCACCTCATAATTCGCCACCGCGACAAACGGATCTTCGGCCAGAATGGCATCCAGCCGCTGGCGATCGATATCTTTCACCATGATCATTCCGCCGGTGCGTGGATCTTTGCGGCCGGCAGCAATAAATACCCCGGCGGCGAAGTAGCGGTCCAGCCATTGAATATGTGGCTCCAGCAGGGTCTCAACTTCTTCTACCGGGCGGTGATAGCTCAGATAAACGAGGTACATTACGGCTCCTTTTTCTCGGTCGGATTTGCCAGTTCGGTAATTAATGGCAGCAGGATTCTGACACTGTCACGGCTGCGCAGCGCAATGCGGCCCGGCAACCAGCGGTCAATGTAGCTGAGATTATCACGCCCGGTTTGATGGCGGCTAATGCCCTGCGGAAAGTGCGGCGACTTGCTGCGCTGCTGTTCGCCATCCTGATTGCCCAGTTTCCAGTTAGCGGCGCGCACATTAAGCAGCGGGAAACCGGCACTGTCGAACGGGTTAGCGGGTGTGTTCAGCGGTTGGCTGGTGGCGTTGATACCGTAACGATGGGCAATCGCCAGCGCACGGTCACGAGTCTGGCGCGCTACCGTCGCCGGGGTGTTACTGCCGCTGTTAAAATAGAGCTTATCGCCAACCAGCAGGCTATCGAGGTTAATCACCAGCAGAGTATGCTGTTTCTCGTCGGCTTTCATCCGTGCGAGGTAGTCTTCGCTGCCCCGATGGCCAATCTCTTCGCCGCTTAGGGCGACAAAGCGAATGCCATAGTGCAGCTGCATGGTGCTCAGCCGCTGCGCCAGCTCCAGCATGACGCCAAGACCGGCGGCGTTATCATCCGCACCCTGCAAACGTAAGCCGCCAAGATTGTTTTCGACATCGCTGTCGCTTAAGGGGCTCCAGGTATCAAGATGAGCAATCACCAGAATCTCCTGCGGCGCGTTGCCCGGACGTGCGGCAATCACCGAACTTCCGGTGACCTGGCGCCACGCGGTGCTGCCATCTTTATACTGGTACTGATAACGGGTATTAAAATCACGTTTGTCGCTGTGATAGCCCATCTCGCTGAACTGCTGATGCAGATAGTCCGCGGTCAATAACTCGGCCGGGCTTCCGACCATGCGGCCAGGAAACCAGGTGGCGATATTACGCAATTGCTGTTCAGCAAACTTACCGACGGCCGGTTGTGCCGCCATGACCGGTAGAGTGATGCCGCAACTGAGCAGTGTGGCCAGCACTCTCAGGCGGAGGATGGAAAACATTTCAGAATCCTTAGGCGTCATTGCCATAGCGCGCGAGCGAAAAAATTTTGCGGCGTTAGTATGAAATTGTGTTCGCCGTTAGACAATTTCATTCGTTCTGAAACGCCCTAAATATCATCTGTTAAGCACATTTTGTTCTCAGCTTAGTCAGGTCGTTATTCCATTAGGTAACTACTCATTCCAATTAGTAATTTCATCTGCCCGAACATGCAGACGTATAGTCGCGTTAACTTTCTGTTATTTCTTATAAGGTCGACGTGGACTATCTTCCGATTTTTGCCGATCTCAAGTCTAAACCGGTTCTGGTGGTAGGCGGTGGTGATATTGCGGCGCGCAAAATTGAATTACTGCGTCGTGCCGGGGCGCGCGTGCAGATCGCGGCTCGCGAGCTGTGTGAAGAACTTCAGGCGCTGGCGGATCTCGACCAGCTGGAGTGGCTGGCCACCTCCTTTGATGAGGCGCAGCTGGATAGCGTCTTTCTGGTAATTGCCGCCACCGATGACAGCGCGCTAAACGCCCGCGTCTTCGACGCGGCGAATCAGCGTCATCTGCTGGCGAACGTGGTGGATGACCAGCCAAAATGCTCCTTTATATTCCCGTCGATTGTTGACCGCTCACCACTGGTGGTGGCGATCTCCTCCAGCGGCACTGCGCCGGTACTGGCTCGCCTGCTGCGCGAAAAACTGGAAACGCTGTTACCAGCCAATCTCGGGCAGATGGCGGAAATTGCCGGTCAGTGGCGTGACAAGGTGAAACAGCGCTTTAGCAAGATGTCTGACCGCCGTCGCTTCTGGGAGCGCGCCTTTAATGGCCTGTTCGCCAGCCAGGTGGCGGCCGGTAACGTGCAGGGCGCCAGGCAGACGCTGGACAGTCAGCTGGATAACCCGGAACAGGCGCAGGGGGAAATTATCCTGGTCGGTGCCGGGCCGGGCGATTCCGGTCTGCTGACATTACGTGGTTTGCAGGTGATGCAGCTGGCCGATGTGGTGCTGTATGACCATCTGGTCAGTGACGAAATTTTAGATTTGGTGCGCCGCGATGCCGACAGGATCTGCGTGGGTAAACGTGCCGGTGCGCATTCGGTGCCGCAGGAAGAGACCAATCGTCTGCTGGTCACACTGGCGAAAAAAGGCAAACGCGTGGTGCGGTTAAAAGGCGGCGATCCGTTTATTTTCGGTCGGGGTGGTGAAGAGTTACAGGCTGCCCGGCAGGCGGGCATCCCGTTTCAGGTGGTGCCGGGAATTACCGCCGCCGCCGGTGCTACGGCTTATGCCGGTATCCCACTGACGCACCGCGACTACGCGCAGAGCGTGCTGTTTATTACCGGTCATTGCCGTCCCGACGGCGATGGTATCGACTGGCCTTCACTGGCGCGCGCGCGTCAGACGCTGGCGATTTATATGGGCACGGTCAAAGCCGCCGAAATTAGCCAGCAATTAATAGCTTATGGCCGCGACGCCAGCACGCCGGTGGCGGTGATTGGCCGCGGCACCCGGCAGGATCAGCAGGTCTTGACCGGTACGCTTGAACATCTCGAAGAACTGGCGCAACGCGCCCCAACGCCAGCGCTTTTGGTGATTGGCGAAGTCGTCAATCTGCATGCGCAGTTGGCCTGGTTTCAACATTCAGCACAGCAGGCCGGACGTGAATCCGCCGTTGTGAATTTGGCTTGAGGAAAGATTATGGATCAAAAACGACTCACCCATTTGCGTCAACTGGAGGCGGAGAGTATCCATATCATCCGCGAAGTGGCGGCGGAGTTTGCTAACCCGGTGATGATGTACTCCATCGGCAAAGACTCTTCAGTGATGCTGCACCTGGCGCGCAAAGCCTTCTATCCGGGAACCCTGCCGTTTCCGCTGCTGCATGTTGATACCGGCTGGAAATTCCGCGAAATGTACGAATTCCGCGACCGCATGGTAAAAAACATCGGGGCGGAACTGCTGGTTCACCGTAACCCGGAAGGGGTGGCGATGGGGATTAACCCCTTTGTCCACGGCAGCGCCAAGCATACCGATATTATGAAGACCGAAGGTCTGAAGCAGGCGCTGAATAAATGGGGCTTTGATGCTGCGTTTGGCGGCGCACGTCGTGATGAAGAGAAGTCGCGTGCGAAAGAGCGTATCTACTCCTTCCGTGACCGCTTCCACCGCTGGGATCCGAAGAACCAGCGCCCGGAGCTGTGGCATAACTACAACGGCCAGATTAATAAAGGCGAGAGCATCCGCGTATTCCCGCTGTCGAACTGGACCGAACTGGATATCTGGCAATATATCTTCCTGGAAAACATTGAGATCGTTCCGCTGTATCTGGCGGCACCGCGTCCGGTGCTGGAGCGTGATGGCATGCTGATGATGATCGACGATGACCGTATCGATCTGCAACCTGGCGAAGAGATCAAGCAGCGTATGGTGCGCTTCCGTACCCTTGGCTGCTGGCCGCTGACCGGCGCGGTTGAATCGGAAGCGCAAACGCTGCCGGAAATCATCGAAGAGATGCTGGTATCCACCACCAGCGAACGTCAGGGGCGCGTGATTGACCGCGACCAGGCCGGCTCAATGGAGCTGAAGAAACGCCAGGGTTATTTCTAAGGAGCCACCAAATGAATAACGTTATTGCACAACAAATTGCCGATCAGGGTGGCGTAGAAGCCTGGCTGCATGCGCAGCAACATAAGAGCCTGCTGCGTTTTCTGACCTGCGGCAGCGTCGACGACGGTAAAAGCACGCTGATTGGTCGTCTGCTGCACGATACCCGTCAGATTTATGAAGATCAGCTCTCTTCGCTGCACAATGACAGCAAACGTCACGGTACGCAGGGCGAAAAGCTTGACCTGGCACTACTGGTGGATGGTTTGCAGGCTGAGCGTGAGCAGGGCATCACGATCGATGTCGCTTACCGCTACTTCTCCACCGAGAAGCGTAAATTTATTATTGCTGATACCCCGGGCCATGAGCAGTACACGCGCAATATGGCGACCGGTGCCTCAACCTGCGACCTGGCGATTCTGCTGATCGATGCGCGTAAAGGCGTGCTGGATCAAACCCGTCGTCACAGCTTTATCTCCACGTTGCTGGGAATTAAGCATCTGGTGGTGGCGATCAATAAAATGGATCTGGTCGACTATAAGCAGGAAACGTTCGAGCAGATTAAACAGGATTATCTGGATTTTGCGCAGCAACTGCCGGAAGACCTGGATATTCGCTTTGTGCCGCTGTCGGCGCTGGAAGGTGAAAACGTCGCCACACCGAGCGCGGCGATGAACTGGTACAGCGGCCCGACGCTGCTGGATGTGCTGGAAACCGTCGAGGTGCAGCGCGTGGTTGAACAGCAGCCGATGCGCTTCCCGGTGCAGTATGTGAACCGCCCGAACCTCGATTTCCGTGGTTATGCCGGTACGCTGGCATCCGGAACCGTGCGTGTCGGTCAGCGAGTCAAAGTATTACCTTCAGGCGTTGAATCGGCGATTGCCCGTATTGTCACCTTTGATGGCGATCTGCAACAGGCCGCTGCCGGTGAAGCGTTGACGCTGGTGCTGAAAGATGAGATCGATATCAGCCGTGGCGACCTGCTGGTTGATGCTGATGCCACGCTGAAAGCGGTGCAGGGCGCATCAATTGATGTGGTGTGGATGGCAGAGCAGCCGCTGACACCGGGTCAGAGCTATGATGTGAAAATTGCCGGTAAGAAAACCCGCGCGCGTATCGAAAGCATTCAGCACCAGGTTGAGATTAACAGCCTGACACAGCGTGAAGTGGAAAGTCTGCCGCTTAACGGTATCGGTCTGGTGGATGTGACCTTCGATGAACCGATGGTGCTGGACGCTTATCAGCAAAACCCGGTGACCGGTGGCATGATCTTTATCGATCGTCTCAGCAACGTGACGGTGGGGGCGGGTATGATCCGACAGCCGCAGGAAGATGTGCAGCAGAGCCGTGGTGAATTTAGCGCCTTTGAGCTGGAGTTAAACGCGCTGGTGCGTCGCCACTTCCCACACTGGAATGCACGCGATCTGTTGGGTGGTCAGTAAATGGCTGCCACACATGATGAAAACGTCATCTGGCATTCGCACGCGGTAACGCGTGCGGAACGGGAGACGCTGAACGGTCATCAGGGCGTGGTGTTGTGGTTTACCGGGCTTTCGGGCTCGGGTAAATCAACGGTGGCCGGAGCGCTGGAGCAGGCGCTGCACCAGCAGGGTGTCAGCACCTATCTGCTGGACGGTGACAATGTGCGTCATGGACTGTGCAGCGATTTAGGCTTCAGCGATGACGATCGCAAAGAGAATATCCGTCGGGTCGGTGAAGTGGCAAAACTGATGGTGGATGCCGGTCTGGTGGTCCTGACAGCGTTTATCTCTCCGCATCGCGCCGAGCGTCAGATGGTGCGTGATGCGCTTGGTGAAGGGCGCTTTATTGAAGTGTTCGTTGATACGCCATTAGCCATCTGCGAAGCGCGCGATCCGAAGGGATTGTACAAAAAGGCTCGCGCCGGTGAACTGCGCAACTTCACCGGTATTGATGCGGCTTACGAGTCGCCGCAGCAGGCAGAAATCCATCTTGATGGTGAACAATTGGTAACAAAATTGATAGCGCAATTGTTAGACGTGCTGCGTGGTCGCGATATTATCAAGTCCTGAGATAGCTACGGCTAATCCGTCATTTTTCAGGTTGCAGGTCGGTTGGTTCGCCAACTGTCTGCGGCCCGAATAAATAAGGATTATTAACGCCAGAGAGCGAGCCGACAACGCGTCAACAGGATACTTATGCAGAACGTTACCCCCATGCTTGCTCGTAAAGATGAAGGTGATCAGGAAGAGCACGGCTGGTCATTCCCCGGTGGGGTCATTGGCTTTGTTGCTTACTGGTTCGCGCTGGCGATTCCCTTTGTGCTTTACGGCTCCAACACGCTGTTTTTCTTCCTCTACACCTGGCCTTTCTTTCTTGCTCTGCTGCCGGTTTCGGTTCTGGTGGGTATTGCGATGAATTTGCTTCTGCGCGGGCGTTTAATCTGGACGCTAATCCTTACTGCACTGCTGGTGGTATGTCTGTTCTGGCTGGTGTTTTCGTATCTGACCGGCTGGTGAGTGCGATCAATTTTGTAAGGGCGACGTTCTCGCCGCCCCTGTGATGACCCGTATTCGCCGTTACAGCGTTACAAAACTTTGCTGAGAAATGATGCGGTACGTGGGTTAACTGGCGCGCTGAACAGCTGCTCGGGATGACCCATTTCCTGAATCACGCCCTGATCGATAAACATCACCCGATCGGCCACTTCGCGGGCAAAGGCCATTTCATGGGTGACAATCACCATCGTCATCCCTTCCTGCGCCAGCGTTTTCATTACCGCCAGCACTTCACCGACCAGCTCAGGATCGAGTGCCGACGTCGGTTCATCAAACAGCATGATCTTTGGCTCCATCGCCAGCGCCCGCGCAATCGCCACGCGCTGTTGCTGGCCGCCGGACAAGCTGTTTGGCCAGGCGTCAATCTTGTCGCTCAGTCCGACTTTTGCCAGCAGCACTTTCGCCTGCTCGATAGCCGCCTTGCGCGACAGCTTGCGCAGCTCCATCGGGGCCATAATCAGATTTTCCAGCACCGTCATATGCGGGAACAGATTAAAGCGCTGAAACACCATGCCGACCGATTCGCGCAGCTGGTTAATATTGGTTTTGACATCATGCACCGCAAAGCCGTTGACCTCAACGCTGCCGCCTTCAATGCTTTCCAGCCCGTTCAGACAGCGCAGAAACGTACTTTTGCCGGAGCCTGATGGGCCAATAACGCATACCACTTCCTGCGGATTAATGTCGCAGCTGATGCCACGCAGTACGAGGTTTTCACCAAACTGTTTCTGCAAATTATTAACGTGAATCACTTTTGCCGAACCTCTTTTCCATATGTTGAACCAGCAGCGAAAGCAGGAAGGTGAATACCCAGTAAATCAGTGAAATCACCAGGTAGGGTTCCCAGTAAGTCGCATAGGCACCGGAAACGGTACGCGCGGCGTAGGCCAGATCGGCGAGGCCGATGGCGGAAGCCAGCGAGGAGTCTTTCACAATCGCAATGGCATTATTGCCCAGCGGCGGCAGCATGCGGCGGAACGCCTGCGGCAAAATCACTTTGCGCATGGTGCGACCATACGGCATACCGAGTGAACGGGACGCTTCCATCTGACCGCGGTCAATTGACTGGATACCGGCACGGAAAATCTCTGACACATAGGCACCGGCATTCAGCGTAATCGCCACAATGCAGGAGAGAAACGCGCCGTAATCAGAACGCAGAGTACGCGCCACGTCAGATGACATCAGCCCGCTGGTCACCAGCAAGCCGTCGCGTGGATTGATAAACAGTGGAATTAGCGCGAAGTGCACCACCATAATCTGCACAAACAGCGGCGTACCGCGAAAGGCGCTGATGTAGATGCGTACCGGCCACTGAACGAAATAGCGCAGAATAAATTTCCACGGGCCATGCGGAGCCTGCGCCAGTCGGCCTAAGCCGAGGGTCAGACCCCAGAGCGTACCGGTGATCACACAGATCAGCGTACATTTCAGGGTCATCATCGCACCGTCGATAAACAGCGGCATATATTCCTGAATGATTTCCCAACGAAATCCTGTCATACCACAATCCTGTAAAGAGAATTCGCCGCACGCGGCGGCGAAAAAGAGAGGTTATTCTGCGGGCAGTACTGGTACGTTGCTGTCGAACCAGGCGCTGTAAATTTTGGCGTAAGTGCCATCGGCCACGATAGTTTTCAGACCAGCGTTAATTTTTTCACGCAGTGCATCGTTACCTTTGGCTACCGCAATACCGAAGTACTGGCGTTCAAATTTGGCGTCCGGCACCAGCTTAAACTGCTTTTCCGGATGGGTTTTGATGTAGTACTTCACCACACCGACGTCGCCGACTGCGGCACCGATACCGTCTTCAAACAGCTCTTGCAGCAGCAGCGGAGTGTTATCAAAGCGTTTGATTGCGGTGCTGTTTTTGCCTAATACGTCGGAAACCACGATATCGCCGGTGCTGGAGTTCACCACGCCGACTTTTTCATTTTTCAACGCCGCCAGTGAGTCGATTTTTGAATCTTTTGGCACCACGATGGACTGTTCTGCCGGGAAGTAAGGCGCGGAGAAGTCCACCATCTGTTTACGTTTATCGGTGATGGTAATGCCGGAAATAATAATGTCGCGATCGCCGGAACCGAGAGTGGCGAAAATGCCTTCCCATGGCGTGTTGATCAGCTTAACCTCAGCATTTTGCGCTTTGGCCACCGCTTTAATAATATCGATATCAAAGCCTTCCAGCTGTTTTTGACTATTCTCAAACTCGAAAGGACGATAAGTACCACCTGAACCCACCACCCAGGTTTCCGCCTGAGCGGCAGAGGTCAGCAGCGCCAGCAGGGTGCCGATTAGAGCAAATCTTTTTAACATGTGTTCCCCCGGTAATATAAATGTTCTTACTTATGCATTTTAAGTGCATAAAAATACATTTTCATTAGCGGTCAGGCAAGCGCTGTTTGCAGTACTTTTGGGCGCTGCTCTGATAAAGCAGTTCAATTTCGCCTGTGTAGTGGAGTCGGGCGAGAAGTTATGGGATGATTGAGCCGTTTTTCAGGGGGCGGGGATGGGTAAACTTACGCTGTTGTTACTTGTACTATTAGGCTGGCTGCAATATTCGCTCTGGCTGGGCAAGAACGGCATTCATGATTATACGCGCGTCAATGAAGACGTCGCGGTGCAGCAGGCGAATAACGCCAAACTAAAAGCGCGAAACGATCAGCTCTTTGCCGAAATCGACGATTTGAACGGCGGTTCGGAAGCGATTGAAGAACGCGCACGTAGCGAGCTGGGAATGATTAAACCCGGCGAGACTTTCTATCGCCTTGTGCCGGATCAAAACAGACGAAACGCGCAACAGGCTGCTCAAAACCAATAACGATAAATAATGACCAACATTGCAGGTTCCTTTCCGGACGTTATCGCCGTGGTTCCCGCGGCCGGTATCGGCAGCCGCATGCTGTCTGAGTGTCCCAAGCAGTATCTGACCATTGGCACGCAAACCATCCTTGAACACAGTATTGCCAGCTTGCTGGCACATCCGGCAGTCACGCGTGTGATTGTGGCGCTGAGTCCTGAGGATGTGCAGTTTCAGCAACTGGCGATTGCCGGGGATGCGCGCATTACTACGGTCACCGGAGGCTACCAACGTGCCGATTCGGTCCTGGCCGGACTTAACGCTGCCGGTCGCACCGAATGGGTGTTAGTGCATGATGCCGCACGACCTTGTCTGCATGCAGACGATCTGGCGCGCCTTTTGGCGATTGCGCCCCGCAGCCGCGTTGGGGGTATTCTTGCCGCGCCAGTGCGTGACACCATGAAACGCGCGGAGCCGGGCAACGCGGCGATTGCCCACACCGTCGATCGCGAGGCGTTATGGCATGCGCTGACGCCACAATTTTTCCCGCTTGAACTCCTGCGCAGTTGTTTGCTGCGCGCGCTCAATGAAGGCGCAACCATCACCGATGAAGCGTCGGCGCTGGAGTATTGCGGCTATCATCCTGAGCTGGTGGTCGGGCGTAGCGATAATATAAAAGTCACGCGGCCGGAAGATCTGGCGCTGGCCGCGTTCTATCTGACTCAATTAAATAATTAAGGAGAGCGCAAAATGCGTATCGGTCACGGTTTTGATGTCCATGCTTTTGGTGGCGAAGGCCCGCTGATTATGGGTGGCGTGCGAATTCCTTACGATCAAGGTTTGCTGGCGCATTCTGACGGCGATGTGGTGTTGCATGCGCTGACGGATGCGTTACTCGGCGCCGCGGCGTTGGGGGATATTGGCAAACTGTTTCCTGATACCGATCCGGCGTTTAAAGGCGCGGACAGCCGCGAGCTGCTGCGCGAGGCATGGAATAAAATTCAGCAAAAAGGCTATCGACTCGGTAATGTGGATGTGACCATTATTGCTCAGGCACCCAAAATGCTGTCGCATATTCCACAGATGCGTATCCATATCGCGGAAGATCTGGGCATCCATATGGATGACGTCAACGTCAAAGCCACCACCACCGAAAAGCTTGGTTTTACCGGGCGCGGTGAAGGCATCGCCTGTGAAGCGGTGGCGCTGCTTGTGAAGGCGCAGTCTTAATGGATATGTTGAATCTGAGCCGGTTGCACGGTAAACCAGCAGCACGCGGTAAGCTGAAAGCCAACCCCGAAGATTTTGTGGTGATCGAAGATCTGGGATATACCCCGGATGGCGACGGCGAGCAGCTGCTGGTGCGCCTGCGCAAAACCGGCTGTAATACCCGCTTTGTTGCCGAAGCGCTGGCTAAATTTGCCGGTATTCATCCCCGTGACGTCAGCTTTGCCGGGATGAAAGATCGCCATGCGGTAACCGAACAGTGGTTCTGCCTGCGTCTGCCAGGTAAAGAGACGCCAGTGATGAGCACCTTCCAGCTGGAAGGCTGTGAAGTTCTGGAAAGCGCGCGCCATCGTCGCAAACTGCGAACGGGCGCGTTACAAGGCAATGCTTTTAAACTGATTCTGCGTCAGGTAAGCGATCGCGATGCGGTCGAACAGCGGCTGGAGCAGATTCGTCAGGCGGGTGTACCAAACTATTTTGGCCTGCAACGCTTTGGCCATGAAGGTAACAACCTGACGCTGGCGCGGCGCTGGGCGGCGGATGAAATTCGCGTGCGTGAGCGCAATAAGCGCAGTTTCTTGTTGTCAGCGGCGCGCAGTGCCATGTTTAATCAGGTCGTCAGTGAGCGCCTGGTGCAGCAGCAATCATTGTGTAAAGTGATGGCAGGTGATGCGTTACAGCTCACCGGCCGCGGCAGCTGGTTTGTCGCTGAAGAGGCGGAATTTGAGACGTTGCAGCAACGCGTTGATAATAATGAATTGCGTATTACCGCGCCGCTGCCGGGCAGTGGCGAATGGGGAAGCCGTGATGCAGCACTGGCATTTGAACAACAGTGCCTGGCAGCAGAGGCAGAATTGATTACACTGCTTGAGCGTGAACGTGTTGAAGCGGCACGTCGTGCGATGTTAGTTATCCCGCGCGAGCTACGCTGGAACTGGTGGGATGATGTTACGGTAGAGCTGAATTTCTGGCTGCCGGCCGGTAGCTTTGCCACCAGCGTAGTGCGTGAAATCCTCGAACAAGAAGGTGACGATGCGGATATTGCTGAGTAACGATGATGGTATTCATGCGCCGGGCATTCAGGCTTTAGCCAAAGCTCTGCGTGAATTTGCTGACGTGCAGATTGTCGCGCCCGATCGTAACCGGAGCGGCGCATCAAACTCACTGACGCTGGAAACACCATTACGCACTTTTCCTTACCCCAACGGTGATATTGCCGTGCAGATGGGCACGCCAACCGACTGCGTCTATCTGGGCGTTAATGCCCTGATGCAGCCGAAGCCGGATATTGTGGTGTCAGGCATCAACGCCGGGCCTAATCTGGGCGATGACGTGATCTATTCCGGTACCGTTGCGGCGGCAATGGAAGGGCGACATCTCGGTTTACCGGCACTGGCGGTATCGCTGGATGGTCATCAGCATTACGACACTGCCGCGGCGATTACCTGTTCAATTCTGCGCGCATTGCAGCGTGAACCGCTGCGCACCGGGCGCATTCTGAATATTAACGTGCCGGATCTGCCGCTCGATCAGATTAAAGGAATTCGCGTGACACGCTGTGGTAGCCGTCACCCCTCCGATCAAGTGATTCCGCAGCAGGATCCGCGCGGCAATACGCTGTACTGGATCGGCCCGCCTGGCGATAAGTTTGATGCCGGCCCGGATACCGATTTTGCTGCGGTCGATGCAGGTTATGTTTCGGTCACCGCGCTGCACGTCGATTTAACTGCGCACGGCGCGCAGGATGTGCTCTCCAGCTGGTTAACCAAAGCCGGAGTTAATAAGGAATGGTGAGCAAGCGTATTGATACGTTGCTGACGCAATTGCGTCAGCAGGGCATTGACGATGAGCGTTTGCTAAAGGCAATTGAAGAGGTGCCGCGTGAGCGTTTTGTCGATGAGGCTTTTGAACATAAAGCCTGGGAAAACGTGGCGTTACCGATTGGCTCAGGCCAGACCATTTCGCAGCCTTATACGGTAGCGAAAATGACCGCGCTGCTTGAGCTGACACCGACCTCGCGGGTACTGGAGATCGGCACCGGTTCAGGGTATCAGACCGCTATCCTCGCGCATCTGGTCGAGCATGTCTGTTCGGTCGAACGGATTAAAGGTTTGCAATGGCAGGCCAAACGGCGGCTTAAGCAGCTTGATTTACATAATGTTTCCACCCGCCACGGTGATGGCTGGCAAGGCTGGCCGTCACGCGGACCATTTGATGCGATTATTGTCACTGCCGCGCCGCCGGAAATTCCGCCAGAACTGCTGGCGCAACTCGACGAAGGCGGCATTATGGTGTTGCCGGTGGGGGAAGAGCAGCAAGCGCTAAAGCGCATTCGACGTAAAGGCGGGGAGTTTATTGTCGATACTGTCGAGGCGGTGCGTTTTGTTCCACTGGTTAAGGGCGATTTGGCATAAAGTTATGCGTCAGCCACCCTTCTCAGTATTTATACACAACTGCGTAATGGCACGGTGGTGTTGATATTGTTAGTATCCATTGTTATCTACCAGTTTGTAGATGCCGGGCAAACGCCACGCGTTGCGTGAGCCACCCGGTTTTAAGCCAATAATTGGTCACAGTTTTGCCGTCACGGGGGATAAATGAGCACGGGAAGCCCAGTTTTTAAATTAAGCCGTATTGCGGCCGTTTCACTTGTTGGTTTTTGGTTGGCAGGTTGCTCTAACGACTCAACACAGGCCCCTATCAGCTCCGTAGGCAGTAACTCCGGTATGAGCAGCCAGCCTGCCAGCCGTGGTGGCATGATATCGGGAAGCGCGCCAGCCACCCCGATGGCCTCATCCGGCGCCAATGTGCAGACGCAGAATGGTCGTATCGTCTATAACCGCGCTTACGGGAATATTCCCAAAGGTAGCTATAGCGGCGACACCTACACGGTCAAACGTGGCGATACGCTGTTCTATATTGCCTGGATTACCGGCAACGATTTCCGTGATTTAGCCCAGCGCAACAATGTGCCTGAACCTTACAGCCTTAACGTTGGCCAGACCTTGCAGGTCGGTAACGGCTCCGGTTCACCGATTACTGGCGGCAATGCCATTACGGTTGCCGATGCAACGCAGGGCGGCGTGCAGACGCCACCAAGCGCAACGCAAATTAAAGCGCCAACGGTTGCACAGCAACCCGTTATTACGTATTCTGAGGATTCTGGTAAATCAAGTGGAGGCAAAATGTTGCCTTCGTCGGGAACAACTGTTGCAACGACAACAGCCCCGGTTACCGCTCCGACAGTCAGTAGCACCTCCAATAGTTCCACTCCGGTTGGAACATGGCGCTGGCCTACTGATGGTAAGATCATCGACAACTTCTCTGCTTCCGAAGGTGGCAATAAAGGGGTCGATATTGCGGGGTCGCGCGGACAGCCTGTTGTGTCCACTGCCTCAGGGCGTGTGGTGTACGCAGGTAATGCTCTTCGCGGTTACGGTAATCTGATAATCATCAAACATAATGATGATTACCTGAGTGCTTACGCGCACAACGACACAATGCTGGTCCGTGAACAACAAGAAGTGAAAGCGGGACAGAAGATTGCGACGATGGGCAGCACAGGTACCAGTTCAGTTAGATTGCATTTTGAAATTCGTTACAAGGGGAAATCCGTCAACCCGTTGCGTTATTTACCGCAGCGATAAACCGGCAGAACCCTGAAGATTGGTGTTCTGCCCTGGAATCACGGGTAGGAGCCGCTTATGAGCCAGAATACGCTGAAAGTTAACGAGTTACACGAAGACGCGGAATTCGACGAGAACGGAGCTGAGATTTTTGACGAGAAGGCTCTTGTCGGAAACGAACCTGGTGATAATGACTTAGCTGAAGAAGAGTTGATGTCGCAGGGTGCGACACAGAGAGTCCTGGATGCGACGCAGCTCTATTTAGGAGAGATTGGATATTCTCCGCTTTTAACGGCAGAGGAAGAAGTTTTCTTCGCTCGCCGTGCACTACGCGGTGACGTACCGTCTCGTCGCCGCATGATTGAAAGTAACTTACGTCTGGTGGTGAAGATTGCCCGTCGTTACAGCAATCGTGGTCTGGCGCTGCTGGATCTGATTGAAGAGGGTAACCTCGGTCTGATCCGCGCCGTTGAGAAGTTTGACCCGGAAAGAGGGTTCCGTTTCTCAACTTACGCCACCTGGTGGATTCGACAGACGATTGAACGGGCGATAATGAATCAAACCCGTACCATCCGTCTGCCGATTCACATTGTAAAAGAACTGAATGTTTATCTGCGTACAGCACGTGAACTTTCTCACAAGCTTGACCATGAGCCGAGTGCGGAAGAGATTGCTGAACAGCTCGATAAACCTGTTGATGATGTCAGCCGTATGCTGCGTCTCAACGAACGCATTACTTCAGTCGATACACCGTTAGGCGGTGACTCTGAAAAAGCGCTGCTGGATATTCTGGCCGATGAGAAAGACAACGGTCCGGAAGACACCACGCAAGACGATGATATGAAACAAAGCATCGTTAAATGGCTGTTCGAACTGAACGCCAAGCAGCGTGAAGTACTGGCTCGTCGTTTCGGCCTGTTGGGCTATGAAGCGGCAACGCTTGAAGATGTGGGTCGTGAAATTGGACTGACCCGCGAACGTGTACGTCAGATTCAGGTTGAAGGTCTGCGTCGTCTGCGTGAAATTTTGCAGACACAAGGGCTGAACATTGAAGCGTTGTTTCGTGAGTAAAACAGGCAGGCTTTAATCCACGATGAGTAAATGCGAAAAGCGGTGGTTAATCCCACCGCTTTTTTATTGCCTGAATAAAACCTGGTCACACCAGAGATTTGAGTCGATAAATCCATTCCAGTGCCTGGCGTGGCGACAGAGAATCTGGATCCAGCGCCTCCAGCGCTTCAACTGCCGGTGAGGTCTCTTCCACCAACAGCGGCAACTGCGGGCCATCGGCACTGGATACTGACGCACTGCCTGATAACGTTTCCAGCTCCTTCAGCTTCTGACGCGCGCGTTTAATCACATCTTTCGGTACCCCAGCCAGTGCCGCTACCGCCAGACCATAACTTTTGCTGGCCGCGCCTTCCTGCACACTGTGCATAAAGGCGATGGTATCGCCGTGCTCAATCGCATCCAGATGGACGTTAACCACCCCTTCCATTTTCTCCGGCAGGGTAGTCAGTTCGAAATAGTGAGTGGCAAACAGCGTCATCGCTTTAATGCGATTGGCAAGGCTTTCAGCACAGGCCCAGGCCAGCGAAAGCCCATCGTAAGTTGAAGTGCCGCGACCAATTTCGTCCATTAACACCAGGCTGTATTCAGTGGCGTTATGCAGAATATTGGCGGTCTCAGTCATCTCCACCATAAAGGTGGATCGACCCGATGCCAGATCGTCAGCCGCACCGACACGGGTAAAAATACGATCGATAGGGCCAATGGTTGCCTGCTCCGCCGGTACAAAGCTGCCGATATATGCCATCAGCGCAATCAACGCGGTCTGACGCATATAGGTACTTTTACCTCCCATATTCGGGCCGGTAATGACCAGCATCCGGCGCTGCGGTGACAGGGCAAGGGGGTTGGCAATAAATGGCTCTTTTAATACCTGTTCGACTACCGGATGACGGCCAGCAGTAAGTTTAATCCCGGTTTTATCACTCAGGGTCGGGCGGCTGTAATTCAGTGTCCAGGCGCGCTCAGCAAGGTTGGCTAAGACGTCGAGTTCGGCCAGCGCCGCCGCGCTGAGCTGTAGCGCTTCCAGATGCGGCAGCAGCAACTCGAACAACTCTTCATATAACCTTTTTTCCAGCGCCAGTGCTTTCCCTTTAGAGGTCAGCACTTTATCTTCGTACTCTTTCAGTTCAGGGATAATGTAGCGTTCGGCATTTTTCAGCGTCTGGCGGCGAACGTAATTGATCGGCACCAGATGGCTCTGTCCACGGCTGACCTGAATATAGTAACCATGCACGGCGTTAAATCCGACTTTCAGCGTATCCAGCCCGAGTTTTTCCCGTTCACGAATTTCCAGTCGATCGAGGTAATCGGTGGCGCCATCGGCCAGCGCTCGCCACTCATCCAGCTCAGCATTATAGCCGGGTGCAATCACACCACCGTCGCGTACCAGCACCGGTGGTGATTCGATAATTGCGTGTTCCAGCAGGTCACGCAGCTCGTCAAACTCACCCATCTGCTCGCGGAGCGTCTGCAGATGTTTTACTTTGCTGGTTTCCAGTAACGCGCGTAAATCAGGAAGCTGCTGAAAAGCGTGGCGCATGCGCGCCAAATCGCGTGGACGGGCGGTACGCAAAGCCAGACGAGCCAGAATTCGCTCTAAATCTCCCACCTGACGTAATGACGGTTGCAGCTCTGAACCGCTTTCCAGCAGCGCTTCAATACTTTCCTGACGGTTATTGATCACTGCCGCATCGCGTACCGGCATATGCAGCCAGCGTTTAAGCATGCGGCTGCCCATTGGCGTTACGGTACGATCCAGCACTGAAGCCAGCGTATTTTCAATGCCACCGGCGAGGTTTTGTGTGATCTCGAGGTTACGTCGGGTCGCGGCATCCATAATGATACCGTCTTGCTGGCGTTCCATGGTCAGCGAACGAATATGCGGTAGCGAGGTACGTTGCGTATCTTTCACATATTGCAGTAAACAACCTGCCGCACGTAGCGCCATATGCGCCTGCTCAACACCAAAGCCACTGAGATCGCGGGTACCAAACTGCATGTTCAGCTGCTGACGCGCGGTATCCGGCTCAAATTCCCACAGTGGGCGGCGGCGCATGCCACGACGATTGTCGATCAGCTCCATCGCAGCAAAATCTTCCGGGTAGAGCAGTTCGGCCGGATTAGTGCGTTGTAACTCTGCTGCCATGGTCTCTTTATCGGTCGGTTCAGCCAGACGGAAACGGCCTGAACTGATATCGAGAGTGGCATAACCAAAACCGCGCGAACCTTGCCAGATTGCGGCCAGCAGATTGTCCTGGCGCTCCTGTAACAAAGCTTCATCACTGATGGTACCTGGCGTGACGATGCGTACCACTTTACGCTCCACCGGCCCTTTACTTAACGCCGGATCGCCAACCTGTTCGCAAATGGCGACTGACTCACCCAGTTGAACCAGCTTGGCCAGATAGTTTTCCACCGCATGATAAGGCACACCCGCCATTGGAATCGGCTCACCTGCCGATGCACCGCGTTTGGTCAGAGAGATTTCCAGCAGCTGCGATGCCCGTTTGGCATCGTCATAAAACAGCTCGTAGAAGTCACCCATACGGTAAAACAGTAAGATATCCGGATGATCGGCCTTCAGGCGCAGGTACTGCTGCATCATTGGGGTGTGGGCGTCGAGTTTGTCAGTACTGTTCATAAGTTTACCGCTTCCAGTCCATTGAAATTAAAGTTAATTGTGATTTCTTTGTCATCATTAGCAATCACAGTGTCCTGTCAAAAATTATTCAATTATACCGGTTGAGCAGTCATCATTCCGCTCAAGTAAATCAATCAGTTGGTCTATAAAGTGGAGCTTATCCGACAGGCAAAGCGGCTGGCAAATCTTTATCGTGCACAACGATCAATGATGAAGCCTGGAGGCAGAACCCGGCATCAGGCGCTAAAGCCTGGGTTCAGGCTACGCGCGCTATACTAGCCTGGGGAGCAATCGACTGTCACAGGTAAAAGCTGAAAGCATGCCGCAAAATTGAACTGTAAACAGTAAGGAGGAGACGAGTTAAAACCGGGGAAGAATAAAAAGCTCCCTGACGGCAGCTTTTTATCTTGTCTTGCCCCTCCTGACGAGGGGCCGCTAATTTATCAGAAGTCGTAGCGTACGCGCACCAGCGTCATATCACCGAGGTTGTCGGTGCTGGAGGTCAATACATGTTCGACATCAACGCGGAAGCCGTAATCAAACTGGACGGCGACACCCAGGCCATTATCAATACGCTGATAATCGCGGCCGTTGACGTACTCCAGACGATCGCCCATAAAGTAAGGCATAACGGATTTCACTGCATACTGACCGACTGGTACGGCATAACCGGCAAAGTACTCGATTCCCCAGGCATCGCCAGCGAAAGAGTTCGCCACATCAGCCTTTTTCGTCGTCAGGAAGTTATTATACCAACCGCCGCCGATGCTCAGTGTCCAGTTGTCTGGCTTCCAGCTCAGAGAAGTACCGACGATGTTCTGGTCGTACTTTTTGCTGTTACTGTCCGCAGGGTTACGCATCTCTGCACGGGTGTAGTTCCAGGCAGTACCCCAGCTCAGATCCGGCGTCAGGTGATAATTCACACCCAGTGAACCACCGCCTTTACGCTTATAACGCAGGCCGTTGCCCGGCAGGTACTCATTGTCGCTGAACAGATAAGAGGCGTAGAGGTCGGCATCGCCAACACTGTTTTTATACTTCAGCATTTTGCGTGAACGGTAAGAGCCGTCGTAATCACCATTAATACCGTTACCTGATGCCTGGGCGATCATATCGTAATCCCAGATATCAGTTTTAGCGCCAACCACATCATAGTAAACGCTATTCTGTTGACCAAAGGTCAGCTGTCCCCAGGTATCACTTTTCAGGCCGGTATACAGCATACGGCGACTGGTATTGTTGGCACCGTCGGCGTGGTGATTATCCCAGTCAAACAGTGCCGGAACATTGACGCCTAACTCGTAGTAGCTGACCCAGCTAATATCATCAAACAGGTAGTAGTCAGCGGCGAAGCGGAAGCGAGTACCGCCGTCGAAGCCGTTACGCTTGTATGAGCCTTTATCACCGTCACCGGTCATATTGTTGAACTGTGCGCGGATGCTGCCGCCGACGGTAAAGTTCAGACGGCTGAGCGGATCGCCAGCCTGCGGATCTTGCTTTAATACCGTGATTTCAGCCTGGGCTGCGAAAGAGGTGCTGCCAACAACCAGGGCTAAACCTACTGCCTGGCTTAAAACGCGCAAATTCATTGCCATTATTATACCTGTTAAACATTGCCATAATTAATAACGCACGGGCGTTAATCTTTCAATTTAACGGGAAGGGGCCCCGCGGCGGCATTTTTATCATTATTGCGGTTAAATTAATTAACAAAAGACGTTATAACCATTTACGGACAGCACATAAATGGCGTATTAACTCAAATTAAAATTAACATGGAGAATTAATGAGCATGAAGGTGACTTTTATCATCGTGCCCGGCTATACCAATTCCGGGCCCGAGCACTGGCAGTCTCACATTGAAAGAAAGTATCAGCGGGTGCTGAGGGTGCAGCAGGATGACTGGTTTTCACCAAAAAGGGAGCCATGGATGCAACGATTAAATGAAACTATCGACAGTGTTGAGGGACCGGTATTCCTGATTGGTCACAGCTGCGGTGCTGTCACCATTAGCCAGTGGGCAGAAAAATATCACTGCGATCGCATCACTGGCGCTTTATTAGTCGCTCCAGCCGATGTGGATAGTCCTGATATCCCTGAGGATATTATTGTTCAGCGCCCGCTTGCTTTTCAGCCACTGCCTTTTCCCACCACGGTGGTTTGCAGTGATAACGATGAGTTTCTTTCGTACCGCAAAGCCCGACAACTTGCCGAAAGCTGGGGGGCGAGTTTAATCACGCTTCCGGGGGCGGGTCATCTGCACACCGCCGCAGGATTCGGGGAATGGCCTGATGGCGAAGCATTGATTAATCGCCTTTCCGGCCAGCAGCTTATTGCGCGTAGTGATGCGTAATTTTCGGTAGCGAACGGTAAAGACAGGCAGACTACACGTTATACCAGAGTTTACTGACATGGACGTTTTCTATCGAGTAACCCACCCCTTTGGTATAAACAATGAAATCAGCGGGGCAATTGAGGATGGCTATTTTACTTTTCAGGCTTTTAAACACCTGCCACATACGCTGACTGGACGAGCTCAGGTTGTTTTCATCCCAGACGTGCCTGAGTAAATCCTCTTTCTTGATGGTTTCGCCAAAACCGTTGCGCAGCAGATACTCTAACAGCAGTTTATTTGTCCCTTTCAGCTTAATCGAGGAGGTTTTTTTTTCCTCCAGCCGGATAAGACTGCCGCTATGACTGACAAAAATCATCGATATACCATTGTCAAAGATAATGTAGTAACCCAAAAATTGTTCAGACATGATATTGAACATATTATTACCTGGCTATAAATTCGAATCCTATCTATAAAAAGTTAACCGATATAATAACGGCATGGATTAATTAACCACTCTTTCAGGTGAACTTAATTAGAGCTGGGGCTTGGTGTTATTTAGTCTGGGTGACAGAGTATTGTCAATGAATTTTAATTAATTATTCCGGATGGCCGCCTGTAACAGATGAAGTCAGCAGGCGGGAAATCCTGGTATAAAGTCTTTGATGGTTATTTTAAGACTTCTCTTATTATTAAAGATGAAAAAAACCAAGGCAAAACTGATTTAACCAATTTTTGTATTATCTGAAATGTATTTCCTGGTCTTTTTTGCTGCAAAGGATATCTGTTCCTCTCTTTAAAGATGAGTGGTAGGTGTTTAATCAGTTTTTTATGTTGTTTAGGCCGGGTTTGATCGCTTTTATGTTTAGTGCCGGTTGAGTTTTCCTGTTTCGCTGGCCTAGAATCCTTACCGGCATCGGATAGCCAAAATACAAAGCATGTAGGTTCGATTAACCCGCGCATTGTTGCAGTATGAATCCAGCAAAAATTCTTGCTTGAATTATCAGGAAAGGATTTCTGGTGGATGTCATTTTTCAATGGTATCTCTGCAACCGCGACTAAATAAAATACAAGGATGAATGATGAAAAAAGTATTTACTACTCTTGGGGCGCTAGCGGCATTAGTAATGGCTCAACAGGCTTTTGCAGCAGACGGCACAGTTAACTTCACTGGTAGCATTGTTAATGCGCCATGTAATGTCATTATTGGTGATCTTAACCAGACAGTGCAATTGGGGCAGGTACGCACGGCAAAATTCACGGCAGTCGGCAGTAAATCCGACCCACAGCCGTTTAGTATCAAGCTGGAGAATTGTGATATTAGCGGTACTGATCCACTGACTAAGGTGACTATACAGTTCGACGGTGACCCGGTGCCGGGGCCAGGAACAGGTAACAGTACCTTGTTCGGTGTTGGACTGGCGACCAGTGCGGCGAAAAACGTTGGGGTAGAAATTGCCGATTACAGAACTAACACCCGAATTAATAATGGTGTGCCAAGTGCTGTATTTGATCTTGCCCCTGGGCAAACAACATTACGCTTCATTTCCAGCTATGTATCCACCGCAGCTGCTGTTATTCCGGGTACCGGTAATGCTACAGCTCAGTTCAGCCTGGTCTATCAGTAACCCGTGATGGTTTATTAGATTATCACTTTCGGTAAGGCCGGGCGGAATGTCCTTCCCGGCCTGTATAATAATTATCTGATTGGATATATTATGAGTATCTGGCGCAGCTCATTGTTTCTGTTCTCATTTCTCTTTGCTTCTGCCACTCTGGCGAATGGTATTTCGGTGGGGGCAACGCGTGTAATTTATGATGCCAGAAGTAAAGAAGCATCAATGACAGTGCTAAATAATTACAGTACTGCTTATTTAATCCAGTCCTGGGTTGAAGATGAGAAGGGGGGAAAGAGCGATTCCTTTATTGTGACTCCGCCGCTTTTTCGCCTTGATGGCAAAAAAGAGAATATGTTGCGTATTGTCCGAGTCAAAGAGGAGATGCCTGGCGATCGCGAGTCTGTTTACTGGCTTAGCATTAAAGCCATTCCCCCGGCACCGGAGAGCGACAAAAATACCCTGCAGCTGGCAATTAAAACGCGGATGAAACTATTCTATCGCCCAGAGGGTATTCCGGGTAAGCCTGAGGATGCTTATAGCAAGCTAATCTGGAAACTGAACGGTGACCAGTTACAGGTGATCAATGACAGTGCTTACGCAGTGGTGATTTCGCGGGTGACGGTTGATGGTGGGGAGATGGGGAAAGTCGACTTTGTCGCGGCTAAAGACACGTTAATTATACCGAATAGCAATAAAAAACTTATCAGGCGCGGGAGTGTTGTTAAATATGGCGTCATTAATGACTTTGGCGGGAATACGTCCGCTTATCAGGGCGTGGTTCAATAAAAATAAAAAAAGATAATATGCATCAAGGAATGATGATATGAAAGGCTTGTCTATCCCTGAACAGAGTCGATTTATACTTTCTCTGTTAGTTGGTTATATTGTTATTTATGTGCCGTCACTGGCGGCGACACCGACAACGTATAACCCGAGTTTTCTGGAAAATATTAACGGCCAGAATGCAGTGGCGGATTTGAGCGCTTTCACGCTCTCCCCCCAGGCACAGCTACCCGGTACCTATCGGGTCGCCGTTTATGTCAACGGAAGCTACAGTGGTTACACGGAGGAGTTCATTTTCAGCCACTCTGAAAACTCTGCCAATGATGAGTTGCAACCCTGTCTGAATCTGGCGCAATTAAAAAAGTTTGGCGTAATGGTCGAGGCTTTTGCAGCGCTCAGGGATGAAAAATATCAGCAGCAAGCCTGTGTCCCTTTTCAGAAAATCATTCCGCAATCTGCGGCTGAGTTTGTGTTTTCTCAGCAACGGCTTAATTTGAGCTTTCCACAGGCATCAATGATACGAACTGCCCGTGGTGAGGTCGATCCTTCACGCTGGGATGACGGTATTCCTGCCGCACTGCTCGATTACAGCTTTAGCGGGAGTGAACAGCTAAAGCGCGAAAACAGCGGTAATGGCAGATCACAATATCTTAACTTACGCAGTGGCCTGAATCTTGGAGCATGGCGACTGCGCAATTATTCTACCTGGTATAACCAGCCACGGGGCGCCAGCTGGCAAACCATTAACAGTTATCTGCAACGCAATATTGTCGCGCTGAAGTCGCAACTCACGGTCGGTGATAGTTTTTCGCCGGGCGAGATTATCGACAGTATTAAGTTTCGCGGTGTGCAACTCGGTTCCGATGACAGCATGTATCCGGATAGTTTACGGGGGTTCGCGCCCGTTATCCGAGGCATCGCTCAGACCAGTGCCCAGGTGACCATCCGGCAGAATAACTATGTTATTTATCAGACTTATGTCCCTCCCGGACCGTTTATTATTGCCGATCTGTTTCCCACCTCTTCAAGTGGTGATCTGGATGTCACCATCACTGAGGCGGATGGCAAGGTTCAGCACTATATTCAGGCGTTTTCCGCCTTACCGATTATGCAGCGTGAAGGGCGAATAAAATATAACCTGGCTGCCGGTGAGTATCGCGGAGGCAATGATCGTCAGAGCAGCAATTTCGCCCAGGGATCTCTGATGTGGGGCTCACCGCTGGGAATGACACTGTATGGCGGTGCGCTGGGGGCGGAGAAGTACCAGTCAGCGGTACTGGGGTTGGGCAAGAATTTCGCTTCTTTCGGGGCGCTTTCTTTTGATATCACCCAATCACTGGCCGATTTGCATAATAGTGACGGACGGCGTGACGGGCAGTCGCTGCGTTTCCTTTATGCCAAATCCTTTGCTGAAAGTGGCACCCACTTTCGCCTGCTGGGCTACCGCTATTCTACCGAGGGCTTTTATACCTTTGATGAAGCAATGAAGGCCAATGGGCGGCTGGATCATCAGAATCCAAACACCTCCTCGTCTTATCGTAAACGCAGCCAGCTTCAGGGTTCGCTTAACCAGAGAGTCAGTGATAACGGTTCGGTATTTTTTAACCTCAGTCGTCAGGATTACTGGGATGGAAACCGCAACCAGCTGTCAATGCAGACCGGCTATAACGGCAACTGGCAGGGGATAAGCTATGCACTTTCTTACAGTCTTAGCCAGTCGTCGCGCAATGATGCCAGTAACGACAACATTGTGTCTTTTAGTATGTCGGTGCCGATTGATGATTTGCTGCGTCGACCGGTCTGGACCAACTATTCATTAACCCGCGGTGGTGGTCAGACAACACAGCAGGCAGGGGTTAGTGGCTCATTATTAGAAGATAACAATCTGAGCTATAGCGTGCAGCAAAGCTACAGTCATAACGGAAACGGTGCCAGTGGCAATGCTTCGCTGGCCTACAGCGGAACTCAAGGTAGCAGCCAGTTAGGTTATTACTATAACCCTAATCAGCAGCAATTCACCTATGGACTGCGTGGTGGCGTCGTGGGCCATGAGGATGGGGTCACCTTATCGCAGTCGCTGAATGAGACCGTTGCTTTGGTTAAAGCACCGGGTGCCAGTCATCTGCGCGTCTTAAGTAACAGCGGGGTAAGCACCGACTGGCGTGGCTATGCAGTGGTTCCTTCGTCGGTTGCCTATCGCGAAACGCGTATCCGGGTTGATGCCACCTCACTGGATAATAACGCGGAGCTACTGGAAACGGCTAAAGATGTGGTTCCTACCCGTGGAGCAGTCGTCAGGGCCGAGTTTGCTACCCGTGTCGGACATCGTGTGATGATGCCTCTGCACCAATCTAACGGCAAGCTGGTGCCGTTTGGTGCCATGGTGTCGCTAGTCGATGATCGTGCCAAAGAGCCGCTGGCGGCCATTGTCGATGAACGCGGTCAGGTTTATCTCACCGGATTACCAGAAAAAGGGCAATTAAAAGTGAAGTGGGGGCAGGACAGGACTCAGTCCTGTACGGTCAATTATCATCTGCCAGCGGAAATTAAATCATCAACACCGTTAATTACTCTGTCGCAGCAACAGTGCCAGCAGGGTCAGGAATAAATATGTTATCTATTGCGAAAATATTATCAGGATTATTGCTGATGGCGATCAGTGCCCAGGCTTATGCTGGCGCTTGTAGCCCCGCCGGTGGAGTAAAGAGGTATGAGTTTGTTTATACGCCCAGCCTGACATCGCCGGATGATAACCGTCCCGGCCTTACTCTGCCGCCGCATGACTGGAGCGCCACCGGAGGTGAGTACAGTATGCATTGCCTGTGTAACAGCGGTACATACTATGATGTTTATTACACGGCAAAAAGCACGCTGCCAGAGGGGTCGCCTGGGTACTATATCGTCCTCGATCAATACCTTGAAGCTGCGACTGAGATCTATGTAAAAGGTGGCTTGTTGGCCTACAAAGCGGTGCCGTTTACTAACCTGAGCAATCAATACAGTCAGGCTCCGGGTGCGGTTCCCCTGCGCTGTAACAGTGATGTCACCGGGTTTGAAACCGGCTCAAGAGGGACGATTACGCTGAGGTTTCTGAAAGCTTTTGTGGGCATACGTGATATCCCCCTTGTCGAACTGGCCAGAATCTACGCTGCGACTGACAATCAGGTTCCTGAAAATAACTCTGCGCTGGTTAGTGTCGTCACGATGAGAGGAAGAGTGACTGTGGTGCAAGGTTGTGATCTTCAGGGTAATCAGCTTAATGTTGATTTCGGCTCACTGCATGCCTCGAAGTTTAATCAACAGGGGCAGAAACCTGATGGATTTACTCCGCGTAGCTATTCGTTAACGTTTAATTGCAATAATATTGATAATGGAGCTACGCTGGAATTATATTTTGAAGCGCGTAATGATTCCAGTTATCCGAATGCTATTGCTACCAATAACAGTAATATTGGCGTGGTGATCGAAAATGAACAGGGGGCGATTATTAAGCCGAACCAGGATCGTATGCCGATTAATTTTGACTATCAGTCACAGGTTGCGAGCACAACCATTAAAACTTATCCCGTCAGTACCACAGGCGTAACCCCTGCTACCGGACCGTTTAACGCGATGGCAACGCTTAAAATTGACATTCAGTAAATAATATGAATATTGGGATTGATATTGTCGAACATAGCCGGATATTACAGGCGGTATCCCGAAGTGGTGCTGGATTTATTGCGCGGGTATTAAGTGATGAAGAGCAGCAGAGATTGGGAGATGTGCACGAAAATATCCATCGTTTTTCCGGTGTATGGGCAGCCAAGGAAGCAGCGGTAAAAGCGCTGGGTAGCGGTTTCCGGGATGGTATATCTTTTTATGATATTCAGATTCAGCATAATGAAGATGGCGCACCTGCTTATCATTTTAGTGGGGCGTTTAAGATTCGTTATTTACAATGCGGATATACACGTTCGGCACTTAGCATTTCACACTGCCAGAGCCATGCCGTTGCGGTTGCGGTATTCACCCGTTAATAAATGTCGACAAAGGATGTTGAATGTCTGTTTACCCCGACTTATCAGATAAAAGCGTGGTTATTACTGGTGCTAATGGTGATATAGGCCTGGCAATCTGTGAAAAATATTTGAATCTCAATTGTCAGGTGTTCGCTGTGGCGCATAGTCACCAGAATATGCTGCAACAGCTTAAAAGCAGCCATCCCCGTGGCGATTATTTAATCATTAAAAGCTGTGATATTACGGATGCTGATCAGGTGCAGAAACTGGTTGCTGAATTAGAGCAGCAGATCCGTTGTGTGCATGTGCTGGTGAATAATGCCGGGTTATGCAGTGATAATCTGTTTAGCGCTATGAACTATGAACAGTTTGACCGTGTGATCAAGGTGAATCTGTACGGCACTTTTAACCTGTGTAAATCGCTGTTGGGGATGTTGCGCAGTGCCAGAGGTGCGACGGTGGTAAACGTCTCTTCTGTGGCTGGGGTGACCGCCAGTTTTGGTCAGGTTAACTACAGCGCGGCCAAAGCGGGAATAAATGGTCTGACGCGTTCTCTGGCGGCCGAATATGCAGCGAAAGGTATCCGGATTAATGCGGTAGCGCCGGGCATGATTGAGTCAAAAATGGTGAAAAAGGTGCCGCGTCAAATTGTGCAGACTGTTGTCTCTGCCACACCGTTAAAGCGCCTTGGGCGCGCAGAAGAGATAGCCGATGCCATAGCTTTTTTAAGCTCTTCGGCTTCCGGATTTATCGTTGGTCAGACGCTGGTGGTAGATGGCGGTTTAGTGATGCGTTAACTGATGAGGAATAAGGATGTCCCGATTAGATAAGAGCCTGGTGTCGGCCAGTTTATTGCTTCAGATTGGTGCCTGGCGTGCACCCATATTTATGATTGATCGTATTGCCGATTATAAGCCTGGAGAGAATGCTTCGATTACTGTGGTTAAGCATGTGACGTTTAATGAGCCTTATATAACAGGGCATTATCCTGATAACCCGGTGATGCCAGGCGTGATGATTGCGGAAGTATTCAGTCAGGCCAGTGAATATTTAAGCCTGCTGAATGATTTTACCGATCGTTATCAAAACGAGTGGAGAAAAGCGCTGGTCAGTTTTGATGATGTGGCAAAAGCACTGACTACAGACAGTGGCGTCGCAACAATCATCGCTGAACGTAAGCGTATTATTGGTTATCTGGTTGCACAAAATATTAAGTTTAAACATGTGGTTTTTCCTGGGGATAGTTTATATGTCACCAGTCAGCTCACAGCCGTAGATGAAAAGGGGTTCTGTCATTATAACGTTGAGGCGCGCGTTGGGCGCCATATTGCCAGCTGCGGAAGGATTATTAATTACCGTAGCGAAAATAAACAGAGTGAGCGTTCGGGGCGTTAACATCAATAATGGATTAAGTAAGAGGTGATATGGAATATCAAAGCGAAATAGCAAAACGAAAAGTTGTGCTGGAGAAAATCAAGCTGGGGTTAATTGAGCGTCTTAACCTTTATCAGCGCGTGGAACAAATTGATGATGATACACCACTGTTTGGTCATGGATTAAAACTGGATTCCGTTGATGCAACCGAGCTGATGGTTTTATTAGATGAGATGTTTGGAATTCGCGTTTCCGTTGGTGATGATCCTTCTTATATGCGCAGTGTCAATAGCCTGGCGTCATTTGTGTTACAGCACCAGCATGTAGCAGCCAGCCCGGCTGTTGCTCCATCACTGAATACTGCAAAGATTAATCAGGGATAACTCGCTATGAATAAACTTACTGCACTGCACCATGCTAACGGTGCCGTAATGGGGCTGCGTAATCAGCGCACCATTCCTTTCCACTATGGTCAGCCGGACGCTGAGTATCAGGCTGTTCGTCAGAATATATTACTGACTGATTATTCACATTTTGGTATTGCGCAGGTCGCCGGGGAAGATTGCTGGGAATTACTGAATTTATTGGTCTCGGCGGATGTTTCATCCATTCGTGATGAACAGGCGATTTATAGTCTGATCCTTGATGAGCAAGGTTATATCGTCACTGACCTCTACATTCTTTGCGATGAAGACCGATTTATACTGTTATCCGAATGGTGCAGCGGTGAAGCCCTGTGCGAGATGATTAACCATATCTGGCAACAGCATCGCGAAAATTTACCTGAAATTGAACAGGTGCTGCCGCTGGATACTACGCTGGGCATGTTGCACTTTGAAGGGCCCTACAGCTGGGAGCTACTGGGCGAGCTCTACGGTATCGATGTTATCGGGCTGCCTTTCCTTGAGCACATGCATACCGATGATATGTTGCTGCTGCGGGCGGGTAAACATGGTGAGTTCTCTTACAAATTAATCGGTACATTTGACCAACTGGCTGATGCCTGGCAGCGGGCCATCGTCGCCGGAGAAAAATATCAGTTACGCACCGGTGGAGTGGATTATCAACGACAGGTGCGGCTGGAAAATCCCTGCTGGCAACCGGAGGTATTGGCTCCTTTCAGCCGTTGCCCGGTCGAGCTGCAGATGCAGTGGATGTTGCGCTACAACAAAGGGGATTTTGTGGGTCGTGACGCGGTGTTGCAACGACTCGAGCAAGGGCCCGCTCAGCGCGCCATCGGCATCATAATCAAAGGGGAACCGTTAGCAGAGCAGCAGCCCAATCAGACTATTTTCTTCGATAATAAACCGGCAGGAAGCTTAATTACCGCTGCTTACTGTCCTGAATTAGAGGCGTCTGTTGGCAGGGTGATGCTAAACAGCGATGTCGCCTATGCCAACATTAACCACTTTATCCTTCAGGGTGAGTTTACGGCGAGGGATGTCACCACCAGCGCCATACCTTTTATTCGCAACTTCAGTTTTATGGTTAACCCCGCTGAACATAGTTTTATCGATCCGGCGCGGCCAAAAAATATTCTCGAACAATCTCAATGGAAGCAACAGCAGGAAACCTGCGTAGTGCAGGCTGATTGATCACCTTTTTTTAGCCATTATTATTTCTTGCTGCCCACCGGATTGGGCAGCTTTTATTCTTGCCAGGGAGTAGCCGTTATGACCCGGATACGTAAACGTGTGGTAATAACCGGTATGGGGCAATTATCGTCACTCGCCACCAATATCACAGACTTCAAAACTGCATTATTTGCGTTACGCTGCGGCATTAAACCCAGTGAGCGCTTCCGGCACCATTTTGCAGAAGCGAATGCTTCTGAGGTGCTGGCAGAGATTGAATACCCGGGAGTGGACGCCGGGCTTATCGCGCAACTCGATAAAGTCGCGCTTTGGGCGTTAAAAGTGGGCGATGAGGCGCTGTCGCTGGCAGCGATAAATGATGCCGGATTACGTGAAAAAATGGGGCTAACGATTGGGGTATCCTCGGCCGGAACTGAAGCCTGGTTACCCCTTTTTGAACAACAGTTTGCTCGCTTTTCCCTGAAAAAAGCGCAAACCTGCGGCAGTTTTTTCTCGGTCAGTGCGATTATCTCCAGCCTGTTGGGACTGAAAGGCGGGTTTGAAATCGTCGCCACCGCCTGCACCGCCAGCACCAATGCAATGGGCATTGCTTACGATCAGATTCAGAATGGCAAAAATCCGGCGATGCTGGTGATTGGCACTGAACCGCTCTATCTGCCGACCTTTGCCGGCTTCTATGCGCTGAAAGCGATGAAACGCTCACCTTCCAGCCCGTTTTCCGGCGAACCGGGTATGTCAATTGGCGAAGGGGCGGGATCGCTGGTGCTGGAAGAGTACCAGCACGCGGTCGCGCGCGGTGCGACTATCTATGGCGAAATGCTCGCATATGCCACATCGGGTGATGCGCATCATGAAACCGCACCGGATCCACGCGCCGAAGGTGCGGTACAGGTGATGGTTAACGCGCTGGCGAACGCCAGGCTGCAACCCGAGAAAATTGGCTACATCAATGCGCATGGTACCGGTACGGAAACCAATGACCGTTGTGAAACGCTGGCGATGAAAAAGGTATTTAGTCATATTCATTCGATTGCGATTAGTTCGACCAAAGCTTATATCGGTCATAATATTGGTGCAGCAGGTATTCTGGAGTTTATTGCCTGCTTATTGACCTTGCCTGAAAAACAGATCCCTCCAACCTTAAACTTCGATACACCACGGCCAAATTGCGATTTAAATTATGTGCCGAACCATTTTATTCACGCCGATGTGCAGTTTTTTATGAAAAATAATTACGCCTTTGGTGGTAATAACTGCTGCATTATTGCCAGCCCACAGCTGGCGCAAATTCCGGCAAGCCGTTATCAACCCAAACGGGTGGCGATTGTCGGCATGGGGGCGGTGTCATCGTTGGGGCATGAATTATCGGTTATTTTGCAGAATATCCGCGCCGGAAAATGCGGTGGCAGTCGGGTGCCGCTGATGCAGAATGCGCAAATATGTGAAGGGTTTACTGCGCTGGTCAATAATATTGTTAACGCGCATCCTGAATTAGCGCAGTTAACTACCGGGCCTTTTTCGCTGGATGATATCGGCAGCATGTCCGATAAGTCGGTGTGGCTGCACCAGATTAGTGACTTAAATCCGCGCGACTATCTGCGCCGCTTCGACGACCGTAAAGCCAGTAATGTCAGCACTTATGCCTTACTGGCGCTGACTCAGGCGATGAAAAGCGCCGGGCGTAAAATAAAGCGTGATGGCGAAAAGCTGGGAATGGTTCTCGGCATGTCGAAAGGGCCACAAACCACGGTTGAGCGCTACCTTAACAGCCTGTTTCCCGATCCGGGCAAAGCCAGAACCTCAGAATTTCCCGGTTCCCTGATGAATGCAGTTTCAACCTTTTGCTCAATTGCCGAGGGAATTAAAGGCTATAACACCACGCTGGCGACCGGCACCAATGCGGCGTTCGGGGCGTTAGGTTACGGCTATGAGCTGGTGCGACAGGCTTTACAACCGCAGGTGATTGTCGGCGGCGCGGATGAGAATCTGAATAAGTTTGTGGTTTACATGCAGGCGATGAATCAGCAGTGGCGGCTGACTGACGATCCGGCAGATTGCCAGATATACGCTCAGCAGGGCAGCGGTTATCTGATGGGCGAAGGGGCAGCCATGCTGTTTCTTGAGGATTATGATACTGCCCGCGCTCGTGGCATTCCGCTGCTGGCAGAGCTGTTGGGCTACGGCAAAGCTAACGACTGCTGCTACTTTGATCGCAGTCGACTGGACGAGCGCACCCAGGGGCTGGTCAGCGCCATCCGGCAGGCGCTGGATGAAGCCGCTATCACTACTGCACAGGTTGAGCTGATTTGTGGCACCAGCGATGGCACCGACGATGATACACAGATTGAGCTGGAAGCCATTCGCCGGGTGTTTACCGCGCGTAGTCGCGACATTCCCCTGGTGAACTATACCGCTTATTTTGGCGTGGTAGAGTCCTGTTACGGCATTCTGAATATGCTGGTGGTGCTGGATATGATGCAGCGCGGCGAGATTTTGCCGATTCCCTGGACCCGGCAATTCTGCGCAGATGATATCGATTTTGTCACGGAGGTTCGCCAGCAGCCGGTGAGTATCGCCCTGGTGATTGGCGCCAGTGAAGGCGGTAATTATTACGCTTTCGTGCTGGGTAAACCGGTATGACGGCGCAGGTTACCGATCGGGTCGCTATCAGCGGTCAGGGCTTTTACAACCATTATGCCGAAAATCCCCAGGCGCTAATCGCTCAGCTTGAGCAGGGGAAAGTGATCGCCAGTGAGCCTTTTTTCGCTCGGGACAGTGATGCGGAGACACTGAGTCTGCCGGTTAACCCGCGCTATGTGCCATTGCCGCACAGCAGTAAGTCGCCACACACGCCGAACGGTGAGAAGGTATTGTTGTTGCTGGAAAAGGTGGTCGGGCAGGCGTTAAACGACGCTGGCATGGCAGAGATATTATTGCAGGGTGAGCGCTCGCGTTGTTACATCGCCGGTAATGCCATGCGCGCCAATATTGCCGATTTTATCCATTATAAGCAGCATAACGATCCGCAGGATCTGCAGTTTTTCCGGCAGATCAAAGCGTTGCACAGTGACAGCTTTCGCCAGGACCGCCTGATGAACCGGCTTGCTGCCCGCTACGCATTACGCTGGCCGCCCGTGCAGATTTACACCGCCAGCAGTTCAGGACTGTCGGCGTTGCACCTCGCGCAGCAAAATATCGCGGCGGGCATCATTGATATTGCGCTGGTGGTCGGCTGGATGGACCAAACCTTACAAGACCTGATGCTGCTCAGCGCTAAAAATATGCTGAGTGACGGCGATAATCAGCCGTTTTCCGCACAAAGTCAGGGCGTATTGCCCGTCAGCGGTGTGGTGGCATTCGTGCTGGAGAGTGAGCAGCATGCGCGTCAGCGCGATCGGCATCCGTGGGTTGGCATCAGCGCATCGGCCAGTGGCCAGCGCCGCGGCGGCCATGCTTTTGCTGCCGATTTTCGCGTGATTGCCAGTACGTTCAACCGGGCGCTGCAACAGGCCCGGCTGACGACCACGCAGATTGCGGCAGTGCTGCCACACGGTAACGGCATCTGCTCCAGCGACAATGCTGAGGCGATGGCGATTGCCAATATCTGGGGGCCGGAGGCGGTGCCGGTGGTCAGTTATAAATCGCAAATGGGCTATCTGTCGAGCTGTAGTGGACTGGCCGATGTGATTATTGCCACTGACGCATTGCGGCAGAGGCGGTTACTGGCTTTCACTGCTCATCTGCCGCTGGATAACCGTTCGAAGCTGTCGCTGCACAGTAATGCGACACCACTCAGTCTGAAGCAGCGGCATATCGTAAAATCGTCGTTCGGCCTCGGCGGAGCGGCACTGGCCTGCGTCATCTCTGCGTTCAGCGCGGAAGAATCTGGCGGTTTTCATGGTGTCCGCTGAGGCGGTTCCGCCAGCGGCGGTATATGTCGTGGGTTTAAGCGTACTTCAGCCTGCCGCCGCGCCAGTTGCTTATCAGCCTGACAGATTGAATGCCTGGGAAAGCCAGCTCTGGTATCAGGCCAGTCGGCGCAGCGGTGTTTCGCAGTGGCTATTCAATCGCTTTGGTACCTCAACCGATAATGCTATTCCGGTCAGTGCCCGTCTGCGCGATGCGGACTGTCGCGCTTCTCTGCGCGCGATTGAGCAGGCTTGCTGCCAGGCGTTTGCCAGCCTGGATCGCCAGCAGAGGCAGCGCATTCGGTGCGAAAGAACGGCGCTGATCTATTTTGACTGCTGGGGAGAAAGCGCGCTGTTTGAAACGGATGTCAGCTGGCGTGATGCGCTCAGTCTTGATGTACTACCCGCCAGTATCGTGCGTGATTACAACATTAAAGAGTTCTCCTGCAAGGTGCGCGGTGAACATCAGGGTTTCCTGCTGGCGCTGCGGGTGGCGATCGATCAGCTGAACAGTGGCAGTATCGATACCGTGTTGCTGTGCGGCCACTATCGTAGCTTACCGCTAATGGTGTTTTCTCAGCATAGCGCGGCCAGCGTCAGGGCGGCGAAAGGCACCACTCACATCAGCGTCGAACGTAGCGCGGCGCTGATTCTGCGCAAGGCGGCAGGCGAAGGCGCGGCTCTGCATCTCAGTGATTACTTTTTGTTGTCGGGTCAGCCGAAGCTGGCAGCACAGCAACTGGCGCAGCGCTGGCAGCGACACTGGACGCCCGGATGCTGCGCGTTGCTGGGAGCAACCCACACCAGTGCTGCAATGCTGACGCTGGAGCAGGCAGCGTTGAAAATCATGCCGCTACCCTGGCACGCCCTTACTACGACCTATGGCGATAGCGGCTGTATTAATCCGCTACTGGCATTGTTGCACCTGCCTTCGGTGCGCATCGCGGCAAACAATCAGCATCCGCAACTGCTGGTTAATGCCCTCGATGGTGCCGGAGCAGGCTGGCTGATGAGCATATGGCCCGATGCGCGGGAGAAATCATCATGGCGATAATTCCAGCCCGCCCCTTGCCGCTGGTGTCATTGCAGCAGGCTGGCAAATGCTATGGCAAAGGCGCGGGTAAGGTCCAGGCATTACAGGAGGTCACTGCCGGGATTTGGCCGGGAGAGTTTATTGCCCTGTGCGGCCCTTCCGGCAGTGGAAAAAGCACCCTGCTGAATCTGGTCGGCGGCATTGATTATCCCACTTCGGGAGAAGTATGGCTGATGGGGCGGAATTTACGCTTGCTCAGCGACAGGGAAACCGCCCGCCTGCGCGCGCAATCGGTCGGCTTCGTTTTCCAGTTTTTCAATCTGTTACCGGTGCTCAGCGTTTACGACAATATTTATTATCCGCTGATGCTGAACGGTTACAGTCGCAAACTGGCAGATGAGCAGGTCATGGCGATGATCGAGAGGGTCGGGCTGATTAATCACTATCGCCGCCCGCCCGGCGAGCTGTCAGGCGGGCAGCAGCAGCGGGTGGCGATTGCCCGCGCGCTGGTTAAACGTCCGGCGCTGGTGGTCGCTGATGAGCCAACCGGCAATCTCGATATGCGTACTGGCGAGGAAATTATTGAGCTGCTGCTGGAGATGAATGCGCAGTCAGACACCACTTTGGTGATTTCAACCCACTCGCCGCAGCTGCGTGCCAGCGCCAGACGGATACTGGAAATTGAAGACGGGAAGCTAAAAGATGATTAAACCGGGGTGTTTCATAGGGCTGCTGCTTAGCGGCTTGATACTGTTTGCGCTGCCGGTGTTAGCCGATATCGTCACCAGCCAGCGGATGCTGGAGCAGCTCAGTCAGCTACGGCCTGGCGACAGCGGCGCACAGGCGATTGTCCAGCTGTATACCCGACAGCAGGTGCCGCAGGCGGTGGCCCGGCTTGAGCAACTCCTGGCACAAAGCCCGCAAGATCGCACGCTGAAAATCTATTTCGGTTACGGCCAGTTATTGCTGGCGGCGGAGTACTGGCGGCAGAAGAACTATCTGCGGGCGGCTGAACTGGCGAAGCAGGGCTATTTTTATCTTGATGAAGCGGCCGAAAGCCCGCCGGATAACTGGCGCATCCGTTATCTGCGCGCACGCTACGATGCTTTCCTTGCGGCATTTGAAGGGCGCTGTGTGATAGCGCTAAGCGATACTGGCTGGCTACAGCAGCAGGCTGAGGTTCCGCTGCGTTTACTGCCGATGATTTCATTGATGCAACTGCATGCGGCGACCACCTGCCATCAGCCGCAACAGGCCGCCATCGCCCGACTCGCGCTGGCACAGGCGGGTATCACTGCTGACGGCCGTTCGCCATTTATTACTTCGGCGGAGATCGCTGACGTGTTGCAACCCTTGCTGGAGCCAACGCGATGAGCACGCTGCTGTTTTATCTTGCCAGCGCGATAATGCTCTATGCGCTGCTGCTGGTACTGTACTGTGCGATCCGGCGGCCTGTCGATCTGCGCTACACCTTTCTTAACCTGTTCCGCCAGCGTCGCCGTTCCGGCGTAACGCTGTTCGCGATTACCCTCGGCGGGGTGGCGGTGTTTATTTTTGGTGGCTTTGCTGATTACACCTTCTGGGCGCTGCGTGAACAGACCATTCGCACCAATCTTGGTCATATCCAGTTGTATCAGAAGGGTTATCTCGCCAGCGGCTCGACCAACACGCTGCAATACACCATTACTGATTTTAAGCGGATTAAGCAGCAGCTGATGGCGGACAGCAGCATTGCCCCGCAAATCAAATCCATCACCGGTCAGCTGGAGTTCACCGGCATTCTCTCCCGTTATGAAAAGGGCGCATCAACGTTTTTTTCCGGCGTCGGAATTGAAGCGGAAAGCTCGTTAATCCTCGGTTCGCTTGACCATATTATTTCCGGCAGCGATTTGTCGCGTGTTCAGTCGCAGGCGATAACTCTTGGTGCCGGAGTGGCTTCCGCACTGGAGGCAGGCTATGGCGACTGGGTTGATTTGCTGGTAGTTAATGCCGAAGGGGGGCAAAACGCCATGTCAGCGCAGGTGCGAGGGGTGTTTCAATCCGGCGTGAAAGCCTATGACGATGCCACCATTAAGCTGCCGCTAAGCAAGGCACAGCAACTGCTGCAAACCGATGGGGTGAGCAAAATCATCATTCTGCTGAATGATACGGCGCAAACCCAGGCGGTATTGACGCGGATTAATCAGTTGTTGCAGCGCCATCAGTTGTCACTGGAAGCGCGGTCCTGGGATCAACTGGCGATTTTCTATCATCAGGTGGTGAATCTGTTTCAGGGAATCTTCTGGTTTATCAAAGCTATCGTCAGCGTGATCGTGATGTTTATGATTGGTAATACCCTGATGATGAATGTGGTGGAGCGCACGCGCGAGATTGCCACCTTACGTGCGCTGGGCTTAACCCGGGGCTATATCAGCCGCCTGTTTGTGCTGGAAGGGGTCGTGATTGGGCTAATCGGTTGCGCGTGCAGCGTGCTGAGCGGGGTTGCGCTGGCGGCATTAATCAATATTCATGGGGTGCCGATGCCGCCCTCGCCGGGTTACAGCCAGGGCTATCTGGCATTTGTGATGTGGGATCAGAATTTCCGGCTGTTCTGGTTCGCATGTGCGTTACCGCTGGTGACCGCGGTGATCGCCTCGATTATTCCTGCACATCGCGCCGGCAGGCAGGTGATTGCGCAGGCATTTCGTTTTGTTTAATCAGCTTTACAGGGAGAGAAGATGAAGGGACAACGGGTGCTGATAACCGGCGCCGGACGAGGTATTGGTCTGGCGCTGGCGAATAAATTTGCTCAGGAAGGTTATGACCTGATTCTTAATTATCGCAGCGAGCAGGGTAAAAGCCGCGCCAATTTGCAGCGTTTTATCACTCGCGGGCTGGCAAACAACGTCAGCGTGACGCTGGCGAAAGCGGATATGGGCGAGCCACGTGAAATTAGCGAGATGGTTAACGCCCTGAAAGATCAGGGCATCGGGCGCATCGATCATCTGATCCTTAACGCCGCTTCGACACCGTTTAAACATTTTTCCGAGATGACGCGCAGCGACTGGAAGCTGCTGCTGAACGTCAATCTGATCGGCAATGTTGCCTGTGTTAATCAGGTCGTTCCGCTGATGAGCGCGGGCGGTACGCTGTGCGCGATATCCAGTCTTGGCAGCCGGCGGGTTTTACCAAAATACCCGCTGGGCGTCATGAAATCGGCGCTGGAGAGCCTGGTCAGCTATCTCGAAGTGGAGTTGTACGATAAGCGTATTCGGGTCAACGGCATCTGCGCCGGTATCGTCAACACAGATATGGTGCCGTTTTTAAAAGATTTGTGGCCGGAGATGTTTCGCCGCTACGAAAGCAATCCGCGTCGCTGGCTGGTGGAGCCGGAAGAGGTGGCTGATATTGCGCTGTTTCTGGCATCAGAGCGCTCCAGCGCTATTCGCGGCACTACCCTGACCGCCGATCTCGGCATCACGCTGCAACCCTGATGGATCAACTGCCTGCCCGTCACGGCAGGCAAATGGAAAGGACGACCATGAATCAGCGTTTATCCGGCTTCCTGCTGCTACTGATAGCGGCAGGTAGCCATGCAGAACTGCCGCAGGCACTAAAATCGCTGGATCGTGCGCAGCTTGACGCCCTGATGCAAGACGATCAGGAAGCGCGGCGCATTATCCGGCTGGCCGATCGGGTGCGTGCGCCCGACAGCCCATTCCGTTATACCCTGACGCTGCTGGAGCATAAAGACGGGCGGGATCTTACTGACCGCCAGCAGACCCTCGATATCTCAATGCGTTTTTATAAGCCTTCGGAAATTCACGAAAAAGGCGATGCACGGGCACTGGCGCGCTATATCTTACCGGCCAGAGACAAAGGGAAAGTCTTGCTCTCAGACCTCGATAAGATGTGGTATTACGCGCCGGATCTCCGTCGCCCCATTCCGATCTCCCGCCAGCAGCGGCTGACCGGGCAAATATCCAATGGCGATGTGGTAGCGGCGGATTTTGACTACTCCTATATCTCGACCTTAGTGGCTGAAGAAGCCTGCGGTAGTCAGCAATGCTACAAGTTAGCGCTGAAGCGTCGCTGGGCTTATGTCACTTATCCGGCGATTGAATATTGGGTAGAAAAGCAGAGTTATCGTCCGTATCGTGCGGATTTTCTGGCCGCTGACGGGCGGCTTATCAAACGCGCATGGTATAAGGACTACCGCACTGCGTTGGGCACCTTTCGTCCTCACCAGATTGTGATTGTCGATGCGCTGCATAAGGACAATTACACCACCATGAATTACTCGAAGATGGTGCTGGAGTCGTTACCCGAAAGCTATTTCCAGAAAGAGTATTTGCTCAGGTTCAACGGATGAAGCTGCAGCCAGTCTCCGGTCGGCCTGGATACTCAGGGCTGTGGTGGTCACTGCTGATGCTTATCACTCCCGCTGCCTGGGCGCTGGACTGCCAGTGGCAACGTGGCTTTATCGGTACTGAGGCCAGCAGCAAAAGCAACGGCAGTAGTGAATGGAATAATAGCCGCCACGGGTTTGGTGCCAGTCAGTCGGTCAACGGCTATCTCTCGACCAAAGCCGGTTGTGATATACAGCCCGGAATTAGCGCAACACTACAGGCGGGTGCTGAGTATGCGCGACAGTTTTCCCGACTCGGCGAGTTTGAGGGCGCGCGCCAGCAAGGTTTGCTGGTGGTTAATCAGGGCTATCTTAGCTGGGCGATGCGCGACGATCTGGCGCTGGATATCGGGAAAATCCGTCGCAGCAGCGGTTATCTGCTCGCCATTTCACCGCTGGATGTGCTGCGTAATCCCGTCAGTTCTATGCGCAATGTGCAGGTTAATCCGTCCGGTGCCCGCTGGCGCAATTTCTATGATGAAGGCTCTTTAGGATTAAGTGCTTCGCTGTTTCGCGATGAGGGCACTTACGAACTGCTGGCTTTGCCACAGCTGACGCACGGCCGTAATCCGCGTCGTTCGGCCGCGGACTGGAAAATGCTGGAGCGCACCAACGCCAGCGACCGCTACAGTCTTTCCTATACCTCCGGTGGTTTTGACCGCTTTAACCCGACGGTCGTGCTGCTCGCCGGGCAGACACCGGCACTGGCGCTTGGCGGCAGTAGCGCGCTAAATGACAAGATTATCTTTAACATTGAGGGCGCGCTGACGCAGGGACAAAAGTGGCGTCATCTTAATGGTCAGGTGGCGCAACAGCTGCAAAGTCAGCAACCGGTGGATAACCTTTTTCAGCAAAATAGCCAGCATATGGGGGCTGAGCTGGGCGTGGGGCTGCGTTATGCCGGTCAGTATGAAACGGAATACGGCGTTGAGTATTACGCGCAAAGCCAGGGCTACAGCCGCGCCGAATGGCGCACGATGTTTGATACTGCGAAGTGGGTGAATGGCGGTTATCAGCCACATATTCCCCCCGAATGGCTGACGCCGGAGCTGCGTGAGGGCTACCGACAGTACGCGCGCTGGATGGCAGCAGAAGTGGATAACAGCGGGCGTTACGGCTATCTGCAAGGCAAACACTATCTCTCTGCATGGATTAGCCGCCAGAACAGCGGGATACTGCGCGCCAGCATCACCTTATCGGGGCTGATGAACCTGGTGGATGGCAGCAACATGATGACGCTACAGGTCAATTCATATTTAACCGAAGCGCTGGAAGGTTATGTCGGCACCCGAGCCGCGCTGGGATCGACGCGTTCGGAGTTTGGCTTTTTTGGTGAAAAAGGCGTTTTCTATATGGGACTAAGGATGGTGTGGTGATGTTGCCTGATGCTTACCAATACTTCTGGCGCTGGTTAAAGGTCAGCGCAGTCAGATTGCTGCTGCCTTGCGCGCTGTTCAGCGCCTTGTTTGCCGGTAATGTTACCGCTGTTTCGCTGCAGCAACTGATAATTGGCTCCGGTATTATTTGTGCGGCACTGGCATATATTGTGATACGCGACGCGTACAGCTACTGGTTTTATCTTATCCATGCGCTGAAAGTGACTCATCCTGTTGGTGTCAGCAGCAAAGAATTGCCAGACTGGTATTTATCGCCCTGGCTGGCTTCACTGCTGACATTTGCGGCAATGGCGGCCAGCTGCCTGCTATTTGACTGGCTGTTTTCCGCCTGGCTTTATCCGTTTATTTACCTCAGCGGTTTACTGTTGATGCCGTTACTTATCACTCTGCTGCTGGCCTGGGGGGTAAAAAATTATGCCGCGCTGATAGCGGAAAAATCCTCAATCACCGTTGGTGGCAAACAGAAAACCGTCACTGATTATCTGGTGGCGGATCTTGTAGTTAGCCTGCTGATTAACGCTGTCGTAGTGCTGCCGCTGGTGGAGAAACCGACTTTCAGCCTGCATAGCGGCTATCAGCCGCTGGGCTTTGCGTGGGCTTTTACCCTGCTGCTGACCATCGTGTTAACCATGATGCTGTTTTTTGGCCGGATGAAGTGCGGTTATGTGATGCTGGGAGAGCGGCTGGCGGGCAATACCGCGGCTAATTTCAGCCGCATCCCGGCATGGTTGCCGCGTCATCCGGCACGCTATCTGATCTATCTGCTGCTGATTGTCGGCTGGGCGCTGTTTCTTAGCTATCTGGTCGCGGTTGCTGCTTTTCCTGCTAACTTTATTCCACTCTATTACACCGGTTTGCTGCCGGTGATGATGATCTGGTGGCTGGAGCGCTACCGGCGCATTACTGACAGCTACCTGTTCGCCAGTGCGATCCATTGTCAGCTGGAGAGCAAAAGACTGCTGCTCTCACACTATCGGGCAATTACTGACGGTCGCCCACCCACACCACCATCACCCGATCCTGTCCATGCTGGCGACTGAAAGCGTAGTAGTTTGTCCGTTGCTGAGATTGCTGCATGCCAGCGCCGATCGCCGGGTGGCGGGCGCGAAAGGTGCCCAGTTTCTGCCAGTGTTGCAGTAATGCCGCTTTGCTGCCTTGCAGTTCATCCCAGTTCATATCGGAGCGGGTGCCCTGCAAGGGATCGGAGCCAGTAGCGCCAAACGGACGGCCACTTTCATCACCATAATAAATCTGCACCGCGCCGGGGGCCAGCAGCAGCAAATCCGCCGCGCGCTGCTGCAAAGAGAGCGACTGCCCGGCGTCATGGCTGAAAAACAGTCGGGTATCATGGGAGGAAATATAGCTCAGCACATTAAAGCGTTGTAACTTGTCCGCCATTTGCTGATAAGTAGCATCAATCGCGCTGAAGCAGTTCAGCGCCTGGGCGGCCCGATCCTGAAAATCGAAATTAATCATCGCGTCAAAGCCATGCTGATAATAATCACTCTCCATTACGCCGTGGCCCCAGGCTTCACCGGTCATCCAGAACGGCGCGTTATCGACGGCTTGCTCAGGATGCTGCGCTTTCCATTGCGCCAGTGCCACGCCAGCCTGCTGCTTCAGCTGCGCCAGCGTCGCTTTTTCAACATGTTTGGCGGTATCAACACGAAAGCCATCAATGCCATACTCGCGCACCCACTGACTCAACCAGTGGGTCAGATAATCACGTGGCGTCGCACCCGGAATTTCACGCGCGGCGCTATCAGGCTTGTGGCGATAAAACAGCGGCAGGCCGCTCGCGCCGGGCGCTTCGGTTTTGATATCCGGCAGGAAAGCCAGCGACATCGTCAGGTCATCATAACCCGGCGAGTCATAGTCGCCGATGTCGGTGCGAATCCAGTTTTTACCCCACCACTGGCTCCAGCCGGTTTTGTCAGAGAAATTGATGTAGTCATTAAAGCTGTGCCAGTTTTGACCCGCAGCCGGTCGCCAGTCGCCCCAGTGTTTACCCAGGATTTCTTCGCGCTCTGCGCCTTGCAGATATAACGCGCCAAACTGCCAGGTCTGCATATCAGTGAGCGTGGCGTAGCCGACATGATTGACCACCACATCAAACAGCAGGCGGATGCCGCGTTTGTGTGCCTGTTCCACAAGGGCGCGTAGATCCTGCTCGTTGCCCATATTGGCATCAAGGCGCGTCCAGTCGAGAGTGTAATAGCCATGATAAGCATAATGAGGAAAGTCCCCCTTAGTGCCGCCGCCGATCCAGCCATGAATCTGCTCCAGCGGAGAGCTGATCCACAGCGCGTTAACCCCCAGCTGTTGCAGATAATCGAGCTTTTGCGTTAATCCGGCCAGATCGCCACCGTGAAAGGTGCCAATTTCCTGCTGGCCATCGCTGCGGCGGCCATAACTGTGGTCGTTAGTCGGATCACCATTAGCAAAACGATCGGTCAGCACGAAATAGACCGTGGCATTGTGCCAGTTAAACGGCGCTTTGTTTGCCGTGGCGGCGGATTCCAGCAGCAACAGCCCGCCGCTTTCTGCGGCCGGTTGCAGGGTGATTTTGCCCTGCGTGACGGTTGCCGTCTGGCCGGCGTAGAAGTCGCGAACGGTTTCGCCTTCGGCAAAACTGCTGCTCACGTCAATGGTCACCGGTTTGCCATCCCAGCGCGGGCAGATCTGGCTGACGACAGCGCGGGTGAGTTGATCGTTGTTTTTCAGACTGAGTTGCAGTGTTGGCGTGCCGCTGCGGGTATCAATCCGCAACTGGTATTCGCCAGCGCGAAATTGCCGCCAGCTGACTGCTGGCGTATCGCCGCAGGGTTGCAGAGAGAGTGTCTGGTTCAGCCGGATCTGGCCCGCCGGTTGCCAGCACTGGTTATCCTGATACAGACGCAGCGGCAGCTGGCCTTTTGGCAGTCTGGCACTGCTGGTGAACAGTCCGTCTCCGGCGGCAGTGAAGGCGGGAAAGCTTTCCAGCGTCCAGCTGGCTGCGGCCAGCGGTGACAGCAACATCAGCAGCGAAAGAAGCAGGGTTTTCATCGCTCTCCTTATCAGGGCAGCAAACAGAATTTTCAGATATGCAGTTAATATGGACGCTGATGAAAAAAACACCTCATCCTGTCACCTGAATCTGGGGGGATGAGAGGCAAGGGGGAGGGATAAGTGGCGGATAAAAAACAGTTTTGATAGTGAGGGCAGAGCGTAATCCGCATTTTATCCGTTGAAGAGGCTGTTCTTCCGGCGGTTAATCAGTGTAAAATGTACACATACAAACGTTGTGGTTTATGATTCACAAGGTTTTTAATTTTATTTAATTCAATTTTAAGGGGTTAAGGTGCAACAGTTACCAGAATGTCCAAAATGCAGCTCTGAATTTACCTGGCAGGAAGGTGAGCAACTTAACTGCCCGGAGTGCGGCCACGAATGGTCGGCAAACCCGTCGGCAGCGGCAGAAGATGAAGGGTTGGTAGTGCGTGATGCCAATGGCAATCTGCTGGCAGACGGTGATGCGGTTACCGTAGTAAAAGATCTGAAAGTGAAGGGCAGCTCTTCAACACTAAAAATCGGTACTAAAGTGAAAAGCATTCGTCTGGTAGAAGGCGACCACAATATCGATTGTAAAATCGATGGCTTTGGTCAGATGAAGCTGAAGTCAGAGTTCGTGAAGAAAAACTGATTACGCGCGGCTTACTGCCGTTGCCACTTTACGGTGGTACGGCAGTGGCGCGTTGCGGCGGGTTACCGCTCATTCTCCTCGGAAAATAACCGCTCGGCTGCCAGACACTGCTGTTCACTCAGCGCGCCGCCAGTATTGCGCGAGTCAGGCGTCATATAACCAAAACGGCGTGACACAGTAGTTTTGATGGCGCTAACGAAATCATCACCAATAGTATAAATCGCCATCAGTCTGCCGATGCGCTGTTGAATGCGCGTCAGTGCGGCTAAATCCTTGCGCTGCCACGCCTGCATTGCCGCGGCAAACAGTTCGGGAACCAGATTATTCAGGCCGGAGATAATCCCGGCGCCGCCAGCCAGCAGGTTGGGTAGCAGGTATTCATCATAACCCGACAGCACCGCAAAATCCGCCCGCACCTTTTGGGTCTCATCTATCAATAAGCGATTGTGCGACAAGCAATCGGTGGTGTCCTTGATGCCAACAAATTTCGGCAGTTCCGCCGCCAGTTCCGCCACCAGGGCCGCGTCAAGATCGCAGCCGGTTCGCGCCGGAAAGTTATAGGCAAACCACTTGCCCGGCAGGCGCTTATCCAGCTCGCGGTAGTAACTCAGCAGCTGTCGACGCGTCTGAGCATAATAATAAGGCGGTAACACCATTACGGCATCGTAACCCGATTGATCAGCCTGTTCAGCCAGCTGTACTATATCGGCGATGCAGGTGGAGGAAACATTGGCGACCATCGGCAGCGCCGACATCGTGCGCGCTTCACGCAACAGTAACAGGCGCTCCTGCTGGCTTAGCGAGGCAAATTCGCCAATGCTGCCCATCAGTAATAGCGTATCAATGCCGGAAGCGGTCAAGCGGGCAAAGTGCTGGTTCAGTGCCGCAAAATCAATCCGGCCCTGACGATCAAATGGGGTCACGGAAGGGCACCAGACTCCACGAAATTCAGATTGGCTACTCAATGTATTCTCCCTGCGCGCAGAAAATGAAACGTTGTTTTAACGTAGTGCTGAATCGCGGTTGATGTCACAGCTGCTATTCTGATTCCCCGAGCTGGATCGCATTTTTATCCTATCGTGAGGTGTTTATGAGTGACTGGAATCCCGATCTCTATCGTCAGTTTGAAGCGGAAAGAACGCGTCCGGCGCGGGAGTTAGTCGCGCGTATTCCGGCGATTGACGTCAGCAGGGCGACCGACCTTGGCTGCGGGCCGGGCAACAGCACTGAGCTGCTGTGGCGCGCCTGGCCGCAGGCGAAAATTACCGGGCTGGACAGTTCGCTGTCGATGCTGGAACAGGCGAAAAAACGCTTACCTGATTGCCATTTTATGCCAGCGGATATCCGCAGCTGGCAGGCGACCGCGCCGCAGGATGTGATTTTCGCTAACGCCTCATTGCAGTGGCTGGATCAGCATCAACAGCTGCTGCCGCAGCTGGTTACACAGTTAGCACCTTACGGCGTACTGGCGATTCAGATGCCGGATAATCTGGACGAGCCTTCGCACCGCCTGATGCGCGACGTTGCGGCACGCACGGAATGGCAACAGAAAATCAGCAGTCATGTCGCCGACCGTAAAAAATTGCTTACGGCGCAACAGTATTACGATGTGTTAAGCCAGGCGGGTTGCCGCGTGGATATCTGGCGCACCACTTACTATCATCTGATGCCGGATGCGGCGGCGATTATTGACTGGCTGAAGGCCACCGGTTTGCGTCCTTTCCTTGCTTCACTGAATGAAAAAGAGCAACAGACGTTTTTGCAGCACTATCTGACGGAAATCCGTCAGGCTTATCTGCCGCAAACCGACGGCAATGTGCTGCTGGCCTTTCCGCGCCTGTTTATCGTGGCACAACAGCGCTGAGCTGAATGCGGGGGTGCGCTTGAGTTTTATGCTGTGCGCCCCCATCTGTAGTTCTGAATACGTCTCGCAAAACCGGCACTTAGCCGTGTATAGCCATGAAAAACGCTACGCCTTCGCGCCACTTTATTGCTAACGTTGCCTCTTACCCGCAGCCAGGAAAATCGATATGACAGATGATCAACTCAATCAACTGAGCGCCGCTGTAGGCCGTCTTTTACAGCGCGATAACGCCACGGTAACCGCCGCAGAATCCTGTACCGGCGGCTGGATTTGTAAGGTGCTGACGGATATTGCCGGCAGTTCCGCCTGGTTCAATCGCGGCTTTGTTACTTACAGCAATGATGCCAAGCAGCAGTTGGTTGGCGTCAGTGGCGAATCGCTGGCGAAATGGGGCGCGGTCAGCGAACCGGTCGTTAATGAAATGGCGCAGGGCGCACTGCGCGCCGCCGATGCGCAGTTTGCGGTCGCGGTCAGCGGTATCGCGGGTCCTGACGGCGGCAGTGCAGAAAAACCCACCGGTACGGTGTGGTTTGGCTTTGCTGCGGCTGATGGCAGGGCGGTGGCCCGACGTCAGCTTTTTGCTGGCGATCGTGAAGCGGTACGCCGTCAGGCAACGGCTTACGCGCTGCAAACGCTGCATGATGAATTTCTCGAAAATAAACTTGATACTGTATGACTATACAGTATAATTACTGTCATTCGTATTACAGCAAAGCAACCTCGAGTGTGCTTTACCCTGCATGATTAGGAGTGGAAATGGCTATTGACGAAAACAAGCAAAAAGCACTGGCAGCCGCGCTGGGCCAGATTGAGAAGCAATTCGGTAAAGGCTCCATCATGCGCCTGGGTGAAGACCGTTCTATGGACGTGGAAACCATCTCTACCGGTTCACTCTCCCTGGATATCGCGCTGGGTGCTGGCGGTTTGCCGATGGGGCGTATTGTTGAGATTTATGGCCCTGAGTCTTCCGGTAAAACCACGCTGACGCTGCAGGTGATTGCCGCTGCCCAGCGTAAAGGCAAAACCTGTGCCTTTATCGATGCTGAGCATGCGCTGGACCCGGTTTACGCGAAAAAACTGGGTGTAGATATCGATAACCTGCTGTGTTCTCAGCCGGATACCGGTGAGCAGGCGCTGGAAATCTGTGACGCACTGGCGCGTTCAGGCGCAGTTGATGTGATTATCGTCGACTCCGTTGCTGCGCTGACGCCGAAAGCTGAAATCGAAGGCGAAATCGGTGACTCTCATATGGGCCTCGCGGCACGTATGATGAGCCAGGCGATGCGTAAACTGGCCGGTAACCTGAAGCAGTCCAATACTCTGCTGATCTTTATTAACCAGATTCGTATGAAAATCGGTGTGATGTTCGGTAACCCGGAAACCACCACCGGTGGTAACGCGTTGAAATTCTACGCTTCTGTTCGTCTTGATATCCGTCGTATCGGCGCGATTAAAGAGGGCGACAATGTGGTCGGCAGCGAAACCCGCGTCAAAGTGGTGAAAAACAAAATTGCTGCGCCATTTAAACAGGCTGAATTCCAGATTATGTACGGCGAAGGTATCAACGTCTACGGCGAACTGGTTGACCTTGGCGTCAAGCACAAGCTGATCGAGAAAGCCGGTGCATGGTACAGCTACAATGGTGACAAGATCGGCCAGGGTAAAGCCAATGCGGGTAACTATCTGAAAGAAAATCAGCCGGTTGCCAATGAGATTGAGCTTAAGCTGCGTGAGATGCTGCTGAATAATCCAAGCGATAAGCCAGACTTCGTTGCTGATGATTTTGAGAAAGAAGCCAGCGAATCGAATCAGGACTTCTGATATGTATGTCGGGGCGGCACAGATGCCGCCCTGATTGCTGATGATATCAATATAAAGGCGGTACTCATGCCGCCTTTGCTCTATAAACGGGTCCATATCGACGTTGCACCTGCTGTACTCACCCCGTTTTATCCTCACCGTTACACACTTCCCGACCTGTTTTCTGCGCGTAATCCAGCGGTTTCTGTTCGCTATTGCTCAACTTCCTTTGTTTCTGTATTGATTTCTCGTTACGCTCTGCTTGCCAGTAAGCAATTATTGTCTGGTTAAGTATCAAAAAGTCCTTAACTGCCCGGAGTGTTATGTCTGACGCCACCACCGCCCGTAACCCATTTTCTCGTCTGCTCGATCGCGCGATGCGCATTCTGGCGATGCGCGACCACAGTGAAGCCGAGTTTCGACAGAAGCTGACGCTGTCTACGCAGCGTGCTGCACGTTTTCGTCAGGAAGAAGCGCCAGAAATCGCTGAAGAGGATATCGAAAAAGTGGTGGCCTGGTGTTATCAGCACGGCTGGCTGGATGATGCACGTTTTGCGGAACGTTTTGTCATAAGTCGTAGTCGTAAAGGTTATGGCCCACAACGTATCCGTATGGAGCTGGGGCAGAAAGGCGTAAACAGGGAGCTGACTGAAGCGACGTTAGGCGCTACAGAGATTGACTGGGCAGCGCGAGCCTTTGAGGTAGCTGAACGTAAGTTTGGTTTGCCACTGCCAACAGAATGGAAGGAAAAAGCTAAATTGCAGCGTCATTTGCTGTCGAAAGGCTTCTTTATGGAAGATATTCAGGCCATTTTCAGAAATTTTGATGATTGACCTCCGATGGGATTTTACTTCGCACTGAAGAAAATTTATCTTATTCCCACTTTTTGTTCGTGTATCACCGGGCTGCCACAGGGTGGGTCCGCGTCGTAAGATGCACGGAACGTTCGTTATCGTGATTCCAGGACAATTATGAGCAAGAGCACTGCTGAGATCCGTCAGGCGTTTCTCGACTTTTTCCATAGCAAGGGACATCAGGTTGTAGCCAGTAGCTCCCTCGTACCCAATAACGACCCAACGTTACTGTTCACTAACGCCGGGATGAACCAGTTTAAAGACGTTTTCCTTGGTCAGGATAAGCGTAGTTACACGCGTGCCACCACTTCGCAGCGTTGTGTGCGTGCCGGTGGTAAGCATAACGATCTGGAAAACGTCGGTTATACCGCACGCCATCACACTTTCTTTGAGATGCTGGGCAACTTCAGCTTTGGCGACTACTTCAAACATGAAGCGATTGCCTTTGCCTGGGAGCTGCTGACCGGTGAGCAGTGGTTTAACCTGCCGAAAGATCGTCTGTGGGTGACCGTTTACGAAACTGATGACGAAGCATTCGCCATCTGGGAAAACGAAGTGGGTATTCCGCGCGAGCGTATTATCCGCATCGGTGATAATAAAGGCGGTGCTTACGCGTCAGATAACTTCTGGCAGATGGGCGATACCGGTCCTTGTGGTCCATGTACCGAGATCTTCTTTGACCATGGCGATCATATCTGGGGGGGCCCGCCTGGCTCACCAGAAGAAGATGGCGATCGCTATATTGAGATCTGGAATATCGTGTTTATGCAGTTCAACCGTCAGGCCGATGGCACCATGCTGCCATTGCCAAAACCATCGGTTGATACCGGTATGGGCCTTGAGCGTATTACCGCAGTGCTGCAACATGTTAATTCCAACTATGAGATCGATCTGTTTGAGAAACTGATTAAATCAGTGGCTCAGGTGACAGGTGCTACCGATCTGTCGAATAAATCACTGCGCGTGATTGCCGACCACATCCGTTCTTGTGCTTTCCTGATTGCTGATGGCGTTATCCCGTCGAACGAAAACCGTGGTTATGTGCTGCGTCGAATTATTCGTCGCGCGGTGCGTCACGGAAATATGCTGGGCGCGACCGGCACTTTCTTCTACAAACTGGTTGCGCCACTGATTGATGTGATGGGCGCTGCGGGTGAAGAACTGAAAAATCAGCAGGCTCAGGTTGAGCAGGTGCTGAAAACCGAAGAAGAGCAGTTTGCCAGGACGCTGGAACGTGGTCTGGCGCTGCTGGACGACGAACTGGCTAAGCTGGAAGGCGACACGCTGGATGGCGAAACGGTTTTCCGTCTGTATGACACCTTCGGTTTCCCGGTGGATTTAACTGCGGATGTGTGTCGTGAGCGTAATCTGAAAATCGACGAAGCCGGTTTTGAGCAGGCGATGGAGGAGCAGCGCCGTCGTGCACGTGATGCCAGCGGTTTTGGTACTGACTACAACAATGTTATCCGTATTGATTCTGCTTCCGCCTTTAAAGGCTATGACCAGCTGGAACTGAACGCTACCGTGACGGCGATCTTCGTTGATGGTCAGCAGGCAGACGAAATCACTGCCGGTCAGGAAGGGGTGATTGTGCTTGATGAGACGCCATTCTATGGTGAATCAGGTGGGCAGGTTGGCGATACCGGTGAACTGAAGGCAGCGGCTGCGCATTTCGCGGTGAGTGACACGCAGAAGTACGGTCAGGCGATTGGTCACGTCGGCAAACTGGTTTCAGGCCAGCTGCGCGTCGGCGAGCGCCTGGATGCTCAGGTTGATGAAGCACGTCGTGCACGCATCCGTCTGAATCACTCAGCAACCCATTTGCTACATGCAGCACTGCGTCAGGTTCTGGGCGATCACGTCGCTCAGAAAGGCTCGCTGGTTAACGATAAATACCTGCGCTTTGACTTCTCACACTTCGAAGCGATGAAACCTGAACAAATTCGTCAGGTTGAAGATATTGTCAACGCGCAAATTCGGCGTAATCTGGCAGTAGACACCGATGTCATGGAACTGGAAGCGGCGAAAGCGAAGGGCGCAATGGCGCTGTTCGGTGAGAAGTATGACGACCATGTTCGCGTGCTGAGCATGGGTGACTTCTCTACCGAGCTGTGTGGTGGTACTCACGCCAGCCGTACCGGTGATATTGGCCTGTTCCGCATTACTTCTGAATCCGGCACTGCTGCCGGTGTACGTCGTGTTGAAGCCGTCACTGGTGAAGGTGCACTGGCGCAGATGCATGCGCAGAGCGAGCAGCTGCAGGATATTGCGCATCTGGTTAAAGCCAATAACAGTAACCTGAACGAGAAAGTGCGTTCGGTGATTGAACATGTACGACTGCTGGAGAAAGAGCTACAGCAGTTGAAGGACCAGCAGGCTGCGCAGGAAAGTGCTTCACTGAGCAGTAAAGCGGTTGAGATCAAAGGGGCAAAATTGCTGGTCAGCGAACTGAGCAATGTTGAACCCAAAATGCTGCGTACGATGGTCGACGATCTGAAAAATCAGCTCGGTTCCGCAATCATTGTGCTGGCAACAGTAGCAGAAGGTAAAGTATCCCTGATTGCTGGGGTGACAAAAGACCTTACCGACCGTGTTAAAGCGGGTGAGCTGGTTGGCGCATTAGCGCAACAGGTCGGCGGTAAAGGTGGCGGACGCCCTGATATGGCTCAGGCTGGCGGTACCGATGCACAGGCGCTGCCTGCTGCACTGGCTGGCGTCGAGTCATGGGTTGCTGCAAAACTGTAACGATAAAAAATGCAATGCCGGAGCGCGCCGGGGTAACAAAATCCCGGCGATCTTCCAGGTGCTGCGCACCCTGTAATCATAAAGTCAGGTTGATGTAGTGTATTTCGGCTAAACTAAGTATCAGCAGAATGTATTGGCGTGATGATGCACAATGCGTTATTTGTCATAGTCTACGTTCAGCGTTATATGATGGATATTGCCGGGAGCCCTACAAACCCGACTCTTTTAATCTTTCAAGGAGCAAAGAATGCTAATTCTAACTCGTCGAGTTGGTGAAACCCTCATGATCGGTGATGAGGTGACTGTAACGGTGCTGGGGGTTAAAGGTAACCAGGTTCGCATCGGTGTGAACGCCCCTAAAGAAGTTTCGGTACATCGCGAAGAGATCTACCAGCGTATTCAGGCCGAAAAAACTCAGCCTACGAGTTACTAACGGATCCAGCGCCTCGCTGTTTTAGCGAGGCGCTACCGGTTTTTCCTGCTATTCCCCACGATTTCTTTCCTTACCTCGTAAAGTCAGCTTCCTGTTTATGTGAACTTTGTCAGCGCTTTTTTGTTGATAAATCACTCTTTTTGCGTTCAAAGTGCTCGAATTGACTGTGAATTGTGCAAACAAACAAATAGCTCAGAAAAATTGTTTGACTTATAAGTGCGGGAAAGTAATATGTGCGCCACGCAGTGCCGATGAGCAGAAACAAGTTCAGCGGTGCAGTTCGAAAGAACGCGTATGGTGAGGTGGCCGAGAGGCTGAAGGCGCTCCCCTGCTAAGGGAGTATGCGGTCAAAAGCTGCATCGAGGGTTCGAATCCCTCCCTCACCGCCATTACTGATGCATCCGTAGCTCAGCTGGATAGAGTACTCGGCTACGAACCGAGCGGTCGGAGGTTCGAATCCTCCCGGATGCACCATACTACGACAGTAGTGTTTACTACTGAGTAGAAAGAATTTCGATATCGTGTTAGCAGCGCGTATCAAGGTGAGTAGTTGGCACCCTGCGTTATACAAGAAGTAGTTATGCATCCGTAGCTCAGCTGGATAGAGTACTCGGCTACGAACCGAGCGGTCGGAGGTTCGAATCCTCCCGGATGCACCATTCTCTGGTATTCCCTCAGGTTAGTCGCATTATCTCCCAAACTGTTTTCCGATGCATCCGTAGCTCAGCTGGATAGAGTACTCGGCTACGAACCGAGCGGTCGGAGGTTCGAATCCTCCCGGATGCACCATCTTTGTAACAGGCAGTATCTTTTCAACAATGCTTTTCCGATGCATCCGTAGCTCAGCTGGATAGAGTACTCGGCTACGAACCGAGCGGTCGGAGGTTCGAATCCTCCCGGATGCACCATTCTTGAGCTTCACTCCTCTGCATTCTCTCTTTCGTATCTTATTCCGCCACGCTCCTTGTTATCCTGGCTCCCATACCCATCCTGTTTTGCTTACCTCTCTTTTAGCTTCTTAGTCAATTCTCCATTACTTTCAAAGCATTTGCTGTTAATCGCTGACAGCGACAATCCGCACACTTTGCGATAAAGTAAATGGCTCATTGATTCAATGGCTGGAGAGAACATGTACGATCGTTATGACGGCTTGATTTTCGATATGGACGGCACCATTTTGGACACGGAGCCGACGCATCGTAAGGCCTGGCATCAGGTGCTGGACCGCTACGGCATGACCTTTGACGAAGCTGCAATGATTGGGCTTAACGGTTCTCCCAGCTGGCGCATTGCCGAGGTGATAATCGCCAGCCATCAGGCGGATCTCGATCCTTACGTACTGGCGGCGGAGAAAACCGCGGCGCTTGATGAGATGTTACTGGAGTCGGTCCAGCCGCTGCCTCTGGTTGAGGTGGTAAAGGCCTATCACGGAAGGCGGCCAATGGCAGTCGGCACCGGCAGTGAACATGCGATGGCCGACAGATTGCTGCGCCATTTAGGTATTCGCGACTGTTTTGATGTGATTGTGGGTGCTGATGATGTGACGCGCCATAAGCCGGAACCCGATACTTTCCTGCGTTGCGCACAGCTGATGGGCGTCGAGCCGGGCAAGTGTGTGGTGTTTGAAGATGCTGATTTTGGTCTGCAGGCGGCAAAAGCTGCCGGTATGGACGTTGTTGATGTCCGTTTACTGTGAATGAATGGCTGACTTACGGTTCGTTGTTTGCCAGTAGCTTTCTGAGTGCCACCTTGCTGCCGGGAAGCTCTGAAGTACTGCTGGTGGCGCTGTTGATTGCAGAAAAGTCATCAGTGGTGGGTTTGATGGGTATCGCCGCACTGGGAAACACACTGGGTGGTTTGACCAATATTGTGATTGGCCGCTTACTGCCGCAAAAGCAGCAAGGACGATGGCATGCCACCGCAATGACGTGGTTGCACCGGTTGGGGCCAGCAGCACTGTTATTCAGCTGGCTGCCGGTGATTGGCGACCTGTTATGCGTTATTGCTGGCTGGCTGCGCTTTTCGTGGTTCCCGGTAGTGCTGTATCTGGCTATCGGTAAGACACTACGTTACATAGTAGTTGCGACTGCAACATTACAGGGCATGGAGTGGTGGCATTGATTCTCGCTGATTCGGGGCTACGGTTAACATTATGCTGAACAATAATAATTTTTCTCTGAGCGGGAGGTCAATTTGATCCCGGACGTATCACAGGCGCTTTCCTGGCTGGAAGCTCATCCCAACGCATTAAATGGCATTGGCCGCGGTATTGAACGTGAAACGCTGCGTGTCAGACCCGATGGTCATCTGGCAAATACTGGACATCCCGACTCACTCGGCTCAGCGCTGACCCACAAATGGATCACTACCGATTTCGCTGAGACGCTGCTCGAATTTATCACCCCGGTTGAGCAGGATATCGATCGCCTGCTGGCGTTTCTGCGCGATATCCATCGCCATGTGGCGCGTGATATTGGCGAAGAGCGGATGTGGCCGTTCAGCATGCCGTGCTTTATTGATGAAAGTGACAACATTGAGCTGGCCCAATACGGCCGTTCCAATATAGGTCGCATGAAGACATTGTATCGCCAGGGGCTGAAAAATCGCTATGGTGCGCTGATGCAAACTATCTCCGGCGTGCATTATAACTTTTCGCTACCGCTGTCGTTCTGGCAAGAGTGGGCGGGCGTAAAAGACAGGGAAAGCGGCAAAGAGGCGATCTCAGACGGTTATCTGCGACTGATTCGTAACTACTACCGTTTCGGCTGGATTATTCCTTACCTGTTTGGTGCTTCTCCGGCAATCTGTTCATCATTCCTGCAGGGTAAAGAGAGTGCTTTGCCGTTTGAACGTGACGAGAAAGGTATGCTGTATCTGCCGTATGCCACGTCGTTGCGCCTGAGCGATCTGGGTTATACCAACAAATCACAAAACAGCCTGGGTATTACCTTTAATAATCTGCCGGATTACGTGACCGCGCTGAAGAACGCGATTAAAACGCCTTCAGAACAGTATGCTGAAATTGGCCTGAAAGATGAAAATGGCGATTATTTGCAACTGAACACCAATGTGTTGCAGATCGAAAATGAACTGTATGCACCGATTCGTCCGAAACGCGTGACCCAATCGGGTGAAGCGCCTTCCGATGCGCTGTTGCGCGGCGGTATTGAATATATCGAAGTGCGATCACTGGATATCAATCCGTTCTCGCCAATCGGTGTTGATGCCAACCAGGTGCGTTTCCTCGATCTTTTCCTGATTTGGTGTACTCTGGCTGACGCGCCGGAAATGAGCAGTGACGAGTTGCTGTGTAGCCGTCAGAACTGGAATCGTGTCATTCTGGAAGGCCGCAAACCGGGCCAGACTATCGGTATGGGCTGTGAGACTGCCCAACAGCCGCTGGTTGAGGTGGGTAAGCAACTGTTCCGCGACCTGCGTCGTGTGGCAGAAACGCTGGACAGTAATCAGGGTGATCGTTGTTATCAGGAAGTCTGCGATCGGCTGGTCGCATCGTTTGACGATCCTGAACTGACCTATTCAGCACGTATTCTGCACGCGATGAAGGAAAATGGCCTTGGCGGCAGCGGGCAGGCGCTGGCGGAGCAATACCGTCAGTTGCTGGCAGAAGAGCATTTAGAAGTGCTGACCGAGCAGCAGTTTGCACAAGAAGCGGAGCGTTCGCGGGCGAGTCAGCAACAGATCGAAGAGAGCGATACGTTAAGCTTTGACGATTTCCTCGCCACGAAGGCGGGCTAGAAAAGAAAAAGGCCACATCACTGTGGCCAAATTAACATCTCTGTTGTCAGGGATGATGATAACAAAATGCGCGTCTTTCACTTATTCAGACGCACGGCGACCAGAAAAGTTTCATCTTTTTTAAAAAATTTTCTAAAACAGGAGGTGACTGTATGCCACTGCTGGATAGTTTTACTGTTGATCACACGATCATGGCCGCACCTGCGGTACGCGTTGCGAAAACCATGAACACGCCGCATGGCGATGCCATCACTGTTTTCGACCTGCGTTTTTGCAAGCCGAACAAAGAAGTGATGCCAGAGCGTGGTATTCATACGCTGGAGCATCTGTTTGCTGGCTTTATGCGTAACCACCTGAATGGCGACGGCGTGGAAATTATTGATATTTCACCGATGGGATGCCGTACCGGCTTCTATATGAGCCTGATTGGTACGCCAGATGAGCAACGTGTTGCTGACGCCTGGAAAGCGGCGATGGGCGATGTGTTAAAAGTGACTGATCAGCGTAAGATCCCGGAACTGAACGAGTATCAGTGCGGAACTTACGAAATGCACTCGCTGGACGAAGCACAGGAAATCGCGCGTCATATCGTTGACAGCGAGATTCGCGTTAACCACAACGACGAACTGGCGCTGCCGAAAGAGAAGCTGCAAGAGCTGCATATCTAGTTTTCTCTGAAAGAGAATGCCGCCCCTGTGAGACACACAGCAAAAAGGCGACCTGAGGGTCGCCTTTTTTATCCGTCTTATCCGGTTAAGAACCGACCGACTCTTTCAGCGGTTTCTGCGGGATGATTTTTATCTGCTTCACCATATTTTCCTGCACATCGAGGATATCGATAGCGTAGCCACCTAACTGAATGGTGGTACCGGCTGAAGGAATCTCTTCCAGCGCCTCCAGCAGCATGCCGTTGACGGTACGCGCTTCTTCTTCCGGCAGGTTCCAGTTAAACGCTTTATTCAGTTCGCGCACGTTCGCGCTGCCTTCAACCAGCACAGAACCATCATTCTGCGGCATCACTTCTTCCGCCAGCGTCGGTGACATTGAAGTAGTAAAATCACCGACAATCTCTTCAAGAATATCTTCGATAGTGACCAGCCCTTTAATATCACCATACTCATCAACCACCAGACCGGCTTTCTTCTTGTTACGCTGGAACTTCACCAGTTGCACATTCAGCGGTGTCCCTTCCGGGATATAGTAAATCTCGTCGGCGGCGCGCAGCAGGTTCTCTTTGGTAAACTCTTTTTTCTCGGTCATCATGCGGTAGGCTTCGCGCACGCGCAGCATGCTGATCGCGTCGTCCAGCGAATCACGGTAGAGGACGATGCGGCCATGCGGCGAGTGGGTAAGCTGGCGCACAATGGCTTTCCAGTCATCGTTGACGTTGATGCCAACAATCTCATTGCGCGGCACCATAATGTCATCAACGCTGACTTTCTCCAGATCCAGTACCGACAGCAGCATGTCCTGGTTGCGACTCGACATCAGCGTGTGGGACTCATGCACAATGGTACGCAGCTCATCTTTGCTCAGTGCGGCGCTGATCGCCCCGTCAGCTTTCATACCGACCATACGCATCAGAATGCGCGTGATGGTGTTCAGCAGCCAGACCAGCGGCAGCATAATGATCTGTAATGGACCCAGCAGTAAACTGCTGGGAAAAGCCACTTTTTCCGGGTAGAGCGCCGCGATAGTTTTTGGCAGCACTTCGGCAAAGACCAGCACCACAAAGGTCAGAATACCGGTAGCGATGGCAACACCCGCATCACCGTACAGGCGCATCCCGACGATTGTGGCCAGCGAAGAGGCGAGAATATTGACAAGGTTATTACCGATTAGCACCAGGCTTATCAGGCGGTCAGGACGACGTAACAGCTTCTCAACGCGGCGAGCGGCGCGATTGCCATTCTTCGCCTGATGCCTCAGGCGATAACGGTTGAGCATCATCATCCCGGTTTCCGAGCTGGAGAAATAGGCCGAGACGAGCACCATAATCACCAATGTGATGATCAGGGTAGTGGTTGAAACATGTTCCAACGCGGGAATTCCTTGTGGTGAGAGGTCAGGACATGAGGTGTTGCAGGACGCGGCTACCAAAATAGGCCATGGTCAGCAAAAGTGCGCCGCCGCAGTTAAACCAGACGACGCGACGACCACGCCAGCCCTCATGATAATGGCCCCAGAGTAAGACGATATAAACAAACCAGGCGATAATCGACAGCACCGCTTTGTCGACGTTTTCACGGCTGAACAGATCCTGCATAAAGAACAGGCCAGTGCACAGCACCAGCGTCAGCAGCACTACGCCAACCTGGGTAATGTGGAACATTTTGCGCTCGATGACCATTAATGGTGGCATATCATTGCTGAATGCGAGCTTTTTATTTTTCAGCTGATAATCGATCCATGCCAGTTGCAGTGCATAGAGTGCGGCGATAATCAGCGTGGCATAGGCCAGCAGCGCCAGACCAATATGGATCATCATGCCTGGCGTGGTTTCCAGGTGAGTGATAAAGGCGTTGGGGACAAAAGTGGCAAAGGCGAGGTTAATCAGCGCGAAGCTGTAGATAATCGGTAGCAGCATCCAGCCACGATTGCGCGAGGCGACAATCGTCATAATGGTACAGATCAGTAAGCTGACCAGCGAGCCGATGTTCAGCAGGCTGAGGTTCTGCCCACCCTCCATGCCAAATATCCGCTGCTCCAGCGCAACGCCGTGAGCAACCAATGCAACGCAGGCAGAAATAACCGCCAGACGTCGCCATGCACTGTTTTTACGGACCAGGCTTGGGATGATCAGGGCAAGGCTGAGTGAGTAGGCGAAAAGCGCCACAATCGCGAATACGAACATAAATGTTGTCAGGTACCGGCCGTTAAGAAAAACAGCAGTATAGCGCCAGCAGCAGCATGCACCAAACGATCTCATCGCTGATTGCAGAGATCGCCATCGCTTCGTGTTATAATCCGCCGAATTGTGTCGCCTGTGCGGCCTCTCTTATACGACGTTGAGCGAGAGACAATGTTTGATAATTTAACCGATCGTTTGTCGCAGACCCTGCGCAATATCAGTGGCCGCGGAAGGCTGACCGAAGAGAACATCAAAGAAACCTTGCGCGAAGTGCGCATGGCGCTGCTGGAGGCGGACGTTGCCCTGCCGGTAGTGCGTGACTTTATTAATCGCGTCAAAGAGCGCGCGGTAGGTCATGAAGTTAACAAAAGCCTGACGCCAGGCCAGGAATTCGTCAAGATCGTTAAGAACGAACTGGTCGCGGCGATGGGTGATGAAAATAATACCCTGAACCTGGCCGCACAGCCGCCGGCAGTAGTACTGATGGCCGGTTTGCAGGGTGCTGGTAAAACCACCAGTGTGGCAAAACTGGGTAAGTTCCTGCGTGAGAAGCATAAAAAGAAAGTGCTGGTGGTGTCAGCTGACGTTTATCGTCCGGCAGCAATCCGTCAGCTGGAAACGCTGGCCGAACAGGTTGGCGTCGATTTCTGCCCATCAGATCTGAGCCAGAAGCCCGTCGATATCGTCAACAATGCGCTGCAACAGGCAAAACTGAAATTCTACGATGTGCTGCTGGTGGATACCGCCGGTCGTTTACACGTCGACGAAGCAATGATGGACGAAATCAAACAGGTTCACGCCGCGATTAATCCGGTAGAAACCCTGTTTGTCGTCGATGCCATGACGGGTCAGGATGCGGCAAATACCGCGAAAGCGTTTAACGAAGCGCTGCCGCTGACCGGTGTGGTACTGACCAAAGTCGATGGTGATGCGCGTGGTGGTGCGGCGTTGTCGATTCGTCATATCACCGGTAAGCCAATTAAATTTATGGGTGTCGGCGAAAAAACCGAAGCCCTTGAGCCGTTCTACCCGGACCGTATTGCTTCGCGCATCCTCGGCATGGGGGACGTGCTGTCACTGATTGAAGATATCGAAAGCAAAGTTGACCGCGAACAGGCGGAAAAACTCGCCAGTAAGCTGAAAAAAGGCGATGGCTTCGATCTGAACGATTTCCTTGAGCAGCTGAAGCAGATGCGTAACATGGGCGGTATGGCCAGCCTGATGGGCAAACTGCCGGGTATGGGTCAGCTGCCGGACAATGTGAAATCGCAAATGGATGACAAAGTTCTGGTGCGCATGGAAGCGATGATCAACTCCATGACACGCAAAGAGCGTGAGAAACCAGAAATTATTAAAGGTTCGCGTAAGCGCCGTATTGCGACCGGTTCCGGTATGCAGGTGCAGGACGTCAACCGCCTGCTGAAACAGTTCGACGACATGCAGCGCATGATGAAGAAGATGAAGAAAGGCGGCATGGCAAAAATGATGCGCGGTATGAAAGGTATGATGCCACCAGGATTTCCTGGTCGCTGACAGGGCCCGAAACATCATGGCGTAAAACGATAGTGAGCTTTCGATTGCTTTTTGCGCCAAAATGAGTAAAATTTTCGGGCTTTTTATATTGCAGCCGGGCCCCGTTCCTCGATGGGGCCCGGTTGTTTTATTAACTAAAGAGGATGTTATGGTAACAATTCGTTTGGCACGTCACGGCGCTAAAAAGCGTCCGTTCTATCAGGTAGTCGTCACTGACAGCCGTAATGCACGTAACGGTCGCTTCATCGAGCGCGTAGGCTTCTTCAACCCGATCGCTTCTGGTCAGGCTGAAGCACTGCGTCTGGATCTGGACCGTATTGAGCACTGGGTTGGCCAGGGCGCAACGCTTTCTGATCGCGTTAACACGCTGATCAAGCAAGCTAAAAAAGCAGCTTAATCTGTCACGGTGGTCAACATGAGCAAGCAACTCGCCGCCCGGCCCCCTGTTAAGCCGCTTATTCTCGGCAAGATGGGTGCGGCATACGGTATCCGTGGTTGGCTCAAAGTGTTTTCCTCCACCGAAGACGCCGAAAGCATTTTTGACTATCAGCCGTGGTTTATCCAACGTGCGGGTCAATGGCAGCTTATCGAGCTGGAAGGCTGGAAGCGCCACAATCAGGACATGATCATCAAAGTCAAAGGCATTGACGATCGTGATGCTGCGGGACTGTACACCAATTGCGAAATTGTGGTCGATTCCGAGCAATTGCCAGAGCTGGATACGGGTGACTATTACTGGAAAGACCTTATCGGTTGCCAGGTTGTCACCACGAAAGGCTATGAGCTGGGTAAAGTCACTGAGTTGATGGAAACCGGTTCAAACGACGTTCTCGTCGTGCAGGCAAACCTGAAAGATGCCTTCGGTGCGAAGGAGCGGTTAATTCCGTTTCTTGATGAACAGGTTATCAAGAATGTCGATCTCACTACCGGCACCATTGAAGTAGATTGGGATCCTGGTTTTTGACCTCCGAACAAAGCGGTAAGCAGGCGGCACCATCGATGTGGATTGGCATAATCAGCCTTTTTCCAGAGATGTTTCGCGCGATTACCGACTACGGGGTAACTGGCCGGGCAGTAAAAAATGGCCTGCTCAGCATTCAGAGCTGGAGTCCTCGTGATTTCACTCAGGACCGGCACCGTACCGTAGACGAACGTCCTTACGGCGGCGGACCGGGAATGCTAATGATGGTTCAACCCTTACGGGATGCCATCCACGCAGCAAAAGCGGCGGCAGGAGAAGGTGCTAAGGTGATTTATCTTTCACCTCAGGGGCGCAAACTTGACCAGAATGGCGTTTGCGAACTGGCGACTAACCAGAAGTTAATTCTGGTGTGTGGTCGCTATGAAGGGATTGATGAGCGCGTAATCAAAACCGAGATCGACGAAGAGTGGTCTATTGGTGATTACGTTCTCAGTGGTGGCGAACTGCCTGCAATGACCTTGATTGATTCAGTATCCCGGTTTATTCCAGGCGTACTGGGCAAACAAGCCTCAGCCGAAGAAGATTCGTTTTCTGATGGTTTGCTGGATTGTCCGCACTACACCCGACCTGAAGTGTTGGAAGGGATGGAGGTTCCGCCAGTGTTACTGTCGGGCAACCATGCCGATATTCGCCGTTGGCGCCTGAAACAGTCGCTGGGCCGTACCTGGCTTAGAAGACCTGAACTTCTGGAAAACCTGGCTCTGACTGAAGAGCAAGCAAGGTTGCTGGCAGAGTTCCAACGGGAATTCTCCGGGCACCAAAACGATGATGCGGTGGGTTAAGCGTAACGCTAACCTCCTTAAATATCAGTTTACCCAGGATAAGAGATTTATTATGAGCAACATTATTAAGCAAATTGAACAAGAGCAGATGAAACAGGACGTACCTTCATTCCGTCCGGGTGATTCCGTGGAAGTGAAAGTATGGGTCGTTGAAGGTTCTAAAAAACGTCTGCAGGCATTCGAGGGCGTGGTTATCGCTATTCGTAACCGCGGTCTGCACTCTGCATTCACTGTTCGTAAGATTTCCAACGGCGAAGGTGTTGAGCGTGTATTCCAGACTCACTCACCAGTAATCGACAGCATTACTGTTAAACGTCGTGGTGCCGTGCGTAAAGCCAAACTGTACTACCTGCGTGAGCGTACTGGTAAGTCAGCTCGTATCAAAGAGCGTCTTAACTAAGATACAGCTTACGCTGCATCCAAAAGTTAATAGCAAACAAGGGGTTGACCGACTGGTCAGCCCCTTTTTTTTGTGTGGAAGTCACCGCTCACTGCTGTCACATTAATGGCCACGACATCATCAACATCACTGAGGCTTTTTATGCAGCGAACCAATCAGTACCAGCAACCCATTGGTGAAGCATTACCTGACTGGCAACCGGTGTTGTCGCCACCGCGAGCGGTGATCGCCGGACGCTATTGCCGGCTGGAGCCACTGGATATTAATAGTCACGCGAAGGATCTGTATGACGCTTATGCCAGTGCACAGGATGATCGCGACTGGACCTATCTGATGAGTCCACGACCGGTTGATGTGGCGGCCTGTCGTGAGTGGATTGCCGACAAGGTGTCCGATTCTACCTTGGTACCGGTTGCTGTCGTCGATAATCTGACGGCAAAAGCGGTGGGAATGGCGTGTTTTATGCGTATTGATAACAGTAATGGCGTGCTGGAGCTGGGGCATCTGAGCTGGTCTCCCGCTATGCAGCGCACGGTTCTGGGTACAGAAGCGTTATGGCTGATGCTAAAAACCACCTTTGAGCTGGGCTATCGTCGCTGCGAATGGAAGTGCGATTCACTGAATGCACCCTCGCGCGTGGCGGCAGAGCGTCTGGGATTTCGCTGGGAAGGGCGATTTCGTCAGATGATGGCGCGCAATAATCGCAACCGCGACACGGACTGGCTGTCGATTATTGATAGCGAGTGGCCAGCGATTGATCTGGCAATCAGTACATGGCTCGATCCGCAAAACTTCAGTGCGGAGGGACAACAACTCCAGTCACTGCGGAGCCTGATGCCTGCGGCGTAAATGATAGATAGCGGTATTCACCGGGCCGCTATCGAGAATGATCAAGCCATAACGCGTATCGATCAATTCTGCGCCACTGGCTGTGGCTACCGCGCGGCTGGCAAGGTTAGTTTCTGCCGCCAGAATTTCGATGGTGTTAATTTCCGGGCAGCGGAAAGCCTGCTCCGCCAGATATGCGACCGCCTGACGGGCAATGCCTTTGCGCTGCTGGCTGCTACGAACCCAATAGCCAATTGCCGGCAGGCAGGATTTATCACGCGCATAGCGCAGACCGGCCCCGCCTAACAGATGTCCGTTATCGTCGTAGATACCCAACTCATCCGCCTCACCTTTATTGCGCTGCATCTCAGTAAAGCTAAACCACTCACGTGCATTCTGTTCGCTGTAATCCGCATGCGCCCAGACCATCCACGGTAGCAGACTTTCCAGTGATTCATTCACCGCCTGTGCAAAAGCGGCGGCATCCTGCATGGCAAAAGGGCGAAGGTGTATATTCATTAAAGCTCCATCGTAAATTATAGCGATTTGTCCGTCTTGCTTTACAGCATAGAGGGAAGTGAAAAGGATTTCGATAGTGATGCAGGTGACAGATTTAAAAGCAGTTTTACCGGTCAGCAGGTCTCAGGAAAGCTTATTGCTGTAAACTAAAATGTACAGTAAATATGGTGTGCGTATTTATTTATTGCATTGATTAATAACATATTTAATGTGATTTCTCGCCGTAATTTCACTAAGTGGTAAATAAAGTGTACATATGTGGATTGCAGGCTTTACGTTATATGGTAAAGTACTTCTCACCTCATTGAGGATCTTAACGAACGCATAAACGAGTGAGAAAGGATCAGGATCATGCAAAAAGACGCGCTGAATAATGTTCATATCGCCGACGAACAGATATTGATTACGCCGGAAGAGTTGAAAAAACAGTTTCCGTTAAATGCCCAGCTGGAAGCGCAGATTACCGCTTCTCGTCAGACCATTTCTGACATTATCAGCGGCAAAGATCATCGCCTGCTGGTGGTCTGCGGACCTTGTTCTATTCACGATCCTGAAGCTGCGTTGGAATATGCCCGTTCCCTGAAAGATCTCTCTGAACAGTTGAAGGATCAGCTGTATATCGTTATGCGCGTCTATTTTGAAAAGCCTCGTACCACTGTCGGTTGGAAAGGGCTGATCAACGATCCTTATATGGATAACTCGTTTGATATGGAAGCCGGTCTGCACATTGCGCGTCGCTTGTTGCTGAATCTGGTGGAAATGGGGCTGCCGCTGGCTACCGAAGCGCTTGATCCTAACAGCCCACAATACCTTGGCGATCTGTTCAGCTGGTCAGCAATTGGTGCGCGTACCACGGAATCCCAAACTCACCGTGAAATGGCTTCGGGTCTGTCGATGCCGGTTGGCTTTAAAAATGGCACTGACGGCAGCCTCGGTACAGCAATCAATGCGATGCGTGCGGCGGCGATGCCACACCGCTTTGTGGGCATTAACCAGGCGGGTCAGGTCTGTCTGTTACAGACGCAGGGTAATCCTGATGGACATGTGATTCTGCGTGGTGGCAAAGCGCCAAACTACGGCCCGGAAGATGTTGCGCAGTGTGAAAAAGAGATGCTTCAGGCGGGACTCCGTCCATCCTTGATGATAGATTGCAGTCATGGCAATTCAAATAAAGACTATCGTCGTCAGCCCGGTGTGGCTGAGTCTGCCATTGCGCAGATCAAGGATGGCAACCGTTCGATTATCGGTTTGATGCTGGAAAGCAACATTAATGAAGGCAATCAGTCATCTGAACAGCCACGTAGCGCAATGCGCCACGGTGTTTCCGTTACCGATGCCTGCATCAACTGGGAAACCACCGTAACCTTGTTGCGTGAGATCCATCAAAGTCTGGATGGAGTGCTGACGGCGCGTCTGTCACGAGAGGTTTAATTATGGTGGCTGAACTGACCGCGCTACGCGATCAAATTGATGAAGTGGATAAAGCGCTGCTCGATCTGCTGGCCAGACGGCTGGAGCTGGTCGCTGAAGTTGGCGAGGTGAAAAGCCGTTACGGTTTACCGATTTACGTTCCTGAACGCGAAGCCTCAATGCTGGCTTCGCGGCGTAAAGAGGCGGAAGCCTTGGGTGTACCGCCTGATTTAATTGAGGATGTATTGCGCCGTGTCATGCGCGAATCCTACTCAAGCGAGAACGATAAAGGCTTTAAAACTCTCTGTCCTGAACTGCGTCCGGTGGTTATCGTCGGGGGGAAAGGGCAGATGGGGCGGCTGTTTGAAAAGATGCTGACCTTGTCGGGCTACCAGGTAAAACTTCTGGATAAAGATGACTGGGACCAGGCGGAAAGCATACTGAGTGATGCTGGCATGGTGATGATCAGCGTGCCGATTCATCTGACCGAGCAAGTGATTGCCGAACTGCCAAAACTGCCGGATGACTGCATCCTGGTGGATCTGGCTTCGGTAAAAAATCGTCCGTTGCAGGCGATGCTGGCGGCACATAATGGCCCGGTACTGGGGCTGCATCCGATGTTTGGTCCGGACAGCGGCAGTCTGGCAAAACAGCTCGTAGTATGGTGTGACGGTCGTCAGCCGGAAGCTTATCAGTGGCTGCTGGAGCAGATTCAGGTATGGGGCGCGCGCTTGCACCGTATCAGCGCTGTTGAGCACGATCAGAATATGGCGTTTATCCAGGCGCTGCGCCATTTCGCAACCTTTGCCTATGGTCTGCATCTGGCGGAAGAGAATGTCAATCTGGAGCAGCTGCTGGCGCTGTCGTCACCGATTTACCGCCTGGAACTGGCGATGGTCGGGCGTCTGTTTGCTCAGGACCCACAGCTGTACGCCGACATTATTATGTCTTCTGGTCGCAACCTTGAACTGATCAAACGCTATCATCAGCGTTTTGGTGAGGCGATTACGCTGCTGGAGCAGGGCGATAAGCAGGCGTTTATCAACAGCTTCCGCCAGGTAGAGCACTGGTTTGGTGATTATGCCAAAAGCTTCCTGGTGGAGAGCCGTACGTTGCTGCGTCAGGCGAATGACAGTCGCCAGTAAGTCGCAACAGCAATAAACAAACCGGGATTTTCCCGGTTTGTTTATTGGCTGAGACTGACGGCAATTACTGTGGATCGACCGGCACCACGTTTTCACCTGGATAGCAGCCCAACACCTTCAGCGAACGGGTGATTGGCGTCAGCTCACGCAGCGCCTGCTGCATCTCTTCGGAACGCAGATTGCCTTGCACATCGATATAGAACATCTCTTCCCACGGATTACCGTTAATCGGGCGCGATTCAAGCTTGCTCATTATCAGATTGTGCTGACGCAGTACCAGCAGCGCTTCAACTAATGCCCCCGCTTGCTGGCCGGTGGCCATAATCAGGGTGGTTTTCGCCGGCACCTGAGCAGAAACGTCAACCGGCTTACGCGCCAGAATAATAAAACGGGTAATATTCTGCTGTTGATTAGCCAGATCGCGTTCCAGTACCTGCAAGTTATACAGTTCACCGCCCGCTTCACTGCCTAACGCCGCGACTTTCGGCGAGTTCATCTCTGCCACTTTCTCCATCGCCGCGGAGGTGCTTTCGGTGTACTCAATTTTCCACTGTGGGAAGCGATTAATAAACTGGCTGCACTGCTGGAACGGCTGCGGATGGCTGTAAACGGTTTCGATTTGCTGCAAATCTGTGGTGCCAGAGACCAGCACGCAGTGGTGAATCGGCACGGTCATTTCACCGACGATGGACAGGCTGGTTTGTTGCAGCAGGTCGTAAACGTCATTAATTGAGCCGGAGCTGGTGTTCTCAATCGGCAGCACGGCGTAATCGGCCTGACCGGTTTCAACCTGATTGATGATGTCATGAAATTTTAGACAACCGCTTTCAATAAACTGCTCGAAATGACGAGCGGCGTAGCGACGCGCGGCAAGATGCGAATAAGAGCCTTTAGGCCCAAGGAAAGCGATTCGCGCCGAATGCGCGTTGGTCTGATTCAGATGTTTTTGCAACAGTGCCTGTTGCGTCAGCACTGAGTCTTCAATGATTTGCTGAAACAGTCGAGTGATGTAATGCGCATCGAGCTGGTGGCTTTTGCCAAGGGTAATCAGGTGTTCCAGCAGATTGCGCTCACGGTCGATATCACGAATCGGCCGCTGCGTGGCCATTTTCGCCTTCGCCACTTCAATTGCCAGTCCGCGGCGTTCAGCAAGCAGCGCTAACAGTTTTTCATCAACGGCGCTGATTTTATCGCGCAGGGCTAACAGAGGGTTTTCGGTGTTCATTATCGCTACCTGTCAGATGTCCAAAAAAAAAGCCTCCCGCTTGGGAGGCTTTGTTGTTCGTCTTCGCATTCATTCTCACACGACGAATTGCCTCCCGTTCAGGGGAAGGTAAAAAAGAATGCGAAGAAAAACGGGTGTAGTTTCATGGTGATTTCCGTGAGTGCTGAGCATTAACAGTAACCGCTGCAATTTATTACTGTCAATAAAAAACGCGCCCGCAGGCGCGTTGATTATGAGTTGATCACTCTTCCTGCTCGACAACGCTCAGGTCTTTAACACTGGCAACCGCGCGGCGTGCTTCGCCTTTATGCTGTACTTTATTCAGCTGGCGCTCCAGTTTGTTAATCAAATCATTGATTGCCGCATACATATCTTCATTTTTAGCGCTGGCAATCAGTGGACCATTTGGCGTGTTTATGGTGGCATCAGCGACAAATTCTTTCGGTTCCTTTGACAGAACAATGTGCGGATTAATCAGATGAGTTTGCCACTTTTCAAGTTTGGCGAGACGGTCTTCGACATGCTGGCGGATGGCCGCCGTGATATCCATTTGCTTGCTGGTAATGTTCAGAACCATAGTACTTACCTCTCTGTCATTTCCGTCTTGGTGAGTCCAGCATAGCGCGAAAAGGAGCAAGATGTGTGATTGAGATCACGAAAATTTGTCACTTTTTGTCAATCAACATAAATCTGTGATGTTGGCTGATTAATGTGGTAACAGGGCTTGCCGGGGCGGTTTTAACGGGGCATTATTGGTGGGTTAACCCGGCTGATAAATGTCACGTTTGATGTTTTTATAGCCAAAAAAAATGGCAGCCAACTGGCTGCCATTTTTGTCTCAACGATTTATGCCGGGTTAGCCGCAATTAATTTTGCGACTTTATCCGCTTCAGCGGTTAACTGCAGCTGACGGTAGGCATTTTCCATCAACGGCAGGGCGGTGCGGGTCGCCTCAGTGTCCGGATAATCTTTCATCATCTGCTCTACGCGATTAACCACAGCGACATATGCCCCACGCTTGGTATAGAATTGCGCCACAGAGAGTTCGTATTTAGCCAGACGATCTTTCAGATACACCAGACGCTTGCGTGAATCCGCGGCATACTGGCTGTTCGGATAGCCGCGCAGCAGTTGTGAGAAGTCACGGAAAGCATTACGTGCATGCTCAGGATCGCGGTCAGAACGATCAACACCAAAGAAGCCTTGCAACGCGGAATCATCCAGAGCCATATCCGTCAGACCTTTCATATAAATGACATAGTCGATGTTCGGATGGGTAGGATTCAGGCGCATAAAGCGATCGATAGCAGCCTGCGCCAGCGGTAAATCGGCATTTTTGTAGTAAGCGTAGATCAGATCTAGCTGAACTTGCTGGGAGTAAGGGCCGAACGGATAGCGGTTATCGAGCGCTTCCAGTTGCGTTATTGCTCCTTTAAAGTTACCGTCCTGCAGTTTTTGCTGGGCCGTAGCGTAAAGCTCAGATGGTGGACTGTCAGGAACCACATCCTTGGAGCTGGAACAACCAACCAGTGCCAGGCTCAACGTGGCTGCAGCCACCAGATATTTCATACGCGTCATGACGATTTGATTATCCTCAGAGTGTTATTGCGGAAGCTGTCCGTTAAGCTCCCTTTAGTGACCAGGTACGATAGCACATTATATTAAACGGCATCGCCGTGAAAACCCAACGTTAACGAAGAAGCTGTTTATGGCACAACAAGTACAACTCACCGCAACGGTGTCCGAATCACAACTCGGACAACGCTTAGATCAGGCTTTAGCGGAAATGTTCCCTGATTATTCACGTTCTCGCATAAAAGAGTGGATCCTTGACCGTCGCGTGATGGTTAACGGCAACGTGGTCGATAAGCCAAAAGAAAAAGTGCTGGGTGGCGAAAAGGTCGCTATCAACGCTGAGATAGAAGAAGAAGCACGCTGGGAAGCGCAGGATATCGCGCTGAACATCGTCTATGAAGATGATGACATCCTGGTCATTAACAAACCACGCGATCTGGTGGTTCACCCGGGTGCGGGCAATCCTGACGGCACGGTATTGAATGCGTTACTGCATTATTATCCGGCCATCGCCGATGTGCCGCGTGCCGGTATTGTGCACCGTCTCGATAAAGATACTACCGGTCTGATGGTCGTAGCGAAAACCGTCCCGGCGCAGACGCACCTGGTGGAAGCGCTGCAACTGCGTGAAATCACCCGTGAATATGAAGCGGTGGCGATTGGTACGATGACAGCTGGCGGTACGGTTAACGAACCTATCAGCCGTCACTCGACCAAACGTACTCATATGGCGGTGCATCCGATGGGGAAACCGGCGACCACGCACTATCGCATTATGGAGCATTTCCGTGCTCATACGCGCCTGCGCCTGCGTCTTGAAACCGGCCGTACTCACCAGATCCGCGTGCATATGGCGCATATCACCCATCCGCTGGTAGGCGATCAGCTGTATGGCGGTCGTCCGCGTCCACCGAAAGGCGCATCGGAGGCGTTTATCAGCACGCTGCGTCAGTTTGACCGTCAGGCGCTGCACGCCACCATGCTGCGTCTATATCATCCGATCACCGGTATCGAAATGGAATGGCATGCTCCATTGCCGCAGGATATGGTCGATTTAATCGACGCATTGAAAGCCGATACCGAAGAGTTTAAGGATCAGCTGGACTGGTTATGAGTGAACTGATTATTCCCGACTGGCCGGCACCAGCCAATGTGCGTGCCTGCTCGACTACCCGTGCTGGCGGCTTTAGCCAGGCGCCATGGGATGCGCTGAACCTGGGGTCGCACGTTGGGGATGATGAGTTTACGGTGCAAGCCAACCGCGAGCGGCTGATGGTGATGGCGGAGTTACCTGCGATGCCGGTCTGGCTTGAGCAGGTACACGGCACCGACGTGCTGCGTCTGGATGGCAACGCACCGGCGTCACTGCGTGCCGATGCGGCCTGGAGCGATCGCCCGGGTTTAGTCTGTGCCGCAATGACGGCAGATTGTTTGCCGGTACTGTTTTGTTCCGAGGACGGTAAGCAAGTTGCTGCAGCTCATGCCGGATGGCGCGGGCTATGCGCTGGCGTCTTAGAAGCCACGCTGGCGAACTTTTCCTGTCCGGCCAGCGAGATTCACGCCTGGCTGGGGCCGGCTATCGGGCCCGATGCGTTTGAAGTCGGGGCGGAAGTCCATCATGCCTTTGTCACTCAGGATCGACAGGCCGCAACGGCATTTAAACCAGCGGGCGAGAAATATTATGCCGATATCTGGTTGCTGGCACGTCAGCGTCTGGAGGCACAAGGCATCCGCTCAGTGAGTGGCGGAGGGCTGTGTACCATGACGCAAATCGAACAATTTTTCTCCTTCCGACGCGATGGCGTCACCGGCCGCCTGGCAAGTTTGATCTGGCTGATATAACCTGTAGTTTCAAGACGATCCAGTTAGCGTGTTTTTTCGCCTGTTATTTAAGGTCATTAACCTTGAAATATTTGAGGGATGACCTCATTTAATCTCCAGTAGCATTTTGACCTTTACAGGAGGAATTATGCGTCTGGATCGTCTTACTAATAAATTCCAGCTGGCACTCGCCGACGCCCAGTCACTCGCCCTCGGGCGCGACAACCAATTTATCGAACCTCTGCATCTGATGAGCGCTTTGCTTAATCAGGAAGGGGGATCGGTGCGTCCGTTACTCACCACTGCAGGCGTTGATGTCGCTGCATTGCGCGGCGGTATTGAACAGGCGGTCGGTCGCCTGCCGCAAGTAGAAGGCACTGATGGTGATGTGCAGCCTTCGGCCGACCTGGTCCGGGTTCTCAATCTTTGTGACAAGCTGGCGCAAAAGCGCGGCGACAACTTTATATCATCGGAATTATTTGTTCTGGCAGCACTCGATTCGCGCGGCTCCGTAGCGGATTTACTGAAGTCCGCCGGCGCAACCAGCGACAAGCTGACGAAGGCCATTGAGCAAATGCGTGGAGGGGAAAGCGTGAACGATCAAGGGGCTGAAGACCAGCGCCAGGCTTTGAAAAAATACACTATCGATCTGACCGAGCGTGCTGAACAGGGCAAGCTTGACCCGGTGATTGGCCGTGACGAAGAGATTCGCCGCACCATACAGGTGCTGCAGCGCCGCACCAAAAATAACCCGGTACTGATCGGTGAACCCGGCGTCGGTAAAACCGCCATCGTTGAAGGGCTGGCGCAACGTATCATTAATGGCGAAGTGCCGGAAGGTCTGAAAGGACGTCGGGTACTGGCGCTGGATATGGGCGCGCTGGTGGCGGGAGCGAAATATCGCGGTGAGTTTGAGGAGCGTCTGAAAGGCGTCCTTAACGATCTGTCTAAACAGGAAGGTAATGTCATCCTGTTTATTGATGAGCTGCATACCATGGTCGGCGCCGGTAAGGCGGATGGCGCGATGGATGCCGGTAATATGCTGAAACCGGCGCTGGCTCGAGGTGAATTACACTGCGTCGGCGCTACCACGCTGGATGAATACCGCCAGTACATCGAAAAAGATGCTGCGCTGGAACGCCGCTTCCAGAAAGTCTTTGTTGCAGAACCGAGTGTTGAAGACACTATCGCTATTCTGCGTGGGCTGAAAGAACGCTATGAGCTGCATCACCATGTGCAGATCACCGATCCGGCTATCGTGGCGGCGGCAACGTTATCGCATCGGTATATCGCTGACCGACAACTGCCGGATAAAGCCATCGACCTGATAGATGAAGCGGCGTCCAGCATCCGTATGCAAATCGACTCCAAGCCTGAATCACTCGACCGCCTTGAGCGCCGCATTATTCAGCTTAAGCTTGAGCAGCAGGCGCTGAAGAAAGAGTCAGATGATGCCAGCATCAAACGTTTAGAGATGCTGGAAGATGAGCTGGGTCAGAAAGAACGCGAATACTCTGAGCTGGAAGAAGAGTGGAAAGCGGAGAAAGCGTCACTTTCCGGTACGCAGACAATTAAAGCAGAACTTGAGCAGGCTAAGCTGACGCTGGAGCAGGCCCGCCGTGTTGGCGACCTGGGGAAAATGTCCGAGCTGCAATATGGCCAGATCCCTGAACTGGAAAAACAGCTGGCTGCGGCCACCCAGTCTGAAGGCAAAACCATGCGTTTATTACGTAACCGCGTAACTGACGTTGAGATTGCTGATGTGCTGGCGCGCTGGACCGGGATTCCGGTGGCACGCATGATGGAAGGTGAGCGCGATAAATTGCTGCGTATGGAGCACGACCTTCATCATCGGGTAATTGGACAAAACGAAGCGGTAGAAGCGGTTTCCAATGCGATTCGCCGTAGCCGGGCCGGACTCGCCGATCCTAACCGTCCGATTGGTTCGTTCCTGTTCCTCGGTCCAACCGGTGTGGGTAAAACTGAATTGTGTAAAGCGCTGGCTAACTTCCTGTTTGACAGCGACGACGCGATGGTACGTATCGATATGTCTGAGTTTATGGAAAAACACTCAGTGTCGCGTCTGGTGGGTGCGCCTCCGGGCTATGTCGGTTATGAAGAAGGGGGCTACCTCACCGAAGCGGTGCGTCGCCGTCCTTATTCAGTGATTCTGCTCGACGAAGTTGAGAAGGCGCATCCGGATGTATTCAACATTCTGTTGCAGGTACTGGATGACGGACGCCTGACCGACGGGCAGGGCAGAACGGTTGACTTCCGTAATACCGTGGTGATCATGACGTCTAACCTCGGTTCCGATCTGATTCAGGAACGTTTCGGCGATCTGAACTACCCGGAAATGAAAGAACTGGTCATGACGGTGGTCGGCCATCACTTCCGTCCTGAGTTTATTAACCGTGTTGACGAGCTGGTGGTGTTCCACCCACTGGGTGAGCAGCATATTGCGTCAATTGCCAAAATCCAGTTACAGCGTCTTTATCAGCGTCTGGAAGATCGCGGCTTTACACTGCATATCTCCGATGACGCGTTACAGCTGCTTGGCGAGAACGGTTACGACCCGGTTTACGGTGCGCGACCACTGAAACGCGCCATTCAGCAGCAAATTGAGAATCCGCTGGCGCAGCAGATTCTCTCCGGATCGTTGATTCCGGGTAAAACAATTAAGATGGATGTTAAAGATGGCGTGATAGTGGCCCATCAATAAACCGATGTCTGAGATGAAAACGGGCCGTTATGGCCCGTTTTGTATATTAATCGCACGGTTTTCGGCAAGTTGCAGTGGTTTTGCATGAAAAGTGAGCGCTTGAGCAAATAATTCAATTTAGCACTTGTCACCCGTCAAAAACTCCCTATAATGCGCCTCCACTGACACGGAACAACGGCTTGCAGGCCACCGGGTCGGAAGGTTCAGTAAGATGAACCGCCGGAGAAAAACTTCTGAAAAAGAGGTTGACTCTGAAGGAGGAAAGCGTAATATACGCCACCTCGCAACAGCAAGACAAACTGCTGATTGCACTGCTCTTTAACAATTTATCAGACAATC